>Ga0187777_10000007_pt1 | contig 185956 bp, 177 predicted proteins | sample 1015_Q2_SP5_10_M_FD_132416 | JGI IMG/M metagenome (GOLD analysis project Ga0187777, IMG submission 132416) | Tropical peat soil microbial communities from peatlands in Department of Meta, Colombia - 1015_Q2_SP5_10_MG | ecosystem: Environmental > Terrestrial > Soil > Wetlands > Peat | place... | reverse complement strand
TGCCATCATATCTTCATAATGATTTCAAGTCATTACAATTACGGCATTGTGACAATAATCCGTTTACCGTCAGTTCGAATGACAAAAAATGTCATCCTAAGAACATAAAAAAAGCCGCCCGGTTCAATGACCGGGCGGCTAGAGATTCATTATAGACCCATTTTACTGGGCAGCATAGTTTGCGCAATTTCCCTGGGTCGCTGTTTGTTTGAAATCGTCTTGACCAGCGACCGCCGTCTGGACATCGCTAGTTTGCAGGGCATAAGCAGCTGTGCTCTGGGCCCTGTATGACGATGTGCTGTCAGAATCCCTACCGTAGCATGCGTTACCAGATGTATGCTTTGCCACAATAACGTAGGCGGTGTTGTTGACTGCAGGCGCTCCAGGGGCAGTGCCGGATACACCGATAATAACACTATTGCTAACAGAAAATCCAGCCGTACCCCGCCCATTAGACAGATAGGCACCAGTAACATTAGCTGTGGCCGGGTTTAACGGTCCGGAGACGATAGCTGCAGTGCCGTTGGCGGCTCCCGTTGTTGCCGGCAGCGTATTAGAAACAGCATCTCCGTACGCCTGCGTATCAGCAAACAGGGCCTCCTGGGTCGTTGCAAGGTTCCTTGCGTCAGAGTTGGCGGAAGCGTTAAATCCCCTGATCCGGTATGCCGAGAACTGCGGGATGGCGATGGCCGCCAGGATTGCGATAATGGCAACCACGATCAACAATTCGATAAGGGTAAAACCTTTCTGATTTATCTTAATCATTTTATGTCCTCCCATAATTCTTTCAATTTATACCACTTATACCACTACTTCCTTTGATTAGAATGGAATGCTTTTTACCTCTTATGGGTAGCCTCACCTCCTCTCATAGGTATCAAGCATTTTCAGTACTGTTCCTATCGATTGCAGGATGCATGCCATCACATCTTTATAATTATTTCAAAGCATTACTACTACAGCTGGTGACAAATTGTGAAAATAATATGTCAATTTTCAGTATGAATGACAAAAAATGTCAGCTGCTACCATTCTTGACATTCCACGGGGCAGGTGGTAGCATCTGCTCACTATCCGGTCATGATAATCACTGCACACAAGCTGATCACCTTGCGGGACAATGCACTAACTGTAAACCACGGTGCTGTTGCATTCAGCCGTGGAACCATTCTCGACACAGGTACGACTGAAAGAATACTGAAGAAGTACCCTGCATACAGGGTGTACCGCTTAGAGAACACCATTCTCATGCCCGGACTCATCAATGTCCACGCGCACCTCGAACTCCCTCCGCTCCTCGATGACATACGGGCTAGATCATTCCCTGATTGGGTTCTGAACCTGATACGGGTTAAGAAAAAACTAGATAAGACAGCGTATACAATCGCGGCCAAACAGAATGTCCGATTGCTGATACAGAGCGGCACAACTACCGTCGGCGAGATCTGCACCCACGGCGTCAGCCCCGGTGTCCTCAAACAGAGCGGCTTACGAGCCACCATTTATAAAGAAATAATCAGTATGCATCCGTCCGCGCTCGTCTCTCCTCACTCGTCCTTCGCTGCTCGTTCCTTGTCAAGCCTGATACAAACCGGCATCTCACCTCATGCACCGTATACGGTTTCAGAGGCGGCACTACGTCATATAAAAAAAATCTCCCCCCCCCAAAAAACACGTCTCTGTATGCACGTGGCAGAATCAAAGGACGAAATCAGGTTGATGCGAGGTGAGAAAAGCGGTTTTGAAAAACTCTACCAAGCAGTTGGCTGGAAGGCATCATGGGCTCCGTCCGCTGGTTCTCCGTTCGAGTTTCTTCAAAGGCTTGGTCTGCTTGGTCCAAATTTCCTCGCCGTACACTGCGTCCAGGTTACGGACAAGGACATCAGTCTCATAAGGAAATTTGGAGTCCCTGTTGCGCATTGCCCCAGAAGCAACAATGAGACGGGCGTAGGGAAGATGCCCTTGAAGAAGTTTCTTGATGCAGGCATCGTTGTCGGACTTGGTACGGACAGCCTGGCAAGCGCGCCGAGCCTCAATCTGTGGGATGAGATGCGGTATACGTACCGCATACACCGTTCCTCCGGAATAGCGGCCCGAGATGTCGTCATGCTTGCAACAAAGGGCGGGGCAAAGGCGCTCGGCATGTTCGATGCGGTCGGTTCGATCGAACCAGGCAAACGGGCGGATATCATCGCCGTTCCGCTCCCTGAGAAAGATACCGGGGACATCTATTCTGACTTGCTCAGAGAAACGAAATCCTGTATTATGTCCGTCGTAAACGGAAAGATTCTGCACAAGGAGCAAAGTGCTGTTCCGGAACCAATCTGGTGACAACAGGAGGAAAGATGAAGCTATTATATCGACAATCATGCATGATGCTCGGCTTTGCGCTCGTCCTCGCTGCCTGCACTGACGAGAAGAATCCCGCGCAGCAGTACGGCAATTCCATGGTGCAGACGTACAAGAACGTTCAGAAGATCGAGAAAAAAGTGGATCTTCAGCAAGCGCAGAAGTCCGTTCAGGAATTTTATGCCGCCAACGGCAGGTACCCTGCAGATCTCAAGGAACTTTCGGGATTCAGCGGCCTTCCCCTGGACGCCGAACAATATGACTATAATGCATCAAGCGGCGTGTTGACCTCGAAACAATGAGTCCGGCAATCCTGCTTTCATGAGCGGTATGCGGAATATCCGGAATCCCATGTCACTCGAACAAATCAAAGAAAAGGTCTTATCAAACAAACGACTTACCAGAAAGGACGGTATCGAGCTTTACAGGTCCGCTGACCTGCTCACGCTCGGACGAATGGCCTCTCATGTCGCGCAAAGGAAGAACGGGAAGCGTGTCTATTTCGTCCAGAACATGCACATCAATCCTACGAACATCTGCATAAACCGCTGCAAGTTCTGCGCATTCAGCAAGAGCAAGGGCGAGCCAGGAGCCTACGAAATGAGCATCGATGATATTCTGCTCAAGGCGCGGGGTGCAGAAAAAGGCGTGCGTGAGTTCCATATCGTGTCCGGCCTCCATCCGGATTTGCCCTTCGAATGGTATCTGGACATGCTCCGAGCACTGAAGAAGGAATTCCCGAAGATACACCTAAAGGCATTCACGGCCGTGGAGATCGATTACCTTGCGAAACTCTCCGGCATGAGCATCACCGACACGCTGAAAAAACTCCGCGATGCCGGTCTGGACTCCCTCCCCGGCGGTGGGGCTGAGATATTCAACCCCTCCGTGCGGAACACCCTTTGCGCCGAGAAAATCAGCGGCGATCGCTGGCTCGAGGTGGTCGAAGCGGCGCACCGTATCGGCCTCAAATCGAACGCCACCATGCTCTACGGCCATATCGAGACCTACGAACACCGTGTGGAACATCTCCTCAGGCTGCGGGACCTCCAGGACAGAACCGGCGGATTCCAGGCATTCATTCCCCTGAGCTTTCATTCTCAGAACACAGAGATAAGAAAGTCTGCTTACACGACGGGTTTTGATGATCTCAAGACCCTCGCAGTTTCGCGCTTGCTCCTTGACAACTTCGACCATATCAAGGCTTATTGGGTCATGCTCGGTGAAAAAATAGCGCAGGTGTCGCTCAACTTCGGCGTTGACGACCTCGACGGCACCGTGGTCGAGGAGCGCATCACCAAGGCTGCGGGTGGAACAACTGACGGAAGTATGACGAAGGAGGACATCGTCTATCTCATCAGGCAGGCGGGCCGCACGCCGGTGGAGCGAAATACGGTGTATGACGTCGTGAAGGTATGGAAATAATGGAACTACAGCTCTACATCGAGGGTCGTTGCCAAGTACCATCAGGTATCATCCGAGAGATTTTGGCCAAAGATTAATAGGATGAACACCAATATAAAGAGAATAGTAGCCAAAGCGAAAAAAGGCAAGCGAATCGAAAAAGAAGAGGGTCTTGTGCTTTACAAGGATGCCGACCTCCTGACCCTCGGAGAACTTGCGAACAGCGTGCGCAAGAGACTGCATCCCGAGCATCTAGTGACGTTCATCGTCGACCGCAATATCAACTATACAAATGTCTGCGTTAATAAATGCAAGTTCTGCGCATTCTACCGGGAAGCAGACAGCACCGAAGCCTACCTTCTGTCAAAAGAGGAAATATTCCGAAAGATCGAGGAGACGGTCGAACAGAATGGCACCCAAATACTCATGCAGGGCGGCGTTCATCCTGATCTCGGTCTAGCATATTTCGAGGATCTTTTCTCCTCCATCAAGTCCCGGTTCACCATCCAGATCCATTCGCTCTCGCCGGCGGAAATATCATTCATTGCAAAGAAGGCTGATCTGACCGTCACGGACACCTTAAAACGCCTGAAGGCATCTGGGCTTGATTCCATTCCCGGCGGAGGCGCCGAGATACTTGTGGACCGCGTCAGGAAAAAGGTGAGTCCGAACAAGATCCGTTGGCGGCAATGGGCCGATGTCATGAAAGCAGCTCACCGGCTTGGCATGCCGACGACAGCAACCATGATGTTCGGAAGCCTCGAGACGCAGAAAGAGATCGTTGAACACTTAGTAAGGCTCAGGGATATTCAGGACGAGACAAGGGGTTTCACTGCATTCATACCATGGACATACCAGCCAGGCAATACAGAACTAGGAGGGAGATCAGCAACGGCCGTAGAATATCTCAAGACACTCTCCCTCTCACGAATCATGCTGGACAATTTTCAAAATATTCAAGCCTCGTGGGTAACACAGGGCGCTAAAATAGCCCAAGTAGCATTGGAGTTTGGAGCAAACGACTTTGGTAGCACGATGATAGAGGAAAACGTTGTAGCGGCGGCAGGAATCACGTTCAGAATGACGAGACAGGAGATCGTTCATCTCATACAAGATGCAGGATATGCAGCTGCACAACGCGACACGAGATACAATATCTTAAAGAGAGAAGATATTGAAATCAGAAAATGAGAGCTCGGAAAAATCGTAACGCCAGATTAGAATTTTTGTGACACTGAATGTGTTGAATTAATTTTTTTAAAGAGTTGGCTGTTATAGTTTTGTCAACAGCGTTCGAAAAAGAAAACTTTATATAAGCTGAATACTTATCGGCCCTTTACACAAAATCTGTTGAAAACCTGTTATTAACTCTGTTAATATCATTTTTTTAAATACGCTCTCCATACCGAATATGCAAATTGCACAAAAAATGACCATATAAAAATAAATAAAAATAATAAGTTATAAAATTTCTGAAAAAGTAAGGCCTTCCGAAGCCTGTGTTATTCGTACCACAATCTCTCTGCTAATATGCTCCTTTTTTGCGCCGGATATGCATACCCTTATGTAATTATCAGTGAGACCCGTATAGAGTCCTGTATATGCGTCTATCTTGTCTTCAACCACTACTTTTAGCTCAGAACCAGTCCATTTTTTCCTGAAATTGGTATTTTTCCTCCTTCCGAGCATACGGAGCGTTTCGCTACGCTGTTTTTTCATCTGTTCCGACACCTGTGCTTTCATAGTCGCGGCGGGAGTGCCGGGCCGCGGTGAGTAAGAAAAAACATGCAGATGCGTCAGGGGAGATTCTTCCACAAGATCCACGGTACGTTGAAATTCCACGTCCCCTTCCCCGGGATAGCCTACGATGACATCTGCACCGAGAGCAGCGCCAGGGACTGATTGAGCGATATGCTCAAGCAACTCCCGGTAAAATAAAGCATCATAATCCCGATTCATGGAGGCGAGGACAGCGTCATCTCCGCTCTGGAGCGGAATATGAAGATGACGGCAGAGACCGTTGCCCAGCAGATCAATCATCCCTTCGGTGATTTCTTTTGGTTCGATCGAGCTCAATCGCAGACGCGATCCGCTCCGCTTATTCACCATTGTCCTGATCAATCCCGTCAGGTCAGGACCGTTCTCAAGATCGGCTCCGTACGTGCCTATATGGATGCCGGTAAGAACGATCTCGGAACAACCTGCCTGGACGAGCCGTTCGAACTCGTCCATCACTTGTCGCGGGTCAGCGCTACGGGATCCACCCCGCGCCAGAGGTACGACGCAGTACGAGCACCTGTTGTTGCAGCCGTCCTGGATTTTCAAAAACCCCCGAGTTCTTCCGGTTATGGATTTGATCGGGCTTGTTGGGACCACTAGAACAGCCTGATTGGTTACGGCGGTCGTCTTCATGATTTGTTCCGAGATTGCGGCCTTGTCGGCATTGCCTATAACGAGATCTACACCTCGGATCTTTCTGATCTCTTCAGGTCGTGTCGAAGCATAGCAGCCCGTGACCACTACTTTCGCGTCCTTGCCTCGGCGAACCGCCGATCGTATTGCCTGCCTGCATTGATAATCGCTCTTTGCGGTCACCGTGCAGGTATTGACGACATAGACATCGGCTTCGGCATCGAAGGGCACAATGATGTTTCCTTGCGACACGAAATCCTGGCGCATCAGGTCCGTTTCATATTGGTTAATCTTGCAACCAAGCGTCGTAATGGCTATTCGCATATCTCACCGCTTAAGGAGTTCACACCGGCAGCAGTAATCCTGATCGTTACGAGGGAGCCAATGAGGGAATGAGGACCTTCGACATTCACAACCTTGTTTCCTCTTGTCCTGCCCGAAAGCTTTCCCCCCTTCTTGCTTTTCCCGTCAATAAGCACGTCCACGTGCATGCCGATATAGGCTTTGTTTTTTTGAATGGTGATCTCTCGTTGCATGGCAAGGACTTCGGTCAACCTTGATTCCTTGACAGCTTCCGGAAGGTGCATGGGGAGTTTAAGTGCTGCTGTTCCCGGTCGTTTCGAGTATTTGAAAGCAAAGATGCCGTCATACCTTACTTCTTCGAGCAAATTCTTTGTCGCTTCAAAATCTTTTAGGTTTTCTCCCGGGAATCCGACTATTATATCAGTCGTGAGAGTGATCGACGGCACGGCATCCCGCAACTTTTTGACCTTGTTCAAATAGTCCGAACTGGTATACCGCCTGTTCATGATATGGAGGATATTGTCCGAACCGCTCTGAACCGGCAAATGTATGGACTCGCAGACGTTCGGCAGATCGCGCACAGCATTGATGAGCCCGTCCGACAGGTCCCGGGGGTGAGATGTTACGAACCTTATCCTCTCGAGATTCGGCACCTCGTTGACCATGCGCAAGAGCGTAGGGAAATCCACATCCTCTCCCAGTCCTTTCCCGTAGGAATTTACATTCTGGCCGAGAAGCGTAACCTCTTTATATCCCTGCCGTGCAAGCTCAGATACTTCATTCACGATATCTTCTGATGGACGCGAGCGTTCCCTGCCACGAAGATACGGTACCACGCAGTACGTGCAAAAATTGTCGCAGCCGTACATGATAGAGACCCAGGCTTTCACTTTGTCGCCCCGTGCAGTCGGGATGCGCTTCCGGTGGTACTCAGGGTCTCCGGATGTATCGATCACGGGCGTGCGCCTCGAGAACGCCGTGTCAACCATCACGGACAGTCTCGCGACGTCTGAGGGGCCGAACACCATATCGACGTAAGGCGCACGAGCAAGGATATTCGCGCCTTCCTGCTGAGCAATACAGCCCGCGACCGCGATCTTCAGGTCCGGTTTTTCAGCCTTCAGCCGCTTTAGCCTTCCGAGTTCGCTGTAAAACTTCTGTTCCGCCTTTTCCCGTATGCTGCAGGTGTTTAATATGACCATATCCGCATTTTCCGCGCCTGAAACAGGAGTGCAACCATGATGTTGGAGGATGCCGGTCATGCGCTCGGAATCATGTTCGTTCATCTGGCATCCGAAGGTAACAATATGGAATGATTTCATGGCCGTATTATAATACGCAGCTGGGAGTTACACAACAGGTATCTTCTTGCGCGGGATAGTTGATGTCATTGCGGCTGGAGCATCACGCGGACGACCTCGCCTCTCTTTATTGAAAGTGAAGCGCGCGCGTTCTGCTTGAATATGAATATCTCAAGATAACCGGAGCTGTTGATGACGGCACCTGGCTCTCCCGGCGCCGCCTCTGCATAAAATTTTTTTAGACCTTTGACCTCTTTGCCAGCAGCCGTTATGGAGAGGGGCCTGATATTTTCACCTTCCGGTATCAAAGACTGAATATCCTCATATTGGATGTTCGTAATGCAGTTTCCGAACCGGTCGATATGGATAACATGACCCTCGATCCCATTTGACGTCTTCTTCGGGACCGGGACGTTCAATTTCATGTAGTCCTCGATCTCTTCTCCGAAATTGCGCGCCGGTATCCCCTTCGTGAGCGATGCAGCTACCGGCGCAAAGATGTCACGCCCGTGGAACGTCGGCCCCGGCTGGGGTAGGAAGTAATGGCTAGCGGTGATATGGTGGACCCTGATACGTTCAGCTTCCTGATAGATGAGACTGAACAACCCGTTGTCCGGGCCAACAAAATAGTAACTCTCCGTAACGGCTATGATGGGACGGCGACCGCTTCCGACGCCAGGATCGACGACAGCGAGGTGGACAGTGCCTTTCGGAAAATAGTGATAGGCTGTTTTAAGGGTAAAGGCGGCTTCCCATATGTCCTGCGGGCTTATTTCATGGGATATATCGACGATCTGCGCCTGGGGATTGATCCTTAAGATAGCCCCCTTCATGCTCGCCGCAAAAGAGTCCTTGCTGCCGAAATCACTCGTCAGAGTAATGATCGTTGTCATCAAGCCCCCGGTACCGCTCCCGTAGTGACGGTAACGATAATTGTGAAAGCATAATAGCAACCCCGATGGGCTTTGTCAACCTGAAGCCTGTGAATGTATGGTAATTTCAGGTTTTGTAAGTAATGGGAAGTAATCTCTGCTTTATTTATTAATTGACACAACACCGAAAGGTCTCAATATATGTACTGAATACCGATGTTATCGTTGAATTGATCACACCACAAATGACATTCCAAGCTATCATGATAGGCGCTGTACAGCTATTTAGTGAAAGCAGCTCGGAATCGCTTAATGCAATTATTTTCGAGGTACACCTAGCCAAGAGTGACGGCGCTTAAATAAACACGTCAGACAAGAAGAAATCTAGAGGAGGGGCACCCACCTCAGTCAGGCCGGGCTACGATATCGAGATGCATTTTGTCATTTTGCAGCGAGCGCCAGAACTTCATAATCGTGTCAGGGTCAGAAGCCGGCATTATATTACCTGAAGGCTCGATGATTGAAAGTGAATATCCCTTCGTTGAAAGTTCGATCAAATAATCCTTCGGGGGAAGACCGCACCGGTGCTCAATATGCCAAGGGCTAAATTCGGTAACAATGAGAGGGCGATGCCGTTCAATAATCTTAGACATGCCACGCAAAGCGAAGGGTTCGAAGCCCTCGATATCCATCTTAAACATGTCGATACGCGACGTCCCCAGTAGAATTTGATCGATATCTATAGCTTGGACGTATTGCGCACATGCCTGCCCGGACGTTGGTGCTTCTAGGAAGCCGTTTGAGCCAAATGACTGGAGCCTCAGGATTTGTGGTGATAACGATGCTGCCAAAGGGAACACAAGGATGTTCTTCATCCCATTTTCAACGATACTGGCGAATAATAAGCGAAGATTATGCGCATTCGGCTCGAATGAAATGACCTTACCCGTGGTGCCTACTAAAGTCGCAGCCAGTAGAGAGAAATAACCGATATTAGCACCAAGATCAACAATTATGTGTCCTGGCTTGAGACTGTTCTTTAGAACAGAAGCGATATGGGGTTCGAATTGCTGCGACCCGATAATCTGTGCACCCACGTCTAGGTCGCTGGAACGGCAATATAATTTGAACGAAGGCAGATGGACCAGGACTACATCATCGCGACTTCTGAGTTGGTCATACTCAAAACTTGCTTTGAGAGATTTCTCGATCTGCGCAACAGAAATTCCAGAGTTCAGCGATGCGTTCCAATGCAATAGTTCATCTTTGTTAGGCCTGCGCCCCATAATGCGGCCATAAATTTCAACAATCGTTTTTTCATTTGAGAGAAGAGTTGAGTGGCTTGTCACTGTTCCTATGATTAAACAAGCTATATTATTAAGACTCCTATAAAAAATATTACTGAGAGAATTGTATCGAATTTCTTTAATCATTAAGCGGATCTCCTTTAATGATCAATTGATTTCCTATCACAGACTATAGGAAGGTAAAAGAGATAAAGTTTGAGCAAGGAATTTATTATTTTTTACCCTCACACTATTTATTCGGTATTAGCTATGGAAATCTTTAGAGAATACATGGCCGGTTCAGACAGATGTCTTCGATGTGATAGGATATTTACCGAGATTCAAGCTTTTGTTCTGACTAAGGACCTTTTTTGCGATTTCTTAAGAGACTTTTCCCCTCAGAGTACATGTGAGCCGAATGTTCTCATTCGGTGACAGATGCTTATATCGTGTTGGCATATACACTTAGGATGGCATAGCTACCCAAAGTGCTGCACTTCGCTATAGAACTTGCAATAATTATTGTCATTTGAAAACTATTAAACGTCGAACCATAACGCAAAATCCACTTGGGATTAACGAATTATCACAATTTCTTGCCTTAATATTTATCGAAGCGATCGTGGCTTGACAAAAAAATCTGGTATGATATTCTTCTCGTTATTATTTTTTGATTCTTCAATCGGGAGGAATATGGCATGAAAAATTTCACGATTGTGATACTCGCGGTACTTGCAATGGCAGTGGGTGTTGGCCTGGCATTTGCCATGCAGAATGAAGCATCGGCGGAGAAGGGCAAAGCCCTGTTCAACGACCCCAAACTCGGCACAACGGGAAAATCTTGCAACGACTGTCATACGGACGGCAAAGGACTGGATAATGCAGGGGCAAAAAATGATCTTGAAAGGATCATAAATAGCTGCATTACTCATTCAATCAAAGGGAAAACCCTGGATCCAAAATCAGTGGAAATGCAATCGATGGTACTTTATATTAAGGGTTTCGGGCAGAAGCCAGCTGCAAAAAAACCAGCTGTCGGTTGTTAACATAATTCTTCGAGGAAGAACGCAAGGCTCTCTATCGTGCAATAGTGAGCCTTTGCTGTTTGGTCCGTTGATAAACAGAACTTAAGAATAAAGTTTTTGTCGCAAGCAGAAGGCAACCTTATGGCAGGTGTTTGACAATACTCCCGAACTGACTTGATTGGTATCGAACGATTCCTAGCACGGGGATTCCGGAAATTTCTTCTATTACTCGAGGGCTCGTCTTTTCCGCAAGGCCAGGCCTGCGGTTGTAATTATAGTTGATCACCAATCCTGCGATCTTAAAGTCTCTCTCCCTGAGGGCTGAGATCGTGAGGAGCGAATGGTTGATGGTGCCGAGTCCCGGCCGAGCAACGACCACAACAGGAAGACCAAACGCCTCGGCCATATCAAGATATAGATAGTTTCGCGACAGAGGGACCATAATCCCCCCTGCCCCCTCCACGATCATGAATTCATGTCTCCGGATGAGTGTGCGGTAGGCGTTCATGATCCTGTCTATTCGAATCTTCCTCCCTTCGAGTTCCGCCGCCACTGATGGCGCGAGGGGCTTTCGAAACCGATAAGGGTTTATCAACTGAAGTGAATCTCGGGCACCGGCCGCCTTGGCAAGACGGACAGCGTCTGCCGGTATGAGCACGCCGGACCTTGTGCGGCACCCTGTCTCAGCTGGTTTCATTACGCCAACGTTCACTCCCTGCGACCTAAGCGCTGCTGCGAGCCCCGCGGCCACATAGGTTTTGCCTACACCTGTATCAGTTCCGGTAACAAATATGCCCCTATTCATGCTCACCTCATTGCTCAAGGGACTTCGCTTTTAAAAAACTATTCTGAAGTTAGGATTAAAAGCCACTTACAGGATCCTGCTGTCCAGATTAAAGACCTGCCCCGACACGTTGTTCATCAGGGACAGGCGATAAATGAAATCCGCGACCTCTGTGGGGTCCGCGACTCTGCCTAGGACATTCTCTTTAAGTATGCGCTGATGGATACGGTCCGACACCTGTTCTCCCATATGGCTGCGGATATATCCGGGAAGCACGGCATTTACCTTGATATTGGAACGGCCGAGTTCCCTTGCACATGCTTTGGTCAAGCCGATGAGACCGGCCTTTGATGCAGAATAATTCGCCTGTCCCTCGCGCCCCTGCACCCCGGAGATGGAAGCGATATTGATGATATGGCCATTATAATTCTTTGACATAGTCATTGATGCTGCCCGGGTGCACAGGAACGGACCCCTGAGGTTAGTATCCATCACGGCGTCCCAGTCCTGTTCCTTCAGGCTGAGGAGCAGACCGTCCTTCGTGATGCTGGCATTATTCACCAGAACGTCGACCGCACCAAAAAGATCTAATGTACTCTTTATCATGGCTTCAACTTCAGCGGCGACCCTCACATCGGCTTGAAACGGAACAGCCTCGCCGCCAAGACATACTATTTCCTCGACCACTGCTTGCGCATTTGACGCATGCGTTATGTAGTTTACGACAATCCTATCACCCCCGCTACCGAACCTGACAGCGATCTCCCTGCCAAGGCCACGCGACGCTCCGGTAACAATGACAACCCGCTTCTTAGAAGTTGTTTTAGGCATCAGTTAGAGGTACCCTTCCTGTTTCAACCTGCCGAAAAGCGCTACTGCTGTGTCAATATCATCGGATGAGTGCGCAGCCGTCACCGTGACCCTGATCCGGGCAGCGCCCTCCGGGACGCTCGGAGGCCTGACCGCAGCAGCATATAGTCCATACTCAAATAGCATGTCCGCGGCTTTCATTGCCTTTTCCGATTCACCAAGCATGACAGGGATAATCGGAGTTTCCGAATCACCCGTGTCGAGACCGAGGGCAGCAAGGCCACGTACGAAGCGGTCACGGTTATTCCAGAGTGTTTTCCTCAGTTCAGGGTTCCGATCCATAATATCGAAGGCGGCAAGAGAGGCCGCGCAGACAGAAGGAGGTAATGCGGTACTGTAAATAAAACTGCGTGCGGTATTCATGAGATATTGAGCAAAATCCCTGCTTCCCGCGGCATAGGCGCCGAATGACCCGTGTGCTTTCCCAAGCGTGCCCATCTGGATGTGAACACGTCCGGAGAGTCCGAAGTGCTCTGACGTACCCCTGCCCGTTTTCCCGATCACGCCCGTGGCATGGGCATCATCCACCATGATGATCGCACCGTATTTTTCTGCAAGCATGACCAGATCAGCAAGAGGAGCGATATCACCGTCCATACTGAAGACACCGTCCGTTACGATCAGCGTACGTTTTGCGTTCTTGTTCTTCTTGAGACCACTTTCTACTCGGTCGACATCTTTGTGAGGATAGAGAACTACTTTCGCCTTGCTCAGGCGGCATCCGTCGATGATGCTCGCGTGGTTCAGGCTGTCGCTTAGAATCACATGGCCCTCTCCCGCGATGGCTGGGATGATTCCAGTATTTGCAGCGTATCCAGAATTAAAGAGCAATGCTGATTCGGTCCCTTTGAATGCAGCAATCCGGCTCTCCAATTCCATATGCAGGGCGCTCGTGCCGGATATAAGTCGGGATGCCCCGGAGCCGAAACCGTAATGTTCCATGGCCTTTGCTGCAGCCTCTCTGAGCGCCGGATGTCCGCTGAGACCAAGGTAGTCATTCGAGCACATGAGAAGCATACTCCTGCCACTTATCGTGACCCGCGGTCCGTCATAAGACTCCACAACAATTTGTCGTCTCAGGAGATGTCTTTTTTCAAGATCTGAAAGTTCTTGTTTAAACATTTCTTGAATAATCCTATGTGTACTCACTATCTCTTAAACTATTAGTTATAAACGCTATATTTGCAATATATTAAAAGGCAATTTCTATACTTGTTATGTCCTTAGCTTCTTTGCGGTAGATTTCCTTCGACTGAAATATGCCTCCGGCTCTATTGCTGCCCTGCACAGTCCGACATCAGTTATCATCACGGCCTCCTGCTGAAGATATTCGAGGAGTATATCCATATCCAGCACTTCTCTGTTCACAAAGAACGCCCGACCGCCCTTGGCATCCCCTACTTGCTTCAAGCACGGGAATCGTACATATCCTGTGCGGAGAGATGCCATATATCCTGCCGTATAATCCGGATCATCTGACCAGCAGAGTTCCGCCACCATCCCCGGCGCATGGGCAGCCTTGGTTGCGAGCGCTAATGCCTCGCGCGTGCGGGAATGCGTAAGGCCCAAGGCCGAAAGCCTTTGAAATATTTCATCGCCTGCATTATCGCTCCAATCGAACCTCGATGCCCTGACACCGCGATACCGGTCCGGCTCCAACCTTGCTCCGTTTTTCGCATCCATGATCATGGCTCCGCGCATATTTCCGCCGGACGGTGCTGCACCATTGCTGACATGGTCGATAGCTGCTTCTATAGCCGTCGACGAGACTCCCGCAAGCTGAAGCAAACGAGAGGCTGCGGACCTTGCCGTATGCATATCAGGGGCAGCGATAGTTATCACGTCCAGAGCAGTAAGGCGGCGAATTGTCGATGTCACGAGGGGTTCTACATTGACGACGACCTGATCTCGCGTACAGCCTTTCCTGATGGCCCGATCCACAAGTTCGCCCACCGTCCCCTCGATCTTTTCCCGGGAGACGATCCGCTCGGCACCTGAAACATGCCTTTCTCCGATAGCCGCATGCATGCGAATACTGTAAAAAAAGATATTTTCCATGGGATCATTGTACAAACATTGAGGTCAGATTTTGAGTCCTAGATCATGGATCATTTTGAGATCATCTTCCGGGTTCAGTCCTGACTTTGTAAGGTAGTTGCCGATCATGAAACCGTCGGCCCCTGCCATGAATATGAGCGGATGGAGCTGACGGAGGGCCGTTCCTCTTCCTGCGCAGACGCGAATCTCTTTTTCCGGAAGGATGAAGCGGAACATCGCTATGGCATGAAGCGCCTCGAGCGGGGAGATGGCATGGACGTTCTCGAGAGGTGTGCCCTTAACCGGCATGAGAAAATTTATCGGCACCGAGTCCACCTCCAGATCCCGGAGCGTGAAAGCCATGCGGAGCCGGTCGTCCATGCTCTCGTCCATGCCCAGAATGCCCCCGCTACACGCGGAAAGACCCAGGGAGCGCGCTTGCCTGAGGACCTCGATCCTTTCATCAAAGGAATGGGTGGTACAGATTCGTGGGAAGTTCTCTCTCGACGTCTCGATATTATGATGATACCGGTTTAGTCCGGCTTCTTTCAGGTGGGATAGCTGCTCTCGCGTGAGAGTGCCGAGCGTTGCGCACGGAGAAAGCCCGATCTCCTTTACCCGCCTGATGCCTTCAGCGATTGTGTCCAGATCAACTTGATCGCTTATGCCGCGTCCGCTCGTGACGATGCAGAACCGCTTGGCGCAGTTCTTTTTTGCGCTTATGGCAGCCTCGGCCATCTGGTCGACGGAGATGAGCGGGTAAACCGGGACATTCGTTGCATGATGCACCGACTGGGCGCAGTAGGAGCAGTCTTCGCTGCATGCTCCTGATTTCGCGTTCACGATGGAACAGACGTCCACCATGCTGCCTCGAAAATGCTCGCGCACCCTGCCTGCCGCTGCCAAGAGGTCCCACAGGTCGGCACCTTCGGCACGGGCTAGTTCTGATGCTGTCTCAAAATCGATAGCCATGCCTCTTAGAACGCTTTCAAGAACTTGGGTGATTCTTTGTTTCGACGGCGTTTTCATACAGTCTTTTTTACCCGATGCAAGATCAGTTGTCAACTTCTTAATATAATTAAGGTTAACAATTAAACCACATTGGAACCCATCTGATGAATCGATGAATTAGACGGTTCCAATTTCTGGAATACATAGAATCTGGATTTACTGCGGAGTGATAACTTTCAGGAGTATTTCAAGTCGGATAGGATCGAATTCACCCTCCCTTCCATCATCTCTTTGATGGATGCAAGGGCTGCAGGATCATTTGCCTCAAAGCGCATCACGAGAACCGGCTGTGTGTTTGAGGCGCGAACGAGCCCCCAGCCGTTCTCGAACACGGCACGAACGCCATCAACGGTGATGACCTCCCTGGGTTTCTGAGGCAGGCCGTCAGCTCGCATGAAGACGTCCTTTGCTTTTTCCACGACCTTGAACTTCAGATGATCGGGGCAGTCGAACCGGATCTCGGGAGTGTTGTAGGTTTTAGGAAGGTCAGAGATAAGCGTGCTCGCTGATATTGCGCGATCGCCTCGAGACCTGATCTTTTTGAGGATCTCCACAAAGCGGCACGCGGCATAAATCGCGTCGTCATATCCGTAGTAACGGTCGGCGAAGAAAAGATGTCCGCTCATTTCTCCAGCAAGCGCGGCATGGACCTCTTTCATCTTTGCCTTGATCAGTGAATGGCCCGTTTTCCACATGATAGCGTGTCCGCCGTGGCTTCGGATGTCGTCATACATGGTCTGGGAGCATTTGACTTCCGACACAAAGGTCGCTCCCGGCTTTTCTGCCAGGATATCCCGTGAAAAAATGACCATCAGCTGGTCGCCCCAGAGGATATTTCCCTGTTCATCAATGACCCCTATCCTGTCTGAGTCGCCGTCGAAGGCAATGCCGATGTCAGCCTTTTGGGTACGGACCGTGTCGATCAGCGTGTTCAGGTTCTTCGGGATGGTCGGGTCGGGATGATGGTTGGGAAACCTTCCGTCGGGCTCCGAAAAGAGCTCGATGACGTCGCAGCCCATGGCCCGTATGATATCGGGTGCGGCGAGGCCTGCGGTTCCGTTGCCCGCGTCTAATACGACCTTGAGAGGAACCTCATGGTAATGTGCAAACTGTTTTTTGAGATATTCACGATAGTCCGAAAGAACAGGATAGCGGGAAACGGTTCTCGGCTCACGGCTTATAGTTTTTGAATTATTTCCCTCTGCACCTTGCGCTACGCCCTCTGCTTTCTCCGTGATCCGCCTGATCTTCTGTATCTCTTCACCAAAAATCGTATCCTTGCCCACACAAAGCTTGAACCCGTTGAACTCCGCAGGGTTATGACTTCCGGTGATCATCACCCCTGCCCCTGGATTGAGATGAAAAAGTGAGAAATAAAGCACAGGCGTGGGACAGAGGCCGATAACCGTAACGTTCATCCCGCCACAGACAAGTCCCCGTACGATATCGTCGCATAGCCGTAATGAACTCACACGGGCATCATAGCCTATGGTCACAGTAGTGACCCCCTTCGGTTTGATGTATGAGGCAAATGCCCTTCCCAAAGCCTGGACCACCGGCGGTGTGAGGTCTTGGTCTGCGACGCCGCGAATATCGTATTCCCTGAATATTTCAGTATTCATAAATCAATTTATTATTCTAATTTTGCTTATATTTTAATATATTATACAATTAATATTAATTCTTAACTTTAACTATAGGTTTTATCTATAGATCATTAATTGCGCACTACCTTTTTATATCAGGCAACGGTTTTCTCTTGTTATTTTCATGCCGTTTGTAATCATCATCAAAACGGACAATATCATCCTCTTCAAGATATTCGCCGTTCTGAACCTCTATGATCTGGACGGGAATCTTCCCGGCATTTTCCAGGCGGTGTTTGGTAGACATAGGGATATACGTGCTCTCATTCGGGTGAACATCGTATATCTTGTCCCCGTTCGTTACCCGCGCTGTCCCTGAAACCACTACCCAGTGCTCGCTGCGGTGGTTATGCATCTGATGAGAGAGCTTTGCCCCTGGATTGATCACGATGCGCTTGATCTTGTATCGGTCTCCTATTTCAAGCACAGTATAGGAACCCCACGGCCGATAGACCGTTCGGTGAGTCAGGTGTTCCTCGGCCTTCCGTTTTTTGAGCTCATCAACGACCTTCTTAACGTCCTGGGCCCGCTCCTTGGTGCATACGAGCGTTGCATCAGGCGTATCCACCACAACGGCATCTTTCAGGCCAATGGTGGCGACAAGCCGCTTCTCGGCGTAAATGATGGAGTCTTTGCTGCCGATGTCGATGACATTTCCGCTTATGATGTTCCCGGCCTGATCCCTTTCAGAAACATCGTCAAGGGCGTTCCAGCTTCCCACGTCAGACCAGCCGATGTCCGCAGGCATAACTGCAGCACGGTCGGTCTTTTCCATGACTGCGTAGTCGATGGAAATGGGTTCGAGTTTTTTGAACACCTCTCTGATTACATCGGCTTCTTTCGGCGTCCCTATGCTGTTCCGAATGTCCTGGAGGCCGCGATACAGCGAAGGCTGGTGTTTTTCTATTTCACTAAGGAGCGTTTTGGTCTTCCAGATGAACATTCCGCTGTTCCAGTAATATCTGCCGTCTTTCAGGTATCCTCTTGCCGTCACTAGATCCGGCTTTTCCACAAATGCTTCGACCCTGTGAACATCCCCGGCGACGCTCCGTCCTCCTCCCTCCGTTGTTTTTATCTTTTCCCCTGCTTTGATATACCCATATCCGGTCTCCGGACGGTCAGGCTTTATCCCGAATGTAACCAGGTAGTCCTGACGGGCGGCCTCAGCGGCCTTTTGAAGCAAGCTCAAAAACTCGTCCGTTTTTTTGATAGAATGGTCCGCGGCGAGAACGACCATGATGCTTTCGGGATCGATACGCTCCAGATGAACCGCAGCAAGACCAATAGCAGGCGCGGTATTCTTCGCTTCCGGCTCAAGGATGAAGTTCCCGTCCCACTGACGCTCGTATTTTGATGAAAGCTGTTGGCCAATCGTGTCTGCGAGGGCTTGGTTCGTGACGATAAAGATATCCTCAAACCGTATTAGCGGTATAACCCTGCTTACCGTCTGAAGTATAAGCGTGTCCTCTCCACCAATCTTCAAGAGCTGTTTCGGCATCCTTTCGCGTGAAAGAGGCCAAAACCGTGTCCCCGATCCACCTGCCATGACGATTGCGTATATGTGTTGCACTATGTTATTCACCTTTTATCTCCCCGATAATCTCGAATCAAAGTATGTCCGCTTTCCCTCAAGTTCTTGTGTTTTTTATCATAAGTGATTCCGGCAAATAAAGTCAAGCCCGGATCACTTCCCGTAGAGATCGATCTTCGCCAAGTAATCGCCAAGAATGAAATAAACAATCAGCTTTAGATAGAGGACAGGGTTGCACGGGATCTCCAGAAAAATCCGGAGGGGTACCCTCCTGCCTTGCTGAATCATGCCGATACGTGACTGGATAAGGAGATTGTTGTGCTGTTTCAAGGTAAGATCATCCCGGAGCTTGTCCAAGAGTGCCTCTGCTACGAGCGCCCGGTAGGTGCCGTGCCTGACACGGTCCGATGTCTTGTTGGATCCGTGCGAATGGATCCTCGCGGACGTCACATCTCGAAACACCTTCATCTTTTCAAAGATCCGCGGGTTGTTGATCCAGAACGGCCAGTCCTCAAGGAACAGAAACCGGGGATCAAAGAGCGAGTCAAGGCATTCTCTCCGGAACAGGAGGTTCGAAGGCTGAAAAGGATTACGGGAGGTGAAGGTATCGAGAAACACGCTAGGGGTGATAAGGACAGGCCGAAGCATCCCGCGGGGCCTGCCATCTTTGAAGAACCTTACCGTGAACGCGATAGCGGTGTATCCCGCCGCACTGTTCATAATCGGCACAGGATCGAACTGCAGTTCATCATCAGCATCGAGAAATAAAACCCAACCCCTTGTGAACGTTTCGAGTCCCGCGTTACGCGCCGAGCCACTGCCTCCGTTCTGCTTCCGAATCAGAGTGTGGTGAATGTCATCAACGTTCCTGATAGCACGTTCGAACGCCGATGCACTCTCATCAGTGGATCCATCATCTATTCCGATGACCGTTACCGCGATCCGGTTCGAGCTTGAGATGAGCGACAGCGACCTTATCGTTCTCTCAATTGTGGCTGCGGCATTATAGAATGGAATTATGATGTAAAGACGGTTGTCCATCTCAGGGCTCTCTTCAGCAGGTTTACGAGCATCTTCATCGCATAAGTGAGGTAACTAAGCGGCAGAAACATGCCATTCTCTTTCTGGATACGGAGGACCTCCCGGTGACATTCGCGTGCCGATTGGGAGCTGATGCCTCCCGTAGAAAATAAAGCGATATCCTCATTTAGGTAGCGAAATTGTATCCCCGCTTTCATCGCCCGGACGTAAAAATCGTAGTCCATAGAATAGCGATAGTTTGTGTTATAGGGTTTTATCCTGTCGTAAACCGCTTTCGGGACAAATACCGTCGGGTGGTCGTATGGGCAATCGACATAGATCCAGAGCCGCTGTAGAGGCCTCGGACGGATGCGTACGGTCTTGTCTTCGCTCTGCCTCAACATGTTACCATAAAGCACGAAGTTCGTGCCATTTTCCTCATACAGTTTGCACACTTTTTCCAGCACCCCCGGGACATAGTGGTCGTCGGAATTGATCATGCCGATGATGTCCCCAGTGCTCATGGCAATCCCCTTGTTGAAGGCGTCCGATATTCCTGCGTCTTTTTCGCTTATGTATCGCGTGACATGCCCGGAAGCATGGTATTTCCTGATGATGTCGACCGTACCATCGGTTGAGCCTCCGTCCACAATGAGGTATTCAAGACCGGGGCAGTTCTGGCTGATGACTGATTGAATTGTACTCTCCAGTGTCTTTACGCTGTTATAAGAGATCGTGATGATCGATAGCTTCATGAGGATACCTCAGCGAACGCAAGCTCTGGAGTCTTATGAACTACGTACAGGCAGCTCCGTTTCGCTATGCCATGCCGCTCCAGCTCGTTCTCACCGAAGAACTTAGCTCCGAGCTGGCTCACCTTAAAGCCGGCAGCTTTCAATAGGTTAATGAAATCAGTTTTCCCGTAGACCCTGAGATGGTCCTTCTGTCCGAAATATTGAAGACGCTCCATTTCGGTCGTCTTTGAAGGGTCTTCGTAGGTTCTGGCGAGGTCCGGAATGATCGGAGCCAGGAGAATACCCCACCCTGTCGGTTTGAGTATCCGGAATAGTTCCTTGACCGCGCTCGCATCATCCTGTACGTGCTCCAGCACATGGGAGCAAATGAAGCAGTCGATGGAAGATGTCGCGTAATTGTCCATTCGCGAGATATCGACACGGTCATCCACGTCCTTACGAAAAAGGTCAGCCGTCCTGTAGGAATATCGAAAGTTCCTGCGCAGATAGAACGATAACGCCCTCTCCGGAGCGAAATGGAGGAGCGTTTTTTTTGACTGCGGTTCTTTGGGCAGTCTTTTCAGGAACAGGGCGGACAATCGGTCTCTGTCGGCGCAGCGGCAGACCGGGCAGAGATACTCATCGACGTTCAAGGTTTCGAAGTCCGATGCGGTAAACCGGCGGCCTTGGATCTCTAAAGCTATTCTGAACTCGCTTGGCAGGGGCAGAAAGGATCTCAGGTTGTTCAGGCACAATGGGCACTTATACTTCGCTCCCCTGTAAAGAACTTTGTTGACCTGTCCAAGAATGTCTTTTAAGACCTGCGGCACATGGTCGGATATAAGCTGTTTCACTTTTTGCATTTCGTTGTCTAACTTCGGGCCCCTTCAATCGTTTTTCTGTAGGTTTCGATCGTCTTCCGCGCTGTCTCATCCCACGAAAACAGCTTCGCCCTTTCCAGCCCCCTTTTTCGCATTTCCTTCAACCTTTCATCATCTTTCCACAGCTGCCATATCTTATCGGCCATATCTTCTGGGGAAGTGGGATCAAAAAAAACTCCTGCATCGCCGACAACCTCTGGGATCGAAGTGGTGTTGGAACAGGCGATCGGGCAACCACAGGCCATTGCTTCAACCAGAGGGATCCCGAACCCCTCGAACAGTGACGGAAATACCAGTGCGCGGGCTAGATTGTAGAGATAGGGAAGTTCTTCATAAGGAAGATATCCCAAAACTTTGACCTTATCTCCCAGACCTAATCGTTTAATCTCTCCAATTATATCGCTGTATGATTTCTTCGCAATGCCAGTTAGAACAAGTTGTCCATCAAATTGGTATCTTTCTGTCATTCTGTTGAGAGCCGCTAGAAGCGTTTTGTGGTTTTTGTGAGGCCAAGTTGCGCCAGGATAATAGAGGAAAGGCCTGTTCAGCTCATATTTCGACCGCGTTGTTTGTAGAACATCTTCGTTGTTATATACCCTGTAGCGCTCATCATAACCCAGATAAACAACGTCTATCTTATCCGGGGATATTCCATATCGCTCAGCAAGACTTGATTTGACATGCCCGGAAATGGCGATAATACGCGTTGCCTGCTCCGCTGACGGTCTGTAGAACTCTTTCCGCATTTTCATCTCTGCCGGAGAAAAGAATTGTGGAAAGAACTCATGCTGCATATCGACGAACGTCAATACCGATGGTATCTTTGTTCGCATCGGGTTGAGGATGGTAAATGGATGATGAATTATATCCAATTTCAGACGATTAAATACTGGCCTCAATACATCGATTTTGGTCATTTTTCGTAGGATGCCGCGAACAAGCCACAGAATTGACGGCTGGGTATAGTTGACTGACCTGAATGTGAAAGAGTCATTGAATATCTGAATTTCCTTTGCATAATGGTCGTCACAAAGCAGAACATAGCTGTTCTCCTGGTCGATTTTTTGCAGAGAGTGTACGAGGTTCCTGAGATAGGTCTCGATTCCTCCCATTGTCCCTGGTATAAACCCGACTAAATTGAGACCGATATTCATCGGTTCTTTTCTTCCTTAACCATCATTCTGACGACATCGTGCATCTTGTACTGGGCTTCCCATCCGAGCCGTTCCCGGGCCTTTGCCGGGTTACCGCGTCCAGCGGCAAGTTCGGTCGGTCTATTGAGAGAGGGATCGGACAGTACATGCTTTCGCCAATCGATACCAACAGAATCAAAGGCTGCTGCCACGAATTCTTCGAGACTATGGCTCTCCCCCGTTGCTATCACATAATCATCGGGATTCTTCTGCTGCAGCATAAGCCACATCGCCTCTACATACTCCGGAGCCCATCCCCAGTCACGGCGTATGGAAATGTTCCCCAATCTGAGCTTCTCCCTACTGCCCACCGCTATTCGGCAGGCGGCTGACACGATCTTTTTTGTCACGAAACGCTCCGGCCGAAGCGGTGACTCATGATTGAAAAGGATCCCCGAGCATGCAAAAAGCCCGTATGCCTCTCGGTAATTTGCGACCTCCCAGAAAGCGGCCGCTTTGGCAACGGCGTAGGGGCTTCTCGGATGGAAAGGCGTGTTTTCGTCCGCAGCGCCGTTGATATTGCCGAAGCATTCACTGGAACCTGCATTATAAAACCTGACCGGCAGATCGATGAAGCGAATAGCTTCGAGGATGTTCAGTGTGCCTACGCTGATGCTCTCAAGCGTTTCCGCTGGCTGCTGGAATGAAAGGCCTACGGAACTCTGTCCAGACAAGTTATAGAGCTCATCAGGCCTAACCTTGGCAAGGACCTGGAGAACGCTTCGGAAGTCATTTGGGGCCATCGATTCGGTCGACACATGGTCCCTGATGTTCAGCCGTCTCAGGTTATCAAACAATGACATCTGGGCGTCTCGGGAGGTCCCGTATACCTCGTACCCTTTGTTCAGGAGCAGTTGCGCGAGATACGCCCCGTCCTGCCCCGATATTCCACATATCAAAGCTCTTTTACCGTTACCCATAAACTTCCCCATTGTTTAGGCGAGTTACACTGACCTAGTACTAGTTCCCTCACAGAAAAAAAGCTTCGGGTTTAACGACATTACTGAACATTCCCGTAAACGGTCTCTCAATTATTGATTACCTCCTATGCAGGTTTAAATCTTCGCAAGAGATAATCTTTTGTACCATTCAAATATCCAAACAATACTCCTTTTTGCCCATGCATAAAACAGCTCATGGCATACGACATGACTCTTACAAAAAAGGATACACTTTTCAACGGCGCGTGCCTTTGGAAAAAAAGAAGTCCGCTTCTCATGAAATAATAACTTTGAGTGCGTGATTTATCAGTTGTAGAAGAAGATACCTTGTGGCGGATTCTGGACCGAGGAGCAAAGAGAATCTTCCAGCCATGCTCAACCGCTGTTGCATTCCAGTCAACGTCTTCCCAATAGAGAAAATAGTCTTCTTTCATCATCCCGATTTCTTTGATCATGGTAGATCGTGCCAGTAGGCTGCAACCACTAATGAAACCGACTGTAGTAATCTCTTCATATTGTCCGGTATCAATCTCGTTCAGCCCCCGATGACCCGTGAACGACTGGTGCTTGTTCCACGTCCCGCCCGCAAACCAAATCTTGTTCGGCTTATCATAATAGTAGATCTTCGAACCTACAATTCCCGTTCGATCGTATTGTTCCGCGACTTTTACTAATTCGCTCAAAGAGTCAGGTTCAACCACTGTATCGTTGTTCAGCAACCATACATAGTCGGCGCCATGCGACAAAGCGTGGGCTATCCCAGCGTTATTTCCGCCTGCAAAACCAAGATTATGCCCGGTCATGATAAGTTCAATGTCAGGAAAGCGATTGCGCAGAATAGCTTCCGAACCGTCCGTAGACCCGTTATCCACTATGATTAAATGAAAATTGGGGTATCTTAGTTTTCTACAGGATTCAATACATTCGGATGTATCTCTCCATCCGTTCCAATTGAGGATGATTACATAGACTGAGTTGTTCTTCAAAACGATGATACTCCTATATTATTAAGAAGTACTTAGCGTGATCATCTCAGTTGTACAACATTTTGTAGGCCAAATTTTTTAAAAGCATTTTTGCCATCCAATGCGTATCTTTTCTCGATAGTGCTTGAATGATTTTAATTGCATTATAGATTTGTCGCAGCTTAGTGGGCCGACCGACTGCAAAGTCATGGTTTAGATTTTTTATGATAGCATCCTTTTCCTCAGTCGGGATATGAGACCATATTAAATTGTAATAAGGAAGCAGTAAGTTCTTCTGGAAATAGGACAGTTGAATATTATTAGCGAATCGGTCCATTGTGACCTTGAGTGACCGTGCAGCTTTACCCATCTGATTCCTATTTAACGTGGTATAAAAAAGGGTCTTAAAATAAAACTGAAAATCTACAGGGATATCTTCATGATATATTTTTTTTGCTGTAGCGAATCCATTATCAATTACCGTCTGAATACATGAGGCTACCTGATCAGGCGAGCAATCCTGCATTTCCAGTATTTGATCCATCGAGAACCCACAATATTTTGCGTCATGAATCATTGATGCATACATTTTTTTATCTGCGCTTAGCAGCTGAATTTTTGGTAATGGTTTTGCCCAATCGGACGTCGCAAGCCAGGAGATGCCACTTGAACAGCCGACCAACAGTGTGCAGTATTTTGTTAGCTCAGCATTTTCTTTGAATGTCAATACGCTCCCATCTATAACTCTATTGTCTGATACCGTAATCGATTTGTTCGATGATAAAACGAAAGCCGTATCCTTGCGGTTATTTACGATTTTCTCAACAACTTTTAAAGCAAACTCATGATCTACGTATGATTGTCCACTTGCCGCTCCACATTCGAACAGTACAACATTATTCTTAGATATGAGATCGTTTGACTCTGCAAATCGCCTGACCTTCGCAATCTCGCTTTCAGATAGCCTCACAATTGGTTGCATGGAAACTTCAATCGGCTTCGGGTATCCTCGATAAATAGAAGCCCTAACCGTACCATCGAAATTTTGGTAATTATCGGGATCGACCTGGGTCAAGTATATTTCGTCATATTCGCCCCGTTCTTTCCTAACTCTGGCGTCCATTTCAAATTGCTGCCATGCGGAAACAACTTCCTCGTATGTCTTCAGTCGCAGCTCCCATATCTCGTCCACATCCGGGTTCCCTTCAATCACTGAACGGCACACTGAACTGATCGCCCATGTCAGATGACAGCCAGGATTATCCTTCTTTATCTGTCGAGCGATGACGGTTGCATAAAGACAATCACCCAGTTTTCCGAGTTGACCTAAGAGTATCCTCTTTTTTTTATAGATTTCTTGTTCTGTCATTTAATACTATTGAATGCAATTTAGTGCAATGTCTTGCTTTAGACTTTATTGTTCATCATTATACGCGCAAGTTCTGCAAACCCCACTTTCGGCGACCATCCGAGCGTATTGATCGTGGCAGGGTTTGATACAAGCTTTTTGTATTCAGGTACAAATCCTTCTCGTATGCGTATGTAGTCTTGCCAATTCTTCCCTATGAGACCAAAACACTGATCCAGCCAGTCCCGAATCGAGTATGTCGTTCCCGACCCTATCGTCGTTTCAAATACGGAATCTTGGCTTATCAACGTAAATATGGCTTGAGCGACATCCCCAGCGAAGGTCCATTCCTTCTCAACCGTAATATCGCCCAATTCTATCTTTTCATCGCTTCCAGATGCGATGCGCTGTGCAGCAAGAGCTATCATTTTGCTGACATGGCTTGGCTTGCGGAGCGGGCTCTCGTGATGGAAAAGATAACCAACATATACCTTCATTCCCAGTGATCGGAAATACCGCCCTGCATAGACGGACTGTATGCGCGCCACTGAGTATGGACTTGAAGCTTCAAATGGATCCCTCTCAGAAATCGGTTTACCGGTGTTTACGAATTGCAGGCCGCTGCCTGCAAGAAAAACCTTGGCATGCGGGCAATGGGACCTTGCCGATTCAAGGATGTTTAGAGTTCCTGTCGATATAGTTTGATGGTTCTCGAATAATGCATCGTGACGGGTCGTTGATGAAGCCGCAATGTGATAAATATAGTCAGGCATGTACTGTTTAACAAGGTTACTCACCTGCTCAAAACTGGACACATCTGCACGGAGTGCAGACCCTGAACGCGCAACTCCTATAGGGTTTATGCCCTGCGATTTACAGATGCTGCTCAAATAGTGACCGTCCTGGCCGGTGACACCGAAAATCAAGGCATTCATATTTTAATACCAGCAACCCATAAGCAGAATACTAATGGCAATCGGTCGCACAATGCTGTGAGCGAGATCATGATGAGGCACATGGTTGTAACTATCCTTTTTTAATCACTTCTATCGTCGGTAAAGGGAAAATCATTCCAACCCCACGGTCGATTGTTTCTCTCTCCCGGTCCAGAAATTCCTTCTTAAAATGCCAAGGCAATACAAGATAGTAATCCGGTTTCATTTTTCTTGATTCTTCTTCACTGATTATGGGTATATCCGTGCCGAGCGTCCTGGCACCATGCTTATCGGGATTTCGATCCGCGGCGTAATCAATAATAAATCTATCTATTCCACACCATTGGAGAATTGTGTTCCCTTTCGTTGATGCGCCGTAGATATGGATTTTCTTCCCTTCGGTTTTCAACTTCTTGAGCAGGGACGTCAATTCCTCTCTGTGGACATTGATCCGTTCCTGGAAGTTCCTATAGGGCTTATCAGTATCGAGCTCCAAATCGAATTCTTCCTGACGCAAACCTTCCAGAGAGTGAAGATATTCTTTCTTGCTAAATCGGAAGTTCTCTTCATGGGTTGCATAGCACCGGATACTGCCGCCGTTAATATCGTTCAAGCCCACACGGATCACTTTCATGCCGGCGCGTTCTAGGATTTCTTCGATCACTGCCAGGCTGTAATATTCGAGGTGTTCGTGACAGATCGTATCGTAAGAGTTCATTTTGAGCATTGTCGGCATATACGACATTTCGAAAATCCAGATGCCATTGGACGCAAGCGAACCTTTTATGCTCCGTACAAACGCCACGGGGTCCTCAAGATCGTAAAACATCGCAATTGATGTTATACTGTCAAATTTCGCGCCTTCGGATATTTGAATTAATTCTTTGGAAGGGAACGTGTCCTGGACGACCTTGATGTCGCCTTTAATCTCCTGAGCAACATCTGACGGATCAATACCGAACTTCAGGAATTCCTTAGGATAGGAGTTCAATAATGTACCGTCATTGCATCCGATATCCAGAACATACGCATCTCTTTTCTCAATCATTCCGGATGCCTCATCAGTAATTCCTTTAAGATGATCTCGCATAGTACGGTTTGTCCCGGACCGGTACCAGTATGCAGAGTAGAGAATCTTCGGTGGGACTGAGTGTTCCATCTGAAGGAGTCCGCATGCCTTTTCATCTTTCGTTGGGTCGCAACGTACCAATACTGTTGGAATTCTACGCATCGGTGGTAACTCCTTACCGTTTTTAACGAACGAGCCCTGCAGGTATTGTTCACCAAGGTCTATAACCTTTGTTAAAGCAGATGAACCGCATACCCGACAAGTATTTCTGTGTATGAGATGCATGTACCCTCCCAATCGCTATAATGCTTAATTTATCAAAATCAAATTAATTTTATCTTACATCCGCTATTTATTGTTTAACTTGACTTTTTTATGACTATTGTCGCAAATGTATATACACATCCAGCATATGTAAAATCAGGCTTTGGGTTATCCCAATACGGAGTATCGACAAACGAGCAATTATGCAATAAAGGCAGCAATCTTTGTTTAATGTCGTACTGAGTGTAAAAACGAAAATCCTCTTGGGGGAGCCGATCTCCAGGCTTGTATTGATCATTGTAATCGCATGTAAGAATTGCAAAACCGCCCGGAGCAAGAAGTTCAGTCATTTGTGTGAGAAATAATTCGTCATTCTTAACGTGTTCGATTACAGATGTGGCAAAGACGATATCATAGCTTTCTTTATCTGTCGACGGCTTATGCATGAATGTATCCAAATCGTAGTTTATTAGAGGGTCGACTTCATCCAACAATAAACCCAGTTTCTTCAAACTCGCTGCTGCTGTATCGTCATGACTGCCAATACAAAGCATTTTCGGGTTTTTATGAGCGAGTGCGAATCTATATACGGTGTCTAGAACAAACGCCTGCTGGATATTCGCTTCCGGGAGTTTACGTGACATCATATCAGGCACTATCTCAAAAAGTTTTTTGATCACGGGTTCATATTGAAATCGCGCAGCATCATCCAAGATGCGATTAAATGACGTAACATCAGATAAAGGGCTATATGAATAATCCTGTTTACGCTCCTGAGGAGTCTCCCCCGGTCCTTTTCTTATCTTTGGCACCCATGAAGTCCCCCGAGTGTCTCCCTTAAAACCATGTGGTAAAATATTACGTATAAAACGGAGAGAGCTGCTAAGTGAGACGAAAGTTCCGAAATTGCTTTCACGAAAATATTTTTCAATAATATTATTTAATATCCTTTCATAATCCCATATCAGGTTTTCCTCGCTCCAGTCTCTGTAGAAAGGCAAAAGAGGCGTAAATCCATTATTCATAATCTGTCTTAAGCTTGAATCCTCTATGCAGATTGAAGGTCTTGCGGATGTAATGTGTCTAAACATACTGCTGTTTGTTATTGCAATGGGTCTCTGTACAGCAAGCGCGTAATCTATAACACTTGAGATACCTCGTCCTTTATTGTCTTCATATAGGAATGCATTGAGTGAATTCTGCGCTAAAAAATTGAGCAGCTGCTCTTTTTCAAGAAAATTATGACTTACTTCCAACCGAATACCTGGCTTGTAAATTGAATCTTTACATCGCCGAACTATTGCTTGAGCACTACTACCGGTGGGATCGCCGAAGGCCGCATAGGGAATATGGAGTTTTATGATTGCTTCATCAAATTCCTGTTGAACTGTTGAAATAAGTTTCTCAAATCCCTTCCCTTGAGTTCCGAAACCAAAGCTACCAATAGTTGGAGTTACTGGTAATACATATTCATTCATGTATTTAGGAATCAGCCGCCCCGTCTTAAAGACAATGGGATTATTGAGCAATAACGTCGGATCCGGGGTTATATAGTATTGGAATAAAGAACTCCTTGCAGAATCAGCGACTTCTTGCGTTATCTCATGGATGATACCAATATGTGCTGCATTAATCTTACGGGTTATCTTTCTATTGAGCCAAGGCATAGTAGATGTATAATGGTTGTAAATTATGGCAGCAGGAGTGTATTTGTGCTCAACTGCTAAGAATTCATCCGGATTTGAGCACTCTTGATAAATGATATTGTATTTTTTAGAGTTCTTCAGCACATTGGCAATATTTAGGCCAAATTGATAGACGCCACACCGTTGCTGACTGTGGGATATAAACAGTACTTTATTCTCTCTATTTGATTTCTGCGATATTTCCATGAGACTATAACCTTAGTGTCAATTGCAATTATGGCGGCGATTTATGTATTCGATACTGTGACGTACGTTCTTCAACCGCTGTATGTTTCCGTTCCTTCGCCAGTTTAAACTATACTTTCATGAACTTTTACTTAGCATTTGCCCCTGAAAGCGCTCGATTAAGGCTCGAAATTGTTTGTCTATCTGGTCGATGCATTGCGTGCGCTCAAGATTCAGGTGGGCAAGGCTTTTAACTACTGAATCTTTATCCTTTACAGGAACGTTCTCAAAATCGTATACTTTCTCCTGTTCATGCCATAATTTGCAATTTACCTCGGCGAGCTTGGAAAAGACCGCTCCGATGGTGCCGGTTACCTCTGAAACGACATTACCATCTTTCTTAAATACCTTATTTGCGGCAAAAGTCAGCCTTTCAATCTGGATTTGTCCTGATACTGCAGCAGCAATATATTCATTAATCTCATCCTGCAGTTGCTTTTCCTGGCTTAAAAGGCTCTTTACCCTTTCCGGCTCTTCCGTGTGCCACTGCTTGAGTTTCACAACCGTCAATTTATCACATAACGACCCAAGTGTTTCGGCCATCAGTCTGCCTCCCATAAGGTATATTCTAATTTTACAAAACTAAAAGAAGAGGTTTCATCATCATTCGTCCTCACGGCATATTGTCTGTCTATTAGACTATCTCTGTCAAACTATGAAGACCTAGTCGGACTTCGGGATAAAAATGTAATTGATCACGCCAGAGTCACAGTGTCCCGCTTTAACCCAGCGTTGAATATCCGAAGGCTGTATCAATCTATTATGTTCGTCTGCCGTTCGTACCTCATACCCATTTTCCCAAAACATTTCGAATGTAGCTGCATAATTTGGATTGATACCGTTTGGATGAAATTCACTTAAACATATTTCTATTAACCAGATCGGCTGCGGAATGAGTTTCATCGTTCTAATTGCTCCCATCAAAACTTGATATTCAACTCCTTCCACATCAATTTTGATGAATATTCTTTTCCCATTCAATCGATGACCCAATAAGATATCTAAAGTTGATAATGAAATTACTCGCTTGAAACCTTTAGAGGCTCCTGCCCAATTGCCAATGAGTGAAGCCCCTGTACTTGATGGACCATAGAGCATAGCGATACCAGGATGATCGCTTAATCCTACAGGGAAAACCTCGACGTCGTGCCATTTATTATCGATCAAATTGGCATAAAGATACTTTTGATTTATGCGCAGAGGCTCAACTGCAATTACTTGTTTTCCTAATGAACGCGCCAGGCAGGTGTAAAAACCGATATTCGCACCAACGTCAATAAAAACATCAGAGCGACTTAGGTATTGTCGAATAAGTGCGGTCTCTTCAACTTCGAAGGTACCCTTCTGCATGCTGCGATGATGGATAGAGCTGCTACCTTGTAATTTGAAGCCATAAGGAGTTTCCTCTGCTTTGCGCCCCTTGAGCAGATATGAATCACGGATATCTCGCATATTATTTATTGTGTCATATTTCACTTTATGGACAGTTTCGTATAATGTTACTAATGAATGGTAACGCTTTAAGTACGACTTAAACTGTTTATACATGTATAATCCTCGTTTTTAATTGCAAAACCAGCCATGTCCTGATATGCGGAGCAGCCATTACCGCCATCAACAGTGCAGCGAAAAGCACTATGAAAATGCTCGCAATCGATGTCAAAGACGTCATCGGACCTGCAATTAACCAGCGTCCTAATCCAACAGCCAAGAGCGCTGCCCCAAGAGGTGGGATGACATCTTCAGCAAACCATGGCAGCATTTCACTTCGCAAGAGGCGACGATGCGTTAAAGGTACGCCAATTAGCATATACAGGCCATTAAGCACGATCCAAACCGAGGCAGCTCCTACCGCACCATAGTGAGTGGACATGTAATAAATGGCCGGCACAAGCATAATTATGAGAAATGTATTAATGCGTAATCCGATGCTGGTCCAACCATGAGATAGCTGAAGCGCGTAAGGCAATGTCATTAGGGCATTTAACGCCATGCCGATGACAAGTATGCTGACTATTGGCGAAGCAGTTTCTGCCGTTTTTGGGGAGCCCGTCCATAATAGCAGAATGTCGTGAGAAAAGAATGAAAGTACCGCAGCCACAGGTAAAACAAGAACTGCCATAAGTTGAGTACCTTGGTGATAAAGAAGTGTAAGAGCAGCATCATCTTTCAACGCAACCAGTGATGAGAATCTGGGGAAAAGCCCAATGAAGACCGGACCGGCCAGCATAGTGGGTATTGCATTGCTGACAGCTCCTGCCAGTGCGTAATAACCAAACATCTCCAAGCTTAGAATTTTACTCAGAATCAGCTTGTCCGCCTGCGTTAGGATGATTGCAGAAAGGGCGATACCGCTCATTCCCGCTGCAAAACGCCATATCGAATGTAACATTCCGAAATTGAACCGTGCAACGCGTTCGGCATGTGGCAGGCTTCGCCGGAGCAAGATTGTAATGACTGACACAAAAATAGCACTAACTATTATTTGCCATTTGAAAAAAGCGGTAATGGTCGGTGAGACCAACCACAGTATAAGGATTGAACCGCAACTGCCGATGGTAGATATACCGATTTTGACCACATTGAACAGGATCTGTCGCTGCAATCCTAGCAATCCGCCACCATATAAACTTATCGGCCATTGAAGGGCAACTACGAGCCCCATGATGGCGACGGACTGCTGAACAGTTGAACTGGGGAGGGAACCAGCCTTAATCCAATGCTTGGCAATGAAAGGCGAAGCGACCGCGACAACTATACCGATAGTCATACCGATTATCCAGTATCCTATCTCTAGTGTTCGCACTAAATCTCGTGCTTCGGCAGCCTTCTCCGGAAACACTGCATATCGTGCCATTTCGCGGTTCATGGTCTGGCTTATACCAAGATCGAGAACCTGGAGCATTGCCTGCATCATTGCGAAAAATCCGATAAGTCCGTATGCCTCTATTCCCAGAAACTTGATGTACAGCGGGATGAAGATGAAGGACATCAGGGCTGCCCAGCCCTGGCCCAGAAAATTAGCTACGATGTTCCGCTTGAGTAGAGTCACTCTATTTCATCCCTTTATAATAGGCATAAGTCTTTCTTATGCCGTCCTCTAGGCTGGTCTTTGGTTCCCATCCTAAGGCACGGATTTTTGAAATGTCGAGAAGCTTTCTTGGCGTTCCATCCGGCTTTGCGTAATCGTGCTGTATTTTACCTATATACCCTGTTATTTCTTTGACTAGCTGGGCAAGATCTGCAATAGAGACATCGGCACCTGATCCGATATTGACAAACTCCCCTATATCGCTGTAATTGTATTTGTTTATAAGAAACACGCAGGCATCTGCAAGGTCATCCACATACAGGAATTCCCGCATTGGCTCACCGGTGCCCCACAGAACAACGGAATCGCTCTTTGTGACTTTTGCTTCATGAAATTTGCGAATCAAGGCAGGAAGGGCGTGAGATGTTTCAAGATCGAAGTTGTCATACGGGCCGTACAGATTCGTTGGCATGACTGAGATAAAGTTCGTACCATATCGTTCATTGTAATAGCGGCAAAGCTTGATTGCGGCAATTTTGGCGATAGCGTAGGGCTCGTTCGTGGGCTCCAGAGCACCAGTCAGCAGATATTCCTCTTTCAAAGGCTGGGAAGCGAATTTGGGATAGATGCAGGAAGATCCGAGGTTCAAGAGTTTTTTGACGTCGTTGCGATGTGCCGCGTGGATCACGTTGGCTGCGATCATGATGTTGTCGTATATAAATTCCGCCTTATACGTGCTGTTGGCCAGGATACCGCCTACCCGTGCGGCTGCGAGAAAAACGTATTCAGGCCTTTCCTGCTCAAAGAACGAGTCGACATCAGCCTGCCTGCGAAGGTCTAACTCCTTACTCGTCCGGAATATGATGTTCGTGTAGCCATCGGACTGAAGCTTCCGGAGAATTGCCGATCCTACGAGGCCACGGTGTCCAGCGATATAGATTTTGGAATCCCGATTCATAATCTCATCCGCGCTTACAGGCCGTTCCGCCTGCAGAGTTTCTCCCGTTCTGCCTCTTTGAGGTCTGCTACGACCATGGTCTTAACTAGTTCAGAGAACGTCATCTTCGACTGCCAACCGAGCTTTTCCCTTGCTTTTGCCGCGTTGCCGATCAGGATGTCTACCTCGGTAGGCCGGAAATAGGCCGGGTCAACTTCAACAACAACTTCGCCGGTCTGGCTGTTCTTACCTTGCTCATCTTTCCCGCTACCAGTCCATTCCAGTTTAATGCCGACTTCCTTGAATGCCGCATCGACAAATTCCCGGACCGAGTGGGTCTCTCCCGTCGCAATGACAAAATCATCAGGCTCCGGCTGCTGAAGCATAAGCCACATCGCATCGACGTAGTCCTTCGCATGCCCCCAGTCCCGTTTCGCGCTGAGGTTGCCGAGATAGAGCTTTTTTTGCATCCCAAGCTTGATCCTTGCCGCTGCCATGGTGATCTTCCGGGTGACGAATGTCTCCCCCCGCACCGGAGATTCGTGGTTGAAGAGAATGCCGTTGCAGGCGAACATATGGTATGCCTCGCGGTAGTTGACGGTGATCCAGTACGAGTACAGTTTGGCGACAGCATAGGGGCTCCGGGGGTAGAAGGGGGTCCTTTCGGTCTGAGGGATTTCCTGCACCAGTCCGTAGAGTTCGCTCGTTGATGCTTGGTAAAAACGGGTCCTGTCCGACATACCGAGCAGCCGTATCGCCTCGAGGATGCGCAGCGTTCCAAGGGCATCGGCATTTGCCGTATATTCCGGTGTCTCAAAAGACACCTTGACGTGGCTCTGTGCGGCCAGGTTGTAGATCTCGTCGGGCTTTGTCTCCTGTATGATTCTGATGATATTCGTTGAGTCCGTCAAGTCACCGTAATGCATGAAGAATTTAACATCCATCTCATGGGGGTCTTTGTAGAGGTGGTCTACTCTTGCCGTATTATATGATGACGAGCGTCGCTTGATGCCGTGAACGATGTACCCTTTGCTTAAGAGGTATTCGGCCAGATAGGCCCCGTCCTGACCCGTAATGCCAGTAATAAGTGCTGTTTTCATTTGTGTCCCTTTCTAAAGAATTCACCCCATCCGTAAAGGCCGCTGCCATTAATATCACGAACGGTCTTCAACATAGCAGTCGGTATATGCAGCATAAATATCGGATTGAACATCTTATGGTGTCCTGTGGTCCAATTGCCTACGTAATCATAAATGTCCAGTACAATAGAGATAAAATACCTCTCATCACACAAAGAGCCTTTTTATCGAATCCTTCTTAATTCCAGTCATAAGAAGGTGCTTGTAGATTTCTTCTCCATGGAGATACGAAGTGACCACGATGCAGTCGTGTTGCATGGTTTGAATATCGCGTATCGGCTGTACTTTTTTGCCAAAGAATTTATTCCCCGTCCGTTCTTCATCCACGACGCCGACAAGGTCCATACCCGATTCCTGTAATGTGATGTACGCTATTTCAGCGACCTCATCGGCACCCGCAAACACGACCTTTTTCATGCCTTCCTTTTCCATATTTTGGAAGAGTTTTTTCACGGAGCTTCTCGCTTCGCGATAAATCCGCGTGTAGTCCTGCAACAGATGGTAGGTCAGGCGGGTCTTTTCGGTAAAACCCTTGGGGGTAAGATAATAAGTATACCGTTTTGGGGGTATCGCCCGAACCGTGATATAGCCTTTTTTAACCAGGTTTTTGATGTAGGTGTTCACGAGGCCAAGGGCAATGCCGAGACGGCTGCTCAGGTCCCGCTGGGTCAGGGAGTCGTTATTGGAAAGCTCGTCTAGGATCTGCAAAGACCGGTGATCGACGTCCGATGGGCGATTGTTGTTCATATTATGAACACAAAAATACCATGAATATTTGCATAAGTCAAGGCTTAGTTCTGCATTTTGTTTATTTTTACGAATATTATATGAATCGGTTTCTTAGGAAGGGTTGCTGTTTACTTCTTGATCTTTGTGCCGTATTTTTCTTTGAGATAACTCTCCAAGGAATCTCGCCAGGGCGGCAAAATGATCCCGAGTTCCCGGGCCTTCGTGTTTACAAGGGCCGAATAGAGCGGCCGCCTCATGGTGCCGCTCCTCCCGCCACGGTCAAGTGGCTTCACATAGACCGTAAAACCCATTATCTCATAGATCGCCTTGGTGAATTCGTACCAGCTGCATCTCCCCTCATTCACGAGATGGTAGATCCCGGGAGTCCGCTTTGGATGATCGATGAGCTGAAGTATAGCTTTGCTCAGATCGTGCGTGTACGTAGGTGAGACGACCTGGTCGCTTCCCATTTCCAGAGACGTACGGCTTTTAGCATCCTGAACGCGCTTATCGACGAAGTTCCCACCCCTGGCCTGCGGGCCAGAAAGGCCGTATAAACCGCATGTTCTGATCACTATGGCGTGTTCGTGGGCCACGGACATGGCGGCATATTCACCAGCAGCTCGGGTGATCCCGTAGATCTGCAGTGGAGCAGGCTTGTCGTCCTCCTGGTAAAGCGATTTCTTTTCACCGTCAAACACGTAATCGGTGCTGAACGTGACAAAAAGGGCCTTAATGCGGTTGCAGGCTCTGGCCAGATCGCGTACTGCTACGCAGTTCTCACGGAAGGCAAGTTCAGGGTTGGTCTCACAGAGCGGTACATTGTGAAAGGCGACGGTATTGATGACCACGTCTGGACGGGCCTCATCTACGACAGAATCAATTGTCTCCCGAGAGCAGATATCGAGGACTTTCTGGTCGGGAGCGTAGATATCGTGATGAACATTATTACGCCAGATGTCGCTGCCGAGCTGTCCGGCCTTGCCGATGAGAAGAATTTTCACACCAACTCCGTAAATAGTCCAGTAGTGATCGTAACGGTGAGGATGTGATTAATACCGCTGAAGGTATCTGTGATTTGAATCATGAATGGAGTGCTAAATACAAAGAACAAACTAATATTTTGTATGGACAGCATCCTCATTATTTTCTTTAACAGACGTTTTCTTAACTTCGTCGCTGCAATCGCTCCGTTTCATCATGAAACTTCCCGATCCCCCTTTTTCAGGCTGGAACTCTGGAACGATTTCCCGGATTTTTTCAATCGTCGTTTTAGAGGATCCATGCTGGAGCGATTCGATCAAACGCTCTATTTTTTCAAGCAATGCCTTCCAGTCAGTATTTACCGCACCGGCTACCTTGATTTTTTCGTGCAGCGTGGAGGTTATTTCTTCTCCGTCGGTCAAGAGTTCCTCGTACAGTTTTTCGCCAGGGCGTAGCCCAGTATATATGATCTTTATATCCTTTTCCGGCTCGAGACCGGAGAGCGCGATCATGTCCTGGGCCAGGTCTACGATCTTGACCGGCTCTCCCATGTCCAGAATAAATATTTCTCCGCCCTTCCCCATTGCCCCTGCCTGCATGATCAGCTGTACAGACTCGGGGATGGTCATAAAATAGCGGTATATCTCGGGATGCGTCACGGTTACCGGGCCGCCTTTGGCTATCTGCTGTTTAAATAGCGGTATCACGCTCCCTACGCTGTTCAATACGTTTCCGAATCTCACAGTCACGAATTTCGTCTTGCTGTCCCTGCCGAAACCCTGACAGATCAGTTCCGCCATCCGCTTGCTCGCACCCATGATGTTCGTTGGCCTGACCGCCTTGTCCGTAGATACCATGACGAATTTCTTTACCCCGTAAACATGTGACAGATGCGCAACGACCCACGTTCCATGCACATTGTTCCTCATCGCCTCTTCCACATTCAACTCCATGAGTGGAACGTGCTTGTATGCGGCAGCATGGAAGACTACTTCGGGCTTGAACTGTTTCAGTGTCCTTTCAGCTCGATTTTGATTTACGACATCTCCGATTACCGCATGAACCTCCAGATCGGGGAATGATTCCAAGAGCTGCATGTTGATCTGGTATAGATTGAATTCAGATCGCTCGTATAACACAAGCCGCCTGGGCCAATACTGGGCGACCTGGCGACAGAGCTCGGATCCTATGGACCCCCCGGCTCCGGTGATCAATACGGTCTTATCCCGTAAGTATTCTCTGATTGAACCACTGTCGAGCTTGACAGGTTCCCTGCCCAGAAGGTCTTCAATTTGAAACTCCCGCAGGGCGTTCACAGTAACTGTCCCGTTAAGGAGCTGCCCTACGGCCGGAAGTGTTTTGAAAGTTACCCCGGCACTTTTGCAAACACGCATGATCCTGCGTTTTGCACTGGATGAAGCGGATGGGATCGCAAGAAAAATTTCTTCAATGGCATACTCGTTTACAATTCGCGGGATATCGCGGGTATGCCCGAGTACGCGGCAACCGTGAATAGTCGAATTACGTTTTGCCCGATTGTCATCAACCAAACCAACGGGAATAAAACCAAGATCGGAATTGTTTAACATTTCCCGAAGAATGAGGTCTCCCGCTTTGCCGGCCCCTACAATGAGCACACGTTTGCCGGCTCCGTTCCTGTGTTGTACACCGAACAGACTCTTAAATGCTCCTTCGCGATACAAGCGATAGGCAAAACGACTGCCGCCAACTAAAATTATGACGACGAACCAATCGATGACGAATACGGAACGGGGAAAATTCTCCAGTCTTGAGATCAAGAACAGAAGACCCACGGAAAGTCCGGAACTGAGGGTAACGGCTTGGAATAAGGAGATAAGATCCCGCAGCCCTACAAAACGCCACATTCCCCGATAAAGCCCCATAATCGCAAAAAGCGTTAAGCGGATCCCGAGAATCAGTGGCAAAGAGTGAAGTATCTGTGGGACATACTCACTCAGATTCAGTGTGTTAAAGCGAAGTGCGTAGGCGGCGAAGAAAGATAATGAGATGAGGAACGCATCATTTAGCAAAACCAACAGTCGCTTCAAAGGAGTTTCTGGCATGAAAGGCATGGACGAAAAACCCCCAAAACAAACTCTAAATCCATTCTGTATTTACGTTAGAAAAGAGAAAAAAAGCTCAGGATGGCATGATTAGCTTATTATATCAGAAACTTCACTTTTGTCGAAGAAAATCTCACCCTGATGAAAAAAGGCCGTGTTTGTTATAGCAGTTTTTTGAGGGTCAAAATGATCAACTTCATATCTGTCCTAAAGCACTTTTCTTTAAGATACTTTTTGTAAAGTTCTATCTTCCGTGGAAGGACTTCCTTGATGTACCCTTCTTCCGGACGGTCGTACTTTTTCAATACCTCTTCCTCATTGCTGAACTCAACGGCCGCAAAATCTGTTATTCCCGGCTTTACCTGGAGAACGGCCTTGTAGGCGTCCTTGAACATCTCCACATAGCGGGGAACTTCCGGCCTGGGGCCCACCATGCTCATATCACCGAAAAATACATTAAGGAGCTGCGGAAATTCATCAAGCTTATAGCTCCGCAGGAATCTCCCAGACTTCGTTATTCGCGGATCATCGCCTACCGTAATCTGATGCCCAGCATATTCAGCATCAGCAACCATGGTTCTGAACTTAAAGATCCGGAAAGTTTTTCCATCCTTCCCAACCCTTACTTGGCGGAAAAGGATCGGTCCGGGAGTATCAAGTTTAACCCAGAGAGCCACTATACAAAAGAACGGGGACAACAAAATTAAACCGATTGCCGAAAAAACTATATCAACTAACCGTTTCATCATAGTGTTTCTTGTCTAGCGACACACGAAACTGGACTCAGATAACTTATCCTAAGATTTCCTTTATTGCGGCAACAACCCTCGCCTGGTCTTCATTCGTCATTTTGGTATATATAGGCAAGCTCACAGATCTTTCGTAAGTATGAAAGGAGTCAGGATAATCATCCGGCTTGAGTTGATATCTATCTCTCCAATAAGGATGAAGATGCAGCGGTATAAAATGTACACTGCAACCAATCCCCTTTTCGTTCATTAACTCGATAAATCGGTCTCTGTCTACCGGAACATCATCCGTGAGACGAATAACGTACAAATGCCATGCATGCACATCGCCCGCAGGTGCTTTGGGAGGCAGGGTGACAGGCAAGTCCTTTAACGACTCATCGTAGTAAGCTGCTATATCTGCGCGCCGCTTTTGGAACGTCCAGGCCTTTTTCAACTGATGAATGCCCAGGGATGCGGCGATGTCTGTCATATTGTACTTAAACCCCGGCGCGATCACCTCGTAGTGCCATGAAGGTTTTGACGATGTATAGCGGTCGAAAGCGTCACGGCTGATCCCGTGAAGCCGCATTACGCGGCACCGATTTGCCATTTCCGGATTTCGGGTAACCACCATGCCGCCTTCGCCGGTCGTTATCGTTTTGGTGGCGTAAAAACTGTATACGGTAAGGTCGCTATCGAGTGTACCAATTAACTTCTTCTTGTGTGTCGTCGGCAGGGCATGAGCGGCATCTTCTATTACTTTTAGCCTTCTGCCCTTTGCAATTTGCAAAATAGCATCCATATCGCAAGCCAATCCAGCGAAATGAACAGGCAGAATTGCTTTCGTTTTAAGAGTGATTGCCTTTTCGATCTTGGCTGCATCGATATTGAATGTTTCGGGATCCACATCGACGAAGACCGGATCAGCACCGAGGTAGCGGACCACTTCAGCCGTCGCAGTAAAAGTATAAGGAGTGGTAATGACTTCGTCTCCAGGACCGACTCCTGCAGCCTCCAGCGCTACGTGGAGGCCTGCCGTCGCCGAGTTTACCGCAATTGCTTCCACTCCTTTGCCAATGAAAGCGGCAAAGTCCTGCTCGAACCTTTTGGCTTTATGACCTGTTGTAAGCCAGCCTGAGCGAAGAGCATCGAGAACCTCCTGTATCTCCTCTTCGCCGATATCGGGCAATGCAAATGGCAAAAATTTATATTTATCCATAACCTGGGTTTTTCGCCAACCGGCGATATCTTTCACAGTATATGTTGTCTTGTTCGTAAAGCTTTGCCACTCTGTTCAGGTCATTTTTATTTTTGCTGATTTATATGAGGAAGTGGAACGTAACAGAGATAGACCGGTTTTGAGCTTACGTCTCAGATCTCTATAACTGTTCACTCTGGTGACAGACCTAAGCATGTAACCCGGGCTGAAATAAAACTTGTTAGTGGCATAATCTGCTAAGTCTGCAAGTTGTTCCTGGGTAAAGTGTTCGGTCCAAAACTGTGGTTGGATGCGGACATAAGGGTTTTTGGCATATTCCTTCCAGTAGTCGTAGCTTATGATCTTGCGTTCGATGGCCATATCGTAAAGTTTCGTGGCGGGGAAAGGCGTCATCCTTGAGAACTGGGCGTAAGACGGCTTAAGCTCTCTGGCCAGTTTGATTGTGTCTTCGATTTCTTTTTGTCCTTCACCTGGGTTGCCTATAATAAAGTAGGCTAGTGTGTCAATTTTATGCTTCCTGCATAATGTAAAAGCTTTTTTTGCCATTTCCACGGTTATCTTTTTATTCAAGTTTTGCAGTATTCTGTCGTTTCCGGATTCGACCCCTATATGCAGCCGCTTGCAGCCCGCCTTCTTAAACTTTTCCAGCATCTCTTCTGAAATGTTGTTGACCCTGGCGCGAGCGCCCCAGGGCATACCAATCTTTCTTTTGATGATTTCGTCACAAATTTTCATAGCGACGCTGGAGTTCACGTAAAACGTATCATCAACAAAGAATATCTCGCGTATCCCCAGACCCCTAATATGCTCCATCTCATCCGCAATGCTTTTAGGACTTCTGTATGAGACTTTATCAATATGTTTGTAACAGAAGACGCATTTGTAAGGGCAACCTTTAGCCGATATCATCGTTGTAATCGGGTTATTTTCGGTCATGATGGAGAAGTACTTGTCTAACGGAACAAGATGTCTCGCCGGGAAAGGCATTTGTGAGTAATCATTCATCGAGGCCGTCAGTTCGTTCATCCTGATCCGGCCTTCCTCATCTCTCCAGACAAGATTTCGTACTTCGGACAGATCGGTCTTGCCATCTGTCAAATGACGAACCAGGTGCAGAAAAGGATACTCTCCTTCCTTCCTTATGACAAAATCGATTTCAGAAAGATTGATCGTTTGCTCCGGGTATATGTCCACATGCGGGCCGCCTAGGACGATCTTCGTTTCCGGCGAAACTTTTCTTATGGTCCTCGCCGTGAGCATCACGTCAGTCATGGTGAACGTCATCGCCGTCATACCGACAAGATCGGGCTGCTCTTTGAGGATCCTCGCTTCAAGCTCCTCGTAGTTTATTTTTTCAGCTTGAGCGTCGATAATCCTTACGTCATCAATTCCTTTTGATACAAGCACGGCAGCAATATACATGAGGCCGAGAGGCGGCTGCATGCTGCTTTCCCCGGAAACATATCGAGAAACCTGTGTCGTGATCTCGTTAAAGGCAGGCGGGTTTATCAACAATATTTTCAATTTCTGTCCCTATCGGTGAAAAAGCCGTGATAAAAAGCGAGCAGTCGTCCGCAGACTTTTCCCCTGTCGAATTCCTTTTCCATGTATATTCTCCCCTGGCTGCCCAGTCTCTTCCTAAGTGATTCATCGCGAATGAGCGCTCTCATGCAATCTGCCAGTTGTTTTATATCACCATTCTGATATAAAATGCCAGTTTCGCCGTCCTTGACGGCATCTATGTTACCACGAACTCTTGATGCAATGCAAGGTAACTGCATAGCAGAGCCTTGCAGCAGGGCATTCGGCAAGCCTTCGTGGTGGGAGGGATGCACCAGTATTTCCGAGGCCGAAAGGAAACCAGGGACATCATCAGTCCAACCGGTTACCCGTATGCGCGGATGGCTATGTAGCGTATTTAAAACGCCCTCGGGAAGCCCTCCCCTGCTTTCCTGCTCCAGCGAGCCGATTAAAAGAAGAATTGTGTGGTTGTCATCCAGAGCCTTGAAGGCCTCAAGCAATTCCACAATTCCTTTTTCGGCCATGATTCTTCCAACAAACGCAATAACGACGTCTTTTCCCCGGATGCCGTACTGGCTTCTCAATGTATTTCTTCGGGATTGAAGCAGTCCTGGAGTAAAGCGGTCGAGATCAACACCGTTTGATGAACCCTGTCCGAGCACATGCGCCCGTTTCGGGTTCAAACGGCCGGAACTGACAAGGTAGTCCTTCAGGGATCTGCTGTTGACGATAACCTGCGTAGCAATATTCAAGGTCAACTTTTCGCATAATAGGATCGCGGTTCCCGAGATCGGCCCCCTGAAGTCTGCTGTCCATCCGGCGACGGAATGTACCCGATGTCTCACGCCGGCCAGATAAGAGGCCGTCATGCCGACGAGGCCTCCCTTCGAAGTATGCGTATGAATTATATCCGGCTTGATCTCCCTGATCAGTCCAGTCAACCTTGAGATGGTTTTAACATCTCTTAAAAGTGTCATACTGCGCGAAATATCTACGGCGTGGTGTTGAAATCCCTCTGCTTTTGCCACCTCAGAGGAAGAAGGGTCCGGTGATGTGACAACATGAACCTCGAATCCGTTGTCGGCAAGGAAGCGGTTCTGGCCTTCAAAAATCGCTTTAACCGTGGAGAATATGGGCGTAATTCTAACTAGTTTTGGTTTGCGTTGCATTTTTCTGTTTATAATCTTCTATATTGCCGATTACCTTGGCTGGCACACCCGCAACAACTGCCCCCGGAGCCACGTCTTTAAGGACGAGGCTCATTGCCCCCACGACACTTTTATCTCCAATCGTGACACCCGGCATTATAAGGGCACCAGCCCCAATAAAGACTCCATCACCGATACTGACCTGCGCGTATTTATCCTGAAGTATTTCTTTAAGGGGGTGATCATTATATCCGACGTTCGTGTGCGTCAGTATGAGAACCCGTTCCGCAAGCGTCGTGTTATGACCGATGGTTACGTTCCCCGCTATATCGATCATTGTTTCCGCGCCTATAAAAACGTTGTCGCCGGCGATAAAGTTGCTGAAGCCATCTTTGTAAAAGTTGATAAATGATATGTTTAGTATCCTCGAGTTTCTACCTATGCGGCTGCCGGCTAAACGGAGGACCATCGCCCTTAAAGGATAAAGACATAAAAAGGATCTTGCGACGGCTGCTATGATATGCCCCGTCAGGTATCTAAGGAGCGCTTTGACGCCTCTGTTCTTGAGGGAACGGTGGATCATCGGTTATTCTCAAGCCATGATTGGAACATCAGCACATCCCACAAAAGGTACTGCCAATTGCGGCTGCCCGAAAGATGTTCTTGCCACTTAATCCTGATCGGCTCAGGGTTGAAGAACCCTTCTTCACGGAGTCGTTTCTCATCCAGTAATTCACTAGCCCAATCGCGTAACGGGCCACGAAGCCAGTTGTCTATCGGTATGCCAAAACCCATTTTGGGCCGCTCAATCAATTTTTTGGGAACATATTTATAGAGCACTTGACGTAATAGCCATTTCCCCTCTCCGTTGTGGATTTTATAGGAGAGCGGCAATCGCCAGGCAAACTCAATCAACCTGTGATCAAGAAACGGCACCCGCGTTTCAAGACTAACTCCCATTGCTGCTCGGTCTATCTTGACCAAGATGTCATCAGGTAGATAGGTCAGTGTATCCAGGTACATCATCCGCTGAGTAAAGTCGGGCAGTTCTGGCCATATCGATGGATCGGTGAGCAGAGTTGTCGGCTCACGAGCACCGCTCACTACACTTCGTGGCTCTTTCCAATGAGATACAAAATGTCGATACATCTCCTCGGGAGACTTGACTGCGATAATATCTGCCAATTTGTGTAATTTGTCCCCCATATTGCGCAGACGAACCTTTGCCGGCAGGACAGCCGCGATAGTATTCCAGCTCGCCGGAGAAAGGGCGGTGCAGCCTGCCGCAACAGCAGACCGTAGAGCCCTCGGCATCCAACCAATTCGATTCCATAGTGACTTGCTGAGAAAATACCGGTTGTAACCGCCGAATAATTCGTCACCAGCGTCTCCAGACAGGCTGACTGTCACGTGATGGCGTGTAAGTTGTGAAACCAGATAGGTTGGTATCTGCGATGCATCGGAGAACGGTTCGTCATAGAGTGAGGGTAATTTGGGGATGACATCAATGGCATCCCGGGGAGTCACATACAGGTCTGTATGGTCCGTATGCAGGTGCGTTGCCACGGCTCTCGCATGCTCCGCCTCATTGTACTCTGCTTCATGAAACCCGATAGTGAAAGTTCTGACTGGTCGGTTACTTTGCACCTGCATCAGAGCGACGACTGTTGAGGAGTCCACTCCGCCTGAGAGAAAAGCCCCCAAAGGCACATCGGAGACCATCTGCTGCCGAACCGAATTGCGCAGAAGGCTGTCTAGCTGCTCAACAGCGTTCTTCTCGTCTCCGATATAAGGATTTTTCATGCCTTGAATTACAATTTCTTTTAGCGACCAGTATGTCTGCGGGTCGGGGACATAGCCGGTGATGTCTTTTCCTGGGTGAATAGTGAGGATTGTTCCCGGGATGAGCTTCTTAATGCCAGTGTAAATCGAATACGGTGTCGGAATATAATTATGGCGAAGAAAGAGTGCAAGCGCATCATGATTGATATCATCGCTCCAGGCAGGATGAGCGCGTAAGGCTTTTAATTCAGAGCCAAACAGAAACGTATTCTCTACCCAGCCGTAATAGAGTGGCTTCTCACCGACACGGTCACGGATAAGGTGAAGACATCTTTCCTCTCGGTCCCACAAGGCAATGGCGAACATTCCTATAAAACGCTTTACAGAGTGTTCTATGCCCCACGCTTCAAATGCAGCCAATATCACTTCGGTATCTGAATGACCGCTCCAATCAACGCTCATTACAGATTCTAATTCTTTGCGGATATCGAGGTAATTGTAGATCTCCCCATTAAACACAATAACATAACGGCCTCCTGAGGATAGCATTGGTTGATGTCCTGCCGGCGAGAGGTCGAGAATAGACAGTCGACGATGTCCTAATGCGATACCTGATTCATGATCGTACCATTGGCCACCATCATCGGGGCCCCGATGCACAATCGACTGGGTCATATCATTGAGCGCGCTCATGCGATCCCTTATCGATTGTTTTAAATTAATGAAGCCTACTATGCCGCACATAAATTAATCAGCCCTGCCTTACACAAGTTGTTCAAAGAGAGCTTCGTACCTCTTAACCACGGACTCAAGTGAAAAGTTTTCGCAGATCCGATTACGGGCCTTCTGCCCAAGATAACGGCGCTGTTCAGACCCCATGCTGGCTAGATCATATAACGCATCGGACAACGCTTTCGGATCACGTGGTGGCACCACAATGCCGCTGTCACCGACGATCATTGCTGAATCACCGACGTCGGTCACGACGCATGGAATCGCACAAGACATCGCCTCGCCGACAACATTTGGAAAACCTTCGTTATACGAAGAAGAAACGGCAATATCCACTGCTGCCATTAGCTGGGGAATATCACTGCGTTCTCCCAGTAAATGTGTCCTTTTTGTTATTCCCAATTTTTCGATTTCTGCTTGCAATGGGACGTTATGTGCATATATTCCCTTGCCGGCTAAGACGAATTGAGCTTCTATGTTTTTTGCCAGCAGCAGCGATGCCGCTTTTAAAAAAGTCGAGTGATCCTTCATCGGATGGTATCGGCCGATGAGACATATCAAGAGAGTGTCTGCGCTAACCCCCAGAGATGCACGGATTGTTCGACTTCCCTCTGCAGAAGGAGCAAATGAATTAATATCGAAACCGTTTGGAATTACGATGCTTTTATCATCGCGGTATCCAAACGCCTTATGGTGTTTGGAACTTGTTGCTGAATTGTAAAGAATACGTGTCACTTGACCAGACATCAATGCACCACATTTAATGATCAGCCTTGTCAGTCGTTTCTCGTATGATAAGGAGTAAAGGGACTGACGGATATTCCACATTACGGATACTCTTCGATTCGTCAATTTAGATGCTATCAGCGATAAAAGGTTGCCATGGTACATCCATCCCTGAATAACATCCGGTTGAATGGTGCGAATCACTCGTGATAGTCTCAGCATCGCGGCTAATGAAGGGATAGAGCGCTTCATATCAAGAGTATATACCGGCACGCCTAATGCCTTCATTTTACCGCCCAGCGTGCCTTTGTCCGTCATTGAAATTACGATGTGTGAAAACCTCTGCCTGTCAGATCCGGACACAAGCTTATAGAGCATCATCTCGGCTCCGCCGGTACCTAGGCCCGTGGTAATATGGACGATCTTAATCATTGTATACAGAACAAGGCTCTTTCTGTCTGCGATACCATTGACTCTACACTAAAATATTCGTAAATTCTCTTACGCGCCATAAATGGTTCCTTCGCTCCAGCCTGTTCCAATTTAGACAGCATCCTCTCAATTCCGGAAGCAAGGGCGTTTGCATCCTGTGGTTTGACGACCACGCCCGTTTCGCCGACAATCAAGGCAGAATCCCCTACATTTGTCACTACGCATGGTACATCACATGCCATTGCCTCACCGACTACGTTAGGAAAGCCTTCTCCATATGATGACAGCACGGCAACGTCAAAAGCATTATAAACTGACGGCATATCCTTTCGCGCGCCTGCCCAAATTATTCTTCCTTCCAACCCGCTGTTGATCGCTAAGCGAAAAAGCTCCTGCTTATAACTTTCCTGTCCATCGCCAACGCAAACAAACTTAACATTATTACGTTCTTTAACAAGAATAGTTGCAGCCCGTAAAAATGTAGGATGGTCTTTCATGGGGTCCAATCGCGCAACAAGTCCAATTAATAGCTCCTGTGGCTCTACTTTCCACTCTTTTCGCGTCAGTACGCCTTCTTCACGGAGAGGTCTAAATCTGTCGGTATCAATTCCGTTTGGGACCACTATCGTTTTATCCGAAGGGAATCCTTTTTTTATAGCATACTCTCGTCCAGCATGGGAATTAGCAATTATAAGATCAGCATATCTGGATAGTCTGCATTCAAGCCGGTATAAAAGGCGGGATAAAAAATCATACTGTGCCAGATCCATGTAACCTGCTCTAACTCCCCAAACGATCTTAATCTTAGGTATAAATCGTTTGACAATAACCGAGAGTATACACGATACACCCAAGAACGCGTAAAGGTATTCAGCGCGCTGATCACGCAACACTGTGAACAGGCGATTCATAAAAGCAAAAACGTCCCATCTTCCTTTTTTTTCCAAAGGAATTACCGGTATACCTGCTTCTGCAAGGGAAGCAGTCAATAGTCCACCCGGATAGAAGACCAGTACACTGACATCATGGCCTTTGAGTTTAAATCCGCGTGACATCTCAACTAACTGTTGTTCCGCGCCCCCCACTTCCAGAGACCTAATAAGAAATACAATTTTCATTATAGATAAGGCTCCATGAATAGAAACCTCGTTTTGAGGTGGAACCGTTCTCGGAGAGAAGTTCTAAAAACTTCCCAAGTGAGAACGGTGCCGCTCCTTTCAGCAGCATGTCAATTATGGAGTACAACGCCTGCAGGAGCCAAAAGGTATCTGTAATTCTCTGTGTCCCTGTCAATAATCAACTGAGAAAGTGCCAAGGGTTTAGAACGCCATGGAAGTCATTGCTCATTTGTTTGACTTAAAACTTAAACTTCTTTCTGAATATTATGTGATTCTTATTTAATTCCGAGAATCATGCGTGCCATCAATAAGAGGCTTCTTCATAACAAAAACTCGTGACGCAAATTTAGCGCATACAAATTTCAAGAAAGGCCTAAATACGCTCCATTCGAAAAGAGGAAGAAACATTGATAGCCTCTTACGCCTGCTTATGCGAAAGAGGATATAGTCAGTATCATAAAAGGTATTGGTAAAATATACTCCGAATTTTTGCTCGATTTCATATAGTGGCTTATAGTGTGTCCATTTATCTATCCAATCTAATCCGAAAGATGTCCACTGTCTGATAGATTTGCCTTCCTTGTAATATCCAAGCCCCATTGCTCTAAGCGCCAAAGTATAATAGTATCTGGTCCTAGTGCCTTTCGTAAGCCAATGAACAAAAGGGATACCTACGTGTCCTTCTCTCCAGACATCCACGCTTGGGAAAATATTGATAAAAATCCCACTCGGCTTGAGTACCCGGTTTATTTCAAAAAGAGGTTTAGTAAAATCATCAATATGTTCAAAAACTTGGTTGCTTATTATAACATCAAATTTATCCGAATCGAAAGGGATACGTCCATTGTTCAGTTCGAAAATCCGTGTTCCCAGAAGGCCGCGCTTTTTCGCTTCGTCGCGATAGCTCCCACCTTCGTAAAATTCTTCGACACCATAAGCGTCAAATCCAGCACTGATGGCGTTTTCAACAATCTGACCTGCGCCACATCCGTAATCTAGCAGGCATGAGGTATTGCTTGCAAGTCTCTTCGCTAGATCAATCGAATACTCATAATTAAGCATTGAAATCTCCGCATAATAGCATTGCGTATATTTCAGAATGATGATATTCTTGTAATAATACTCCGGATTGCACCTTGCCAAATTATAAGAGTAACCGCTTAACAGCTCTTCTCTTGTGATGTTCTCTGCTTAACAAAAACATATTCATTACAACCAATCCCGCCGCCGCACGTCTTTAATTTTTCGAGAACGAAGCCTTTTTGTCTGCAAAAATCGAATATTTCTTCCGGCTTAGCCACTTCAAATGGATATCCACCAACCCAATCGATCACGTCATACCATGGATTCATGCCTCTTTCATGCACATACGTTCGCCACGTGTAAAATGGCTTGCATCTTAGAATATCTCGCACTGTTGTCGGACCCCAAAGCCGAACAAATGATGGCAATAAAACAATAAATTTTAACCCCCTTGGTAAAAGGTTATAGACCTTTTTGATTTTTAACCAATATCGGCTTTTTCTTCCCTGATCGTTATAAATTGAAATAAAGAGTTTTCCTCCGTCAGTTACTAGGTCAGCAATAAGCTCCAGGGCTTTCCACATGGCGCCAGTATGATGCAGAACGCCCCAAGAATAGACGATATCAAACGTACCAAGAGATTTAAGATACTCCTCGTCAAGAACGGAACCTTCCTCAACCACATTCCAATTCGAGTCATTCGGGAAATAGCGCCGCCTGAGTTCGGCAGTGCATGCAACTGATTGTGGATCATAATCGAAGGAATTTACTCGAGCGCCAAGACTCCGAGCAGCCAGAGAAAAAAGCCCGCTACCAGAGCCGACATCGAGGAACGTTTTTCCTGCAATGCTATCGACCCCCAATTTATTTTGCAAAGAAGCACGCGCTTCATTAATTCGATCATTATTAATATGAGAAAGAAAACGCGACCAATTTCTACCAAACTCAAATCTTCCGCCAGCATCAATCTCTTTGGCGTGTTCCTCCATATTTATTTTCCTCCATAACATCATACGTTCTCTTCTCAATGGTAAAACCTATACCCCTTTGTTGCTAATGCGGCTTCGCGCACTCATTGATGCCATAATTGCGAATGAAATCAGAAAATAATATTCTTCAACTATATTGTGGCTGAAAAACCCAAATAATGTTACAAATGCAAGAAACGGCAATGCTGTCTGTCTAGCTTCTCCACTAGCGCGCCAAATCGATGCCAGGAGAAGCAAAGGTAATATGAACAGCCCGATGACCCCATAATCTGCCATAAAATAAAGATACGTGTTATGTGTCGATATCTCCTCGTTCCATGTCAAGGTAGAACCTATACCGTTACCAATCAGTGGATGGTTTAAAAACATCTCCCAAGCACGTTTAAAAACCACCCTTCTCTCGTCAAGGCTCGCGTCTTCCGTAGTCAAGGGATTCGAGATCCAGTCTATTCTCTCAGTAATGTTTGGTAGGTTGATACCTTCACTTAATTTGTCAATAAGATCAATTTCGGTCAACTGGTTTAATATCAATAAAATAATGAAGGTTGCTATTGCTATGCCTGCAATAAATTGTTTTTTGTTCAGTACGTTTTGAAATAATAAAATTAGGGTTACGAGAATCCACCCTATCAAGGCCGTTCTTGAAAATGTCAACAAGATGCCAATGAGGACTATATAAAGATACAGCGTCCGAATTTTTTTTGGCAATAATTCAATTGTCAATATCATTCCTAAAACCAAAGCCGCTCCAGCTTGATTTGCATTCAAATAAAAACCGGCAGCTCTTCCCGGATTTGCAAATTCATTATCGAGGGGAACAAATAAAGAAGGATTCATGAAATCGTAGATATTATCAGCTATCGCTATAAGCACTGCCAGAAGCAAAACCCATCGCACTTTGCGTTGAAGACCTCCATCATCTTCAAGCGCTGTAAAAAAAAGGAGAATGACGAAAGCACTCAATATTCTTCGTTCTAGAGTTTTTATAACAATCTCAGATGGATCTGAAAAGAAGAAACTCACCAGATTAATCATTATAAAAAAAAATGCCCAGTATAATAGGGGCTTAGAACAAGTAATTTCGGATACTTGATCCCTTGCAAAAAGCTTGGACGTTAAAGAAAGCAAAATAACTGCTGCAAATAATCCAATCCAGAATGACGGCGGAGTTGATGAGTAACCAACAAGAACTAAATAGATCGGAATGTTGGCGTAAAAAAAGAAGACGGCTGCATAAACATGAAACGACTTTATGAAATTCATATTTAGTTCAATTTTGGCATGCAACTAATGGCAATTTAGGGATTTAAGCTTTTTCATTGAATCGGCCATCACACTCAAACACCCAGTATTGTGACGTTTATTTTGCCCATTTCCCACGACAGATTATATATGGTGACATCATTTTGCTTGACGGCATGCTCCCAATAACTTCTTCAATTTGCCATACCATCATGGATGTAAAACTCAAAGCGCGACAAAAGAACATTTTTATTCTAGTGACTGTCCGCATCCTGCTAAGTCCATCCATGTTCAATACGCCGAAATTTGTTGATAAAAAATAATCGCATGTGAGTGCTGTCAAGTCAGCTGCATGATGGGCTTCTCTTAACATGTTCATATCGAGGGGTTCATGCTTATCATAAATCGATTTGTTGAGTTTTTTTTGCAACAGCCCCACTAAACCAGCCAAATTAGGTATTACGGTTATCATTAATCCGCCGGGGCTTAAGTAGCTAGTATAAGCATTTATGCAATCGAAGGTATTTTTAAAATGCTCCACAACACCGAAGGAGACGACCACATCGTAAGCATGTAGCATGTGCGCGGGAGGATTGAAAAAATCCATGTTCATGACTTCACCTGAGACACCCGCATGAGATAGGATTTCTCTTGCCTTAACACATCCTATCTCCGAATAATCGATGCCGGAGACGACAAAACCGAATTCTTTGGCAAAATAGGGCAGCCATTGAGACCTCGCGCAGCCTATTTCCAAGATTTTTTTCCCCTTTGTTGTCATTCCCGAAAATGCATTTTGAAAATATTCATGAAATTGCCGGTTAATGTGATTGTTTAACCCCGGCAAACGGGGATCGACCGCAGATAGTACTTCTCTGTTTTCCCATGTCCGATCCCAATAGGTTTTTCCTGCTTTATCTTGATTCATAGTAATTCAGTGGCAGCTTTTTTCATTAATCTCTTAAGCATGTGGCTAAGGTAACAGAATGAAACGAAATAGACGATAGAAGTCGAAAGGGCTATACCGCTGACCCCCATCCACTTTATGAATACATAATTCATGACAATATTTATCACAATGCTAATAACAGCACCCCACATTAATAGGTTATTGGCTTTAAATGCTGAAATCAGACGCACAATGAGAATACCCGATATGTAAAATGGCATCTGAATGGCAAAGAGGGCCTGGATACGACCTACCAAGTTAGTATCCTGTACAGTAAAAGAACCGCGTTGGAACAGAATCCTTACGATAGGTTCAGACATCACGACCAGAAGGATGGTCAAAGGAATTGTGACGGCAAATATTAATCTCGAAAACTTTTTCAAGGTATGGTGAATCCCGCCCCAATTCCTATTAACGACCATGATCGAAAAATATGGTATAACCGCGGTTCCTAATGCAGCTGCCGCAAGATTCAGCGGAAATCCTATGGCTTTGTTTCCATAATTAAGGGCTGCTACACTGCCAGGTCCCAATGATGCTGCCATCCCTTGATTGATGGGACCGGTACTGCCCAATAGAAATGCCCCTGTTATCATTGGGAGATATTGCCCTGCCACTTCTCTCAAATGAGGATCCATGCCATGCCATTTCGGCCACAGTGAGATGCCTTGACGATTTAATACGATGCCGAGTAGCGTTGTTTCTATAATTATTCCACAGACGGTTCCTAAGGCCAGAGCAGAAATACCCCATGATTTTCCGAGCAATAAAAATAAGATGATTACAAATGGTGTAATCACCGGAGTGACGGCGACAAGTGCAAATTGTTCACTAGCATTAAGAACTGCGCCCCAGATCGTATTGACTCCGTATATTACTACGACCGGAGAAATAACATAGAACAATTTGAGGGTAAATGTCAGCTTCTGCGAATTGAAACCTGTCGCAATAATAGGCATGAAATAAGGCGCCGAAATGGCCATAATGACAGTGGCCGCAACCAGCAGACTGAGACTCCAAATCATCACGTTTGAAAAAAGGCGGTTTGCTGCATTTCTTCCTTCCTCTTCCTTCACACGAATATAGGTAGGAATAAGTGCCGCATTAAAAGAGCCTCCGATCACATTTATGGCAAACATCGGTATAATAAATGCTACAAGGAAAGCATCAAGAGAGTCGGCAGTACCGAAAGATGCGGCAATAATAATTTCCTTGGCCATAGTGATCAGTTTAGCGCCAAAGCTAAGGGACAGAATTACTATGGTTGCGCTTAGGATCTTTCGATTAGTGCTCTGGCGTGCCCAGTCTGTCCATTGCTTAATAAGTTCCATAAACACTACCCATAGCGTTCATCATTTTACCTGATATTCCTTATATACCATTCCAGCGCTTCATCTAAGCCCTGCTGTACGGTGTGTGTCGGTTCATATCCCAGTAGTTTCACTGCCTTGTCGATGTTCGCTTGTGAATGTTTTACGTCTCCGGGGCGAAAATCGCGATAAATAGGCATAAACTTCATTAAATGATTATATTTCTTTTCGAGTTTGGACCGCAACATTTCAAACAATTCATTCAGATTGGTGCGTGCATTCACCGCGGTATTGTAAACCGTGTTTATCGCCGCTGGATTATCCTGTGTCGCCGCAAGCAGATTTATTTGTATAACATTTTCGATATAGCAAAAGTCTCGACTAGTTTCTCCAGTCCCGTTGATGTAAACAGGTTCATTTTTTATCATGCTTGCAATCCATTTTGGTATCACAGCTGCATAAGCTCCTTCGGGATCTTGACGAGGTCCGAATACGTTGAAGTAACGAAGCCCGATTGTTTCGAGACCGTAACATCGTGAGAATACATCTGCATAAAGCTCATTTACATATTTCGTCACAGCATACGGTGATAGTGGCTTACCGATTTTATCTTCTACTTTGGGGAGTCCGGGATGATCACCGTACGTTGAACTGCTTGCAGCATAGACAACCCGTCTCACGCGGTTGTCGCGCGCTGCTACCAGCACATTTAGCGTCCCCGTGATATTATTTTCATTTGTATTGATCGGGTCCTCGAGAGACCGGGGCACAGATCCCAGAGCCGCTTCATGAAGAACATAATCGACGTTTCTACATGCCTGTTGGCAAATTGTTAAATCACGGATGTCCCCGTTGATAAATATAAACCTGGACCATTGCTTTCCATTTACAAGTGATTTTACCTCAGATACGTTTTTTTCTTTTCCTGTAATAAAATTGTCTACTCCCACGACGATCTGGTCAAGTTTCAAGAGATGCTCAAGCAGATTCGATCCGATGAACCCCGCTACTCCTGTAATGAGCCAGTGTTTCTGATCACTTTGTAATTTTTTCCTTACTGCAATATATGCTGGATTTGGATTATCGTCCCTGGCTGTCATTATGACCTCATACAGTGTCCGTATTCCTTCCCTATAGAACCATATGTTACGTTTTTTGCCTGTATGACACAGTTAATTTATTTTTCAATTATATATTAATGAGAAAATAAATAAAATAACCAATTGACATTGTTGACATTCTTTCTATCTAGGTTTATATTCATTACACAATCAATCAATAGTTACTTGTATCGTCGGACGCTGCGGTCTTTTTGTATGACAACCGGCTCCGCTTAATCACGGGTCGGGTGACACAACAATCGCCCGTTTTACCCACGAAAACTGAACATAGGATTGTATGAGATCTTCCTCTGGTGTCCATTTCATTGCCTTAGATCACGTCAGAGCTTTGGCCGCTTTCATGATCTTTACGTGGCACTTTACTCATGCCTTTAGTGACAATCCAGTTCCTGTCAACTATATTACGGCACTATTCCCTTTCTCACTCCTCGCTGCTGGCCACACTGGCGTAGCCCTCTTTATGACCCTTAGTGGTTACTTGTTTGCAAAGCTACTAGACGGAAAAACCATTGACTACAGGGCTTTTATTTGGAACCGGGTCCTGCGCCTGTTCCCACTTCTTGTGGTTGTAATCCTCATAGTCGGCGCCAAGAATGTTATTACTGGCCAGACTCTTTACTCTTATGCTTGCTCCATTGCGAAAGGCGTCATACTTCCAACCCTTCCCAATGGGGCATGGTCAATTACGATCGAGTTTCATTACTATATAGTTCTCCCGATGTTTCTGTGGATGTTCAGAAAATCAAAAATGCTTCCCATTTCAATAATTATTGCAGCTATTGCACTACGCTTATTTATTTATCATGAGAAAGGAGAAATCCAGTCACTTGCTTACTGGACAATTATTGGTCGAATAGATCAGTTTGCAATTGGCATGATTATATATCAATTCCGCGTTTTCTTTACCCGCCGTCATGTCCTTGCCATTACGGTAATCATTGGATTCTCTGCATTCTACTGGTATTTCAATCTTATCGGAGGATTCTATCAGAACCCTTCCTACCCGTCGCCTAGCCCTCTCTGGCTGATTCTCCCGACAATCGAAGGAATAGCCTACGCCGTTGGCATCGCTTGGTATGAAAGTTCCTTCTTCCACTCAACGACCGGACTTTCTAGATTTATAGGCCGTATAGGAGAGTTTTCGTACTCCATTTATCTTCTCCACTGGTTTGTCGTCATTCAGGCTGCCAGATTCGTGCAAGAGCGAATTATGAACATATCCAATTTCTACTTAGCGTGCTTTTGGTCGACTGTCTTCTTCCTTTTGATGATACCAGCTGGGTATCTCAGCTTTCGTTTCATTGAAACCCCTTTCCTCAGGCTAAGAAAGCGCTACATCATTGTGCCACACAATAGTGCGGAGACAGTATGTCATGAAGCCCATCAAAGCGCCCCAACGGACGCTCTAAAGCGTGCCGCCGAACTTTGACATTCTATGCCCATCGTTGAATCCGGAACTAAGTATGATACCGTAACAGCATGCGAATAATCAGCATAGAGTTCACCGATATATTTTGTGGCAGCATAAGGAGCAAGAGGGACCAATCTCATCTCCTAACTTCGGCAGCCCCGGATTAGCTTCATAGTTGAACTGCTTGTCGTACAGACTATTCGTTTTATATTGGCGTTGCCTGCAGCGGGGAAAATATTCAGAGTACCAGTAATGTTGTTCTCGTAAGTATTTTTGGGGTCTTTCAGAGAGTTCGGGACAGATTCTATGTCTGCCTCGTGAAGTGCAAAATCTACAACTTTGTATGCTTCCGGGTAAAGTGGTACGATTGCCATATCACATTCCATAAATGTGAATTGGGAGCACCGCCAGACATACCAAGACAGCTTACTTCTCCTAGATTTTTCCTCTTTCCAACTAAAAAATTATCAAGCCCGACCACTTCTTGGTCGAGCTTTAAGAGATTTTCGAGATATTAGAACCTGTGAAACCACCAATCCCCGGCTATGAGCCAACATCTTGGGTTTTATACAGCTATTTTTTAGTTTCAGCTCTTTTGATCAGTCATATTAATAGTGGTATATTGCTGTTAAGCTCATCCTCACCTTTATTAGAATCCATTATTTATTCCTCAATGCGCCCTTTTTCTTTTAATGATTCCTTTATCCTTCTAATATGTCCTCTGCCCATGCCTTTTACTTCACAACCCAGCTCAAGATATCGTCTTATTTTTTGATCATCCAGAATGCCGAAGCAATCTATCACCGCGATCGGCTTGCCAGCCAATCGAACTATTTCGTCCGGATTGAAAACAATATATTCCTTGTGTTTGACGGCGAATACTAACGCATCAATGCCATTAAGACATCCTCTTATATCTTTATTTACCTCTAGCTCTTTCAGTTTCTTCTGGTTTCTAAAAAAAACTCTCTTGCTGCTGTCAGGATATACTTCTTGGTTCTTAAATTCCCACCAATGATCTACATAAGGGTCGTGCACGCGGATTTCAGCCCCCATTTCAGCAAGTTTCCGCACAAGAATCTCGGAGCCGCTGTATCGGGTGTCGCCGACATCTTCACGATATGACGCTCCGAGAATTAATATCTCTGCCCCGGCAATGGGAACATTCATATTACGCAAGGCATCTCGCACCAGTTGTGCGCTATGAAGGGGGCGCGTATCGTTGATATCTATGGCTCTTGGCGTTATTCGGAATATATCGTCTTCGAAGCCAAGAATGTGTTTATACGCCCATATCCCCAAGGCACCGTCTTTTGGTAGGCAATAACCCCCGATGCCGGGTCCTGGGAACATCAGGTTGCTATGTGTAGGCCTGGTTCTGATAGCATTTATCACTTTGATGATATCCACGCCGTTCCTTTCAGCAAAAAGGCTCCATTCGTCCATAAAAGCGAGAATGGCGGCACGATAACTGTTCTCCACGATTTTAGCAGTCTCAGATTCTACCGGACGGTCGAGAACCGTGAGCGGATATTTGGTTGTGTTGATAATCTCGTTTAAAAATTTAACCACTTTCTGCTTTGCCAGTTCATTGACCCCACTGCAGACTCGCCAGAAATCACGTATCGATGAAACATATTCTTTGCCGGGCATTACGCGCTCATAACTATGAGCAAGGAGAGGGTCTGATTTGATTCCACGTCTAGTAAATATTTTTTTCATGATGGGAAAAGCTACCTGCTCGGTAGTCCCCGGGGCAACCGTCGTCTCGATCAAAATGAGTGTTTCAGGATTGACCTTGTTTGCAATTATTTCAAAAGCTTCTTCAAGGGCTCCCATATCGACATGGCCGTTTCTGACATTTCCAAGCTCATTTTTGGTATAGTTGCACTGTACGTCAATGACCACGACATCTGCAAGTGTGAGGACATCATAGGTGTATGTCGCGGTCAATGTCTTTTTTTCCTTCACGCACCGATTGATCAAAGGAACAACCTCCGGGTCTTCGGCCTTTATAGGAGATAATCCTTGATTCAACATCGGGATCTTCCAATAACTTCGGACACTGGGGCGCTGCATGCCGATCACGAATTTGCGGGGTTTGCCATCCTTATCTGCGCTGTCAGCCACAATTGCAGCCATAACTGCGCCAACAAATCCCACACCGATGACGACGACGATTTCCTGACCGTTTTTTCGAGCGGCAGCAGACAACGCTTCTACTCTTTTGAATTCTGCAGCGTAATCATCTTTTCTAGGCAAGGGATACTGAACGCCTTCCGGGCTGAGTGAGACAAATTCTCGCATTTTTACCTCGTAAGAAAACAATGACCCCTGTCAGACTAACCGCGTCTCCTTAAACCTTTTCAAACGATATTGAAGAACAACCAGAAATATTCCAAGGAAAACAGATATGAACCCTGCGAAGACAATATTCAGTCCAATTTTCGGTTTAACCGGCCGATTCTGTATATATGGTTGGTCTGCTATTTTTATACCGCCTTCATTAAGCCGTTGAAGACGCTGATCAACTACCAGTTTAGCAAGTTTTATGTCCACTATTCCTTTATTGAGGTCCAAAGGGTTAAAGCCGACCACTGAAAGTTTGCCTTCATTGAGTAGCTCACGATAGTTGTTAGATAATTTTTCCGAGAAATTGATAACACTGGAGAGTTCGTTAGATCTCTTTAATAGCTTTTCTCTTTCTTCCCTCACGATCACCTTCACAATGTCAAAGTTGTTTATGTAATCCACAATCTCTGACAATGCTTTACCTATGAGATTCGCATTTTTTGCCTCAATCGTAACGAAAAGTTTATCCTTTGAATCTTTGATTGCTCTTAATTTGAGATCTGTTACCGATTCATAGGTTGTCGGAAATATCTTTGTCATTTTTCCCCTATCGATATTCCCTATCATATCAACTATCTCTTTCGGCTGAAGTATTCCTCTTGACTGAACCAACTCTTTCCCAGAAGCCTCTTCTATTTCTTGTAGCTGAAATATATTCAGGACAACCTCACCTCTGTAGATCTTCGGCATACGAAGGCTAATGATAACCGTCGAAAAGACTGCGACAGCAAGTAGAACTATTATGATCATCTTTCCGTCAACGATTACCTTCCAGAGATTATAAAGGTTATTCTCGTCGTAAGATTCCTTAATCTGCTGTCTCATAATCTGTCCTTTCAGTTTAGAATGAAACTGAATTTATTATATATGAAATCAGATGTCAAGGCTTTTAATGATTTGTCATCAGACTTGCTGTAGTTTTTATCATTATTTGAAGCATAGACAGGAAATGTAGATCCTACCGGACTTAAATGTGTGATTTTTATTCATTCTTGGACGATTACGTTCTCTGATTTTCTCATGGCACCAAAAGGTCCGATTAGTCCTATAGTAAAACAAGAGGCGGTCAAAAATCTATCGAAATCGACATGATCATCAGTCAGGCCACCGACCATAGCAAGTGTCGTTATGAGAATGATGATATAGCCACCTATTGCATTATGATCTTTAATGAGCTTCACCCCCCATCTTATCAAGGATATTAAAAACAACAACAGGACTGCTATGCCAATTATCCCTCGCGTTGCCAATACCTGCAAATAGATATTATGCGCATGATGTGTGTCCGTAGGCTGTTTCAATCTGTTCTCCGATATAAGGTTATTGATGGTAGGCTGAAAATCACCCAGACCGATGCCTAAAAATGGACGTTCCTTGAACATTAAGAGAGCGCCCTTCCACAACTCTATGCGGGTGCCAGTACTGCCTGATACGTCTTCTGTATAAACCGAGGTAACTATTGAAATCATTCTTTGTCGCAAGATGTTGCTGCCCGAAATAAATATCGCGCATATCATGAGACTGAGAAATAAAAAAATCAATGTCTTGCGGCGGTCGTGAAGAAACAACGTTATTATGCACGATGCAAATAGAGCAACCCAGATACTTCGTGATTGTGACAGGATGACGCCGCCCAAGGTCAATATTGAAACACCCATGATAAAAGAGATACCTTTCCTGGACATGATAACTGTCTTCGGCAAAAAGAGCATGACGATAGCAGAACTGCACGCAATAGACAGTGGACCGGCATAAAGATTCGGATTCCTTGAAAATCCATCAGGCCTGACAGACTCCATGTGCATGAGGCCGAAATACTGCGATATCCCAATTAACCCTGCCACAGCCGCAGCGAGAAAGAAGACAGAGATAATGTATTTTCTATAACGATCACCAATCGGTGCGGTGAAGAGCAACCCCCCCAAAAAGATGCATCTGTACTGTTTTAATAGAACGAATGCGAAATGCCGATCTACGGACATGAAAGCGCTCACCGCCGACAAGGCTATAAAGAGGAGTGAAGCAATAAATACCTGCCTCGGTATGGGATTATGAGGATGATACTTGACGATGCATCTCCATGCCAAGAGTGCCGCAAGGCTCACAAGATCGAAAGCTTTGAAAGGTCCAACATCCTTCCATCCAACAAAAATGGTTATCCCCAGGCCACTCAGGCTGATGACCAATAATTTTTCAATGATTCTGCTGGCCTTATCTTGCCACCGTTCGAATGATGTCATTTTATACATCTTCTTATGCCAATCTCAAAAGTCTTCCGCGCCCACTTTTATATGCACAACGTATTTCTCGCATATTCCATAATCCTGATGATAGCAGTGTTACTTCAGACAATAATGGTAGTTCGATTGATGCGTAGTATTGCGCAATTAATCCGCGTTGCGACGCCACAAATCTGCGGTTGTAATTGTCATGATTTCTTCAGCCAACGTTAAATTCGCTTGATACTTCCGTTAATAAGAAACGGATGCCTTGACTACAATCTTCCGGATTTGGTTTCGGTACCTTCTTAGTAATTTGAACAATCTAAAGAGCGGGGAATACAATACAAACTTCCGGAAATTGTATCGCTCACGGATTTTTTCAATCGCTTCTTGCCGGGAGATGCGTCCCTTCTTGTAGAGCTTCCATATTGAGTATACGGGTACATAACCCATGTAACCTCGTAGTATCCTTGATAAGTCAATGTAAGGTTTGTCCGCATAAGCTTCCAAAAACATGATTGATTCTTCTATAAGAAGAAAGTTGCCAGAAAGATTCCTGCTCGTCTCCTGATGCCCGTGAAGCCTGAATGCGCAAAGTGGTTCATTGATGTACGCAAAATTCCCCTGCTCCAGCAGATGGGCCCACATTTCAAGGTCTACGGTCTGTTTGTAGCGCACATCGAATCCCCGACTAGAGTGTTTCTTTCTGAATAGAACCACAGTGGGCTCCCCAATCCGGTTACTCTGTTCAACAAGGCAATCTTGAATTATCCGCGATCCGCAATAACCGATTTTTCCTCTATACTCCGACAAAAGGTCTATGACATTCGACCTGCCATCAATGACGTAGCGAGCTGAAGCCACTAGCGCTATTTCATCGTTATCATCCAGCACTGCCACCATTTTTTTTAATGCATCTTTACTAACCAGCACATCATCGCTGAAAACGAATTTGATATATTCGCCTTTGGCGTGCTGAAGACACAAGTTTAAATTCCTGGCCTGTCCCACATTCTGCTCGTTAGCCCTGATTTTTATTCTCCTATCAATTTCTGCATATCTTTTAGCTATTGCGACAGTCTCGTCAGATGAGCAGTCATCGCTAACTATAAGTTCAAAATCGGTATAGCTCTGCTTCAAGACTGATTCTATGGCTTCAGATAAAAAGTTTTCGCTGTTAAAAGTAGGCATGCAGACGCTGACTTTGGGGGTCATGCGGTAACCTTCTTTCAAACGGGATGACAACTGCAGATAAAGTGCTATTGCCTTAATATTTCATTACATTGTTCTGGCACAATATGCTATGTGTTCAGTTTCATTGCCAGCACAGAGATGAACTCTAGGTTTTATCTTGGAATTCCCATAGAAACGGGCCGTCCCCTCATGTGCCAAGCAAGCAGGTATGCAAACATTTGCCAACGTCTTCTTATGCGCTTGGAGGAAAATAGAGTCACTACGTTCAATAGGCCGTAGATAAGGAACTGATATGCTGTTTGCATAAATCCCAACAGTAATAACCCAAACCATGCGCAAGAAGTAAGATGCATATTCTTTTTATAAAAAAGATAGCGCGATCTCCATGACTCTACCCGGGACCTCAGATTGATCTCTTTCCTGCTTTGCCCGCCAAAATGATAGACTTTAACTTCTGGTAAATAATATGTCCGCCAACCGCTGCGCCGCATTCGGTAACACCAATCCGTTTCTTCATAGAATAAAAAATAATCTTCGTCCATAATCCCGACTGATTCTATGGCTCTTTTGCGCACCATCATGCACGCTCCTAGGACAACATCTACCTGAGCAGGCTCCTTGAACACCGTATGTTTGGTTCCGAATGCCCTGTAGTAAATTCGCGGGGACAACACCTTAAGCAGGTGTTTGCTTGTGAATTCGGTCAACAGCACAGGAAAATTTCCTGCTGAATTTTGTAGCGTACCGTCGGCATTTAGGAGCTGGGGACCGCATATGCCAGCCTCGGGATAATGTTCCATAAAATCGGCCATGTCATCCAGAGATGATTCTTTAAGATAAGTATCGCTGTTCAGGATGACCGCGTGTCTTCCCCGCATCTGTCTCATGGCCATGTTATTGGCCCCTGAATATCCCAGATTCAAGGAATTCTTAAGCACCTTGACAGCGGGATAGGCATGAGATACCGCTTCAGCACTTCCATCGGAGCTTGCATTGTCCACGACGATAACTTCAAAGGAAGAGCGCTTAATCGTTCCATAAATAGAGGCAATACAGTCAAGAAGAAGCTGCTTTGTATTCCAGTTGACAATAATAATTGAAAGATCTATTTCCTTCGTTGTCATGGATCAATGACTCCTATTCTCGAGAAATTAAACTGCTGACAGTAAAATTAATGAAACGTCACTTGAGTGCTTTCAATTTTCGCTATTAACCTACCTAGACGATAAGAAGATGCAAATATAAAAATCTGAATTCAAGTATATAATTTATGATTCAAAGATAGCAAACGTGCTTTGCTGCTCCATCGCCACGTAGCCTTCTCTGATACGTTCCGCTTCCTGGTAGACGAGACTGAACGGATCTGTATCAGGGCCGACACACAGCAAATCTCCGTCGAGATGACTGGCCTTATCAATTAGGTTCATTCTCACATTGATCCATTCTTAAATTTGGGATCTGGGACGGCCCCGCTCACTAATGAGAGATTGAAACGAAGGAGCTATAGCCCCTATGGCCCGCCCGATTCGATCTTTCTTGCTATGATGACGTGCATGTCAGAGCATTTATCTTTCCATTTTCTCCATATCTCAGGGGTTTCATCTCGCTCCCTGCAAACAAGGTAGTCGTAATTATTTATGATTTCGCATTTTGAGTGTAGTCTTGATTCTATGTCGCCCCACATAATATGATCATCTTTAAAAACGTGAAGGTCGCCCCCTTTGCGTATTTTTCGCCTCTTATGTGACGAAGGACGACTTTTTATCTGTTTAATCCATTTTCTGAAGACGATAGATTTATGATCCGTTGTTCCAGAAGTAATTTTCTCGTCTCGTAACGTAAGCCCCAATTCGTCGCGATGAACCTTGCTGAATTCAGGTCCCAGTTCTTCAAGATATGCATCGTACTCTGAATTTGATTCCCAGTAGGTCGGGCATACTTCATGATCAATATATAGAATGCCGCCCGTTTTGAGCACGCGCACAAATTCATCTATAATTTTAAGATAATCGGGCACATGATGCAAAACTGAATAGGTTGCCACCATATCGAACGAGCCATCGGGAATGCCCGAGAGATCATCACCGTTCAAGAGAATAGTCTCCAATCTCTCTGAATTGCCCAGCTTGAGCCTGAGCCGCTCAAGATACTTTGAAGATATATCAGCTGCGACTGTTTTAACGCCGAGATCCAACAAGTGTTCCGTCAGATTGCCGGTGCCTGCTCCAAAATCCAGAACTCGCGGCAAATCGGATTTCAATTTTACATATGAAAGCGCATCCTTGAGAACAAAACGTATTCTTTTTTGCTCGGTTGGATTATATATTTCAACGTGTTTTTCGTCATATTCTGCTGCGTCTCGGTCGTGGGTCTTCTTTTTCGGTATAATCGGTTCAATGACTTTATTAAAAAATGAAGGTTTATCCATATTTAGCGAACATTTTTCTTTTTTAAGGTGTTTTTCATTTTTTTGCTAACATTCTTAAAAAATATTTTCCAAGAATACATTTCATAATAACTTCTTACTAGAAAATATTTTATGTCGATATTCTTAGAATTCTCGCGCCTGCTTTTTTCAGAAAGTCTCAAGGCGTGTTCAGCAGCATTATCAAAATGCCTTTTTTTTAAATTAATGGCTATTTTCATGTTGAACGAGGCTAAGGTTTCCCCGTTCGTTTTCATGTCCTCATAGAGCTCATTTAAGCACGCAGCAAAATAATTATTGCATTCTTTCACATGAATTGAGCCAAGCACCGCGGTCCCCTGTTCCGGATGCACTCGTGACTTTATCAATGATTGGGGGAGATGCATGAAATCATATTTTTTTGCCATTCTGAACCACAGATCGTAATCTTGCACGGTCTTTAACCGATTATCGAATGTCCCGACGACTTCGAAGCACGACCGTGGAACTAGCGTGGTACAGCCATGGATCGGGTTGCCAACAATCAATGCGTAACGAAAGTCTCGAGGGTCAATATCCTTTATTTTTTCCGAACGGATATATTGGGACTCGCGGTCAATCAGGTCATAATCACTGTAAAGTATTACGTCTTTATTTATTTTTTTTAAGTAATCTACCTGCGCTTCAACCTTCTGGGGATAATACACGTCATCATGGCTCAACCACGAAAAATACTCTCCCCGCATTTCCCTGATGCCGAAATTCAATGCGGATGCTACGCCCCCGTTCTCCTTATAATAATACCGTATTCTTTCTCCATAGGACTTCGCAATGTTTTCGGTCTGTCCGCCGTCGGTGGAGCCATCATTGACGACGATTATCTCGATATTTTGATAGGTCTGCGCAAGTGCGCTGTCAATCGCTTCTCGAAGGAAATTAGCACCATTATAAACCGGTATGACGATTGATACCTTTGGGTTGAACTCCATTTTATCTCCACTTATATCCGAGAACGATCTTGGCGACGATGCTGCTTACATCCCGAACCAGATATTCGGGCGGTGGAGACCAATTGCAGGGTCTGTCGAGCACCGTCCGAACGCAGGAGAGAATTGTTTCTGGTAGAGCGCCGCCCAACATGTTGCTGCCAACTTCCAATGTTTCCGGGCGTTCGGTGACATCGCGAAGTGTGACGGCGGGTACATTGAAGATACAGCATTCTTCCTGAACCGTTCCCGAATCAGTCAGTACGCAGAGAGCATGCTGTTCCAGATGCACAAAATCAAATAACCCCAGTGGGGCTGTCGCACGTACCCCGTCGCGGTTCATGAACAATCCTTGCATCTTGAGCTGAGAACGTGTCCGGGGGTGAAGGCTGCAAATTACCGGCAAGTTGTATTCCCGGTAAATCTGATGCAGGGCATCGAGAAAAGATGCCAGTCGCTCCGGCACGTCAACATTTTCAGCACGATGCAGCGTTACAAGAAAATATTTACCTGCCTGCAGATTGAGATCTTCGAGTGCCGAGCTCGCCTTTATTTTTGGAGCGTAATAATCCAGAACCTCCTTTATCGGGTTGCCCGTCACATAAATTCGCTCTTCAGATATCCCCTCCCTCAAAAGATTGGCGCGGCTCCTCTCAGTATAGGGCATCAGAACATCGCTTGAATGGTCAATGATACGACGATTGACTTCCTCTGGAACACGGTCGTCGTAGCAGCGATTTCCCGCTTCCATATGGAATACCGGGATCCCCATCCGTTTTCCAACGATCGCGGACAGCGCGCTGTTCGTATCACCGAGCAACAGCAGCCGATCTGGATTCTCTTTTTTCAGAAAACGTTCGCATCCGATCAGAATTTCTCCTATCTGGCCCATTAAGGTTTCTGATCTGCTCTCAAGGACATGGTCCGGCGTCCGCACGTCGAGCTGCTCAAAAAAGACATCGGAAAGGGTGGGGTCATAGTTCTGACCGGTATGGATCAGTACGTGATCGCAGAGTCTATCCAAGAGAGGGATGACACGGCTCAAGCGTATTATCTCCGGACGGGTCCCCAGTATGGTCATCACTTTCATCGCAGAAACTCCCCTTCCTCTATGATTTCCTGTCCGATCATCAGATTGTGCTTTTCCAGAAGCTTTCTCGTTTCATCCATCGTCATCAGTGAATCACCGGAACTGTATTCTTTCTGCAGCGGCTTATCGCCTGTTTGCTTTTTTACCATCTCCGGCAGCATGGGTTTTATCGCGAAGTAATCGCCTCGCTCGAAGGTGCGCCAGGCCTCTTCATCGGATACCATGATTTCATGGACTTTTTCACCGGGGCGAATCCCGGTAACCACAACCTTGATATTTCGACCGTTAATCAGAGCGTTCGCGACGTCAACGATGCGAGCAGCCGGGACTTTCGGTACAAAAGTCTCGCCTGGTCTTGCCGTTTCAATTGCAGCGAAAACGGTATCAACAGCCCTCTCCAGCGGCAGCAGGAATCGCGTCATATCCATAGTCGTGATGGTCACCGGTCCGCCATTTTTTATTTGCTCGTGAAACAACGGAATCACCGATCCCCGGGAGGCCAGGACATTTCCGTACCGTACGCAGATGAATCGCGTCCAGGGCACTGTAATATTTGCTGCGATCAGGACCCGTTCCTGGATCGCCTTTGTCATGCCCATGACATTTACCGGTTTGCACGCTTTATCAGTTGAAACACCGATCACTGTTTCTATAGGCAGGTTATTTTCTCTAATGGCGCGAACGATATTTTCAACGCCATTGATGTTCGTCTGGACAGCCTCAAAAGGAAAGTATTCGCACGAAGGAACTTGCTTGAGCGCCGCTGCATTGATGACTATGTCCGCATTTTTCAGAACCGAACAGACCGAATGATAGTCTCGCACATCGCCGATCCTGAACTCGAGCAGTTGTTCAAAATTATGGTAAATGACCTCATCGGTGACTTTTTTCTTGTGCTGATACTCAATCCGCATAAAATGCTGTTTTGCCTCGTCGCGGGAAAATATGATGATTTTCTTCGGCGTCCCCGCGCTACCACCTAACAGCCGGTGTGTCAGCACTTTGCCGAGGGATCCGGTACCTCCTGTGATAACAACTCTTTTGTTCTCGAATAAGGGCATGAGGTCGTCTCCTTATGCAATTCAAGATAACTGCCTGTGACGAACCTTGAAGTCACGATACATTGCATCAACCAGTTCTGGCCATCGGGGGGGTCTGTAACCTGTCGCGGCTCGGAAGCGCTTTGAATCGAGCGAGCGATCGAGCACAAAGTCGTCAAAGGGCTCGATCTCGATCTTTTTCCCGTATCTTTCAGCCACAAGCCTGAGCAGTTCGTATTTGGAGATAGGGTCCGATGAAACATGATAGAGGCCGTGCAATCCTTTGTTGGGGATTACCCAGTCAGAAATGATGTTCCCCATCTCTATAGTAGGGAACCCGGAGTAGATCGCCCTGGTGAAGCCTCTCACCTTCCCTTCCTGGGAAAGGAACCATTCAATGAGACCGTGCCTTCCTTTTAATTCATGTCCGATGATGGAAGTCCTCAGGGTCACACAGCGCGGATAGTCAACCTCTCCCAATAGTTTTGTGCGACCGTAGAGATCATTTGCATCGGGAAAGTCTTCTTCCGTATATGCTCCTTTTTTACCGGAAAAGACACAATCGGTGCTAATATGGATCATCCGTGCGCCAACGGTCTCGCACGTCCGAGCAAGTTGGTGAGGGAAGAGGGAATTGATACTGATGGAGAGGAGCGAATTCTTTGCTTCAGGTAGCTGTTTAACAATGCCGATACAGTTAATCACCACGTCGGGCCTTATTTCGTTAACAATACTATGGACCGAATCAAAATCGTTCACATCGATATTATTGCGAACTTTCTGCAACAGTTGAGGCGAGAGCCATCCCTCGAGTCCATCGTACCTGCGTGAAGTACCGAGGACGCTGAAATCCGTTCTCTCAGACAAACGAATGAATAGAGAATGTCCTAACATTCCCGTTATGCCTAGTATAAGTATTTTTGCGCTGCCTTGCATCATGCAAACCTCATTCCCTATCTAAAAAAGTCAGAGCCTGATTATAAAGGCCTTCGGGTCGGTCATCAATTAATTGCATGATAAAAACATGCCTCCGTTAAGGGGCTGATTTCGTTTTTATCTTATAACGATTCATTCTCTCCCAACAAATTTAAGAATAAATTTAAGGACGATGTTTTCAAAACGTGACGAATTTTTCCAAAAGACTGCGTAGTCCTGACCAGGGCGTTCAAATATAAGGGACATCGTTGAGTGCAAGGCAGCATAAGCCGGTTTGACGGAATCCCATGATATGTCATCAATGATTACAAATCCATTATTGTTGAGGCGGGGCAGATACAATCTTACATCATCCATCACCCGCTGTGTATCATGGTTTCCATCTATGTGAATAAGATCGAAATAAACATCATTTTCTAAAAAATAATTAATTGCATCTTGTGATGGCTCCCTTAATAATCTACAGTAATGCTCAAAATGATATGTTCTTCTGAATGATTCAACCTCTTCATAAACTTTTTGAAAATCGGTCGTTGTAACGAAATTTTCTATTTCAGCCTTCAACTTCTTATTGTCGTACTCCATGGCTTCACTCTTATCCCAAGGGTCAACTCCGTAAACAATCCCTCCGCTGAAGCGAGAATGTGCCAACGCCTGAGGGAAAAGCGACCTGCCTCTATAAACACCTATATCGACTGTTATTTTCAATTTATACCGTTTTATCAAATAGGCCATTAAAGATGCCTTGCTGAGACCACACCCCCCTCCAAAATCTGCAGTAATTTTGCTTAAAATGTCTTTAACATCATTTCGCAAGCTGCCCATTTGCTAGCTCTCCTCCAATAATCTCATTTCATCTGTTTTAAAATGTCACAGATTTTTTCCACATCGCCTGTAGAAAGGCCTCCGTACAGAGGCAACGATAATACCTGCTGAACGACCTCGTGCGCGACTGGTAAGTTATTTGGCGTGGCAGATGGAATTTGCCGGTAACACAAGTAATTACTGCACAAGGGATAAAAATATTTCCTGGTATATACATTGAATTCTTTGAATTTATTATAAACGTAGTCTCTCGACTTCCCGAACTTCTCTTCATCAATGCGTATTACGAAATACTGATAGCTATTGGTAACACTTGCCATATCTTTACTGATTTTAATGCCATCAATATTTTGTAGAGCACTTGTGTAAGCCTTAACCAGTTCTTTTCTTTTTCTCTTTTCCTCTCCTATATAATCCAAGAGCACTAGACCAAGCGCAGCCTGAATTTCATTCATCTTGCCATTGATGCCTGGCATAACTACTTCTTCTTCATTCTTTATCCCGAAATTTTTCAACAAATCTATGCGCGGCTTCAGGTTTTTATCAGAGAAGGCGAGAGCGCCCCCTTCCGCCGTATGAAAGAGTTTCGTCGCATGGAAGCTGAACATTGTTATGTCGCCAAAATTGCCGACCCCAATGTCGTCAATTTCAACGCCGAATGCATGCGCCGCATCGTAAATTACTCGTAACCCGTAGCGATCGGCCACTTTTTGTATTTTCTGGACGTCACACGGCGTGCCAAACACGTGGACTGCAAGAATCCCTGTCGTCTGCGGCGTTATCATGTATTCGATTTTATCGGGATCGATATTCATTGTCTCGTTGTCAATGTCGCAAAAAATCGGCTTGATATTATTCCACGTCAGCACATGCGACGTGGCCGGGAAGGTAAATGGAGTTGTTATTACCTCACCGGTCAGGCGCAGGCTCTGACATGCCGTGATCAATGCTATTGTGCCATTATTAAATAGAGATAAATTTTGTACTTTGAGGACACTGGTAAGTTTTTCTTCAAGCGAGATATGTTGTGGTCCGTTATTCGTGAGCCATTGGCTCTCCCACACTTCTTCAAGCTTATGAGTGACCTCCTTTAGATTGGGAAGGAGCGGTCGCGTAACGTAAATAGGTTTGTCAAACGGTTTTATTTTTGGAGACATCAGATCACCTCTAAAGCGAACATGCTATTTCATCCCAGTGTCAGAAAGGTATTTCTCATAGTTCCCAAGGACAGCGGATCGATTTCGATCGCTTATTTTTTTATTTCCAATATAGACGCCCCAAGGCTCCAAATCTCTCGTCACAACAGAACATGCGCCTATAGTAGATCCTTCACCAAGAGTAACGCCTGGCAGGATGACACTATTCGCACCTACGATACAGAACTTTCCGATTTTAATGGGTGCCCTTTTAGTGTTGCGATATTGTTCAGGGATAGTAGAATTTCCAAAGCCCCAGTCCTTAAAATCATCTGTGCCTGTCAGGATTCGACAGCCCTGTGATAATGCAGCGAAATCACCGATACTGACGAACTCGCCGCCCGTTATCGAGGCAAAACAGGCGATATGGACATGATTCCCAATTTTAATTTTATTTTTTGCATGTATAAAAACGAAATCGTCTATTATTATATTTTCACCAAATTCAATATTCTCAATGCCGACTATTTTCGTAAATTCGAATAATTTGATCCCGCGAATTTTGTAGTTATCCATGTCCTACCCCGCCAGTCAATTTCATGTAACCGTTTATCACTTTTAACCGAGCGCCAATTTGTTTGTCTTCGTCAAACATCTCTTGAATGGCGATCGTCCCCTTTTTGGCCAATTCATATAACCTTTTTGGATTATCATGATAATAAGTGATCTTATCCACAATTTCGTCAACGAGTGTATTGATGATAACGATATCTTCACCGTCCGCAAAAGAACAATTCAAATTAAGTATATCCGTAGCAAATATTGCTACACCACATATCCCAGCCTCAATGCAGCAACCCGTGGGAAAACCATCAAAGGCGCCTTGTTCCAGGAGAAACGGTTTATTTGGCGACAAAATGATATCCATATGAGAATAAAAATCAGGGAAGAAGCGTGTGTGTCGGCTGCCGTAAAAATAGATATCTCTATCAATAGCCGTGACGTCCATATCAGTTCTGTCGAAATTGCCCACAACATGAAATTTTACGTCTTTATTTTTCTTTTTTAATATCTTTGCAGCTTCGATGAATACGTCATACCCCTTGTCCCTGCCTTCAGGCAGGTATTTATTTGCCACGAAACAGATATCAAATGATGCCTTGTCGTCTGGATAATATTTCTTCTGCTTCCTATTGCGCATATACCAATGTATCGGGAGGACAACGCCGTAAACAAATTCAATCTGATCGGGCTTACAGAGCTTTTTCTGAATGAGATACTCATAAGATATTTTTTGCGTAACAATCACTTTCCTGAAATAAGGTGAGCTTAGTATTCTTTTAAGCCTGCTATCAGAAACTTTATTATCCAGACGGAAAAATCCCCCTGGATAAAGTTCAAAGACAAATGGTACCTTATACTTTTCAATGTACGGGAGGAACTCGTAAGTGTTATGAAGAAATACTATATATGCCAGCTTTCCCGAGAAATCTATGAATTTGTTAAATTTAAATATTCGGGACGCATATTGCGGATATAGTGTTCTATATTTCTTTTTTTCCTCACGGAACCTCCCAAATGAAGAGTACACTACTGAATTGTCAAAGTGGCCCAAATATGCATTGAATTCAGTTATTCTGAACGGGGAAAGAAGACAAGGAAATGTATCGTCATAAATAACCAATCTCTCTTTATCGGTCTTTGGATGCTCAGCCTTATAACATAAGAATCTTATCCAATCATTCGTTTTTTTTCGAATTGATTTCAAACTCATTTTACAGATCCCTTAATACTATATCCCCGTCTATGAACGCATGCACTTCAACGCCAGCTCAAATTTTTTTACAAATTCTTCCCAAAGCATCTCTCTTAATGTCCTTGCATATGCGGCTTCGCCCATTTTTTTTGCTATTTCGGGATGCCCCGCCAATTCTGCTATCTTTTCGGCTATATCACTTGGATTCAATGCGTCTGCGTGCAGTCCCGTGACCCCATCGACCACAATCTCCGATGGACCGCCGTGGTTCGATACTATGCTTGGTTTCTTCAATAGCGCTGCTTCGACCGGGACAAGTCCGAAAGGCTCGTCGAGCGGAACGTGAATGAGAATATCTGATTCCGCATATAATCTCCATACATCCTTGTGAGGAACTGCGCCAATAAACCGTACCGAGTCGCTCAACCCCATGCTGTGACATTTTCTTTTAAAATAGGCAAGATGAGGTCCACCCCCTGCTATTTTATAATGAAACCCTTCGGGGAGGCTGTTCCTCTCTTTCAGTATTTTTACAGCTTTCAAAATGGTATCAATATTTTTTTGGATTTCTACACGTGCAACAGTCACTAAGGAACTCCTTTGTTCATTAACGGCTGCAAAACGCGAAGCTTCCTCGATATAACTCTTGAATCGTTCAAGAGGAATCCCCAGAGGGCAGGACTGCACACCGATACCATAAATCTTTTTTGCCATGCAAGCAGTGTAGGTACTGTTCGCAAGTACGCTGTCGCACGAGGCGATCGCCGCCTTGTCAAGGCGCCTGTAGCCGAAAAGAGATTGTCTGAGAGAGCGAAAAATCTTTTTAGGGCGGTACCTGTTCCACATGTTTCTGAGCCCTGAAAGCTGCCGATAGTGGACACTTAATATTTTTTCATAAAAGTTTGGTTGAAGATTATGCAGATACAAGAGAACCCTGGGAAATTCCTTCATTTGCTGTTTTGCGTAATACACCCACAGGCTCGCTGGATAATTGTGCGGATTTATCACATCGAACTCATACAAGGACAATTTCAGGGCTCTCTGGAGCGCCATCCCTCCATCACGGTTTGTTCTCAGGGTCGACCGGTGTTTCTTGAAATCGAGCAGGCATACGTTGTACGGTCTCTCCCTCATATTGCCCCACACCTCCTCGGAAAACTCCCAGGTAAAGAGGGAAACATAGTGGCCGCGCTCGACCAGGCTTTCTGCAAGCCAGATAACGACATTTTCCGCACCGCCCACTGCGCGGAGCGAAGGATAAACGATTGCAATTCTCATTTGATCTCTTTAATGAGTTCCCACGGCGCGGTAAACTTCCATGAGTTTTTCACCGAAACTGTCCATGGAAAAGAAATCCCTTGCGTTTTTTCTGCAATCATCGGATAGAGCCTGATAGCGAGCCTTGTCTTGACGGAGGACTACGATTTTTTCCGCAAGGGTCTTGATGTCCTCCTGGTTGGAGTACAGCAAGCCGGAGCCGAAATCTTCAACCAGTTCTGCCCCTCCCTCTCCTTCACGCGCAACGATAGGAGTGCCTGCGGCCATACCCTCCATCAATACGATTCCCAGCGCCTCGTTCTCCGAGGGAAGCAGCGTGATGTGACTGAGAGATAAGATCTCAGATGTATCCGCCGTCCAACCGGTAAACTGGACGTTATCCTTCAGGTCAAGACTGGAGATGGCATCAACGAGCGACATATAGTAATCCCCTGACAGAGGATCTCCGATGACGAGAAGGAGCGGATTCTCCCCCAATTTTTTAAGGGCCGACATCAGTTCCAAGGAAATGAGGTGGCCTTTTCTCGGAATAATGCTGGCAACATGGCAGAAAACGGTGCTGTAACGGTCCGTATTGAGTTTCGCTCTCCAGGCTTCCCGTTTTTCCTGATCGGGATGAAAAAACCGATCAACATCGATTCCCGGTCTGATTACGCTGACCTTTTCCTGTTTAATTCCTTTTGACAGCACGACCTTTTTCAATTTATTGGATAGAACAACGACCTTGTCGGCGAACCTCAACCCAGGATGATATCGCGGAACCATCATTGTGGTCACCACCGGCCTTTGCGTCAAAAAGGAAAGCAATACACCGAAATAGTCCGCCCTGTCCAGCGTTGTGTGGATGATGTCTATCGCATGGCTGCGCACGAGCTGTCTCAGGCGAAACAGATCCTTGATGCCGTCCAACGGGAGCCCGTGATACTCAACCCCCATGGCCCTTACTGCATCAGGCACGAAGCCAGTGGTGCCACGGCCCACAACGATGACGCGGTTGGCCATTTTATCCAAGATGTGGACCTGATCAAGGAAAATCCTTTGTGCACCATAACGGTCGTTTTTCGATATTATAAGAAGGATGTTCACTATTTAACCACGGATCCGCGCTCGTTCAGATACGGTTGGATATTAACAACCTTGGGACCATCTGTCAATCAACAAGTACCAGAGTCCGCAATGATATTCTTCGTGTATTTCATCTTTTCATCCTCACAGGATAGCAGCCTCGCGGCTGCCCGCTCCTTTAGCGCGCTTTCTTCAGTGACTCAAAGAAATCATAATAGTCATCCACCATCCGTTCGCGGCTGAATTTCGCGGCCACCCACTGCCGTCCCGCATCAGACATTGCTTGCCTCAGAGCTTTATCCGCCAATACCCGTATGACCGCGGATGCCATCTCACGAGCTCCACCGTCAACCAGCATGCCCGTCCCGCAGCCCTCAAGGGCGTCCCTGATGCCACCATCGTTGACCGCGATTACCGGCGCACCCATAGCGAGAGATTCAAGCACCCATATGCCGAACCCTTCGTTGCGGTGAGTGCTAACCGCAACATCGATATCTCCATAGAGCGAGAGCATTTCTTCTTTCGACAATCTCCCTGTCCAGATCACGGCATCGGTAAGACCGAGTCTGGAGGCCCGGTCCTTGAATTCTCCGATCTGGCCTATGCCGATTGCAGAAGCGACCAGGACATATTTAACATCGGGAAACGTTTTCCGGATCTCCGCAAGCGCATCCAGGAACTCTATTTGGTTCTTCCAGAGGTCTCCCACCGTGGCAATAACTTTCGTGCCTGGGGAGAGGCCAAAACGGTTCCTGAACTGCCCCGATGGCGTTGTTCCCGGCTTGAATTTCCCGAGATCAATCCCGTAATACAGGATGCTCGTTCTTTTCGCTACGGAAGGAGCGAATTTCGCTATTTTCCCGGCGATGTATCGTGATATGGTGGTGATCCTGTCCATTCGGCTGAGAAGGAATCGGGATCTCAGAAATTCAGGGACCTGTACCGTGTAGGTGAGAATGGGTTTTCGAAGGGACAGCATCGAAGCCGTCCACGACTGGATGACATCATGGCCGCGTTGAATGCTTACGATCTCGTAACCGCCACGCTTTATGATCTTCGCGATCTTGAAGGCCGAAGTGAGGGCGCCGGCTCCTGAGCGGTTGATGGGATAGACCTCGATGCCGGCCTCCACGAACATTTCAGCAAGAGGCGTCTTCGGCCGACACACGAGCCCGACCTTCACACCCTTGCCCGCGAGCCCCGGCAGAAGGTCGCGAAGGAATTCCTCCCCGCCTCCTCTTCCCCGAAAATTGTTGACAAACAGGATTTTCATCACTGCTCGGCGTCTTGATGTCTCATGCCTGCTGACCCTCATGGTCGTTTATTGGGGTTTCTCAAAACCATCATTGCAATGAGCTTTCTTGTCCTCGATCCTTCTTTATCCTGGTCATTGCAAGATTACTAACTTTCGTTCAGCCTTTTCCCATGCTTTTAGTGTACTCCCATGCCTTTGCGTACTTGGCGAAGACATAGTACGAATGGAACAGATTCAACACAAGCCCGTGTTTCCCATCAAGAAAGCCGAGGCGGAAGATGTATTTTAACAGGAACGTCAGCACGGGCCGCAGCATGATATTCACGGGGCCCGCTTTTATGCTGCCGATGCCCTTTTCAGCCATTACACTGACGGCGAGGGAAGAGTATTTATTGATGGAAGACATGTAGGATGAAAGATCGGGATACGCCATATGCTCGATGGCGAATCGCGTTCGGCCGACAGTCCCCTGTACTTTGATCGCTTCATGAACGGCCCGCTCCTGGAAGCGTCCCCTGTTCCTACGAAATAATCGAAGATTGTAATCCGGGTACCATCCTCCGTGCCTGATCTGTTTTCCGAGGAAAAACGTCTTACGCGGGATCCTATACCCGGCATGGGACTCTTTGGACGATATGATGGTACGGATCTCATCAGCGAGCGGGGCTTCTATCGGCTCATCAGCATCAAGGCTCAATATCCAGTCGCCGCTGGTCTTGTCAATGGCAAGATTTTTCTGACTTGCGAAACCGAGCCAGTCCTGATGGAAGACCTTGTCCGTGTATTCGCGACAGATCTGGACGGTCTTGTCCGTGCTTCCCGAATCAACGATCACGATCTCATCGGCCCATTTGACGCACTCGAGCGTCCGGCGGATGTTAGACTCTTCGTTATAGGTGATGATGGCGACTGACAGTTTAGGGGCCATATTAACCATGAAAGATCTCAAGCAGTGGAAGCGAGCTACTTATCATCCTTCTGCCGACAACCCGGAAATCTTGATTCCTTCCCGAAGAACTTCCTCTACCGTAATTTGCTCCATGCATGCCGGTCTCAAGCGTGCCGAGGGCTCGCATTCAGAAAAAAACTTTTGCCTGCACGGGGAACACTTTAATCCTTTGTAAATGACCTTTGAGCGTTTGCTCCAGGGACCGAATTTGACCGGTGACTGCGGCCCAAAGAGGGCTACAAGGGGAGTCTGCGCCGCTGCTGCAAGATGCATGATTCCGCTGTCGTTTCCCACAAAGAGGGCGCACTTTTTCAATAAGGCGATCGTTTCGCGAAGCGTACACTTGCCGACAAGGTCTACGGTACCTTCCCCGAACTGATGCCTCACTTGATTGAATGTTCTGCTATCGCCTGTGCTTCCCACAATGATCGAACGGCAACCGGTTTCACTGCTTAACCGCTGGGCAAGTGAGGCAAAGTTTTCCAAGGGCCAGCCGCGCTCCACGACCGCAGAAAAGGGATGCAGTGCAACCAATTTTTCTCCTGGACCTATCCCCTCTTTCAGCAGCAGCTGCCGGACGGCCTCTTCTTCCTTCGGCTCGGCCCATATCTCTAAATAATCATCAGCTACTGGTATCCCGTCGGCACGCAATACATCAAGAAAGTTCTGGACCTCATGCCGATCATGTCGATAAGGGACCCGCGTTGTAAGGAGAAAGCCCCTCCCTTCCGTGTCGAACCCTATGCGCTCTCGAGCCCCACTTAGATAGGCCATGACAGCGCTCGTGAGGGATCGCTTGAGCACGTAAACCTTCTGGAAACCCCTGGACCGCAGATCGCGGATAAAAGAAAGTTTGGCAGAAAACGTCCGGTGCGTTCCCCTGCTATCGGCATGTATGGTCACCGGGTCCCAGTAGATCATTTCGTCCACATAGGGTATTCCTTTGACAACGTCGGAAGAACCGGGCGCCACCATCCACGCGATGAAGGCCTGCGGCTCGGCTCGACGCAGGTTCCGCAGGAACGGCACGGTCAGGACCGTATCACCGATGAACCGGTAGCGCATCACGAGTATTTTTTTCGCCTCGAGATTCATCCTGGATTGTGATGCATCCGTGAGAAGTGTTCTTTGCCACAGAGGACTTACTTACAGCTCATTTTACAAACAAGCAACTCCGGATGCTCTCCGTGACAAATGTCCGATGCTCCAATGTGACAGTCATCGTTTGTTCTAATTTGACTATCATGGACCATAACAGAATTTTCAGACCGGGATCATGTCTTTACCGCGATCTTACCGTGCTCTTCCACCTTGTTCGCAAGGAAGCTGACCAGCGTTTCCAGACCCTCGCCGGTCACCGCCGAAACAGGGAAGAACCGATACCCGGCCTCATGACAGTGCAGCTCCAGTGCCTCAAGCTTTTCATGGTCCGCAGCGTCTATCTTGGTTGCTGCCACGGCCATGTACTTCTTCATGAGATCCTTGCTGTAGAGTTCGAGCTCGGTATTGATCTTTTTGAAATTCTCAACAGGGTCACCGGGCACCATGCCGGACACGTCCACCAGATGAAGGAGGATTGAGGTCCGCTCGACATGGCGCAGAAATTCGAACCCGAGGCCCGCACCCTTATGCGCATTCTCGATGAGACCCGGAATATCCGCAACGACGAAGCTCTTCCTGCCTTCCGGCTTCACCACACCGAGCACCGGGGTGAGCGTGGTGAAGGGATAATCCGCGATTTTCGGCTTGGCGGCTGAAATGCGCGAGATGAGCGTTGATTTGCCCGCATTCGGGAATCCCACAAGCCCGACATTGGCAAGAAGCTTGAGCTCAAGAAAAAGTAACTGCTCTTCACCGGGTTCGCCAGGCTGGGCAAACCTCGGCGCCTGGTGAGTCGCCGTCTTGAAAAAGGCGTTCCCCTTTCCGCCTCTCCCTCCTTTCGCGGCAATGAACTCCAGTCCGTCGGCATCCAGATCAATGATCAGCCCGTGGGTCTCGGCGTCGCAGACGAGCGTGCCAACGGGCACCCGGATCACAATACCGTCGGCGTCAGCGCCGGACTGCTGCTTTCCGCGGCCCTGCTCACCGTTCTTGGCGAAATAATTCTGCTGGTACTTGAGATCGATAAGCGTACCGAGCTGGCTGTCTGCCCTGATGATGATGTCACCACCCTTGCCGCCATCGCCGCCATCCGGTCCCCCGCGCGGTACATAGGCCTCACGCCTGAAGCTGACACAACCGCGCCCGCCGTGGCCCGCCTTAACATCAATCTTGACTCTGTCAATAAAGTTGGACATCTTTACCCTGTAAAACTAACGCAAACACATCAGAAGCTGCATCATCATTGCATCCTCCCAAAAGGAGCGCGGCAACCCTCGCGGTACATCCGTGATTACTTAGACCGCCGCACTGCACGCAATGACACAATATCAGATGCTTTCGTACTCAATGAAAATATAATGAAAATATACAGAGACCATTCTAAAAATGCAAGCCTTGAAAACAAAGGAGAAAAATGCCATCAAGGCTTGAAAAAGAAAAAGGCGGCATGATTGAAATGCCGCCTCTTTAATACCCCCGGACAATGAAAGTCCTGTTACACCGCTTCGTAGACGCTCACCTGCTTGCGGGTCTTGTCAAAGCGCTCGAACTTCACAAAACCCCTGACCTTGGCAAAAAGCGTGTCATCACTGCCCTTACCCACGTTATTACCGGGATGGAACTTGGTCCCGCGCTGCCTTACGATGATCGTACCGGCGTTCACAAGCTGGCCGTCAAAACGCTTTACGCCGAGGTACTGTGGGTTGCTGTCCCTTCCATTTCTTGAACTGCCAACGCCTTTTTTATGAGCCATGATCTGATCCTCCGAAAAAACAATATCCAAATTTCAAGCTCTGACATGCAGAAAACTTCATAAATTTCAACGACCGAGAGCAAATCCCGGGCGCTCGCCCTACGCTTTGATCTCTTTCACCTTGATCGCCGTGTAATTTTGGCGGTGACCAGTGGTCTTGCGAAATCCCTTGCGCCTCCGGTGCTTGAATATGAGGAGCTTCTCGCCCCTGCCCTCTTCCACCACTTCCGCCGTAACAGTCGCGGATTCAAGTGTGGGCTTGCCGACGGATATCTTGTCTCCGTCTGCGATCATATAAACATCTTTTATCTCAACGGTATCGCCCTTCTTGGCATCAAGGGTTTCCACCCTTACCACCTCTCCGGGCGCTACCTTGTACTGTTTTCCCCCGGTCATAATGACTGCGTACATTCCGAAAACCTCCTTCGCGCGATTCAACTTCCAGTTGTGCTTGCGAATTTGTAAAATACCATGTAATTCATCGAATTGTCAAGGTAAAAAACAATTTGCCCTATAAATTCTGTCGATGTGGGTCCTCGACATGTTAAAATACAGCGGACATAGGAGCCTCAGAGATGGCATATCATGAGTTCACCATCCGGATACCAAACTTATTCAGAGACGCGCTTGTACAAATGCTTACATCAAAAAGCTGTCTCGGGGTTATCGAGCATGACAACGAGGTCATTGCCTATTTTCCGGAAACCATTGATAGCAATACCACATCAAGGGATCTCACCATTTTGAAGGAGCTTTTGAAAAAAACGCACCGAAATCTCGAACTGACCTTTGACCACAGCATCATCCCAGATCAGGACTGGAACGAATCCTGGAAAAAGGGCTTCACTTCTCTCGATGTCGGGAAACTGTTCACCATCCTCCCTCCCTGGGAGGGGGAAAAAAGCGGCCGCATAAATTTGATTATCGACCCCGGCATGGCTTTCGGCACCGGACACCATGAGACCACGCGTTCGTGCCTTGTGCTCATGGGAAAATATGCGATAAAAAGCTCAAAAGACCGGTTTCTCGACCTGGGCACCGGCACGGGTCTCCTCGCTATCGCAGCCTCGAGGCTCGGCTACAGACAGGTAGTCGCACTCGACATCGATCCCCTTGCCGTGGAGGCGGCAGTTAAGAATGTCTCACTGAACCGCATCGAAAATGTGCTGATCAAGACAGGAAGCATAACAGATGTAGAAGGATCGTTCGACTGCATTGCTGCGAACATCATCTCCAGCGTGTTGACCTTTCTGGCTCCCGAAATCTCTTCCCGTTTGAACCCCTCCGGCGTAACCATTCTTTCCGGCATCCTTGCCGAACAGGCGGATGAAGTCGTCAAGGCATACGAGCTGACAGGCCTGATGTTCATCGAGAATTTCCCTGATGACAAGTGGGTCTCTCTCGTATTCCGTAAATAGGCAATTTCTCCTATATCGGTAATGCTGATTTCATGTAGAAAGGAACGTGCGTCTGCGGGTCATTCAGTGATAGGGCTAAACCATGCCTTCGTCGGTCCCTGCACGTAATGACAGTTGAACGAACAATAGGTCGGATAATCGTTCAGCACGGTGGTCGTATATGCAGTGATTACCATCTCTCCGATGAGATCATTACCGAGCGTCAGGGTGTTGCTGTAGGCAAGCTCATCATAGACCGCGCCGTACGGAGTATTCGAACCGTGGACATCATGGCAGTTGACGCACGTGATCCCCGACCCCACAGCCGTCCCCCGGAACGAAGTAGGCGCGCCGAGATGGAACCAATGAAGATTGGAATCTTGCACCCATACACCATAATCGTTCAAAGGACTCCCGCTGTAAGGTAGGCCGGGATCCGGAACATTGTGGTCTGCAAAATGCGTGACCACCCCGGATGTATAATAAGGCGGGTTATATCCATTCGGCCCCCACAAGAAGCCGTAACCTGAATCCAGGATTCCTCCGAACTTGACGCCAAGGGTGTCTTCCTTCGTGAAGCCTGGATAGCCGGCATGGCAATTAAAGCAGAGCGTGAAGTCAGATTCATAGTACGTGGCCGTATTCTGGGAATAAACGAAGTTCTGCGTGGCCAGTATTTGACTGGTCGAACCATGGGCGTTGATGGCTCCGCTGTTGCCATGACAACCGGTTCCGGCAGCACCAGTCCCGAGACAGGTCAGCTTCAATCCCGATACATGGTTGCCGTTTGGGCCATGGCCATGGGATTTTGCCCAGCTGCTCGCAATCCTGGTGGCATAGGAATACGGGGGTGTGCCCAGTGCCGACCCGTCATCGAACGGGCTTGTGGGTGTCCCTCCGGAAACGAACGTAGCTGTAGCCCCGTTCTCGTCATGGCAGCTGAGGCAGAAAGGCTCAAGTCCGGCGACATTGGAAGGATCATAGGCGATGCTCGTACCTGCATTGTCGGCATTCCGCAGCCACACGGTGCCCGCTGTATGGTGTGACTGATCGTGACAGACCTCGCACTGCGTGCCGGCCGGATCGCCGCTGGTTGTGACATGATGGGACACGATCGAAGCATTGCTTCCAAAATCCCCCTCTGGACCTGTGATAATGCGCCGCGGGCCCAGGACGTACGAGTGGCATCCGCTGCAAAACTGGAAATTCACAGTCTCGGTCCCGTACCAGTCGAGCGTGTCCGTTCCATGGCAGTTGAGGTCTGTGCACGACCCGGTGTGAGGCCCGGTTTCGTTTATCCATCTGCCGTTCGGGTTCGTCGAATCGAAATAAACAATTAGAACGGCGGGATTGCCTGTATCAAGAACCCCGTTCATGTGGGTTGGCTTAGTATAATATCCAAAGTGACATTTCTGGCAGGCAAGGCCTATAACTTGGACATGAGCGACATGCTTTCCAAATGTGCCTGTTCCATTCGTCACCAAAGGATCTGGTGATGCCGTGCTCGTCGAATTATGACAGACTGCGGTACAGTCTGTTATCGGAGGCCCTGGAGTCACCTGCTTTGTTGATATGGCATCAGGCCCCGGACTGTAACTGCATCCGTAAGCGAGGAGGGCTATCGAAATCAAACCGATTATATGCAAAAAAAACGTTTTCATCAAAACCGCTGCCCCATTATTGTTTATGGCACAACCCGCAGTTCAAGGCCGGACTTACCGGATGCGGTGCTGACGTATGCCGCGCGACTTTGTGGCATACGACGCAGTTGTCAGCCGGTGCGAAACTGCCGCTGTAATGACACCATGTGCAATGCCGTTTGAGCCAGTTCCCGACATGGGTCCGCGGCTTGGTCTCGTTGTGGCATCTAACGCAAAAGTCCTGCTTATGACATGTCATGCAGCGCTCGCGGTTGCCTTCCGCCATGAACCCGTGGCTCAACGTGCGCCAGGTGTTCGTATGGTCGCGAGGCTTCCTCGTGTTATGACAGGTAATGCAATCATTCCACTTGTGACAGGTGAGACAGGATTTCCCGCTCTGGCCCGCCTCATTGAAGTTCATATTGGCCGATGCGCCATGAAACTCGATCCAGTTCCCCTTGTGCGAATCCGGCCTGGGGAACGGAATTTTGCCCCCGCCAGTTCCCGACACGCCAGACTGCACCGCTGGTGCGTAGCCGCCGTCTTCCGCTTGCACGTTCGCGCTGCTGCCCATCAGGCACGCCGCGGTGAGCACAATGCAGATGACGAACATTGTCATGACACGGACATTAAAAATCATAGCGCATCCCCAGTTTAAGCGTCTGATAGTTCTCGATGCCGGACTCATACTCATAGCCGCCGTTTATCGAAATTCTCTTGCTGAGCGGATATCTTCCGTTTATATAATACGTACGCACGTTTTCTCTGAGTCCTTCTTCAACGTAATAATCGTACTTGTAGAGGCTGTAGTAGGTCCCGGCGTTTATACTGGCGCTCTTTTTGTTTTTGAAGGTATATCCGATATCAAGCCCCGCAGAGTAGTAGTGCGTTCCCGTGGTTTCCCACCGTTCGCCGGTAAGGGTGAACGCAAAGTCTTTCGGCAAATCGATGAGTTCGAACACCAGAAAGGCCCGGCTGTAATCCTTGTCGAACGCGCTCTCCTCGTTCTCTTCCAGAAGGCCCCGTTTGAAGTAGCCGACGTCCACCGCATAATGCAGACCGAAGAGCTTTCGGAGTTTCACATCAATGCTCTGGTAGGGAGCCGACTGTCCGAGGACCGCATAGTACAGTGAGAGCTCGTTCGAGAGTTCGTTCTGGGTGGAGAATTGACGGAAGTAGTTAACGTACATTTCGGTGTCCGCTTCGGGAAAGGAGCTTATGGCCTTCACACTCAGGTCCCGCGGATCGTCGTTGAGATAACGGTACTTGACTGAGGCCTTCAAGAACGTTCCGAAGCTCTGCCAGAGCTTGAGGGAGATCATCCGGTCGTGCAAATCGACCGGGGTAGACGATGTAGGGGGTGATTGTTCATCCTCGACGAACAGATAATCCAAGCTGAACCTGGTGCTCGTGCCGAGAGCATAATCGAGGCCGGCACCAGCCAAGGTGTCATCGCCCCAGTGATAGCCAATCTCATAGAGATGGACGGCGACACCGCCGTAAAGCGTCACATTGAGCGGGGAAGATGGCTTGATGTCGGCTGCGATACCGTCAAAAAAGACCTGCTCGTCCCTCGTACCCGTCTGCCTCCCCATCCGTATCTGCGTGAAATACGGAAAGGGATTATTGATATCGAGATGCGCCTCGTAAAGGTATGCGTGGTATGAAGCCTGGTAGGTATCACCGATGTCTTTCAGGGGATTAAAAAACGTCTGGTTATTGAGACCGCTAAAATCATTTCTCGCGGTCCCGAAGAAATGAAATTCGTAACGGTTCTCCTTCGGCATGGTGGCATCAAGCCGCAGTTCCCCGTAAGCGTCCTGATCCCTCCACGTCGTATCGGAATAAGCGGCCGTTCGGTACTCGTATCTGCCGGCAAGATACCCGCTAATATTGAAAAGATTATCCGATGATTGTTCAGATCCGGACACGTCTACGGACGTCGTATACGCAAACAGATGAAAGGGGGAAAGAACGAACAACGAAAAGAGAAGTAAGAGGACTGAGAGAAGTATGCGGCGAAATAGTATATTTTTATTCTTCAAATATATATTCCCCCGTTGCTCCTGAACTACAATAGATAATAATCGATAAAATCATAATCTTGATCAGTGCTCCTGTCAAGTGAATTTTCCTGATGTTCCTGGTATGATCTCATGGTATTCCAAATGTTAAACAGTCTTGATTTTGCGTTCGAAGAATGCTATGGTATTTATGCATGCTCAGAAACTTATTCCTATCTTCGTCCCCTGGCTAAAAGGAGAAAAAATCTCCGTGAGGATAAAACCAGTTTTATCGATTACGCTTCTTTCCCTGTTCTGCATGTACTCCCAGGCCTCATCGGCGGAGATCGACTGCCTCCAGTGCCACGAGGAGCTTACCAAAGGGAAAAGCGTTCACGCGGCCGTTTCCATGGGTTGCACCGCCTGCCACACCGCCGTAGATGCAACAGACATCCCGCATAAGATGACATCTAAGATCCCGAAAGGGCTTTCCGCCGAACAGCCCGACCTGTGCTACGGATGCCATGACAAATCTCTGTTTAACAAAAAATTCGTGCACCCCGCTATAGGCATGGGTTGCACCAGCTGCCACAACCCTCATGCAAGCAAATACGCAAAGCTCCTGATCTCAGATCTCCCGGACCTGTGTTATGGCTGCCACGACAAGGGAATTTTCACGAAGAAGAACGTTCACCCTCCGGTTGCCGCAGGACAATGCTTGTTCTGCCACGACCCCCACTCCTCGGACTTAGCTTTCCGGCTTGAAAAGCCTATTGACGTACTCTGCGAGACCTGCCATGCCGGCAAGTCTTCGGGAAAACACATCCTTGCAGGATACGGTCTCGGCGATCGTCACCCGACGAAAGGCGTACCCGACCCCTCGCATCCCGGAAAAGAGCTCTCCTGCACAAGTTGTCACAGCGTTATTCATTCCTCGAATGGGAAGTTCCTGTTCCCGGACGAAGCTGTTCGCTCCGGCAATATGTGCCTGCTGTGCCACATAAAGATCAGTGTCCGTCCATGAAAGACGTTTCCGTTAGGAAGCGGTTTACAGCATTCTTGTGTCGAAATGTGCAGAATTCAACAATGATCGGACGGACGCTCATGCGAATCCATCCCGCTATCGTTTTGCTCCTCTCCGTTTTATCTTTTCCCTCGCTCTCGTTTGCTACGCCGGACTACGCCCGGCAGACGGGATTTGAGTGCAAGCACTGCCATATAGACGCCATCGGTGGCGGTCCGCTCACCCAGGCCGGGAAAATGTTTCTTGATGATATGAAGGTCAAAGGACTCTATCGGCCCCTGACCCCTGCGCAGCGGTACGTGCGCCTGATAATCGGATACCTGCACCTCGTGACGGCGATCGTCTGGTTCGGAACGATCATGTATGTCCATGTCCTCCTGAAGCCCGCTTACGCTTCTAAAGGCCTTCCAAAGGGCGAACTCAGGCTCGGCTGGCTTTCCATGATCATGATCCTCATATCGGGCGCGCTGCTGACAGTATCCCGGATCCCCGCTTGGAACGTCTTCGTCACCACCCGCTTTGGCATCCTGTTGAGCATAAAAATATTTCTGTTCCTTATCATGCTCGCCAGCGCGTTAGTTGTGACCATCTATATCGGCCCAAAATTAAAGAAACAGAAGGGCCTTGCCGCTTCTCTTGAGCCCGGCGACTGTACCCTTGACGGCCTTGCCCCGTTCGATGGTAAGGACGGCAGGCCCTCATACATTGCCTATAAGGGTATCATCTACGATGTGACGAGAAGCAGGTTTTGGAAGAACGGATCGCACGTTATGAAGCATGCGGCGGGAAACGATCTGACTGATTTCCTCAAGAACGCGCCTCATGGTGAAGACAGGATCCTTACCATGCCGCAGGTGGGCAAGCTCCTGGCATCTGAGGCAAAACCACGTCGACCATTCCATGAACGGCTCTTCTACTTCTTTGCATATATGAACCTCGTTCTCGTGTTCGTCATCACGTTCATCATCGCACTCTGGAGATGGTGGTAAAGATCCCGCCGATCTCTCTCCCTATGATGTGCATCATAGGCTCTTCCCTACGTTAATGATACAGTGTGTCAAAGAAGATCCATAACAAGATGAACAAGGAGGGAAAATATCATGGAGGTGCTCGATCTCAAGAAGTTGATGAAGTTCAACCCTGACAAGATATCACGAGAAATGCTGTCCGACAAGCCCGAGATGCGCGTCGCGCTCATGTGCTTGAGCCCTGGCCAGAAGCTTGAGCCCCACAAGGCGCCGTTGCGACTCATGATGTACTGCGTCGAAGGAACGGGGACTTTCACCGTTGGTGAAGAGAAAATCGAGGCGGACGAGAAAACCTGCATCCTGTGCGATCCGTCGGTGCCGCATGGTTTTGAGGCGAATAAGGGCCAGAAACTCGTCGTCATGGCGGTTGTGACACCGGTGGATTGAAACAGAAGAATATATTATAAGCGGTCTGAATCAAGATACACATCAACGGAACAATAAAAACGCCCTCACTTCCAAGTGAGGGCGTGCTCTCAAAGGGCAGCGCCGCTATGATCGACGCCCCTTTCATGTATTTTCTCCTCCCGCATTCCACGGATGCATGAAATGTCTCGTGACAAACCAATAAAGTCAACCCTCGATGGTGGTGCATAATTATGCAACTGCATGCTACTTTCGCATTATTGAACTGTAAACCGGATTTCTTCACTTCGATATAATTTCTTTTACAACTCGTATGACATGCATCATACCAGAAAATTGCGTTTTGGATTATGCTTTTCCCGTTACTGGCAAAAATCCAAACCAAGGAGGTGCGTATGGGAAATAAAGCAGCGAGGAATCTCTTTATCATTGGCAGTCTCTTCTTCTTCGTGGTCTTCCTTGCCCTCACAGTCGACACACTGGGGAAACTCGACAAACGGGCACCGGAAATCACGCAAGCAGTTGACGACGGCAAAATGGTATGGCACAAGTACGATTGCATCGGATGCCATACCATTCTCGGGAACGGGACCTATTTCGCTCCCGACCTGACCAAGGTAGCTGCTCGTAAGCCGAAAAGCTACCTTAAGCAGTTCATCATGGACCCCAAAGGAGTAAAGGGAGACGCGGTGATGCCCACTCTTGGGATCAGCTCCACCGAAGCTGACAACCTTCTGGCTTTTCTCGACTGGATGTCCAAGGTCGACACGAACGGTTGGCCTCCCAAACCGATACTTGCAACGGCCGCTGGCGTCGGGGGAAAAGAGCTGACTGCCGGACAACTGGTGTACCAGGCGCAGGGCTGCTCCAACTGCCATTCCATCAGCGGCATCGGCGGGACCTCTGGACCGGACCTGACGAAGGTAGGGAGCAGGCGCGATCGTGACTGGTTAATCGGCCATTTCAAGGACCCGCAGAAATATGTGAAGAATTCCGCGATGCCGCCGGTCACTGCCTCTAATGAGGAGATCGACCAACTCACAGCATACATGCTTACACTCAAGGAGGCGACAAAATGACAATGAAATATAAAAGTCAAAGGATCGCGCAGTACTTTTACACCTTCGCGATCCTGCTGTTCCTCGTGCAGGTGCTCGTCGGCCTTATCGGCGCCCTCGAGTTCATATGGCCGAACTTCTTCTTCCTGAAGTTTCACATCATCAAGACGCTCCATGTGAATGCGCTCGTGATCTGGCTCCTCGCCGGTCTCATGGGGGCGACCTACTATGTGGTTCCCGAGGAATCGGAAACGGAACTCTGGAGCTATCCTCTTGCCTTGTTTCAGTTCTGGGCAACGGTCGTTACCGTGACCTTGGTGGTGATCGGCTATATATGGATGGGTTTCGACCCCCAGGCGAATAAGACGGTGTTCGGCACTCTGATACTGAACGAAGGCCGCGAGTATATCGAGGCCCCGCGCTGGGCGGACATTCTCATCGTGGTCTCGGTGCTTCTGTTCCTGTTCAACAACTTCATGACCATGTTCAAAACCAAGAAATGGACCGGAATTCAGGGCACGCTCCTGGGCGGCCTCGTGTTTTTGGCACTCATGTATCTGCCGGGCATGGTCTATACCAAGAGCATGGTCAAGGACCAGTTCTGGTGGTGGTGGGTGGTCCATCTCTGGGTAGAGGGCGCATGGGAGGTCATCGCGGGCGCCTTGCTCGCATTCATGCTGATGAAGGTGATCGGCGCGAAGCGTGAAGTGCTTGAAAAATGGATGTACATTGAGGTGGGCCTCGTAATGTTCACGGGTCTTTTAGGCACCGGCCATCACTATTACTGGATCGGAACGCCGGGATACTGGCTCTGGGTCGGCGGAATCTTCAGTTCCCTGGAACCCCTTCCCTTGCTCCTAATGGTCTGGGATGCGTTCAGGACGACTAGGGAGGCGCGGCAGGTCACGAACCGTGCCGGACTGTACTATACCGTGGCGCACGCGATCTTCAATTTCGTGGGCGCGGGCCTCTGGGGTGTGATCCACACCCTCCCACAGGTGAATAAGTGGACGCACGGCACGCAGATCACCGCGGCACACGGCCACCTCGCGTTCTACGGGGCCTATGTGCTTCTGGTGATGTCCATGATCTATGTGACCCTTCCGGCGATCCGGGGAGTGAAAGAGTACGATCCGGGAAGAGCCTTTGCGTCTTTCTGGTGGATGACGATCTCAATGATATTCATGGTGTTCGTGCTCACCGGGGCAGGAATGGTGCAGGTCTACATGGAGCGGCTCATGGGGCTCGACTATGAGGCCGTGAAGGCGAATTACAATCTCTGGTTCTGGGTCTTCCGTGCGGTCTTCGGCGCCGGGTTCCTTGTGGGCGTCGCCATCTTCGTCGTCGACTACTTCAAGCTCGGCGGGGAAGCGGCCCCTGCGCTTCAGACGGCAACGGACCGCGGTTGATATCTGCCCGGTAATTGTGATAAAATTAAGAGGACGGCGATATGCCGTCCTTTTTTTTGCGTGAAGCGTTGATGGCGGAGACGCTTTTGGACTAATGTCGCTCATCATGGTAACAATCCGCATTCCAGAAGGACAACATATCGCTTCAATCTTCAAAGGGGCATGATGGACACGGATGTTTGATGCGGCGGATATTCTTTATTGAAACTTTCTATGTTGACGGCGGGCCAGGATAACGATATCGGACAGATAACCTCATCTCATTTTGCAAGCGAGGCATCATTTTGCTATAATTCCCATATTGGCTTAATTACATAGTCATACCTGATATTGCACTGTGCCAATCATTATGAACAATTCCCTATACCTTTTTCTGCGAACTGCGCTATTCATATTGGCCTCCTGCCTGTTGATCATCGGATATGGATTCTGGCAAAGGGCTGCTTGGGCCCTTGCACTCTGGCCGTGGCCGGATGGCCCCTTGAGTTATCTATTCATTTCATCCATGCTTCTCGCAGAAGGAGCCACCATGACGTGGGTTTGCGTTACGATGGAACTCAACGCGGTCCGTGGTGGATCGCTCGGATTTGCTGCCATGAATGCCGGCATTTCTGTTTTTACCGGCTACCTTTACGGTCAACGCCACCAATCGCTGCTGACGGCTTGGACAATCGTTTGTGGAGTCCTAGCCATCGGTGCGCTGGTCCTCTTCGTTATGGGCGCCAAATATGAACGCCGCGATGTCCGCCCTTCGCCGCCTGTCGTGCGAACCTCCTTCTTAGTCTTTTCAGTCGCGCTTTTCACCGCGACAGCAATGCTGCTTGCGAGAAGGCCTATTGTTTTCCCTTGGCCGCTCAAACCCGACAGTTCGGTTATGTTTGGTTTCCTGTTTCTGGCCTCGGCTATTTACTTCTTTGACGGTTGGCTGCGGCCAAGCGCGGCCAACGCCTCTGGACAACTTCTGGGTTTCCTCGTTTACGATATTGTTCTTATCCCCCCCTATCTTCATCATTGGAGCAAGACACTAGGAGGATTTCGTGTCAGTTTGGTGATTTACCTCATCGTCCTTTTCTGGAGCGCAGCTCTTGCGCTCTGGTTTTGGTTTAAATACGGACTCGTCAAGCATATAAAAAACCTGTGACCAATCACGAGGCCTCGCAATAATTGGCCGAATAAGGCATAGCTTGATCCGCTTCGGGGCGACACATCTGGAGAAAACATCTGAAATTATGCTATTAACTTATCATGATCTTATGCTATCCCATTGTGTGGCCAGATTTCCATTAATTTTAACTAGAACCACTCAAGGTAACGGTGAATCCATCGGCATTTCCCATTCGTACGCATATAGAGCGTATGACCTGAATCATATTCATTTTTCTCTGCATGTACTATAAATCCAGTATGAAGACGGCCACCTTAACCACATATCGAAGGATCACCCAGGTGCTCTTTATCCTGTTTATCTTCCTCATGCCCGTATTGAACATATTCCGGTATGACACGACAACCCATGAGCTGATCCTATTCGGAAACGTCTGGGGTCTCGGCCTTCGAGAGGGCTTCTCTTCCGACCATAGCATGGCCGGCTCGCTCCACATCCTGGTCCAATTTTTCTTAAAGGCGATCCTTCCCTGGCTCTTCATCCTGGCGATCTTTCCCCTTCTCGGCTATTTCACGGGAAGGTTCTTCTGCGGTTGGCTCTGTCCTGAAGGTGCTCTGTTCGAACTGTCCGATTTCCTGACCCTCAAGCTCCTCAACAGAAGAAGCCCGTACGGAAGGAGACCGAACGACCCGGAGGTGACTTGCACGAACAAGATAGGATACGGGTTGATTGCGCTCGCATGCGCAACGGTCATCCCTGTCCTCGGAGGTGTGGCACTCACCGGTTATTTCGTTGCCTCGAAGACCATCTGGCACCAGATCTCGACCTGGAGCTTCACCTTCGGCGTCAAGGCAGGCATCATCGGCGTTTCTATCTACATGCTCATCACTTCGATATTCGTTCGACACGTCCTGTGCCGATTTGTCTGCGCCGCCGGACTTATGCAGATGCTGTTAGGCTGGATCAGCCCCGTCTCGCTCCGGCTCAGGATGGACGCGGCCCGGATATCAGCCTGCACTGACTGCAAGGGCTGCGACAAGGCGTGCTTCATGAATGTTACCCCGAGAAAGAACAAGCGGGACATCTCGTGCGTGAACTGCGGGGCGTGCATCGAAGCGTGCAACAGAGAACTCGGCGAAGGAAAAGGTCTGTTCCATTTTGAATTTGGCGACGGATATGCTTCACCTCACAAAAAAACCGCGGGGATATTTCAACCGAAGAACACTTAAGACCGTGACAGAATTCTCGTCAAGTTCCAAAAACCATTTCCAATCAGACCCTATCGAACCTTTCTTGGACTCTGTGGGTAAAACGGTATCCCACTCCATGGAAACCATTTACTGCCTTGTTATGTCAAAAAACTTCTAAATTCGTGCTACAATTACTCCATACGCATTTCTCTGATCGAAATTCTTCATCATAATTCGCATGTTAGCTGCATGTTCGTGTCGACAAAATGCGTTTTTTTGCAACTCTCGTCATCCTGCATCAGGAGAAGGTAAAACCGCTTGACAATCACCTGATATATGGTAAATTAAGGTCTTAAATATCCTATATAGTAACGAAGGAGGACAACATCATGTCTAGTGAATGCTGTGGTATTCGGGTCGGCCAGACGGTGCCGGATTTCAAGCTTGAGACCTATGATCCCTCGAAGGGCGATTTCAGCGAGATCAGCCTCGCCGCGCAGAAAGCGGCAAAAAAATGGACGGTTCTTTTCTTCTACCCTGCCGATTTCACTTTTGTTTGAGCGACGGAATTTGCTGCTCTGGCGGAGCAGTATGAAGCATTCAAAAAAGCCGGTGCCGAGGTGATTACTGTAAGCACCGATACCAAATTCGTCCACCTCGCATGGCAACGTGACGAGAAAATGCTCGAAAAAGTCAAATATCCCATGGGCTCTGATACTACCGGCAAACTGTCGCGATCATTCGGCGTCTATGATGAGGAGACAGGTCTTGCGCTGAGAGGGACGTTCATCATAAACCCTGATGGTGTTCTGCGCAACTCAGAAGTTAATTATTACAATCTCGGCAGGAACATCGAAGAAATGTTGCGGAAGGTCAACGCGAACATTCACCTCGCAGCAAACCCCGTTGAAGCTTGCCCAGCCCAGTGGAAGAAGGAAGGTGACAAGACACTGAAACCCTCCGCTAAAATGGTCGGCAAGGTGTATGAGGCGTTGAAGTAAAAGTATGCTGGTGACCAGAGAAACGGATTACGCAGTGCGCACGGTTCTTTACCTGGCGCGCGACGGCAGCCGCTTGGCCAGCGTTACAGAAATCGCTCATGCCATGCACATCCCCAAGAGCTTTCTCGCCAAACTGCTCCAACGGCTCGTACGAAGCCACATCCTGACGTCCATGCGCGGCGTTAACGGCGGCTTTCAACTGGCCCAAAAGCCGTCCGAAATCACACTCCTGTCCATCATGGAGGCCGTTCAGGGGCCCGCCGGGATCAATGTTTGTGCCATCGATAGCAAGCTGTGCAAACTAAGTTCGACCTGCTCTGTCCATCCTGTCTGGGTTGAAATCCGAAAGGAGGTGGAAAGACGCCTCAAGAGGGCAACGATTGCTAACCTATTGGCAGATAGAAATTATTTAAAGAAAAAATAGGACTATGAATGTCATGAACAAGGAGGCAATAGTATGAGCGATTATCAATACGATAATCAGACGGTAAAAGGTTTTATCGTCTCCTCGATCTTCTGGGGAGTTGTCGGGATCGTGATCGGGCTCTGGATCTCGGTACAGATGTGGATGCCGTCGCTGAACTTCCCGCCCTATTTTACCTTCGGACGGCTCAGAGTGGTGCATACGAACGGGCTCGCCTTCGGGCTCGGGATCGGCGCGATATTCGGGATTTCCTACTATATCATAATGCGGCTCACGAAGCGACCTCTCCTCTTCCCGAAACTCGCACGGTTCCACCTCTGGTTCTTCAACGTCGCCATCCTGCTCGCGGCGCTCAGCCTCCTTGCAGGCATGAACCAGTCGAATGAATACGCAGAGCTGGAATGGCCGCTTGACATCGCCGTCGTCATCCTCTGGGTCATCTTTGCCGTCAACGTCTTCGGCACGATCATCAAGCGAAAAGAAGAGCAAATGTACATTTCTCTGTGGTATATCCTCGCGACGACTGTCGCCGTCGCCGTTCTGTATATCGTGAACAATCTCTCGATCCCCGCGGGCTGGAATAAATCCTACCATCTCTTTGCGGGCGTCAACAGCGCCAATGTAGAGTGGTGGTACGGACACAATGCGGTAGGATTCATTTTTACGACGCCGATTCTCGCAATGTTCTATTATTTCCTGCCGAAGTCCACGGGCCTGCCGATTTACAGCCACCGCCTTTCCATCATAGCTTTCTGGTCGCTCGTGTTTGCCTATCTCTGGACAGGAGCGCACCACTTGGTCTATACGCCTCTGCCCGACTGGATCCAAACCCTCGGGATCGCCTTTACCATCTTCCTGATCGCTCCGTCCTGGGGCTCGGTAGTGAACGGTTACTATACGGTCGGTAATGACTGGTCGAAGATGCAGACGAACTACCTTACCAAGTTCTTCATCCTCGGTATCACCTTCTATGGCCTGCAAACGGTCCAGGGTCCGACACAGGGACTGCGTGTCGTCAGCCAGTTGATCCACTTCACCGACTGGGTCCCCGGCCATGTGCACATGGGCACCATGGGATGGGTGACCATGACCGCTGCCGCATCGATGTACTACATCATCCCGAAGATCTACAACACGTCGATCTACAGCGAGAAGATCGCGAACATCCATTTCTGGCTCGTGCTGATCGGGCAGCTCATATTCTCGATCACCATGTGGATCACGGGGATCATGCAGGGTGCCCTCTGGAAAGCGACGAACCCCGATGGAAGCCTTAAGTATACGTTCGTAGAGGTAGTAGCGAAGAACTATCCATTCTGGAAAATGAGAACGCTCGGGGGCGTGATCTTCACGGTCGGCATGCTCTTTTTTATCTACAATATCTATATGACCATGCGCAAAGGCAAGCTTGAGCTTGCCGAAGCGAAGGCATAGGGGGTGATAACATGGCAGATGCTCTCTATAAGAAACCGATATTGTTCGCTATCGTCGCGGCAGTCGTCATCCTGATCGGGACCGCTGTGACCATGTTCATTCCGATGCTGACGCCGGAAATGCATCCGAAACTGGCGAACCTCAAGCCCTACACAGCGCTCCAGCTCGCCGGCAAGGACATCTACCAGCGGGAAGGCTGCAATAACTGCCACACCCAGACGGTGCGACCTCTGAAGACCGAGGTCATGCGGTATGGCGAATACTCGAAAGCGGGGGAATTCGCCTACGACCGGCCTTTCCTCTGGGGTTCAAAGCGCACCGGTCCCGACCTGGCACGCATCGGCGGGAAATATCCCGATCAGTGGCACGAGATACACTTCGATAATCCGCAGGCCATGTACGCGGAGTCCAACATGCCCGCCTACGGTTGGTTGAAGCAAAACAAGCTCGATCCATCGGACATCGAAGCCCACATGAAGGCAAATGATTTCCCGTACACGCGCGATGAACTCGCACAGCTCAAGGACAAGACTGAGCTTGATGCGCTGATCGCGTACCTCCAGGTAATCGGCACGGCAGTCACCAAGGCGAAATGACAGAGAGGAGGAATATTAAAATGGCGGAACAATCGGACAACGATAATATCGAGGCATTCGAATCAAAAGAGACGGGACGTCGCATTCCCCTCGGATGGCAGCTGTTGTTCTGGGGCCTGATCCTCTGGGGCATTTACTACGTCGCCGCGCATACGCCGGCCATTAGCGGATGGTCACAGGAGCGCGCGTACACGGAATCATTGAAGCCGTAACCCCCCTGGAGCCGGAGGATTTCAGTCGCTATGGCGCGGCCCCGGCTCCGCTTTCACCCCTTGCAACAAAAAAATCAGGGAGGTGTTTTATGGATATATCTGTTGCTGCAACAATCGGTTTTACCACAACTGCGGTGATCGGCATCATTGTGCTCTACTTTTCCGTCAGAAAAAGAAAAAACAGCAGGTAGTCAGTTCCGAGCGAATTGCAAAGATTGGAAGTAAGCATCGCTGAGGCCAAAAGGCATCAAGGATAGCCTTTCAAAACCCCTATGAGCCTTGCGAGAAAGCTTCCTGGTGCTGACGCTTGACCGGACCAATTTGGAGAAAGTTGAGGCAATCTCATGGAAAAGCAAGCATGGGCATATATCGTGTTCGGGCTCGTCCTGGTAGTGCTCTTCGTGATCATTATCGTGCATTATTATTCCAGGAAGCGGCACAAAAAGGTTGAAGAAATAAAGTATAAAATGCTGGATGACGATGAGTAAGAAGTTCCACAGACTCAGGCGATTTTCCGGAGCAGTTCTTCTCTTGTTTCTTATCGGTGTCCCCTTTCTGCGGATGCACGGAGAGAGCGCCTTTCGGTTCGATATCCCGTCACTCCGGCTTTTATTCTTCGGAACCAATATATGGCTGGCCGACTTTTTCATCATCCTGGTCGCCGTCATCTTCCTGACCTTCCTGATCATTTTCACAACGACCGTCTTCGGGAGACTGTGGTGCGGCTGGCTGTGTCCGCAGACCGTTCTGGTCGATACTACAACTTTCGTGGCAGCGGCCTGGGAACGGGGGCATGCCGCCAGAGCCGTCGCCGCTTCTGCGGGTCTCACGGTGAGCGCGGTCATTGCCGCAAGCCTGATCGGATATTTTGTATCGCCCTATGATATTCCATCTCTGCTCCGGACCGGCGGCACACCCGCGAAGATAGTACTAGGCTCCTGGCTTGCGCTTTCAGTGATCATGTTTCTTGATCTGATCGCGCTACGGAGAGGTTTTTGCGCAACGGTCTGCCCCTATGCGAAACTTCAGAGCGTTCTGTTCGACGATAGGACGCTCGTAGTCGCATTCGATTCCCGTCGAGCTGACGAGTGCATGCAGTGCAATGCCTGCGTGCAGGCCTGCCCCGTCGGAATCGACGTCAGGAGAGGCTCTCAAATGGCCTGTATCCACTGTGCCGAGTGTGTGGACGCCTGCACGGAGCGGATGGCCCGGCGTGACCGGAAATCGCTTGTCCAGTACAGCTTCGGACTTCCTGGTCAACGGGGCGTCGGCGTACGCGTGAACCCTCTGATGACCGGCGTCATCACCGCGATTTCACTTGTGCTTCTTGTTTATCTTTCCTTGTCGCGAATGCCCTTCGATGTGAGCGTTCGTCTGAACTATGCCGATGCGCCAGGGATGCGGTCAAACGGAAGCGTCACAAATTCATACATCCTATCGCTCAGGAACATGGGGACGTCCGATCTTGAAATCGATGTGAGTGCAGCCGCTTCGGCAGGGTCGGTCCTGGTGTCCCCTGACGTCGTGTTGCTCAAAAGAGGTACGGACATCACGAGAGTGCCGGTCTCGGTGACCCTGAACGGCGCATCAGGCGAAGAAAAGCATCCCTTGATGATCACTCTGACCGTCGGATCGAAACAGGTCAATAAGAAAATCACGAAAATTGTGTACTTCATGATGCCGAACAAAAATTAAAGGGCCAGAACATGCGCACCCTAATCATAGTGATCTGCGTCATAGCGCTTGCCGCGACAATCGCGGCGATCGTCGTCGGAAGTCGGAGTTTCGAGGGCCTCGTGGTAGATAAACCCTACGAAACGGGAATGGCGTGGGATGAAATGCGGCAGAAACGGGCAAGCCTCGGATGGACGGTTTCCGTGCAGGGAGCGCCTTTCAAAACCGGCAAAAATGAATTGATCGTAAAGATTCTCGATAAGAACGGTTCACTGCTTACGGATGCCACCGTCAGCGTAACGGTCAGCAGACCATCGACGCGCACATACGATAAAACCTATCAGGCCGTCCACGAGGCAGACGGCCGCTACCGTGCGTCCGTCGATCTTCTGCTCTACGGAAACTGGGACGTGACCATTGATGCCAGCCGCAATAATGACCGCTCCAGTTTTAAGGAAAAAATTTTTGCGGAACACGGCGGGAAATGAAGCGACCTCATGACCAGTTCGTCAATCTATTGATGTCCCTTGCCTGGGCTGTACTTCTGGCAGTGATTGGCGGGATTGGTGCGCCGCCCGATTCTGCCGCAGAGAACAGTACCACCTGCAATGTCCAAAACGGTTCCTGCCTCAAGGAAACAAGTGATGGAATGACGGTTGAATTTGATATTCAGCCCAAGCCCGTTTTGTCTCTGTCCGAACTCGCGTTCAGCGCCATCCTCGCTCGAAGCGGAGCTCCCGTAACGGACGCGTCTGTCGTACTCGATCTCTCCATGCCTGGCATGTATATGGGAAAGAACCAGCCGAGCCTGAAGTTCGCAAAGAACGGACGATATGAATGGAAAGGGATCATCGCGAGGTGTCCCAGTGGAAGTAGGATTTGGCAGGCTGAACTGACGATAATACAGGGGGGTAAGACGACTAAGGTTGATTTTGTGTTCGAGGTAAAATGACGTGGAGACGGGATTTCTACTAGCGCTCACGACCGGCGTTCTGGGAGGCTTTGGCCATTGTATCGGCATGTGCGGCCCCCTCGTGGCGTCATATGCACTTGCGCGGGATGCGGAGCCTCGGCCGATCTTCATCCGGCTTGCCCCGCACCTGCTCTATAATCTGGGCCGCATGACCACCTACGGACTCATCGGCGCTATCATGGGGCTTTCGGGATCATTCGTCAATGTCGCCGGCAGGCTTACCGGCGTCCAGAACGTCGTTGCCGTCGCTGCCGGCGTCATGATGGTCTTCATGGGACTGAGCATCGCCGGCGTAGGAGGCACGACGGCATGGATCGAGAAACATAATCTCCCTGTCCTCCGTGCGGCGCAGCAGGTCCTCGCCTCGTCTTCAATGCTTCGCTACTATCCGCTCGGTCTCCTCCTCGGGTTGCTCCCCTGCGGCCTGTCATACACAGTCTTCATTGCGTCCGCCGGGACCGGCGGCTTGGTTTCTGGAATGCTGACCGCCCTGCTGTTCGGACTCGGTACAGTGCCTGCACTCCTCGCCTTCGGGGCGGTCATGTCCTCTCTCCGGGCAGCCCTCCGTAACACGATCTACAGGACAAGCGGAGCGATCGTCATGATCATGGGGATCTATTTTCTATTCAGAGGTCTAAAGCCCTATGCCAACCTGTGATCACTGCATGCTCACGGTGTCCGAACGCAATGCCGTGTTCGATTACATAGACGGCAGGCGAAAGGTCTTCTGCTGCCACGGGTGCAGCGGGATCTACAGGATCATTCACAGCGAGGGGCTTGACGAGTTCTACGCAAAAAGACGGGAGTGGACCCCGGGACCAGCGGAAGACAAGGCCGTGGACGTATCTGCCTTCTTGGACGGTCTGAGGCCCGTAGGCCGCGAGATCGAAACGGACGTCATCGTCGACGGCATCCGGTGCGCGTCCTGCGTCTGGCTGAATGAGAAGTTACTGCTCCGGACGGAGGGGGTCTCGTACGCCAATGTGAATTATGCCACGCATCGGGCGAAGATCCGCTGGAACCCGGAAGAGATAGACATCGGCTCCATTCTCGCGCGCATCAAGTCCATCGGCTATGTCCCTAAACCGTTCCTTCCCAATGCCTGGGAGGACGAGCAGAAAAAGCAGGCCCGTGACCTGCTCATCCGCTTCGGCACCGCATCCTTTTTCTCCATGCAGCTCATGCTGTTCTCCATCGCCCTGTATGCGGGGTATTTCCAGGGAATCGATGAGAGGATCAAACTTTTCTTCCATCTGATCTCTTGTGCGCTCACGACACCGGTTCTGTTCTATTCGGGCTGGCCGATCATCCGGGGATCCTTGCGGGGTTTGAAGAATCTCACGTTCAACATGGATGTCCTGATCGCGGCGGGTTCCGTTTCCGCGTACGCCTACAGCATCTACCAGATGGCGGCCGGCGGCGAGGTCTATTTCGATACCGCGGCCATGATCGTCACCCTCATTCTGCTCGGCAGATACATCGAAGTAGGCGCCAAGGGAAAAGCGTCCGAAACCATCGGCAGGCTTATGCAACTCAGCCCCAAGGAAGCCCGGAAGCTGGAGATATCTCCGGACCAGGTTCGATCAATTGACCGGCTCCACCGCGCAGCTCGTCTGATGGTACCCGTATCGTCTCTGCGTCCGGGAGACATAATTGAAGTTGTTCCCGGAGAGAAGATTCCTGCGGACGGCGTCGTGGTTACAGGGTCGTCGGAAGCGGACGAATCCATGCTTACCGGGGAATCGAGGCCTTCGCCGAAGACCGATGGAGCGTTGATATTCGGCGGCACGCTCAACCTTTACGGAAGCTTTGTATTCCAGGTCACCAAGACAGGCAAGGACACGGTGCTTGCGCAGATCATCCAGGCCGTCGAGGACGCCCAGGCGCGCCGTGCCCCGATCCAGGCCGTCGCCGATCGCGTCGTCGGTTCCTTCGTGCCCGCGGTTCTGCTCATCGCCTTGCTGACTTTCCTCGGATGGCTCTATCATGGCACTGCGGCGTCGCGCGCGGTGATGAATGCGGTCTCGGTCATGGTGATCGCCTGCCCCTGTGCACTCGGACTTGCCACGCCACTTGCTATCCTGATCGGCACGTCCTATGGAGCATCTAGGGGAATACTCATAAAAGGCGGGGATGTGATCGAGAAGGCGGCATCCGTTGATTTTGCCGTGTTGGACAAAACGGGGACCATAACCGAGGGGAGGCCCGTGCTGAGCGAAACTTTTGGCGTAGGGATACCAGACAGCGAGGCACTCCGGCTTGCACTGTCCCTCGAACGACGTTCAGAGCATTCCCTGGGCAAGGCAATCGTCGAAGCGGCGGGGGGGCTTGACCCGTTCGAGGTTGCTGATTTTTCCGTAGTCCCCGGCAAAGGAATCCAGGGGATGATTCTCGGGAAACCGGCGCTCATCGGCAGCAGAGAGTTCATCGAATCCCATGGCATTTACGGCAACATTGACGCCGCCCTGGACAATGAGAAACGATCGGGTCTGGTCGAAGCGGAGAAGACAGGGGCCACGATCATCTTTCTGTGCTATGATCTAAGGGTGCGAGGAGCCTTCGTGGTTTCCGACAAAGTCAGGGTTGAGGCGGCGGAGACCATAGCTATGCTCAAGAATGCCAGGCTCGGCGTGGCCATGGTAACGGGCGACAACCTCAATACAGCTGTGGCCGTGGCAAAAAAAACCGTGATCGATTCCGTGAAAGCGCGGGTATCGCCAATGGAAAAGGCTGATGAAATTCGACGCATGAAGAATGAAGGAAAGCACGTTCTTATGGCGGGGGACGGTATCAACGACGCTCCAGCGCTCGTACAGGCCACGGTTGGCGTTGCCATGGGGCGTGCGACGGACATCGCTCTCGAGAGCGCGGACATCGTCATCATGCGCTCCGATCTCAGACTGGTCGCTGACGCCGTAGCGCTCTCCAAAAAGACCTTCAGGGTCATCCGCCAGAACATCTTCTGGGCATTCTTTTATAATATCGTTTTCATCCCCCTGGCCATACTCGGCATCCTTCACCCGATCATGGCAGCCGGCTCCATGGCTTTCAGTTCGCTCTCGGTGGTCGGAAATTCCCTGCGTGCGAGGATACGCTGATGTGGAGCGTGTTTCTTCTGATATTCCTTACGCTCTGCGCCGGTTTCGCCGGGTGGATGTTCTTTCTCTGGGCGGTCAAGAGCGGGCAGTACGATGATATCGAAGGACCGAAGTATCGGATGCTCGAGGATGAGGAAAAAGAAAAAAGAAAAGATGAAGGGAAAAAAGAAGGAAAAGAAGATTGATCTGCCGCAATTCGGAAGTGTCTCAATTACACCCAGTACTCCGGATATTTTCTGCTCTTCGAAAGATTGTTCACGAGCAGGGCGATAACCAGCAGCACAGCGGCGCCCGTACCTGCGGGAATGAAAGCATAGAGGAAACCGAGGTTGTGAATTTTTGCTCCGCCGATGACAGCGATGAGCGCCGTCGCTCCTCCGGGCGGGTGGAGCGTTTTGGTGACTAGCATGACGACGATGGCCACGGAAACGGCCATCGCTGCTGCCACCCAGATGGTGTTGCCGAACAGCTGATAGCATGCAACGCCTGCAAGGCCTGAGAGCACGTGTCCTCCGATGAGGTTTCTCGGCTGGGCCAGCGGGCTTTTGATAGCACTGTACACAAGGACCGCCGAAGCGCCGAACGACCCGATGAGCATCGTCATGTCTCGTGGTTCGAAGTACCACGATGAGAGATAACCGCACACACCGATGCCGAGCGCCGATCCAAGCCATGACCAGACCATTTCGATGATGCCGACGCCGGGCGGGCTCTTTGCACCGCCTTTCATCTTTGATAGATATTCAGCGATGGTCATGATATCCCATCCACAATAAGACGGTCTCCATGGCTTTCTTCTTCCGTCTTCCTCCTCACGGTTTCTTGCCTATCACCTTCAGGATATCAGCCCTCGAAATGATGCCGATGAGTTTGCCTTCGTCATCGACAACGGGAAGACGCTTTATTCTCCGATCATCGAGTATCTGCGCCACTTCGACTATATCGTCATCGGCTTTACTGGTAATAGGAGGAAAGCCCATGACATCCCCGACCTTGTTCCCGCCTTTTTTGGCGGTTACGGGCTCGCCGAGGATATTGCGTAAAATATCCTTAAAGGTATGCTCCTTCTTCATTCCCGCAAGGATAAGGATATCCGCCTCGCTGACGACGCCTATCACGCGGTTATTATCATCGACCACGGGCATGCCGCTTATCCTGTTCTCCGACAGGAGCCTCGCCGCTTCGTGGAGGTCGGCGTCCCTTTTAATGGTGACCACCGTCCTCGTCATCACATCCCGGACGGGAACACGCGTTGCCAGACGCTCCTGAGCATGACGGAGTGCGATCTCAAAGATCTTCTTCAGATCCTCCTCGGTCACGTCCATATAGGTTTTCATTTCCAGGAGTGCCGCTCTGAGATCCTCTTCCGACACCCTGCATTGTTCCGGCTGATTATCCATTCGTCCTCTCATGATATTGTCCGATGATAACAGAACCACCAAAGACCTGGTATGACGAAAATCATATGGGGATTGCGCTTCTTGTTACCTGTTCTTTTCCTCTGCCTTGGCAACGATCCAGTACACGAAGCCGATAACGAGGACGGCCGCGATGAGATAGTAGATGGCCTCCGGCTTTTCGTGTTTAAGGGTGGCGATCATAGTCTCCCGAATCAGAGTCACGAGGGCCACACCCACGAACACGCTGGTATGGAACTTACCCCCCTTGAGGTGCGATATCTCGGTGTTCATGAGCTCGGTCATGAGCCAGAGCAGCAGCATGGATCCCAGTGCCGAGATGATACCTGACTCCACATCGCCTGTGAGAAGGCGCATAACGTCATGAAGGAAGAGCCATACGACACCGAGTGTAAGGCCGATCAGCGCGATCACGAGCATGAGGTTCGTGGTTTGGGAGAAACGCTCGGAAAAACTGATCAGAGCGCTTTTTACCTTGTATACAGGAGCGAATGTCCTGAGCTCTTCCTCGATATAAGAAGTGGTGATCACATCCAGGCTGATGTCAAGGATCTTGCCGACGGAAATTATCTTGTTGGTTGCCTCCACCTTATCCTCTTCAATCTTTTGCAGGATGCCGATGCAGGCATTCTTTACGATGTTGACCGCCCTGTTCATGAAGTGAGGATCAACGTTCTGTTTGACATGGGTGGAGCCGATCCGAATGAGTTTTTCATAATATCGGTTGTCGTACTTGCCCGAAAAGAGTTCCAGAAACCATGTTCGTTGGGCGCCGAAGACATGCCTTTTCCGCGATTCTTCAGTAAAGAACTGTGCCGCGCCCTTGGTGCCCATGATCCAGAGACTGAGAGTGCTCATGACCTCGTCGACATGCTCTTCCATGAGCGGTCGCAGGCCAGCCAGGCGTTTTTCGTCATCTTCCGTGAACCGGTAGTCGTGTTTGATTTCCCTGAAAGATCGCATAAAAGGCAATATCCTTACTCTTTAGTATAGCATACTCACCGCTGCCGGAGTCGTATCCGCCTTCTCTCCTGCAAAAAAACAATATAAACGGGAGTAAACAGTGAACTATTCCTTAATTACGCCTGTTCTGTCATCCAATCAAAAGATTTTTCATGCTTTGGTAGACACCAGTTTCCACACCAACTTGCCCGAAGCTACTCGGGTATCCAGCTTTTCCTCCTTCGTCCTCTGCGGCATTTTCACCAGCGAGTCATAGGTGAGGATGAGAAAAATCACGGCTGATATTGCCGTTCCCCAGATGAAAATTGCCTTGCTTTGAGACAGCGTCATGCCATCCTCCTTTCCCGTCACTGCAATTATTTATTCCCATCCATCCTGTACGATCTTATGCGATTTCCTGTATGGATATTTTTCCACAAGTTTTTTTATCTGGAGCTTCTGGTCTCCATCGCGCATGGCATGAAGCAAGACGACGGATGCCCAATAGTCGCCGGCGTACTCGGAACCACGGAGCTGGTCAGGGACTCCTTTTTCATTCACCCGGTGGCAGGCCGCGCAGGTCACGGGCCCTGCGTATTTCCCGTCGGGACTGAACTGGAGCGCCTGCTCATGGCTCGTGAGGTCGACGGTCCCCTCAGGTCCTTCATATCGCACCGGGTAAAGACCGTGGATGGACTCATGACAGGACTGGCAGGCAATGGTCCCGTGAGCCTTGGAATAGCGGTAAAGAGAATATTTGTTAGGCTGGTCAATTGGGAAATAGCCACCCCCTTCGCTCTCTACAAAGGGGGCCAGATGACAATCCGCGCAGTGCGGCTCCCCTGCCGCCAACCACCAGTCCTTTCCTCCCGAAGCACTGTCATACAACACAGGATCGCCTTCTTTTGAGTTCCAAGGGAGAAGTTTGAGCTTCCCTGAGCTGTCAAATGAAGAGCGCACGAGTATTGCTCCGACATGTTCCTCGTAATACGAACGGAGCGGTTCTCCGTCGGCCCCTACGACCGGGTCGGCGAAAGTGCTTCTGAACTTCTTTGCGTTTCCCAGCGAGACCGTCGTTATGATATCGTTGACCGACTTGTTTCGAAGCGTTTTGCCTGTCTGAGAGGATGCATCTTTGAGATCGTCGTAGCGATACAGCTCTTGCGAAAGCAGGTTGTGACAGTTGGAGCAGTACAAACCCCTGGGCTTGGATAGGGTATTGCCGTCTTCGTCTTTCATGCTCACCCCCTTCAAATACCACTTGCCCAGGGGATTCAGAAAGAAAGGCGGTTTCGCGTCAGGGTTGGTGTGAGCGTCCCTTCTGAGATAGCACCCTCCGCCGGCGGACCTTACATCCTGCCCTGAAAAGCGCGGGTTCCCCTCCTCATCCACAATCCGGTATGGATTGGCCGAGGGGTCATTCATTTTCTCCTCCTGCCAGTGCATGGGATGGCATGCCTGGCAGCTTTGCGTCCTTCCCGCCTTATCAGGCATGGGGATAAATGCCGCATGCGCAGCATGGATCGCTTCGCTAAGCGCCCTCGCCTTCACGGCTTTATACCCCGTCGCGCCGAGCCTGGGTGTCTTGAGATTTCCCGAGACATTGTCACCGTGACAGTCCGCACAATAGACCGGACCGACGGAGCCAAGCCGGTTATATGATACATCTGGGTTGTACTGTTTCAAAAAAGCCGTGCCGAAATATTTATCATGCAGTTCGAGCACATTGATCATCGCCTGTGACTGCCTTGCCACGAACTCGGTGATATCAGGATAGTTCTTTTTCCAGTAGGCATACTCCTTGTCGAAAAGGGACAAACCCGCCTCCCTCGCCAGTTTAGCTGCCTTGCCTTGGCCCGAGTGGCAAAGGTAGCAATTCGGCAGATCTACGGGATTTGTGCCGAAAAACTGAATCGGTTTCCCTTCCGCCGTTACGGGCTTGCCGTCTTTGTCATGCAGCTGGACTACGGAGACCTGGTAGGGTTGAAAGTCTCTTTCCGTGATAGTACGAATAGTGCCCTTCCGACTGCTGTCGTTGAACGCGGTCAGGGGCAGCCCGAGCGCGTCCCACAAGAACGATGCGGTGAGCGTCAAAGGCACGTTTTTGACTTCCGGCAGCAGAGAATCGGTAAAGACTTTGTTGCCGCCAGTGCTCCCCGCATAGGAGAGGTAGCCGCCTGCAATGTTCTTCCCCGTGGGGCCGGAATCAACGGGAACTTGAATCTCCAGCCCCACACGCAACCTCTTCATTTTGTGCCTGTCCTGCGGGATGGTGCCTTCGAGATCCTGATAGATGAAAAGGTGCGTCCATACGTAATTCGCCATGTCATCTCCCGGTTCATCCATCCTGCCGCTGTTGACTACATCCTTAGGCACTTGCCAGTATCGCATCTTGTTTCCCTCGCTGTAGCTGTTGTCTTTTATAAAGTATGCGAGCGATAACCCGTCGTCCGGCGATAGCAGATGAGGGAGCGCGCCGTCGGCACTGGTCCTGACGGCCTGGGCCTGAATGCTGTTGTATGGCGGGATGACGCAACAATAGGAGATGTCGAACCCCACACAGTGCATTCCCAGCTCATAATTGATGAATATGGCGTAGGGATCCCTGGGGTCATAGAGGTTCACGGTCTTCCCCGATCTGTCCTTAACCGAGACTGGCTTCAGCAGATCTGTTTTGAAGGGCGGGGTGGGATCATAAGGTGGCTGGGGCGCTGCAATAAGAGTGAGCTGGGTAAAAGCAATGATCATCGCCAGGGATAGGCTGATCCCGATCAGCCGAAGGGCTTTCATAACGCCACCTCCTTATTTGCGCCGTTCAATCATTTCCTTGAGCGCAACAGCGTTGTTGTGCTCCGTATCCTTCGCCGAGAAGAGGAGCGTCACTGTCCCGCTGCTCGCTTCCTTTCGGAGCCGTTCGAGGATGTCCTTCCTGTCCGCGAGCTCTTTTCTGAACTTTTCCCGGAACGCAGGCCATTTGGCCGGATCGTGGGCAAACCATTTCCGAAGCGCATCGCTCGGCGCGATGTCCTTGAGCCATTCGTCGATCCTGGCTTCGACCTTTTTGATCCCCCGTGGCCAGAGCCTGTCAACGAGAATCCGCTTGCCGTCGCTCCGTGACGGCGGATCGTATATCCGCTTGATCATTATCATGCCCGAAGGTCATCTCGTCACTAAGATCTTCTCGAATTGATCTTTTGATGCCGCGCAGACAGGACAGGCCCAGGTATCGGGAATCTTCTCGAACGGCGTTCCCGGAGCAATGCCTCCGTCCGGATCACCGATCGCGGGATCATAGACCCAGTCGCAGACCGTACATCTCCATTTGTCCATCCAGCCACCTCCCGAAGGGAATTTTAGCGACAATCATCAGAGTCAGGAAAAACGGCATGAGTAATCACGGAAAAGACAACCGGAAAACCAATAAGGACTTGAATTTTATGCTAAATGTGTATACGAAGTTTATTAGACCCTGTTTGCCATTCCGAGCCTTTACGAAAAAAATGCTGTCAAAGAATGACAAAAATATAGCACATTCTTAGGATGTGTGCTTCATAATCATGTAATACTTTTATTGGAGCCGCTTTGAGCCGGAGCAAGCAGATCGTGACCTCCATTGTCCCGATAAGACAGCCGAGGTTATTGGGAACAAGATATGTCAGTGCGGTACCCTGCGGGAAAACCTCAAAATGCTAGCAACGAATTGCAGGAAGGAATTAATAACAGGAACGTAATAAATTACCGTGCCCCAATCGCCGATGCTGCCGCGAAGACTGCACGGAGTAAAACCGCATGGCTTCATCATTCACTACAATCTTCTTGAAATGACGAATGAATCCTGTTAAAGTTGACTAAATAACCGAACCATTTACCGCACTATGACATCCCGCTTATAATGTTCTCTTGGTTGTTTAATGACTTATGAGAAATGACAAATCAAGGAGAATCCCATCATGCACAACAGAGAACAGATTCAGCAGAGGCTTGATGAACTTATACGAGAATACGGCAGCTGGGCCAATGACATCCCTCTCCTTTTTGACGTCTGGACCAGGGGAAATCTGCGAATACCGCATACAAGACTCAAGCGAATAGTCCAAGCTGTGAGCGATCTATCCAAGAAGCCGATTTCTGAATGCCGCATCCTCGATTTGGGATGTCTGGATGGGATGTTCTCCATTGAATTCGCATTACAGGGGGCTGACACGATTGGTGTGGAGATAAGAGAAGCTAACATTAAGAAAGCCCTGTTCTGCAAAGAAGTTCTGAATCTGCAAAATCTGGATTTTCGCCGGGACGATGTCAGAAACATATCCGTCGAGTCGTATGGTAGATTTGACGCCATTATATGCAGTGGCATCCTCTATCACTTACCTTCCGTTGACGCGATCAACCTTATCAGGACTATGCATGAGATGTCGCATAGACTCGTCGTGATCGACACTCATGTGGCTCTTGAGCCGATAGGGAGAGTTCTTAACAACGGCGACGAATATTGGGGCGATATATACCGCGAGCACCCCGATGACTCAACTCCGGAGGAGAAAGCGAAGAGGCCGTGGGCCTCGGCAGATAATCCGCTTAGCTTCTGGTTCACCAGGCCTTCCTTGGTCAACATCCTCAGCAAAGCCGGGTTCTCCTCCGTATATGAGTGCTTTACCCCTGCACACTTGAATTATGGAAAACCCGGACTCGAACATCAGAATCGATGCACTTTCATTGCGCTCAAGGACGACATCAGTGAGCTCAAAACGTCGCCCGAGGCCAATGGTCTTCAGGAAAGATGGCCCGAAGGAAGCCTTAGTTACGCTCCTAAATCAAAAACCCGGATCAGGCGCTTGTACAAAAGAGTGTTACTGAAACTCAAGGGAATGAGAGCCTGACTATCGCGTGTTCACTCGATATAGGAAATAACCTCCCGCTCTCCTCGGCGGTCCATTTGGTAGGCTGAGCGAGACCCTAAGGGTCCGCGCAAAAACAGCGACGCACCTGAGAGGATCGAACGGCTATCAAGACGACGCATGCGCCCACCGACCCCACAGGGTGCTGCGTCCCCTAGCCCTTCACGCATGCGATCGGCCTGACCCGCGCCACTTTTCTCGCAAGGTTCGCAGAGTGCGCGGCGTCCACCACCTCGGTCACGTTCTTGTACGACTCCGGTGCTTCCTCGGCTATGCCGGAGTAGGAATGACCTCTCACCACGATCCCCTGTTCGGCGAGGGCCTTTATGACATCCCTGCCTTGCCAGCGCTTCTTGGCCTGAGTGCGCGACATGGCCCTGCCTGCTCCATGGCACGCAGACCCGAAGGCCTCCTTCATCCCTTCCTCGGTCCCGACGAGGATGTATGACGAGGTCCCCATAGTGCCGCCGATGAGCACAGGCTGCCCGACATGCCGGTATTCAACGGGAAGGTCAATCTGCCCGGGTCCGAATGCCCTTGTCGCGCCTTTGCGATGCACATACAGTCTCTTCTTCTTGCCGTTCACGAAATGTGTCTCTACCTTGCAGGTATTATGGCTGATGTCGTAGAGCATCTTGACCCGCCCTTCGGGATAGACCTCAGTGAATATCTCTCGCACCAGATGCGTGATGATCTGCCTGTTGGCCAGGGCGCAGTTTATGCCCGCGGACATGGCGCCGAAATACTTCTTCCCTTCCGGCGAGTTGATCGGCGCGCATGCCAGCTCCCGGTCCTTGATGGTGATGTTGTATTTCTGGAGGGTAAAGGCGAGGCTCGTTAAATAATCGGTCCCGATCTGATGTCCAAGACCCCGTGAACCGCAATGCACGGAGATCACCACATCGTCTTTCTTGAGGCCCATTGCCTGTGCGGCCCTCTCATCGTATACATCGGCCACAACTTGCACCTCAAGGTAGTGGTTTCCAGAGCCGAGTGTCCCCATCTCTCGGTACTGGCGTTTTTTCGCCGTATCCGAAACATAGTCCGGCTCCGCACCGTCTATCCTGCCGTGTTCCTCGATGTAGTCCAGGTCATCCTTGACGCCATAGCCCTTCCGAATGGCCCACTCTGCGCCACCAAGCAGCATCTCGTCGATCTGTCCGGGCGTGAGTTTGATCAGCCCCTCTGAGCCCAGACCGGCCGGCACGCGACGGAAGAGTTCGTCGACAAGCGTCTTGATCCGGGGGATAACCTCCTCCCGCGTCATCCCGGTCTTCATGGTCCTCACACCGCAGGAGATATCGAAGCCGACGCCGCCCATGGAGATGATGCCCCCCTCGTCCGGATCGAACGCCGCCACCCCTCCGATGGGGAAACCGTATCCCCAGTGGGCATCAGGCATGGCGATCGATGCGGCCTGGATACCCGGCAGCGCTGCGACGTTCGTGACCTGCTCACGCACCTTCTCGTCCATCTCCTGGATCAGCTTTTCGCTCGCGAATATTCTGCCTGGAACGCGCATCTCGCCCTGCCTTGGAATCTCCCAGAGGTGGTCGCTGATCTTAGATAATGTTTTGAGGTCCATGGTATTCCCTCTGCCGCTCACGGAAGCTTAAGACTGCGGCTGCTTCCTGATTGCCGGCCCCTACGCTCCAGTTCCTCTCTTTTAGACATCCACGACGCACTGCGCCGTGTATGCGCCGTTCTCCTCCTTGACGCTCAGCAAATAATACGTTGCGCCCTTAACTTCCACGCGGGGTTCGTGACGGTCCCGGTCCAGCGTCTCCCCCCATGCTGCTCCGGTAAGCATCGTGCCTTCTATATTCACGTCGAACTTTGAGAAAATCAGGCGTTCTATATCGGAGGTGGCAAGCAAGGCGTTCAACCATTCCACAAGCAGCAGCTCCCGGTCCGCGGCCGAGACCGAGAAGGTTCTCTTCTCCCGCGGATATACCGCGTCGATATTCACCATCACGGAATACATCGCAACTGCCGCGTTCTCGAAGGCCTCCTCCATGCTGTTGCCGAACCCGCGTATGCCAATGTCCGCCTCGTGTTCAAAGGTCTCGAATTGAACCATCAAAAGGCCTTTTCATGCATATTCATGCATATTATTGCATATTTTATGCACATTCTGAAGTCTCAATCTTCTCATGCCCGTCTGGCCTCCGTACCCTATCCCCACGACCCATCAACGGCCATTCCGCAGTAAGGACATTTGCCGTCTTTTATGTTGTTCTCATCAACGGAGAATCCGACCCGCTTGACCAGACTCTTTTTGCAATTCCAGCAGAACGTTTCCTCGCCCTCACCAGGGATATTCCCCTCATACACATAGCGGAGCCCGGCTTCGAGACCGATCTGCCTTGCCCGTTTCAGAGTTTCAAGCGGCGTCCGGGGCCGGTCTGTCAGGTTGTAGGTAGGATGGAACCTGGTCACATGCCAGGGGATGTCCTCACCCACAGATCTCACGAACTGTGCAATGCCTTTGAGCTCACCTTCGGAATCGTTGTGTCCCGGGATCACAAGCGTAGTGATCTCGATCCAGATGCCGAATTCCTTATAGAGCCTGATTGCGTCCAGGACCGGCTGGAGCCGGGCACCGCAAATCTTCTTGTAAAATTCGTCCGTAAATCCCTTGAGGTCGATATTTGCCGCATGGAGATAGGGGCGAATCACCTTGAGCGCCTCGGGCGTTATGTACCCGTTCGTGACAAACACGTTCTTAAGCCCCGCCTCGGCTGCCAGGCGCGCCGCATCGTAAGCAAGCTCGAAATAGATCGTGGGTTCGGTATAAGTGTATGAAATGCTCGCACAACGGTACTTGAGAGCTGCGGCAACAATGGCGGACGGCGGTACTTCCTCGCCGAGGACGGCACCGCCATGGTCCCGGGGGAGCTGTGAGATATCCGCATTCTGGCAATGTCTGCATCGGAAGTTGCAGCCTGGCGTTGCAACGGAATAGGACAGGCTGCCGGGATGGAAGTGAAAGAGCGGCTTCTTCTCGATAGGGTCTATGTTGCGGGCGATCACCTTGTCGTACACGAGGCTGTAGAGGACGCCGTCGCGGTTTTCCCGCACGGCGCAGATGCCACGCTTCCCCGGAGAGATGAGGCAGCGGTGGCTGCAGAGGCTGCACTGCACCTTTTTCTCTTCTCGCACCTCCTGGAACATTGCTTGCTTCATCGATTCGATTCCTTGCATGAGAAAAGACGAGCAGGGGTCAAGGTCCCTTCAATCGATCTCGATATCCCTTAAGGAATATGCTTGAGCAGATACGGCTTTATTTCATTGTCTTCTCTGTTTTGCGTTTATGCTCGACTGCCTCAGCCTGAATTCTCGTCTTGCATTCCGTGCAGATGAGATCCGGCGACGGTTTGCCGCAGGTAAGACACCGCCTGCCCTTGGAGGGCTGCAATCCCTCTGCCTTGAAGATCATCTCGAGGAATTCACTCTCCGTCACATGGCCGTCCATGTGGAGGTTCTCCCCGAAGATCGTCTTGGGCAGAGTCTTAATATCATATTTTCTAATGAGCTCCGGGAAGTCGCTCGCAATGACAATATCGGTATAGATAATTTTGTTTTCGAGCGCCAGCCCTATGGCTGTTTCCGCCACCGGCCGGCATTGAGGGCAGTCACTTTCCACGTATACCTGTATCTTGACGTCGCGTGAAAGATACTTCAATGTGCTCCTTATTTTCTCCGGGAACCATACTTTTTTCTCTGAAACAGCCAAGATCGTGTCGAAAAGCACTTCAAGGAACACATCTTCGAGCAGTCCGGAAAAAGTGACCGCGTGACCCTCTCCTCCCTGAACGACGATGGCCGGCACCATCTTGATGTCGTACTGGCTGGTTTTATCCCGATCCATCACCATGTCGTACTCTTCAAGGGCGATTTTCGGTGAATGGGTCCTTATCGCGCGGACGAGTTTGCGGGCTTCAGGACAGGTTTCACACCCGACATCGCGGGTGAAAAGGACCAGTCTGACAGGATTTTTCATATGAGCAAGCGCGGTATGTCTTTCGTTCGCCAGGCCCTCTTTTGTCATGGTCGCTCCATACGGTTCTCTTGTTTTATTTCCTATATTATATCAAATTTTCATAGACTGCTCAGGCACTAGAGCAAACTCATGAGAAAACATCTTGAATGGGTGAACTTGAATTGCTATAATGCCTCGGATTATCAGCAGACGGTCTTTGTGGAGGGTAAACGAATGAAAAGCGTGATGGCAATCTCCATTCTCGCGGCCTGCCTGGTCATTCCGCTCATCGCGCTTACGGACAAAGTTGGCGGCGGTGACCTGGCCTTCACGCCGAAGAACGCGGCGCCCGTCGTCTTCAGCCATGAAGTGCACGTGATAGGAAAAGGCCTCAAATGCACGGGATGTCACTATCAGGTATTCCAGATGGCCCAAGGGTCTTACAAAATGGACATGAGCAGGATCAACAAGGGAGGCTTCTGCGGCAAGTGCCATAACGGGCGGAAGGCGTTCGATACGAAGGACGAGAAAAACTGCGGAAAATGCCACAAATAGAGAATCAAGATTTCTTTAGACCGCGAGTTTGCTCCTAACAACCAGGGGCCTATTCGTGATATCCTTTCAATTGGAAACCCGTCTGTGAAACCACGCATGCTTCCCAGCGTCGGGGAGCGCTTCAAGGTATGTTGAGCAGTACTTCAGCAATCTCCTCGGGTCGCGAGACCATCATATCGTGACCCGCGTCGATCAAAACAGGTTTCACGCCGAGCCGGTCGGCGAATACCCTCGTAAGCTCAGGCGGCAGGCTCTTGTCCCTCAGACCCAATATGTAGGTCTTCGGTATTTTCAGGCTGTAAAAGCGCTTGAGGGGGATCTTTTCAAAAAAAACCGCCAGCGGTTGAGGCGTCAGCTGTTTCAGGAAAGAATCTTTTTCTTTGCCGTCGGGCAGATCGGTGAAATAGAGTGGCCTGAGAGCATCGATCGGTCCGTATATCTCTTTGGCCTGCCCCTCCATTTTGCGTAGCGTCTCCTGCCGCTCCTTTGTGAGCAGATCGATGAGCGCGTCGCCGTCGCGCGGCACGACCGCCGCAAGGTAAACAAGATGGCGGATACGCTCCGGCACCTCTTCGACAACCCTGCTGATAATGATCCCCGACATACTGTGCCCTACGAGGACAATATCGGATATGTTCTTTTGTTTGATATAAGTAATAACGTCATCGATGTAGGCGCTCATGTCCACGCCCGACCGCTCGGCCGATCTTTTGCCATGGCCCGGAAGATCGATGGCGATCACCTTAGCGTCGTCGCCCCTCTTCTGGATGAGAGGGATAATGCGCTCCCACAGCCATGCCCCTCGCAAAGCCCCATGGATCAAAAGGTAGGTCTTCATCAAATTTCTCCGAGGAAACTTCGGCCTTCAGCCGGATAGGAATCGGATGCCTCAGTTTCCAGTCATTGCGCGCAAATTTTCGGAACGCTGAAATATTTACCGGAAGGCGCTCCCGCTTCGTGCGGTCTCACTACAGACGCTTGACATGAAGGCTCCGGTCATCCAATTTCGAGATCAATGAATATCCCGGGATGAAAGAGCTCGCTATTTTCTGCGTTCCTTCCGGTATCTTCTGTCTTTTCCACTTCGCCGTTCAGCGCCCTTATAGGCGGTATCTTTTGGTCTTCTGCGGTCCTCAGCCGTTCTCCGATTCCTGCGAGACCTCCGTTCTTTTTGCACCAGTTCGAGGAGATGGTCAAGCATCTCCTTTCTTTTTTCCGTAAGGATATTTTTATGCGTCGTATCGCTGCGAGTCTCCGTCGTTTTCAACTGGAATTCATAGTCTGAGATAAGCGAGACAAGAACCTGTTCGAGCTGCGTGAAGAGTTCCCTGCCATCCTCATAACTGCTGTTCTTTCTGCCCTTGATCTTCTTCGTCAGGGTGGTTATCTCGTGGGCCATCTTCATTGCATGGTCGTGGATGGCCTCGTACAGCCTCGTCAAGGCGTACACGTCTTCCCTGAGGAGAGCCGATATCTCCTTCGAAAGCACAGCAACGTCTTTTTTGACGGTTTCGAGGTACTGCTTGGTAATCGGACCGCGGCGCAAGGAGTCCTTGAGATGATCCTTGAAGTGTGTCTTGATGTCCTCGACCAGCTGGTTCTCTTCCTTCCGTCCGATCTGGAAGCCTACAAGGACCACGATTGAAGCTTCGCAGAGCTTTTCAATCTTGACCAGATTGTCGCTGACATACAGCGCTATGCTGTTCAGCTCATCGGACAATACCGCCCAGCGCTTCTTGAGCGCTGCGAGCGTTTCTTTCCGCTCGGCGGCCATCTCCCGCAGCCTGGCAAGCCTGACCGCGTGATCTTCGTTATTCTGGTTGAGCCTGCTCATGTCTTCTTCGGCTGACCTGATAAACGCTGCCGGCTTCTTGAAATCGAGCGTTATGAGCGCGTGCAAGAGATACTTATACTGCTCCACCGCCGACTTGAGGGCGGGATTGATGAATCGGGAATGGCTGAGCACCGTGTAGAACATTTTCCCCGGGAGATCATGTCTCGATGTCCCTTGCCGCTTATGAAGCTCGAACACCTGAACGTCTTTGAGCAGTTCACGATACGCTGTCAGATCATCGCCATGCAACTCCGGCCCACCGTTCTTTTTCGGGCTTTCGAGGAAATCACTGAGTTCTTCCTGCGATGGATAGAGGTCCGCGTTCGATTGAAAGCGAAGGCCGAATATGGTGGTTTCTGTCGTCATGGGAATACCCGTCGTAAATGCGGCGTTAATGAATCATACAGAAATGAAGGTCCTCGGTCAAGAGGAGCGTTGCGATCGCGGAATTTTGGATGCGAACTCGTGCGGATCCCCTCTGGAGCAGAAAATCTCCGATCCTCCGCTGTTCCTGGGCTTCATCGTCCATGATCAGTACACGTGCTTCGTTCATCTGATACCCGATGCCTTCCGTTTCAATGATATATCGTGCACTCTTCGTCCTGCGGGGTCATGTTCAGGACAACGTACGGGTAAGTGCCGCGGAATCCTTCCCGTTCCATGTTTACTGCCCCTTGCTCACTCTCCCATGCAGGTCCATGATGATCCCTTCTCTTAAGCCCCAATCGCTTACGATCATCTTGGTATACCCATATCGCTCCATGATTTCCTTTGCGACCACCGCTCCTGCCAGAATGATATCTTCGCGGCCGGACTCGATCCCGGGAAGACGTTTACGCTCCTCGAGCGTGCTCGTGCTGAGGATGTCGATTATTCCATCTATTGCGTCACGGGTCAGGATGAAACGGTTGATCTTCTCAGGATCATATTCCGTCAGTCCCTGCTCCATAGCGGCAAGCGTGGTCACTGTACCAGCGGTGCCGGCGAAAACGCCTGCGGGCTCCGTACCTATTATGCTGTCATGAGCGCTTAGTTCATCATTGACTGAACGCCTGAGCATAGCGAGTTCTTCTTGAGTCGGAGGATCGTGTTTGATGTACCGTTCCGTCAGGTACACCGCACCAAGCGGCATGCTTACCATCACCGCTTCCATTCCCGGGCGGGTCATGATGATCTCGGTGCTGCCGCCCCCAATGTCGATAACGAGGGAGGACATCAGGGGATCGTCCCCGCCTTTGGCGCCGGCGCCTCTTAGTACGGCCGAGACACCGAGGAGCGTGAGCCTTGCCTCCTCCTCGCCCGTGATCACGCTGATCTCGAGACCGACCCTCTTCCTTACATCATGTATGAACTCTGGGGTATTTGATGCCTTTCTGAGAGCGCTCGTGCCTATCGTCTCAGTATGAAGCGCATGGTGTTTACGTATGCTGTCTTGAAAATCAAGGAGTGCGCTCATGGACCGTTCCCACGCGTCACGGGAGAGCATGCCCGTACGATCAAGGTCTTGTCCTAGACGTGTGATTCTTCTTTCGGAGCAGATTTCATGGAACGAATCAGGCCCGGTCTCGGCCACGAGCAGACGGAGTGTATTCGTGCCTATATCGATCCCCGCAAGGATCATTCGATCAGCATGTCCTTAAGCTTGGTGCTATAGGCCTTCACGCGCATGGCAAGCAGTTTCGCGATCGTCATTGCAACGCGTGCACCGGTCCTCGGGTCAAGTTCGACCAGTGCCTGGAAATCCTTTCTCGTGAGCAGGAGGAGTTCTACCGGCGTCTCGGCCCGTGCCGTCACCAGCCTGCTCTCTTCCTGCAGCAGAGCGAGTTCTCCGAAAAACTCTCCCGGCCCGAGCATGAGAAGGGGCTTTTCCTCACCCTCCCCTGCCATGATGCTGATCCTGACAATCCCGCTTTTTATGATATAGAGGGCCTCGGCAGGCATCTTTTCGGTAAAGATATTCGTATTCTGCTTTATCTGGCGCTCCTGGAACAATCCGGAAGCAAGCTCGATCTCTTCATTGCTGCTGCCCTTGAAGAGCACGGTTTTCTTTATAAGTTCCAGGTTATCCATTGTGGCCCCTGCAGTGACTTTAGGTTAAATAAAACACATGGTTGCATTATAAGTACGCACCTATAATTTGTCAAGGAATAGCTCATATCTCCTCCGGCGCGGCCATGATCACTTTCCGCTCCAAGAGGACCACCAGGCCCGGTTTCGCCCCCCGGGGTTTCTTTACGAACCGTGCGTGTGCATAGGTGATTGGGACTTTTGCCGCTTTCCTGCCCTTGCTGTAAAACGCAGCAAGCGACGCTGCTTTCATGAAAACATCCTCCGGAATATCGGTGCGGCCCGGGTTCCGGATCAGCACGTGAGAACCGGGCATTCCCTCGGCATGCAGCCAAAGGTCGTCGGGACGGGCAAGTTTCGTCGTGATGTAATCATTGCCCAAAGCACTTTTACCCACGAGCACTTCCCATCCCAGGCACAGGATCTTTCTGATCGGCACTCCCTTTGGCTCGGACCTGGCCGCATTCGCTCCATTCCCGCGCTGCATGATATAGCGCCTTACTACAAGTTCTGAATGGATCCGGACAAGACCTTCACGGTCAGGGGCGTGATCGATGTCGATCGACACGGATTTCAGATAAGATGCCTCTTCTTGCGAATGTTGCAGTCGCGTCGATATGATCTCGCGGCCCGCCTTCGCTTTCTTATATTTCTTGAAATATCTCTCGGCATTCTGAGCGGGAGAACGTTGCGGTTCGAGTCGCACCGCGACCATACGGCCATCGTAACCGGCAAGTTCCGCGTGCTTCATGCCCGTTGCCAGCTGCCCGATATGTGACAGGATCAGTTCTCCTGCCTGCCTGTACTCATCGGCACGGTCTGCAGAACGAAGGTCCTCGGAAAGAGCGGTTATCCTTCGTTCCACCTTTGACCGTGCCTGCCGGACGACCGTGGAGAGACGGGTACGGAGCGATGCAACATCCCGCTGCTCGATGAGACGCTCATAGAACGCTTCTGCGGCCCTGTTGAATGCCCGATCAGCGTCGTCCACGGGGGCAGACGTCCCTTCGGTCGCATCGGGCGCCCTTTTTCCTGAAACTGCGCCATGAGGTCGTTTTGCAGGTACGACATACTGGAGCCCCTGCAAGAGCGGGCGGCTGACGTTCTCTGCGAATGCAACCGCATGACGGACGGCGAGGATGGAATATGATGCATCGGTCAGAATGAGATTGGCCGAGGACCCCGTCAGTTCAATGACAAGCCTATATTCTGCGCCTGCTTTTGAGAAGCGTATTTCCGCTATCCTGTCTTGATTCAGCAGTACGATGGCCGAAATTACCGCTCCCGTCACTCTGCTTTTGAGATATTGGGCGAACCCGGTCAGAGCATGAACCGCGGGTGGTTTCGCGCTGACGAGATGGAGCCTCGGCATTGACCGGTCCGGGGAAATGAGCAGGACCGCGTTGTTTCTCCGGCGATGAAGAACAAGATAGAGTTCTCCGCCAAACCCCTGGTATAACCGGTCCACCCTCGCCCCAGTGATGAGAGTAGAAAGTTCATCTACGACCTTCTGAAGAATCTGAAAATCCATACACGTCGACAATCAGGCACTGTTTTCAAATTTTGAATCAAAATTTTATGATCGACACGATGTGCGACCTCATTGCACATGAAGAACTTTATGCACCTGGGGAATGACGCGCACATCTTGCAGTATCCGGAGGGCGGCATTCTGCAATTCAACCAGCGTAGCCGGCTCGGGAGCAAACCGGCCGCTCGCCGGCTGGATAATGAGAGGAATGGCGCCGTCAATACCCGCGATGATGTTCACTGATGTCATAATATCTTCGTACAACGTTTCCCGCGTCACTGCCAACTTTACAAAGACAGCTTTTCCGCGGACAAGGGAGAGAAACTTGCTGTGCTCATCCCAGAACGGCCCTAGGCCCGTTGCGGATGGAAGCTTGAAATCCATGCTTACTACGTCGACCAGGTCCCGGAGATCATCCATTTCCCGGTAATGGATGCCACTGGTTTCGAGATATATTCTGAAATCCTGCCTGATGTTCGGCAGCCATTCTGCCAGGAAATGATGTTGCAGCAATGGCTCGCCGCCTGTCAGACTGAGCGTGGAATTGGAGGGTCCCCGTACGATCAGCCGCTTACAGAACTCCGTCATTTGCTGAGCGTTTAGGGGATTGGGAACGCGCTCGTACTCGGCGGAATCTGTTGATCGTTGAGCGCGACAGAACCCGGGCTGCCCTTGACCATCTTCTCGCTCGACTGCATCTGGTGTATCGCAGTAGCGGCACCGGATATCGCATCCCATGAACCGTACGAAAATATGACGCTGTCCGACCCATAGGCCTTCACCCTGCACAGAAGAAAAAATTTCATTGACGTGTGCTTCCCTCATATTCGCAATAATACAGGACAAAAAACCGAAATACAAGGGCAGGCCAGAAAAACACTCATCCGGCTCTTCTCCGGTGCTAAAGATTTTTAAAAAAAATCCGAAAATAGTATTATGAAAGTATTCTTACACTTGTCTTTTTCCTGCTTGACAAACAAAAGCAAATCATGTAACTTAATAACTAAGTAGGAGGAAAAATGTCACGCAGAATTGTCCTTATTTTTCTTGCACTTATCTTCGTTATGCTGCCTTTTTCACGACTTTATGCACAGGCTGCGATATCTCCATCCGAGGTCTTGACCGAGGTTCCCCCTCAATTAAAACCGCCCTCCGAGGATGTAGCCCAATTGGATGAAGTCATGGATGATTGGGCGGATGATAAAATCTACAATATCCCCGTGATCCTGAACGACAGCGTGGAAAGCCAGATGGAATACTTCAAGTCACGAGGTAGAGACATTTTCCAGCTCTGGCTCGACCGCTCTGCCAGATATATTCCTGTCATGAAGGATATCTTCCGTGAGAAGAACCTGCCGGAGGATCTCGTCTATGTTGCCATGATCGAGAGCGGGTTTAATCCTTACGCTGTATCATGGGCGCGGGCGGTGGGACCGTGGCAGTTCATGCCTTCCACTGGCAAGCTGTACGGCCTCAAGATCGACTGGTGGATAGATGAACGCAAAGACCCCATTAAGTCGACGCAAGCTGCGGCAGAGCACCTGAAAGACCTTCATGATCTCTTCGGTTCTTGGCCACTTGCCCTGGCCTCTTACAATGCGGGCGCCGGCAAGGTGCAGCGCGCCGTGATCAGAACTCGCTCCGATGACTTCTGGGACCTCAAAGCATCCCGGTTTATCAGGAGCGAGACCAAGAATTACGTGCCCAAATACATGGCCGCTATGATCATCGCCAAGAACCCCGAGGCATACGGTTTCAGCCTGATGAATGTCGCGCCGTTCAAATACGACGAAGTGGTCATCAATGAGAGCACGGACCTCCGTCTCATCGCACGCTGCGCCGGCTGCACTTACGAAGAGATCAAGGAACTAAACCCGGAGATTAAACGGTGGGTGACGCCGCCGCAGTACAAAGACTATGTGCTGAGGATCCCGCCCGGAAGCAAAGAAGCCTTCCTGGCGAACTTTGCCGCGATCCCTCCTGAGCAGAAAATAACATGGGAACGTCATGAAGTGACTCGGGGCTAGACTCTTGCGGGACTCGCGAGGCAGTACAATACGACCCCCGAGGCCATCCGCGACATCAACGGCCTCACGAAGAACCGTATCACGCCCGGCAAACACCTGCTCATTCCCGTTGACATCAACAGCAAGGCGCAGGACGTGAGTTTACTCCCACCCGGACAGGGCGCCAAACAGCAGATCGTCTACCGGGTCAGACGAGGTGAAACGCTTACGAAGATCGCGATCAAGCACAATGTAAGCGTCGCAGACATCAGGGAGTGGAACAAAGGTATCGGCAAATCCGTGCGTGCGGGGCAGAAGATAAAGCTCGTCGTAGACGTTGATCAGATATAACCAAAAGACTGCTTAAAGAGCAATGTTACGAACAAAAAGGCCGGATGCACATGCATTCGGCTTTTGTTATTGATCCAGGACGATTCCGTTCGGCATCCTGCGATACCGCTTCTCCCCGGCAGAAACGGTCGTAAACGTCCCCGTCGGAAAATTTATTTATCTGATTTTCCCGGGAACGGCTGTGGAACAGATTCGATTTTCTGGACTTTTCCTGTCGCCTCTATACCCCAGGACGTTCCGGCAAGCTTTTCAGAAACAATCTTGTATTTTCTTTGTGCCTCCACTACGTTCCCGGACGTCTCATAGAGCCTGGCAAGTTCCATTGTAGCGGGCCCGGGGCCCATGAGCGACTCGGACTGCTCGAACGATTTCATGGCGTCAGCCTGTTTACCGAGGGCATTGTACACATAGCCCATGCGCTGGTATACAAGACCGAGCAGCAATTTGTCGGCGGCATATTTTGTGACGAAAGTTTGATATTCCTTGATCGCCTCCTCGGGCCGGTTCAGGTTGACGAGGCAATTGCCGATATAGTATTGGGCAACGGCACCGCTCATGGTGCCGGGATATTTTTTTTGGGCATCTCCGAAGAGCGCCAACGCTTTCCCGTAATCCGCACTTGCGCCCGCGGCAGAGCTGTAATATTCATACGCCGCAGCCAGAAGCGGGGCTGCCTTCTGTTCTTCCAGATTCTTCATGAGCCAGTATCCGGCAGCGATTACCAGAAGCACAGCAAGGGACGATAGCGTGATCGCCACTTGCTTCTTATAGGAGGACGCAAAGGATGATATCCTGTGCGCAATGCTCAAAATTTCCTGTTCCGGCTGCTTTTTTGTTGCGTATCCTTTTTTCTTGATTACGTGCATCTGCAAACCTCCGCATAGAATAAGATGCGATGGGGAAGGCCGACCCGCATTCCATCACGGTTCATTGCTTTTTCCAGGCGTTTATTGCTCTGGAGACCAGTTCTTTGGAGTTTCCGAAGATCTCTCCGATCCTTTCTTCGCTCAAACCTGCACCAAGCAGGATGTTGTGAGCTTGTTCATCGGTGATCAGGTCGCCGGGCTCGTGCGTGTCGGTGTCGATCACCAGTTTCGCCCCCGCTACGGCGGCTATTTTCGCAACGTGGCCGTTCGAGAGGCTGTGTCCTTTACGCGAGGTTATTTCCAGACAAACGTTGTTCTTCGCCGCCAGTTCAGCTTCGGCTTTTGATATCAGGCCGGGATGAGCGAGGATGTCCACGCGCGCTTCGATCGCAGCCCGGTTCGTCCCGGGATGAACGGGCTCCACAAGCGTCTCCCCGTGCGCAACGACAATGGCCGCCCCAAGGGAGCGCGCTCGCTCCGTGAGATCGGCAAATGTTTCAGGGGGGATGTGCGTGAGCTCGATTCCGGGCAGCGCTGTGATCTTCCACCGGCGGTTGAGCTCCTTGCACGTGGCGCGCACCCGGGGGATGGTAAAATCCAGATTCGAGGCATCGGCGTGGTCCGTGATGGCGATCGCCTCGTAACCTTTCATTATCGCTCGTCGCACGAGCTCCGACGGAACAAGCACGCCGTCGCTGAAAAGAGAATGGGTATGAAGATCGATCATGATATCACCTTCGGTTTAATGGAAATTGAAATGCGGCACATCAGTGTTCAAATTGATTCTTCCATTCGAGCTCATTTTCCCAAATCGCGCAGTGCTCGCAGCTTCTGTCCCTGAAAACTTCCTCTCTCCTCCATGAATGCGTCGAGATCATTCAGGAATTCGCTGCGGGTTTTGTTCCACACCGGCGCGATGAGGATATCCTCCGGGGCGGCGGCGAACAGCCGCTGGATCACGATGCGAGACGAGAGCCGCTCCAAAAAATCAGCGAGCATCTCGATGTATTCGTAATATCCGAAGGTGCGGAACGGCAGAGACGCATAGAGGTCGGCCAACGCCGTGTTCTTAACGACTTGGAGTTGGTGGATCTTGAGGAATTCTATGGGCAAGGTCGAGATCTCGTCGGCCATGGCGAGCATATCGTCCCTGGTCTCGGTCGGAAATCCGAGGATGATGTGCGCACCGATCTTGATGCCCCTGCCGATCGTAAGGGCCACAGCGTCCTTGAAGCACGCATAGTCATGCCCCCTGTTAATGAACGCAAGAGTTCGGTCGTGAATTGACTGGAGACCGTATTCCACGAGAATGAAGTAATCCCGCGCCAGAGACCCAAGGAGCTCGAGCTTTCCCTCGTCCACACAATCCGGCCTCGTTCCGATGGCGAGCCCGATCACACCGGGGTTATCGAGCGCCTCGCGGTAGAGCCGTTCGAGTGTTTCGACCGGCGCATAGGTATTCGTGTAAGGCTGGAAATAGACGAGGAACTTTTCCGCGCCGTAGCGGGAACGAAGGTAGGGAATGCCCTTCTCGATCTGCTCGCGCAGCGACGTCGCGCTTGTGCACGCCGTCGGCCTGAAGCTTTCGTTATTGCAGTAAATACAGCCGCCGGCCGCCACCGTGCCGTCACGATTGGGGCAGGTAAACCCCGCGTCGACGTTCACCTTGTAGACCGGCGCGTGGTACCGATCCTTCATGTACTGCCCGAAGGCATAATAGCGCCTCGCCGCCTGTCTTATCGGTATTTCCGAAGTTTTCATGATTGTGTGTTTCCTGTTCAATCCAAATTATCGGAACTGTTGCTGTAATATACCAGAGGAAAGAGAAAAAATCCAGAAGTGAATTTATAAGGTGACTGCCGGGGGCCATGTCAGATGGACCCGGCCGTACTGAAATTTCTCACGTATCCGCGCATTTTTCTCCTGCTTCGATGGCGATCGATGATCCTCCCATCAAGCGGATGTCATGCGATGCCCAATGGCGTCACCGCAGCATCGATGAAATCCTCCGCCTCGGCCATGAGCGCTTCTACCTCCGCTCTCACAATCATCCTCTGTCCACCCGGTGAACATTTCGGCTTCAGGTCAAATGCCCTGCGCAGGGCGTCCAGGAAACGTCTCTCGAAAAGGCCTTTCTCTACGAATTCCTTTTCGAAGAGCGAAATTGATACATTCTGCATCGAAGCCGAAATGCCCCTGGCGCGCAGCAGAGCGAGCACCGGATAGTAGTAGGCATAGTACAAAGTGTTTATCACATAGTGAAGGTCAGCACCGGCAGCGAGAAGGCTCTTAGCCTCTTCATATGCATCTCTCGCCTGCGCCAGCTTGAAACGCATGTATTCTTTGTCCGCATCTTTTATTTCCATAAAGGCCCGGTCTCATACCTCATATGTTTCGGTCCTGTGTCCGATGCTCAATCCCCTACCTTGTCCAGACCGCCGTCCTGCCGATAATCGATATGCCGATGAAGCCCCTGAGGTTCAACTGGCCAGGAGACACAAGCGTCATCTTTCCGCTGTACGTTTTCCCGTTTTTCGGATCATACACTTTGCCGCCTTTCCACAATCTGTCTCCCGTGTAAGCGAAATCATGCATGATCCGGAGTCCCATGACCGGCCTGGCTCTCTGCGTCGGATCCGGGTTGTTGCGGTCGAGCCTCGGCGCGCCAGGCGGCCCTTCGTTTGAACCCTCGAGGTAGTTCGGCTCCTTGAGCCAGACGATTTTGCCGCAGTACTTTTCTCCGCACTTGAAAATCTCTATTTTGGCGTCTTTCTCCTCATTGTTCCACACGCCCAGGATGTCGTCCGCCCCCGCGGCGTAAACGAATGTGGCGACCAATGGGAGCGCACCGCCAGTTAGCATGGCCATGACGGTTCTCATGGCCCCCCTACCGATCATTATTGCGATTGCCTTGTAAAAAGACATGTCCCCTTCTCAAACCCATTCTTTATGTGGAAACGGGAATCCTCTTCGCTGTGCGACGCCGATTTCGGCTCAATCCTATTACAGCCGGTTTGTTGTCAGCATCAACCACAGCACGTAACAAAACCGTGTTGTCGCCTTGACCTCAATACGATTCTTCCACGACCATTTCTTCTGGCAGCAATCGCTAAAAATTATCAAGACCGCGTCAATATCCGCTTCCGTGATTCCCCATGACCGTGCTCATAGTCAACCGCTATCTCCCCGTTAATGACCTCACAACCTTCATATTCCTCGGGTCGTCCTCCTCCGTCTCCTTCGGTGTTTCCATGATCTTGGGAATGTCTTTGAATATCGGGTGATTGAGCAGTATTTTGAAGCCGTCAAGACCGATTTTGCCTTCGCCGATATGCCAATGGCGGTCGACATGGGAATTGAAATCTTTCAAGCAATCGTTCAAATGCATGCCCTTAAGCCGCTTGAGGCCCACGGTAGACGCTATCTTCTCGGCAAGTGCATCTATCCCTTTTTGAGAACGGATATCGTAGCCGGCGGCAAAACCGTGGCATGTATCATAGCAAATGCCGAACCGTGAGGAGTCAGTGAGACGGGAAATGACCTCCTGTACCTGTTCAAGAGTGTACCCGACGTCTCCTGACTCGCCCGCGGTGTTCTCGAGCAGCGTCGTTGCCCTGGGAGGATGAAGCCTCATTGCCATGTTCAAGGCGCTCGATACGCGTTCGATCATCCAGTCCTCGCTGCGGCTGCTCGCGGAGCCAAGATGGGTGACGAGATATTCCGCGCCGAGCGCTTCTGTGCGTTCGAGATCAATCACAAACTGTTCTACGGACTTTTCGTACAGGTCGGGACGAGGCGACGCAAGATTGATAAGATAGTTTGTATGCACGAAGACAGGGCCGATGTCCCATTGCTCGCGAAGTCTTCTGAACTCGGCAATATCGCTTTTATCAAGCGGTTTCACCGTCCACCCGCGGGGGTTCCTGCTGAAGATCTGCATGCAGGTGCAGCCGAGTTCGAAGGCACGCCGGACCGCGAGGGAAAAGCCGCCGGAAATGGAGACGTGAAAGCCGATTCGCATAGAGCCCTTGTTACGGTAAAAGTCGCAGACGGCCCGGAGGGCAGCCTTTTTTACCGCGAATGAATGCGGGCTGTGAACTAGAAAGGCGGCCGATCATCTTTCGACCAGTTTATTGAATTCCTCTTCGCTCAGGACTTTTACGCCGAGACTTTTCGCTTTTTCATACTTGGAGCCTGGTTCCTCTCCCACGATAACATAACTTGTCTTCTTTGAGACTGAGCCTGAAGCATGTCCGCCCCTGCGTTCGATGATTTCTTCCACTTCATCCCTCGGCCGTGAAAGTGTCCCGGTGATGACGAAGGTCATCCCCTCGAATGGCCGCTTCTCTTTTTTGGCGCGTGCGCCCTCAAAATCGGGATTGGACACCCTCACCCCCAGTTTCTTGAGCCTATCGAGGGTACGGAGGTTCTCCTCTTCGGAAAAAAAGCCTGATATTGATTCGGCAAGTTTCTCCCCCATCTGCTTGATTTCCATGATGCGGTCGGGTTTGATTCGGTAGAGTTCCTCAAGTTTCTCGAAATTTTTTGCGAGGAGCTTTGCCGCGTACTCGCCGACATGTACAATGCCGAGGGCGTAGAGAAAGCGGCTGAGCGTTGTCTTCTTGCTTCTTTCAATGGCGTCTATGAGGTTCTGTGCCGACTTTTCAGCGAACCGGGGAAGCTCGAGCAACTGCTCTTTCTTAAGCCTGTAAAGATCATCAAAGTGCTTTATGAGACTGTTCGTATAAAGCAATTCGACGTTCTTTTCTCCAAGCCCTTCCATGTCCATGGCTCCGCGCGATGCATAATGAATGATCTTCTCCAGCACTTGTGCGGCACAGTTCAAGCCGATACACCGGTAGGCCACTTCGCCCTCTTCTCGGACAACCTGCGATCCGCAAACTGGACACTGTTTGGGCGGCGGGAAGTGCCTTTCCTTGCCGGTCCTCTTCTCTTTTATGACCGTTACCACATGGGGGATCACGTCCCCTGCCCGTTCGACGACGACCGTGTCTCCGATGCGGATGTCCTTTCGTTCGATCTCGTCCCAGTTGTGAAGCGTCGAGCGCGATACTGTCACGCCGCCGATTCGCACCGGCTTGAGCACGGCAACCGGTGTAACAGCTCCGGTCCTGCCGACGCTCGCGATGATGTCTTCTATCAGCGTGGTCCCCTGGTGGGCAGGGAACTTGTAGGCAATGGCCCAGCGCGGCTCGCGGGTCTTAAAACCGAGCTCCTTCTGGAGCTGGAGAGCATTCACCTTGACGACCGCGCCGTCGGTCTCGAAGGCGAAGTCAGGCCTCTTGCTTTCGATCTGCTTGACCAGATCGACGACCTTTTCTATCCCTCTCGCCTTGTCCAATATTGCGGGTGTGGGGAAATATGCCTTCTTGAGCCATGTTATGAAATCGATGTGGCCCTTGAAATCGATTCCCTTCATTGCGCCGACGCCGTAGCAGGCCATATGGAGTTTTCTTCCGGCTGTGATGGACGAATCGAGCTGGCGGACCGATCCTGCTGCAGCGTTTCGGGGGTTGGCGAACAACGGCTCGCCGTTCTTTTCCCGTTCCCTGTTCAGCTTCTCGAATTCATCGATGTCCATGTACACTTCGCCTCGGATATCGATCTCTTCCGGTACGTCGGCGCCCTCTATCCTGAGCGGGATTGCCTTGATGGTCTTCACATTCGCTGTGACATCCTCGCCTTCGTACCCGTCGCCGCGTGTCGACGCCCGCTCCAGAAGGCCTTTTTTGTAGGTAAGCTCCATGGCAAGGCCGTCGTACTTGGGCTCAACGGTATATTCTACTTCATCATCCCGCTTGAGAAACCGTTTCACCCGCAGGTCGAACTCCCGCACTTCATCATGAGAGAAGGCATTTTCGAGCGAGAGCATGGGCTCGGCGTGCTTTACCTTTTTGAACTTATCGAGCGGCCGCGCTCCGACGCGTTGGGTCGGTGAATTCGGAAGGACGTAGTTATACGTCTCTTCAAGCTCCTGCAGCCGTTTGAACAGCCGATCGTACTCTTCGTCGGAGATGACAGGTGAGTCGAGGACATAGTACCGGTAGTTATGCTCGTTGATATCCCTGACGAGCTTCTCGATTTCCTTTTTCGATTTGTCGGGAATTTTCTGCATAAGGCAAAGGATGGAGAGGTTCAGCTGTGAAATAATAAAGTCCTATATAAACCTCTCGTGCACCGCTCACCGCAAACCCTACTCCCCGCTCTTCTCCTCCAGCTGATAATCCTTTATTTTCGTCAGGAGCGTCTTGTAGCTTACCTGGAGTATTTCGGCGGCCCGCGTCTTGTTTCCGCCGGTTTGTTTGAGGACCTGCCGTATCCTGCGAGACTCCGCAATACGCGTCGCCGCTTCGGCGATAGCATGAAGCGGGCCATCCATTGGTACGTTTTCGGTAAGGGCGTCGATGATGCTTGATTCGCTGATGCCGAGATCCTGGGCTCGGATTACGCCGCCTTCGGCATAGATCACGGCGCGTTCGATCACGTTCTCAAGCTCGCGCACGTTCCCTTTCCAGGGGCACTTTATGAGGATGTCCATGGCCTCTTCGGAGATCGTGAGTGGACCCTTGCGGACCTCGGCAGAGTATTTGTTGAGAAAATGCTGGGCCAGTGCGGGGATGTCGTCGCGCCGTTCCCTGAGCGGCGCAATAGTGATAGGAAAGACGTTCAGCCGGTAAAACGAGTCCTCGCGGAACAGCTTTGCTGCCACCGCCTTCTCCATGTCCTTGTTCGTCGCAGCCACGACGCGCACGTTGATCTTGATGGGCTTGCCGCCACCGACGCGTTCGATCACCTGTTCCTGGAGCACGCGGAGGAGCTTTGCCTGGAGGGCCAAGTCCATGTCGCCGATCTCGTCAAGGAACACCGTCCCTTTGTCCGCAAGCTCAAGCTTGCCGAGTTTCCGGGCGTCAGCTCCTGTGAACGCTCCGCGTTCGTAGCCGAAGAGCTCGCTTTCAAGCAGCTCCCGAGGTATCGCCGCGGAATTGATCGCCAGGAACGGCGCGTCCTTGCGCGGGCTCAGGTGGTGGATGGCGCGAGCGAAGAGTTCTTTGCCTGTGCCGCTCTCGCCGTGTATCATCACGGTGGCGTTCGTGGGAGCCACTTTCTGTATCTTCGCCGTTATCTCCTGGAGCTGGGCGCTTTTGCCGATGATCTTCGGCAAACCGAGCCGGTCGGCAAACTCTTCTTTAAGCAGGATGTTTTCCGTGGCCAGACGCGAGGCGTCTAGCGCCCGTTTTATGATCACGAGCAGGTGTTCCGTATCGAAGGGTTTGGTGAGGAAGTCGTAAGCCCCCTCCTTCACAGCCTTCACAGCGGTCTCGATCGTACCAAACGCCGTCATCACGATCACCGGCAGTAACGGACTTTCCTCTTTCACGGCATTAAGCACGTCGAAGCCGTCCTTCTTCGGGAGCTTGAGGTCCGTGAGCACTATTCCGATGCGTTCGTCGGTAAGCTTCTTGATTCCTTCGGCGCCGTCCCGAGCGGGAATCACCCGGTAGCCTTCGGCCTCAAGGGTCTGCTTGAGCATGTCGAGCATGCTCTCTTTGTCTTCAATTACCAGGATCGTGTCAGCCATCCGATCTCTACCTCGCCGGGATTATGACCGTAAATTCGGTTCCCTTTCCTTCTGCGCTCTCCACCTCGAGGCGGCCTCCGTGTGAGAGAACTATCTTGTGCACAAGCGCCAACCCAAGACCTACGCCCTTGTCTTTGGTCGTAAAAAACGGAAGGAATATTTTCTTGATCGTGTCTTGAGGAATCCCCGTGCCCGTATCCGCTATCGCCACGGTGAGGTTCTTCCCGCCGCGTGCTTCGATGGTCAACGTCCCTCCGTCCGGCATGGCTTCAACGGCATTCTGGAAGAGGTTGGAAAAGGCCTGCCGCATGAGTCCTTCGTCGAGCTGGACCTCCACGTCATCCAGTGCCAAGACCGTCGAAATCTTTGCATCAGCGCTCCTTGCCTGGAGCACGTTAAAAAGGCAGCCCTCGATTAATTCTTTGATCTGTACGCTGATCCGGTTGATCGAAGCAGGCCGCGCGAACGTCAACAGGTCTCCGATGATCCGGTTCATGCCGTTGATCTCGGACGTGATATCACGGATGATGGCCTGACTCGCAGGGTCGACTTTTTTTGACAGCAAATTGACGTAGCCGGAGATGACGGCCATTGGGTTTCTAAGCTCATGGGCTATGCCGGCCGACATTTCACCGAGCGCCGTAAGACGTTCCTTGAGCTCCATCTGCTCCTGCAGCCGCTTCACCTCGGTAAGGTCCGAGAATGAAAGGATAACGCCGATTGCCTCGCTTTGCCGGTCGGCGAGGACCGCGGTGTGGAACCCGAGCCATGCCTTGCCTTGCGGCCGGTCCAGTGTGGTCTCCATCCTCGTCGACGGTAGTTTCCCATCCATCGTATCCCGCACTGCCCTGCAGATGGCGCCATCGCCGAAAATGTCCTTGCAATTCTTGCCGGATGCCTGTGCCCTGCTAATGCCCAGTGTGTCCTCAGCGGAACGGTTGATCGTGCTTACCATGCCGTTCCGGTCAAAGGTCATGACACCGCTCGTGACGCATTGCAGGATGTTTTCGTTATAGCTCTCTACGTTCTCGGCGTGCTGTTCCGCAAGCGACTTGAGTCGTTCGAGCTCCTTTTCTTTTTCCTTGAGCTGCTTCGTTACTTCATGGAACGCGTTGATGATGAATGCTGTCTCGGTCGTTTTCTCGCGTTCCTCTTTCAGGATGCCGAGTTCACGGCGATAGCGGCGGGCAACGCTCCAGAGCAGGGCCGCTCCCGCAAGAACGATGAAAAAGCCGAGGAGCAGTATGAAAAAAGATTGCGTGGTCATAGCCGGATTAGGCCCAGGTACCAGGATATGATATCGCTACCGTAGAATGCAGTCGCAACAGCGCCGAGAGCAAGGAAGGGTCCGAAGGGGATTACCCGGTCGACCGTGCGCCGTTTCAGTGCTATGAGCGTAAGTCCGACCAGTGAGCCGACAAAGGCTCCCAGCATGATGGTGAGGAGCGCTCCTTTCCATCCGACGAAGCTCCCGACCATACCCATCAGCTTCACGTCTCCACCCCCCATGGCTTCGACGTGTCTGAGCTTTTCCCAGACCCACCCGATGGACAGGAGCGGCAGCGCGCCGCATATCATGCCGATCACCGAATTCAGGAAGCTCTTCAGATGCGGCCATATATGCGGCAGGAGCCGGTCGATATCGAATGGAAGCGGGTCCGTCAGCGCAGAAACGAAGAATGGCGCGATCGAGACGCCGACAAGTATCCCCGGGAGCGTGATAACATCCGGGATGATCTGGAAATCGATATCGATGAAGGTGATGACGATGAGAGACGAGCAGAACGCCATCATGAGAAACGCCTCTCCGCTGATCCAGAATTCATTCACAATCAATGCGTAGAACAGGCCGTTCATGAGCTCAACGAGCGGATACCGCCACGAAATGGGCTCGCCGCAGTTTCTGCATTTGCCGCGGAGAATGAGAAAACTGACGAGCGGAATATTGTCGTAGAATCTTATTCGTGTCTTGCATTGCGGACAGTGCGAGGGAGGCGAGACCAGGGAACGGCCGCGCGGCAGGCGCACGATTGCGACGTTCAAGAAGCTGCCGATGATAAGGCCAAAAAGAAAGAACATGGCCGTGATCATTCGACGGTGTCCTCCTTCTGAGCCGGTTCGGGCCTGAATGCCGACTGTTCGTTCTCGATCTGCCCGTTCAGATCCTCAAGGTCTTTTTTCCGCGCCACGATCTCGGCAAGCGCGGCGGCGATGTCCTCGTCCTTTAACAGTTGCTCGCCTGCCTTCGGTATCGCCGCCCTGTTGGCGAGTTCAACGACCCTGCGACCGATCATCCGGTGCAGTTCGTCTATCCGGGACCGGACTTCGTCAAGCCTGATCCGCAGCCTGACGATGGCGATCTCTGCCTTGACCCGTTCTGCGAAGATTGCCGCGATGGCGGCTATCTTCCGGGCGCCCCTTTCCAGATTTACTGCGGCTCTTTCCCAGATGGCCATTCTCCAACCTCAAAAGGATGCTTTTTCAAGCCGTTCCGCGTTCGCCGTCATCAACCGGTGACACGTCGTTTCAGCCCTACTTTAACAGAATACCATGAAAATATCAACCTACGCTGATGAGACCGATTCTCCCCTTCCATTTCCGCTTGAGGAGTTCCCGGAGCCGGGGATAGCTTGCGAGCGCCGGCCCCTGGTCAATGAGCGCGAACGCCTCGATCCGGGCTTTTTCGAGAAGGTCGGCGTCGCGGAGGATGTTTGCGGCTCGGAGATCGGGCAGGCCGGACTGCCGTGTGCCGAAGAACTCTCCGGGTCCGCGCAATCGGAGGTCCTCTTCTGCGATTTTGAACCCGTCGTTGGTTCGCGAAAAAGCGTTGAGTCGTTCCCTCGCCTCTTCCGCGAACATCCTCGGACCCATGAGGATACAGTAGGACTGATGACCGCCTCGTCCTACCCTGCCCCGCAATTGATGGAGCTGAGCGAGGCCAAAACGCTCGGGGTGCTCGATGACCATGACCGTGGCATTCGGCACGTCCACACCGACCTCGATCACCGTGGTTGTGACGAGGAGGCGCGTCTCGCCTGATTTAAAGGAGGCCATGACCGCTTCCTTCGCTTCTGCCTTCATTCTCCCGTGAAGGAGCCCGACCTTCCAGGACGGGAAAACGTCTTTTTGTAAATGAGCGGCCATCTCTGTTGCGGCCTTGAGGTCGCTCTTCTCGGTCTCCTCCACAAGTGGATAGACCACATACACCTGCCTTCCCTTCTTGAGCTCGGTTTCGACGAATTGGTTTGCCTCCCGTCGCCTGCTCTCGAAATACAGCCGCGTGATGATCGGGCTTCTTCCGGGCGGGAGTTCGTTGATCACGGACACATCGAGATCGCCATAGACCGTGAGGGCAAGTGTCCGCGGGATGGGTGTGGCCGTCATCACGAGAACGTCCGGCTCATATCCCTTCGACGTGAGAGTGGAACGCTGAAGTACTCCGAAACGGTGCTGTTCATCGATGATGGCCAGACCGAGTCGATGGAATTTCACGTTCTGTTCAATGAGAGCGTGCGTCCCGATCACGAGCTGCGCCATGCCAGATTCGATCTTGGCGAGCAGCGCCTCTTTTTCCTTCTTTTTTGTGCTGCCCGTGAGCAAACCTACCGAAACTCCGAGGGGCAAGGCCATTGCGGTGATATTTTTAGAGTGCTGTTCCGCGAGGATCTCCGTCGGAGCCATGACGCACGCCTGGTACCCGTTTTCCACCGCCACGAGCGATGCAATCATGGCCACGATGGTCTTGCCGCACCCCACGTCTCCCTGGATCAAGCGGTTCATGGGGCGGTCTGCTGTCATGTCCTTCTTGATCTCCGCGATGACCCGTTCTTGCGCATTCGTCAGTTTGTAGGGCAGGTTCGTTCTGAGCTCTGTTTCGAGTCTTCCGATCGGATTGAACGAGATACCTTTCTTTTCGACCGTCACGCCGCGCTTCCTGAGTGCAAGGCCCAGTTCAAGTAAAAACAGCTCTTCGAAGCTCAGCCGGCGATGCGCCACGCTCGCTCCGCGGTTCAAGACGGTGATGTCTTTTTCGCTCGTTGGAAAGTGGACTTCGGACAGTGCACTCGCAGCGGGCATAAGGGAGTATTTCTTTATAAGGTAATCCGGCAAAGCCTCAGGCACAGCAGCGCAGCTGGAGTCGAGGATGGTCTTCATCATGCTCCGCAGGTAGCGAACGGACAGTCCTGAGGTCGTTCGGTAAATGGGGACTGTCCTTCCGGTATGGATCAGGTTATCGGCATCGTCATCGTCCATGATTTCGTAATCAGGGTTATCGATCTGCGGGATTCCGCCTTTATACGGATTGGATTTAACGATGCCCGAGAGGATCACTTTCTGGCCAGGCTTGAATGTTTTTTTCATGAACGGCTGATTGAACCACGAGCCGATGAGCATTCCGCTTTTGTCGGTGATCGCGAGTTCGAAGACCTTCACCCGCTTCCGCTTGGTGGACACAACCTCGGCCGATACCACCTCGCCCGCCACAGTCTCGTAGGTCCCAAACGTTAGTCGGCCGATCTTTTTGAGGTTCCCCCGGTCCTCGTAACGCCGGGGAAGATACGAAAGCGCGTCTTCGACCGTGGCGATGCCGAGTTTTTTCAGCATCTGCGCCCGTTTAGGACCGATGCCCTTGCAGAATTGCACTGAAGTGTCAGGGTTGACGGTTGCAACGAGCGAATTTTCCGTTGATGGACGCAGCGCTGCAGGCTCCGGCGAGGGAGCTTTACCCTCGTGATCAGCGTATTCTTGCTCGCGTTCAACTGCATCGATCAATTTTGTTGCCGTCAGAACACGCTCTTTCTTCTGTTCCGGGGTGAGGTTATCGAAGCCGGTGAACAGTTTTTCTATTTCGGTTATGCCGTGATGCCATGCGGCGGCCCGTTTCAATTCTTCCACCTGCGACCGGATGAACTGCTCCATGGCTGCAAGGCTCTTTACATGCGCAAAGTTGTCCCTGGCGGCAAAGGCAAGCGGTTTCCTGATTCTGTCGAGGATGGTCTTGAAGTCGTCCATAGGCGATGTCCTGAACAATATTAGATTATTTTCGATAATTTGTCGAGGAAAAGTGAAGCGGGAGGGCTAGCTATGCCGCATGCGGGCGTTGATCAATGCGGACTCGTTGCTTCGGGATCATATTTCATCAAATGACAGTCCGTGTTCTGATGGTCAGTCACTCATAGCGCAGCGCATCGATCGGGTTGAGCAAAGAGGCCTTGAAAGCTGGATAAAATCCGAAAAAGATCCCAATGAAGCCTGAAAAACTGAACGCCAGAAGAATGGAAAGAGCGGAAACGACGGTGGGCCAGCCCGAGAGGGACGAAAGGACCAGCGAAGTGGACACGCCGACAATGATCCCGATGACGCCGCCGATGAGGGAGAGGGTAAGCGCCTCTATGATGAACTGCAGCCGTATGTCCCAGGTCTTCGCGCCGATGGCCATGCGGATGCCTATTTCGCGCGTTCGCTCCGTGACTGACACAAGCATGATGTTCATGATCCCGATCCCGCCGACCAGGAGTGAGACGGAAGCGATCGCCCCGAGGAGCAGGGTCATCACCTTGGAGGACTGCTCCGCGGCCTGCATGATTTGAGTGAGGTTCCGCACGGTAAAATCATTATCTTGTTTCTGGCCGATGTGGTGTCTCTGCCTCAACAGATCGGTTATCTGTTTTTCGGCCGGAGATAGATCTTCCGCACTCTTGGCTTTGACCATGATGATCCTGACCATGCCCGGAAACTGGGTCCCGAAAAGCTTCTTCTGCGACGTCGTGACCGGGATATAAATCGCGTCATCCTGGTCCTGCCCTTGGGGCGATTGCCCCTTTGGCGCAAGTACGCCGATCACAGTAAAGGGAACGTTCTTGATCCGGATCGTCTGTCCTACAGGATTCTGGTCCCCGAATAGATTATCCACAACCGTCTGGCCGAGCAGGGCGACCTTGGTCGCACTCTTCACATCCTGATCAGTAAAGGGTCGGCCGGAAGCTAGCGGCCAATCCCGAACCGCCAACATGCCCGGTGTCGTCCCTGTCACGCCGGTGGACCAGTTCTGGTGTCCGAAAACGATCTGCGCGACTCCTCCGAGGACAGGGGCTACCTCCTGTACCGCCGGGCACTCTTTCACGATGGCATCATTGTCGCCCATGGAGAGCGTGGGTTGCGTGCCTGCCCCCATCCTGACGCCGCCAGCAGACGTAGAGCCCGGAAGGATTATGAGGAGGTTGCTACCCATGCTCGATATCTGTTCGGAGATCTGCTGGCTTGCACCGGAGCCCACCGCGACCATGGCTATGACCGCGCCTACACCGATGATGATGCCGAGCATGGTGAGAGCGGAACGCATCTTGTTGACCCAGAGGGCTCGAAAAGATATTTTTATGGTTGAGGGAATATTGATCATACATTAGATAAAGCATAAATTCTGAATTATCAAATATGTACTCAGTTCAAATGCTGATAATTTCGATTTTTGCGTTAAGATCCGTGATTTTCCTCTCTTGACCCTGATCGGGGCGTGTCATCTCTTCACAAATCTGTCAATACTTTTTCCCTCACCGGACTCGTCACTCACGATACGACCGTCAAGGAATTTTATTATCCTATCGCTGTACGCCGCTATGTCCGGCTCGTGGGTTACCAGTATGACCGTGATGTGAGCATCACGGTTCAGCTTCACGAAAAGCTCCATGATCTCAACGCTCGTCTTTGTGTCGAGATTGCCCGTGGGTTCGTCGGCGAGGATGATGGGCGCCTCGTTCACGAGCGCCCGGGCAATGGCGACCCGCTGCTGCTGGCCGCCTGAAAGCTGATTCGGGTGGTGGCCTTCCCTTCCTTCGAGGCCGACGTTCTTGAGCGCCGCCATCGCACGCTCCTGTCGTTCGCGCGCCGCATGCCCGTCGTAAAGCAAGGGAAGTTCTACATTCTCAATGGCAGTGGTCCTCGAGAGCAGGTTGAACCCCTGGAACACAAAGCCGATCTTTTTGTTGCGTATCTCGGCGAGTTCGTCTCGAGAGAGCCGGCCCACGTCCGTTCCTTCCAAAAGATAGGTCCCGCCCGTGGGCTGGTCGAGGCAGCCCAGGATATTCATGAACGTGGACTTGCCCGAGCCCGATGGGCCCATAATAGCGACAAATTCTCCCTTGACTATGGTCGTGGAAACCGACCTCAACACTTCCAGATCGATATCGCCGAGATGATACACCTTGGAGACATCGCGTGCTTCGATAAGCGCCATACTAGAACATCCTTGGAGCGGCGGTGGCAGGTCCCTTGCCTTTTCGCAAGGCTTCTACAATGATTTGTTCCCCTTCTTTTAAATCACCCGAGATAACTTCGGTGTAGTTCCCGTCGCTGATGCCCAGCGAGATCACCACGCGTTTTGGCTTCCCGTTCTCGAGTGCCCAGACCACAGGTCCCTTCTTCGCGCCTGCTCCCGTCGCGGCTGCGGGCTTTTCAGACAGCCGAAACCGCAACGCCGCATTCGTGATCCTGAGCACACCATGCTTTGTTGAAACGATGATCGAGACATTGGCCGTCATCCCGGGCATCAGCCTGAGGTCGCGATTATTCACCTGGATCACCACGTCGTAAGTCACGACGTTTTGCACTATGATCGGCGCCTGTCTGATCTGCCACACCTTCCCGTGGAACGTGGTATCGGGATAAGCGTCCACAGTGAATTCCACGTCCTGCCCCAATTTCACCACCCCGATATCCGACTCTGCCACGTTTGTGTCGATCTGCATCTTAGTAAGGTCCTCGGCGATAGCGAACAGCGTGGGAGTCTGGAAGCTTGCGGCAACGGTCTGTCCCACGTCGACGTTCCGTGATATCACGACGCCATCGACCGGGGAGAGGATCTTCGTGTATTCGAGGTTCTGTTTGGCATATTCAAGCGAAGCCTTGGCCTGTTCGATCTGTGCTTTGGCCGAGTCAACCTGAGCCTTGTCGGTCTCGTATGTCGTCTCCGCTGTGTCCAGATCGCTTTGCGCTATGAGGCTTTTTGATAACAGCTCTGTGTTCCGATCAAACGTCCTTTTGTCATTCGTGAGCGCGGTCTGTGACTTTTCAAGGTTTGCCTGAGCGGAAAGCAGGTTTGCCTGCGCCTGCTGAACCTGTGACTCGAACGTTGCGGGGTCGATCTGCGCGATAAGCTGCCCCTTCTTCACGCGTGAATTGAAATCCACATAGAGCGTTTTTATCGTCCCTGAAACCTGCGTGCCGACCTGGACGTTTGTTACCGCGTTGACCGTTCCTGTTGCCGTCACGGTCTGCTGGATATCGCCCCTGGTCACAGGGTCGGTCCTGTATTCCTGGCCATCCCCTTTATGGCCGAATACGAGGATCGCAACTACGGCCAGGACCACAACTATAGCCGAAGCGATTACTATCTTCTTTTTCATGCGGTCACCGTTCCATCCCACTGCAGCATCGAGTTCGCACGGATGCTATGCGCCTCCAGCCGAATACCGTTGCGTCACGTGCCAACCACTTCTCCCCGCGGCCGGAATATGGCAAGCTTGCCGAATCGCTTTTGAAATGTGTCCATATACGTATAGATCACCGGCGTAATATAGAGGGTCAGCAGCTGCGAAAAGACCAGGCCGCCAACCACGGCGAGACCGAGCGGCCGCCGTGCCTCTGCCCCGGCCCCGAACCCGATCGCAATCGGCAGCGTTCCCATGAGGGCGGCCATAGTGGTCATCATGATCGGCCGGAACCTGATGAGGGCTCCCTCGTAGATAGCATCTGAGGGGCTCTTTCCTTCCTTGCGTTCGGCCTCGAGGGCGAAATCTATCATCATGATGGCGTTCTTCTTTACTATGCCGATAAGCATGATGACGCCCACGTATCCGTAGATATTGAGCTCCTTGCCGAAGAGCAAGAGGGTCATCAATGCTCCGACCCCTGCGGCGGGAAGGCCGGAGAGGATCGTGAGGGGATGGATAAAGCTCTCATACAGGATGCCAAGCACGATGTAGATGACCAGGATCGCGATGATCAGCAGGATGATTATGCCCTGTTTTGATGACTGGAACGCCTGGGCCGTTCCCTGAAAGCTGGTGCTGATGGTCGCCGGAAGCGTGGCTCTGGCTGCCTTGTCAACAATAGGCACGGCTTCACTAAGGGATACTCCCGGTGCGAGGTTGAAAGATATCGTTACCGCCGGGAGCTGCCCCAGATGGTTCACGAGGAGCGGTCCCATGCCGACGGAGGGTTTCGTGACCACATTGAGCGGTACCAGCTTCCCCGATGACGAGCGGACGTACAGCATGGTCAACGAAGAAGGGTCCATCTGGTACTGGGGCAGAAGCTCCATGATGACCTGATACTGGTTAGTAGGGGCAAGAATGGTAGATATCTGGAGCGTGCTGTAGGCCGTGCTGAGCGCATTTTCGATCTGCTGCGCCGAGACGCCCAGGGCTGCTGCCTTATCGCGGTCGATCTCGAGGTTCACCTGCGGGTTTTTTATCTGGAGGTCGCTGTTCACGTCCTGCAGTTGCGGAAGCGCACGCAGCTTCGCTTCAAGGACCGGGGCGACTCTGTACAGTTCATCCGTGTCCGGGCCCTGGAGCGTATATTGATACAGGCTCTTCGTAAGCTGTCCGCCGATTCTGATGGGCGGCAGGTTCTGCATGAACATCTTGATGCCGACTACGCCCGCTGTCTTTTTCCGCAGTTCCTGGATTATCTCGTCCGCGCTCAATTTGCGCTCCGATCGAGGTATCAACCTCATGAATATCCTTCCGGTGTTTGCCGAAGCGTTCGGGCCGCTCGCGCCGATGCTCGACATGAAGGCCTCTATATTCGGATCTTGAGCGATTATTTCCATAAGTTCTTTTTGGTGTCTGGCCATGTCGTCAAATGAAATTCCCTGCTGCGCCTCGGTAAAGGCGAAGATCTGGCCGGTATCCTCGGTCGGGAGAAATCCTTGAGGCATCACCCAGAACAGGAGAATTGTTAATACTAGAAGCGCGTTGGTGACGATGAGGGTCGCAACGCGGTGCTTGAGCACCCACTGGAGGCTATGCTCATAGATCTTCAATATGCCGTCAAAAAAACGCTCCAATATTATATAGAACCTGCCGTGTCGCTCCGGTCCCACATGACGGAGGAAGCGGCTGCAGAGCATAGGCGTAAGAGTAAGAGAAACGACGCCTGAGACCAGGATGGAGACGCTGATCACGACGGCGAATTCATGAAGGAGACGGCCCATGATGCCGGACATGAACATCACCGGGATAAAAACCGCCACGAGCGAGAGGGTCATGGAGAGGATTGTGAATCCTATTTCCTTCGAGCCGTTAAGCGCTGCCTGCAGCACAGGCTCGCCTTTTTCCATGTGGCGGACGATGTTTTCGAGCATGACAATGGCGTCGTCCACTACGAACCCGACGGCAAGGATCATGGCCATAAGCGAGAGATTGTCCACGCTGAAATCGAGCAGGTACATCGCAGTGAAGGTGCCGATGATAGAAACCGGGAGCGCCAGGCTCGGGATGATCGTAGCCGAGAGGTTGCGTAAAAACAGGAAAATCACCAGGACGACGAGCCCTATGGCGAGGACCAGCGTGAACTTGACGTCGGCAACCGATTCCCGTATGGAGACGGAACGGTCGTAGATGACGTCCAAGTTCACCGATGCCGGCATCTGCTTGCGGAACATGGGCAGGAGGGCCTTGATGGAGTCCACCACCTCAACGGTATTCGTGCCGGGCTGACGCTGAATGGCCAGTATTACGGACCGACTGCTCGCTTTTCCAATATTGTACCAGCTTGCGATCTTGTCGTTCTCGACGCTGTCGATGACCCTGCCAATTTCCCGGAGCCGCACGGGATTGCCGTTGCGGAAGGTGACGATGAGCGGTCTGTATGCCTCCGCGTTCATGAGCTGGCCGCTCGCCTGTATGGTGAATGACTTGGACGACCCCTGCAGGGTTCCGGTCGGCAGGTCCACGTTCCCGTTCGCGACGGCATTCGATACTTCATCGATGCCGATGCCGCGTGTGGCGAGGGCGCGCGGGTCGAGTTGGGTACGGACCGCATACTTCTGGGAACCGAGGATCTGCACCTGGGCCACGCCGCTTATCATCGAAATCCGCTGTGCGATCATGGTATCGGCATATTCGTTGACCGTTGAGAGCGGGAGCGTCGGAGAATTAAGCGAGAGATAGAGAATGGGCTGGTCCGCGGGATTGACCTTTTGGTACGTCGGCGGCGTCGGCATGGTCGGCGGCAGCAGTTTCGCTGCCTTGGCGATCATGGCCTGGACGTCCTGGGCGGCGGCATCGATGTTCCGGCTGAGGCTGAACGTCAGCGTTATGTTCGTGATTCCGAGCGCGTTCACGGACGTCATGGAATCGAGACCTGCAATAGTGGAGAACTGACGCTCTAGCGGCGTTGCCACGGACGAAGCCATGGTTTCAGGGCTCGCTCCGGGGAGCGAGGCGTTCACCAGGATCGTCGGGAAATCAACGTTCGGGAGGTCGCTCACGGGCAAGAGCTGGTATGCCATCATCCCGAACAGGAGGACGGCAAGCATGACCAAGGTGGTCATGACCGGCCTGCGTATGAAAGGTTCCGCTATGTTCATAATGAGTTTTCAGACTTGCGAGCCTGCACGTTCGCAATCCTAGTTTGTTGCCTTGCCCGGTGATTTGGCGCCCGCTTCTGCCTTCTCGGCGCCGCTCTGCGTCTGTTCAGCTTTTACTTCTATATGGGCGCCGGGGAACAGCTGGAGCTGGCCGTCGGTGACGACTTTTTCTCCGGGTGTTACTCCCTGATCGACGATAACGAATTCACCGTACGGTCTGGAAACCGTCACTTGACGGGACTCAACCGTCAAGTCGGGCTTTACCACGAAAACGTACTGCCCTTGCTGTCCTGCCTGCGCTGCCGCGGATGGCATGATCACGGCGTTTCGCTGTACCGTAAGCGTCAACACCACATTGACGAACTGTCCTGGCCACAGCCTCTTGTCCCTGTTCTCGAAAGTGCCTTTGAGCTTTATGGTCCCCGTGGTGTTGTCGACGGCATTGTCAATAAAAGTGAGAGCCCCTCGGGCGGGATGGGTCTCGTCCCCGGGGACTATGGCATCCACATTCAGATCCCCTTTCGCCATGTATTTCTTGATATCCTCCAGGTTCAGCTCAGGCACGGAAAAAGTGACGTAGATGGGCAGGATCTGGTTGATAGTCGTCATCGCGACATCGCTCGCCTTCACGACATTCCCAGCATTTACGAGCACCGTCCCGGCGCGTCCGTTGATGGGAGACCTGATCGTGCAGTAGGCAAGCTGGAGCCGGCCGTTCTCCACATTGGCCTTGTCCGCCTCGACGGCGGCGGCCAGTGCGTCTGCGTTGGCGCGGAGCTGTTCGTATTGATCCTTGGAAACGTAGTTCTTCTGGACCAGGATCTCGTACCTTTTTGCTTGTTCATCAGCATTCTTGGCCTGCGCCAGGTCCCGTGCCAACGTCGCCTCGGCCTGTTTCAGCGCCGCCTCGTACGGCCTTGGATCTATCTTGAACAGGAGGTCGTTCTTCTTGACGTCCTGCCCTTCTTGAAAGTACACGCCCTCCACTTCTCCGCCTACCTGGGCCTTGATTGACACCGTACTATAGGCCTCGACGTTCCCGATGGTGCGGACCTGGACCGGCACGTTCTGCTGCATCACGTCCCCTGTTTTCACCGGCACCACGCGTTGTACACCCTGTTTCGCCCTGCTGTTTGAGGAACAGGCGCCAAGGAATACAAAGATCAACAGAATAAGGGCGAGCTTTGTGCCCCGGCTAAAAGATCTGGTTTTCATATCTCTCTTGCAACCTTTCTCACTTGACTTATATCTATCGCAATCTCGGGACGGAATGCTCCCGTGATGAGCAACATGTTATTATACACCTTCACAACCCTTTTTCCCTGCCCTTTACCAGACACCCATGGCCCTCTCGATATTTGCCTGGGCGAGCTTGTAATTGTACAGGGCGCCGTTATAGGCCGCCTGGGCTGTGACGTACGTGGCGAACGCGTCCGAAACCTCGATGGGGCTTCCTACGCCGGCCGCATATCTTCCGTTTGCGAGATCCAGGTTCTCTTTGGCCTGCGTGGCCGCCAGTTCTGACGTCGAAATACTGGCTTCCGCTGCCTGTAAGTTCAAGAAGGATTGCCGGACATCGAGCAATATCTGATACCGCAACGTTTCTTCATTCGCCTTCAACACATAGAGTGAGGACTTTGCCTCAGCCACCTGGTGGCTGGTGAGAAACCCGCTGAACAGGGGTATGGTTAAAGCAACGCCGACGTCCCAGCCGTGTTGGAGCCCGCCCGACGTGAGTGCACTGGGCGGTATACCTGCCGCTGCCGAGTTCAAGATGGCGCTTCCCGATAGGATAGGATAATAACTGGTTTTTGCTAAACTGATGTTCGCCTCTGCAGCCTGACGTTTCGCGATGATCGAGAGGAGGTCCGGCCTGTTTGCAAAGGCCCTGTTCGTCGCCTCATCCAGGGTCATTACATATTGACGGAATGAGAGGTTGTCCTCGATGTTATACTCGGGCGCATCAGGGACCCCCATCGTAGTGTTCAGGGTAACCCACGCTATTTTGAGCGCATTCTCGGCATTGATGAGGCTCAGTTGTGCGTTACTGAGATCCACCTCGGCCTTGATCACGTCGATTTTAGCCTTCGTGCCGACATCGTAAAACCCTTTTGCCTGGTCGAGATGCAGTTGGTACTGTTTGATGACGTCCGCTGCCACGTCCCGGTTCCGCTTGGCAGAAAGCACCCCGTAATACGCCTGCTTGACGCTCAGGGCAATCGTATCTTTAGATGCGCCAAGGTCAAAGCGCGAGGATTCAAGATTAAACTTCGAGACATCCACCGTTGACGAGGTCTTACCGAAATCGTAGATCGTCTGATTGAGGGTAATATTGGACGTGTACTGGCTATATACCGGCCGCGACCCGAATGGCGAGGTAGATGTACCGGGCACGGGACTGATCTTGTCATAAGTTCCCGTAGCGCTCAGCTGCGGATAATAGGCTGAACGGGCTTCGCCAACCCTGCTCTGATTGACATCCACGTTGTTTACCGCGGCAACGATGGCCGGGTTCTTCTTCAGTGCGATGTCGACGCATTTCTCGACCGTCAGGGTCTCGCCCGGGGTTATAAGGCCCCCGCCTGAGCTTTCCTGCTGCCCTGGTTTTGTCGACATAGGCGTGTACTGATACGTTTGTGCCGGCTCTTCTGCTGACAGAGGCAAAGGCGCGGACGCAAGGGAGAGAGTGAGCAACACCATCATGCTATTCATCGTGAACTTGATTATATGGCTCCGGAACATAGGTTTCTCCTATCGGCGACGAGTCAATCTGCGTCACGGACTGTGCCGTGCATGAAAATATCGATGAATTCATCAATGTTCTTTTCCATTCTGTTCTTCGTAATACCCGGTTCCTTCATGATCTCTTCAGCCCTGAAATAGGAAAAGATCATCCCATGGAACACTCTGGCGGCCATTTCCGGCGATACCCCCCTGAGTATCCCTCTTTTTTGCAAGGTCTCGAAATAGCCTGCAAGGGTCGCCCTGATTTCTTCAACGAACTTATTATAGACCCTTCTGACTTTTTCAGGATAGGTCGTAACTTCGGAGTACATGATCTTGACCATGGACTTTCGTTCCTTCAGCGACTGGAGGAACCGTATCGCGAGAAGTCTGAGGGCTTCCTCATAGGGCAAGCCTTCCAACTCCGGCAGGAGATCTCGCAGCATGGGCAGGAATGTGTAGCTGTTTAGAAGCTCCTCAAAAAGCTTCTCCTTGGAACCAAAGTGCCTGAAAAGAGTGAGCTCCGTTACCCCGGCCGCAAGGGCAATTTCCCGCGTTGTAGCGCCGAGATATCCTTTTTCGGAAATCAGCTTCAGAGTCGCCTTGAGCAGTTTTTCTTTCGTCTTCAACTGTTTCATAAATGTAAGTGTGTGCTTACATTGTATATATCAAATGAAGAACGATGTCAAGACTTTTGGGAAAAAACAGGCGGTATTTCCCTAAAAGCGCATTTTCCCCTTGCAACCGGCACATTCTTATGGTATCTTACGCCTGCTTTTCAGCAGTTATCTTCGATTATGCGGAGGGTCATATCGGTGGCAGGTACATGCGAAATTTGCGGCAAGGGCAAGCTCAGTGGAAACAAGGTGAGCCATTCCAACAATAAAACCAAAAAAGTGTCCAAACCGAACATTCAGAGCATTAAGGCAATGGGACCGCACGGCTCCCATGTGCGGATGCATGTGTGCACGCGCTGCATACGTTCCGGCAAGGTGAAAAAAGTCAGTTAATCCGTCTCCATCGCGCTCTAATATTCATTCAAACAAAAGAAATGATATTCGGTCCCTGCTTCAAGGATCTCGGGACCGTTGGATTTGCAGTCAAGATACTCTTATGCTCCATCGTATCAAAGTATCATATAACCGATGTCATTTCAATCCCGCGCTTTCTTGACTCACGGCTCAGGCACAGATAATGCACCAATTACGCCCATTGAGATTTCAAATTGTAATGAATCAATAGTGTAAAGTTAAAATTTGACGTTGACACAAATTTTTCAGTGGTCTATAGTGTTTCAGCATCAGTCGCGCGTAAGCCTTAGATATGCTTTCGTAATAATAATTTATCCTAAAAAATATTTTTCCTCTAGACCTCATGAGGAGAAGGAGGTGTGAGCAAGGCCGCAGTTATTGCAATGGTCAATTCTTGATGTTATATCTGGGCACGAAAGTGCTCGGCATTACAAACAAGAGGAGGAACTATGAGTCTCATGAAGAAAAGTGTAGCAATCGGGTTGGCTGTTCTTTTGGTGTTTGGTCTCTTCCTTGCCGTATCCAAAAAGGCGGTAGTTAATGCGGCGGATGTACAGGCTGTGGATGTAAAGGTGGTGCCGGCGGCGAAGTGCCCGACATTCAACGCCACGGCGTATATTGCCGGCCACGGCGGCCATCTGGCGATCATCGATATGAGAACGATGAAATCGCCGACCAACATCGAAAAGGACAGGATCGTCCTTTCTGAAGCAGGTTCTGAAATGGAAGGCAAGATCGCCGGGATGAGCTTCGAGGAGGTCAAGAAGGCCGGCGGCTCCCACGGCCAGGTCCTTATGACCGAGAAAGGCAAGAAAGTGCTCGTTGCCGGCACGTTGTCCGGGAATGTGTACAAAATAGACTTGGCCACCGGCAAGAAGGAAGGCCCCTTCAAGGTCGGCGAGAAGTTCTGCGGCGCAATCGCAGGGCCTGACGGCAATGTGTATTTTCAGGACATGGCTGACGGCAATGTCTACGTATGGGATTCCGGCAAGCTCAAGACCGTCGACAAGATGCCCGTCGGCAAGGCCGTCTGCGGCATCCAGTGGACCAAGAACGCCAAGACGGCATACATAACCGACATGCCGCGGGGAGTAGTATACGTGTACGATTGGACCACCAAGAAGGAGATCAAGCAGATCTCAAGCCCTGAAATGACCTTCATTCACCAGGCACGCATGACCCCTGACGGCAAGTATCTCTGGGTGAGCGCACCGAACGAGTTCGATCCCGGCCTCAAGCCCGGGACTCACAAGAGCCAGGTCATCGTTATCGACACGGCCACCGATTCGATCGCCATGCGCCTTATCCTTCCGGACAACATACGGCCGCATGATTTTGCTTTCACCAAGGACGGCAAGTACGCGTTCCTCTCATCGAGAACATATAGCGACGACAGCCAGCGGAACGTCATGGATATGAGCAACCACAATATCGTATGCCAGGTATCTGCATGCGCAAGCTGCCACAAGCCGGCAGGCGTGGAAGTCAAGATCGACAAGGGATCCCCGCTCCTGTGCGGCATTGAAATAGACTGGCACTAGTAATTTGTAACCCCGCCGGAGGGTCAGGGAAGTCCCTGCCCTCCGGCTTTTTTTACCACCCCGCCAATTTTCTGGTATAATATACACCTATAATCATATACGCCTTCTTAGGAATAATCGCTCACACTTATGAATATCCCCTACGTTGCGCTCAAAAATCTTAAGAGAAAATTAACCAGGACATGGCTTTTGTTCGCCATCGTCGCGGTGGTATCGTGCACGCTGTTCGCTGCGACGCTCTTTTTAAAGAGCATCAATAACGCACTCCGGATCGGCACCTACCGCCTTGGCGCCGATATCCTGGTGGTCCCCGAGAGCGCGGAATCCAAGGCAAAGTCGGCGCTCCTGTCCGGCGAGCCTACTCACTTTCTTATGGACCGATCGATTCTCGATCGGGTAAAGTCGATCGAAGGGGTCAAGAACGCCACCGCTCAGCTCTTCATCAAACCCACGAGCTTTACCTGTTGTTTCAATGTGGATGTATTCCTTGTGGCCTTCGATCCCGATACCGACTTCACCGTAAAACCCTGGCTCGAAAAAAACCTCAAACGGAAGCTCGGGCTCAATGAGATCATCACCGGCCGGGCGGTCCCTGTGATAACGGGAGATCAGATCCCCTTTTTCGGCACGACGTTCACTGTTGCGGGAACCATGGAAGCCACCGGAATGGACTTTTTTGACCGGGCGGTCTTCATGAGCCTTGATTCCGCCTACAAGATGGCGGCGGATTCTAAGGCAAGGGCTCTCCAGCCCCTCGAAATAGGCGGCGACCAGATATCCACTGTCCTCGTGCAGGTGAAAGACGACATAACCCCTGATCGTGTCGCAATCCGGATCGAACACAGCATCAGCGATGTGAAAGCTCTTGTTTCGGACACCATCATCAGCACGGTCCGTAAACAGCTTGCCGGCCTTATTAAGGCGATTTTGCTCATCAGTGTCGTTTTATGGTTCATCGTCCTGCTCATCATGGCTTTTGCTTTCTACATGATTGTGAACGAACGGCGCAGGGAGATCGGCCTCCTGCGCGCAATCGGCGCGAATAAAAGGCATATAGCCGCAATTATACTGAACGAGGCCACCCTGCTGTCGGCTGCCGGCGGAGCGGCGGGGATCATTCTGGGATACGTCATCCTCTTCAGTTTCAAAAACCTGCTGCTCCACTATCTTAGACTTCCCTACCTCTTCCCTGACACCGGTGAATTGATCACCCTGACAGGAGGCGCGCTCCTGTTCTCCATCCTGACAGGCCTGTTCGCGGCGCTGCTGCCCTCGCTCGGCGTCCTAAGAGTAGAACCCTACGAAGCAATAAGGAGTGCTGAATGAAACCGTTCTTCATTGTTTTCGTGACATCCTTTCTGCTCCTCGCGTGTCCCGGGGAAAAAGAAAAAACGGCTGAGCCGGTCAATACTGAAAAAAGCCTGTTCGAGGAATTAAAGGGGCTGACCGTCAAGAATCCCAATGATGCAGAGGCATGGTATCACCTTGCTGATCTCTATGAGCGTTCCGGCATGTATCGTGAAGAGGTGGACGCGCTCAAGCACGTTATAGCCATCGATCCCGACAGGGGTTACGCCTACATGAAACTGGGTTCGGCATACAACAGGCTCGGCGAATATCAGAACGCAGTCAAACAATATTCTGCAGCAAAAAAATATCTTCCCAAGGACCCTATGCTTTACAATAATCTTGCCGTGGCATACGGCAAGGTGGGGAAAACGGATGACGAAATTGCCAACCTTGAAAAGGCCATTTCCATTCGCCCTCATTATGCGACCGCCCGGTACAATCTCGGAATGGCGTACCTGAGAAAGGGAAAGCGTGAACTCGCTCTGCACCAATACCATGAACTCACGAAATTGGACGAGGCGACCGCTCAATCCCTTAAAAAAGAAATCGGCGCGAAAGGGAAGTAACCCGTGACCACCCTATTCCGAATAATGTCTTTTGCACTTTCATTGATCGTGTTCTCCTTCACGGCCCTTCCGGCGGCAGAGACGATCAAATGCTCCGAATGCGGCATGTCGGTGGATGTCAATTCGAAGTTCGAATCGAAGATCCTCCAGTCGGACAAGACCCTGTACTTTTGCGATATCGGTGACCTGTTTTCCTACCTGAAGAGGACGAAGTTGAGCGATTTCAAAGCGGAGGTCAAGGATTACAAGACCGGCGACTGGATCGATGCGCGCATGGCAAACTACGTCCATGCTGAGAAGAAGTTCAGAACCCCCATGGGCTGGAGCATCGCTGCATTTAAAAATCAGAAAGATGCCGCGAAATTCGGCGCGGTCATGGATTTCGAAGCTGCGGCTAAGACCTTGAAATGAAGAATGTGATCTCGCTGGCTGCGCTCCTGAGCGGACTACTGCTCATCCTCCTGCCTCGGTATATTCTTCCGGCATGCGAGTATGAGGGATATCCCCATATGCACTGCTCCGATACCGCCCATGCAGAGTATATCGTGGGGGCCGCTCTCCTAGCGGTGGGGATCGGAGCGTTCGTGCTCAAATCGACCGTCATGTCGATAGTCAGCGCGGCGGCTTCTATCGTTCTGTACGTCATTGCGTTCCTGCTCCCGGATAAGTACGGATACTGTCACAGCAGCCGGATGCCGTGCAATTACGGCATGGTGCCGGGCGTCAGGTTCGTCGCAAGCATCGGCGGCATAATCATGGTCGTCGCCATCATCCTCCTCATGAGAAGTATCCGAAAGAAAGGAAGCGCATGATCGAGCTGAAAGGGTTATCAAAGACCTACACCGTCTCTGGAAAAACGATAAAGGCGGTCCAGCCCGTTGATCTTACCATCCAACAGGGAGAATTCGTATCGATTGTCGGCCACTCCGGCAGCGGTAAAAGCACCTTCCTGAGCTTGATCGGCGGCATTGCCCGGCCCGATACCGGCACCGTCACCATAGACGGCACCAACATATGGGAATATGACGACATGAGGCTTTCAAAGCTAAGGAACGAGAAGTACGGTTTCGTCTACCAGTTTGCGAGCCTCGTCCCCACCCTCACAGCCACCGAGAATGTCCTCCTGCCCACCGTGTTTGGCGGAAAGAAGACGGCAGCAGATGCGGTAAGACTGCTCGAACTCGTCGGACTCGGCGATAAAGTCGACCGGTATCCATCTGAGCTGAGCGGAGGTGAGCAGCAGCGCGTGGCGATCGCACGGGCGTTCATTCATGAGCCGGAGGTGATCCTCGCCGACGAGCCGACCGGAGACCTTGACGAAGACACGGAGGCGGAGATCATGGCGTTCTTTGAGAGGATCAACCGGGAAAAAAACGTCACCATGATCATGGTGACCCATAGTTCCGAGATCGCGCTCCGCGCCCCGAGACGGCTCAGAATGAAACAGGGCGTGCTGGAAAAACTGAGCTAGACTGCCCTCTAGCTCCGGGACCTGAAGAAACACAGCCTGTCCCGGGTCATGACATATCCAAAAAGAACGGCGGCCCTGTGAGGCTGCCGTTCTGCGTACGACAAACAGTGATCCTGCTTTTTCGATGCCTATTCCTTCTTCTCGGAATTCCCGCCGAATAAACGATCATACTCCATCGGGTGATGATGTTTGAGTTGTTCGGTGGACATCTTCCCGGTGAGCCACATCCAGTTCATGGGGAACACCTCGGACCTCAGGTGCTCGTTGTAGAAGTGGAAGATGAGGATGAACACGATGGCCAGGAGCGCCTCATCGCTGTGCATGATGAAGATGACGTCCCAGATCCACTGGATCGACCACATGGGGAAGAGCGATGATACCATCACCGGGAACGCAAGGAAGAAACCGGACGCCCCGATGATGAACATGCCCCAGTACACCGCCCAGTAGTCAAATTTCTGCATATAGTTGAACTTCCCGAAATATGGCTTCTCTTTCCTGAAGCCGAAAAAGTACATGAAGTTGTGGAACGCATCAAGGACATCCTTGGGCGTCGGAACGATCGTCAGCCGCAGGTCCCTCTTACGGGCCAGGTTAAGCAGGTAGAACTGGTGGTATATGAAATCGAGGAGCATGGTGATGCCTGCCGCGCGGTGGATGATCCCTGCGCTCTTCGCGCCCCCCCAGAACCGGATCCATGCGCTCGCCGGTTCCTGATAAGCGTATTTAAGCCCCCAGCCCGTGAAGGAAAGAAGCAAAAACGTCGTGAACATGATGACGTGCTGAATCCTTGCTGAGAGGTCAAACCTCTCTATCTCGGCGGGAATGTTCTTATTATTCATGCTTACCTCCCTTACTGAACAGACGGTCGCGGATGTCCGCATAGATATCCAGAAACACGTGGATGCAGATAAAGGCAAATACACTCACGGTGAGGATGATCAGTACGATCTCGGCGAAATGTGCGATAGGATGGAGCGGTTTGTGGGTAATCGCTGCAACGAACTTTTCCGTGGCGCCTGGGTGGCATTTTGAGCACGTCTTTACCTTATTCGCGCCGACAACGGGCGACGACGGGTCCTTGTCGCTCTTAATATTGTGCGAGCCGTGACAGTCGATGCACGCGGGCGCGTTGCGGTGTCCGACCTTCAGCTTTCTGCCGTGAAAGCTCTCGAGGTAGCGTTCCATGACCAGCGGGGAAAAACCGTACTTTTCGGCCATGAACTTCTCTTCGTGGCACTTGCCGCACGTCTGGACCACGTTAAAGTGGTTTACCGCGGACTCCTTGCTCGTTTTGGGCTGAATAGTATGCGGGGACCCGTGGCAGCTCGTGCACACCGGACCGTCAGAAGACTTCTTGACGATGACATTTTTCCCGTGCACACTGTCTGTATACCCCTGGTAGATTTCGGGGTGACACTGGGCGCATGCTGCCTGCGCTATAGGATCGATTTTGCTTTTCGGGGATATCTTGGCGGCAAGCTCGAGGGTGGCCTTGTCGGCCTTGCCGGTGAGTCCCTGGTGCTGCGCGCCTTTCAGGGACATATGGCACATGACGCAATCGAACGAGCCGTGGACGGACTTCGCAAACTTATCCTGGTTAACATTAGCGGCCCCCTCCATCGATCCGTGGCAGCCTAAGCACGTCGCCGCATCGGGCATCGCGCCGGCCGCCGGAACGAGAACGAGGATGAACAACAACAGCGAAAGTGCGTTCAACCAAATTCTCATACTGTCTCCTTTCAAAGAAAATTATTGTTCGAAGAACAAATCATCCGTGCTCGGGGAATACCTTTTTAGGGCAAGACAATGCAAAAAATAGCATAACGGGGAAATATAATCAAGCACATTTTGCAAAATTACAGATTGAGGAAAGGCCGCCGAGCGCGGGGAAGACCATGGTCATTGTTTAAGAATATGATACCCTGAGCAGGTAAAGCCCGTGTGCCGGCGCGGTTCTTCCAGCCTTGCTTCGGTCCCGTGACAAGAGCATCTGATTCACGTCGTCCCTTGAGTACCTGCCGAGACCGACGTCCACAAGCGTTCCGACGATGTTCCTGGCCATGTGCATCAGGAACGCATCGGCCTCAAGAAGGATTTCAATGAACTCTCCCCTCTCTTTGATGGTGAGCGCCGTGAGTGTCCTCACCGGCGTCTTTGCGCTGCATTTTGAACTTCGAAAGGCGGAGAAATCATGCCTGCCGATCAGAACGCCTGCTGCGCGGCGCATGGCTCTCAGATTGAGGTTCCGGTCGACATGCCAGGCATGGTTGCGATGGAGGGCAGAAGGAGCGCTGCGGTTTAGGATGATGTATTCGTAGCTCTTGCCTGTCGCGCTGTAGCGGGCGTGGAAATGCAAAGGGACTTCCTCTGAAGCGACAATCCGAATATCAGCGGGAAGCACACGGTTGAGCACGGGGCACCACGCGTCCGCCGGAATACTGCTCGAGGTCTCGAAATTGGCCACATGGCCGAGGGCGTGCACGCCGGCATCGGTCCTGCCAGACGAAGCTATCTTACAATTTTCTTTTGCGATCGATTTGAGCGCCTGTTCGAGCGTTTCCTGTATTGTTGGCCTGCCTGTCCCGGGCTGGGACTGCCACCCATGGTAGTTCGTTCCATCGTATTCAAGAGTGAGCTTGATGTTTTTCATATCAGATGACAGAAAGCAGGGGACAGAGGAAAGCAACTACGGGCAAAACTAGCGATCTTCGATGGTATTTCAAGCTCTGATTTCATTCTCCAAGATAGGCCTTCTTGATCCCCGGGTCTTTCTCCAGGACGGAAGCTTCACCCTGCATCACGATCTTCCCGGTCTCCATAACATACGCGCGGTGCGCAAGACGGAGCGCTGCCTTGGCGTTCTGTTCCACGAGAAGTATCGTCGTCCCCTGCTGGTTGATTTCTCTGATGATCTTGAATATCCTGCTCACGATGATGGGGGCCAGGCCGAGCGACGGTTCGTCCAAGAGCAGAAGCCTTGGCCGGGACATGAGCGCCCTGCCGATGGCAAGCATCTGCTGCTCGCCGCCCGAAAGGGTGCCGCCGAGCTGCCTACTCCTCTCGGACAGCACGGGGAACATCCCGAACACCCGTTCAATGTCACCGGCAAGCTCCTGCTTGTTCCTGGAAAAACCTCCCATTTCCAGATTCTCTCGCACAGTCAATCTCGGGAAAATGCGCCTGCCTTCGGGCACCTGGGAGATGCCCAGCTGCACGACCTTATGTGCTGGACGGCCCGATATCGTCGATCCCTCATACCATATCCTGCCGGACCGTAACGCGGAAATGCCGGCAATTGACATTAAGGTCGTTGACTTGCCGGCTCCGTTCGCCCCGATCAAGGCCACGATCTCTCCCTTTTCAACGGTCAGATTGATGCCCTTGAGAGCGTCAATCATGCCGTAACACACCGACACCTCTTCAAGCCTCAGCATGAAGACCCTCCTTGCCGAGATAGGCCTCGATGACGTCGGAGTTCTCCTGGATATCTTTCGGCAATCCTTCAGCGATCTTGACGCCGTGATCGAGCACGATCACCCGGTCCGAAATCCCCATGACGACCTTCATGTCGTGTTCGATGAGGAGAATGGCCACGCCGTTATCGCGGATCTTGCGTATCAGGTTCATGAGTTCCTGCGTCTCCTGCGGGTTCATGCCGGCAGCCGGCTCATCGAGGAGCAAAAGATGAGGTTCGGTCCCCAGCGCACGCGCTATTTCAAGCCGCCTCTGGTCACCGTATGATAGGTTCGCGGCCAAAACGGCATGCTTGTTCTCGATTCCCGTGAATTTCAGGATATCCATGGCCCGGTAACCCATATCCCGCTCTTCCTTCTTCACCCGGTCCGGCCGGAAGAACGCGCCGAACACTCCAGCGTTTGTTCGGCAGTGCGCGGCCACCATGACGTTCTCGGCGCAGGTCATCCCGCCAAAGAGCCGGATGTTCTGGAAGGTTCGGGCTATGCCCATGGCCGTTATATCATGTGGCGGCATGCCCGTGATATCTCGGTCGTGGAAGACGGCCTTCCCTTTCGTCGGTTGATACATACCGGTGATGCAATTGAAGAAAGTGGTTTTGCCGGCCCCATTGGGGCCGATGATGCTCACGATCCGTTCACGCTCGACCCTCATGTCCACGCCGTCGAGGGCTCTGAGCCCGCCGAAATATTTTGTCAGGTCCTTTGTCTCTAATAACAACATAGTTGTCTCGACTGCTAAGGCTTCGTGAAGAGGCTAAACCGTCTTTTTCACCGCACCCAGAAGTCCCTGCGGTCTGAAAATCATCATGAGCACGAGGGCCACCCCGAACGCCAGCATCCGATAATCCTGAAAGTCACGGAACAGTTCCGGGAGCGTGATGAGGATGAATGCGCCGAGTACGATGCCCAGTATGCTCCCCATACCTCCGAGCACCACCATGCAGAGGATCATGACCGATTCGAAGAACGTGAAACTCTCTGGCGAGACGAATGCCATTTTCGCAGCAAAGAAAACGCCAGTCATGCCCGCCCATGCCGATCCGAGCACGAAAGCCAGGAGCTTGAGCCTGAACGTGTTGATGCCCATGGCCTCGGCAGCAATCTCATCCTCACGGATCGCTATCCACGCCCTGCCGATTCGGGAGGAGATGAGGCGGTGCATGGCGAAGATGCTCAGGAGAACGATGAAGAAGATAAGATAGTAAAAGTCGAGTGTCCTGTGGAGCACATACCCTGCAAGCGACGGCCTTCCGATATGAGAAATGCCGTTGGGGCCTCCGGTCAGACTGTCCCAGTTGTTCAGCACAATCCGAGTGATTTCACCCAGACCAAGCGTGACAATGGCAAAGTAATCGCCGCGCAGCCTCAGAGTCGGCAGACCAAGGAGCACCGCGAACGCTGCGGCTGATAGCGCTCCCGCGATCAGTCCTGGCCAGAACGACAGGCCGTATGTCGTGGAGAGGATGGCATACGTGTATGCGCCAACCGCATAAAACGCCACGTAACCGAGGTTCAGCAGCCCTGCCTGTCCTACCAAGATATTCAACCCAAGCGCGAGTACGATATACATGCCCGTAAGCGTCATTACATCGCGGTAATAGTCGTTCAGGAAAAGCGGCACGATAAGGAGGACAATGATCAGAATTGCGAGAATGGCAGAACGCTTTACCGGGAATACCGTCCGCGAGTATGCAGCAGTGATGCGGTAGAATATCCCGGTCACGCTCCTGCGCAGGGAAGCGGCGGCATCAGCTTTGAGCAGCCTCCACACGATTATCGCCGCTCCTGTCGCTGCGGCAATGCGCAGTGCATTGACCGGGCCGGTGAACGGCAGCATGAGCAATCCGGTCCAGAGAGGAATGATGAAAGTGTCTGCGTATCTAGTCAGTAACCCCGGGGAAGGATCCATAACGAGATGCGATTATCGCATAAAACCAGAACGATTTCAAGGCATTGTTGCAAACATTGAGAAAAGACATGACGGCGATGCTCGAAATTATTGAGTTGCATCGCGAAGGGTGTCCATCAGCATTTCGGCAGCCTGATTAAATTGGGCAATACTGCACTGTGCCATCATAAAATATCGCCTGTTCTTCTGGGAAAGCAGCGGATCTTTGCAGGATTTCATAGGGATATGATTTAAATCATGGTCAACTGTCCCATATAATTCTACACTAGTACAATTTGCTGAACAGTCACTGCCTTCACTGCTTTCCGGTTTACGGCAAAGTCCGTTGTAATGCCATTCTTTCAGTCGGGGTCAACGCCGTTTGCCGCGATGAAGGTGAAAAGGACTGGCGGCACGCCTGGGAAATCTCAAAACCTTGGCATATCGGTATGGATGAATCCAGGCGGCACGCTCGTTCAGGTAAAAAACATGAGATGCGCTCATACATGAAACGGTTTACTCCGTCATTATTGAATATACCGCATTTTATTCTTATCTAAATAAGGAGGTTAGGCATGAAAACGAGGAGCATATCGGTTGTTCTTGCAGCAGCGCTGTTTGGCGCAATCGTCTCGCATGCGGCGACAACTATTGCGGCGGCAAAAGTGTCCAACGAGGCACAGGCGTGCATTGGCTGCCACGAGGGGTATTCACCCTCGTTCGTGCAGGAGTGGCGACTCAGCAAACACGCTGACAAGGGTGTGGATTGCTATACATGCCACAAAGCGGAAAAATCCGACGTCGCCGCCATGGACCACAACGGTTTTACCATCCATGTGATTGTGACGCCCAAGGACTGCGGGAAATGCCATGCCAAGGAAGAGAAGGAGATGACTGAGAGCCATCACGCTAAAGCACAAGACGTCCTGAATTCTCTTGACAATTACCTTGGTGAGGTCGTCGGCGGTCCCGAGGTAGTCACCGTGGGGTGCCGCCAGTGCCATGGAGGAGTCGTGAAGGTCCTCGCCAACGGGAAGCTCGACACGAACACGTGGCCCAACACAGGCATCGGCCGAATAAACCCTGACGGATCCCGCGGTTCCTGCTCGGCCTGTCACGCAAGACACAACTTCTCGAAGGCCCAGGCGCGCGAACCTGAGACATGCGGCAAGTGCCATCTTGGTCCGGATCATCCGCAAATCGAAGTTTACCAGGAGTCGAAGCATGGCATTCTCTACGAGGCGAACAAGGACCGTCTCAACATGCATAAAGACTCCTGGATCGTCGGTAAGGACTATACCGCTGCGCCAACCTGCGCCACCTGCCATATGAGCGCAACGCCGACCCAGGCCGTAACGCACGACGTGGGTGCCCGGATCAGCTGGACCCTGAGGCCGCCCATTTCTAAGAAACAGGAGAACGCCGATAAAAAGAGGGAAAGCATGAAGGATGTGTGCAGCAGCTGCCATGCTGCTCCGTTTGTGGATGGTTTCTATATGCAGTTCGACAACTTGGTGAACTTCTACAATGATAAATTCGCAAAACCTGCGACTGCGATCCGGCAAGAGCTCATTGATAAAGGCAAACTCAAAGCAAATGATTATTCGAACAAACTAGAATGGACCTATTTTGAATTATGGCACCATGAAGGGAGACGCGCGCGTCATGGTGCGGCCATGATGGGTCCGGATTATGCCTGGTGGCACGGCATCTACGAAGTGGCCAAAAACTTCTACACGGAATTCCTGCCGCAGGTGAAGGATGCGGCCGGTCCGGATCTGTACAACGAGATCACCAAGAAATACATCGAGTCCGATGAGCGGCACGACTGGTATCTCAAGGGCATGAACAAGGATCAGCTCAAGAATATCCAGAAGTTCTATAACGAGAGATATGGCGGGGAAAGCGCCAAGTAATTTATGAAACGCGAAGGGGCCAAGGCCCCTTCGCGTTTTTCATTGGTCCTTCTCTCTTTTGCAAGCGGTGGTATCTGCTAGGACGGGGGAAGGCCTTGAAGCGACGGGTTTTTAGGCGATGCTTGAAAAACCGTTGAAGACGGCCGAATTAACTAAATTTTTATGTGAAGCAGAGGCAATCCCAGCCTCTGCCGCTTATTTTCTCCCTTAAAAAGCTCCCCTCTTCTTTGCGGAACGTCTCCCCGTTCCCCCTCGTGCTGGGCCTGCAGTTTCGTCATCAGGCTTGCCGCATGCTGGATCGTGTGTTTTCCGTATTTCTGCGATATTACGTCAACTGTATCGTAGACTTTCGCCATCTTTTCTATTTTCGTCGTATCGTCGAAAAGGGTATACTGGATCCCGTTTTCGGCTGTCAATCCGGAGAGCACGACCCCTGTCTGGCGGTAAAGTGTGCTCGGCCTGTACAGATGATTGTAACCCTCTCGAAGCGGCCCGAACATCTCCACGGGATAGGCTGTAGGACGGCTCAGCTTTATTTCCACTCCGTTGCTTGTGAAATCCTGCTTTCTAAGAAAAATGATGACTCTGGTGGCTGCCAGACGGTACCGCCGTGCCTTGATGCAGGCGTTTTCAAGGTTCTTCGCGAGCTGGGCAAAAACAAATGCCTCGTCCTGAGACGGAGGGGTGAAGGTCTTCGCCTTGCTGATGGATTGGTAACTACTCTTCGATTCGGTAGTGACAGGGTACACACTCCTACCGTTCAGTTCATGCCAGATCTCTCGATACGGCTTGGAAAGGTGCTGTCCGATGAACGTCTCGTCCTTTTGCGCGAACTCGAGTGCAGTCGTTATCCCGAACTTCCTCAGGAACGCTGCCGTGTTCGGACCGATACCCCAGACCTTTTCCACGGGCAGGTTCCGAAGATAGAGATGGATGTCCCTTCCGGGGATCACGGTTAGACCGTGGGGTTTCCTATGTTTCGATCCTATCTTTGCCAGGACCTTCGAGAGGCTCACACCGACTGATACCGAAAGCCCCAGTTCGGTCTCGATGGCCTTCTGCATCTTCCAGGCGATCATGCCGTAAGGACCGTGGAAGCTCCGCCGCAGACCTGTCAGATCCACGAAGGCCTCGTCGATGGAGTACTCCTCCACGTCGGGCGAGAAACGCCTGAGGATTTCGAACATGCGCACCGAGAAAAGACTGTAGGTCTCGTAGTCTGAGGGAAGTATCACGGCATCGGGACAGATCATCTTTACCTCGGAAAGCCGTACTCCCCGCTGCACGCCGCGTGCCTTTGCCTCGTAGCTCGCCGCGGCGACAATGCCGCGCTCTTTGCCGGTGATCACCGGCCTGCCCGCGAGCTCCGGATGGATCGCCTGTTCGCAGGACGCAAAGAAAGCGTCTGCATCAAGATGAAGAATGGCTCGCGGCCAGGAAGATATAGTTAAGGGCTGATCGTTCTGCATAAGAAAAAAATGACAGAATGACCTGCTTGCCTATGCGGTCAAGCAGGCCAGTCTGCCCACAAAACAGAGCGCGCTACTTGTATTTTCTTACCACCGCGGTAACCACGCCTGCAATCTTGAGCTCGTTCTTCGGCTTGATAGGCTGATACTTGGGGTTTGCGGGAACGAGGGTGATGCTGTCGCCGCGCTTCCGCAGATACTTCATCGTCCATTCGCCGTCAACCTGGGCGATCACAATATCGCCACTCTTTGCCGCCTGTCCCTTGTTCACGATGACCATATCTCCCGGCAGGATTCCTACGCCGGACATGGAATCGCCTGAAACTTTGAGCAGAAAGGTTGCCTCACGGTTCTGGATCAGGAAATCGTCGAGAGAAAGGGTGTCAACCAGCTCTTCCTCGGCAGGAGACGGGAAGCCGGCTTCGACAGTTCCAAGGACCTTGACCGGGTTGGCAATCGACCCTGGAATGAGCCTCCCCTTGCTGTCCCGCTCCAGTACCTTGAGTTTCTCCAGTCTTCCCACGAGCTTGAAGACAGCGTTTTTAGACCTCAGCCCGGTGAGCTCGCCTAGTTCAGAGTAGCTTGGCATCCTGCCGTTTTCCTGCCGAAACCGGGCGATGTCCCGGATGCGGGAGCGAATCTTCTTTTCTGTAACGCTTTGCGATGGCATGGTTATATTATAGTGAACGTGTGTTCACCTGTCAAGTTTTTTTTAAAATCTCAGCAGTTATTTGAACGCGCTGTCCACATGAGGATAATGGACCTCCTTGTTAAATAGCAGTACAACCCCCTTGCATTTCGCCGGATATCGCCAAAGTACAACCTCCCGGGCTGCCCAGATTAAGACCCGGAGTAAAACCAAAGTTTAAAATATCTCTTGCGTCCTTTCCCGAATTGATATAATATTTTGCGCATTGCTGTTAACCCATGTTTCTGGGAGGAGATTTGCATGCCTGAATTAGTCACGGTTTCGAGCATCGACACCATGGAGAAACTCAAGGTCAAGATTGAGGAATACTTCAGGAAGGGACAGTACGCTGAGATCAACCAGGCCATAGGCATGTACTCCCTCCTCATTGACCCGCAGCACACAATCGGCGATCAGGCTCAACTCTACCGCATGGTATTAAACATGATCAAGGAGAGAATTCGCGAACGGAAGACCAAAACATATTCCTCTTGGTATGCGCACTTTCCGAAGCTCATGGATAAGGTCATAGCGTCAGGCCAGATCGTCACCGATACCATGTCATCGACCGTTATCGCCGACCACTACGCCGCTTACGGTTCATTCAAGTCGCTGGAAGATTTTTTCCAATGGGCACTCGATGACAGACGGCTGACCCTCGACCAGATCGTGAAATACATCGAGAAGACCGCCGAGATCTACATCTCTTAGAGCTCTATCTTCCTCATCACATCATCGACCGTTATCTCTTCCATGCACCGCATATCGTCATCGCAGTTCCGCTTGAAGCACGGCGAACAGGAGAGCCCCGCCCGTACCACTGCATGGAAGGGTCCGTACGGTCCGGTCCTCCATGGCGCCGTAGGGCCGAACAGGGCCACGACCCTTCCTCCCGCAGCGGCTGCCAGATGCATGGGCCCTGTATCGGTTGTTATGAAAACAGCGCAACGCGATGCAAGCGCTGCAAGTTCCTTGAGCGTAGTCTCCCCTGCCCAGTTCACGGCGAATTGCTTCATCATTGAAATGATCCTCGCATCCGCAGCACGGTCATCAGGACCTCCGGTAAAAACAACAACGGCATTCCGCTCGCTGATGAGCCTGTCGGCGAGCTCAGCGAACTTCCGCTCGGACCATAGCTTGCTCTTCCACCGAGCCACCGGATTGATTGCCACGATCGGTCTCCCTTCCGGGTTCACCCCTCTTATTTTCTGTGTGATCAGGGAGATCTCACGTTCGATCGGCAACGTACATGCCGGCGACGGGTCCTTTGCACCGAGATAACTGGCGACATCGAGGTATCGGTCGAGGGCATGTCTGTCGATATCATAGGCAGGCAGACGCTCGTTCAGGAACAGGTACGAAAGCTCACGCGTACGATCAAACCCTATCTTCCGCCGGGCCCGCGCCAGGCCGATCAGGATCCCGCTCTTCAACAGGCCTTGGAAGTCGATCGCAATATCATAGTGCGTATCGCGGAGTTCGCGAAAGAACCGGATGATGTTGCCGAGGCCCTGGAAGAAGGAAAAAGGATTTTTGAGCATGCGGGTCCATGCTTTCCTGCGTGAGATCAGGAGCCTGCTGATAAGCGGATGACTGTCGAGGATGCTGGCCGCTGACTCTTCGACGACCCATGTGATGTCACTGTCGGGATAGGTTTTTTTGATCGCCTCAAGCGCGGGCAGCGTCTGCACAACATCGCCAATGGCGGACAGCTTGATGAAAAGGATATTCATAAAAAATGAGGGGACACTTTATCGAGAAGAGCGCATATCTGGCGGAGGATTTTACCTGATATGGTGCGTAATAGCAAGCCATAGTTATTCAAGCTCGCCAATCAATGTCTGTTCAATGCATTCCTGAGGATCTGGCGCGAACTCTTTCGAGCTTCTCCTCCGTACTGTCCCGCTTTTTGTTGTGCCCGCCGTGCGCACGAGGAGGGCGTCAGGCTAACGCAGAAGATATGAGGCAGCAAGCGAAGCATGTACTTGTACAGAATCGGACTACGTGGTCAAGCCGCGAATTTATGACACATGTTCAGCGGGCAGGAATAACGAAAGGGGCGCCAGATTGACGCCCCTTTCGTTGAATGATTTAAACGCATTGTTTTTCGATTGAGCAATTATTCACTAATCCATCAGTACTTCCACGAGTAACCCACTGCTATCTGCCACTGGTCCATCTTGAGATCAATAGTCTGTTGCCCTGGGACTTCCAAGGGGTTGGGGCCCGTGACATTGTGCGGGAGGGCGCGGGTGACCGCAAAGTTCAGGTCCTGATTACTGGCCGTAGCCACCGTGAAGCCCCCAGTGATATGCTCCTCTATGACGCCTGGAGCAAGGATATTAAAGAGCACTTCGCTGCTCGGGATAGGCTGTCTGCCATAAGAGTACCCCACCCTCCAGGTCCAATCCTTGCTGCTCTTCCACTGCACTCCAAACTTATACACCGTCATGTCCTTCCAACCGAAACCAGCCCCGCTTCCCTGGCCAAGTTTAGCGGTCATAAGGTTGGGCAGCATCGGGTTATTGATGGCGTTGATCTCGCTGTAATTGATGCGCTGCACGTCGAACAGAAAGGTCAGCTCAGGCATCGCTTTAACTGCCAAGCCGACGGTCCAGTTGGAGGGAATGTCGAAATCACCCTCTTCGGCGAACAAGCCCTTATACTTGTCGTATTGGCTCATGTATGTTTTCGTCTGGTAAGCGAGACCAAGATTCAGCAGATTCGGCACGATTTCTCCCTGATATCCGATCCTCGCGCCAAAGCCGTACGAGTAGGCGTATCCGTTGTTCGTAACGTCGCTCGGACTGCTCGAAAACATAGGATTAGCGAATGCCTGCAGGCCTCTTGCCTGAAAACGCTGAATCGCAAATATAGGCGTGATGCCTAGGGCATGCTGGGGAGCCAGCTTCCTGGCATAGGTGGGCGCGATGAACAACTGCATGAGATCAACCCCGGTCTCTGAAGATCCGCCGAACGTATTCGTGTTGTAATCTGTATTCATGCCTCCGTTCCCGAATATTGAGAGACCGACCGAACTGTTAGAATCCAGCATCCAGTTCGCACCGAAAGAAGGCATCACGAACCATTTTTCATCACTCTGCACCGTTCCCGGCGCTAAACCGAACGTACCGGGAAAGCCTGAAGGATTACCACTGACGGTGTATTGCCTGTTCGGGTTGAAGAAGGATATCCCTAAGTCATACCTCTTGCCGAGAAATGCCATGTTTGCAGGATTGACGGCTGCATCGAGGGAATCCTGCGGCAAGGCGACGCCGGCACCACCCAATGCCTGATCGTTTACACCATAGCCGTTAGCGAAGTAACCGTTTGTTGCGTATGCTGCAGTGGAACTGAACGCGAGTATGATGAGCAGAACCAAGATGGATAATAACTGATAACGTTTTTTCATATCCTCCCTCCTTAGATTAGAATATTAATTAAAAATTGGCTGCATGTACCGTCCGGCTCTATTTCAGTGACGACGACAATTTTCCATAAACTCTTTAAACTCTTTGAATTGTCCGGCATTCTATTCATCGATCGCCTGATACATCGTCTGTAATCTATTTCCTTATTACAGGATATGAACAATGTGCTGATGGCATGGCAGCTCACTGACTAATAGTAAAATTGTTCAATTATTTCATAACTCGTAATATATGTCAAGTTGTTACTGAAGCATATCGCTTTGCGTCATAGGGTTTTAATTTTCTGTTCATTTTAACGAGGATTTGTTAACAATGTAAGCAATATTTATCCTGTATTCATAATAATTACAGTAAGTTATCGATTATTCCCTGACGATCATCTCGATAGCATGCTCTGGACGGAAGACCGACTTTTCTTAGGCATGGAAATCTTCGTCAGCAAATCACCGCTAGGGATAACGTCTGGGTCCGCCCGGTGGGGGTTATTATCCAGCCCGTCATGGCGCAAGATTTTCCGCTTCCGGCAAGCCTATTCGTGCTCTTTTATCTTGCTTTTTACTCATTTTTTGCTACAATTTTTACGATTCCTGCCTTTCGTAGGGGCGGAAAAAAGATACCATAAATGTTTATCGGAAGATAAAACCGATAGTATACGCGCAGGCATTGTGAAAATGCGCGCTCACATGAGATATCATAAAACAATACGGAGGAGGTTCCCTTATGCCTAATAAGACAAAAGGCAAAAAAAAGAAAAAGAAACCAGCTCCTCGAAAATCAGTCAAAAAAGCAGTGAAAAAGAAAGTTCTCAAGAAAAAAGTGGCCGTAAAGAAGAAGCCGGCAAAGAAAAAGGTCTCCTCCAAAAAGAAAACCGCAAAGAAAAAAGCTGCAAAAAAAGCCGTAAAGAAAAAAGTGGCAGCAAAAGCAGCAGTCAAACGGGCTGTTTCGGCAAAGCCGACCATGATTACGCCCGGTCCTCCGTCGGGCAGCATCCCTCCCGTGGAAGAGCCGGCACAGAATGAAGTGGCCGCCGGAGTCGTGACGCACTATTACAGTCACCTTGGCGTCGCGGTTATCCAGGTGAATAAAGGCGAGATAAAGGCCGGAGACACCATCCACGTCAAGGGGCACACAACGGATTTCACGCAAACAATCGATTCCATGGAATACGAGCACCAGCATGTCGACGTGGCTTCGGCCGGCCGCAGTGTCGGGCTGAAAGTAAAGGATCATGCACGGGAACACGATATCGTATATCTGGTGAAATAGAACTCGCTTTTTTATATGAATTGATGGGATAAATACGCAAATAAAATCCCAACGAGAATGTTTTTTCTCAGCGCAGGCTGGCATGCCTGCGCTGTGTGTTTTTTTGCTACGCCCTGACACAACAAGGAGTCCCCTATCCCATCTGTCCATGGCAACATAACCGGTCTCAAGCCCGCGGAAATGAAGATGCTGGAGAGGCTGTACCGCAGGAAGATGCCCCCGAGCCTGGTCATCACCCCCGAGGCCGCACGCGCTCTGTCTGAGGCATCAGCCGCGATCGGCAGGCAGGTTGGCCTCATCATCGACCGCTCCGGCAACATTAGGAACGTGCTCGTGGGCACGGACAGGGATATCCTCATCCCTGACCTCTCCGAGCATCGGCTCGGCACCAGGCGTCTCCGCGGCGTAAGGCTGATCCATACCCATCTCAAGGACCAGCCGCTGAACCAGGAGGACCTTACGGACCTGGCGCTCCTTCGGCTGGACATGATCGCGTCTCTCAGCGTCCGTCACGATGGTCTTCCCGGAGACATTTCGATCGCGTATCTGATTCCTCCCAATCCCGAGGAGAAGCTCTATGATATTCTGCCGCCCCAGTCAGTGCATTCCGTGGCCATTGATGCTGCAGAATTCATCGCAGATATCGAACGCCAGATGGAGCGGGCGCAGGAGGCCCGGGAGGTTGCAGCAATAGACCGAGCCATCCTGGTGAGCGTCTCGAAAAAGAGCAGACACGAGCAGGAAGAGTCTATCGAAGAGCTCAAGGAGCTCGCCCGTTCGGACAACATCACGGTTCTCGATACGGTGATCCAGAGACCGCACGACATCAATCCACGATATCTGCTCGGTGAGGGAAAGCTCAAGGAACTCATCATCCGCTCTCAGCAACTCGGTGCAGACCTCGTCGTCTTCAATCAGGACCTCACGCCGGCACAGGTCAAGGCCATTGGCGACATCACCGAGATACGCGTGATCGACCGTACTCAGCTGATCCTCGATATTTTCGCGCGCCGGGCCCATAGCGGCGACGGCAAAGTGCAGGTTGAACTGGCACAGCTCAAGTACCGCCTCCCCCGACTCTCGGAGCGATCCACGGCGCTCTCGCGTCTTACAGGCGGTATCGGCGGCAGAGGTCCAGGTGAGACGCGGCTCGAGATTGACATGCGCCGGGCCCGTGACAGGATACGAAGGCTCGAGATGCAGCTTGATGCCCTCGGCAGGGCAAGGGACCAGCGGCGTGAAAGACGCATTAAGAGCGAAATACCCATTGTTTCGATAGCGGGATACACGAATGCGGGCAAGTCAACTCTATTTAATGCACTCACAAAATCCGAGGTCAGGACGGAGGACCTGCTCTTTGCGACGCTCGATACTGCCACGCGCAGGCTCCGTTTCCCGCGAGACCGCGAGGTGGTCATCACCGATACGGTGGGTTTTATCAGGGACCTGCCCGAAGAGCTTTTGGGGGCTTTTCGCGCCACTCTCGATGAGATGCAGGACGCGGACCTGATCCTGCATGTGGTGGACATCAGCAATCCGCGCTTCGAGCAGCAGATGGTTTCCGTGGACAAAATATTGGTCGAAATCGGTCTCGACCATATCCCCCGGCTTGTCGTGTTCAACAAAACGGATCTCGTAAACCGATTCTGGGCAAAGGCCCTTGCACGACGCTTTCATGGAGTTTATTGTTCGGCAATCAATCCCGAAACGTTCGGTGAGTTATTGAAGCAGATTGAGAACAGAGTTTGGCCGGATGAGGATCGGCAGAAAGAGGCTGGAGGACAGCCCGTAGACAGCATGCTGTAATTGCAAACTCGGCTATGCCTGCGCTAATGGACCTGCTTTGAAGACCGCAGTATGAGCATCATTTGGTGTGGTTCACCGTGAAGTTCCTGAAGGCAACGCCTGTTATCGCACCACGGTTCATTCGACCGCATCCATGCTGCGCACCACTCATCCTGATTTGGGTTTATCAAATTAATGCCCCCGTGTTCGCCGGATCGCGCTGCTTTCTCCCCTATTCACTTGATGACGTTTCCTCCTGGAGCCTCTGTGGCGTTGATAGTCACGTCAGGTACGAATGATGCACTGATGGAGTGATTCCCTTGTATGCTGCGGAAGGTGTACGAGGTCCTCGGGTATTGTTGCTTTGCGCCATCAATGATCAGCTCGCTCAAACGGTAGCCCGGATCCGGGATGATGATGAACTTTTGGTCTGCTCCGCCCAGCACGGATATGTTGCCTGACGGTGAGATGCTTCCGTTCGCTCCTGCCTTTACCGTGATGGTATACGACGGATTCGGCGCGAATACAGCCTCAATGGTCATGCTGTTCTTGATATTGCTGATGAGGTATGAACTGACCGTTCCTGCCGAACTCATGGTCCCGCCCTTCGGTCCGACAGTCACGTTGGCGATGTGATATCCCTCTTGTGGAGTCATCGTGAAGGTCTGGCTTCCTCCGGTGTTCACCGTCGTGACTCCTGGGGGATCGATGCTGCCGCCTCCTCCGGCTCTTGCTGTGACGGTGTAGGTGATAGGCCTGACGTAGGCATCTACGGTGTGGTTCGCACGGATGTTCGAGAAGGCGTATGAGGCTATCACTCCCTGTTGGATGCCGTCAACTTGCACACTGTACACTTCGTAATCCGGGTCTGGAGTTATGGTGAAGACCTGACTGGCGCCTCCGGCGACGGTGATCATTCCCGACGGCGCGATGACGCCCTTGACTTGCGTGCTGTGATCGTAATTTGCCACCGCAGCCGTGATTGTATAGACATCCTTTGTAAAGGTCACAGCAATCGTGTGAGGTGCCTGGATGTTGTAGAAAGTGTAGGATGTCAGTGCGCCTTTGGATATACCGTCGACGACCACGTCAGCTATCCGATATCCTGAAGCAGGGGTGATATTGTACTTCTGGTTCGTACCACCCGGGACGGATCCCCTTCCTGATGATGAGATGCTGCCGTTTTCTCCTGCTCTGGCATCAATGGTGTACCATGCATTCTCGGTAAACGTGGCTTTTATCGTGTGATTTGCCATCACATTGACGAAGGAGTAGGATTTCACTGCACCCTTTGAAACACCGTCCACAAGCACGTCGGCTACGTGGTAACCTGAGTCCTCTGTGAACGTGAAGGTCATACTGCCCTTGGGTTTCACCGTATTCACGCCAGGGAAACTGATGGCGCCGTTCGCGTCAGCCGACGCCGTGATAGTATAGCTTACCGGCTTGAAGTAGGCGGCTATGATGTGGTTCGCTGTGACGTTCGTGAATGTGTAGGTCGTCACGGCGCCCTGGTTCGCTCCGTCGACGATCACGCTTAGAACCTGGTAGCCGGGGTCAGGAATCATAGTAAGGGTTTTACTGCCACCCGCAACAACAGAGACCGTCCCGGCCGGAGAAATGCTGCCATTGACGTTAGCCGTTGCCGTTATCGTATGGACTTCTGCCGGTTCAGCAACCGCTAAAGGAGCAAGGCTGGTCATACAGATGATAAGTAACGCGATGACAATTAATTCTCTTTTATACCGCATCACACACCTCCTGGTCCTTCTACTGTAAAGTATACCAGAACAATCGACAAGTTTATGCCCTGTGCTGTACGCCGGCCCAGCCTCAGAACACGGCCATTCCAAGCATATATCACTTAAATCAAGCTGTTCGCTACCCCGCATTTGCCAGTAGCGAGAGCGTACGGAGAATAGAGCTTATCGGACGCTTCGTGAAGGGTTAGGGTGCGATGAGACAAAAAAAGAGGACCGTACATGCCGGCCCTCTTTTTGCTCTCCGTCCTTTATATACATCAGTCTTGAGCATGGCACTTGTTGCAGAGTACGCGCTGGAACGCCGACCACTTCGATACATTGTAGTCATAGTAGGCTTTTGCCACCTCTGCCGAGGTACGGCCAAAACCCTCGTCATTCCCGGTAGGATAAGCGCCGGCGACCGTGATGGTCGTAACCTGGTTGTTCCATCTGAATATGGAATCCCAGCCGGACGCATGCGCCCTGTGGCAGGAGAGGCAGAACACCGTCATCGTCGCAGGCACGGTACCGGAGCCCGGCCCGTTCAGGACCGAGTTGTCGGTCTGGGCATGGCTCTTCAGGATGCTGATGTTGGTAATGCTGTAGGCAACGCCTTCTTCGAACGGAACAAGAGACAGGTACGAGGTGGTTGCTACGCCAAGCATATTGCCTGACATGACATAGCTGTTGTAGTTGCCAATGACCGTGCCGCTTGCGACCTGGTTCGTAGGGTGACGGCTTATGCCTGCCGTGCTGTGCATGTCAGGATGGCAGGTCCCGCAGAAATCGCCCATGCCCGAGCCGTAGGCCGTGCGGGTCTGGGTGTAGTACTCTGACCTGTTATAGTTGCTGTTCACAACCGCTACCGGCGGGGTCGGGGGGAACGTAACGCCGTTAACGGTGTCGACAGCGCGGAGCATGCGGTACACACCTGTCGCCAGACTCTCGGTCCCCGAAGTTGTCGGCAAGTCACCATACGAACCGGAGGTCCAAATCGACTGGCCGGTCTTGGCATAAACACCCGTTGACAGCCAACGGCCTTTGCCATGCATGTCATGGCAGCTTGTGCAGGCCAACAGAGCTGAACTGAATGTGCCGCCCGGGGCCGTGATATTGGTGGGGTCAGCAACATAAACGCCGCCACTGTAGCCGGCAGCAACAATGTTATGGCCATGGGTGTCGCCCAGGTCGGTTGTTGCCGAACCTGCAACCGTGAACAAATAGCTCTTGTGTAGCCACCCGAAATCACCGCCGGGGCCTTCATTGGCCGGCGGCGTGCCCGCGGGCATGGTTGAATCTGGGCTTGCTACATGGTAGCTGGACTGACCAGCCGCACCATGGCAGCTCAGACAGGTCGAGCTGTCATCGACGGCGATCAGGAGGTTAGCATTTGCTGCATTGTGCATCTGATGGCAACCGACGCACTCGGCGACGCCGCCGCTATGGAACGCGAAGCTGATTCCGCTCAGCCCGAAGATTACCACGGCTGCAGCGACAAGGATAAGGCTTAATTTGTAAATCTTCATAATACCCCTCCTTTTACATTCTCCGACAGTCCCAACTGCCTGTTTTTTCCGTTCCGGGACCAGCTGGCTTTGTGCCCCGACCTTTCGTTCAGTTAACTTTTTCGGAGGATTACGTTATTGGTTCATCCGCCTGGTCAGAACGGCCTGCTCACTGGTTGTGCCGCTTGTTTTATTCTGTCCCTGCTTTCACCTCCTTTAGATTAGGATGCTCTTTCAATCGTAATCTAACTTGAAAACGCTGACTCCTCGGTTCCCGCCCTGGGTGACAAACACCTTGTCACCGCCATCCACGGCTAGGGCATCGGGCGTGATCAAATTGCTTGGCCCATCCCCCGGGCCGCCAAATTCCATGAGGAACTTGTTGTTTCTGTCAAACACGCTGATGACGCAGTGCAGCTTGTCCGCCACCAGATAGTTCCCCTTGTTGTCCTTTACGATGCCCGACACGATCCCGAATTTCCCCGCAGCGTCCCCCCCCTGGCCGAAGTTAGTTAGCTTCCCGTCCGGAGAGAGTATGCCAGCCCTGAACATGACCGGAACGGTGAACAGCATATCGCCCTCTTTGTCCACGCTGAAGCCGCCCAGCTCGTAATCGCGCCGGTTCTTTTCCTTGAGCTTAAGGAGAGGCATAAGATCATAGGTCTTCTGTACCTTGCCGTTCATGTCGGCGACCGCGATCCTGAGGGTGCGCGCGTCTGCAAGGTAGAATTGTCCTTGCCGGTATTCCATGTGTGTCGGCGAAAAATTCTCGAAGCCGGAAAAGTCAGTCGGCAGTCCGGTGACCTCTATCCTGCCGGTCTGCTCTCCCCGATAGTTGCATTGGATGATCACGTACGCTCCTCTATCATCATAGGAAAGGAAGAAAATGGTGCCGTCCTGGTCCACCGACAGGGAGGATAGCCTGCCGAGACTGTTGTCTTCATTGAACCGGTAGATCTCCAGCCCGTTTTTATTGAACACCCAAGTTATGTTTTGATACACAATATAGACTTCGTTCCGCTCCTTATCGACGAACATCCCGCCCCCCGCGATCATAAAAGGGCCTGTGATACTGGACAATTTGTACAGGAAGGTTGCCTGGACGGCTTCTGCCTTTGTCGGCAAGACAAGCGTCGTCATCAGGGGGGAAATTGAAACGAGAATTAATAAAATACATTTTTGAAATCCAATTCGCATCTGCATTCTCCTGAAAAATCTGAAGTTTATAGTCAAAACTAGTGAGTCTGAAAATAAAAAAAGCCAAGCATACCAAAGGATTACCCTTCGGCAGCTCGGCCGTCTTTTTTCTTAACAAGACCCGCCGCTTTCCGTCCCCTTCTCACGAAGGGTTTAGCTTTATCGGGAGGTCAACCATTAAGAGTAAGAAATTTCTTTTAGAAAAACCTTATAAATATAGGACCGGACACACCGCTACCTATTGGCCCGTGAACTGCGGCATAGGTCATCATTGTTATCTGTTTTTATTAATAGCATAAATTGAATGTGAAGTATAGTGGAGGGAATATTTTTTTAGGATGCCGTCAAAACTAGTAAAAAAGGCGTATGGGCAGATGTTGAGATGAAGGTCGCACGTCTTGGTTCACTTCCCGCCGATTGACAGTTCCTTGACCCTGATTGAGGGGCTGCCGATCCTGCCGGAAAAACGCAGGTCGCTGCCGACTGCATCCACGTTTTTCATCAGGTCGAGGATATTTCCTGCGATGGTTATTTCCCGCACGGGGAAGGCTTTCTTTCCGTGCTCGACCCAAAATCCGGTCGCTCCCACGGAAAAATCACCTGATATGGGGTTGGCAGTATGAGCACCCATGATTTCTGTGACCAGCAATCCACGGCCCATAGAACTCATGAGATCTTGTAAAGAGTCTTTACCCCGTTCAACATACAGGTTCGTCACGCCGACACCGGGAATGCCCTTGAACCCGCCGCGCACCGCGTTCCCCGTCGAAACGGTCTTGACCTTGTTTGCGGTATAGGTATTATACAGGAACATCGCGAGCCTTCCCTTTTCGATGACTGTTTTCTGCTTCATCGGCACGGTCTCATCATCCGATGACGCGGTCCCGAGCCCGCCGGACAGGAGGCCATCGTCAAAGACCGTTATGAGCGGTGATGCAACCTCTCTGTCCAGCTTGCCGGTAAAGATCGATTTCTTCTTCTGAACATTCTCCGACGAGAAACCGGGGGACATGATCGATAAGAACTCCCCTGCCACTTCCGCTTCAAGGATCACCGGGGCCCTCACGGAGTCTACGTGTCTGGCGCCAAGCATGCCTATAGCCTTCCGCGCCGCTCGCCGCCCCACCTCGTCGATCAGAAGCCTGCGATAGAATCTGTTCACGTCAAAATCGGACCCCGCCTGCGACTCACCCTTGTCCTCGGCAACGACTTCAATGCTCGAAGATCCTGCTGTGCCGCGGTAATTGACCTCGGCTCCATTCGTATTCATGATCAGGGTCTCCGATTCAGAGAAGCTCACCGATGCCTTGCGAATGCGCTTGATCCTTGGATCAACACCGATGGCTTCGCGCTCCATGACCATGACCCTGTCAATCTTTTCCTCTTCGGTTAACGCGACCATAAGTGGGTCGTAAATTTCAACATTCCGGTATGCCGCGGAGGGACGTCCAGGAATTGAGTGAAATTCATCGGGTTGGGTGTTTTGTGCGTTTGTAACCGCTGCGCGAGCCAGGGTCTTAAGCGCCCGTTCTGACAGATCCGTCGTAAAAGCGAATCCCATTCTCCCATTGATGAGAACGCGGAGCCCTCCCCCAATATCCCGGGCGCGATCGAAAGCGTCGACTTTTTGATCCTTAACTTCGATGGTCGTAGACGTGTAGGAACGGAGAAATACCTCCGCTGCATCGGCCTTGAGGTCTCCGGACAAGGAAAGTATTTTTTCGGCGATTTTATAGTCCATGAACAAACTGATAAGACCTTACTGTATTAAGGAAAGATCGCTCGCAAACCAATCTCGATCTGCCTGAGAAAACTTTTGCACTGCTACCTTCGCGCATTTTCGAATGATATTTCGAGTTTATCTGCGCCCTGGCGTCAGATCATCACGGGGTTTACTCGAAATAGCTCGCCGACGCTGTGTCTGACTCCCATACGGTTACGCTGGCGACTTCGAGGTTTTCATCGTTTATCTTCTTGGCCATATTGTCGTAGATCCACTTGGCCAGGTTCTCGGACGATGGATTGATCTGGGTGAAAGGGAAAATATCGTTCAGAAAAGTGTGTTCGAGCTGGTCGAGCACCTCCCGGAGAGCCTTTTTGAGGTCATGAAAGTCGATTGCGAGGCCTTGATCGTCCAGGCGCTCCGCTGTCACCGCCATGGTCACACGCCAGTTGTGGCCGTGCAGCTTCTCACACTTCCCCTGATAGCCCCGCAATTGATGCGCTGCCGCGAATTTCGATTCAACCATGAGTTCATACATAATAAAAAAAATAATAAGTGATACTCAACCAAATGTCAATAAATAAAAAAATCGGCACGTGCTGGCACATATTAATAACTGAAGAGAAGCCCCTTGAGTGCGAGACCATACGGCAGGGCTTACGTAGCGCGATATGTAAACATCCGTCAACCCGCTTAAGAGAAGATCCGAATAATATCGATCGAACGATGTATTGTCCAAGGAGGAAGCGCAATCCGGAAAATTTTCTTGCAAAAGCCGGCTTTTTCATATATGATTTTGAATAATGGAAGTATTGAAGGAAGAATCGAAGCAAGCCATCGAACCCCAGTTCCTTTCCCAGGCTCAAGCAAGCGCGGTAACGCTTCGAATCGGTCAGATGAACAAGATCGAGCATGAAGGCATCATCCGTGATATAGGCCGGTACGAAATCAACCTCGAAGAGAACGGCAAAATCGTCACAATCCTGAAGCAAGAGATATCGTATCTGACCGCCGCTCAGCCCATTCTCACCTTTCCTGCTCAACCATCGTCATCTGGTCCCGCGGATCAATCGTCGATATCCGCCGATGCCTCATCGGGCAGGCCGAACATCCAGCAGGAATTCCTCGACAAAGCCATCAAGGAAAATCAGACTCTCACCCTGTTCCTCATCAACGGTCAGCGTATTAAAGCTAACATTGAGGCCTATGACAATTTTACCATCCTGCTCAAGGAGGGTGGCAGGCAGCACTTGTACTATAAGCACTCGATTACCACGATCAATCGTTAGAGGTGGACCCATGGAAGCGAATCTCTTCGATAGAATGCTGAGCTCCTACCAGGAGGCACAAGTTCCCGTGACAGTGACCCTCCAGAACAATGTCCGGGTCTCAGGAAGGATCAGGGCATTCGACAGCTATGTCGTCATCGTGGAAAGCCAGAAACGGGAAATCCTCTATCGTCACGCGATAGCGTCACTCAGTACCGCTCTCCAGGACGAACAGAAGCGTCCTGCAGCCTCATTCAAGCCCGCACCGGTCAGAGCAACCCCCAATTCGCATAAGGCTTCCCAGAAGCCGAGAACAGCTCATCCTCCGGCGGCTGTGTCCTCATCCGCCGGAGAACAGAGCATCAACAGCAGCATGAAAGACGGCCTTCTCAGATGGATCCAGGGGCAGAAGGCGGCAAAATAGCATGAATTTCCGCAGCACGGCTCTCGCGGCAGCATCGGGCCTGCTCCTGGTCTTCATCTTCCCCGCGTTCGATATCCACCTCCTCGCGTGGATTGCCCTTGTTCCGCTGTTCTTAGCCCTCAACGGGCAGAGCGTAAGGAACGGCTTCCTGCTCGGCGGCACCACCGGGATCATATATTTCGCCGGAACTGTTCACTGGATCACGAACTCTATCCACTCCTATGGAGGCGTGCCGCTCATCCCGGCATCGCTCATCACCCTGCTCCTCTGCGTTTACTTGGCTCTCTATCCGGCACTCTTCGGCGGCGCCGTTGTGCACCTCGGGAAGCAGCATCCTCTGCTTTTTCCCCTTTCGGCGCCTGCGATCTGGACCGCACTTGAGCTCGCACGTACCCATGCCTTCAGCGGATTCCCCTGGTCTCTCCTCGGCTATTCACAATACCGCTCCTTGCTTTTGATCCAGATATCGGACGTTACGGGCGTGTACGGCGTCTCGTTCTTGATCGTCCTAGTCAACGCAGCGGTTGCCGAATTCCTCATGGACAGGGAAAGGTATCCTCTGCTCATCATAAGCGCAGTCACTATGACGATCGTGCTTGGATACGGATTTATGCGACTTCACAACCGGCAGGACAGCGGTGTTGTCACGGTTTCCGTGGTGCAGGGCAACATCGAACAGGACAAGAAATGGGACCCTGCGTACCAGACGGAGGTGATTGCCGCTTATACGCGTCTCACTCAGGAAGCGTTGAAGCAACAGCCTGATATCGTCATCTGGCCTGAGACCTCGGTTCCCTTTTATTTCAACGGAAAGGGACAACGCGAGAGCATGCTTCGCATGGACCTCACGGCATTCGTGAAAAGTAACGGCGTTCCTCTGCTTTTCGGAAGCCCGACATATGGAGGCAGACTCGGGGGGGACATGCATCTCAGAAATTCCGCGTTCCTGCTCACGGAGGAAGGGATGATCGGAGCAGTCTATCACAAGCTCCACCTCGTACCGTTCGGCGAATATGTGCCGCTTAAAAATATCCTGTTTTTCGCCGTGAAGATGGTGCAGGCGGCCTGTGATTTTGAATCAGGGAGCACCTATACGGTAATGACCGTCATTCCGCATGGTGCCGGCGCCAGGGAAGTCAAGATAGGGACCGTCATCTGCTACGAGATCATCTTTCCTGACCTCGTCAGGAGATTCGTCGACCGCGGAGCCGGCATCATCACCACGATCACGAACGATGCCTGGTTCGGCAGGACCTCGGCACCTTATCAGCATTTTTCCACAGCCGTTTTCCGCGCCGTGGAAAACCGCGTGCCCGTGGCCCGTGCCGCCAATACCGGCGTTTCCGGTTTTATCGACGCGCAGGGCAGGATCCTCGACAGTTCCTCCATCTTCACCAGGGCATACCTGACGCGCAGGCTCACGCCGGGTAGCTTCGAAACCTTTTACACAAGATATGGCGATGTATTCTCTTATCTGTGCGTGTTTGCAAGCATAGTGCTCCTGGCAGCAATTCGCCCAAGATTTCCATGACCGCGGGGTCCGTATCGTGAAAAGAACATCGCCTACGCCCTGTATGGATAAGAAGGCAAACGCTCTCCCTGTTAGTTTTTGATTGTTCTTTTTCTCTATGGTATAATCGGTACACGGGATAAACAGAAGGAACGTGTAGAGTGTATCGGTTTTTACCCCTCTGCATTCACCCATCGGGCAAATAGGAGATTTGCATGCTTTTAGAAGATCTGAAGCGCGAACTGGAAAACGTGAGTAATAGAATAGAGACCCTGCGGAGGCATCTTTGACACCCCTGTCAAGGAAGCACGTCTGGCCGAACTTACCCGCCTCATGGAAACCTCTGGTTTCTGGGACAATAAAGACAAGGCGAACGCGACACTAAAGGAAAAATCCTCGATTGAACGGTCGCTCAAGGATTGGGGATCCCTCTCGAATCGCCTGAGCGATCTGGAAGCCATGGCCGAGCTCGCTGCGGAAGAAGGCGGCGCGTCAATGCATGAGGAACTGGAGCATGACATTGCATCTATCCTCAAGGACATCGCCTCCGCCGAGATTGCAGCGCTCCTTTCCGGGGAACAAGACGCATCGAACGCAATTGTTTCGATCCATCCCGGCGCGGGGGGAACCGAAGCGCAGGACTGGGCCGAAATGCTGATGCGCATGTACCTGCGCTGGGCTGAAAAAAGAGCGTATAAGGCCGAGATTCTCGACTATCAGGCTGGCGAGGAGGCCGGGGTCAAATCTGTTACATTCACGGTATCAGGCGATTATGCCTACGGCAGGCTCAAGGCAGAGGCTGGTGTGCATCGGCTTGTCCGCATTTCACCTTTTGATGCGAACAAGCGCAGGCACACGTCCTTCGCCTCCCTCTTTGTGTATCCCGAAGTGGAAGAAGACATCGACATCGTGATCGACGAGAAGGATCTGCGCATCGATACCTATCGCGCCTCCAGCGCCGGTGGACAGCATGTGAACAAAACTGATTCGGCCGTCCGCATCACGCACCTGCCCACAGGCGTTGTGGTTCAGTGCCAGAACGAGCGTTCCCAGCTCAAGAACAAGAACGTAGCCATGAAGGTGTTGCGGTCACGTATATATGAACTCCGGAAGAAAGAGCAGGAAGAGAAGCTCGGGAAGCTGCTAAGCGAGAAGAAGGACATTGCCTGGGGAAGCCAGATCCGGTCCTACGTGTTTCAGCCGTACCAGATGGTGAAGGATCACAGAACCGGCGTGGAAGTGGGAAATGTCTCGGCAGTGATGGACGGCGATATCGACGCCTTCATCGACGCATATCTTATCTCTTCGAGCGGAGGGAGAGCCGCATCGGAAAACAGAAGTCAGAAGGCTGAAGCAGGATAGCAGAGGTCAGTGCGCATACAGCAGGCAGAAAAGCATACGGTGCCCTCGTATGGCTCTTGCAGCCTTTATCTCATTCAAATTCCCACCATCTGCGGCGACCGTGTATCCACGTATTTCTTCACGCCCTGGAAAAGCGCCTCGGCTATGCTCTGCCGGTATGATCCTTTGCTTAGTTGCTTTTCTTCATCCGGATTGCTGATGAACCCTACTTCGGCAAGGATACTCGGCATCTGGGTGTTGATCAACACGTAGAAGAACGCCCGCTTTACGCCTAAATTCACGACGTGTTTTTGCACGGGCTTCACTGAGTCTACAAGCGATGCCTGCACCGTATGAGCAAGCTGGAGGGATTCCTCGAGCTTGTTATCCTGTTTGAGATCCTTCAATATCTTGTCAATCTCCGAGTCTAGCTCGCTCAGCCGCTTCGTCGACATCGCGTTCTCGCGCGCTGCCGTGGCCATTGCTTCACGGTCAGACGCCTTGAGGCCCTGGATATACGTCTCGATGCCATGGGCATTCCGCCTTCTGTTCGCGTTTACATGAATCGAGACAAACAAATCAGCTCCCTTGGACTTGGCGATGAAGGGACGCTGGTCCAACGGTATAAAAACATCGCGGTCGCGCGTCATAATCACCTCACACCCTAACCGCTCTTTGACCAAGACGGCAAGTCGTTTGGCGATGTCGAGAGTTATTGTTTTTTCCATGAGACCGCTCTTGCCGATCGCGCCGGGGTCGTGCCCGCCATGTCCGGCGTCGATGGCGATTGTCTTTACCTTGAGCCCCATCTGCCGTGACAGGGACAAATTCGTATCGTTGTTCTCGTTCTTTGCTTCAGGCATCGGCACCGCTTGGGGCTCGTTCTTTGCTCCGGGCGTAGGTGCCGGTTGGGACTCGTTCTTTGTTTCGGGCGTCGGTACCGGTTGGGGCTCATCGGGCTTCCCGGTTTTCAGCTCTGTTCCCGACTCCGCGCTTTCAACCTGGGATTCGGTCTCCCCGCCCTGTTCGCCGGTTACGTCAATGACGAGGCGCTCGGGTTCGTGGAGCGGGAATGCTACATAGCTCTTGATGCTCGCAAGGTCGAGGACGACCCGCACAATGTCGGTGGCGTACTGGCTGGCGCGCACCTGTTTCAAGATGCCATCGTTTACAGGCAGCGGGTCTCTATCGACCGACTTGCCTATGCGGGCATTCAGGATGTCGAATACCAGACGATCGGGATTTTTCAGCTCCTGCGCCTGGAATTTGACGGATTTGTTCTGTTCGATAACGATTCGCGTGTATGCTCCACCCGACCAGTATCGGATTTCTTTCACCACGGCGGCTGGCATTCCCCTCCCCGGCGCAGCAATCACCGGTGCAGGCATCTTCTTGATTCCAGATTCTTCCTGTTTTTTTGGAACGGCAAGGCCTAGACGTGTCCGTGCCTTCTCGGTCCAGACGCTGTCAGGGTACGTCTCAACAAGCTTAGTATAGGTTGTTGTTGCTAAGGATGCGTTCTTCTTATAATCGAGGGAAAGTTCGATAACCCGATAAAGACCTTCCGGAGACTTGGCATGTTGCGGATAGGCGGCCTGGCATCTCCCGTACACCTGTATGGACTGATCTAGGTCCCGCGGATATTTGTTGAGCTGGTACAGCTCCAGATACAGCCCTGCCGTGTCAAAACAGGCTTCTGAGGCGCTCGGGCTCCTCGGGTATTTCCTTTCGACAAGCTCAAAGGTGCGGATGCAGTCCATCCAATAGGAGCGGTACTTTTTTTTCTTCGTGGATTTTCTGAGGTCAGCCAGACGCTGAGAGGCGATAGCATACTTGCGCCCGGCCTCGCTATTGTAAGACGGGTATGCCTCTGCGCTGAGAAGCAGCAGGATTGTGCAAGCCATGAAGGCCGCAATACGTGAACGGCCGCATTTCGACATAATTTACCTGTTGTTTTTTAACCGAATTACTGCGATATGTCAATAAAAAACAACGGCCCCGGTAAATCCCGGGGCCTCCATGTTTCAAGCCTGACACGACCAAGGCAGGCTACGACGCCGTCTTAACGGTCTCCGCGAGCTTCGTAAAGCCGGCGGGGTCAGTCACAGCCAGATCCGCAAGAATCTTTCTGTCCAGGGCCACGCCGGTCTTGGCAAGGCCGGCAATGAACCTGCTGTACGACAGGCCGTTCTGCCTTGCTGCGGCATTGATGCGCGCTATCCAAAGCCTTCGGAAATCTCTTTTGCGCGCCTTCCGGTCACGATATGCATATTTGAGCGCACGGTCCACAGCCTCGGTAGCGGAGCGGAACAGTTTCGATTTTGCGCCCCAGTATCCTTCAGCTTGATTAAGCACTCTCTTTCTTCTAGCCCTTGTCTTAGGGCCGCCTTTTGCTCTCGGCATTATCCTCAGACCTCCTTTTTTATTCTCACTCCACATTCCGAGGTTCGCTCTCGGGAATAAGGAGCATCAGATGTTATATCTTTCCGTATGGAAGCATCTGCCTGATGTTTTCCTTATTATCCTTGGTGATCTCGAACGCACCGGTCAGCCGTCTCTTACGCGTAGCGTTCTTGCCGGTCAGCAGATGGCCCTTCCAGCCTTTGCGCCTCATGACCTTGCCCGTGCCCGTCACTTTCAGCCTTTTGGCAGCGCTCCGCTTGGTCTTCAATTTCATCTTTGCCATTTTTTCCCCTTCCGCCTTTGTGAGTTTTACAGTCCCCGCATATCAAAGAGGGGAGAACGTCTCCCCGTTGGATCGCTCATCACTCTTCACGGATTACCGCTATTTTGCTTTCGCCCCTAACAGCATCGACATATTCCTCCCCTCCATGCGGGGCTGCTGTTCGATGACAGCTTCGTTCTGGAGGTCATTAACGATGCGGTCAAGCACTGCCTTGCCATACGTCGTGTGCGCCACCTCCCTGCCGCGGAACATGATGGTAACCTTGACCTTATTGCCGTCTTCGAGGAACCGCTTGATGTTGTTCATTTTGAACTGGATATCGTGCTCGTCCGTCCTCGGCCTCAGCTTGATCTCTTTGACGACTATTACGCTCTGGTGTTTTTTGGATTCATGGGCCTTCTTGGCAAGCTCGTACTTGTATTTCCCGAAATCCATGATTCGGCAGACCGGCGGCTTTGCAGTGGGCGCCACTTCGACCAGATCAAATCCGAGGTCCTCTGCCTTTCGGATCGCCTCCCGGGTATCAAGAATACCGAGCTGCTCACCATCAGAGGAAATGACCCTGACCTCCTTCACCTTGATCTGGTAATTGATCCTCGTCGTAATTTTAGTGATAAACAATCACCCCCTCTTCAGCTCTGTTTTCGTATTTTTTTCTTGAATGTTGTTCTGCACGGCAGTGATGAATTCCGCGAGCGGCATTACGCCGAGGTCTTTACCCCCGCGCTCGCGCACCGCCACTGCGTTCTGCTGCACTTCTTTATCTCCCACCACGAGGATATACGGCACTTTTTCAAGAGTGGCCTCGCGGATTTTGAACCCCATCTTTTCGGAGCGCGCGTCGATTTCGGCCCTGATTCCAGCGGCAAGCAGATTCTGCCGCACTTCCTTGGCGTAGACGAGCTGCTTGTCGGTGATCGTCACCACCCGGGCTTGAACGGGTGCAAGCCAGACCGGAAAAGCTCCCGCGTAATGCTCGATCAGCATGCCAAAGAACCGTTCGATCGATCCTAGAAGAGCCCGGTGGATCATATAAGGCCGATGCGCCTGGTTGTCGACGCCGATAAAGTTCATATCGAATCGCTCCGGCAAGTTGAAATCGAACTGGACCGTCGAACACTGCCAGAGCCTTCCCAGGGCGTCCTTGATCTTGATATCGATCTTTGGGCCGTAAAATGCGCCGCCGCCCTCGTCCATCTCGTATCCGAGATTCACTTTGTCCGCCGCCACCTTGAGGGCTTGAGTTGCCTTCTCCCACATGGTATCATCGCCCACGGCCTTCTCCGGCCTCGTGGCTATATAGGCCTTGAAGTCATCGAACCCGAAGGTCCTGAGCATCCGCACTGTGAAGTCGATCACCTGGATGATCTCCGCTTCCATCTCCTCGGGAGCTACGAAAATATGCGCATCATCCTGTGTGAAGCCTCGAACCCTCAGCAATCCATGCAGCACGCCGGAACGCTCAAATCGATAAACAGTGCCAAGCTCGGCGTACCGCATCGGCAGCTCCCGGTACGAACGGAGTTTGTTTTTGTAGATCATGATGTGGAAAGGGCAATTCATAGGCTTTATATAAAACTCCTGCCCTTCCACTTCCATGGAGGAATACATGTTCTCGCGGTAAAAACCGAGATGACCAGACGTCCCCCAGAGTGCTCCTCTGCCGATATGCGGAGAGAACACAAACTCATAGCCGTTCCTCTGGTGTTCGTCGCGCCAGAAGTCTTCTATGGTCTTCCGGATAAGCGCTCCACGCGGATGCCACAAGACTAATCCGCCGCCCACATCGTCGGAGAGCGAGAAGAGATCTAGTTCCTTGCCGAGTTTACGATGATCTCGCCGTTTGATCTCCTCAAGCCGGGTCAGATAGGCGTCCAGGGTCTCCTTGGCCGGGAACGAAATGCCGTAAATCCGCTGCAGCATCTTGTTCTTCTCGTTGCCCCGCCAATATGCGCCGGCGATGGAGAGGAGTTTGAAAGACTTTATCTTTGCCGTTGACGATACATGGGGTCCCCGGCAAAGGTCTGCGAAGTCTGACTGCTCATAGACCGTAATCGTGCCATCAGGCAGTTCGTTGATCAACTCTACCTTGTAACTCTCCCCCCTCTTTTCAAAGAACGACAAGGCTTCAGCCTTCGAAAGAACTTTTCTCTTTATCGGGCTGGCTGCCTTGGCGAGTTCCGCCATCCTTTTTTCGATCTTCTCGAGGTCCTCGGGCGTCAAGTTCCGTTCAATATCGAAATCGTAGTAAAAACCTTCTTCGATCGACGGACCGATGGCGAGCTTGGCTTGCGGAAAAAGCTGCTTGACCGCGTGCGCCATGAGGTGCGATGTGCTGTGCCAGTACACTTCGCGGCCGCTCGCGGCGTCAAAGGTCACTATCTCGATCGCGGCGTTGTGTTCAACCGGGATATTCAGATCCTGAAGTTGACCGTCTAATTTTATGGCAAGCGCGTCTTTAGCGAGGCGAGAGCCGATTTGCTCGGCAACTTCCTGACCGGTGATGCCAGAGGCATACTTTTTGACCTGACCGTCAGGCAGCCTGAGTTGTATTTCACTCATAGATAGAAGACATGGTTTTTGTTCAGGGAGGTAGTTCTAAGGATCTATACTCCCCATCCTTTACCGACTTTACCTTGTTATGCCGTTACCGTGCTTTCCGGCACGAAGATTTACCGTTATTACACCCAACCCGTCCTTACCGGCACAGCAACTGCACATTCAAAAAGTTAATTTAAAGGAAAAGACGAGGTTTGTCAAGCGATAAATAACTGAAAAGTAGGACAAAACGGGGTCATCTGCGAAATCATGCGATACGGTGGATCAGGCGGCAAAAATGGACTTTTATCAATAATATCAAGTGCATCGTAGTCATGAAGACGAATGATGGTAAATCACGGTTCAGACCGGACCTATCCCCTGATCCCTCGTTTAAAAATGTCCCAATCCACCATATGCTCTATGGGAGCCAAGTCGTCAGTGAGGGGCTTGAACCTGTTGTCGTACAAACTTTCCCTAAAGTTCGCCTGGCTGTATTGTACAATACCTCCGAGCTCTGTGCCGGCCGCTCTTGCGAGCAATGTAAAATCTATGCTTCTATCGGAAGCTACTACGACATTATCGACAGAACCCGGGACTCTCATCCGGTAAACGTGGCCGAATACGAGTCGAAGCGTGTTACAGATGCTCTGAATAAGAGGAGCGTCCTCCTTTGCCGAGGAAACGTTCATGGCGACAATTCCGCCATCGGAAAGCCTCTGCTTCACCTGGCTGAAGAACTCCATCGTCGTAAGATGAAATGGGATATAGACCTGCTGAGTGTAGGCGTCAATGACGAGGACATCATATTTACCACTGTTCTGGTCCACGAAGATGCGCCCGTCTTGATTGTATGTTCTCACCGCGTTGCTCAGGGCAAAGTAAGTCCGGGCGATCTGTATCACTTTCGGATCTATCTCCACGCCGTCAATTTCGATGGACGGGTGAAAATAGTGGAGTTGGTTCGCGATGATGCCCCCGCCCAGACCGATGATAAGCGCGTTTTTGGGGGGATCTTTGAAGAGGAACGGGAGCAGAGAATAGTAGTCATAGTAGTAGTTCAGGCCCGTGAGGACGCTTTTCTTGTTCGCGACCGTCTGGAAACCTGCCGCGTCGTTGTACACAAGGTATCGGAAAGAACCTTTGTCAAAGACCTCGATATACTGATATGCAGACTCCGTTGTGTAGATCTCGCCAGAGGTCTCTCGTGCGGACGGTATCGGGAAGATCAAGGGTACGGCCGCGGCGACAGAAAGAAGCGCATTTCTCCTGTTGGCAAATCCCAATGCCGTCACGATGAAAAGCACTGCCGCAAAGAACAGGATCGTCTTGCCGGTACCCACGGTCGGGATGAACACCAGTATAGGCAAAAAAGTGCCCACGACGCTCCCTATGGTAGAGATACCAAAGACTCGCCCGGCGGAGTCTCCTACATGACCGTTTTCAGCCATGATTCGTACAAGGAACGGACTGGTCATCCCCATGATCACGATTGGCGGCGAGAAGAGAATCGCTATGGCCGAGAGCGAGCCGAAGAATATGAACGAGAAGGACGAATTGAAGCCCTCCATGACCGACGAGAGCCACCTGACAATAGCCGATGCTATAAAAGGGAGCACGAGGAGAAATGAGCAAGCGACCAGCAGAAGCTTCAGCAGAATGTCGAGTCGCGGCTTCCGGTCGGCGAGCTTCCCGCCGATAATGTAACCTACCGATAGGGCGATCATGATGACGCCAATGATGTTTGTCCAGACAAAGGTGGATGTTCCGAAGAACGGTGCCATGAGCCGGGATGAGCAAAGTTCAACGGCCATGATGCTCATGCCGGAGAAAAAGGCAAGAATGTAAATGTACAGTGGTGTAATATTCATTTTATGGATTGTGGGGTTGCTGCGCTGCATTCTCTCACTCTGTCATCACGGAGCTTCTCGTGCTTCTCCGTGACGATCCTATGACGCTAAATGGCTTTTCCCACTGCCTCCCACCGCATATCGCCTGTCAGTATGCCATTCGTGATCATGCAATGATCTTCGGCCATATTCGCGAGTGAACAGGTAATTGCGCGGAAGGTAGTAATGATTGACGCTGAGGAATGCCATAAATATGATGAACTTACCATTGAATAGGCCGGCAACCGTGCGCAATCTTAAACTATAAGAAACACTGACACACCAAACAGGAAAGGAGTCAGCCTATGTCAGCCAACTCCTTGTTTCTCTTGGTATACCCGGACGGTTTCAATCGCCTACTCTCTCTTGTCGAGGTGAGCTCCCTAATGAAAGGACTTTCCCTTCCTGATTCTTCGCTACTATCTATTCATGATAGTTACAAAAAATTCCGCCTCTCGCTTTCTCTATCGGACAATTACTGCACATGGCAATTTACAGAATGCGATGCAGATTGTCAAGCAAAATACTGAAAGGCCGTCGAGTAATCAGGTGCTTTTATAATTCATGATCGTAGAATTTATCATTGAATGAATAACGACCAACAAGAGCTACATAACAGGTGCATAATGTCTATTACTCAGATTTGCTGTGAAGGTAAGTTGAAAGGGTGTAAAACTTCAGTGATGAAAATCTATTTTCTTGCCTGCATAAAAGTCATTTCCTAATTTTCTATAATATGGACTAAAATGATAGATTCCCCTGAAGGGCATTACAGTAAAAACAACTATTAGATATCTTTGCTCTTAATAAAAGGGACATTTTTAGCAAGTAGTTAGCTAGTACTCTTGGCAAAATAAAACCTAATATTACCTGGATTTTTTTTATCATATTACTAGATTAGCCTGTGTGGCATGCTGTTTAGTGATCATCTCGAAGCAATCGCATGTAAGTTTAAATGAATATAGGCGTTATTTTGAAATTTGTAATGCTATCTTGTAAGTGTGAAAAAGGGCTGTACGGGCGAACGAGATTAAATGTAATCATTGTAATCAATATTATCAAATTATGCTTTTTATCATACTTCACAGCCAACAAAAAAAGAGTCAGCTATAACAGCTAACTCCCTATAAAAATGGTAGGCCCGGGCGGTATCCAAAAATAGGATAGAAAATAAAAAAAGAATGAATAATCAATATTGTGCGTAACTTTTCGTAACTACCCTAAAAATACCCTACAATTAATCTTGACCAACAATTGGATGGAATATACACTTATAACGTTGCAGCTTCTGCTTACTTCTCCCAACTTTATTATTCTATAAAAACCCATCCGATTTTTTCTCACCTAAAAATCGAAAGCACTTTTTTGCGTTTGTGTATCTGATACACATTTTTTGAGCTATATCAACACGTTTGGTTTCCCGAAAAGTAAACCCCTCTTAAGGTGAGGGCATAAAGCCAACGGATCCAGGGAACGGTACGGCTGGGTTGCGGGAATACAAAAAATCAATAAGGACAACAAGGGGAACTTTTGGGTGGCGGACAAATTGCACAGCGTCATCAGCGTATATGACAGTAACACTCAGTTCCTGATGGAAATCGGCGGTTGAGTGAACGAGCCGAGAAGTTTGTGATCACCCCCGAGGGAATGGCTGTGGATGGCAGCGACAAGCTGTATATCACAGGCCGGTAACCGAGGGGTCAGTGTTTTCAGGCTGATCTACAACTGAAGACACAATTCCATAGATAAAGGAGGTGAAAGCCGGAATAGAATAAAAAAAGTGGGCAGTAGTAAGCAGTAAGAAGTACGTTGTACCCGTGTCGGATAAGCCGACACACCCAATCCTCCGAAAAGAGCAAACCTATCGCAAGGTGGGGGCACAAAGCCAACGGGTCCCGGAAACGGGACGGCCGGGTTGCCGGAGCACAAAAATCAATAAGGAGGATTCTAATGAAGGTTTACAAATTAAGTCTTATCCTTGTCGCTGCAGCCGCGGTGGTGTTCGGGCTGAGCGGAATCAGCTTCGCGTTCCATGCGGGCGGCGTCGCCGAGTGCGTGGGCTGCCATCAGATGCACAATGCAGCAAATGCTAACCTCCTGGTAGCCTGTGATGACAGTTCGACCTGTCTGAGCTGCCATACTGGTGTAGGCAGCTTCCATGTATCCACCCCCGACTCACTTATGCCCCCTGGTACACCGCCACAAAATGAGACACCTGGTGGTGACTTCGGCTGGCTGCACAAGAGCTATTACTTCACTGTCCGTGGTGGAGCGACCACCGACCTGGGCGACGCCCATGGCCATAACATTATTGCTGCATGCAACCCCGGCGGCGTTTACGTTATTGACCCCACCAATGTCACGGCCCCTGGCGGCACGTATCCGGGCGCTCAGCTCGCCTGCACCAGCTGCCATGACATGCATGGCAAAGGCCGCTATCT
>Ga0187777_10000004_pt1 | contig 212357 bp, 169 predicted proteins | sample 1015_Q2_SP5_10_M_FD_132416 | JGI IMG/M metagenome (GOLD analysis project Ga0187777, IMG submission 132416) | Tropical peat soil microbial communities from peatlands in Department of Meta, Colombia - 1015_Q2_SP5_10_MG | ecosystem: Environmental > Terrestrial > Soil > Wetlands > Peat | place... | reverse complement strand
CAGACGAGGCTCTAAGGGCCGATGCCGTATCACTTGGTCTTGGCGGGGGACTCCACAATGTCGGCTTTGTATCGCTGGAAAATGGCTTCGACTTCACTCACTTCCCGCTCACCGATGCTGTGCTTTCTGAGCGCCTGTCGAGTGTAATCTAGGTTGATCTCCCATTCAGTTTCAGTGATGCCAAGACCAGCGTGAGAAGTCCTCATGTCCCGCCCAATGTAGAGACACGGTCCACCTGCCAGCTGGCATAGCTGATCTACGAACAACTGCCGCGCCCGTTGCTGAGAATCAGTGCTGCGGCCCATAGCAAAGCGACTAAACTTTGGATCGTTTCTGAGCATCTGGAACAGGTCATCCACAACAGCCGCAATCACGTCGTAACCGCCGAGTCGGTGGTACAGCGGAGAATCCACAGTGGTGGGGGTCATGAGCTCGGATTATAGCGAAAGGACTGCCCGCGCGAACACACAGCTAAGCAAAGCATGGGTCTCAGAAATCCCAGTCCAGTAGGAGGCCGGGGTCCGGGGATTGACCATGACCGTGCTCGGCTCGAATGAGGGCAGGGCTCTTCAGTCCGCATTCGCCTTTTTCACTTCCGGCTGAATCAGCAGGCCCTCTTCGCCGGTCAAAAGTAGATCCCTCATGAGGGTTTGGAGCTGTTGACTCTGGCCCCACTAAAATCTCTACAATGCTCCCGTCGGCAGTTGGGCTGTGGGACGGCGCCAGAGGCAAAGGGTATCCGACCATGAGGTGCCAACCGAAGGGGACACCGAGCATGGATGAGCAGCGGGCTCTATTAAGACATTTTCTGGCCGCTCTAGCCTACCGGACGCAGAAAGCGCTTCGTGGCGCGCCACCGGACTTCTCGGAGTTCAGGCCCCCACTTCTGGTTCGTACGCCTCATGAATTGATTCGCCACATGGACGACCTCCTGGGATATGCTCGAACTTTCTTTGTTGGTGGTACTTACCGTGCGCCTGTACTGCACGACTTCGTTGCGGCTGTAGCCCATTTTCACGAAACCCTTGCAGAGCTAGCACAGCACCTTGAACGGGGAACCAAGCTGCAAGGCATCACGGCTGAAATCCTGTTGCAGGGCCCCTTTTCCGATGCTATGACCCATGTCGGCCAACTGGCCATGTTGCGACGGCTCGCGGGCAGCCCCGTTCCTCCTGAGAACTTCGTGTTCGCGGCCATCACCCCCGCCAATTTGGGTGTCGATCAACCGCTTCCCGTTAGTCCTGACAAAGATTGGCCGGAAAGACTTTGATTCAAGCAGTCCGGAGTGGGCCAAGATTCTGGGGGGAGTAAAGCTGACCCGTAGGCTGTGCGGAGGTCTCGAGTGCCGGCTTTAAATCGGAGGAGCGCGTGATCGGGAATGTTGTGGCATCGCTCAGACAGAATCCTGAGCTCGCAGTGTTCCTGACCCTCGCGCTCGGATTCCTGTTGGGACGGGTGCGGCTTGGGACGTTCAGGCTCGGAAATGTCGTTGGCACGCTGCTCGCGGGCGTGCTCATCGGCCAACTCGCCATCGAAGTGCATCCCCTCGTCAAGATCGTGTTCTTCGATCTGTTTCTGTTCGCGACCGGCTACAAAGTGGGCCCACAGTTCTTCCGGGGGCTCAAGAAGAATGCGATGCCGCAAGTGTTGCTGACGGTAGTCTTGTGTGTAACGAGCCTGATAGCCACGGTGGTGGCGGCGAAGTTGCTCGGGTATGACTGCGGTACCGCTGCGGGCCTGCTGGCTGGCGCCTTCACAGAGAGTACGGTCATCGGAACGGCAGGGGACACGATCGCCCGGCTGAATTTGCCGGGTGCCGAGAAGCAGAGACTGGTGAACAACATCCCGGTCGCGTACGCGGTGAGCTATCTCGTTGGGACCGGCTTCGTCGTCTGGTTCCTCTCGAGTCTGGCGCCGAGGCTGCTGGGAGTTGATCTGAAGGCGGAGAGCCGGAAGCTCGAAGCACAGATGTCCGCGAGGCCCACCGAACCGTCCGGCGTGCGCGCGGGCTACCGGGAGTGGGACATCCGGGCGTATCGCCTGGCCGACATCTTTGCGAGTTGTCGGATCGCCGATCTGGAAAAGTCCTTTGTGCCGGAACGCGTGTTTGTCGAGCGAATCCGCCGCGACTCCAAGTTTCTCGATGGGACGCCCGATACCGTGCTGCTTGCGGGCGATGTCGTCGCCGTAGTGGCCCGCCGCCGCGTGCTGCTCAGCGCGGGTTTCCCGATTGGTGTCGAGGTCGAGGACCGCGAACTGTTGGACTTCCCGGTGACCACGGCCGATGTTGTTGTGACAAACCGCGCCGTTGTGGACCAGACGCTTCCAACCCTTGCCGAGGAGTACGGCCGCGGCGTCGCCCTCCAGAGGCTTATCCGAGGTGCGGAAGAAATCCCATTCACGTTGGAGACCACCGTGCAGCGCGGCGACCTGCTTCGCATCACCGGTGCTACACAGCATGTGGAGCGCGTAGGGAAGATCCTGGGCTACATCGAGCGACCCTCGAGCGAGACCGACGTGGTGTTTGTCGGCCTCGGAATCCTCGTGGGTGGGTTAATCGGTTTGCTGTCGGTCAGGGTTGGCGGTCTGTCGCTCAGCCTCACGGCCAGCGGTGGCTCTCTGATCATGGGGCTGGTGTTCGGGTGGCTGCGATCCGTACGCCCAACCTTCGGTCGCATCCCCGAACCGGCACTCTGGGTCTTCGACACCGTCGGCCTAGCGGTCTTCATTGGCGTCGTTGGCTTGAACGCGGGGCCCAGCTTCGTCACCGGTCTGCGCGTCACCGGACCGAGCCTTCTCCTGGTGGGTTTTCTCGTTGCCCTGACACCACACGTGGCGGCGCTGCTCTTCGGACATTACGTGCTGAAGGTGAACCCGGTGATCCTGCTCGGCGCCTGCGCGGGCGCGGGAACGGTAACGGCGGCGCTGCGGGCGATTCAGGATGAAGCCGAAAGCAAGCTGCCAGCACTCGGGTACACGGTGCCGTACGCGATCGGCAACATCCTGCTGACTGCGTGGGGCCCCGTCATCGTGATGCTTACCAGGTAGTCATTCCCCGCACTGGGATTTCGCATACCCCGGCGAAACTCCGGCAGCGTACCTTGCTGCGCCTGCATCTCTTCCATCTATCAGCCGGTTGAGAATGCGACAGGTCTGGCGCGACCTCTGCCCGCCCGGGCTGCCATGCGCGCATGGCCTAAGGACTAAGCAGCACCTTCTGCGACAGTTCCTTGGGCAAGCCGGCGCACTTCGGTTTCCTCAAGTCGAAATTCCGTGAAACCGCAATCCAAACAGACCGTGATCTCTGGAAAGACCAAGACGGTCGGATTCCTCAGGTTATTGAGTCCGGGCAAATGAATATTGATTTCGCTATTAAACCAGCTCTGGTTTTCTGATTGGCACAACTTGCACGACATTCCAACCTCCTGGCTGAGCGGCACGAAATAGACAATCCGTCCGGGTACTAGATAGACTCGCGTATCTTACAGCGAGCGACTTTACATCCCTCTGCGAGCGTTCGTAACCGGTGGACAGAAAGGGCGGGAGAGCGAGCCCGCCCCTTCCAAGGAGAGACCACGACTGTCACATTTTGCCGAAGGTCGCGGTCATTCGCTGAGGCAAAACCCACCAATCATACCAAATCATCGCCAAATTTGCTGATAGGCAATATCAACTAAGCGATATTAGACGGCTTGCCGAACGATGCGCCTGGAGTATCGCAACCGCGAGGTCAACGTGCCACGAAGTGGGAAGTCCGCAATGAGGCCAAGAACACAGGCAGTGGCCACGACTGCTTTACCACCGCTCTCGAACGATGTGCGGGCCGTCATCGTTCGTACCTGCTGAGGACCTCTGATTCTACGAGGGCGTGTGAGCTGCGGCTTCCGTTGAAAGTCTTCGGTCAATTTCTAGTCAGTGTGTCGGTCGCCTCTCAACTAGAACCTCGTTGGTTGGGTTGAGACTCGTTTCCATGTTGTGAGCCTCCAATTCTCCTTCCTGATCTTCCGAGCGACGTAACCGTAAAGGGCAGGGTGATCGAGATCACTGCTGCTCTTTCCGCATATGCTAACGTTCTGTGAGCCGGATTCTGTTTGACTCCGGAGTTTAAGGCCCCGGAAGTGTTACTCGACAGATCGCAGGGCGTTGACGCAGGCGGCCCGCAGCACCATTCCCATGCGGTAGCTTGGGCGCTAAGCAGGAAGCATCGGAGGTCGTCATGTTCTGCAATGGATGTGGCCAGGAAGTACAGCCGGGACAAGCTTTTTGTAGCAAGTGCGGCAAGCAAATCGTCGGTCCCGTAGCAGTCGCCAAACCCCTCCCGAGCCGAGTGGAGCATCATGTGCACTTGCTCGGCATTCTGTGGTTCGCCCTTTCCGCTCTCAACGCGGTGGGCGGCCTGTCCTTGTTCATTCTCGGCGGCACTCTGTTTCCGCACTTGCGTGAGATGAAGGGAGTGCCTCGGGACGTGCCCGTCGGTTTCCTCAGTTCGTTGTTTAGCACGCTTGGGATGATCGTGCTGGCCAAGGCGGCTTGCGGATTCATCACCGGATGGGGCTTGCTGCAACGCAAACCCTGGGGCCGCATGCTCGCTCTCGTGCTGGCCTTTATCGCGCTGTTTAATATTCCGTTCGGAACGGCGCTCGGCGTCTACACGCTGTGGGTACTGCTGCCGAGCGGGTCGCAACGGGAGTACGATGCTCTCGTGCCGGCACGGGCGGCGTAGCCCTTAGCGCGGCGGAGGATGCAGTTGGCAGCTTCAACGCGCGGCGTTCAGCAGCAGCCGCGGGGCAGTACGGTCCCTGAGATCCACAACGGCGCCCAATCGGCTGAGGAGGTCGATCCCCAGGACTCCGTCGAGCTGGCGGCCACAGGCGCGTCCGATGGCGGACAGGTCGATGGCCGACAGAGTCAGATTCCGCAGGTGGTGGTCGCCGATCACGAACTCGCTGAGCGTGATCTTCTGACCCTTGATCTCGGACGTTCCATTCCAGGATGTGACCGAAAGCCTCTGCAGGTTGCCGTGGGCGAAGGACTTTGCATTGAGGATGGATGTGGCCGCCGTGTCCAGCAGAAAGGAAAACTTCATTCCGGAAACACTGACCTGCACCACTGGCAAACCATCGCAGGTGCTCAGAGGAATCTCCTCCGCCGAACTCGCGTCGACCGCCGTGAAAAGCAGCAGCAAGAACAGAACAGGGAACATACGCGCCCCCGGCAACACCATAGCATAAAAACGAACGTTCGTGCTATTATTGTCCGGCGCGCGCGGCCCCCGCTTCGTTGGCTATGCCTAAGACAACCCGAGTCGTGACGAAACCAGGGCGCCCCAAAGGCGAGCGCACACGCGAGAACATTCTCCGAGCGGCCGTAGACCTGGCTTCGCTCGAGGGACTGGAGGGCCTGACCATCGGCCGTCTGGCCGATGAGCTGAAGATGAGCAAGAGCGGCTTGTTTGCCCACTTCGGCTCCAAACAGGATCTGCAGTTGGCCATCGTAGGGATGGCGCGCGAGATCTTCAAGGAGCGCGTAATCCGCCCCGCATTGGCAAAGTCTCCGGGGATGCCTCGTGTGCGCGAGCTCTGTGACCGCTGGCTCAGCCACGTAGAAGAAAAGGTATTTGCCGGGGGCTGCTTTTTCACGGCAGCTTCCTTCGAGTTCGACAGCCGGCCCGGCCCGGTCCGGACCGCGATCGTCGAGGCGATGCAACAATGGCTAGCCACCCTGACCCGTGCCATCGAGGAAAGTCAGAAAGCCGGACACATCCAAACCAGCCTGATCGCGGAGCGGTTCGCGCTTGAGATCTATTCGATGGCGATGGGCGCTCATTGGGCGTTCCAGTTGCTGGACCAAAAGACTGCCTTGGTTAACGCGCGCGAGACGATACTGGCTCGCTTGCGCTCTGAAGCGCGCATAGCGCTCTGAACCGGGCAAAGTTGAGGCGGCGGGAACCGTTGTGAATGCTGCTGGGCGGAGTCAAGATCAGGCAGAGGGTATGGCGCGGAAGGATTGGACGGGAAGAACCGCGGGAAAAGCAAGGGATGCGCCCGGCGTCAGTCGCGAGACGCACCCCTCCTACAATTGCCTTCCTGTTAATGGTCTTTTCTTCGGTGTCGGGCTACCTCGTCCACGAACTTTTTTCCATTCGGTGTCCCCAAGCCGGTGACGTTGTCCCAGCCTTCGTCCACGTTCAAAGAGGTGTCGGTACCGAAGGTGATGACATACCAACGCGTGGAGGTGCCATTGTACAGAGCAGTGTAAAACTTCTTGCGGGTCTCCAGCGGTTGGGCCAGGTCCTTCACAGAAAGGAAGGTGGTTCCCGCACTTGTCGTGATCGTTCCCCTCACGTTGTCATGCGAGCCGACCGGAACAATATCGGTGATGGCACGTTCAGACAAATCATAGAGTAATCGCGCGGCCTGACCGAGCGGCTCATGTGCCTTCTGGTTGGCAATGGCCCAAAGACCGGAGAACGTCGGACTGGCCAGACTGGTGCCACCATACGCAGCGAAAAACAATCCGCTGTTCGGTGGTGCTCCAAAGCAACTGGTGCCGTCGCAGATGATCTCGGCTCCAGTGTAGGGGTCCGCCAGGTAGGAAATATCGGGAACCTTGCGCCCCCTGCCCCGCAAATCATCCTGATAGCGTGGCTTGTTAAAGAAGTCGCTGGTGCCGCCACCAGAGCCAAAGTCGAAGCCCAACTCAAGAGGAGGCACTATTGGGCTGCCGTCCGGAAGCGCGTTGGCGATGCGCGTGAGGTTATTGCCCCAGCCAGTCTGAAACTTGATGCTGTCGTCAGGATTCAAGAAAAGACTGGTACCGCCGACCGCGGTGGCCCAGGGTGAATCGGCGGGGGTGCTGACCCCGAAGAGCAGAAGCCCGGCGGTGACCCCGCTGGGGTTGGAGTCGCCATCGTCCCCGGAAGAGAAATTCACCGAGATGCCTCTGGCCGCCCCCATCCGGATGATCCGGTTCCACGTCTTCAGCAGCGCGGGCGGCGCGTCACTCTCTGCCTCCCCATAGCTGTTGGAGATCACGTTGCCCAAATGGTGGCGGATCGCAAATAGAAGGGCAGCTTGCAGGTCACTGTCGTTGTTGGTCGGGGCAATCACCAGAGCAATGCTGGCGTTTGGGGCAACCGCGTGCGACCACTCGACGTCCAGCGTGGTTTCGGTGGCCCAGCCCGTATCCTGCGTCGCGGGCAAGCCTCCGGGATAGTAGACCGTGAAGTTCGAGGAGGTCAGGTCCGGCAGTCCATAGAGTTGGGAAAACGCCTCGGCGTCGGCCTGAATCGTAGGCGAGCCGTAGGCGTCCACAATGACCACGGTCTGACCCGTTCCATCGAGACCGGCCGCGTACAGCTTATCGAGACCGTACGCGGTCTGCACTTCGCTGGGTTGATAACCACAGGGGGGCAACGTCCCGAAGGCTGTGTTGGTGATGTCGGCCCCGTAGCGATTGCCGGAGTAGGTGGCAGTGGGCAGTCCGCCGCCAGTCGTGAAAGTAACTGTCTCGGGCGGCCGAAGGCATTGCGCCGAGAAGAAGAAACCGTTGGGGATCGAGTTGAGCGGGACCGCGGGCAGCGGAGCGCCGGTGTCGGGATCGATCGGCCTGACGCTATACGCATGCATGCGGGATTCCGACAATCCTCCTACGGCGGCTACCAGGCTGCCGGCAGGTTCGTCAACCGAGGGATCGGCCGTGTTCGAATAAAAAACCCGCCCGTTCTTTCGGAACTGGTGGATCTTCACGTTGAAGGCGTTCTGCAGGTCGGCTACTGTCCCCGAGGCCTTCAGGAAGTGATTGCCCTCACCCACGGCAGAGACTGCCAGGTTGTGCGCCGTTAGGAAATTCTGCACCGTCGCTGCTTCGTCCGCCGTCGCGGCTTGCCCGTCTAGTTGCCGCGTGGTGAGCCAGTTATGGTAATTGGCAGAGCCCGGATCGTAGAGCTCCTCGACCGCCTTATCGCTCGCGGCGGTCCTGGTTAGGGAACGGATCCAGACGGTAATACCGATCGACTTGGCAGCATCTTCCGGGCCCAGGTCCTGGGCTTGGGACAGAGACGGTGGGGTGTTGTTGGCGATGATGTGCTTTCCCTGTGCCTGGGCTGCTCCGACCAGCACAACAGCCACCCCAATCACCAGCGCCGCCATCTGGCAAACGCCTGCTAGCGGCGCCCGAGTTGAACTGGCCGCGAGAATTTCTTGCTTCTTGTCATTCATGAATTCCTCCACAGATGTGCCCGAATGTTCGGTTCGTGGTCGTGTTGGCAGTCCTGACCTCTGAGAGACCGGGTGTGAAGCTGAACCTAGGGAGATGGCCGTTGGTCCCACGATGCTGGATTTCGCCCAAAGCCGCCTTGGGAATGCGCTCGATTTCACCTGTGGAATGGCCAGCCAGCAAGAACCAGTTGACGGACGGCCGAAACAGCAGCTGGGAACGTCGGAAGTTTACTCCGGCGCTACCGTTTGTCAACACAAACATTTTCGGGAAGTGCCCGGATACACGGTCGAAAACCCCGGCCCAGTGCGTGATTTGGCCGGCCCGGCTTTCCCCAAGTCAGAGCTTGGCAACGTGCACTGCAGCTTTCGTGTGGATCGATGTTGAGGTAAAACGCAACAGCAGATGGCAAAGGTTGCTACTGATGACGTGCTGCAAGCAAGTACTGTTCGCAACCGTAGAGCCACGCACTGAGGACGTGAGGTCTGAACAGAACCTCGCCGCGAGAAGCCGTCCACAAGTGTCGCACGGCTACCACCGAGGCTCGAACAGGGCCTAACGCTGGTCACTTAGGGTCGAAGCGGACAGAACAGCAGCTGGCAGGGCACGACGCGCGCCAAGAAAGCCAACAATTCCACCCGCTTTGCAAAACTGGATTGCAGTTTTCTCAGCTATTTCCCGCTTATAGGGATAGGGTTCCTGAGATAGGCTTGCACTTGCTTGAGCCGGAGGCGATGGAGGGCAACCCCTGGTGGCAACCTTTTTCCTATGAAACGATTGACGGAAGAGGCGAAACGGTGTAGGTTTTCCCCAATCTTTTCTGTCTCTGCACCGAGATGGGGGTCGCTCGGCCCAGGGCCTGATGAGAAGTCGGGTTCCTCGACCGGTTCAGCTTGGCGGAATCTATGCGGACCCTTCTGACAACTCTCGGCATCGCAGCGCTTCTAGTGTGTTCTCAGTCAGCCGGCGCCTGTGGCGATAAGCTACTGGTGCTTGGTCGCCCGCTTCGCTTCTCCTCCTCGCGGCCTGCTGCCATTCTTGCCTACGCGCCGCCCGGATCTCCACTGGAGTCTGTGTTCAAGCGTCCGGAATGGATCTCGGCCATGGCCAAGGGTAAGCATCAGCTGCGCGTCGCGCAGTCTCCTGAGCAAGTCGCTGAAGCACTAAGAACCGAGCGGTTCGATGTGGTCCTGGCTGGCTGGCCCGAGGCTCGAAATCTACCGGCACAAGTCGCCGCCGCAGCTCCCGCCACTGTGTTCGTCCCGTTCGTGAACGGCAATGCCCGCGATGTCGCCCGCGCTGCCGAGAAGGCATATGGCGTCGCGGTGAAAGACGGGGCTAAGAGTGGTGATTACCTGTTGGCCATAGGCCGAGCGGTCGATCTGCACGACCGCAGGGTCGAAGCGGCGGCGCGCGAAAAGCGGAACTCGGGCAAGAGCTCCTGATTGGGAGGTAGATCGTGGGTTGGCGCGCGTGGCATCCCCAGGGATTGATCCGCTTGGGCTTCTTTTTCGCCTGCTCCCTGCCGGCTTTCGGACAGGCCTGGACTCCGCCCCGGGGGGAAGGCGAGTATGCCATGGTCTTCCAGGACCTCTACACCACCAAGCACACCTTAGGGGATGGTTCGCGAGTGGACGCCGGGCACGTTACTCTTCTTGGCCTAGTTAATAGCGTGGACGTCGGGATTACCGACAGGTTTGCCGCCACGCTGGCGTTCCCGGTGGGCATGGGCCTCTACAATGGCACGACTCCGCATCTGCTGCCGATCGACAACGGGAATTTTCACGGCAGCCTGCAGGACTTGGGAATCGGCCTGCGCTACAACGTCTTCTCCCGCCCGTTGATGGTTTCCCCTTTTGTGCTCGCTACCTTCCCCATGGTGAACTACCAGCACTTTGCCCATTCCGCCGTCGGCGGTGATGCCTGGGAAGTGCGCATGGGCTTTAGCGTGGGCCATCGTTTCGAGACTCGCCTGCCCAATACCTATTTCCAGATCCAGTATTCCTACTCGATTGCGCAGGAATTCATGGGCATTCGCCCCAACCGGAATCGCTTTAATGGCGAGCTCGGCCATTTTCTCGGTCCCCGCGTGGCGGTACGCGCCGTGGCGCTCTCCCAGGTCATGACCGAGGGGCTGGACATTCCCAATGACTATCCGGTTCGCACCGCAGACAATCCCCTCTGGAGGCAGCATGACCGCATTTCGAAGGTCGATTTCTTCACCATCGGCGGCGGGGTCAGCTATAGCCTCACGCGCACGCTGGACGTCTTCGGGTCTGTGCTGACCATGCCCTGGGGAACCAACGGCCACGCCTTGAAGGTGGGTGCGTCAGTCGGAATCAGTTGGAGTTTTCGCACGCCTTGGGCACGTCCACAGCTGCCCATGCAGGTCTTGCCTTCAGCCGACGCTTGGCAACCACAGGTTAACCAGCCGCCCCAGATGCAGTGCGCGCATTAACCGGAGAGCCTCCCGCATCAGGCTGGGTCGCGTCCGCCAGCGACGGGTTTGGACCTTGGTGCCACTTTTGCCGCCCGCCGGGACCTGTTAAGGCAGCCCAATGCGATTTACCAGGCTGGCAAACCGGGAATCGTCCCTCAGATTGTCGAAGTCGGGATCGATCTTCAGGTCGGTAATCTTGCTGGCGTGCTCCTGGTAGGCCTTCTCCAGCCAGCGAAACGCCTCGTCTTTTACATTGAGCAGGGCATTAAGATTCGCGAATATCATGGGGGACACATACGTCGTCTGCGCCGCCGCCTGATACTCCCCCAGCCGGGCGGTATAGAGCGCCTTCAGGGCTGCTTCCGGTCCGCTGGCACGGTAGGCACGCTCCAGTACAGCCACGTCTTCCTCGGCCCCGGCCGCGCGTAGTTCGGCCGCCAGTTCCTCAACGGCCTCCTTTTCCATGCCCTTTTGCAGGTAGCACTTGGCCATTCCTTCGTAAGCAGAAAGATACTGGGGATCTCGCTTGAGGGCCTCCCGGAACTGAGCCAAAGCATCTTCCCAATGCCGGGCAAAATAGTAAGTCCAGCCTAGTGAGGTAACGAAGCTGACTTGGAGTGGGTCAAGGTCCTGTGCCCGTCTGACGGCGGTAATTGCCTCATCAAATCGGCCCATGGTACGCAGGAAGACACCATACTCATTGTGATTGTCCGAGTATCCGGGATTCAGTTCGATGGCCTTTTTGAACTTCTTTTCCGCCTCCGGCCAGTTCCAGTCATAAAACAAGTTAATGGCTGCCAGCCCCATGTAAGCGGGCCCATGATTGGGGTCCAGTTCGACAGCTCGTTGGGTCGCCTTGCGATCTGCCGGCCAGGCTATCCCCGGCGGCATAATCCCCTGGTCAGCCGCAATCGCATAGTAGGCCCCGACGCCAAAATACGCTTCTGCACAATCCGGATCCGCCGCAACTGCCTGGTCAAAGTATTGCTTGCTGATTTCGTTGTTTTCGGGGTCAGCTTTGAACCAATAGTTCAACCCCTGTTGGAAGAGGTCGTAGGCGTTGGGCGCACAATGGCTGAAGCTGGTCACCCGTTGCTTTTGAGCCGGTGTCAGCTGCGCCTGGACCTGCTTCACGATGTCCCAGGCTACCTCGCTTTGGAGTCGCAGAATATCCTGCAAGTCGCGGTCGTAATCCTGGGCCCAGAGATTGGCTCCCTTCTGTGCCTCGACCAGCTCGGCGCTGATACGCACTCGATTTCCGGACCGCTGCACCATCCCTTCCACCACCGCGTCAACCTTCAGGTCCCGCGCAATCTCACCGACGGGTTTCTTGGACCCTTTGTAGGTCATCGCCGAGCCTCGGGAAATCACTCGCAAGGAGCCGACCTTCGTGAGGTTGGTAATCAAAGCGTTGGTCATTCCATCCGCAAAATACTCCTGCGCCGGATCGCCCGTCATGTTCTCGAGAGGCAGCACTGCCAGGGATCGAATCAGTGAGGCGCCGGGGATTCCGCGCTTCCATTTCCAGACGCCGAAGCCGATTCCGGCGAGAAACACAATCGTCAGGGCTGCCATCATCCATCGCGGCACAGTTCGCTGCCCCAGCTTGCTTGTCACGGCCTCGAGATCGAGGCGCAGCTCCTCCGCTTTCTGGTAGCGAACCCTGCGCTCTTTCTCCAGGGCTCGGGTCACAATCCTGCTGAGAGCCCGGGGGGTGTCTGGCGCAACTTGGTCCAGCGGGGCGGGCGTGACGCTTTGAATGGCCCGAAAGACCTCGCGCACCGAACTCCCCGAAAACGGCCTGGTTGCGGTCACCATCTCGTAGAGCACGGTGCCCAGCGAGAACAGGTCGGTCCGCGAGTCAACCGTCTCGCCCCGGGTCTGTTCCGGCGACATGTAGGCCACCGTGCCCACCATCGCGCCGGTCGTGGTCAACGCGCGATCCACCGTGGTTTCTTCCCCGAGTATTTCCCCGGCGCGCGCCTCCAATTCCAGGCCCATTCGTTTCGCCACGCCGAAATCCAGCACCTTGACCACGCCGCTGCGGGTCAGAAAAATGTTCGCGGGCTTAATGTCCCGATGAATGATTCCGGCTGCGTGCGCCGCCTCCAGGGCGCGGCAGATCTGGGTGACGATGGGAACGACCTCCGCCGGGGAAAGCCGTCCGCGCGTAATCCGGTCCCTCAGCGTCTCCCCGTCCAGAAACTCGATGGCGATGAAGTGCAATCCTTCTGCCTCGTCGATTTCATAGACGGTACAAATATTGGGGTGATTGAGGGCGGACGCAGCCTGGGCCTCGCGCTCAAACCGGCGCAGGGCTTGCGGATTGCGGGAGAAGGTTTCGGGCAGGAGCTTGAGAGCCACCAGGCGCCGAAGCTTCAGATCTTCGGCCTTGTAGACGATTCCCATGCCTCCCCGTCCTACGGGAGCGCGGATCCGGTAGTGGGAGAGGGTGCGGCCTTCCGCCAGGGGCTGTTCCGCGGCCGGCGCTTTCGCCAATTCCTGTGCGAGCACGGCAACTGCTGGAGACTCCAGGAAGCTTCCCGCCCGTTCGCCGTGCCGGAGCAGCGACTCCACCTCCCGCCGCAGACCTTCATCGCCGGAACAAGCTCCGGACAAGAATTCCGCGCGGTGCTCCGGAGGAAGCTCCAGCGACGAGTGATACAACTTCTCGATGCGTTGCCAGCGCTCAGCTTCCATCGCCCGCCCCGACGCTCAGTTCACGCAGTAACCACGCTTTCGATAGTCGCCAGTCGCGCATGACCGTTTCCACGGACACCTGGAGCACTTGCGCCGTCTCTTCCACGGTGAGCCCACCGAAAAAGCGCAATTCCACCACCTTGCTTTTTCGCGGGTCGACGGCTTCGAGTCGCTTCAGCGCCTCGTCGACGGCAAGAATCTCCGGCCCCGTCTCCAGGGAGAGCGTAGCCGCTTCGTGCAACTCGACGTGCACAAAGCGTCCACCCCGTTTCTGGTAGTTGCGGGAGCGCGCGAAGTCGATCAGGATGCGACGCATCAGTTGCGCGCAGAGTGCGAAAAAGTGCGCCCGGTCCTGCCAGCCCACGTGCTTCACGTCCACCAGACGGACGTAAACCTCGTTGACCAGCGCCGTGGTTTGCAGGACGTGCCCCGACGGCTCCGCCGCCATGTAATGGGCAGCCAGCCGGTGGAGTTCCGCGTACACCAGCTCCATCAGTCGTTTCAGGGCTTCTTCATCCCCGGCTCCCCAAGCTTGTAGCAGCTGGGTTACTTCGTGGGCTGAAACTGGGTCCATCCCGACCTCGGGCACGCGCACTATCGGTGCGTCAGCCTATCACAGCCCCACTCCGGAATGACACCTTTTGCCTAGTTTTCCCGCTGGTTCAGGTAGAGGCTGGAACCCGAGAGACAGCGTTCCTTCTCCCCGAAGTCGCTCCCGTTTCCGGTGACCCCACCTGGCTCAGCCAGGAGAACGCAGCATTGAGGAGGAGGATATGAAGACCACGAAGGCAGCGTCCCTGCTGTTCCTGCTTGCGTCGCTCGCACTTGCCGGATGCAGTTCGACCCTGGGATCGAGTCCGACGACACCGACTTCAGCATTTGCGATTGCACCCAAGAGCGCTCCAGCCGGAAGTCCGGACATCCAATTGTCAATTTCGGGAGTTGGTTTCTCGAACGGTCCCCTGAAGAGCACGGCGATCTGGTCGGTGAAGGGAAGCGGTGGGAATGTACCTCTGGCCACGACCTTCGTCAGCACAACCCAGCTTAGAGCGGTGATCCCCGCAGCACTGCTGGGTAACCCCGGCAGCGCCTACGTCTTTGTGGAAACTGCAGACCCCATGGGAGACTTCCCCCCCGACCAAAGGCCCCCGTTCGCCACATTTTCCATCCTCCCCCTGTCCGGCACTGGGAACTTCCTACCAACGGCCAGCATGAGCGCCGCTCGCTCTTCCCACACCGCTACGCTGCTGGGCGATGGGAAGGTGCTCCTTGCTGGAGGAATGGGTGCCTCGGGCGACTTAGCCAGTGCCGAGTTATATGATCCTTCCACCGCCAGCTTCAGCCCTGCACGAAGCAACATGACGCAGGCTCGCGAGGCTCACCGCGCCGTTCTCTTGCAGGACGGAAGAGTGCTGATCGCGGGAGGAGAGAATTCCACAACTGTTCTGAAGACAGCCGAAGCTTTTGACCCGGCGAGCGGTACTTTCAGCCGCATCTCCGACATGAACCGCCCCCGCTCGGGTTTCACCTCCACCTTGTTGCCCAACGGAAAAGTCCTGATCGCGGGTGGTTTCGACAACCAGTCCTCTCTGGCGAGCGCTGAATTGTTCGATCCTGCCAGCAACACTTTTACTCCCATCCCAGATATGAATTTTCCGCGTGCCGGTCACACCGCAAGTCCCTTGCCCGACGGGAGGGTCCTGCTGGCGGGAGGGATAGGTTCCTCGGGCTCGGGCTCGCGGTCCTCTGCCGAAGTCTTCGATCCAGTCAACAATACCTTTAGGATGACCAGATCTATGGCCGTTGCCCGCGCCTCGCACAGCGCTACTGTGCTCAGGAATGGCCAGGTGCTGGTTCTGGGGGGCCGCAGCGGTTTGTTCTCCACTCTTCAGGCGGAGTTCTACGATCCACCCTCAGGAACCTTCTTGAGCGCGGGCCAGCTTCTAGAAGCCCGGCAAGCCCACACCGCGACACTACTTCCAAGTGGTGAAGTGCTGGTTGCTGGCGGAATGCAGCGGTTTTCCGGTGACGACGCTCCCGAGCAGCAACTTCTGTCGTCGGCTGAACTCTATGCCCCGGACTCGAAAGCGTCGCTCGCCGCCGGAAGCCTGGAAACCCAGCGTGTCGGGCACACAGCCACTCTTCTGAGCGACGGATCGGTGCTGATTGCAGGAGGCTCTAACGGCAAAGGGGCTGCCCTGGCCAGCTGCGAACTCTACAAGTAGACGGTGCCGCGTTACTCACTGACCGGCAACTTGTTTGACGTGGTGGGATGGATGCCATCACGAGCAGAACCTCGGCGATTCTATTTTTCCGGCGAAATCTTGGCAGGCGTGACACCTTTTCCTACGCTTTCCCGCTTGTTCCAACAGAGGAAGCTGGAACCAGAGAGACAGCGTCTTCTCTTCTCCCCGAGGTCGGTTCTCGTTCCCGCGGTCCCTCAAGTCCTGCAATGAGGAGATTTCACATGCAGCTAGCCGGCTTCGCTCGTGCTCTGCTCGTCATTGGCCTGACAGGAGCTCTCGAGAGCAGTGCCGCGGCACAAAACCCGGTGGTCGACTGGGACGCCATTGCGGCTACAACCATCATCACGAACGGCGCCACGGCCTCGAATATCACCAAGACTGCGCCTGGCGCGATTACTCAGGGGGGATCGAGCTTTTACCTCGCCTTCGTCCACCTGGCGATTTACAACGCCGTCAACGCCATTTCTCCGCACTACCAGCCTTATGTCTATTCGCTCAAGGCACCCCACCATGCCTCCCGGGAGGCGGCCGTGGTCGCGGCGGCCCACCGGATTCTTGTCCACTACTTTCCTGACCAGCAGGCGGCCCTTGATGCCCAGTATGCCGAGTCCCTGGCTGCCATTCCTGACGGCGAGTCGAAGGCGGACGGCATTCGGATCGGAGAAGTCTCCGCACTCACCCTGATCGCCCTTCGTGCCAATGATGGCCGGGGGGCCAACGTTCCTTACGCCTATCCCTCCGTCCCGACGCCGGGCGTATGGATACCCACGCCCCCAGCCTTTCTCGCACCGCTCACACCTTGGGTCGGCCAGATGCGCCCCTTTACCATGACAAGTCCCGCCCAGTTCCTACCCAAGTCAGGACCTCCCGACCTGGGCAGCGAGCGGTGGGCCCGCAACTTCAACGAAACCAAGACGCTGGGTGCAGTCAACAGCCCTGTCCGCACCCCGCAGCAGACCGAGATCGGACTCTTCTGGACCGATCATGCTGGCCAGCAGTACGCCCGTGCCTTCCGTGGTCTGGCCATTGAACAAAAGCTGGACATTTCGGAAAGCGCGCGCCTGTTCGCCATGTTGTTTACCGCCTATGCCGACTCCTTCATCGGTTGCATGAACGCCAAGTACACTTTCAGCTTCTGGCGTCCTGTTACCGCCGTCCAGAACGCTGACCTCGATGGCAATCCGGATACGATCCAGGACCCATCCTGGCTGCCCTTGGGGGTCACGCCCAACCACCCCGAATTCCCCGCGAACCACGGCTGTGTCAGCGGAGCCATCGCGGCAACCTTGCAGGACTTCTTCGAGGATCGCAAGTTCTCCTTCACCGTCTCCAGTGCTGTCACCAACACCACCCACCACTTCCAGAGTGCCCGCGAGCTGGAGAAGGAAGTCTTCGGCGCGCGTATTTACGCCGGCTTCCACTACCGCCACTCGTTGGAACAGGGTTTCCTGCTGGGACACCGCGTGGTGCGGCAGATGCTGCGGCAGCAGTTCCGGCCTCTCAAAGAATAGAACCGCCCAGAAAGGGGCGGAAACCTTTACGTTGAACAGTAAGCCGCTCATGAACACCACCGCCGGCTTCCGGGCAGACTTGCCTTGAAAGCCGGTGGTGGGTTGTTCTTAGAACTTGCTGCTCCTGATCGGAAACACCCAGCCCGGAGATCCACAACGCTCTGGAAGAAAAGCTAACCCTGGATTGCTCATGGGAACGAGACCCTCGCCTCGCCTCCGGTCCGGGGACTTGAGCCACACTAATAAAATGATGCGGCGCAAGAGCGTCCCCTGAGTTGGTTACCCGAGAGAATTAGAAAACACATCTGGCCGGACACATTCGTGTCGAACTGGGGCTCTACAATGCCACGAAGAAACTGGGCTAGGCCCGGGGGGACTAATCCCAGACACCGACCACACGGGGATATCGCTTCATCAGAACTCTAAGTAGCAACAGCGCTGGCTCGGCAGGTCCTGGGATTGCTGTCGTGGAGGCAGTTCCAGCCAAGCCTCCTCAGCCTCGTCTGATCATTTAGCGCAGCGCACGCAGAAGTCCATCTTTCCGTCAAATTCCGCCAACTGGGCTGGGCGTCCGATCTATAGTGGGGGAGACTTGAGTGTTTGGCCGCTTATGAGGGCTACCTTCTCTCGTCGCGACTTCGTTCGCTCCAGTGCGCTCGCGGCGGCAGCGTTCGCTGCTTCCCGTGACGCCTGGGCACTGGCTCCGGAAAGGTTACCCGCGGAGGCAGAGTTGCCGATTCGGTTGGGTCTGGCCAGCTATACGTTCCGCAACTTTAGCCGAACGCAGCTGATCGGCTTCATGAAGCAGCTCAGGGTGTTCTCCCTGAATGTGAAGGACGCGAGAGATCACCTGCCGATGGATCCCCAGGAGGAAGCGGCTGCGCTCGAGGAGTACACCGCTGCGGGCATCACGCTTCATGCTGCCGGAGCCATTTATTTCACGAAAGATGAAGATGCCGACATACGGCCTAAGTTCGAATATTGCAAGCGAGCCGGTATCGCCGTCATTGTCGCTGGCGATCCCACACCGGAAACTCTGCCACGAATTCAGAAGTTTGTGCGGGATTACGACATTCGTTTCGCGATCCACAATCATGGGCCCGAGGATAAATGGTGGCGTTCTCCGCTCGACGTATTACAGGTAGTAAAGGGCATGGATCAGCGGATTGGGTGTTGCATCGATGTGGGGCATACAGTTCGCGCTGGGACGGATGTGGTGGAGGCGATTCACCAATGCGGTCCCCGGCTGTTCAACCTGCATATGAAAGACTTGACGAATTTCGGGGCCAAGGAGAGCCAGGTTGCGGTTGGAGAGGGCAGCATGCCGGTGAGGAACATATTTGAAGCCCTGAGTGCGACAAAGTACACCGGCTTCGTCGATTTGGAGTATGAGGTTCACCCCGACGATCCCATGCCAGGCGTTATTGCCAGTTTCGCTTATATGCGCGGCATGCTGGCGGGTCTCCGATATGCCAACCGGGGCTGAAATCTAGGCAAAAGCATGTAGGGCGCCTATAGGCAAAGCGAGCTTACGGTTCGACCACTGGCAAATGGATGGAGAATGCGGGTGATCACGCTGCCCGAGGAAGGGATGGTTCCGCCCTTGGCATTGAAACCATCTTGATTTGGTTCCCCCCGGGCTGCAGACGCACCAAGTACCAGATCCCGCCAAGCCGGTACTCCTTGCATAGTGCAACTAGGAATCGCACGTAAAACGCTACGCCGGCGCAGCATAGCAATGTCATCAACACAATAACCATGGCACCCTCCAGCAAGCCGGCCATCCACACCCGATCGTCCGCGCATTCATTGCATACCAAAGCTGATAAGTGCCGAATAAGGAGTTCATAAATTGTTAATAAAGATCTGAGTCGGTGCATGTACAAAGCTCGAGGGATTTGCTATTCACAGAGGATGGTTTGCTTGTCGAATGAACCTGGGCGTGGTCCGACGCTCGAAATCGTTCGCCAGATGACCTGCAAGTGGTTCAACCTTGGCGAGTTGAGAGTGATTTCAGTTGCAGGAGTGCTGCGGAAATTGCCCCTTGAGGCGCAGTAGGTTAGTGGAGAATACTCCCTAGATCAGATTAGTTCCATGGATCTGCACAGTACACTTCAGTACCTCTTATTCGTCGTCATCGTCACGATTTTATGGAAGCCTTTGGGCGGCTACTTGGAACGGGTTTTTACGCGTCAACCTACCGCCCTCGATCGTCTCTGCCTTCCGGTTGAAAGACTGCTCTATCGCATCTCAGCCGTTGATCCCACCGAGGAGATGACGTTCGCACAATATGGAACGTGCTTCGTGCTTTTCGGCTTGGTTGGCACGCTGCTGTTGTACGGGATTCTCAGGCTGCAGCATTTTCTTCCTTGGTTTTACGTGCAGTACCACACCACTCCGCTGACTCCCGACTTGGCACTAAACACCGCCCTGAGTTTCTCGACCACGACTACCTGGCAGGCCTATGCGGGCGAAAACACGATGAGTTACTTCAGTCAAATCGTGGGACTTGGCGTGCAGAACTTCCTGGCTGGCGCCACGGGGCTGGCGGTCGGAATTGCATTCATCCGCGGTCTCGCCCGGCAATCGTCGGACACGCTCGGTAGCTTCTGGGTTGATCTGGTTCGAGCCCTGCTCTGGATCCTGTTGCCTGGAGCCTTGCTCGGCGCCATGCTGCTGGTGTCGCAGGGCGTTCCCATGAACTTCCGCAACTATGTGGTAGCCACCCCGGCCGAGGGCAGAAAGCAGGTCATTCCCCAAGGCCCGGTCGCGGCACTCGAAATTATTAAGAATCTCGGCACCAATGGTGGAGGCTTCTTCAATGCCAACGGGGCCCATCCCTATGAGAACCCAACACCGCTTAGCAACTTGGTTGAGATGCTGGCGATCGTGCTGGTGCCTGCAGCCTTGACCAACACTTTCGGCAGAATGGTGAAACAGCCCCGGCAGGGATGGCTGTTGTACTGCGTGATGCTTTTTCTCTTCACCGTCGGGTTGGCTTTTGTCCATCGCTTTGAGCAACGTGGCAATCCCCATTTCGTTGGTGTTGACCTCGGCAACCGGCCAACCCAATCGGGTGGGAACATGGAGGGGAAGGAAGTTCGGTTCGGTATCGGCGCCTCAGTACTCACTGCGCTCGTCACCTCAGACACTGCGACCGGCTCGTTCAACTCTATGCACGACAGCTACACCTCGCTTGGAGGCATGGTGCTGCTGGTGAACATGTTACTCGGCGAGCTTGTTTTCGGCGGCCTCGGCAGCGGTCTCTATAGCATGATCATGGCCGCCGCGATTGCGGTGTTTTTGGCGGGACTCATGGTCGGTCGCACCCCCGAGTACCTGGGCAAGAAGATCGGGCCAACGGAAAACAAAATGATCATGTTGTATACGCTCGCCGCTCCCTTGCTCGTACTGCCACTTACCGCCATCGCGGTTAGCACGAAGGCGGGCTTGTCTGGTCTGACGACGAACAGTGGCCCGCACGGTTTCACCGAGATTCTCTTTGCCTATACTTCTTGCTTTGCCAACAATGGCCAGGCCTTTGCCGGGTTGAGTGCCAATACTCCTTTTTATAACCTCACCACGGCGCTCGCGATGATGATGGGCAGGTTCGCGCTGGCGGTTCCCGCGCTGGCGTTCGCTTCGTTGTTCGCACGCCAGAGAAATACTCCCTTCTCCTCGGGAACTCTGCCGACCCATTCCTTTTCCTTCGGAGTTCTGCTGACCGCATGTTTGATCACGATGGCGGCACTGAGCTATCTGCCTGCGCTTGCGCTTGGCCCTGTGTTGGAACGTCTGCTGTTAGGAACCTGACGTGTCATTGGGGGAGCAGGTCGCTGGAGTAGCGGCAACGAGGGTGGGAAAGACAATTGCGGCGATCGAATTGACCCGCAAGACCTTTGGGTTAACGTCAGGCTAACTTCCAGCCTGGCGACCGATCCATCCAAGAAATTCCTGTCACTCATTCACAAATTTCATAGGCAAGTTTTACGGCTTTTTTATGCGGGCCACGCTATGTTCCGCGTATGCCCAACTCCAAGCGCGTTCCAGAACGTATTCCGTAAGGAACCTGCGCACGCAGTTCCTTTGCAAGTCACAACTGACCCGCTGCCGCCGCGCAGCTTTCTGCGGACGTGTGTCTGCAGTCTCTGAAGGGGGATGTGTGTCGAAACTCTTTCCGCTCATGGTATGGCTTCTGGTTTCCTTGTCTGCCGCGCAGGCCCAATCGACCTTCGGTTCCGTTCTGGGGGTAGTGAAAGATCCGGGCGGCCTTGTCGTCCCCGGTGCGAAGATCACACTCATCAGTCTCGAAGACCGGTCCTCTCGCGAAGCCGTCTCTGACCCGGACGGCAGTTTCCAGTTCATGAATGTGAAATCTGGTCGCTACCAGATCAGCGCGCAGGCTGAAGGTTTTGCGGTGTTCAAGCTGCAATCCTTGCAGCTCGACGCTCGCCAGACCCTCCGCGCCGACATCAGCCTGCAAGTTCAAACTGCCTCCGAGACCGTCGAAGTTGGCGACACCGCCCCCATGATCAATACCGAGAGTGCCACGCTGGCCGACACCAAGGATTTTCTGCAGGCCTCCCAGCTCCCAGTGAATTACCGCGGCGCCACCACCAGTTCCATGGCTATGCTTGACACCGTCCCGGGCACACAGCAGGATGCCAATGGCAACGTCTCCATCGGGGGGGGACTACCCTCGCAAGTGCAGTACTCGGTTGACGGTGCCTCCACCGTCAACATCCGCCAGAACGGCGCACTGGCCAACATGACGCCGTCCTCCGAGCTGATCAGCGAATTCAAGGTCTCGCAGTTCAACAACAACGCGGAATTTGCGCAACTCGGCGACATCACCATCGCCACCAAGAGCGGCACCGATCACTTCCACGGCAGCCTGTTCGAGTACCTCCAAAACAGCATGCTGGACGCCACCACCTTCGGTTTTCCCGCCAAGCCGCACAAAACCTTCAACACCTTCGGCGGAAGCCTCGGGGGACCGGTCTTGCTCCCTGGGCTCAAGCGCAACGCGCCCCGCACTTTCTTCTTCTTCGACTATGAGGGAAACCGGCGCCGGCTGATCACGCCGCTCTTCCTCAACGTCCCTGACGTCGCCATGCGCTCGGGAAACCTCAACGAACTCGCCGGCCCCTTCGGCCGGATCGTCGACCCACTCACCGGCCAACCGTTCCAGAACAACACCATCCCCGCAACTCGCATCAACGCCGTCGCCTCCTCGCTGCTCAACCTCTACCTGACCCAGCTTCCCAACTCCGGCATCGCTGGCTCGAATTACCTGCAGCAGGCTCCGACGCCCAGCAACACCGACGGCTACGACATCCGCATCGATCACACGCTTACCGCCAAGCAATCCCTTTACGGCCGCTGGAGTTCAAAAAGCATCTCCACCACCGTTCCCAATCCGCTTCTCCCCAGCGACCTCGACCATGAGACCGATTACAACCTGATCTTTTCTCACAACTACGCCATCACCAACGCGCTCGTGAATGAAGCCCGCCTCGGCCTCGCCCTCTTTCGCATCGGCGTGAACTTCCCCATTCCGGGCGCGACCGCCGTGCAGCAACTTGGTTTGGTAGGCCTCGATCTCAGTGACCACCCCACGACCGCCGCCTTCCCCACCTTCAATTTCAATGATGGCACCGGACTCACGCCCATGGGCCGCGACAAAGCCGGCGTCACCAAATCCCAGACCATCCAAGTCACCGACAATCTCACCTGGGCTCGCGGCAAGCACAGCCTGAAGTTCGGCATCGACGTACGCCGCGTGGCCTACGCCGACATCGAAAGCTTCGGCGGCTCCGACGACTTCGGCGCCTTCACCTTCACCTCCGGCGCTTTCACCGGCGATCCGGCGTGCGGCAGTCCCTCCGCCCCCGCGCCCTATCTCTGCGAGTCCGCCTTCGCCGATTTCCTCCTCGGCCTGCCGGCAAAAAGCTACGTCGCCCAATCCGGCCCCGACGTCCTGGCCCACACCGTCCAAACCGGCCTCTACGCCCAGGACGAGTGGCGCCTTCACCCACGCCTCACCTTCAGCTACGGCCTCCGCTGGCAAGCTCTTCCGCCATTTGTCAGCCCGCTCAACAACCTGACCGCTTTCGACGTCCGCAACGGCGGCGCGATCGTGCCTGACCACAATCTCCCGGTCCAAGGCTTCCTCGAAGCCATCAACGCGTGCGCCGGCCCCTACAATCCCTACGGCGTCGCCAATCCCGCGCTCCCCTGCGGCCCCGTCGAGTCGGCCAGTTCCCAGGGCCTCGGCCCTGGCGTCCGCGCCTTCTACAAGAAAAACTTCCAGCCTCGCATTGGATTCGCCTATCGTCCTTTCGGTGACGAGAAAACCGTCATCCGTGGCGGCTTCGGCATCTTCACCATGACGAACCTTGGTCAGCTGTCGTTCAATACCACCAACATCAGCGTCGCCGTCGTGCGCACCACCGCCAACTCCGTGCTGAACGGCCAACCCGCCTACCAATTCCCCAGCGTCCGCACTCCCGACAATCCGCTCACCATCGCTGGTACCGGCGACTTCTACCAGAACACGCCCATCCGCTACCGCGATCCGCAGTCCGCTCAGTGGAACCTCACCGTCGAGCGCCAGCTCTTCGAAGACACCACGCTGCGTGTGAGCTATGTCGGTACGAACTCCTATCGCATGAGCCAGACCGTCGATCTCAACCAGGTCGGGCCCAGCCCGCTCTCGCCGAACCCTAACCCGCGCCCGTATCCCAACTGGGGACGCATTCTCTCCTCCGAGAATCAGGCTTCGGTCAACTATGAAGGCTTGCAAACCGAGCTCAACCACCGCACCCGGGGAGGCCTCACACTACAAGCCAGCCATGTCTGGGCGAAGAGTCTCGGCAACGTCGGTGGCGATGCTCCCACCGCCTTCTCGCCCGAAGTCATCTACGGCACGCCGGTGGCCAACCGCTGGAATCTCGCTGCCAATCGCGGAGACATCGCCGCCGTCCGCCGTAACCGCGTGCTCATTTCCGCCATCTACGATCTCCCGGTCGGCAGCGGTCGCCGCTTCTTGAATCACATGAGCCCGGTTCCGCAAGGCATTCTGGGCGGATGGTCGCTCAGCACCGTCAGCCTTTGGCAGACCGGCCCCTATCTCACCCCGATCACCAGCCCCAGCTACGATCCCGGCCACCTAAACCTCGTTTACCGGGGCGCCTTCCAGCGTCCCGACTGCGTCGCCGACGGCAATCTCGCCAATCCCACCCCCAGCGATTACTTCAATCTGAACGCCTACAACCCGATTCCTGCCGGCCCGGTCGGCAACTGCCGGGTGGGAAGCCTGCTCGGACCGGGCACGGTCGCCATCGCCGCCGGCCTCGCCAAGTCGTTTGCCATCGGAGAAAAAGTCCATCTCCGTTTCGAAAGCACCTTCACCAACTTGCCCAACCATGTCAACTACGCGCCCCCGTCAACGGACGTCTCCTCACCGAATACATTCGGCAAAATCACCAGCGGCCAGACCTCCGAGAATGCGGGAAACCGTACCGGTCAGCTCGCCTTGCGAGTCGAATTTTAGGCGCAGGCCTTCTTAAAGAAGCAGGAGGAGCCAAAGTGCGAAGCAGATACCAAAATTCCGAAGGGTAGGATGGCAGCTGCTCGTTATCCCGGCAGGAAAGAAAAGAGCAGTATTGTGGACCGCTCTTCTTGGTCGGGCCTTCGACCTCAACTCGCAGCCGTCGCGCCAACGCCTGCCAGGACTTCCTCGGCATGGGTACTCATCGAAGAGCGGTTTGTCGCTTATAATTCCCGCCGGTTGATGAGGAGAACCAAACATGATTTCAAGCAAAGCCTGGCAACGCATCCAAGGTGGCCTTCCCCGGGCAGGCTTTCTTTCGATCACCTTGGCGTTAACCGCGAACGCACAGGTGAAAACCGAGACTAAGGTGGAGGAGGGCCTAGCTTCGCAAACCGTCAAGGTCGAGACCGCAGAGGTGGCGTATGTTTCTGGCCACGATCTCATCGTCAAGACCCCGGACGGGGAGCTTCGGCATTTCCCGAATGTTTCGGACGACAAGACCGTGACGGTCGCCGGTAAGGAATTGACCATTCACGATCTCAAACCGGGCATGCAGCTGAAGCGCACCACGATCACGACCACCACACCGAGAATGATCACCACAGTAAGGACGGTGACGGGTAAAGTCTGGCGCATCAGTCCACCGAATTCCCTCATTCTCACCTTGGAAGACGGCACGAACCAGTCCTTTAACATTCCCACGGGGCAGAAATTCAATGTCGACGGCCAGGAGACGGACGCTTGGGGCCTCAAGGAAGGAATGAACATTTCGGCAACCGCGATCACGGAAACACCTGAAACGGTCGTGTCAGAAGAGGTGGCACGTAGGGGGACCTTGCCAAGTCCGACGCCTCAGCTGCCAACCCAGGGTGCCATTCTGTTGATCACGGCGAAGGTTCCCTGAGACCGCGAGCAATTTGTCATTTGCGGATTTCAGCGGAAGTGCTTAGACAGTTCGTATCCTCCGATGTTGCGACGCGTCCATGAAAATCTTTGCCCTCGTCGTGCCGCTACGGCGCGCGCTCCGACCCGAGCTTAGTTGAACTTGTACGCAAAGTCGGGCGCCGCAGTAGATCGTCCAACCGGTTCTCAACTTCTGGAAAACGCCGATCCCGGCATCCCCGTTTTGGACCCAAGCCAAGGGGTTGCGGCTCAAACGATTTGATAAACATGGGAAGAAGCCACATGACAACAGTCGGAGCCTTCGATGCTAAGACCCACCTCAATGCCTTGCTCAGGAGAGTGTCCAAGGGAGAAGTGATCCGAATTCCAAGACGTGGCGTGCCCATTGCGAAGCTGGTTCCGGCTGGACCTGCCGAGAGAACCCTCGTAAGCTGGCGCGCGAGATTCGTGAGGTTCGAAAAGGCGCAACTCTCGGAAACCTCTCTGTAAGAGAATTGATCAATGAAGGTCGCCGCTAAGCAGGTTGTGCTCGAGGCCTCTGGTGTTTTGACGACGAAACAACTTCCTTTACGGAGGGCCTTGCGCACCCGTCGACAGAAGATCCAAGCTGCTCTTGCGACGATGCTACTTTTTGTTCATGGGAATGTTGTACAACCTGCGCACTTCCGACTGACAAGGAGAAAGGGTGATGCGACCCTCAAGAGTTGCCGTAACCGTTCTGATTACGATCGGCGTTGGGGTGTGTGCCTTATCCCCAAGAATTTCTGCACAGACGCCGGCATCGAGCCAGCACATCGTCATTGCTGCCAGCCGCGTGCTGGATGGCAAGGGGGGTACATTGCACGACGTTCGCATCGTGACCGAGGGCGCAAAGATTGTTGCCATAAAACCCGGAGCCGAAGGGCCGGTGGATTACGACCTGCGTGATCTCACGGTCTTGCCCGGCTGGATTGACGCGCACGTGCACATTACCTGGATCTTCGGCAAGGACGGGAGGAATGCCGGCACCGAGGGCACAACCCAAGAAGAGGCCTATCAAGCAGCGTCGAATGCATGGGTAACGTTGATGGCAGGATTCACAACGGTACAAAGTGTGGGTGCGCCTAACGATGTTCCACTGCGAGATGCAATCGCAAAAGGAATACTGCCTGGGCCGCGCATTCTTACTGCCATTGAACCGCTCGAAGGGCAGGGCGAGGCGAGCGGAACACCCGATGAAATTCGCTCGTTTGTGAGGAAGCAAAAGGCAGCCGGCGCGGACCTGATCAAGATCTTCGCGTCGAAGTCCATACGCCAAGGCGGAGGCATGACGCTTTCGCGGGAACAATTGAACGCGGCCTGTGACGAAGCCAAGAAGCAGGGACTCCGTACACTCGTGCACGCGTATAAAGAGGCGGTGCGAGCTGCCACTCTGGCCGGCTGCACTGAAATCGAGCACGGTACGCTAGCGACCGATGACGATTTGAAATTGATGGCGGAGAAAGGCACATATCTGGATCCCCAAGCCGGGCTCGTGATTGAAAACTACCTGCTCAACAAGGAGCGGTATCTCGGCACATCCGGCTACACGGTGGAGGGCTTTCAAGCAATGGAAAAGATCCTCCCGGTGGATCACGAGATCGTGGAACACGCAGCCAAAACTCCGGGCCTGAAAGTGGTTTTCGGCACTGACGCGGTCGCAGGCGCACACGGACGCAATGCCGAGGAGTTTGTCGACCGTGTGCACGACTGTGGTGTGGACCCAATGGCGGCGCTGGTCTCCGCCAACGCGCTGGGTGCCGATGCGCTCGGCATGGGCGATCAGATTGGCAGGATCGCTCCCGGTCTCGAGGCAGACATCATTGCGCTCGAGGGAGATCCGCTGAAAGACATCACCGCCGTTCGGCGGGTGGTATTTGTCATGAAGGGCGGCGTCGTTTATAAGAATTCCGCGCGAGGGGCCATTCCTGTGTATGCAGGTGTCCAGCCTTGAAGCGGAACCCTAGACGAAAACCGTAGTTTGCCACTATCCTCTCCCTTCATGGACCGACGAACATTCCTTCAGGGTGCCGTGGCGGGCGCCACGAGTTTGGCTTTTCCGCATCGTGCGCGCCCGGATCAGGGCGAGCTTAGCCCAATCTGGGCGCAAATCGAGAAGCACCGTGATGAAGCTGTCCAACGATTGCAGGAATGGATCAAGCAGCCTTCGATTGCAGCCGAAAACCGAGGCGTGACGGAGGGATGTGAGCTCACGATGCGCTTCCTTCGCGACGCCGGGTTCGGGGAGGTCAGGAAAATTCCGACGGATGGCCAACCCGGAATTTTTGCCACGCTGAATGTGGGAGCGCCTAAAACACTCGGGCTTTATTTCATGTACGACGTGAAGCAGGCAGATCCGGCGGAGTGGTCATCGCCTCCCTGGGCGGCGGCGCTAGTCGAGAAACCCGGACTCGGAACGGTGCTCATCGGTCGCGGCGCCGTGAACCAGAAGGGACCTGAGGCGGCTTTCCTGGCAGCGCTTCATGCAATTCGTGCCGCCGGTCGCATGCCCCCGGTGAATCTAGTACTGGTGGCCGAAGGGGAAGAAGAGATTGGGTCGCCGCATTTTCCGCAGATCGTGCGTCGTCCCGAAGTGATGGCTGCGCTCCGACCGTGCCTTGGAATTTTCATGCCCTCGGCAGAACAGAATCTTGATGGCGCGGTCACCATGACACTCGGGGCCAAGGGCGTAGTGGAACTTGAAATGGTATCGAGCGGAGAGCGCTGGGGGCGCGGACCGCGCCACGACATTCATTCCAGCAACAAGGCGCGCGTCGATAGTCCGGCCTGGCATCTGGTCGAAGCGTTGGCCACCCTCGTCTCTGCGGACGGCAACGAACCTGCAATCCAAGGCTTTGTCGATAAGGCCCGCCCGATTTCCCCCGCTGAAAAAGCGATGATTGCTGCCGCAGCCGAGCGACTGGACGAAGCAGTAGCCAAGCAGCAACTCGGCGTCGAACACTGGGTCCATGATGCCAGCTGGCAACAAGCGCTCGAACTGTTGATGTCCCGCCCTACGGTAAATATCGAGGGCCTGGTCGCCGGCTACACCGGACCGGGCGGGAAAACCATTCTTCCCCACCGTGCGGTGGCGAAAATCGACCTACGCCTGGTACCCGATATGAAGGCCAGCGAGGCTCTGGCCGCACTCAAGGCTCATCTGGCAAAACAGGGCTTTGGCGATATTGAAGTAAACATGACGGGCGGATACAACCCCAATAGCACTTCTGCCGATGCAGCGCTCATTCACGCACAGACGGCAGTGTATAAGCACAGCGGGATCGATCCCGTCGTACTGCCGCGGAGTGCTGGCTCCTGGCCCGGATATGTCTTTACCGAGGAACCGCTGCGTCTCGCGGCCGGGCATTTCGGGATCGGTCATGGCAATGGAGCCCATGCCCCAGACGAGTATTATGTTATTGAGTCCAAGAAAGAAAAGGTACAAGGAATGGATGGCGCCGTGCGCTCCTTCGTCGAGTACCTTTACGAAGTCGCTGGGACGACATAAGGTCTTAGCCGTCGGAACACTCGATACGATTCATCTGAAAAGCGTCCTCGATTAGCCTCGCCTGCGTGCCCGCTCTAAGCGGTGCAATTGGAGAAACCTCGCCCACTCTTTGCTGTGAGATCAACCAGAAACAGCTGATTAGGGAAGACCGCTGCAGTTTCTGCTCGATGCTTCCGTGGCACTCGCCTGGTGTTTTGACCCCGAGGGCTCTTGGTCGAAGGCACAAGTGACAGCGCTGCTTCGCCCCATCAAACAGAATAGCAAGTGGAACCGGGCTTGAATGACCGACGCAAGAGCCGAGCATGGAACCGCAGCTCATCCCACAACATCTCTGGCAGAGATGGTTGCTCCTTTCTGCTATCACATTGATGCGTGATCGCCGTCACAGACGTGCGGTTGCGTCTGGGCGGAACATTGCCACCCTCACTGTGCACGTCTCCCGAAATTTCATTCCCCGAGGAATTAGCTCATGAAGACTCACCAGAGAATCGCGGCGACCGTCTTCGCGCTGCTGCTGCTGTTCGCCGTGGGATTGCTGTGGTCCACACCCGGAGTTGGGGCGGCAGCGACGGGTCAAATCGCTGGGACGGTTAAGCTCGACGGGCCAGCTCCACATCAGAAACCGATCGACATGTCGAAAGATCCTAGCTGTGCGCAGACCCGCGGGGGCACGCCGGCAGCAGGGGAAAGCGTGGTGGTTGGGGCAAATGGCGGACTGGCAAACGTTGTCGTCTACATCTCTCAGGGCCTGAGCGGCGATCTGCCGATACCGTCAAAGCCGGTGACCTTCGAGCAGAGGGGTTGCCAGTATGTTCCGCACGTAGTAGCGGTCAACCCAGGCCAGCACATGACCATATTGAACGATGACAAGACAATGCACAACATTCACCCCGAACCGAAGCCCGGCGGCGGCAACAACGCGTTTAACAAGTCTCAAGTGGTGGGGGCTCCGCCCTTGGATGTGACCTGGGCGAGCGAGGAGATCGCGATTCCGGTGAAGTGCAATGTTCATCCTTGGATGCATGCTTTCATCGTGGTGGTGAAAGGGCCAAATGGCGTTAGTGACGCCAATGGTTCGTTCAAGCTCGAGAACGTGCCTCCCGGCACCTATACGCTAACGGCCTGGCACGAGGCTTTCGGAACCATGACGCAGAAGGTTACCGTGGCCGAAGGAAAGCCGGCCGCGGCGGAGTTCAGTTTCAAAGGCAAGTAGAAGGGTGACGAAGAAGGCTTGGTCAGGGCCGCCGCGGAACCTGACAGATTTCGCTGCCGCTGGAGTGCCGGAAAGTGGGGTGAATCACTAATGGTGGGGAAAATCTTTGCCGTGGTGGTTGCGCTGGTGACGCTGGTGACGGCTTACTGCGTGATCACGCACGTGTGGTGGATGCCGGTTGACATCTCTGCGCACGGACCCAAGATCGATCACCAGATCGAGGAAACCATCCTTGTCGCTGGCCTTCTGTTTATTGCCGGACAGATCGTACTGGCAAGCTTTGTGTTTCTCTATGGCGGCGCCCGAGGGAAGCCGAAGCAGATTCCGGGCGGAGCCAAACCCTTGGTGATTTTCGCCTTTGTTCTGGTTGGCACCGAAATTCTGGCTCTCTCCTTCATCGGCTCCAAGGCCTGGGGCGCGGTGTATTTTGCGGCACCCGACCCAAGCTCCATGCCCATCGATGTCCAAGCCGGACAGTTCGCCTACTATTTCCGTTACCCCGGTCTGGACGGCAAGTTCGGCGCGCTGCATCCCGAAATGATTAACGAAGGAACCCAGAACTACTTCGGCATCGATCCTGAACACGATCCCGACGCCAAGGACGACATTGTGACCGCAGAGATGGCCATCCCGGTGAACCAGCCAATTCTGCTCACGCTGCATTCCAAAGACGTGGGACATTCGTTCTATGTGCGCGAGTTGCGGGTGCAGCAGGATTTCGTTCCCGGGCTAGATATTCCGATTCACTTCACCGCAACCCAGACGGGACGATACGAGATTGTTTGCACGCAGCTGTGTGGCCTGGGGCACTACAACATGAAGGCCTATTTGTCCGTGCTGTCGCAGGCGGACTTCGACGATTGGCTGAAGAAACAGGCGGCCATGCAGTAGGCAGGGGAACGGCGTTCGCCGGAGCCAAGCGAACCCAAACATCTCTCTCGGGGTGAGACCATGGCAGAAACGTCAGTGCAGGCGGCACACCACGCGGCGCCGCAGGGGTTCATCCGCAAATACCTCTTCAGCGTGGATCACAAGGTGATCGGGATTCAGTACCTGACACTGAGCATGGTGGCGGCGTTTGTCGGGATGGCGTTGTCTTGGGCCATGCGCCTTCACCTGGCGTACCCGGACTTCCGCATTCCGCTGCTGGGCTGGCTTTCTCCAAATGGGGCGCCGAACGGCGTAATGACCCCGGAGTACTACCTGTCCCTGATGACGATGCACGGAACCATCATGGCCTTTTTTGTGCTGACGGCGGCGCCGTTCGCGGGATTCGGCAACTTCCTGCTGCCCATTCAGGTGGGAGCGGCCGACATGGCTTTTCCCCGCCTGAATATGACGTCGTTCTGGGTGACCTTCGTCGGCTTCCTGCTGGCCGCGGCTACGTTCTTCATTCCGGACGGACCGCCTCTCTCCGGTTGGACCGCGTACGCACCGCTGAGCGCCGTCGGTTCGGTTGCCGGTCCCGGGCAGGGATTGGGGCAGACGCTCTGGGTATTTTCGATCGCCCTGTTCTGCATTGCCTCGCTGCTGGGGGCACTGAACTTCATCGTGACCACACTAGATCTGCGCACTAAGGGACTGACCTTATCACGGTTGCCGCTCTCCACCTGGGCGTGGTTCATCGACGCGTGGGTGAGCTTGCTGGCCTTTGCCGTATTGCTGCCGTGCGGCCTGCTGCTGGCGCTCGATCGTCTCGGGGGAACCAGTTTCTTCATCCCAGGGGGGCTGGTATTCAATGACCAACTGCAGCCGCACTCGGGCGGATCGCCGCTGCTGTTCCAGCACCTGTTCTGGTTCTTCGGACATCCGGAGGTGTACATCATCATTCTTCCGGCGTTCGGGATCGTCTCCCACATCTTCCCCACCTTCATCCGCAAGCCTCTGGTAGGGGGGTGGAAGGTGATCACCTTCGCTGAAATCGCAGTCGGCACGCTCAGCTTCGTCGTGTGGGGCCATCACATGTTCGTCAGCGGCATGAGCCCTTTTATGGCGATGGTGTTCTCCGTGCCCACACTGTTCATCACCATTCCGTCGGTCATCGCCGTGTTGGTGTGGGTGTTTTCTCTGTATGGATCCAACCTTCGCTTTGACACTCCCATGTTGTACAGCTTGGGGTTCGTTTCGCTGTTCATCACCGGCGGAATCGGAGGCTTCTTCCTAGCCCAGCCGTCCACCGATTCCTACCTGCATGCCACGAGTTTTGTGGTGGGCCACTTCCACTTCACCATGGGGCTGTCGGCGATCTTCGCCACATTTGCCGGTTTCTATTACTGGTACCCGAAGATGTTCGGGCGCATGATGAATGAGAAGCTGGGCAAGCTGCACTTCTGGCTGAGTTTTGTCGGCGTGTACTGCGTTTTTATGACGCTCCACTTGACGGGCTTCGCGGGATCCGTCCGCCGCTACTCGGCGTTTGTGGACGACTTCATGATCCCGCTGATGCCCGCGCAACGGTTCATGACCATCTCCGCGCTGCTGTTGGGGGCATCCCAATTCATCTTCCTGTTCAACGCCATCTGGAGCCGCTTCAAGGGGCCCAAAGCTGCAGACAACCCGTGGGGAGCCACAACTCTGGAATGGGACACGACGTCACCGCCTCCGTCCGACAACTTTGGCGGACGGCAACTCACCGTTTACCACGGACCGATGGAGTATCACGGCGAAGCCAGTGTGATGCAAACCTCACCGGCAGCGTCCGTAGCCGGAACCTAAGCCTGCGCCAGGTGTTGCAGCCAGATTGAGGGCCTATCAACCGAAAGGAGATGCCGTGAACCAATCCCAATGGACCATCGCAGGGCATGAGGTGGTGATGGAGGCCTCGCCTTACGGCATTGAGAAGAAGAAGTTGGGGATCTGGATCTTCCTTGTCTCTGATGCCTGCACGTTCGGCGCGTTTCTGTTTGCCTATGGCTACATGCGCATCGGTGCCCCCGTTTGGGGAGCGCCGTTCGGAATCCCGTCGATCGTAAACGGGGTGGTGATGACGGCCGTGCTGCTTTCCAGCAGCCTGACCATGCTGGCCGGGGTGCGTGCGTCGCAGGCAGCCCAGAAAGCTTCGGTCAAGAAATGGCTGGCGGCGACGATGATTCTGGGCGCGATCTTCGCGGCCCTTCACCTGCGCGAATGGGTAAGTTTGATCGGCGAAGGCTGGCGGTTGTTCGCGAATCCAACCGGAGGGCCCGCGCAGTTCGGAGCTACGTTCTTCAGCGTTACGGGTCTGCACCTCAGCCACGTCATCGTCGGCGTCATCGTACTGGCCTTTGTCGCGCGCGGCTACAACCAGGGACGCTATGACCAGAGCCATATCGAAACCGCCGGACTGTACTGGCACTTTGTCGACCTGGTTTGGATGTTCGTTTTTCCCCTGATGTATCTGATGAACGCCCACTGAGGACAGCCCGTCGGAGGACGAAATGTCATCGCATCGCGAACTGACCATGGGTTCCTACGTCGGAATCGGCGTTGGCCTGATGGCGATTGTCGGCCTTGAGGTGATCTTCACCTATCAGCACCTGCCGCCACGCACCCTGCTGTTTGCCTTGCTCTGCCTTGCCTGTCTGGAGGCCTACGTGGCCATCATGTATCTGATGCACGTCAAGTACGAACGGCCGATTCTGTATTGGACGATTTTTCCGGCCACGCTGTTTGTTTTGCTCTTTCTCTGCTACCTGTTTCCCGATGCGTTCCGCATGTTCAACATGCGGCTGATGAAGTGACCGGTCCTGCGTCCGCAACTTTATTAGGAGTGCGAAGGTATGGCCACGACGATTTACGAACCTCGGCAAATCGGACCCCGCTTGCCCGACGATTCCGGCCGCAACCTGACACCGGCTGGCGGGGCCTGGCGCGCGGTTCAGGATTTTCCGCTGGAGCCGGCGCAAACCGGAATCTGGGTAGCGCTCGGGGCGATCACGATGTCGTTCGCGGCCCTCACCAGCGCCCTGGTGGTTCGTCAGGGAACGGCGCCGGACTGGCGGCACATGACGTTGCCTCCCATCCTTTACCTGAACACGCTAGCGCTCGTCGGCAGCAGCGTTACGTTGGAAGTGGCTCGCGGCAAAGTCGCTGCCCACGCCCGCGGGATCAAGAGTCAGATTTCTGTCCCCATGCGCTGGCTGGTGGCGACCCTGACGCTCGGCCTGCTTTTCGTCCTGGGCCAATATGGGGCGTGGCTGCAATTACGGGCAGCGGGCCTGTACCTCGACTCCAACCCCAACAGTTCGTTCTTCTACGTTTTCACGGGTGTGCATGCCGCGCATGTGCTGGGCGGGTTGTGGGGGATGGTTTACGTCATCCGCAAACTTCACCGCGGCGCATTGCGGCGGAGTACGTTTGCCGCCGAAGCTCAATACTGGCACTTCATGGGCTTGCTCTGGCTTTATCTACTCCTGCTGCTCTGGACAAAGCTCTAGAAACAGGCTCCGAGAATGAGGTGGGAGTTTGTCGAAGAAATTACGCATTCGGAGATCGACGCTAGTGGTGGCGATCGCCCTGGTCCTGTTGGCCGCACTCGCGCTTCCTCCCGTTGCGTTTTCTCAGGGGTGTTCCCTCTGTTACACCCAGGCCGCGAACTCCGGCGTTCGTTTGATTCGGGCTCTGCGCACTGGCATTGTGATCTTAATCCTACCGCCTCTGTCGATGTGTCTCGCGGCTATGGCCCTGGCGTATCGCAAGCGCAACCAATTCCAGCAGGCCGATCGCTGCCGGGAACCGGGTGCAGACTGGTAATTCAGATGTCGGCCACACATTCCAATCCATCCCGACTGCACGACTATGCCGCGCTCACCAAGCCCGAGGTGAACCTGCTCGTTTTGATGACGACGGCGACAGGCTATTGCCTTGCCTGCCGCGGACCGCTGCATACGGTCGGGATGATAAACACACTGCTGGGAACGCTGCTCGTCGCTAGCGGCACGGCTACCTTGAATCAGTGGATCGAACGGACCTGGGATGCGCAGATGCGCCGTACCGCCAACCGGCCTCTGCCCGCTGGAAGGATCAGCCCAGGTGCAGCCTTCCGGTTTGGAATTTCGATGAGCATTGCCGGCGGGCTTTACCTGGACATAGCCGTGAATCGGCTTGCCGCGGTCCTTGCGCTCTCAACCCTGCTTTCTTATCTCCTGGTCTACACGCCGCTGAAGAGGAAGACTCCCATGTGTACCTTGCTGGGCGCGATTCCCGGCGCCATGCCCGCACTCATTGGGTGGTCCGGAGCTTCTTCGGTGATCGACGCTCCCGCCTGGCTTCTGTTTTCCATCCTTTTTCTATGGCAGTTTCCCCACTTCCTGGCCATTGCCCTCATGTACCGTGAGGATTACACCCGGGCCGGCTACAAAATGTTGCCGGAGTTCGATGTCGACGGATGTTTCACCCGCTGGGAGATTGCCTCGTTCACAGGGCTATTGGTTGCTGCCACATTGCTGATGGAGCTTCGCGCTGGCGTCATTCCCGCGTTGGTCGTGACTTTGGCGGGGGTACTCCTGCTGTATCCCGTTAGCAGACTGGTGAAGACGCCGTCGAGAACCATGGCCCGCCGAGTGGTGCACGCATCTGTCAGCTACTTGCCCATTGTGCTGCTCGTCAAGGTGTTGTGCAAAGGCTAAGATTCCACGAATGCAGTCCCAGGCCGCCTGGATTCGAGGAGTGCGCTGTAGTTGTCAGCCGGCCGATCAACAGAGACCTATCCGGTCAAGTAAGCGACAAGGAGGCGGAAGCGTTCGGGGCCTGATCCTCGGAAGAATAGAGAAAACTTTCGATCTCCTCGATTCGCTTGCTGGCGTCGTCGTAACCAATCTCAACCAGAGCCTGGGTGTACTCGGAGGTGAACAGCAAGTAGCTCATGAGATCCGCGCACGAAGTCCGGTCTCGCCCCAGACTGTTTACAAAGTATTGGATCAGATAGGGCATGGCTTTCTGATGGTACTCTGCCAGGTCTGCCAAATCGACTGAAGGCGTGATGAACAAGGACTTCAGAGGACGCGTCTTCTCGTACCCTTCAATCCCAGGTTGAATGACGTAGCCGCGGCTGAGCCGCAGATTCAAGCGCTCCAGGTGTTCGATGTCAGTTGCAAGATGGTCAAGGAAGATAACATTAAAGAGAACCCCCATGACCCCCGCCAGCGAAGGGCTTCGGTTATCTGCGGTTTCCCTTTGGTGTTCGAGATTCTCGCAGCGGACGCCAATCGCCAGAACCTTATCTGCCCCCAGGCGGATGACCGGGCTCAGAGGTTGTTGCAGGCGCACACAGCCATCCCCGAAGAAGGCTGATCCCCGAGGGATTCGTAAGCGTACGGGCTGGAAGACCAAAGGAATGGCAGCCGACGCGCAAACGTGGTCGACCGTGATCTTGGTCGGAACCGTCACCAGCCGGACCCGGTTCCACACGGGGTGGCCCTTTCTCCCCTGAATGAACAGATAATTTTTCCCGGAGTTGTAGTTGATGGCAGAAATGGCGAGTGCGTAGAGGTGTCCGCGCTTGACGTTGTTGCCGATTCTATCGCAATCAAGGTGCGTGTCGAGGAAGTGCCGCAAAGGTGTCGCGTCCAATAAAGATCGGGCGTTGCCTCCCCCCAGAATTCCTCCGAAAGAGAGATCCAATATCCAGGTAAGGGAATTGTGGGCCTGGGTTAAAACATCGCAGTGAAAAACATCGGAAGGTCGAAGATCGGACCAAAGCCGGGCGAGGACTTTGGTTGCCGAAGTAAAATCGTCGCTGCCTGCGGCAAGGGCAGCGCCATTGACTGCTCCGGCGGAAGAACCTCCTATGATCGGGAAAGGATTGGTTCGAACCTGTTTTATCTCGCCAATACGTTTAAGAATACCGGCTTGGTAGGCGCCCCTGGCGCCGCCGCCCGTCATCACCAGACCGATCGCCTTGTCCATTGTTTCCTTCCGGGGGTCAATTCAGCGATTCAGCAATCGGGTGTTCAACCTCAGCGCCGTCCTCTTGAGTTCGCATCCGCCGCGCACTCTTAACAGAGCGGCGTTCAATAATTAGAAACCGACCGCTCTCGATCCCTCTTTAGTTGGTCAACGATCTCATCTGCCAGCCCGCCGTCCGAGGTCGCGGACTTCTTGATGCTCCAGATCAGCGCCTGGGAGCGCCGATCCACCAGCCTGACCTGCGCATCCATCCGCCTTACCACCACTTTTGCCGGGATAATTGTGCTCTCCGTCTCACAAATCAGAATGGCGTCGGCTTCTTCCGCCTGTGAGCTGATATGTACAACGCCCCATTTGTCGAAACGAGACTTGAGGAGGCGTACAAAATCATCGGACGAAGCGGCAACATAGATGGTTTTTACCTTGGATAGCGGAAGAGGTCCGGGTGCAATCGTGACCTGTGCAGCCAGAAACGCTGGGCAGAGCAAGGCAAAGAAGATGATTGCTGCCGCCACCCCGAATTCCCGAGCGCCATGGCGTAACACTCGCAGATTCATAAGCTTCCAACCTCCCTTCTTCCTCCACCCGTCTCGCAAGACAAAGGGCGAGCCTCAGCTTTATTCTGCCTCTCGAGCCCGGCAGGCCAAAAGTGCGGAACGCACAGGCGAACGTGACGCAGGTTCGTCGGCAGGCATTTGGCGGTGCGAGTCTTCTCTGACGTTTGGGGAATGACGTACGTCGCGAACGGAGCCGTAGAAAACGATCTGCGATTTCACCGGGCTAGGCACGAGCCATTTTCCCAGGGGTGGTCGTACAATCGGCTCCGATACGTGGTGATGTACGGAGCGCAGCGTGAAACCAGCCGACGCACCGGAAGACCTCCACAAACTTTTTGCCCTGGCCCTAAACTCGGGCGATCTCGATGGGCTGGTTGCCTTGTACGCATGCGACGGGCTTCTGATGGCACCTACCGGTCCGGCGCGAGGCATCAGGTTAATCCGTCGTGCGCTAGCTGAATATGTCGCCATGAAGCCCAGGATCCAACTCACTACCCGCAAAGTCGTGCAGGTGGAGGACATGGCGTTGCTTATGGCAGATTGGCAATTTCACGCAACGGCCCGCGATGGCAGTATTGTGTCCACCTCTGGCACCAGCATTGAGATTGCGCGTCGCCAGCCGGATGGAAGTTGGCGCTACTTCATCGATCTTCCCAATGGGCTCGATGAATCCTTTATCTGCCCGGGCAACGGCCTGGATCGATAGGACCGCCGCATGAATCCCGGGGAGGTCTATCGAGGCTCTTGCGTCAGCTCGGGCTGCGGAAGGTGGCCTCCTTCGATTTCCTTTTGCCGCCTCTCGCGGCTGGCGCTGCTCATGAGGACCGAGGTTTCCAGTTCCTTCTTGCCCTCCTCTTTGCGACCCATGCGAATCAGGATTTGCCCCCGCAGGTAGTGGATTCGCTCCGACTGTGGATCTAGCTTTGCAGCGGCATCCAGTTCGGCCAAAGCCTTCTGAAACTGACCCTGGCGCTGGCGCACGCGCGCCAGTCCGAGGTGGGCGGTGAGCAGCTGGGGATTCAACTGCAACGCGTGGAGGTAACCCTTCGCCGCATCCGCATCGCGCTCCATCAGGAAATACACGTTTCCGAGCTCGTCGTAGTTAAAGGCGACATCGGGCTCCAGGGCGATGTCCGCGAGGAACTCATCCTTGGCACGCTCGTAGTCTCCCTTCTTCGAGTAGGCGAGCCCCAGATTGAAGTGCACGAAGGGAAGTCTGGGATCGAGCTGGGCTGCCGCCGTGAGCTCCTGGATGGCATCGTCGTAGGCCTCTTCGTTAAGCTTCGCTTTGCCCATCAGCAACCGGAATTCCGCAGAGTCGCCACCCACTTCCTCCATGCGTCCCAAGGCCCGTTCGGAGAGTTGGGCGCGTTCGGCCTTGTCGGCCGCTATTCCTAAGACGTAGAGATAATTAAGCTGTCCTGACTGCTGTGGCCACAACGGCTCCAGTGTGTCCACGGCTTCCACCCAGCGGCTAGTGAAGAAATAACACAACCCCAGCAGATAGCGGGCCTGCGACGAATCCGGCTCGTCTCTCACGACCGACTCGAGGGGAGAAATGGCATGCCGGAAGTCGCTCTGACGGTAATACACCAGGCCTATGTCAAGCCGGATCCCTGCGACCTGCGGCGCCAGTGCTTCGGCTTTGCGCAGCATTACGAGCGCCTGCGGCCACTGCTTGCGACGCATGGCAATCACTCCCAAATTTGCGTACGCGCCCGCGACCTGCGGATTCAGGGCCAATACTTCTCGGAAGCTGCGTTCGGCGCTCTCCAGATCCCCGCTGTGCAGTGCCTTCTCTCCCTGCTTGAAAAGCTGCTCCGGGTCGCGGTGTTCAGCGGATTTTCCCGGCAGGCTTGGCTGAGCTTGACCTTGAGAGAAACATGCCGATAGGGCTCCAGCCGGCAGCGCCACAGGAAAGGATTCGAGCAGAGCAGCCGTGGCCACGAGCGCTGCAATTCTTGACAGGGTAGGCACTCTGCTGTAGTGTCCGCCAGCGTGGGCTTGAATTCAAGGGCGTCGCATTTGCCCGAAACCTATAGCGCCCTCGGTGGCGCTGCAGAATTGTTGCGGAAACCCTCCGTGAAAGGGCTACATGGTTACCATTCGTGACGTAGCGAGGGAAAGCGGTGTCTCCGCCACTACGGTATCGTTCGTCCTGAACAATGCGCGGCTTGCGCGTTACATCCCCATCGTTACCAAAAAGCGTATCGAGAGCGCTGTCAAGAAGCTCGGCTATCGTCCCAACCAGGTTGCTCGTTCCCTGCGCAGCCGGCGCAGCCACACCGTAGGCGTTATGGTCTTCGACATGATGGACCCCTACTGCACCCTGGTCCTGCGTGGCATCGAGAGCACTCTGTATCAGTTCTCATACCTGCCTGTCCTGACCGACGTCCACAACGAGCGCACCCGCTTCGAGCGCCAGCTGGAAAGGCTACTGTCGCGCCGCATGGAAGGGATCATTCTTGTGGCCAACTGGTTGTTTTTGGACATCGACGTGCTAGCCGATCTGAAGAGGGGCAGGATCCCGACCGCCGTCGTGGGCTGCGAAGTGAAGACCGACGCCATCGGTTCGGTGATCGTGGACAACCAAGTGGGAGGCTACATTGCGCTCCAGCATCTTCACTCCTTGGGTCACCGGAAGATCGCTTTCATCCGCGGCCCCAAGACTTTAGGCGATAGCGCTCCCCGCTGGAAGGGAGCACGGAGCTTCGCCCGCATCGCCGGGCTCGAACTGGAGTCGCAGTTGATCGTCGACCTGCCGGAGTCGCGCGATCCGCTTTCAAGTTTTGAAGGTGGCTACCAATTAACGGAGGAACTGATTAAGCGGAAGCGTCGCTTTACCGCGGTCTTGGCCTTCGACGACATGGCTGCCTTTGGTGCCATTCGGGCGCTGGATCGAGCCGGCTTGCGCGTCCCGGAGCAATGCTCGGTCATGGGCTTCGACGATATCGCGGCGAGTGCTCTGTATACCCCGGCCCTGACCACCATGCGTCAGCCCATGGAAACCATGGGCGCTGCCGCCGTCGGGATCGTGGTAGATGGAATCAACGCCGTTCTGGAGAGGCGTGAGACTACTGCGACGCATCGCAAAGTGGTGCCGGAACTGGTCGTGCGCGAGTCTACCCGCAGTCTTCTTTGACCCGGGCGGGGCACGCCGCGGCAATGTAACGGTTTTTCTGCTTGACAGCAAACCGGCTCTAACGCACTATTCATACATTTTAATAAAACCTTTCATGTGATCTGCTCCGCGTGTGGTGTGGAACGTATGACAGTGCAGCTCGCCGCTGTGCAAGCGTCCTAAGCAAGGATCGGAAGGTCAAGCGTGCGCCGGGTCCTCACACCAGGCGTCGCCAGTCACACAACCTCGAGGGGTGGATGGAGTGACCATGAAATCGCATCTCAAAATTTGCTTTCTGCTCGCCATGCTCCTCGCTGCCGCGGTCGTCTTCGCCCAGACCTCTGCCTCAATCGTCGGCTCCGTCATGGACCCAACCGGCGCCATCATCTCCGGCGCACAGGTCACCGTCATCAATTCGGAGAAGGGTATCACCCGCACCACCGCCAGCAACGCTGACGGCGAGTTCGGGGTGCCGGCGCTCCCGCCAGGAAAGTACGATCTTTCTGTGAACAAATCCGGATTTAAGAAGTTCGAGGCCAAGGGCATCGTCCTCGACGTCGCCCAGAAAGCTCGCGTGGAAGTCACCATGGAGGTGGGCGCCGCCACCACCGAGGTCACGGTGGAAGGCTCCGCCATCGCCCAGGTCGAAACGCAATCCTCCGATCTCGGTGGCACCGTTACCGGAAAAGAAATCAGCCAGCTTCAGCTCAACGGGCGCAACTTCACGCAGCTGGTAACTCTGGTCCCCGGCGTCAGTAATCAAACAGGCCAGGATGAAGGCACGGTGGGCGTAGCGGGCAATGTCAGCTACAGCATCAATGGAGGCCGCACGGAGTACAACAACTGGGAGCTCGACGGTGGCGACAACATGGACAATGGCAGCAATACCACGCTGAACGTCTATCCCAGTCTCGATGCTATCGCGGAATTCAAGGTGATGACCTCCAATTATGGCGCGCAGTACGGGCGCAACGGCTCCGGCACGATCGAGGTCGAAACCAAGTCGGGCACCAACGGTTTCCACGGCGACGTTTACGAATTCGTCCGCAATGACGCCTTCAATGCGCGCAACTACTTTGAGACAACAGTGCCGCCCTACAAGAAGAATGACTTCGGTTACACCATCGGCGGTCCCATCTGGAAGGACCACACCTACTTCTTCTGGTCGCAGGAGTGGCGCCGCGACCGCGTACCCGGTCAGGTTTTCAATGTGGCTGTGCCGTCAGCGGCCGAGCGCCAAGGCGACTTCAGCGACTTGTGCCCGAATCCCGGAACCGGTTCCACCGCCGACTGCCCGATAGACCCGGCAACGGGCCAACCGTTCCCTAACAATCAGGTGCCGTTTAATCCCAACGATCCCAACATTCAAGGACTTCTGGCTGAGATTCCTGCAGCGAATGCTTACGATTCCAGCACCGGACAATCGTTCTACAACGCCTCCCCCATCCAGCCGACTAATTGGCGCGAGGAACTACTGCGCGTGGACCAGGCTCTTGGCGCCAGTCATCGCCTGACGGTCCGCTACATCCATGACTCGTGGGATACGGTCAACCCTGTTCCGCTGTGGACAAATCAAGGCAGTTTTCCAACCATTCAGACCGAGTTCAAAGGCCCCGGCGTGAGTCTGGTCACTCGTCTCACTTCAAGTTTCTCTCCCACGCTGCTCAACGAATTTGTGGCCAGCTACACAACCGACCACATCATTCTGACCAACACGGGTGCGTGGCAACGCCCCTCGGGCTCAACGTTTGGAACACTTTTTCCAAACGCTCCACCTAGCAATGTCATCCCCGGCATCTCTTTAGTCGGTAGCGTGGTCTACAACGGAGGTTTCGGTCAGGATCCAGGCTACATTCCCAATGGTCCGTACAATTCGAATCCCACATACACATTCCGCGACAACATCAACAAGATCGTTGGGAAACACAATCTGCAGTTTGGTGCATACTTTGTGGCTGCCCAAAAGAATGAGCTGGGCGGCGAACCGACCGCCGGTTCGGTCGGCGGCCTCTTGACCTTCGACACGTCCAACGCGGCGGTGACCACCGGTAATCCCTTCGCCGACCTGCTGCTCGAGCGCACCTCCAGCTTCGGGCAGCAGGATACGTTCGTGAAGTATTACAACCGCTACAAGATCTTCGAGCCCTACTTCCAGGACGACTTTCGCATCAGCAACCGCCTCACTCTGAATCTCGGCTTGCGCGTCAGCATGTTCGGCACTTACCGGGAAAAACAACATCAGGCCTTCAATTTTGATCCGGCCCACTACACAGCCGGGCAGACCACGCTGGATCCGAGTTCCGGGCAGGTGATCAATCTCACGGCCAACGGCCAGCCCGCCTCCGTCACCAATCTTCCGAACGGCATCGTGCAATGCGGTGTGACGCCGGGTGTTCCGGTGGGCTGTATGAAAGGGCATCTGTTCAACCCCGCTCCCAGACTTGGCTTTGCTTTCGACCCCAAAGGCGACGGAAGGTGGGCGATTCGCGGTGGTTACGGCATTTTCTATGAGCACACGAACGGCAACGAGGCAAACACAGAATCGCTTGAGAACTCACCGCCGCTCGTGAAGACTGCCACGCAAAACAACATCATCGGCTACCAGAACATTGGTTCCGGCTTCACTCCGGGCACGCAGCCGGTCTTCCCGCTCGCGGTGGTGTCAATTCCGGACCAGGTGACGTGGCCGTATATGCAACAGTGGCACCTGGACATCCAGCATCAGATCACCAAGAACATGGTAACCGCGGTCTCCTATGTCGGGAGCAAGGGGACGCATCTGACCACTACGAGCGATAGGAACCAGCTACACCCGCTCATCGCGGCCCAGAATCCGTATAAGCAGGGCGAGACTTTCGGCTCAAACCAGTGCGGTTCAACGCTCGATGCCTACGGCGTTCCCGTGGATGCCACTACGCCTTCCGGCGTTCCCATTCCCTACGCAGGACCGGGCGTTCTGAGTCCAGCGGTCAACCAAGGCATTGCCGTCTGCGGTACGGTCGCCGATCTGTTCCGCCCCTTCCCCGGCTACGACACCATCAATTATTTGGCTCTGAATGCCGCTTCCAATTACAACGCTTTGCAGGTCGGCTTGCGGCGGAGCGCCGGCAGCCTGCAACTCTCCGTCTCCTATACCTATAGCCACTCGATCGACGATTCATCCAGTCGCCAGGACGGGCAGATCGTCGACTCCTACGATCCAGCGGCGAATCGTGCCAGCTCCAGCTTCGATCAGCGTCACATCATCAATGCCGGCTACGTGTGGGATCTGCCTTTCTTCAAGGGAACAAGTCTCACCAGCAAACTGCTGGGTGGCTGGCAGTATTCGGGAATCTTCGGTTTCTCCACGGGCAGTCCTTTCACACCGGGATTCTTCATCGACAATGCTGGCGTCGCGAACGGGATCGCCGGCGCCAATGCCGCCTCGTATCCGGACGTAATAAGCAACCCGAAGCAGGGCATCACACCGGTTCCAGGTGCCCTGCAGCTATACAATCCGAATGCGTTTGTGGCTCCCACTGCCCTTACCTTTGGTGACTCGGCCCGCAACACCCTTTCCAATCCCAACCGCACCAACTTCGACATGGCCCTGTTCAAGCACTTCGCCATTCACGAGTCGATGGCGCTGGAATTCCGCGCAGAAGCGTTCAACGTCTTCAACCACACCCAGTTTGGCTACGTTGCTGGCGACGGAGGCTCAGCTGCCTCGAACAGCGCGAATTTAAACTCAAATACGGCTAGCTGTTCGGTCACTTCTGGCCCGTGTGGCGCCGCCGGCAACAGCTTCCTGCAGGTCCTCACGGCGCATAACCCCCGCATCCTGCAGTTGGGCTTGAAATTCTTGTTCTAAGCTGAAAGCAACCCGCGCAGTTGCCTTGCGAGGGGCCAGGATTTTTTACCTAAAGTCCTCGTGACTCGGCTTGCGAGAGCTCAGCCCAGTCGAGCGAAGCTCTGCCAATCTCAGTTTGCCCGCGTCCACCATCATAATTTATCGCGCCGTCGAAGCAAATCAGCGGCCGGATGTAGCACGACGAATGCTCGTTCCCCGCAATGACCTGCTGGATCGCCTCGATGATTCCTGCCTTGGAGCAGGGAAGACCCCGGAATCACACCACCTGCCCTGAGTCCAGCAGCCTCCGCACGTGGTCTTCCAGCCGGGTGCGCATTACCGTCTTTCTCGGCACAGTCGGCGAGGCGCTCCGACCTGGGCGCGGTTGACCTCTTTCACGGTCTGGGGGCCGCAGAAGTCGGCGGCTCTAACCAGCTCGAGAGCGTGCTGAGGGCCCGAATCCCAGCCGTTGCCCTAGGGAGATTGGAGGTGGACGCCGCCCTCCCTCGGCGGACCAATTCCCCGACCGAGCGGATTCCGATGCGCTGCGGAGAGCCGGGACAGGGGATGCGATTCGGGGCACGTGACGCGCAAGTCAAAATCCTGATTCACATGCAGCAGAGAACTCCGTGGTGGGTGGGGTCCTGAGTGAAATATAATCGAAGGTGCGCGCGTTGCCCCATGCTCAGACTGTTTTTTCTGGGATTTCTCCTCACTGCGCTCTCGCTTGGACAAGGGGCCCCTTCCGCGCATCCGGCTCGCTCCCAGACAACGAAGACGATAACCTCCTCTGGCAGTCGCTTCGAAGACATTGGGAAGCAGGCGGGTTTGAGCGTCTCGCACATATCCTCGCCAGACAAGCGCTACGTCATAGAATCGGTGAGCGGAGGCATTGGCCTGTTCGACTGCGACAACGACGGCAAGCTGGACATTGTGGTCGTCAATGGATCCAATGTTGAGCGCTACCGCTCGCAAGGTGGCGATCCGCTGGTAACGCTCTATCACCAGGATGCAGACCTCAAGTTTACGGACATCACTCGCCAGAGCGGGTTGACGCGCAAGGGCTGGGGCATGGGAGTGGCAGTCGCTGACTATGACAATGACGGTTTGCCTGACCTGTATGTGACCGGCTACGGGGGAAATGCCCTTTACCACAACCTCGGCAACTGCAAGTTTGAGGACGTAACCGAGCGGGCGGGCGTGGGAGTCGGAGGTCTGAGCCTGGGCGCAGCCTGGGGCGACTATGACCGCGACGGTCGCGTGGACTTATTCGTTTCTCGCTACGTACATGTGGATATGAACAAGCTACCAGAACTGGGGAGCAACGAGAAATTCTGCCAGTTCCGCGGCGTGCCCGTGCAGTGTGGACCCTGGGGAATGCAGGGAGAATCGGACTTCCTCTTCCACAACCGCGGTGACGGAACATTTGAAGACGTCTCGAAGCAAGCCGGCGTGGATGACCCGCGTCACTACTACGGGATGGGTGCCGTTTGGGGCGATTACGATAACGATGGCTGGCCCGATCTCTATGTAGCTGACGACGCTGGTCCAAATTACCTCTATCGGAACAAGCACAACGGGACGTTCGAGGAAGTCGGGCTCGTGCTCGGTGCTGACCTGAGCGGAGACGGACAGGAACTTGGCTCGATGGGAGTAGACATGGGCGACTACGACCATGACGGACGCCTGGACATATTCGTGACCGAGTTCGTGGATCAATCCGACACCCTGTACCATAATCGGCCGGACGGTTTTGAAGATGTCAGTTGGAAGGCGCAGATCGCACAGCCCAGCCGCCCCTACGTCGGCTGGGGAACCAGCTTCGTCGACTTCGACAACGCCGGCTGGCTTGATATCTTTGTGGCCAACGGCCACGTGTATCCCCAGGTTGATACCATTCCCGGGGCCGCTCACTATCGCCAACCCATGCTGCTGTTTCACAACCAGCGTAACGGCACCTTCGAAGAGATTTCGGCAGCGGCCGGCCTAGCCGACATGCCGCTCGCTTCCAGGCGTGGTGCGGCGTTTGGCGACATCAACAACGACGGCTGCGTCGACATTGTCACGCTTAATGTGGGCGAGCCCCCGTCCTTGTTCCTCAATCACTGTCAAAACGGAAACCATCGCGCGCTCTTCAGGCTGCTGGGGACAAAAAGTAACCGGCTTGCGATCGGCGCACGGGTTACGGTGCGCTCCGGAAAACTGACCCAGATGAGCGAGGTCAAGGGGGGGTCGGGTTACCTTTCGCAGAATGACCTGCGCCAACACTTCGGACTGGGGAATTACGACAAGATGAACGATGTCCTGATTCGCTGGCCCAACGGAACCGTAGAGACGCTGCACGACGTTCCCGCCGACTTCATTTACACGATCGTCGAAGGTCAAGGAATCCAGGGGAAGGTGGCGCTGCCCCCGGCGGACGCCCTCGAGGCCAAGCCCATCCGCTAGCAGGCGCCGCACAAAAGCGCACTGAGAACCCTCACTTCGGGTACGAAGCCCGGTGCATGCTTCGCAGGTTCCTGCGGAGCATGTTTCCACTCCATGTCTTACGCTCGGAGTCGGAGATACCTAGGCTGCGGCCAGAAGCGCAACCGGGAGCGCCTCAGTGACAATGGATGCGGACTCGGCAAATTGGAAGGTCATTTGGGATCCAAGCGAGCCGCCCAAGACTCTGCTCAGGCCGAGTAATGCCTGGCTGCCACACGCGGCGCACCGACCATTTTTCGTTTCGCTGATGACTTCACAGTCCGCACACAGAGCGGCTCTGTCAAGGCGAATCAGGTTGGGGCTGGGACAAAGTCGACTACTCATGTCGTTCTCCTGCGAATCAGTTTTCTCATGGCGCAGCGAGGCCCTAGGAAGTGGTTTGCAGTTTTATTGCCAGGGCAAGATGAGGGAAAAGTCCCAATTACTCTGCAGTTTCCACGATTCGCCTCAGTTCGGATGGGTGGGCCAAGGGAAAAGTCTTGCGCATCTGGCCTGTCTGGACGAGGAACCTGTAGAGCACGGTTCGCGATTGCAGACGCGTTTTCCTTTCACCCCTTGTTGAGTCCTACGGCGGGTTCACGTACACACCGTAGAGGTCCCACTGCCCCCAGTGATTGACATCGGCGAGCTTGTAAGGCGCTGCGAATCCGACCAGCGTGTGCGGTGTCACGATGCTCCCTGTCGCGTCGCCAGCCATGCCGACATCGTGCGTGTACGGAGGAAATGGAGAAGACGGGATGACAGTTTGCGGCGCACTCCAATTGATTCCATCGCTGGAAAAAGCGCGCCCCAGGTAGGAGCTGGGTAGCACCATAATCTGGGGCGTTGACCACGTTTTGCCATCTGTAGAGCTCGTGTATCGGATCGCATCCCAAGTCGGGACTAATACCGCCATCGAACAGAAGAACACATGATAGGTGCCATCCTTCACGGTGATGGAAGGGGCATAGGCGTAGGAGAATCCGCCATCCATAGCATCTACCAGCTGGAAGAACGCTGGTGCAGTCGGCGCTGACTGGTTTCCAGACTGGCCACAGGAGGCCAGCAGGAGTACCAGAACAACGATGGCCGATGTTTCAACCTCTTTCCTGAACATGGGAACTCCTGAATGTCGCCTACGATCGGCTAGCCCTCAGCCCCTTCCGGAAACCCCTGCCCCAAACCGGGTAGGGCTGGACGGGGTTTGTATCTGATGCATACCGGTCAAAGCTATCGCGGCAGGGTCAAAAAGTCCTGAGGAGAGCTGAGTTTTCGCAGAGGTTTCGCCGAGGTCGAGCGAGCGCCCGTGTTTCCGTGAGGGAAGTTATAACTGTGCAGCTTAAAAATCGCGGGGGTTGTGGTAGGGGCCGGATGTTGGCCGACGACCCGCAAGTCACCGGTTGGATTCGCTTGTTGAACCGTCGGAAGGGCCGGTCAGAAATGCTTCTTGGCGACTTTCCGCTGGTACCAGGCCCGGGTACGCTGGTCGCGTCTCCAAGAAGGACTCTTCGGCCTTTCTCTCAGAGATTTGCTGACTGTTGCCCTGCAGATGATGTGCGGTCACGTGACCTACAATGATTAAAGCGGGAGAGGGCAGTACTGGCACTTGGGGCAGTTCGCGGAGCGTCGTCCGGCAGAACTGTTGCTCTGCCCTGCAAGCTCGCGATACGACTACACACGGAGTCTCCTCCGGCATCCCACTCCTGAGCAGTTCGTCTGCACTCCCCGAGTAATTGTCTCTCGGCATATACAAAACAATGGTGCTTTCTGAAGACACCAGAGCTTGCCAGTCGGGGACAGGCTTCTCGGCAGCGTGCTGGGCGGTGGCCAACACCAACTTAGCAGCCAAGCGCCGGTCGGTGAGAGGAATCTGCGCGGCGGCGGCTGCCCCGAGTGCGGCGGTGATGCCGGGGACCACCTCGAAGGGAATTCCGGCATCACGCAGAGCTTCCATTTCTTCTCCCGCTCGCCCGAAGATAAGTGGGTCTCCGCTCTTCAGTCGAACTACAATCCGTCCGCGGCTCGCGTGTTCGACAAGGAGGAAATTGATCTCGCTCTGGCTGATGGATTTCCTGCCGCAGCGCTTGCCGACGTTAAGCGTTAGGGTCGTCGGCGGAATCAGGCGAAGGATTTCAGCAGAAACCAGGGCATCGGTCAATACCACCTCGGCCGACCGCAGCACCCGCAATGCTTTCAAGGTGAGTAGCTCCGGATCGCCGGGACCGGCTCCCACGAGATAGACCATCCCCTTCATTTGGCGTCTTTGGCCGGAGCGACGGTTCGCCTACGCCGAAAGCTGTTGAAACTCCGTTGGCTTGCAATCTTGTGGAGCAGCACTCGGCGTCGATCCGGCGACAAGCGCTTGGCAAACAGCGATTTCCTAGACTCGGCAAGCCAATCCAGCCAAGCGACATAGTCTGGACCAAACTGCTCTTCCAACTGGCAACGCAGACGCTGTGCCAGCGCCGGGCTGGCGCCGCCTGTCGAGATCGCAATTTGCAACCGGCGTCGCCGGACCACAGCCGGATAGTGGAAATCGCAGTGTTCTCTGTCGTCTACCGCATTGCAAAGAATGCCGCGTGTACGAGCCTGGTCGAAAACCGCTCGATTAGTTTGGGGAGAGGAGGTAGCGACCACAACCAGAGAAACTCCTTGCAGGTCCCGGGCTTCGAACCTCCGTATTTCCCAGGCGATTGTTCCCTCAAGAGCCCATTGCTTGACTCGTGCCGTCGCGCGGGGAGCCACCACCAGGACATCTGCACCCGCCGCGAGCAAACCCTCGATCTTGGGCTCGGCTAAGCTGGCTGCGCCTACAACCAGGCAGCGGCGCTGCGCGAGTCTTAGAAATATGGGGAACAGGGGGGGCTCACCATGCGAGCTGTCGGTAGGCAAATGTGTCACCGAAATGGCGAATTTTTTGCTCCACCCGTGCACCTCACGCCCGGGCGTTTCCCTGTTCGTACCGCAAAGCAACCCAGACTTGAAACTCAAAGAATTGATCGTGCTCATCGAAGAAACGGCAAAAGTCATTTCGCAGACTATTTTTCATGAATTTACCGACATCAATTTACAAACTAATAGGAGCTATAAATAGTTTTGATTTCCGTTCCTGACTTCGATTCGCTATCAGTGGTCCAAGGCAAGCTTCGCCCGTCGCGGACCATGATTTGACTGCGCTCGGACCTGCGGCGACGAAATCTCCATCCGGAGATCAACCGGGGAGGTCACAGCGTGCGTCCAGGAACAAATGCGGTGGAGGCCTCGAAGGCTGCGAAGGGCGGGGACGGTTTGCGCATCCGCGAGGACCTTCCCAGCCTTATCGGAAAGGGCTACGAGTCGATGACACCCGCCGAGAAGGATCTGCTGAAGTGGGTGGGAGTCTTCTTCCGTAAGCCAACCCCGGGTCGGTTCATGATGCGGATTCGGATGCCCAACGGATTTACCAACAGCCGTCAATTGCGTGCGATTGCCGATCTCTCGCTGCGGCTGGGCAACTGCGTCCTGGACATCACCACCCGGCAGCAGATCCAGTTACGCGGTTTTACGCTGGCCAACGTGCCGAAGATTTGGGAAAAACTTCGAGGAGTCGATCTTCATTCGTTGCAGACCGGGATGGACAACGTCCGCAACCTTAATGGATGCCCCCTGGCCGGGCTCGCACTCAATGAACTGTTCGACGCTTCGCCGGTGGTGTTCCAATTGGATCGCATGCTGGTAGGAACCGACGGGAACCCTGAATTCACCAACCTGCCGAGGAAATTCAACGTAACCATCACAGGATGCCTGGAAAATTGCACCCACAACGAGTCGCAGGACGTCGCCCTGGTGCCAGCCCTGCGCCGCGACTGCGCAGGTTTTAACGTGTTAGTGGGCGGGAAGATGGGCTCGGGGGGATTCACGGTTGCATCGCCACTGGATGTTTTCGTCGGCGAACAAGACGCAGCCCGGGTGGTTGCGGAGCTCATCCGAATTTATCGCGATCATGGCCCGCGAGATGCACGCGCGAAATGCCGCCTCGCTTTTCTGATTGAAGAGTGGGGAATTCGCCGCCTGCGCGAAGAGCTGGGACAGCGTCTGGATCGCGAACTGCCGGCTGCCGGGCGCGACGTGCGTGCCACCCACTCCACAGATCATCTGGGTGAAGCAATGCAGAACCAGCCAGGTTACAGTTCGGTCGGCCTTTGCGTTGCCGTGGGTCGACTCCATCCCGAGGAGGCAAACGAACTGGCGCGGCTGGCCGATACGTACGGGAATGGTGAGTTGCGGCTCACTACTGGACAGAACGTGATCCTTCCCAACGTGCCGAGCGCTCGGGTCGATTCCCTGTTGGAAGAAGACTTGCTTCAAACCTTGTCTCCCTTTCCCTCGGCCCTCCGTCGCGGACTGGTGGTGTGCACCGGAACCGATTTTTGCAACCTCGCTCAAATTGACACCAAAGCCCATGCCGCGGAGCTGTCCACAAAGCTTGAACAGCGGCTGGGAACTACTGGCCATCCCCTGAAAATTCATTGGTCCGGATGTCCGGCCGGCTGTGGGAACCACCAGGCTGCTGACCTTGGGTTTCGCGGTTTGAAGGCGAAGATTGACGGCAAAATGGTCGACGCTGTAGCCATTTATGTCGGCGGCCGCACCGGTCCCCACGCCAAACCCGGACAACAGATTGTGGAAGTGACCCCCTGCGATTCCACGTTGCCGGAGGTAGTGGCGGGCGTGATCAGCAAGTTCGACCCGTTGGCGGAGCCGGATCGGACATCGGAATGGCAGGTGTCGGGAATGCCAGAGTTCTCACCACCGCAGGAAACGACAGGGAAACAGATCTCCGAAGCGGCAGGATTGGCCTCTGCGGAGTAGCGCATGAGGTCAATCCCGGGCGGCTTGGAAATTTCAGACGAGATGCACGGCCGCCGTGAAGGCTTCCGCGGGCTCCGCGTGCTGGCGTTGGAGAGCCGCCGCGCCCGCGAGATGGCTCAACTGATCGAGAAGCATGGCGGCCACCCTTTCGTTGCACCTGCTACGCAAGAAGTCGCGACCGACTCCAGTGCGGAAGCTCTGAACTTCACCTCTGACCTGTTAGAAGGCCGTTTCAGTGCCGTCATTTTTCTCACCGGGGTCGGCACACGAATCCTTGCGCAGCACGCCCAGAGGGTTTGCCCGCGCGAGCAATTCGTGGCGGCGCTCAGTGGTACTTTGGTCGTGGCTCGCGGCCCCAAGCCGGCCGCGGCGTTACGCGAACTGGGTGTTCCTGTAACGTTGACCGTTCCGGAGCCGAATACCTGGCGCGAGATTCTGCAAACCCTCGATCAGAACCGCGATTTGGTACCGCTGAGGAATCGCAGGGTAGCCGTGCAGGAGTACGGTGTTTCCAGCTCGGACCTGCTTCATGGCTTATCCGAGAGGGGCGCCGAAGTGGTTGCCGTTCGGGTGTATCAGTGGGCGCTGCCCGACGATGTCGCGCCCCTCGAAGCGGCGGTCCAGGCTCTCCTTCGCCACGAGATCGATGTTGTGCTGTTCACCGCGTCTGTGCAGTTCCAGCATCTGCTGCAGATAGCCGACAGGACTAATCTGCGACCCGAAGTCATTGCGGCCTTGGCACAAACGTTAGTCGGTTCCATCGGCCCGGTGACGTCAAGTGAACTTCGCCGCCACGGAATTGCTGTGGATGTTGAACCCATTCATCCCAAGATGGGCTTCCTGGTAAAAGAAATTGCGGAGCGTATCCCGGAATTGCTGCTGCGGAAAAGACAGTCCACATCCCTGGGACGCTGAGCCACGACTCTCATGCTGCGATGCCTTGCCGTCCCGATGCTCGTGAGTGAAGAGAAACATTTCTCACACTGATTCCGGATGATGACTGATCGGCCGCGGGAGTCGGGGGGTCGTCGGCGGGCTTGCGCCGGCATTTCTATGGCCGCCTGGCGCTCACCCGACGCGACCCTTACCGGGGTTTGAATGCTGGATTCAGTGGCTTGTGTTTCAATCTTGCAATCACAGGAATCGTGAGCCTTCTGACGCGGGTACAGGTCGCCGGATTTGACGAAACCCTGCCCTCGCTGGCTGCCTCACGCTCTGGCGACGGAGCAAGTCTCGCGTAGGAGTCTGCCACGTTCTCCTGCGAGAGTCGGGCATACGGTCTTGCACGCTTTGTACCGCCCGGGGCCGCCAGCTTCTGCCTGACGGTCTTCCAGCGGCGCTGCTGATTTTCCGACGCCAGATGATGCGCTTGACCTGAACACCTTCCGCTAGGTGGGCTATCGAACTGACATCGGCCCGCCAGTGCCTTGCACGTGCTTGTGCTCTGGAGAGCGATGCCCATGCAGGTTGAGCCCGCAAGGAGAGATACTCGACACAACCTCAGGGTACACTGAGTATTCGGGATGAACGATGGCAGCCGCAGAAACAAGGGTCTTTCCCATAGAAGCGCTGCGCGAATTCAGCACTCGCACATTTCTCCACTTTGGCCTGAGCGAGAACGATGCCGCGCAGGCGGCTGACGTGCTGGCTTGCGCCGACCTGCGAGGAATCGATTCGCACGGGGTTGCCCGGCTGCACACCTATTTCGATATGCTCAGCTTGGGACGAATCAATCCAAGACCCACTCTCAAGCTGGTTCGCTCGACACCAAGCACGGCGACGGTCGATGGCGACAATGGGCTTGGTTTGGTGGTCGGTCCGCAAGCCAATCGCATGGCCATGGACATGGCGGAGAAGTGCGGCTCGGGTTGGGTTAGCGTGTGCAACACCAATCATTTCGGAATCGCAGGCTACTACGTTCTCAAGGCACTTGAGCGCGACTTGATCGGCTGGGCGATGACAAACTCCACCAAACTGGTCGCCCCCTTGTGGGGTGCGGAGCGAATGCTGGGCACCAACCCCATCGCCATCGCGTTCCCCGGTAAGAAAGAGCCGCCCATTGTGATTGACATGGCCACCAGCGCGGCCGCGTACGGAAAAATCGAAATGGCCCGCCGGAACGGCGATGCCATTCCCTATGGCTGGGGAATCGACAGCCAGGGCCGGGTCACAACCAGCCCGGACGACACCATAGCGGGTGGAGCACTCTTGCCACTCGGCTCGGACCGCGAACGAGGAGGACACAAGGGCTACGCCTTGGCGATCATGGTCGATATGTTGAGCAGTGTGCTCAGTGGCGCGAATTGGGGACCATTTGCCCCTCCCTTTGCTCTTCGTCAAGAGATACCGGAACGCAGTGTCGGCAGAGGAATAGGTCATTTTTTGGGTGCGCTGCGGATCGATGGCTTCATTGACGGTGACCGGTTTAAGAGTCAGGTGGACGAGTACATCCGCGTATTTCGCGCCACCAAGCCAGCACCCGGTAGCAAAGGGCCGCTGATTCCAGGCGATCCTGAACGAGAAGCGGAACAATTGCGGCGTGAGAGGGGTGTGCCGCTCATCCTGTCCGTAGTCGAAGACCTGCTCGATATCTCCGCGAAAACAGACATACCGTTCGGCTGAGGCTACCGAAGTCAGGCGTTTAGGAGTTTAGGAACCCTTACTTTACGGCGAGGAGCTTACGAAGTTGGCGAACGGCGGCAGGAATCTCTTCTACCGGGACGCTGCCGAAACCCAAGATGAAACCCGGACGAGCTTCGCCCAGATAGGAAGTGGAGAGTGGCCAGATCCGAAGGTCCTGGCGGGCGGCCCGCTCGGCAATTTCGGTATCGCGGCCCTGGTTCGCCAGTGCCACGGCCAGGTGCATGCCTGCCTCGTCGCCAAGCACCCTGACCCGAGAGCCCAATTCCTTGCCGAGGCTATCCACCAGCACCCGTCGTCGCTCGCCGTAGAGAACCCGCATCCTTCGGATGTGGCGCGCAAAATGTCCTTTGGCAATAAAGTCTGCCAGCACCTCTTGAAGGAAGGTGGGGGGGCCGAGATCCATGGCACGGCGGATGGCCAGGAAATGGTCAACGAGGTCGGCCGGAATGACGACATAACCGAGGCGCAAAGAAGGAAACAGGACTTTGCTGAAGGTGCCGATGTAGATCACACGAGCGTTGGCATCGAGCCCCTGCAAGGAGGCAATCGGCAAGCTCTCGTAGCGATACTCCGCGTCATAGTCATCCTCGATGATCCAAGATCCGGAGCGTTGGGCCCAGTCGAGCAGTTGGAAGCGCCGCGAGGCACTCATGGTCACCCCCAGGGGAAATTGATGAGAGGGGGTAACAAACACCGCTCGTGCCTGGCGACAGCACTTGATGCCAGCGGCAACATCCAAACCTTCCTGGTCCACGGGAACGGGAACGAGATGACAGCCCGTCAGCGCGAACACCTCTCGTGCCAAGCGGTAGCATGGCTCTTCGATCCAGAGGGAACTTCTGGAGTCGAGGAGAACGCGGGCGGAAATTTCAAGCGCCTGCTGGGAGCCGCTGGTGATCATCACTTGCTCCGCCTCGCAGTGCAGGGACCGCGCGGTTCTCAGATAGCTCGCCAGGGTTTCCCGCAGAGGCATGGAGCCCATCTGATCACCGTAGTGAAACGACTCAGTGCCCATACTTCTCGACCGGCGCGCAACCAGGCTCGACCAGACGCGGAGTGGGAATTGATCGACGGCAACCTGCCCGACACCGAATGCTCCCCAGCCTAGCAGCCAGGGCGACGATTCCCGACGAGGAAGGAAAGAGCGGCGCACGACCGGTCGAGGCCCGGCGCGGCGTGTCGCGGATCGCACTTCGATAGGTGCGCACGACGTCAGTTGTTCGGGAAGCGAACTGGAAACGACGGTTCCAGCACCCACGCGACTCTCAAGGTAGCCTTCCGCCAAAAGCTGGGCGTAAGCGTTCAGGACGGGGAACCGCGAAACGCCGAGTTCCAAAGCCAGACCTCGCGACGATGGGACTCGCTGCCGCGGGTGGAGGCGGCCATCGATAATGGCGGCGCGATAGCCTTCATAGATCTGCCGGTGCAGGGGCTTCGCAGCCTGGCGGTCGACCGCGATGACGGGGAGAATCCCGGAGGCCACTCGTTTCATGGGGGTGGATCATAATGGTCATGTCAAAATCCAGTCAAGTGGCTATTGTTTCCGACCACCTTATCTCTCACGATCAGGGCATTCAGAGTGGGGATCGGTGGGCAAACCACTCTCTCGTGTTGGTCTGTGCCATGACAACGCGCATTCGTCATTGCGTTGAGTGTCCGAGATGCCTTACTCGATATCTGATCGGGTTCAGCCCCTACCCGAACGGATCTTACCTGGTGCCGCAGGTGGAGGGGTTCTCGGAGGAATGGACTCTGTATTGTGCGTGCCGAAAACCGCCCAGTTCCAGTCGATGGTCTTGGAGCGACTTGAAGATGTACGCGGTCTCCAGTCAAGCGCATGATCGTGGCTATGGTCGCCCCGAGGAAATCGTGCCCCTAGATAGAAGGTCGCGACCTTCCGGTTAGGCTTCGCCTAGAGACCGGAACCAGGATCTCGGTCGCAGAACGGGCAGGCACGAGCTTCCTTCACCCGCGTGTCACGAATGCCGACCCTACTTGTTCTGCATTGCGGTCCAGTTGAGAACTACGGACAGGGGGGTGGCCGACTGCTTCAGTTTTAGCCTGTGTATGCTTTGGGATTCGGCACACGTATCCCATGCGCCTGCAAGAGCAAAATGACGCCGTGGGGAATGGGGCGACAGCTGCAATTTCTTGAGTGCGCGAGATGCCACTTGATCCGCTCCTGAGTGGTGGGCTTTTTCGGCATCCTGTTCCGTGAGTGCCACTCCTTGTTGGTTTTACCCATCCAATCCCCCTTTGCGTGCATCCATTACCCGCTAGCGCGCATCGATCCTACTGCTCCCGCAGACGGACTAATGCAGGTTTCTATACTGCAGCCGGCACTGCTGTGACACGCGACTGCTCTCCTTTCTACCTTCCGCCGAGGTCGGGTTAGCGACCGGGACCATCCTAGCAGGCTCCTTGGTGGGCAAAGTTCACCTGAAAAGGAGCTAACCAATGAACTGCGACGGCTGTACAGGGTCTATCTTTGGAGCACGAAGGGAGTTGGGTTATTGCAGCCCTGTCGCTCATCAGAGAGACCGGGACTGACAGCTCGATTTGGCGACCGGAGTCGCCTCCGCACATGCACGGAAACGGCTCGAGATGACCATCTGAGCGAGGCAGTATTCCAAGCCACCTTCCCCCTTGACCAACTCTCTCCGTCCCCACTCACGGAGACCAGGTGGCTAGTGCAGGCTTTCTTTCCAGTGTTTGGCCAAACACTCTGCCACTGAGGTCGCTAGCGCTGAGCTGGCGTCCATATACTGACTTTGCTTCTTGCAAGTGTAGCTAAAAACGACATCCTTGGATTTGGCATCGATGATCGTCAGAGCCACTTCGTTGAACGATCCGTTATCGTAGGCGCCCGCACCAAGTGAGGACAGGACACTCTTCAACAGCGAGCCGTTGCTGTCCTTTGCTTGGAACTGGGCGGTATAGTCGGCCTGTTTCGGGTCGGTCGTGACCGTCACGGGCACTTTTTTCTTCTGCAAGGCCGAAGAAAAATAGGCCGAGAAGCCGTCGTCCGGATCGAGGTAGATCTTTGACCGTTGTTGGGCAGCGAGCGTTGCCGGCAGTGCAAACAGCAGGACGGCGACTATTTGGAAAGATCTGAAGCTCATACTAAACCTCCCACATTGTGTAGTTGCGGAACATGTCTAATTTGGAACTGGCTCGTAAGCATCGACCAGCGTCGGCCTGCCAGACTGGTCAAACCCCAGGTAATAGGTCTGATGCGGTGCGAGAATCACAGTAAGCGTGTGTGTGCCATGAGCCGATGCGAATTGGTGCATTCCAGCCGGAAAATCCATCGACATCTGCGAGAAGACGCTGCCCAGCGTTCGGCCATCTACGGTTAGATCCTCTCGAGCAGTCGCTTCCTGGCTGACCAGCACCACCACCGAGTCTTCCGCTGCGAGGGAACTGCCCTTCGCCGTCGCATCCACTTCCAGGTTGGTGGACGCCGACACTGAACTGGATCCCTGGGTAAGGCTGACGGTTATCATGGTTTCGCCAGCGTTTTTCCCTGTGGCCAACCCGGGGTTTGTGCCGCCGGTATTAATGGTGGCCGTCGAGGTCACACTCGAGGACCAATCAGCGGCCGAGGTGACGTCCGCATCGGGCGCATTGCTGTAATGAGCCGTGGCCTTGTACTGTTGCTTGTCCCCGACGAGTATGGTTTGACCTAGTGGTGCGACGTCGATTCCGGTTAGGTTGCTCTGGCTGCTTCCTCCACAGCTGAAGGTTGGGACGGCCAGGCACAGGAGGAAAAAGCCAGAAAAGGAAAGAAGTGGTTTGCGAGTTTTCATGGATTTTCTCAATCTCAGCCCGATTGGTTGCTGCGTTTGCGGGTGAGGGCTTCGCTGTGGGAAGACCTCAGGCCATTCAGTGATCGAATCATTTCTTGGCGGTTTCTTTGGTCAGTCAACCAGAGCCTGGCGTAAGGCCGCGCTGTCCCGGGGTTTTCCGCCCGCTTGTGGTCAACTGCCTTGCCGCGAACGGAGTGAGGTAGGCGTTCGATATGGCCCCAAGGGTGGTACCAGGTAGGGTCAACCTCCTGCTGGGCGTAGACCCGAGCGCAGAACCCCAGGGCAGCCAGCGTGTACCGAACCATCCGAACCAGGATCTTTCTTTTGTGCGGCTTCATCGAGTTGCCCCGGCGAGCGATTCCGTGAAATCGGTTCTGGCGAAGCAATCTGGCGGTTCTTTCGAGAATCGTCCATGCAGGATTGCTGAAGCGTTGCCAATCTTCGTAAAGCGTTGGTAAAGAAATCTAAAGTGCTAAGTTACTGTGGCAACGGAAGATATCTGTTAAGGGGTAAACCGTCTGGGGAGATTTCCTCAGGGCACGGGGATACGGCTATAATGTCACCCCACCAAAGCCGCGTGGCCGAAGCGATACCCGGCCAGTGCTCCGGTCCATTCCTCAGGCCCCGCGCCTGCTCACAATTCTGGGGATGATTTTTCGATGTCTTAATGGGTGGAACCGGCATGCCCCAAACGGTCATCCGATTTGAAGAGTTCGAGCTCGATACCGCCCGCTGTCAGTTGCGACGCTCCGGCAAACCTCAGAAGCTCGAGCGCATTCCCATGGAGCTGTTGACGCTGCTGGTCGAGAACCGGGGCAAAGTGGTGAGCCGAGAAGCCATCGTGGATCGGCTGTGGGGAAAAGATGTTTTTCTTGAAACGGAACATAGCATCAACACGGCTATCAATAAGATTCGTCGGGTTCTTCGGGATAATCCCGGGAATCCGCGGTTTGTGCAGACCGTCTTTGGAAGAGGATATCGATTTCTCCCGGAAACGACGGTAGTGCCGGAAGCTGCTTCTGCCGATGCGGCCGTCGCCGCGAATCCCAGTGGTGGCTCAGCCGTGCTGCGTGTCCCTGCCTCAGATGCTACGGATCGGGTGACAACCTCGATGCCTTCGGCATCGAGTGCGTCAGTATCCGGGAAGATCGCGGAGAAAGATGCATCCCAGGAAGAACCATCTTTGATCCCGTCAGGGATCCCACCGGCGGGGCCCATCCCGAACAACGCAAAAAGGCACGGTCTTGCCTGGCCGCTGGTTGCGGTTATTGTCTCCGGCGCTTTGCTTTATTTGACGGTGCGATTCGTGAGAAGCACGAGCATGTCGGGAGCGCAGCTCGCGAATTGGGAAGTCCACTCCATTGCCGTCCTCCCGCTGACCAATCTTTCGAACAACCCCGAACAGGAGTACCTGGTTGATGGGATGACCGACCAATTGATCACGGATTTGGCGCGCGCAACCTCATTGCGGGTGATCTCCCGGACTTCCACGATGCAATATAAAGGAGTGCACAAATCCCTACCGGAAATTGCGAGAGATCTCAATGTCGATGCCATCATAGAGGGCTCGGTTCTACCTTCTCAAGGACAGGTGCGAATCACGGCTCAGTTGTTGGATGCTCGCAGAGATCGGCATCTGTGGGCTGAGAGTTACGAGCGCGGTCAGCAAGATCTCCTTGCAATGCAGGACGAGGTCGCACGGGATATCGCCCGCGAGATTGCAGCGACTTTGCAGCCGGTCCACCGGGTGGTTCACGAACAGAATGTGGGCCCCGAGGCGTACGACCAGTACCTGCACGGGCGATTTCTCTGGAATCGCCGCACGTTGGGAGACTTGGAGAAGTCCATACGTTACTATCAGCAAGCCATCCAGCTGGCTCCCAATTTTGCGCCCGCTTACTCAGCTCTCGGCGATGCCTATGCGGTTATCAGCATCCGGGGGGGCCCCCCACCGTCAGAGTCCTATCCGCGGGCACGGGAAGCCGCCGAGAAAGCGCTTCAGCTAGATGATTCGCTCGCCGATGCTCATGCCCTGTTGGCGGAGGTCAGGGTTAACTATGACCACGACTGGGAGGATGGAGAGAAGGAGTTTCAGCGAGCGGTCGCACTCAATCCCAACTATCCGACGGCGCATCAGTGGTACTCAGCTTACTTGGTATCCATGAAAAGACCGCAAGAGGCTGAGTCGGAGATTGATAAAGCATCCATCCTGGACCCGTTATCCATGATGATCAAGGCGACGCGCTGCGAAATTCGCTATTTGGCCAGAGATCCGGACTCGGCGATTAAGATCTCCCTTCATGCTCAGGAACTCGACCCGAACTTCGCTGAGACCTATCTCTGTTTAGGCAAAGGCTATGAGCAGCAGGGACAATTGCGCGAGGCGAGTGCGAACTTCAAGAGGGCGGTGGATTTGTCGAAAGGTGCTCCTGGGATGTTGATGTTGCAAGCTCACGCCTATGCCCTTGCCGGGAGGAAGGATCTCGCGGCGGACATCGTCCATCGCACTCTCTCTTCGAACCATGGCTATTTGGCCAATTCCGATGTCGCGGCCGTGTATTGTGCAATGGGAGAACCGGCCGTGGCCGTGACTTGGCTGGAACGCGGGTTGGCAAACCACGAAGAGGGCATGACTCGGCTCGCGGTCGAACCTGTCTTTGATGGTTGCCGCCGCGATCCCCGCTTTCAAAGGCTGCTTCAGCAATTGAGGTTGCCCCAGTAGCCCGGACTCTGTCCCACAGCAATTCGCCAGATCCTGGTAATCCAGGCGGTTACGGCTTTAGAAGGCTTTAGAAAACGTTAGTCGTCCTGCATTGACCAGTCCGCCCGGTTGGTTCACAGTGCCCGCGAAAGCTCAGATGTTCCACGTATTCGGCAGAACATCCTCAGGGCTTAATTTCCACAAGAGGCAGGAAATCGCGATGGCGTACTTCGACATTCTTTCCGACCTGCACATGAACTACACCATGAATCGGCCACTCGCCGATGGGGAGGCGAAGGCCAGGATCGCCGAGGCGAAAGCTCTGGCGCCCCAAATCAAGGACATTGCAACCTGGACCTCGACCTTTCTAGGGGCCGCGCAAAAGGCGGAAAAGGAAAAGCGATGGCTCGATGCGGCTGCCTACTACCATCAGGTCGAGTTCTTCCTGCCGGCGGGAGACCAGCGAAACCGTTACTACGATGATTTTGCGCGCACCCATGCTCTGGGCATGGAAGGCACGAAAAACTACGAGAGGATCAAGGTTCCGTATCCTGGGGGCCACCTTCCCGGATTTCGTCTACAAGCGAAGGAGATGGAGATTGGCACATTCGTCTTTAACGGAGGATACGACTCCTTTGTTGAAGAGTTCTATCCGTTCTTGAAGCCGCTCACCGAAATTGGCTTTACCGTTATTGGGTTTGACGGCCCGGGGCAGGGCGGTGCGCTGCGACAGGGAATTTTCTTCGAGCACGCCTGGGAAAAGCCCGCGAAGGCGATCCTGGATTATTTCAAGGTCAATGAAGTGGTGTGGCTGGGCGCATCGTGCGGTGGCTATCTTGCCCTCCGAGCAGCCGCGTTCGAACCCAGAATCAAGCAGATCATCTCCTTGCCCGCAACCTACTGGGGTCTGGACATGACTCTCAAACAGATAGCACCCGGGCAGGACAAGCGTCTCCTCTCCTTATTCAGGGCGGGCGATCGGAAGGGAGTCGAAGCGTTGATCGCTCAATATCGCGACTATACCGTCTGCTTCAACTGGTGCATCACGCAAGGCATGCACATCACCGGCACAAAAACGCCGTTCGACTGCTTGACCGCTTTAGCGCAACACTCGCTCGATGGCGTGCTGCAAAACCTGAAGCAAGATGTCTTTTTGACCGAGGGCGAAGACGATCATCTGTTCAATACCGGATGGCTCTATCGCATCATGGACGAGTTGGTGTGCGCACGGTCTGTCACCTCACGGATATTTACCGCTCGTGAAGGCGCTGAGCAACATTGCCAGGTGGGCAACTCGGCTCTCGCTCGGGAGGAGATTGTCCGGTGGTTGTCCCGTTTCCAGCCGGCGATCAACCTAACCGCGCCGCAACCCGAAGTGGCCGCCGTGGCCTGAGCAAAACGTTTCTGCACCCAGCAGACTCGCATTCAGGCCACACCGACCGCGGACTCAAATGGGGTTGAACTCGGCGATGCACGCCGGTTTACTCCATTGTGGAACCAGGTTCTCCATTGCAAGCGCTTAGTAACCACGAGAAGCAGCTCGCAGGCCTGGCACGGGGTCTGCGAGCCGCGATTGTAGTGCCCGCCTTGTTCGCACTGGGCTTGTTTCTGATCAAGCAGCCGCTTTTGGCCGGCTTTTCCGTATTCGGAACCTTCGCCCACTTAGTGATGGTGAATTACGGTGCGAGCAGGACAACCAGGGCAGTGGAAGCCGCCACCCTAACCTCTTTGGGCGCCATTCTGGTGACCCTCGGCTCGGTTGCCTCCGTTCACACTGCTTCTGCAGTAGTCGGCGCCTTCGCCGTTGGGTTTCTGACAGAATGGCCTCCGTCGGCTCGAGGTGCCATTGCGGTGACTCGGACCGCCCTTCTGTTGTCATTCATGTTGGCAGTGGCCGTGCCCGCATCACGCAGAGCCATATGGCAGCAGCTCTCCGGTTGGGTGTTGGCCGGGCTCGTTGCTCAACCTGTATTGCAATTGCTCTGGATTCCGATCCGACCCTCAGATTCGATTGCGCCCGAACAAGCGTCCAATGAGTCACACCGAAGACGGTCGACCTGGTTGCCCAATGCCGGCTGCATCGGAGTGGCGGCAGCAAGTGCAGTTCTAGTGTCGCGTCTTCTGAACCTGGAACACGCATTTTGGGTTGTTCTGGGGCTGTTACCGGTCTTGACGGTGCGCGGCACTCCTCCGCTTCACACCTTCTGGCGTGAGCAGATCGGGACTCTGCTCGGCTTTTCGCTCAGTGTGGCTGTGGTCGCTGTCCTGGGCGGATACCAGCTGTGCTATTGGATCCTGCTTCCCTGCGTCGTCTTTGCTTCCACGTATGCCGCGAGCGCTCTTGGGCTCACCCTAACGCAGGCTGGGTTCACCGTATTCGTAGTGGTATTGTTCTGCATTCTGTCTCCCGCACAAAAACAAGTGGGAATGATTCGTCTCGAAGACATTGCCATCGGCGGCGTCTTGAGCTTGTTTGTCGCGTCCCTGCAGCGGTTCGGCGAAGCTTTTGCGCTGGCAGCAGCGCGACCCTGAACTGGGAGAGGAAAAAACCATGAATACCGAATTATCCAGGCTCTCGCCCATGCCGACGGCCCCAGTCTGATTGAATGCATCATCGAGCGGGATGACTCACAAAGCAATTGAGGGAAAAGTTGCGGCAGCCAACTCTCGGCCGCAGCAACGCACCTAAGATGCTGAGCGGTGGGCCACGCGGGCTGCCAAACTTAGCAGGCCATATCAGCAGACCACGTGACCACCGGCGCAGTTGCCCATACCAGCCTGAGATCGCGTAAGCGTCAACCTCAGGCTCGAACTGCGATCACTTCCAGATACTCCGATGAGACCACCGTGAGCTCATCCCCTCCGCGATTATGCGAGGACCACAACGCCTCCAGTTCTTCGCGGAGCTTGCGCGCGGCAGTTTCATCCAACGATGCGAACGCGTGATTGGTGGGCCCATAGTATTGACGAAAGAATTCCACCACTTCAGCCGGCGGGAAGGGGTAGGTGAAACTGTAGTAGCGCCGCGTCATCTTGAGGTCCGAAACCCCGTGACCCAGCCGGGCGCGCACCACAGCCTCATCGCCCCACAGCACCGGAGCCGGCATGCCCGAGGGAGCGATGAACTTGGCGAAGGTTTTGAACATTTGTCCCGCGAATCCTTCGCGCGTCCAATTTCCCATAGCGATAGTGCCTCCGGGACTGCACACGCGCAGCAGTTCGCGGGCGACGAGTTCCGGCCGGGGAGCAAACATAGCACCAACCAGGCTGGTTACGACGTCGAAGCTGGCATCCTCAAACGGGAGCGCCTCGGCGTCGCCTTCCAGGAAACGAGCGTTGAGACCTTCCGCCTTGGCACGAGCCTGTGCCCGCTGCACCAGGTTCGGTGCGATGTCCAGCCCCGTGACGTTCACTCCATCCCGTGCCGCCCAGAGTGCGACTTGACCCGAGCCGCATGCCACGTCGAGCAGCTGGCATCCCGAGGGAACGTCGATTTGTTCGTAGAAAATACGTGCGCCCTGTTCCATATAGCGCGAGAAGCGGTCGTAGTCTCCGGCCATCCAGGTTTCTTTCAGCCGCGTCTTCAGAGCGTCAATTTCCGGTGCGATTGTAGCGGTACTCATGGTTCCTCCAGTGTGTTTCTTGCTTATTGGTTGCCTGCAGCCAGGCTGCGGACCGCTTCGGTCGTCATGGGCTGCCCGCCGATGCCCCATTCTCCGCTGCGAGCTTCTTCGATCACGACCCAGGTGACCGGGCGCATGTTCTCCCCTTCAATCGAGACCATTGCGTCCGTGAGTTTGCTGATGATCTCCTTCTTCTGCGCCGGGGTGAAAACCTGCTCGATCAACTTCACTTGAATCAAAGGCATGATTGGTTCCTCCCTTCCGGGTTGCTCAGTGTTTCGGGGTGATCTTGGCGGCAAAGGATTGCGCCACTATTTTTCCGTTGCGCACAATGAAGGTGTCGGTGGCGGCTTCGTAGGTATTGTCGGCGGTTTCCGCGCTCCACAAGATGTAGGCGTAGTCCCCATCGGCATATTGCTGCCGCATCGAAAACCTGGCGCCAGGCTTGGAAAACTCCGAAACCAGAGCCTGGAAAAAGGGCTTGATCGCGGCAGAGCCTCGCAAAGGTCCGCCCGGTATGAACAACACGGCATCCGAAGAGTAATCCGCAAGTACGCCATCGAGGTCGTGCTCGCCGAAGCACTTCAGATGTTGATTGACGACATCGCTTGTCGTTGGCATGGGCCGTCTCCTTCCACCTTTGAGTCTGGTCGGAAGCGTTGTTCGCACTGGGTAACGCTTCGACGAGGCTTACTATGCGTCACTCGCGCGGCCCCTACTTGTCTGCGCGTCCGCCTTTCTTGCCTATGCGCAGTTGCCGTATGATGATTTGCTCAGGAGTCCGGAGAGGTTTGCCGGGAGGCTGTATGGATGTGCTTTCCGAGGTGTTGAAGGTAGTGAAGCTCCAGGGCGCCTTGTTCTACAACGGAGAATTTTCCTCGCCCTGGAGTCTTTGTTCGCCGGCCTCCAGCGCGGTGGCGCGCTATCTGGCGCCGGGCGCGGGACACGTCATCATTTACCACTTGCTCACCGAAGGCCGCGCTTCTGCCCGGCTGGTCAATGGGGAACGCATTGCTCTGGAGGCCGGTGATCTCGTAATCTTTCCCCATGGCGACCAGCACATCATCGAAAACGGTCCACGGATGAAACCCGTGGACATGCTGAAGGAATTGGGCCGAATTGTCGCCAATGGATTGAAGGTTGCGCGCCTGGGTGGTGGTGGAGAAGTCACGAAATTTATCTGCGGCTACATGGCATGCGAGCCGCGACTGAGCCAGGTTTTTCTCAGCGGCCTGCCGCCTCTTTTCAAAGTCAGCATTCGTAATGACGCGTCGGGCAGGTGGTTGGAAAACTCGATCCGCTTTTCCGTGAATGACGCTGACGCTTCTCGCGCCGGCGGAGAAGCGGTGTTGGCCAAGCTGTCAGAGGTCTTGTTTGTCGAAACCCTGCGACTCTACATTGCGCATCTCCCGGCTGAGCAAACCGGTTGGCTGGCTGGCGCCCGCGATGCAGAGGTCGGAAAGACGCTGGCACTCATGCACCGGAATCCTGCCCATCCATGGACTCTGGCGGCTCTGGCACGAGAGGCCGGAATATCACGCTCCGTGCTGGCTGAGCGCTTCCGCCATTACCTCAACGAGTCTCCCATGGCCTATCTCACGCGCTGGCGACTGCAGGTGGGAGCGCAGATGCTGGCCTCAACCAGTTATTCGGTGGCCCAGATCGCACCCGAAGTGGGCTATGAGTCCGAAGCCGCTTTCAACCGGGCGTTCAAACGCGAGTTCACCGTTCCTCCCGCGCGTTTCCGCAGCCAGTCTAGGGCGGCTCCTGCGACGGGCCCGGCAAGAGAATTTGACTAGCCGAGTGTCAACGCCTGCGACGGGCCCAACCGAAGAAAGTTCTGCCCGTCGCAAACTGCCGCCTGACCCCATGCGGTCGCCCCTGGGGCCGGGTTGAGAGTCGGCCAGGCGAGTGGTGTAAGGATTGAAAAGGCATCGGGGCTAAGCGCGTGAAGCCCCGCTTGCCGAGGCCTAGACGCTTCAATAGACTGGACTTCCGCGACCTCGCCGATGCCAGATCCGAGCCGCCGCCGCTTTCTCAAGAAAGCTGCCTTCGCTGGTGGCGGAGCGCTGTTTACTGCCGTGGGTCTGAACGAAATCTCGCCCCGGATATGGCGTGAACCCCTGGTGTTTGAGCCGAACCGTAGCTACTGGGCGCGAAGTCCATCGTCGCACAATCCGCCGTTGACAGACGACCTTTCTGTCGAGGTCGCGGTGCTCGGCGGCGGTTTCACGGGACTTTCCTCCGCCTACTACATTCGCAGCATCTCCCCGCACAAGCGGGTTGTCGTGTTGGAGGCCAAGCGCTGCGGGAACGGGGCCTCCGGACGAAATGGCGCTATGGTACTGACGATGACCGCCGACCGATACATGGCGTTCAGTTCCGTTCCGGCGATGGACAAGCAGATCTATGAGCTGACAGCCCAGAACATCCGAGAATTATCGAATCTCAGTGCCGCAACCGGCATCGACTGCGATTTGGAGACCAATGGTGCGCTGCAGGTACTCAACACCGCCGCCGATGTGAGGGCGGCACAGGTATACGTCCAAAAAGCGAGATCCTTGGGAATGCCGGTCGAGTTCTGGAGCAAGGAGCAGCTCGTCTCCGCCATTGGTACCAGTGTCTACGAGGCAGCGTTCTACGATTCCAACGGCGGACACGTCCATCCCATGAAACTGGTGCATGTGTTCAAGGCAGCCGCAGAGGCTGCCGGCGTGCAGATTTACGAGAACACAACCGTGGTGAACATTGAGGAGGGCCGCGAGCACCTGCTGCAAACCGCCGGCGGGCACACTGTGAAGGCACAGTCCTTAGTGCTGGCAACCAACGCATTCACCTCGAGACTCGGTTATCTCCGCAACTCGATTCTGCCTGTCCGTGAATATGTGGCCATGACGGCGCCCTTAAGCGAAGAACAACTGACCCAGATCGGATGGCAGAAGCGACTGCCCTTCAATGACAGCCGCACTGACGTCTATTATCTCGGTCTCACCCCGGACAATCGTCTCCACATCGGGGGAGGTGATCCCAGCTACTTCTTCAATGGCGGTACAGGCGATTCTGGCTTTGCCGCCTCTCATTTTTCACAACTCCGGCGCGAACTCGTCCGGATCTACCCTGGGCTGGCGGGCGTGGAGTTCGAAGTCGGGTGGGATGGGGTAGTCGATTGGTCCCTCGATGCGTCTCCCTCGGTGGGACGAACGGGAAGACATAACAACATTTTCTACGGATTAGGTTACAGCGGACATGGCGTGAATCTGACCTCAGTCTTCGGCAGAATCATTGCGGATTTGGAGGCAGGCCAAGAGGAACCATGGAGGCAGTATCCCTTCCTGAACGCTAACCTGGACTATGTTCCCAATGAACCTTTTCGTTGGCTCGGGGCACAGGCCGGGCTGGCTTGGTATCGATCGGGCAAGGGGTCCTAGTGTACGTCCGGGAAACACGTTCCCATCGTCCCAGAATCTTCGCCAGTGTTCTCCTTCCTTTGCGATCCTCGTGAGACCTGGATTTCGGTAGCAATGAATCCGTACGCTTGCCCTATCATCGTTGCTTCGTCTCTGACGGCTTCTCCGACAGGTATTGCCACAGGCAGATCTCGTTTCCGTCCGGGTCTGCAAATGAGCCCAGCACGCCCGCTCCCCTGCTCTGGGCGTGCCCAGTGAGTACACCCTGGGATTGCAGTTCTCGCAACGATTCCTGAACACTATCAACTTCCAGGCAGAGGCGCGCATTGCCGCCAGGTGGAAGCTTGGTGTCCGCGGCGGATGGAACGATCTCAAACCGAACACCATCGAGGTCGAAGCGGGCAACCATATCCCGGGAAACAAGCTTGAATCCCAATATGTCCCCGTAAAAACGAATGGATCGCTCCAAGTCAGAAACGTAATAGAACACGCAGTCGAAGCGAAGCCTCATGGAGCTTTGCCCTCCGTGGCGGCGAGAAAGCGACTCAAGTCGAGGCGAACATCGCTGGCATGACCGACCAGAAAGTGCCCTCCAGTCGGATAACCAATGAAGCGAGCGCCAGGGATGTGTTCTGCGGTGTAGCGGCCGCCCTTGAAGGTGCCGAACAAGTCGTCCTCGGCACTAATCACCAGGGTTGGAACGGTGAATCGTTCCAGCTCATAACGCGGAATGAAGCGTGCAACCGCGGCATCATTCTTCAACCCTTCTTCGCGCTCACGAATGGGCAAGATGTGATCGAGGATCGCAAGGACCCTTTCTTGTTCTGGAGGCGCTGCCTTCTTGAATTCGTCCGGTGGGGTCGCGCCGATCGTTCGTATCATCGAATCGGGCGCCAGCCTTAAGGCCGCCCAAAACGCAAAGTCAGATTTCAAAGTCCTGTCCATTAAAAACTGGGCTGTGGCCGAAGGGCGTGGTGGCGGCTCGCTGCTCCTACGGGGGGCAAAAGTGATCGGAAACAGCAGAATCAGCGCGGAGCACCGATCGGGATGGCGAAGACAGAGCTGCATCGCGGAGGGTGCGCCCATGGAGCCACCGAGCACAACCACCTTTTGCTGGTTCAGGGCGTCGAGTAAGCACGCGTGTGCGTCGGCCTGAGCTATCGGTGATGGGTCACTTGGGAGCGGCGTGCGAAGATAGCCAAATCGCGAAGGCGCTACGATTCGGTATCCAGGGATGAGAAAAGCTCTTGCCAAATCCAGGCTCTGGTCAAACCCGCCTCCCGCCCCATGAATTGCGAAGATCACCGGCCCTGATCCGACATCGGCATATTCGATGGAGCCGCAGGGTGTATGGACGACTTTGCTCCCGGACCCAACCCGGGCACGGGCTGCACTTATGGCCCGGCAATAAGTGATCGCAACCCCGGCCGCCAGCACGATCGCCAGCACGCCAAGCAGTGCAAGTAGTTTTCGAATCATCTCGTGGACAACGCCCCCCCGACTCTGTGCGGCCGTGGCACCGAATGCAGGTTTGGGACACTGGTCTCCAGCAATCTCTCGCCGGCGCGGTTCTTTTCCCCTTTGGTCACATCGAGCTTATCGGTCGCGACGGAAAGCGCAGTGACTCGAATCACCCGGTGCCGTGACCGCGAGGCTTCGTCCCGTAGTTTCAGGTACGAAGCCGCAGGATCGTGTTCCAGATCACAGACTCCTGCCGAGCTAATGATTACAACTGACTCTGGACATGGAGCGGCTGAACAAAGTCGCGAACCGACAGACGGTCAGACTGACACACTACGGGCGCAAATCAGGGAAGCCATACGAGGTGACGATCTGGTTTGTCGTGGACGGCGAGCGGGTCTTCCTCGGAACGGCGAACGTTGGCCGGCAGTGGGTGCGCAACGTCCAGAAGACGCCAAGAGTGAAGCTCATGATCGGAGGTGAGACGTTCGAGGGCACAGCACGATTTCTCGCCGATCGGGCTGAGCACGACCGGGCGCAGGCAAGAATCCGGAAGAAGTACTGGATGTATTGGCCAGTCCTCTCCCTTGGGCGGCTTGTCATGGCCATTGGATGGGTGAAGGACAGAACCGGATCGTTCGAGGTGACGTTGCGTGGATGATGGCGTGATGCGGGCACCGAACATCGTCTGCATGGCTTCATCAGAAAGATCACCGACAGCCGCTTCTCATTCACCAAAAGGACCTGCAGCTTAGCCCCGGGAGTTCTGTTTACGTCCCTCTGGACAGACGGCAAGAGCATCGAGAGCCACGAATGGGCACCGGTGTCGACAATCCCGTGACGGCGCGCGGAGCGATGGCAACAGCGGGGAAGATCATGCGAATATCTCTGGCCGATGAAGATTCTTCGATAGCAGATCAGGGGTGCTGGGCAGAGCGGCCCGCTCTCGATCGGTCATCCTCCTGGGTCTGGCTGGTCCTTGCGGCAGTACTCCTGTTGTTTGCCTGCGGAAGGGATAACGTACCACTCGCGGCGTGGCTGGCGCCGGTGTTCTTGCTGCGATTCGTGCGGGGGCGGAGCCTCAAGGCCGGGCTGCCGACAGCGTACGTCGTGCTTACGGCGACGTCTGCCTTTCAGCTCCGCGGGATGGTGCCAATTCCAGGCATCGGATACTACATTTTCTTGGGGGTGTGGGGAGTTCTGCTGGTTCTGCCCTACATCATGGATCGGCTGGTCGCGGATCGGCTCACGAGTCCGGCAGCTTCTCTGGTGTTTCCAACCGCATGGGTCACGACGGAGTACGCCATATCCAACGGGCCGTTTGCCAGTTGGGGATCGGCTGCCTATTCACAATACGGGAATCTGCCTCTGCTCCAAGTGCTCTCCGTGACCGGCCTGTGGGGCGTCACATTTCTGATCGGTTGGTTCGCGGCTGTGTGCAACCAGTTGTGGGAAGAAGATTCGATGTCAGCGCGGCCAGGGGCTTGGCTCTGCTTTGGAACGATTGCCACCGTGATGTTACTGGGCGGCGCCCGCCTGGCGCTGTTTCCACCGTCTTCCGAGACCGTCCGAGTGGCATCGGTTTCGAGGAAACCAGTCGAGCCCGAGCTGAGCAATGCTCTTTTGGATCAGATATGGAACGGCAAGGCTACAGCCGAGAGCATGGTTTTGATCCGACCTTGGGCCGCCGCGAGAAACGACGACTTACTCGCGCGAACGGAGCGGGAGATGCTGGCGGGCGCCAGGATTGTGTTCTGGGGCGAGGCCAATGCAATCCTAATGAAGGAGGACGAAGCTGCTTTCGTGGCCCGCGGCCAAGAACTGGCCGCAAAATATCATGTCTACCTGGGCATGGGTCTCGGCGTATTGAACATGGGAAAGACCCGGCCGGTGGAGAACAAGCTGGTCCTGATCGAACCGAATGGAGAGGTGGCTTGGGAGTACAACAAGGCGCACCCGGTACCGGGCCCCGAGGCCGAGCGACAAGTGCGGGGCGACGGTAAGCTGCGAGCACTGGTTACACCCTATGGGCGCGTGAGTGCGATTATTTGTTTCGACGGGGACTCTCCGCAATTGCTGGCGCAGGCAGGGGCCTTGCGAGCGGATGTGATGCTTGATCCCTCCAATGATTGGAGGGCCATTGACCCGTGGCACACACAGATGGTGAGCTTCCGCGCCATCGAGCAGGGCTTCAACCTGATTCGGCAAACAAGCATGGGGATGTCGGCCGCGTACGATTACCAGGGGCGACGACTGGCCGCGATGGATCACTACCTGACCACGGACTATGACATGGTTTCGCAGGTTCCGACCAGAGGCGTACGCACCATCTACTCACGGCTCGGGGACTGGTTTGCTTGGGTGTGCACCGTAGCACTTGCTGCACTGACGATCCTGTCCTTGCGTCAAAGGCGTGCCTGACCCGGGACCATTCCTGACGAGTCCGCCACTTGAATTCCCGCAAGGACAAGTTGATGAAGTACAAGCGGTCGTCAACAAGCCGCGGCCCGCTCGAGAATCTCCAGATCATCGGTACCACCGGGCACGCTCCTCCGGCCAAGCAGGTTCGGGTCAAATCGAGAGGAGTTCTTATGTGTAAGTCATTGCTGGTCGCACTTATCAGTACGAGTTGTATGCTTGCACAAGAGCTGAAGCCCATCGCTCTCCCCGAGCCCCAGACCGACGGGGGACGGCCGCTGATGCAGGTGCTCAAAGATCGAAAGACCACACGGGACTTTGCACCGGATAAGCTGCCCCTGCAAGTACTGTCCAACCTCTTGTGGGCGGCATTTGGCGTGAATCGTCCGGATGGAAGACGAACAGCTCCCTCTGCGATGAACTGGCAGGAAATGGATATCTACGTTACCACCGCAGAAGGACTCTTTGTCTATGACGCCAAGGGCAACCGTCTTGAACCATTGCTGGCGCAAGATATTCGTTCCGCCACCGGCACGCAATCCTTCGTTTCCACGGCCCCTCTGGACCTGGTCTATGTCGCCGACCTTTCGAAAACAGGCCCAGACAGCCAACTCTTTACAGCCGCCGATGCCGGTTTTATCAGCCAGAATGTTTACTTATTCTGCGCGTCGGAAAATCTGGCCACAGTCGTCCGTGGCTCGATAGATCGCGCAGCGTTGGCAAAGACGATGAAGCTAAGGCCAGAACAGAAGATCATTCTGGCGCAAACTGTAGGTTACCCGGAGAAAGCGCACGCCGCCCAAGCATATGCACTGGAGGTTCTTGCGCCGGGGCAGTAGCCGGTCGGGCGACGAGCCAGTCTCCCTCCTGCAGCCCGGCCGGCACCTCGACCTGTCCCTGCGCGGGCTTGCCGAGCGTGACGTAGCCAAGTGTGGCAATCTTGTTCTGGTCGAGAAGGAAGACGCCCTGCATCGGCCCACGCTCTACCATGGCGGTCTGCGCAACCAGCAACGCCCGACGCTCTCCGCGCGCTGGCTATGCCCTGCCGAAATTACTGTCCCCAAATTGCCAGTCTGACCCCGTGCAGCTTCTTCTTGTCAAACCAGGCAAATTTCTGGCCGAACCAGGTAATGTGGTAAGAGATATGGAACCGCTTGGCCGCGGCATCGAAATTCTGCGTCTGCAGAACGAATCCGACGGGAGTCTCCCCAAACTTTTGCAGATGTTCTGCTAACCATGAGCGCCCGGGCAGCGGTGAGGCGAGGATTACCGGTTCTCCGGGAAAATACGCCAACTTGGCGTCGAAATCCCAATGTTGTTCGATCACGGGAGGGGGCCAGCCATAAGCTTGCTGAAACAGAGCAGCAGCCTTGTCCAAATTGTTTACTCCAAGCACAACCGCGTCGATGCCGATGAGACCGGAATTCCTAACGCTGGCTGAAGGTTGTACCCGCCAATCCCGGGGCGTTCGGTCCTGGATAATGAACGGCAGCATCGCGCCGGAGGGGCCTGAGCCGACATCTGCGGTGGTCCACTCCGTAGCCATGCTGCCGTCTGGCAGCTTGCGGCTTCCCGATTTCAGTTCACCGGTAGAAATGCCGGCAGCTTTTAGCCGCTCGACCTCCTGCTTGATGTCAGGGGTCGCAACTGCCCAAGCACACGGCCCCGCGTTGCCGGCCATCAGCTTCTCCCAGCTGGATGTGAATCCCGGCACACTCTCGCCAGCCTTCATCGGCGCAATCAGCTCCAGAAATGACCCATCCTCGAATCCCACCCGCGCCATATGCGTCACGTCGTTGGCGTGTGGCCCACCGTCGTCCGTCCCTAAACCGATTTTCGCGAAGGCCTCCCGCACCGGCTCCAGTTCCGAACCGCACACCGTGGCATGATCGACTTTGAGCCGCATCGTCATCTCGGATGACGTCGTCGGCGCGAAACCGGCAGCGACTCCGGCCAGTACAATGATTAGCCCCCGCCTGCAGACTCTTTCCTTCGTCATACCAAATACCAACCTATTGTGATGGATTATGAAAAATTCTGACTGTAACCCGTACAGCGTGCAGCCGTAGGGACTTCGGAGTGTCGCGCAGCTTCATGGACGGTAACCTTTCCCAAATACGAGATCATGAAAGTACGGAGCGGAAAAAGCAACGCAGAACTGGTCCGCTATGCGATCCGGACACACATGGTAGCCGCCTAAACCAGCCAGCGAATGCGCACCAAGCCGTGGGGCCAAACAAGGAGCAGAAAACGGCGCAAGAACGCTTGTGTCGAGAGGGTCATGATTCTCCACGGAATCTAATTCTTCCGCAACGCGGGATGATTTTTGTCCAGCCAACCGATGACGTTGCGTCGCAGTTCCGTGGCGGTTTTGATGGCTAATTCCAACTCCTGTGCAGAGACGTTGCCGGCCGAGTCGTAGCTGGTTGCGTTCCGTTTCTTGGAAAGGGTCTTCAGCCGCTGAATCAGCTTTGAATCAGCCTTGATCGTAATTTCGAGAGACTCACTAGTCTTTATTTTGTGGATGAGAAAAATGCTGACTGCAAATTCCAACCGGCTCGATTGAAGTGCTTGAAGGTGGTGGTCTGACAACTGCAGTTACTTCGCTCCGAATGTCCGGAACAGGAACGTGCTCCGCGTCCCGGGCAAGAGAGGTTTTCCATTAAATGTGGCTTCGCCCTTGTTGTATCCGCCTACTACATATTTCCATCCAAATGTGGTCCCTCCGGTGAGCTTCAGTCGGTAGATTTGTCCGGGTGACACTTCCGCTCCACCGCCGGGAATCACGAACCATACATGATCGGAGTTTGACGTCGCAACGGTCTTGGTTACAGCCGCCAGCGTTTGTCCCGCTGCGTCAAGGATGGTCAACGTCAGCTCATCCTCCGCCGCGCCAGCATTCCCCACAACCAATTCCACTTCGACGCCCGCCAGACTGGGGAGCGATGGCACGAAGGACTGTTCTGCATCGTTCACCAGATTCGTCCAAGCCTTATCCCATCCCGCCGTATTCACTTGGTCTGGTTCCAGGGATGCTAGATCTGCCGGTGCTGCCGTCGGAGGGGGGCTGATCGCTGGCTTGTGTCTGCAAGCGGGGCTCAGCGCAAGAAGGCATACGAAACCGCATGCAGCGAGCCTGCGTTGGCTGATAGAACAAGCGGAGCCCAACATGTGCGCGGTCACGACTCCTCTGCCTGCACTGCTGTGCGATTATAGGTGAAATGCGGTAACGATCCGGCAAACTCGGGTCGCGGTAATTGTTTCATTTCCTGCGAGAATACCGCCCCGGAACCTCCACGAGGGCTGCTCTAGACCGTGAACCGAGATCGCTGGAGCGGGGGCTCGCAACCGGAAGCCGATACCAACCGAGACCATCCCTTTCAGGGCCGCGCTGGGTGCGCCTCATGGCGCTGGTTCACAGTGCCGGCGACCCGCAGAGTCGCAAGCGGAAGAACCGCCGACACCGGAGGCAGACATTGATCGGCAGTGAGGGTGGTGTTCCCCACGTTGAAGAATTGATTCGTACCAATGCTGTTGCTCCCGGCGAGGGTTCCGGTCAGGATGCCGGCACAGGCGTCGTTGATCGTATTCCCGCTGATCGTGTTTCCACTGCCCGTGTTACCGCCACCGCTGAAGTTCTGGCATCCACTGTCAATATGGATTGCCGCCTCGTCGCTGCCGTTAACCGTATTTCCTGTCACCATGTTGCTGTTGTTACATAGTTCGATCCCGTCAAAGATGTGGGTGGCTGCGATCTTGTTGGACGTGATTGCGCCACCGTCTGCAGAGCCGAACGACGGATCGGTGACGAAAACAATGCCAAACTGCGTGTTGGTTACGGTATTCTGCGAAACCGAGATCCCGCTCGAAGCGTAAACCAGGATTCCGGAAGCGGCATCGTCGCTGTCAACCGGTGTGTCCAGCGGCGGCACCCAGATGTCATCCCCAACCGTGTTCCCCGTGATGCTGCCGGTCGCGCCAAAGCCGATCTGAATAGAGTTTTCCGCGGCACCGTTTGTGGGTCCTTGGCCCACCACCGTATTACCCCTGATGGTCACCGTGGTTCCGCTTTCGTTCGCGGTGATGCCATTCTTCTGATAATTCTGAACGTGATTGTTGGAGAGCGTGACGCTTGATGTTCCTCCGTTTCCGCTTTGCACGAAGATCGCCAAGCCATTCAGACACCCGTTGGTCGGATTCATCGTCTGGTTGACCACGGCTGTGTGCGTCACCGAACCGGAAGAGTTCTGATAATAGATTCCAATCAGGTTCGGGCCGGCGCAGCTGTTCTCGGTGAGTCCATTATTGCTGCCGTCGACTGTGAGGTTGCTGAGGCTTACGCCGGTGGCACCCTGCACCAGGATCTGAGCCGCAATGGGGTTGCCCGAGGAAAGACTGGTCGTGTTTTGCAACACGCCGCCCGGCGGAGGAACGATGATCGCCGCATCTGCGCTTCCGTTCGCAATTCCTCGGATCGTAAGCCGCTTGGTGATTAGAAGCTGCTCCGGATAACGACCCGGACAAATGTTCACAGTACTTCCGGAGGAAGCGGCATTGACCGCGGCCTGGATGGTGGAGAATGACGGGGTTCTGCAGGAGCCCACCGCCACCGTTGCGGCACCGGCCCTCCCGCTAACAGCGCTCACCACTGCGATGCCGTAGATGATAAGGAGCAGACGCCTGGCCATAAGGATCTCCTCGGTCTATCACATCAAGGAGACCGCGGAAGGACAAGTTACTTTGGACGCTAGCCGGAGCGTGCGGGCGAACGTTCCCGAGCAGCCTCGGCTCTGAGCCCTGGCGCCACCTCCCAACCGGACAGACGACGGCCCACGCACCCCGTCGCAACCTGCGTGACGTTCTCCGGGTGACACCCCCAAGATGCCATACAACGGCGAGCACAACCGCACTTTTTCCCTGGCCGGGATCATGCTGCGGCGGCAGGACCGTGAGAGACCGGCACGAGCATGGTGGTGATGACGACGGCGACAGGGTCGCGCGTCGACAATGCGACGTCTGTCAAATGTCTGCCCCCTAACCCGCAACTTGGTCCCGCGTCATCCGAGCCACGACATCTGACTTGGCGACCTGGAGAGCATCGGTCGGGGTCAGGCGGGCAAACAAATCGAGAGTACGCGCTATAAGCCCCGTCCAGCCGGTTTGATGCGAGGCGCCAAGGCCGGCGCCATTGTCCCCGTGGAAGTATTCGTAGAACAGAATGTAATCCTTCCAGTGCGGATCTTCCTGAAACTTCTTGGTGCCCCCATAGACCGGACGCTTCCCGTTGGCATCGCGGAGAAAGATGCTGGACAGTCTGCGGGCAATCTCTCTCGCGACCTCGAACAGGGTCATGTAGCGTCCGGAGCGAGTGGGACATTCCACCTTGAAGTCGTCACCGTAGAATTGGTAGAGGTTCAGCAAGGCACGGATCAATAGACCATTCACCGGCATCCACACCGGCCCACGCCAGTTGGAATTGCCGCCGAACATTCCCGTATTCGATTCCGCGGGCAGATACTGGACTTTGTATTCCTGCCCGTTCAGATTGAACACAAACGGGTGATCCTGGTGGTATTTGGACAAAGAGCGAATGCCGTTGGGACCGAAGAACTCGTTCTCATCGAGCATGTACGCCAAAATGCTCTTAATCTTCTCCTTATTACACACCGACAAAAGGCGACGTCCTCGGTATCCAATAAACCTCTCGTCAGCTGGAGCAATGTGCTTCAGTACCTCGGGATGGCGCTTCTTAAACAACTCGACCAGTTCCTTTATCCGGGGATGCTGCAGCAGAATCCCCGTTTCTTCCAGTACCGTCGAAGCACACAGTGGCAGTAAACCCACCATGGAGCGAACTTTGAGCCGCATGGCATCCCCATTCGGGAGACGGAGCAGATCGTAGAAGAACCCGTCTTGGCTGTCCCACATTTCGTCGCGGTTCTCCCCGATTCGATCCATGGCGTACGTGATCCACAGGAAGTGCTCCAGGAATCGAAAGGCGATGTCCTCATACACGGAGTCGTACTCGGTAAGAATGAGCGCGATCTCCACCATGCATTGACAGTAGAAAGCCATCCATGCCGTGCCGTCGGCCTGCTCCAGGTGACCACCCGTCGGGAGCGGGGCACTGCGATCGAAAGCCCCAATATTGTCCAGCCCCAGGAACCCGCCCGCAAAGACGTTCTTTCCCTCCGGGTCCTTCCGGTTGACCCACCAGTTGAAATTCAACATCAAACCCTGAAAGGAACGCTCCAGGAAGCGCAGGTCCGCCCGACCCAGCTCTTTTTCAACGTTATAGAGGAACAGCGTTGCCCAGGCATGCACCGGGGGATTCACATCGCTGAAATTCCACTCATAGGCCGGGATCTGCCCATTGGGATGGGAATAGAGAGTGCGCAGCATGAGCAGGAGCTGGTCCTTAGCAAAGTCGAAGTCCACCAGCGACAAAGCGATGGTGTGAAACGCCAGATCCCATGCCGCGTACCAGGGATACTCCCACTTATCGGGCATGGAGATGATGTCGCTGTTCAACATGTGGAACCATTCGACATTTCGCGAATTGCGATGGGTCGTGCCAATCAGGGGATGAGCTCCATGCTCTTCCAACCAGCGGTCGAGGTCGAAATAGTAGTACTGCTTGGTCCAAAGCATCCCGGCCAGGGCTTGGCGATGCACTCGACGTTCGTCCTCGCTCAACGCATGCGGAGTGATGCGGTTGTAAAATTCGTCAGCATCCGCCAGGCGGCTGGCAAACAGCTCGTCAAATGTGTCGAACGGGTTGATGGGTGGTTTCGCACTCAGTCGCAGCCGCACGACCTTACTGCCGCCCGCGGGCACTTGCAAACGGTAATGCGCGGCGGCTTTGGTGCCCGCCTTGGACGGATTCACCGCTGCCCGTTTGCCCGCGACTACGCACTCGTGGAACGCATCTTTCACATAAGGCGACGGATTGGGCTGGCCCCACAGTCGGCTGGCATTAGACTCATTTTCGGTGAACAGCAATTCCGGACTTCCTTCGCAGTGAAGCGTGCGGTCACCAAGCACGTCATGCGAGGCGACGATCGTGCTGTCCCCAGCCTGACCCAGCCTGGGTTTGGCCGCGCCCTGGTCCCATGACCAGGTATTGCGAAACCAAAGGGTGGGGAGCAGATGCAGTTCCGCTGTTTGGGGACCACGGTTGTGCACCGTGATTCGGATCAGAATGTCTTGCGGGTCTGCCTTGGCGTATTCCACGAACACGTCGAAATACCGGTTGCCGTCAAACACCCCGGTGTCGAGCAGTTCATACTCGAATTCCTCGCGCGACCGGCGCCGGTTCGTTTCCACCAGGTCGCGATAGGGAAACTCCGACTGGGGGTACTTATAGAGGCACTTCATGTAGGAGTGGGTCGGCGTGCTGTCGACGTAGAAGTAGTATTCCTTCACATCCTCGCCGTGATTGCCTTCGCTGTTGGTGAGGCCGAATAAGCGTTCTTTCAGAATCGGGTCCCGGCCATTCCATAAGGCAATCGCGAAGCAGAGTTGCTGCTTATCGTCCGAGATGCCGGCCAGGCCATCTTCTCCCCAGCGGTAGGCGCGGGACCGGGATTGATCATGACTAAAGTAGTCCCAGGCATTTCCGTCGGAGCTGTAGTCTTCGCGCACCGTGCCCCACTGCCTCTCGCTGAGGTACGGCCCCCACTTCTTCCACGGGACCCCGGTCTCGCGCGCATCATTCAGGCGCTTCTGCTCATTGGTTTCAACATAAGTAATGGGAGACTTCGGACTGGGTGTCATTGTTCTCTCCTTCGCTTTCGGTTCTGAGCAGGTTTCGGATGATTACAAGGCCCTGGTGCCAATCCACGTTCCGATCTCATCGCCGGACACCATGATCTCGACACGACGGTTCCTCTGACCTAACTCGGCTGTGCTGCCACGGGTTAGTTCACACCCCGCAGCCCTGTGTCGACAAGGTCTAGCTTCGAGTCCCTCCACATGGTACTCGCGGACTGCGCCGCCGCGCGCGTCTGAGTTAGTGTCTGGTTCAAGTCGGCGCCATGACTCGCTCCCGCAACTGCCGCTCCAAAAGGCTCAAGCACCCTGCCTTTGGCTTAGCGGACGACCCGGAACAGCTTGCGTGCGGAACACGATCTTCTGGCCCGAACTGAGATCTTCTCGGCCCATTCTAGGGTTTGGGGATTTGTGGGTGAACTGTCAGTACTAACAGGATCACCCGCGGCTTGGGCTGGATAGCACCTGACGCCCGGCCTAGTATCGAAAGCGCCATGGGTTCTTGACTTTCGCCTTATATTCGCCTAGGATGGCGCTGTGTCCAAACCCTTCCCAGGCTCATCTGGTGCTCGGCTTGGGCGCGGTCCTGGCTGCTGTCAGCGCCGCCACCATGGTGGGCGGTGGTGCGCGAGGGGCGCAGGGCACAGCCGCCCAGATTTGTGCAACCAGGTTGCACAGCACAGTCTTTGTGCACCCCGGGTGCACAGGGAACGGGTTGCGAATTTCCCCTGTTTTTGGCCGCGGGTTCGTGCGTGCGCCGGGTGAATCACCGCGGCCGTAAAGGTCCGGGCCGGTCTTCGATGTGAGAAATTTGATCGGCCGGGAAGTGCGGGTTGGTAGGGAAGTTCGGACTTCGTCGGTCAACTTGCCGGATTTAGGGCACCTGGCTGAGCCTCGCTGCTCGACGGCTCACCTCTCGGTGATACTGCTGGCCAGTCTGCTCTCCACGCCTGGGTGGCGGCGGCATTCATGTACCTGATGCGCACTGGCATGGCGGCAAGGCGATCTGAAAGTTGGGCCTCGTTGCGAATCGGCCACCAGTCGTACAAGAACACTTCAAGTGGGCGCCACATGGAGACCCAGCCACCGATCGTAAGGCTTTCACGTACGATCTCACCGATACGACTGCCCTTCAGCAGAGTAGCCAGGAAGTCGCCCACGGCAATGGCTACCGTCAGGACCGCCAGACCAATCATCAGGCTGGTCCGGCCCACGCGAAACAATTCCCGCAGACGCTGCCTATATGCCTCAGCCCGGTGCTTGAAGAACTCGTGAACCGCGTCGCGCAGGACGGCCGCCTCGTCGGGCAGGCCGGCCTGGCGATCGAGATCGACCACAAGAGCAAGCGACGCATCGCGAGGCAGGTCCTTCGCCCAGCCCACGATGAACTCTTCCGCTTTGGGATCTAGGTCCTTGTCGCGAAAAGGGGAAGGATCTATCGCGTTGAACAACTGTTTCAGTTCCCCTACATGCACCTCGATGACCGAGCACCCGGAAGGAATCACATCGCCGGCGGAAGGTTGGGCCTCGGTCGGGGATGTGGGTGTTATCGTTTTCCGAGTATCCACGGCGGGCTCCATTCGACGTCAATTCTGCGATTCTGGTCCGGTTCTCCTACCCTCGATTCCAGCAACTGGCGCAACGAAGGGACTGAGTCCTCGGGACTTCCGGACAATCCTTTCAGAACCGTCGTAGTAAGGTGAACCGTACCGGGTAGGATTATAATGGCCAGCACAGATGCCGCTTGGGGCTGGAACTAAGCTTGGGCCGTATGAAATTCTCTCCCCGCTCGGTGCCGGCGGGATGGGCGAAGTATATCGCGCGCGCGATGCTCGGCTGGAACGCGACGTCGCTATCAAGGTTCTTCCCGCCAATCTCTCCGCCGATTCCAACCTAAGACAGCGGTTGGAGCGCGAAGCCAAAGCCGTTTCCAAACTGTCTCATCCTCACATTTGTACACTGCACGACGTCGGCCTGCAGGACGGACTGAGCTTCCTCGTCATGGAACTGCTCGAGGGTGAAACCCTGGAGCAACGGCTAAGCAAGGGACCCCTGCCGTCCGAACAGACTGTCCGCTATGGCGCACAGATCGCCGACGCCCTGTCCAAGGCACACAAGCTGGGCTTCACCCACCGTGATCTGAAACCTTCCAACATCATGCTCACCAAGTCGGGTGCAAAGCTGATGGACTTCGGATTGGCAAAGCAGTCCGGTCCGGCTCCGTTGGCGGCGGCCTTGACTGAGATGACGATGGAGTGTTCGAAGCTAACCGGCGATGGGGCGCTAGTGGGCACGTTTCAGTACATGGCGCCGGAACAGCTGGAGGGGAAGGAGACGGACGCGCGGACTGACATTTTTGCGTTGGGGGAAGTGCTCTACGAGATGGCGACAGGGAAGCCAGCGTTCCGCGCCAAGAGCCGCGCCAGCCTGATTGCGTCCATTTTGACGACCGAGCCTCCGCCGATTACGCAACTGCAGCCGCTGACGCCGCCGGCACTCGAGCGCGTCATCAAGAAGTGTCTTGCCAAAGATCCGGATGACCGTTGGCAAAGCGCCAGCGATCTGGCGAGTGAGCTGAGGTGGATTCAGGAAGGCGGATCACAGGCTGTTCCGACCATTCAGGCGGTACCTAAGCCGAGGCTGCGCGAATGGTTGGCTTGGGGATTGGCAGCCCTCGCGGTGTGCGCCGCGGCGATTCTCGCAGTAAGGCATTTTCGCTCCACCCTGGCAGCGCCTCGGGTCATTCGTTCGCTGATCACACCGGAAGAGGGCACTTCTCCTTTGTTCACGGGAGACTTTGCCGGGCCGATGGTGATTTCACCGGACGCAAGCGCACTGGCTTTTGTCGCCTCGCCAGAACACGGACCGCCACTACTCTGGGTGAGAAAGCTCAACACTTTGCACGCCCGCTCGTTGCCTGGGACCGAGGGCGCCACCTTTCCCTTTTGGTCCCCGGACAGCCGCTCGCTCGGTTACTTCGCGGGGGGCAAACTGAAGACCGTGTTCGCGGAGGGAGGCACGCCGTTCGATGTGTGTGACGCGCCCACCGCTCGCGGAGGAACATGGAGCCCGAGAGGAATCATTGTGTTTGCTCCCAGCTACCTCGGCGCCTTAAGCCAGGTGCCGCCTACCGGAGGAGTTCCAGAGCCACTGACCGTTTTGGACAAATCCAAGCATGACAGCCACCGCTGGCCCCGATTTCTGCCCGATGGTGACCACTTGCTTTATTTAGCCGTCAGCCACAGCGCCCGCGATTTGAACGACGGTATCTACCTCGGGTCTCTGGACGGCAAAGAGAACCGCCTGCTCCTGCGCGCCCACACCAATGCCGTGTACGCTTCCGGGCGGCTGCTGTATGACCGTGACGGCGTGCTGATGGCGCAGCGAATGGATCCGGTGACGGGCTGGTTGCACAGCGAAGTAGAACGTGTCGCGGAGGATGTGCTGCAAGACAACACAACCTGGAAAGCAACTTTTGATGCTTCCGGGAGTGCGCTTTTAGCCTATGCGACAGGCGGCATAGTTCCTGCGCAACCCATGTGGTACGACCGCACCGGCAAGGAGTTGGGCTCGGCCGGTCCCCAGGCCTTCAACCTGAACTCGGTACGCCTCTCCCCGGACGGGACCAAATTGGCAACCGAGTCCGGCGAGGCGGTCGGTGATGTGTGGGTTTACGACCTGAAGCGAAACGTGAACACCCGGCTAACCTTTGGCACGGGCGCGAGTTCTTCGCCACTATGGTCACCCGACGGACAGTGGATCGCCTACGTTGGCGTGCGGACCCCTGCCTCGAGTTCAGCCTCCACCGCGAATGCCATCTATCGCAAACCTGCAAACGGCGCGGGACCGGAAGAAATGCTCCTCGAAGGGGAGAACTCCAATCGGATCCTCGATGACTGGTCGCCCGATGGCCGGTCACTCCTATTTACCACAGGGGATGCGGCTGCGACGGGCGACATCTGGGTGGCTCCCCTCGTCGGACAGCGCCAACCCGTCCCCCTGGTGCAGGGGAATTTCGTTGCCGGGTGGGCGCGCTTTTCACCGGACGGCCACTGGATTGCCTATTCTTCGACCGAGTCCGGCAGACCCGAGGTGTATGTGATTCCCTTCGGAGGGAAATCGGGCAAATGGCAGATTTCGAGCTCGGGTGGCACCGGACCGGTGTGGCGCCGCGACGGCAAGGAACTTTTCTATTGGTCTGCGGACAATTCTCTGATCTCGGTTTCCCTCTCCCTGAAAACCGGCGTAGTGGAAGTAGGGACCAGCCAAGTCCTGACACACTGGAACCGTCCAATTGGCAACATCGGGATTTCCAATCCCCTCGACGTAACCAAAGATGGTCAGCGCTTCGTCGCGGTTGCGGTGGGGCGACAGCCGTCACGGCCGATCACGTTGGTGACTAACTGGGACGCGGAACTGAAATAGTGAGCCTGACCCGGGGTACCAAACTCGGTTCTTACGAAATTCTCTCCCCGCTGGGTGCCGGCGGCATGGGTGAAGTATACCGGGCGCGCGATGCCGCTCTCGGACGCGACGTTGCGGTTAAAGTTTTGCCTGCCATTTTTTCCCGCGATGCGGATCGCCTGCGCCGTTTTAAGCAGGAAGCGCAAGCCGCGGCCGCGCTCAATCATCCCAACATCCTGACCATCTATCACGTCGGGGAGCACAACGGAGCTCCCTACATCGTGTCCGAACTGTTGGATGGAGAGAGCCTGCGCCAGCGCCTGGACGCGGGATCCCTGCCGGTGCGCAAAACCATGGAGTACGCTGTCCAGGTGGCGCGCGGACTGGCAGCCGCTCACAGCAAGGGCATCATTCACCGCGATCTGAAGCCGGAAAACCTATTTCTCAATCGAGACGGTCGCGCGAAGATTCTCGATTTCGGGCTGGCCAAGCTGACCCGACCGGAGGCCTCCGCTAGCACCGAGCTGCCCAGTGTGACCGCCGCCTCGGAACCCGGCTCCCTGCTGGGCACAGTCGGCTACATGTCGCCAGAACAGGTTCGCGGCCAAGTCGCGGGCCCAGCTTCGGATCTGTTCAGCTTCGGGGTCATCCTGTACGAGATGCTGACCGGCAAACGTGCCTTCCGCGGCGACACCGCAGCCGACACCATGAGCGCGATCCTCAAGGAAGACCCGCCGGAAATGGTCAACCCGCAGATTCCGGACGCTCTGGCGCGGATCGTCCGGCACTGCTTGGAGAAGCATCCGGAGGAGCGCTTCCAGTCGGCGCACGACCTGGCGTTTGACCTCGAAGCCCTTTCTGGCCTTCCCGCCACCGGCGCACCAGCAACTGCTGCAACAGACTCTAAGCCGCACAAGTGGCTTGTGCCGTTCGCCGCAGCCTTGGTGTTGCTCGTGCTCGGGATGGCGGGAGATCGGTTTCTAAGAAAGACCGGGCCCAGCCCTCTGCCCACATTCCATCAGCTTACCTTCAAACCTGGCTTGATTTACGCGGCGCGCTTCGCTCCCGACGGACAGACCGTTCTTTACAGTGCAAGCTGGGACGGACAAGGTCCCCAACTTTATTCGACGGTGCCGGACGGTCCGGAGTCGCGAGCACTCTCCGTGAAGGACTCCAACCTCTTCGCAGCTTCCTCCGCCGGAATCGCGATTTCGGTCGGTTGCAGGCTCATATTCCCGGAAGATTGCGAAGGTACCCTGGCGACCATGCCGCTCTCGGGTGGCGCTCCCAGGGAACTGGCAGAACAGGTGAATGCGGCGGACTGGATGGCAGATGGGAGCCAGCTTGCCATCGTGCGCCAGGTGGCTGGGAGATACCGCCTTGAATTTCCTTTGGGAAAGGTGCTGTACGAAACCATCGGCTGGCTGCGATATGTGCGCACTTCGCCCCGAGGGGATGCTGTGGCTTTCGTTGAGCATCCCCAGCGAGGCAGCGACATTGGGTTTGTGGTGGTACTTGACGCGGGCGGCAGTCGGAAACTCCGGTCCGGCCCGTGGGTGAGCCTGGAAGGGCTTGGGTGGTCACCCCAGGGCGATGAGGTTTGGGTCGCCGGGACCAAGGATCATGCCTGGGCGAACGAGATTCACGGCCTCGATTTCTCCGGCGAAGACCGACTGCTTCTGCGCTTGCCGGGAATGCTCCGCCTCCACGACATATCCCCCCAAGGCCAGCTGCTTCTTTCGCGGGAGATATGGAGATCTGGGATTATGTTTCGCGGCCCCGGGGATACGAGAGAACGCGAGCTGTCCTGGCTCGATTACTCGGTGGTCTCAGATCTCTCGGCCGATGGGAGAAACTTGGCATTCTTCGAGCCTGGTGAAGCAGCTCGCGTGTTGATCTTTGCCTACATGCGGAAATCAGATGGGTCGCCGGCCGTAAGGTTGGGAGACTGTTCTTTCCCTTCGTTTTCCCCGGATCAAAAGTGGGTCCTCTGTGTCAGCGTGAGTGGCGATCAACTCGCAGTCCTTTCAACCGGCGTGGGTGAGACCAAGAGCATTCGTGCGAATCAGATCGTGCGTTATGGAAAGTTTGGCTGGCTCCCGGACGGGAACGGCATATTCTTTGAAGGCAATGATGGCCGGGGCTGGCGAATCTACACCCAGGATCTCGTTGGTGGCAGACCCACCCCGGTCACCCCGGAAGTGTTAGTTGTCCCTGAGAGATCCGAGGCTAACCTGGTTTCGCCGGATGGGAGATGGGTGGAGGTACGGGAGCTGGATGGCAAACGCCAGCTCTACCCGCTGGCGGGAGGAGATTCTCAGCCGGCTCGAGGAATGGATAGAGATGATGTGTGGGTGAATTGGTCTAATAGCGGCCGCTCGGGCTATATCCGCGACTGGGCGAAAGTTCCTGCGAAGGTTTTTCGCCTGGACCTCTCCACCGGCAAGAAACAACCGTTCCTGGAACTCGCGCCAGGTGACCCCATCGGATTGTCGGCCATCAGATCCGTGAGAATCACCCCGGACGGCAAATCGTATGCCTATACCTACGAGCGAGCCTTGTCGGAGCTTTATCTCGTGGAGGGCCTGAGGCAGGCTGGCCTCAAGGACCACCAACGAAGATAAATGGATCGTGTCGCCAACCGAGCCGGGCCGGCGTTGACTGGTTTCTGTCTTCTCCTCCGGACCTGCCGCCGGAGCTGGAGCGCATCGTCCATAAAGCGCCGGAAAAGGTTCTCGATCTCCTATAAGAGAGCAGTCGAGATGCGTTCCGACTGCAAGCGGCTAAGGCGCGGGACCGATTCAGGCCGATCGGCTACCCCAGTGGCTGCGTCGCTACCTGCGCGAAGAAGAGGGCGGGGTTAGCTGCCTGCGGCGGTTCTGCTGGCGGTCGCAACCTTGATTTCGGGGCTACGTACTCAAGCTGAGATCATGCCCTTTGATGCCTGCAACCAGGTTTAATCTCCAAAGGAAATATCAAGGGTACGGGCAGCCAGCACGAATTCACTGTCGGGCGGAACCAGTTTCAACTTGGCAACAGCCGCTGCCAGGGGAACGAAGTCGAGACGTGGCGGTTTGACAGCCACCATCACCCCGTCCATTCCCTTGGAAAGTGCATATACTGCGCCCGCACCGAACGTGACCCCAAGATTTCGATCCATGGCCGTCGGCGACCCGCCACGCAGAAGATGGCCTAGAACAATGCTGCGGGTTTCCTTTCCCGTGATCTCCTGGAGCTGCGCCGCAACCACTTCGGCAATGCCGCCCAGGCGTTCTTCACGCCCGGCCTCACGGCTCTTGACGGTAACATCACCCCCGCTGGGCTTGGCGCCTTCCGCGACCACCACAATCGAATAAGGCTTACCGTCCAGATGCTTGCGGGTCAGGTGGGCAGCGACGGCTTGGATCGAGTACGGAATTTCCGGGATGAGAATGGCGTCCGCTCGCCCCGCAAGACCGGCTTGAAGAGCAATCCAGCCAACATACCGCCCCATGACTTCGACGACCATGATGCGCCGGTGTGAGAGTGCGGTGCTGTGCAGGCGATCGATGCAATCCGTTGCAAAAGAGACGGCAGTGTTAAATCCAAAGGTGACCGTTGTGGATTCAAGATCGTTGTCAATGGTTTTGGGAACACCCACGACCCGCAGGCCTTTCCTATGCATCCGGTCGGCTATGGTGAGAGTTCCATCACCGCCAACGGCAATCAGCGCGTCGATGTGGTTCTGACGAAATCGTTGAAGCAGCTCATCGGAGCAGTCCACCTCTCGCGTGCTACCATCCGACTGCGCCACGACCCGACGAAACGGGTTTCCCCGATTCGTCGTGCCCAGGATGGTGCCGCCTAGATGCGAAATCTCGCGAACCGTCGAGCGATGCAGCTCCACCAGGCCGCCGTCCGGAAAGCGTTCCGGCTCCAATATTCCGTCGTAGCCTTCGCGAATGCCCATGACCTTCCAACCCAGCCCCCGAGCCGCATATACCACGCCGTGAATGACAGCATTCAGGCCTGGCGCATCACCACCGCCGGTGTTAATCGCGATCTGCTTGATGGCTTCGGACATTTCTCAGTATTCCAGCGCCGAGCGGCAGCTTCAGCGTTCTGCAATCTGGGTTAAACCGCTGCATCTTTATAAACTGAGCTCCTGGCTCCTGACAATGTGTGGGTGCCCGCCGCCGCGGCCGGTCCGTATGGTAGAGTTCGCAGGCGAACCGGGAATGGCGGTGGCGTGGGCGCAACTCATTTTTAACGTAGTGATGTCGTTGGCCGTGCTCCTGCTACTGCGAAGGTTGCACCGACGCTTGGAAGCCTTCGACTTGGAAGAACATCCTACGCAAAACGCGGACCCGACACAGGAGACAACCAGAGTCAGTGACTGAATGGGAACAATTCCCTAAAGATCCCTGCTCCCACATTTCACGACCTCCAACCATCTTCATCGAGGCGCTCACGGGTCCCTTGGGGTAAGCGGCGCCCCTGGTCCACTGTCAATTCAGACAGTTCTCCCGCCTGACGTTTTTCGCGTAATCTCATCCTGGAAAATGGGCAACACCTCTCCCAGGGGCACTGAGACCGGAGGAGATGATGAAGCTGAAGGTCAGATTCGCGAAGGTGCCCCAGCGAGGACGGAAGAGCGACGGCAGCCGGTTGTGTGCGCGGTTGAAGCTATACCTGGCGCGGAACAAACTGCTCCGCACGGCCCCGCGGCCTAGACCCGCAACCAACATCCGTGTGTCCAGGACGAGCTTTTCCAGCCCGGTCCAACTGCTCGGCAAAGGGCCGGAAACCATGACATCGTGGGTTTGACCACGACTCGCGGTGGCTTGCTCAAGGTTTTTCACTCGCGTCACCGTAACTGGCCGAAGCAAGAGCTATTCTGGGGAGTGGCTTGCCGAGATTCAGGAAATACGAATGATCTGTCCAGAGCATGCCATCATGAAACGCGCTCTTGCCCAACCGGTGGTCCTCTTGTCCTTGGTTGCGGCCCTCTTGCTTCCGGGATGCGGAACTAAAGAGAAGGTTCAAGCGACCGACGGGGCGGGAGGGCGGCCCCCCGCGCCTGTCGTGGTGGCCAGCGTTGAGCAGCGAGACATTCCGGTTCAGCTCCGTGCCATCGGCAATGTCGAAGCCTATCAAACCGTACAGATAAGATCCCAAGTCAACGGGCAAATCCAGAAAATCTTCTTCCGGGAAGGAGAAGATGTACGCAGAGACCAACTCCTGTTCCAATTGGATAAGCGGCCTTTCCAAGCAGATCTGGAAAGGGCCATCGGCCAGATGAAGCACGATCAGTCGCAAGCGGAGAATTCGCGAGTTCAGGCCGAACGCTATACCAGTCTAGAGAAGGCGGGTGTTGCCTCCCACGAACAGGCCGATCAGCTGCGCACCCAGGCAAAAGCCGACGCTTCGGCCGTGGAGGCGGACAAGGCTGCGGTCGACGCCGCGCGTGTGCAACTCTTGTACACCGATATCACGGCTCCCATCGACGCACGCGCCGGGGCCTTGCTGATTAACCTGGGGAATTTGGTGAAGGCCAACGATACCCCCTATCTGGTGCAGTTAAACCAGGTCACTCCGATCTATGTAACGTTCTCGGTGCCCGAAGCAAATCTCGATCGGGTGCGGCGACATTTCTCTTCCGGTCAGCTCAAGGTCCTGGCCTATCCCAAGGGGGAGGTGGCCAACCCTGCGCTGGGCCGCTTGACCTTCATCGACAACGGAGTGGACACGACGACCGGCACCTTCAAACTCAAAGGCACATTTCAGAACAAGAATCGTCGGCTTTGGCCGGGAGAGTTCGTCGATGTAGCGTTGCAGCTCTCGACGCAAAAGAATGCCATCGTGGTCCCGACCAAGGCCATTCAAACCGGGCAGCAAGGTGAATACGTGTACGTGGTGAGGCCTGACAGTACGGCTGAATCGCGTCCGGTAAGAACCGCGGGTGCGTACCAGAATCTCACGCTGGTTCCAGAGGGATTGAAGCCCGGGGAGCACGTCATTGTGAACGGCCAGTTGCGCGTGGCGCCCAATGCCAGAGTCGTTGTGCAGAGCACCCTGCCGGCAACTCAGATCGATACGGATACTGCAGTTAGGCCTGCGGGAGGCGGCGGCCTGTGAGTCTCTCTGAACTCTTTATCAAGCGGCCCATCATGACCACGCTGGTGATGGCCGCCATTCTTATCTTCGGTGTCTTCGCCTATCAGTTGCTGCCGGTCAGCGATCTACCCAATGTGGACTTTCCTACCATTCTGGTGAGCGCTTCGCTGCCGGGCGCCAGCCCGGAGACGATGGCTTCCTCCGTGGCCACTCCTCTGGAGAAGCAGTTCTCGACCATTGCCGGCATTGACTCGATGACGTCGACCAATTCCCTTGGTCTGACCGCCATCACCATCCAGTTCAACCTCAGCCGGAACCTCGATGGTGCGGCGCTCGACGTGCAGGCGGCCATCACGGCAGCCGGAGGCCAACTGCCTCCGCAGATGCCCACGCCTCCCACCTTCCAGAAAGTGAATCCTGCCGATTCGCCCATCCTTTATCTGGCGTTGAGTTCGCCGACGATGAAGCTCTCTGACGTCGACGAAGCGGCCGAGACCACGATCGCTCAGAACGTCTCCATGGTCAGCGGCGTGGCGCAAGTGCAAGTATACGGAGCCCAGAAATACGCCATGCGGGCGCAACTCGACCCCAGCGCCATGGCTTCGCGACAGATCGGAATCGACGAGGTCAGTGCGGCGCTGCAATCGGGAAACACCAACCTTCCCACCGGCACGCTGTACGGACAAAACAGCACCTTTACGATTCTGTCCAACGGGCAGCGGATGAATGCTTCGCAGTTCGGGCCCATGGTGGTGGCGTATCGGAATGGTTCTCCGGTGCGCCTGAATGAACTCGGGCGGGTGCTCGACAGCGTGCAGAACGACAAAACCGCGAGTTGGTACAACGGGGTTCGGGCCATCGTGCTGGCGATTCAAAAGCAGCCCGGCACCAATACGGTCGCGGTGGTGGACAGGATCAGGAAATTGCTGCCCCGGCTCGAGGAGCATATCCCCGCTGCTGTCCGCATCGACACCTTGTATGACCGCTCGGTCTCGATTCGCGCCTCGGTCAACGACGTGAAGTTCACCCTGGTGCTGACCATTGTGCTGGTCATCCTGGTGATCTTTGCCTTCCTGCGCAACGTCTCCGCCACCATCATCCCGTCTCTCGCCTTGCCCATGTCCATCATCGGAACCTTTTCGGTGATGTACCTGCTCGGTTATAGCGTCGACAATCTTTCCTTGATGGCACTAACGCTGTCGGTCGGATTTGTGGTGGACGACGCCATCGTCATGCTCGAGAACATCGTTCGCCACCTGGAGCACGGCAAGGCACCCATGCAGGCCGCGAGGGATGGCGCGGCCGAAATCGGGTTCACCATTCTTTCCATGACCCTCTCGCTGGCTGCGGTGTTTATCCCACTGCTCTTTATGGGAGGAATCATCGGGCGATTGCTGCATGAGTTTGCCGTCACCATCGGCGTAGCGATTCTGGTTTCCGGATTTGTATCTCTGACCCTGACTCCCATGCTCTGCAGTCGGTTTCTCCGCCACCAGGAGAAGTCGGGCCATGGACGGCTCTTCAACCTCAGTGAGCGCGCCTTCGACGCGTGGTTGCGGGGTTACAACCGCAGCCTCAAGGCCGTGCTGCGCCACAAGTTCGCGACCCTGATGGTGTCGTTCGTGGTAATCGGACTGACCTTTTATCTGTATACGATCTCGAAGACCGGTTTTATCCCCGACGAGGATCAAGGCCTCGTCTTCGCCTTCACCGAAGCGCAACAAGGCATTGCGTTTCAGGACATGATGCAGCTGCAACAAAAGGTGGCCGATGTGGTGCGATCTGATCCCAGCGTTCTGAACACTATGTCCGCCATCGGCAGTCCGATCAACCAGGGCCGCATCTTCTTTCGTCTGAAGGACAAACCTGAACGCGTCAACCACATGAGCGCGGCCGAGGTGATTCAGGAGCTTCGCCCCAAAGTGTCGCAGCTTCCGGGGTTGAATGTGTTCCTGCAGATTCCGCCCACCATCCGCATCGGTGGATACCTGACCAAGTCGCAATATCAATACACCCTGCAATCGCCGGACACGGTCGAGCTCTACCGGGATGCGCCCCGGTTCGAGGGCGCGCTGCGCGCTCTTCGGCAACTGCAGGATGTGACCAGCGACGTGCAGATCAAGAATCCGCAGCTCACCGTGGAAGTCGACCACGACAAGGCCTACGCAGTCGGATTGACGCCGGCGCAGGTCTCCGACGCTCTCTATTCCGCCTATGGCACGCGCCAGATCAGCACCATTTACGCGCCCAACAATGAGTATTACGTGATCGTGGAGTTGTTGCCGGAGTTCCAAAACAACCCCGACAAGCTGTCGCTACTGTACGTTCGCTCCCCATCCGGGAAGCTGGTGCCGCTTGCTACCGTTGCCCGGGTCGTGCCCTCGGTCGGCCCGCTGACGGTGAATCACCTCGGCCAGTTGCCGGCCGCAACCGTCAGCTTCAACCTCAAACCGGGAAGCGCGCTGGGCGATGCCACCAAACTCGTGGAGCAGACCGCAACACAAGTCCTGCCCGGAGACATCCAAGGCACGTTCCAGGGCACAGCCCAGGCCTTTCAGAGTTCATTCGCCGGCATGGGCCTGCTTCTGCTGGCTGCGATTCTGGTGATCTACATTATTCTCGGAATTCTCTACGAGAGCTTCATCCATCCGCTGACGATTCTTTCCGGCCTGCCTTCTGCCGGCGTGGGAGCGTTGCTAACGCTCACTCTCTTTCATCAGGAACTGAACCTATATTCCTTCGTCGGGATCATCATGCTGATTGGCATCGTCAAGAAGAATGCCATCATGATGATTGACTTTGCCCTGGAAGCGGAGCGCACGGAAGGGAAGAACCCGGAAGACTCGATCTATGAGGGCGCGCTCATCCGCTTCCGGCCAATCATGATGACCACCATGTCAGCCCTGATGGGAACGCTGCCGATCGCGATCGGCTTGGGTGCGGGCGCCGATTCGCGCCGTGGTCTGGGCCTGGCCGTGGTGGGCGGTCTGCTCTTTTCTCAGATCGTGACCCTCTACATCACGCCCGTCTACTATGTCTACCTCGACAAGTTGCAGACCAAGTTCGGCAGGCGGCAGGGCAGAAAGAAACGGGAAGGGGACACTTCCGCCAAGCTGGATGAGGTCGCGGTACATTTCTAGGCCAAGGTTGTGTCGCCGTACAGTCTTGCGTTGGTCATGAGCACCAGCCCTCAACCAAGGGTTGTCAAAGTCCGAGCCATGACATCTGCCTTGGCGAGCAGGAGAGCATCGGACCGATTCACGCGCGCCAACAAGTCGAGCTCCCAGGCAAGACAAGCCCAGGCATTCCCCTGGGTTGCAGTCCCGGCGGTTGGAAATTGAGGGCCAGGGAAAGCGTTTACCGCACTTACCCGTGAACTACAACCCAACATCCTTGTCCGAGGGGCCTGTCCGATTGGACGAAGCACCCTAGTTACTTTACCTTCCACCGCTAGTCGTGGGAGAGTGTTGGCGGCGACGAGCAGCAGTTCAGGTCTTGCTCAAACTCCGCATCATCACCGATCCTGCAGTTCTTCTCGCCTCGCGCGGAAGTTCATCCTTCCGTCGAAGTCCACGAATTGAGTATGCGCATGACAAGACGTATGATCTGGGCCGAAGACGACAACTTTACCGGCTGGTGTTGCTCGCATTGCGCCTGGGGCCTGGTCGCTCCGCGCCTGGAGAGCACGGTCGCCGCGCTTGCCTTCAACCGCGTGGCGCAAGAGAATTTTGAGCAACACGTCTGCACCCGGGCCGCTTACCGAGAGACTGCGTCGTGAGCCACCAAGCCGGCGTGGGTCAGGGAAGCGGAGGTGCTGCGGCACAAGTCGCCCGGACACCTGCGCCTGACCACTCAGCCAGAGGTACCGGAGGGCGTGATCGTCATGCCGAGGGCCGGTGGCGATCCCGAATTCAGGTTCCGGACGCACTCAGACATCCACGGGCATGGCTTCGGGCGATCCTTCGCGATGCCTGTCTGGGGGTGCTGCAGGCGGTTCATTTTCGGCAGCCAGAAAACACTCTGATTTCGAGCTCGCGAACCTATTGGGGCGATCTACGATCCGAGAGGAAGCAAGAGGACTCGCATTGGCGGGGCGCCGGCAGATTTGAAGACGACGCGCGCTGGCTGGCGCTTGGACAGGAACACTTCGAGATTTATGAGGAATTCTCCCGGGCGGTGAATTTCAGACGCCCGAGACGCATCGCGGAATGGGGTTGCGGCGGAGGGATCAATGCGGTTCGCTTCGGTCCCCTGGCCGACGTATTCTACGGCATCGACATCTCCCCCGACAGCCTGCAGGAATGTGCGCGACAGACGCAGAGTGCAGGGCTTCATAACTTCACGCCAGTTCTGATTGACGCTGCGAATCCGGAAGCGGTGCTCACCCGTATCGAATCCTGCGACCTGGTGATTTCGACCTACGTTTTCGAAGCGCTGCCCTCGCCGGAGTATGGAGTCAGAGTGCTCAGGATCATAGGCGAAGTCCTGTCTCCCGGTGGGATGGCCGTCATTCAGACGAAATACAAGGAACGCGGCAGAGCGACGGCTTCGCGACGCTGGAACTATGCCAGGAATCTCGCTTGGAATGCCACCTACAGAATTGAAGAGTTCTGGCAGCTCGCCAAATCCTGCGGACTTTCTCCCAAAATGGTGAAGCTTCAGCCCGAGCAACCCCTGGTATCGGATCGAAACTACGCGTATTTCTGCCTGAGGAAGGTACCGGAAGCTGACCGCCATGCGAAAGAGGACGAGACACCAGGGCGGGTGTCTGCCTCCTTTTGACAACCCGCCGGCGCCCACAGCCTGCAAGCGCAACACAAGTCCACAGATCCAAGTCATTCGGTCCGGCGGTGCGGGGACCCGCACACGGTTGCATTGCTATATCTTCAAGCTCCCGACAGCCTCGATGAGCGAAACAACCTCTCCCGCATGCATCGAGCTTGCTGCTCCGAAAACAATAGAGCTCCCCTACTGGCGAGGTACAGCTCGTCTCCCTGCCAATGTGGGGACATTATGCCTTGCGGCGAATGCGCATTTGAGCCCAGGAGCAAGTGTCCCAATTCATGCGCCATTACAGGTCCGAGTACTCTTGCTATGCTGACCCGCCAATCTCGATCCAGTTTCTTCACCGAATCGTAGAATAGGTCGCTGTAGGCCCCAGTTCCTTCTTCGGAGAGGAATGCAACACCGAAAGTCCGGTCGCTGGATGCCCGTCCTTGGCGCACGATGCGCAGGTTTAGATGCCTCGGGGACGGCGGATCCTGACATTGCAAATCAGGTTGGGCCTCTCTTCTCAACGACTTGCACAATTTCCCGCCTTTTGGTAGATCCTGCTGGCTTCCTGGGTGGCTTGGTCCAACACTCCCGGGGAAAGCTGGACATCATCGTAAACGGAAACGGTCAGTGCCGGCGGAAGCGCGGGTGGTTCCCAGCAGAATCTGTGGTTTTCCAAGTCAAATGCGATCTTCCGGAACTGAGATCCCCTCAAGCCCAAAACCCCGTCAAAGTCATCGCCATCATCCTTCCGATCATCCGCGATAAATGCAATCTGCGGGCCGATGGTTTGCTTACCTAAATGGACCTCAGGAATCCGTATCTTTCTGCGCTGAAATGTTCCACTCACGTCGGTTACGTTTTCTGTACCCAGAGCTTCAAAGCTGGTGGAGTCGAACCCTCGACTGCGAAACAGCATGAGGTCTGGGCTGCCGGAATCGACAACCATGCGGACCTGGCGACCTGGCAAACCCATGCGAATGGTCACTACGGGTGTGTCGGTGTCGAAGGGGGCGGAGAAGGCCAGGCTCTCGACTGGGCCGAACAGCATCTCCTTCGTTCTGTAGTTAATGGTGAAACTACTCTTCTTGAGGACATCCATACCCACAATCCCATCCACCTTGTGGCCGAGGGCCTTCTGAAAAAATGAGAGGTCTTCCGCAAAAACCGGAAGGGACTCGGCATGAAGCGGACCAAGAAGTAAGGAGGGCAGAATGACGCGGTGCGTCTCGACACTGGTATTCGACAGGTTCACTCTGCCGGGTTGTTCGGCCAACCTGAGATTACGCGCAATCTTCCGGTCGACGACGCTGGGGCACGCGCCCGTGTCCACCAGAAAACTCAGGTTTTTGCTATTCCCAATCGATCCTTGGACGACAACTAGGTAATCCCGATACAGGCGAACTGGGAGTCTTGCCGGTACCTGAACAAGCGGCTGACGTTGCCTCGGTTTGTGGTCGGTAAGGATGCTGGTTGTTTGAGACCGGCTCAGGTTGGCTTGTGACAGAGTCAGGAGCAGCAGCAGGCTGAAAAAAAACGTGCGCCTCATGGCGTTCACCCCTTCGGCCCTCGTGGTGACGCCAACCCTCAGCTACCCAGGCGGGTACCTCAATGGACGCTCCCTGCATTGCTCATTCATTTGTTCTTTCTTGCTAAGTAGTTGTTGCTAAAAGGCTAGGACGAAGCACCTTCACAGGTGCAGGTTGGCGCCCATGCTTCCCCGTGGTAGAGTTCGAAGCACTGCTTGGGGTCGACATGGACAATGGCGGTCGTTCTGCGCAGATTGATCGTTTCGGAGTCTTTGAGGCGGACTTAAAGACCGGTGAACTGCACAGGAATGGGATAAGGGTGGCGCTGCAAGGCCAGCCCTTTCAGATCTGTGCCATTCTGCTGGAACATCCCGGCGAATTGGTAACCCGCGAAGAGCTACGCCAAAGAGTCTGGCCCGAGGATACTTTTGTTGATTTTGACCAGGCGTTAAATGCAGCGGTTGCCAAAATTCGCATTGCGTTAGGAGACGAGGCCAGCAATCCGAGATTTATTGAGACGCTCCCTCGCCGCGGCTATCGCTTCATCGCCGCCGTCGACGGACCAAGTTCACAAGCACTTGCACCGTGTCTCCCGAAGACCGGCTTTGAGGGTCTTCGGGCGAGAGCATGGTGGACATCGGCTGGAGCCATATCGCTAGCTCTGCTCTGTGGTGCTGCAGTCTGGTGGTTCTGGCGACACCAAACCGCACCCCCGCCCCTGCCCCCGATAGAGGTGGTGCCCCTGACTGGCATGCCCGGGGGCGAGTATTCGCCGGCTTTTTCGCCCGATGGCAACCAGGTGGCTTTTGCCATCGACAGCGGAGAGGATTCCGGCATCTACACCACGCTGGTCGGGGGTGAGAAGCCGCTGCGTTTGACCAGCAATTGTTGCGATTGCTGTCCGACCTGGTCCCCGGATGGTCGACAAGTCGCTTTTTCCCGTCTCTCCCAGGGTACGCTTGCTATCTATGTGGTTCCGGCTCTCGGAGGCTCCGAGCGCAGGTTGTACCAGGCGCCCCTGCCCCCTTTTTGCCATGGATTGGATTGGTCGCCCGACGGCAAAGTTCTGGCCTATGCGGACACCCAGGCAGACAAAACCCACACTTGGATTGCGTTGCTATCTCCCGTCGATTCCACGACACGACGCCTCACCTCACCGTCCGGTCAAGAGGTCGATAACTCCCCTGCCTTCTCACCCGATGGCTCGACCGTGGCCTTCGTCCGGGGAATTGTGGCCGGGGTAGTGTCCGACATCTATGTCATGCCCACCGCGGGTGGCTCAGCCAAGCGGCTAACCTTCGACAACACGTGGATCGATGGATCGCCTTCTTGGACTCCGGACGGCCGGGAAATCGTGTTCTCCTCCACGCGCGGAGGCCTTGCCGGTTTGTGGCGCGTGTCGGCCTCCGGAGGAACACCACGACCCGTTGCGGGTGTCGGTGCGGTTGCGATCGCGCCTTCCGTCTCTCGCAAGGGCAATCAGCTGGTTTACCAGCGGATGTTTAGCAAAAGTAACCTATGGCGATTGCCCCTCCAAGATGAAACCCATGCCCAAGGCCCACCCGTGGTCGTCAGATCGGAGAAAGGAGGCAACTGGCGACCGAACTTCTCTCCCGACGGGAAGAGGTTTGTATTCGAGTCCGATCGCTTGGGGTATCCGGAGATTTGGACTTGTGATCGCGATGGGTCCCGTTGTGGGCAGTTGACTTCACTGCGAGGTACGGCTGGCGCCGCGCGTTGGTCTCCCGACGGCCGCTCTATTGCCTTCGAGTTTCGGCCCAAGGAGCACAGCGAAGTCTATCTTCTGGAGGTCGGCGGCGGTAGCCCGCGGCTGCTGCCGACCTTACCCGGTGCCGATAACGGAGGGCCCAATTGGTCGCGAGATGGCAGGTCGATCTATTTCTACTCCGACCAGGGCGGGTCGTTCCAATTATGGAAAATGCAACTCAACGGAGCCCCCCCTGTCCAGGTGACGAAGAACGGGGGTGTCTTTGCCGCGGAATCCGTGGATGGCCGGTTTCTCTACTATTCGAAGTTCGAAGCCCCGGGCATATGGAGAATGCCATTGCACGGTGGCGAGGAAATCCACATTTTGGATCAACCTGCGGGTGACGATTGGTTCAATTGGGCGATCACCCGCAATGGGATCTACTTTCTGGATTCGACTCCCGGCCCCAAGGCAGCCGTGAAGTTTTTTCACTTCGCAACCGGTAGGACCATCACCCTTTCGACCTTCGGCAACTCCCCAAGTATAGGGTTAGCCGTATCGCCGGACGGCAGATCCATTCTCTACCATCAAACCGAACTGGCGGAATCCAGCCTGGTGCTGGTGAAAAACTTCCGCTAGCTCGCTGGAGAGTGCGGGCATGAGGCGGTTGTCTGCAGGCTTTCTGCAGGGGATGCTCCATTTGATGGGGGAAGCCCTTGCTCCGGCGGTCTTGGCTGCGTCTCTCGGAGCCTTTCCAACGGTCTGGAGTCAGGAAGTAACCGCCGCTCTCACGGGCACGATCCTGGATCCCACGGGAGCCAGTATTGCCGGTGCGAAGGTCTCAGCGAAAGATACAGAGCGCGGAACCGTCTACGCGGTACAGAGCAATGGCATCGGAGTCTTCCACCTGCCGCGCATTCCTGTCGGAACCTACGATCTCACGGTGGAAGCTCCGGGATTTCAGACGGCCGTCTACCGCACGATGACGCTGGTGCTGAACCAGACCGCCCGCCTCGATTTCCAGCTCAAGGTGGGGCAAGCCGCTGAGACCGTCGACGTCACCTCGGCGCTGCCCGCGCTTCGCACGGACACAACCGAGCTCAGCACCGTCCTCAACGCCCATACCAATACCCATCTGCCACTCCTCACGCGCAACTACGTTCAGCTGACCCTGCTGGCGCCGGGAAGCGTGAATCCGAATCCTCAAACCCTAAGCAGCGGCGAAGGACCAGCGACGGCTGGCAGACCGTATGTCAACGGGAACCGCGAGCAGGCCAATAATTTTTTGCTCGACGGAATGGATAACAATCAGGTTTCCGACAATCTGGTTGGGTTTACTCCAAGTGTAGATGCAATTCAGGAATTCAGCCTGATTACCCAGAACGCTTCCGCCGAGTTCGGAAACTTCCAGGGGGGGATCGTCAGTGCTTCGATCAAGTCCGGAACCAATGCCTACCACGGCGACGTTTTCGAGTTCTTCCGGAACGATGTGCTGAACGCCAACAACTGGGCCAACGATTTTCAGGGTTTCCCCAAGCCCACACTCCGCTGGAACATGTTTGGAGCTACATTGGGTGGCCCGATCGTGAAGAACAAATTGTTCTTCTTCGTCGACTACCAGGGGCAGCGTTTTGACCATCCCGCTTCCAGCAGCCCACTCACCCTCTTCACTGCAGCCGAACGGCAGGGAGACTTCTCGCAGCTGCTGAGGGAGCAAGGTATTCAGCTCTATAACCCGTTCCAACTTGATGCCAACGGCAACCGGACCCCATTTCCCAATAATCGCATTCCCTTGAGCATGATGGACCCTGTGGCCGCAAACCTGTTTTCCTCCGGTTTCTATCCGCTGCCCACGACCGCCGGTCTAGTGAACAATTTCGTCAACACCACTCGAAGTTACAACAACATGGACCAGGGGGATGTGAGGGTTGACTACAAGATCGCGGAGACGGACCGGCTCTACGGGCGAGTTTCGCAGGGCTCCGAGGATAACCCGGTACTCAGTTCCTTCAGACTTTCTTTCGATACCTTCAACCAAGCGCGCCTGGAAAATGGCGTGATCGATTGGATCCACAACTTCAGTCCCAACGTGCTGAGCGAAGCGAGTTTTGGGGCGAACTATGTACGCATACACCTGGGTGGTGTGAATAAGGATCTGGGGAATCTGGGCGAGAAGCTCGGCATCGCCAACGCCAATGACCACGGTCCGGGTCTTCTGGCCATCAACATTTCTGGCGCGGCGGTTGGTTCATTCGGCAGTCAGAGTGTTGGTACGGCGGAGCTGTTTGCAGATACTGTGTTTCAGTTCAAAGATGCTTTCGTGATCACCCACCGCCGCCATGTGTTCCACACAGGTTTCCAGTACTGGCGGCAACGCATCAACGATTATGAAGCAGGCACGAACGGCCGAACCGGATTCATGAACTTCAGCGGACGCTTCACCGCCGGTCCCGACCAGTTGGCGGTGGCTGGTGGTGGCAGCGGCGCCGGCGAAGCAGATTTCTTTCTTGGACTCCCGGACGCTTTTGGCCGGGGTATCGACGGTACCGGAACCTGGGGCCAGCGCGCCAATGTTTTTGGCGTCTACTTGCAAGACGATTGGCGTGCCACCGATACGCTTGCCTTAAATCTGGGATTGCGCTATGAGAATCACAGCCCGTGGGTCGAGGTGGAGAACCGCCAGGTTAATTTCGCCCCCATCAGCGGGCAAATCCAGTTCGCCGGCCAGCCCTGCATCTATACCAATTGTCGCGCGCTCTACAACTCCTACCACGGCGGCTTAGACCTTCAGCCTCGGATCGGTCTGGCCTGGACCCCGGCGTTCCTCGGCAGACAGACGGTACTGCGCGCAGCGTACGGAATCTCTTCGTATCTGGAAGGTACAGGCAACAATTTAAGGCTGCCCATGAACCCACCGTTCAGCAGTGCCGAGTTTGAGACCGATTATCATACCGGCAATCTTCCCGCAACCAGAACCGAGCAGGGTCTGTTGCCGCCAACGACCGATCCATTCCAGAACGCGGTGATTCGTTTGTGGGACCCGGATGTCAGACCTGCCATCTCGCAGCAGTGGAATCTCTCAGCCGAGCACCAATTCAGCGGTTCGACTACGCTCGAAGTCGCTTACGTCGGCCAGCATGGCAATCACTTGATGGCCGCCATGCCTTATCTTCAGAAACAATTGCACCCGGATGGGACGATCACCCCGAGCCCGTTCCTGTCCGGGAACCCTGCCCTTCAGTCGGAGATATCGCAGATTTCCGGAACAGCTGCGATCGGCAATATGCGCTACGACGCTTTGCAGGCGACTTTCGCGAGGCGCCTCAGCGGCAGCGTTCAGGGGCAGGTGGCATATACGTACTCGAAATGCATGACTGACTCTGTCGGGTATTTCGGCTCGTGGGGCGGGCAGGCGACTCCGGCTTCACCTTATTGGCAGAACCTCTATGACCAGCGATCCGAGTGGGGTCCCTGCTACTACGACGTTACCCACGTGCTCAGTGGCTTCGCGGTTTACGAACTTCCCATCGGCCGCCATAAGAGATGGGGGCAGAATCTGCATCCGGTAGTCAATGCGGTGGTGGGAAACTGGCAAATCGGCGGTATGGTCCAACTCCATGGTGGATTTCCACTCACCATATTTGCCGACGACGCCTCCGGGACCAATTCTCGCGGGTCGCGGGCCAACTGCGTCGCACCACCTCACGTGTACGGAAGAAAACCGGCCTTGGATGCTTCAACCGGACAATTTCTTGGCTTCCAGTGGTTCGATCCTGCCTCCTATGCCCCAGCCGATCCTGGCACTTTCGGAACTTGTGGTGTGGGTACGGTACGGGGGCCGGGCTTGACGGCCGGCGATCTCAGCGTCCAGAAGGAATTCCCTCTGAGCGAATCCAAGAGGTTGGAGTTTCGAGCTGAGTTCTTCAATCTGACCAACACTCCTATCTTGAATTCCCCCAATACGGGGCTGAACTTCAATCTCGGACTGATCAACAGCTCGCAAGGCGAGCGCAACCTACAGTTTGCGTTAAAGTTTTATTACTGATTGGTAGAGAGAAACCCCACTGTCTCTTCTTGCTCTACAGAGAAATTTGGTTCCGCTTGCGTGTCCTTCTCATCGGGGCTTGCTTCCTTCCGGCCAGGTCCGAACCCAGGAGGCCAAGTGTACGGCGGAGGAACCGGCGTGACCTCCAACTTCGGAGATCACCTGGCATCGCTGTCCCGACCGTCGGGACCCGGCAAGCAGGTCGAAACTCTGGACCTCGGGCTCGGACCGCGGGCCAAGGCAAAGCATTCGGGCGGGGAATGGTTCGCGGGCCTTTGCCTTACGCGATTCGGTCCCGGACCTGCGGCTGGGCCTCAAATTCAGTTGCTTCCAGGGGCTGGTTAAGAGCAAAATGTCCCCCATTTGGGTCCGGTTGGACGCGGCTCCGCTCCTGTAGCCGCCGGTGGGGGACCATGGATGTTTCTGCGCACGATGTCCTTCTCGTAGGTGGAGGCGCGGCCGGACTGCGTGCTGCCATCGCCGCGGCCGAGGTCCATCCCAAACTCAGTGTTGCGGTTGTATCCAAGGTTTACCCCATGCGCAGCCACACGGTGTCGGCGGAAGGCGGTGCTGCGGGCGCGGTGAAGTCCGATGACAGCCTGGAAGAGCACGCCTACGACACCATTTCAGGCGGCGACTGGCTGTGCGATCAGGATGCAGTCGAGGTCTTTGTTAAAGAGGCGCCTCTCGAGTTGTTGCAGCTGGAACATTGGGGCTGTCCCTGGAGCCGCGAGCCTGACGGTCACATTGCGGTGCGTGCTTTCGGTGGTATGAAAAAGCGCCGCACCTGGTTCGCAGCCGACAAGACCGGTTTCCACATGCTGCACACCCTATTTCAGACCAGCCTGAAATACGACCCCATCACCCGCTACGACGAATGGTTTGTCAGCCGGCTGCTGGTGGATGAGGGGCGGGTGCAGGGCGTAGTAGCGATCGAGCTAATGTCGGGAAAAATCCAGGCCATCACCGCGAAGGCGGTCATCCTGTGCACCGGAGGATGCGGCCGTGTTTTCCCCTTCACCACCAATGCCAATATTAAGAATGGCGATGGCATGGCGCTGGCCTTGCGTGCCGGGGCCCCGCTGAAAGACATGGAGTTCGTGCAGTACCATCCCACTGGACTGCCGTTTACCGGCATCCTTATCACCGAAGCTGCGCGGGCCGAGGGCGGCTACCTGTTGAACAAGGACGGGTACCGTTATCTGCAGGACTACAATCTCGGCAAACCGGAGCCCAGGCCCGTATTGCGCTCCATGGAACTCGGTCCCCGCGACCGCCTCTCGCAGGCCTTCGTCAAAGAAGACCAGAAGGGGCATACCAGTCCGACACCGTATGGCTCGGTGGTACACCTGGATCTGCGGCATCTGGGGGAGAGGCTGATCAACACCAAGTTGCCGTTCGTGCGCGAACTTTGCCTGAAGTATCAGAACATTGACCCAGTAAGCGAACTCATCCCGGTGCGGCCGGTGGTGCATTACATGATGGGTGGAGTGAGCACCGACATTCAGGGTGCTACCCCTCTGGCCGGCTTGTATGCGGCAGGAGAAGTAGCCTGCGTCAGCATTAACGGAGCCAACCGTCTGGGCTCAAACTCCCTGCCCGAGTGCCTGGTGTTCGGGGCACGAGCGGGCAAGGCTGCCGCCTTGTTTGCTGCCGAACAAAAGCCACCCAACCCGGCCGTGCTGACCCAGGCCGCTGACGAGCAGGCCCGCCTCCGGAGCTGTTTTCTCGAGAAGACGGGGGGCAGGGAACACGTCGCTGCCCTCCGAGAGGAGATGCAGGCCACGGTCGAAAAAAGCGCGGGCATCTATCGGGATGGCACCACTTTGCAGGATGCGACCACTACCCTGCACGAGCTCCAGGAGCGCTACGCCAACCTCAGCCTGGATGACCGGAGCAACACTTTCAACACCGAGCTCGAAGCTGCTCTCGAACTCGGCTTCATGCTGGACGTGTCCGAGTCGATTGTGCGATGCGCGTTCGAGCGCACCGAATCACGTGGTGCTCACCAGCGCACCGACTTTCCCAGCCGGGACGACCAGAAATTCCTGGTGCACTCCCTGGTGTACCGTGACCCGGACGGTTCGTCGCGTGTCGAGTACTCAGCGGTTACGATCACGCGTTGGCCGCCGGGCGAGCGCGTGTACGGGGCGCCACCACAGCAACCGGAAGAACCACAGGCTGCGCCTGCGAGGCGAGCCGGCTGATATGGCTGACACCATTATCCTCGAGATCGCACGCTACTCCCCGGAGCAGGATATCGAACCCCGCTTCGAAACCTTCGAAGTTCCCTTTCGTAAAGAGTGGGTAGTGCTCGACGCACTCAACTACATCAAGGACAAGGTGGATGGCACCCTCACCTACCGATGGTCTTGCCGCATGGGCATCTGCGGTAGTTGCGGCATGATGGTCAACGGGGAGCCGATGCTGAGTTGCGCCACCTTCCTTTCGTCTTACGCACGCAATGGAAGCCGAGTCCGGGTCGAGCCGCTGCGGTATTTTCCCGTCGTCCGGGACCTGGTCACCGAACTGAGTGACTTTCTCGGCAAGTTGAAGAGGGTGAAGCCGTGGCTGATTCGCAAAGAGGAATTGCTTCTGCGTCAGGGGGAATTCCGGCAGACCCCGGAACAGCTGGAAGACTATCGCCAGTTCAGCATGTGCATCAACTGTACGCTTTGCTACGCGGCTTGCCCCGTGGTAGGACTGGACCCTTTGTTTGTCGGCCCGGCCGCGATCGCGCTCGCCCAGCGTTACAACAAGGATTCCCGCGACCAGGGCGCGGAGGAACGCACCATGGTTCTGGCTCACCCCGAGGGTATCTGGGGCTGCACCTTTGTTGGAGAATGCACTCGGGTCTGTCCCAAGCACGTCGATCCCGCAGGTGCCATCCAGCAATACAAGCTCAAGTCTGCCCTCGATTGGGCAAAGTCTCTTTTCCTGCTGCCCGGTCCCAAGAAGGAGAAGATCAGCGGTGCATCCGCAGACACCTAATCCGAACCTCTACACCGAATACCATCCCCGCTGGTACCGACGGCGTGTGTCCACCTACTGGTGGGTGGGGCAACGGCAATACCGGAAGTTCATCCTGCGCGAACTGAGCAGCGTGTTCGTCGCGGTCTTCGTGGTCATCACTCTGTTGCAGTTGCGTGCTCTGCGCGCCGGGCCCGAAGCGTACGCGCGCTTCCAACACCGCATGCAAGGGCCGGCCCTCATGGTCCTGTGCGCGATTAGCCTGTTCTTCGTGGTGTTTCACACGATCACCTGGTTTAACCTCGCGCCGCGCGCCCTGGCCCTGCGTATACGAGGCAGGCGGTTGCCCGATTTTCTGGTGGCAGCGCCCAATTACATCATCTGGCTGGTGGTGTCGGCGGCGGTCACTTGGGCGGTCTTGAGGTAGCGATGGAAAAACCATCCAACGAGCCACTTTTCTGGACCCTGTTCAGTGCGGGCGGAGTCGTGGCCGCGATTTTCATTCCCATCCAGCTCTTTCTGTTCGGCCTTGCCTTTCCCCTGGGACTGCTTCATGGTCCGAGCTACGAGCAGCTGATGAGTTTGGTGCGCCTGCCGCTGGTGCGTATTTATCTCTTCCTGCTTTGTTCCCTCCCCATGTTTCATTTTGCCCACCGCTTCCGCTACACGTTGTACGACGGGCTCCAGGTGAAGCATCTGAACGAGGTCATCTTTGTGCTGTGTTACGGCAGTGCGGTTGCGGCCACAGTGCTCGCCGCCTATTTGTTGTGGACCATAAGGTGAAAACACCATCCCACTCGCGAACGACGGAGGACCCATGGAAGTCAGACTGAAGACCATCTCAGCCAGCGGCATCGCGGAGGCTTTGTCGAAGGTCACGCTCTACCGCTACCTGAACGAGCCAGAAGAGGCCGAGTCGATCTGTCACGACATTTTGGCCGTGGACCCGGAGAATCAAACCGCGCTGCGCATGCTTGGCTTGAGCCTTACCGATCAGTTTACCGGGGAGTCTGCCGACCGCTATGCCGACGCCAGCGACGTCTTCCAGCGCCTGGCTGATCCCTACGAACGTCTTTACTACACCGGGCTGCTCTATGAGAGGCGGGCGAAAGCGCAGGCGCGCGCCCGCCGACCGCCGCAGATGCTGGCCAGTTTGTTCCACGAGGCCATGCACTATTTCGAGGAAGCGGAAAAGGTGCGCCCGCCGGAAAACGACGATGCCATCCTCCGCTGGAACCGGTGTGTGCGGCTGCTGCGGGCATTACCTGCGACCGAAGAGCCCCGGGTAGCCACCTTTGAGGACCATGACACGGCTCCAGTTCAAATGGTCAGTCGGGGGGCCAGAGTCAGATGAGAAAGTGCTTCAACTAACGAATACTTCCTTTTCCGCCACTGCGGTCGACCCGGCTGTTCGCCAAGGTTGAGCGGGGCGGCTTGCGACGAGCAGCTGCGCGTATCAGGTGAATGTCTAGTCCCAGGTCGTGGAGGGCACGGCGCAACGTATTCCGGTGCACACCTAATCGGCGGGCGGCTCTACATTGGTTCGCCCCCAGATCCTCTAAGACCGTGAGAATGAATGTTCGTTGAAACGCACGCACTGCTTCAGGGTACTTGATCCCGCTTCTATACATCTGGCGTGTGAGATTCTCGAGCTCGACCTTCACGGCACTGGCTCCTTACTCTGGCGCAAATCCTTGACCATCAGGATTGCATCAACAAATCGCACAGTTCTTGTCGATCCTGTTCGTCAGCGGCAGACTTGGCAAGCCAAACCTTGGGCCCCCCAGGTTAGGTGCACTCCCGGGAACATCTGCAAACCCGGTTAGGGCGATCCGGAGGCTCGACTCGACAATGATTTGTGGAGAACCGGACCGAGACCTGCTATGAGTGCAAGGCGGAGAACTATTTGGCGGGGGAACGCAAGCCGTGTCTGCGTAGCTCAGCATCGCGGTTTGCCTGCGGACTGCGGAACTTGCCCGGTCGTTGCACAGTGCAGGGACTACAGTCACCCGCAGCGGTAGGCAGATACGCCCCGCATCTGCTTGACCATAACTTCGGAATCAGAGTCGACCTGAAGCGCTTTGGCTTGCAAGGTCTCAGCACATTGCAGGGGTTTCAACAGGACAACATACTCGGCCACATTGTTATGATGGCGCCCAATCCGCTGGGCGATCGTAATCCTGCCTCTTCGAAGCCCTTACAAAACCAGACCGGCCGACGCTGCCGCCAACATGCGACAGGTTCATTCCGGAGTCAAGCTGTTTAACTGTTTCTCCTGCAACAAGCGCGCACGATTTCCACAAGGCTGTGCAAGACTCTGTGGAGAACCGGCACCATCCCACGCTGAGTTCAGTAAGCATGTATGTTTCAGAGCATTACACCTAGGGGTGGGGAAGCCAGCAGAGAGTGACATTGCACCAAAAAAAGGCATTGACAATGGTCAGCCAGGCGCTTTAGGTTCGTGCGGTCGACGATCGAAAGGATTGGTTCAAGTCAAATTAGCCAGTCCGAAGTAGATTGGGTGATTGACCCGGCAGGGCGACCTGCAGGGTAGCCAGACCCGAAAAAACCGACTGGTCGGCGAGGATCAGTTGGGGTTTGGAACTGCGAAAGCAGTGATCACATCAAGGGCTGTGACGGTGCATGCTCCACGTTGTTGGCTCCCTCGCAGGTGCTGGCAGCTAGAGCGTAACCAATGTCACAGCCTTTTCCATTGCAGCGCATTCATCGCTGGCCTCCGATGCCGGTGCCCGCGACCCATCCGAGCTGCTGAGTCGCCTGAGATGCCATGGTTCGAAGTTGCGGACAGCATGAGGAAGGCTTCCTGTATCGGGCAGAGGCACTAATGTAGCGCCAGTCTCGGATCTGTGCTTGGGTCCTTCACAATTTGTTCGGTGTCAATCCAGAAAAGCTGAAAACGGCTGAAATTGTGCACGCGCTGGTAGCGTTTCCCATGATATCCGATGTAAAGCGTCGCACTCTCGGGCAGCCAGAGTTGAAGGTTACGCTTCTTGAACTCGACCGGAGCGTAGGCGATCTCCAGGTGCTCCACCTGCAACTGGATCTGGGGAATCGGGGCCACCAAGTCGGTCTCCAGGCGCAGCACCTCATGGTTATCCGCCGCAATCCACGCCCGTCCCTTGACGGGAAGCGGGTACACAGATCCCTCGACCCGGATCGCATGAAATGACTTTCTTGGATCGAAAGTCTCCTGAAAATGCACCTGCCATGCCTGAACTCCATGCAGATCGGCCAATCCCTCGCATCGAAATTCGAAATTGGCGATGTGCTGGGGATGAAATATTAGGGCAAATGCCGCCGTTCCCGTGTCGGTGAGCGGGGTCGGCTGCAATTCCATCGAGGACTGGCGATATTCCTCGATCCGTAAGGATCCCGATGGGTTCTGTTCAATCTGCACTACGTAATTGAAGAGCCGACTCTGCGAATTCCGCCGTTTACCGTCTTTTCCCAATTCAACGTGCTGGATCTGCTCGGTGGCGCTGAAGCTTTGCAGGTTCTCTACCAAGTCCAGCGCATGCTTGCTGGCCTCTGCGAGCACTTGGTTCAGCGGGCATGATGCGTCACTGCGCACCGGCGGGACGTTCTGGTCGATGTCCGGAGGGGCCCACTCACGGGGCACAATAAGCGGCACTGGGGCCAAGGCCACGGGCGGCGTCCCGGCTCGCTCTGCTGTGCGGGCATGGCCTGGATCTGTCGGATCCGGCGGACGGGGCGCCTCGCTGGCCGCGACCTCGCAACCCACCGGTTTACCCTCAAACAACGTGCCCGTGTTATCTGTGAACCATCCCGGCATGCAGTCGTGGGACTTTGACGTAAGCGAGAGCTTGTAGGCAGCGCCATCGGAGGCCACCATCAGATCCAGTGCGAAGCCGGCCAGCGGTTCATGGCCGTCCTGGGTGTCAAGGAGGCGCTGAAACGTACGCAAGTTGTCATCTGCATGGCTAGCGGTCAGCGCCAGCTGCCCGGAGCCGACTAATTCCTCGAGCTTTGCGTAGCGTCCGTGCGCTTGATGGTAGTCCGACTCGGCGGCTGCGAGCAGATGGATGATTTCGACCTCAGCTCCGGGCGAGGGCAATGCGCTTCCTGTTTGACCGGCAGAAACTCCTCCCCCGGCACAAGCGAGAATCGCTTGCCAGACAACGACTTGGAAGAGCTTCGGTCGCACAGCCATCCTTCCATCCCCGAGCAACAGACGGACGAGACCGAAAACCGATTAATTGAGGCCTGGGGGAAAGAGTTTGGGGGGAATGCAATGCCAGAATTGCGAGCGGAATTCAGACACAGCCGCCCTGCCCCCAAGCAAGCGTAATTCATTCTAGCCTTGAGTCTCCCCGGTTGCAACCATCTGTCGAATCCCACCAATCTCAGCCCCGTGAATGGATTGCTTCGCGGCCCGTTGATGCTGACAAAGTTCTTGGTGTTCATGCGGCCTCCCCGAAGTGAGCACGGGACCTTCTTTCAGACTCGGGGAGGAGCCGCACACTCTAACGCCAGCAGCGGCCCCTCGCGGCCGCGGGCCGAGACTTTCTCCACCGACTCGATCTGGCCATCCCGTACCAGCAGTGCCGAATCGAAGTTATTCACCGTAGGGCAAACATGGCGGGGAAGAAGATAAAGTGCTTGGCCGACCTGGGGCCCTTCCCGTTCCGGGTTGGAGGCGATAGGCAGGTGTTCTTCACTGGGCGAAAGCGGCGTGAGTTCCGCATGCCCTACAACTAAACAGGTGGGCACGCCAGCATCGGCGGACACGCTCTTATGACCGGCGTCGCAGGTAACGATGCCCTTGTGGGGGCGGCTCACCACGCGTGTCAGTACCAGAACCGCCGGTGCGTAGCCGTACTCGCCGGGGAGCTGTGCCAGACTGGTGGCATCGCAATAAACGATGGTTCCGGGGGAGACACGGTGGATGAAGCCTCCGCCGCAAAAGCCGGGGTAAGAGAGGGAACAGGGGAAGGTCGGGGTGCCGGCGGTGATGACCTCCGGCACGTTCAGACCGTGCTGCCGGATCGCGCCCACAAGTTCCAGCAGGGAATCGTAGCCAGCATGTGCCGCCGCGGTTCGTTCGGGCTCGTCCACCTTGCCATACTGCCCGTCATAGTAGTGCAGTCCGCGGAAATCCAACCTTGCATCTCCCACCGCACCGGCTAGCTCAACAACTCTGTTCCTCCGGGTCTGTTCAATCCCGGTGCGATTCATGCCGGGATCTATATCGAGAAAAACCCCGACGGGGCTGTTCCGCCATTGTCGAATCTGTTCTTCGTTCTCGGCCAAAACAGAAATGCGCACCTGGGGAAATTGATTGGCGATTTCTTGCACGCGGCGCACCTTGGCGCCCACCGTCGGATAGGCGACTAGTACGTCTGCCGCTCCGTGCTGGCAGGCCACGAGCAGCTCGAGCGTCGTCGCACACTTGAAATTTCCGAGACCACGCTCGACCAGCATGCGCAGCGTGTAGCCCAGCTTTGCGGTCTTGACGTGCACCCGCCAACGATCCGCATCGCCTCCGAGCAGATGCAAGGTGCGCGCTAGGTTTGAGGCGATGATTTCCGGGTACAGCACCAGAGCCGGAGTCAGCACGTCTTCGATGTCGGAGACGCGGTACCGTTGGTCCCAGGGGAACCTACTCAGCATGAAGTTCGGGCTGGCCATCGCGCTCGATGATAGCGCGTAAATGGGACATAGAACCAGCGAGACCTCCATCCCCGGTAAGGGCGATCGACGAAGCAGGCACTAAGCCGGTTGACCAACCCAGCCACTACTTGTAGGCTCTGAATTCCGCGTACGATGGCCACTCATCCACCTGACCAATCCGATCGATCCCACCTGGTTCGTGGTTTGGGTCTCTGGTCGGCAACCGCCATCGTGATTGGCGATACCGTCGGCACCGGGATTTTTCTTGTCGCCAGTGACATGGCGCGCGCCGTGGGGTCTGCCACACTTGTCTTAACCGCCTGGTTGCTCGGCGGGCTCATCGTGCTTTTGGGTGCCTTCTGCTACGCCGAACTGGGCGCGGCCTTTCCCACGGCAGGCGGCCCCTATGTGTACCTGAGCCGGGGGCTTGGCCCGCTTTGGGGATTCCTCTTTGGCTGGATGAGTTCGCTGCTGGAGCGTCCGGTGGGTATGGCCACGCTTGCCGCCGGCTTCGTGCGGTTTCTGGGATTTTTGTTTCCGATTGTGACCACCCCTTGGTTCGCAAGTCGCATCGGCAGCTACGAGTTCACGTTCACGACAGCACAACCGCTGGCGGCGCTGGTGGTGCTGGTGGTGACGGCCGTCAATTATTTCAGCGTGAAGCTGAGCGGCGCGATCCAGGTTCTGCTGACTTCGCTGAAAATAGGCACGCTCCTGATCATCGTTGCCGGGGGAGTGTTAGGCGCAGCGAAAGGTGGCAGCCGGGCCGTGTCACCCCTCCCGCCGTTGGGCCCGGGAACAATTGGAGGTTTGCTGACCGCCCTGGTTCCAGCCATGTGGGCCTATAACGGGTTCAATGACCTGGGCAGCCTGGGCGAAGAAATTATGCGCCCGCAGAAGAACATCCCGCGAGCCATCGTTCTGGGCCTGCTCACCGTAGGCGGTCTATACCTGGCGGCGAATCTGACTTACTTCCATGTTTTGCCGTTTGCCAGTGTAGCGGCGTCCCAGCACGTTGCGTCGGACGTGGTGCAGTCGTTTGGCGGCTCTCGCGGTGCGACCTGGCTCACCATCGCCATGGCGGTGTCCGCGCTGGGAGCATTGCACGTCGTAGTCCTGACCGGTGCGCGCATCCCGTACGCCATGGCGCGTGACGGCGTCTTTTTCCGCTTCGCGGAGCGCATTCAGCCTTCTTTTCGCTCGCCCAGCGGTGCACTGATCTTCCTCGGTTCGCTTGGTGCACTGCTGGCACTCACCGGGACGTACGAAGAGCTCTACTCTCTATTTGTGTTCGCCGTGTGGATCTTCTTCGCCTTAACCGCCATTGCCCTGCTGCGTTTGCGCCGAAATGAACCGAATCTGGTTCGGCCCTATCGTGCTTGGGGCTATCCTTGGACGCCAGTCATCTTTCTTACCGCCGCAGTCGCTTTAACGGTCAACCTGTGGATGATCCGGCCCGTGCGTTCCTCGTTAGGCGTCGGCGTGATCCTTTTGGGCATTCCACTTTTCTACCGCTGGAAGAGGCGAGTTCCAGTGGCAGCTTCCGAACAGGAATAGTCGGGTGTCAGGTCCGGGGGGAAACCGCCGGGCGCGAATGACGGCTGAACAATGACTTTAGTCCTTAGGCCTTGGCTGCTGCCTTGCGTACACCTGTCTCGAAGCAGTCCCGGGAGGCCAGCTGCGGCCAGACCGCAGGTATTTCCCCGCTCACCTGCGCGGATGGCTTGCCGTTTCGGGATCTTCTATGGAAGACGATTCATCGATGGGAGTCCATTGTGCTATAGGTTGCATGCTCCGAGGTGATTCTGCTGCCTAGGGGAAATGCTACCGTGCTGGGGAGTGGCCCTGGCCAGGGCACGGTGGAATACGGATGTTATGACCTCAGCAACGAGGGAGAATTCTTCAGATGAGACCTGCAAGCCGGCTGCCGGGCCTCTCTGCCATGGTGATACTCAGCATCACGGCGATGGCATGGGTGTTTCCTGAACATCGAGACATAGCACTGCTGGCGTTGGAACGACTCGAACCCGCCCAGCGATCGGTGCTGGACAAGCTTTGGTCGGAGGCACGGGTGGGGCATGAAGCCCGGATGTGTGCCCAGATGGCGGACCCGTCCCAGGGTGCCAATCCCACATGCCTCGATTACGCTTCATGGACCGCGATTTCTGGAGATCACTCCTGCTCGGCAAGTGACATGCTCGCCACCGTGCTTGACAGTGGGTGGATCCTGAAGGTCGCCGGTGTCGGTGCACGCTTGCAGTCGAGCCTGGCTTCTGCAACCCGGCCCAACCAGCGGCTTAATGCTGTACGCGATTCGGATATCGCATTGCTGCGTGCTGATCCTGCCTATGTGACACGAGCCGGCTCGAATAATGCGCACTTCCTGCTCGGGCGTACTGAGCCGGCGATGTCTGCGGAAGCGTACGGGCGGCTTGCCTTGGGTCCCAATGCCGAGATGAACGCGCTGGCGACCTACATGTGGTACCACCTGCGCGCTCTGGCAAAGGCGGCGCACATTGCGGAGGGCGACATTCCCGCGGACACACGTTCTCGGGCCGCGCTGGCGGTGCTCGCAGACGAAGCCTTCGCCTTGCACTTCCTGGAAGACAGCTTCGCTTCGGGGCACGTGGCGGGAACTTGGGGTAATTCTGCGGTGCGTAAGGGCACGCATGATTACTACAGCGAGCACGGACTGGAAGTGGTCACCTGGAACCACGATCACTTTGTTGCCCTAGGCGACGCCTACATGCGGCGGGAGGACGCGGACCGCGCGGCGGCGGCAGTGCGCGATAGTCTCGCACAGGTGGCAACCGCCTTGGAAGGCGGCCTACGTGTCGTCGAACCGGCCGGTCTCAAAGCAACCGAGCCAGAAGGTTTTGACGTCTGTCATGAAACGCACTTTCCCGCTGCGCCAGGGGAACTTGAGGAAATGCAGCGGCTGCTTCCGATCGTTTCACAAACCCCCGTGCCCGCGCTGGGAGCCGGGATAGGTGAACTGCCGCGCTTCCGATCGGAACTTGGTCCCTTCCTCGGCCTCTCCAGCGCGGTTAGTGTTGTCGCCTTAGGCGGCGGATTCGGGTCCAACCAAACCGGTGCTGCCGGCAGCGGAGCGCTCGATCTGTCGTTTCGCCTGGGACTCGGTGTGGAAGGCGTTCTGAATGCATCCAGTGATGGGCTCACCTTTGTCGATGCTGGAGTCCGGCAAGACTCATCCGCGCGTGGCGGGACGTCGATTCCCGGCAGAGGCGCCATCGCCCTGCGCGGGCGAGCACCTTTCTGGCTGGTCCCGGGCGATCTGATCCTCGCTGCCCCGGTCTTGGCATTCACCAAGCCCCAAACCCTACAGAAAATGGCGGTACAGTCCGCAAATGGCGGCCTGATTCCGTGGCAAGCAGTGATGGCCACCCGCGTCGGTCGCTTCCAATTCATACTTGGCCGTGAAGTGGGAATTAGCCTTTATGGGTACGCGTCTGACCAAACTTTGTTCGTTCCTACTCCCGGCGTCCCACCAGCTAACGCCACACAAATCAAGCTGAGCTCGATTCGGTTCGATTTTCCCGTCCTCGAGTACCGCCCCTTTCGTACCTTCTCGCAAACCCAGAGTTCCGGTTTGGCTTTTCAGCTGTTTGCCGGGTTCGACAAGCCCACCAGTTACTCAGTCCTAGAGCCGGAGGGTGCTCCCAAACCAAGTCTTCACACGATCACCACCGGGGGAGTGCGAGTGGTGTTCGACTGGCGGCACTACGTTCGATTCGGGTCGCATTAAGTTGGAGTGGAAAACATCGTCCGGCGAGCGGGTGTCGAGAGGTCAGCTGGCGTCGTGGCCCACGAGAACGGAACCGGTTGTCGAATTGCGGCTCAATGGAGGATCTTTTCTATCTGCTGCAGGTGATTAAGGTCGTGCCCGGCACACAAGCGTACGATGTGTTCGATCGATTCCTGCCCGCGTTCGGAATGCATTCCCCAGTGCTTCCACTGCGCGGGCTCGAGCGACTTTAGCAGCGCAAGATTCCCTTCTCGCAGCACGCGAAACTGTTCCAGCGAGTTCCGCGGATCGCGCTGGTCATAATGTCCGCTCACGGCCCATTGCGCTTGATCGTAGGCAACGATGGCGGTACCTGGACAGCCAAGAATCAGCCGCATGCGAAAGGCGACAACGATTTCTCCGTCGACCAGGTGCGCGAGGATCTCGCTCACCGACCATTTCTCCGGAGCGGGTCGCTTGCGCAAGCGGGCGGTGGACACGCCCTTGATCAGGCGAGCGAGCTTCCGCGGGGTTGCCGCCTGCAGGGCGAGAGGCGGCTTGCCTTCCGTATGGCGAAGAATGCGCTGCGTGTACTGCTGCGGAGTTTCGCTCATTTTCATCCTCCGATGAAGGTCACTGGCGCACCGGCGAGAGGCCATAACACATCGCTGGTCGCAGATTCAGGATTTCGACGGTCATCTTCACGATCAAATGGTCGACCGCGTCCGGAAGGGCCTGCTCGCTGCTTGCATCGAGAATCGACGACACACGGGGCCGGGGCCGCAGTCGGACATAGCGGGGAGCGGTTCCACCCGCTAGCATCCGGTACCAGAGTGTCTCACCCTCGAGTCTGGCTTGTGCAGAGCTAACCGCCGCCTCGAAAGCCTTCTCCGCCCCGGGCGCGAGCTCCACCGTGGTGAACTCCAGCTTAGCCGTCGCTGATGGCTCACCGGTGCCCCGCGAGAGCCCGGGCAGGTACGGGCAGAGCGCGTTCCCCAGATACGGGACGTGTGGCGTGAGGTTCCAAATGGTGTCCCGCTCGTCCTCCCCCCGGGCCACCGGGCTGTCCAGGCTGGCGGCCGAGTGTGCAAACGTTGCGTAGACGAACCACCGCTGTCGTTCGCCGGTCCAGATCGTCCAGCCAAACCAGGCCCAATTGTCTTTGGCCTGACGGTGCCAGTCCCGGTGTCGCATGTACCCAGCTTCAAAGTCGACAGTGTCCCCGTTGTGGGGCCGCAGAATCGCGATGCGGGCGTACGGACCCCGTCCCGTTTGCGTGTCCTGACCGGGTGCGGTTTGAGCGACGCGGAGCAGGGGAAGCAGTATGCCAACCATGCCAAGCCAACTATACTTCATAATTTCTCCTTGTCCGATGCCATGGGCATGATCTTATGGATCAGCGGAAAACTCTGGCGCCAACCCTCCGACGATTTCGGCCAAATGTGATTCTTGTGTACCAAGCGCAAGACCTTTCGTGGTGGGGCGCGGTCAAGATTCGGAAGATGTTTGCTTTCGGCCGCCGCACTTAGGCAAGGATCATGGGTGCATTCTTCGCCAAAGGGCAGACCATTCCCGCCAAATCTTCGAGGTTCTGCTTGGCAAAGACGCGGGACGCGTTGCATAGTTAACCGCATCGATGATCACCACCGGAACCGGCTGGCGGCGAAAGGACACAGCATCGAAACGGCGGGTGATCGTCCTGGTTGTGCCTCCGGTCGAGGAACTCGATCTGGTGGGTCCGATCCAAGTTTTCGGCGCCGCCAATCGCCTTTCCGGGAAACCCGTTTACGATATCGAAATCGCCACCAACGGTAAGGACCTAAAAGTCCAAGGTGAGGGAGGCCTGCTGGCGTTTCTCGCACAAACTCACTACCAGAGTCTGAAGCACAACTTCGATTCGTTGTTGCTGGTTTGCGGCGTGGGCACGCGCCATGCGCGTGACCCGGAACTCTTTGGCTGGCTGAGGCGGGTTGCGCCGACCCTACGCCGCCTAGGATCAGTCTGCGTCGGTTCGTTCTTGCTGGCGGAAGCCGGCCTGCTCAACGGAAGAAGAGCGACCTCCCACTGGAAATTTAACGAGGAATTGGCCCGGCGATATCCCAAGGTGAAGGTCGCCTCCGAGCCCGTGTGGGTCAAAGACGAAAACATCTACACCTCAGCAGGCATTTCCGCGGGCATCGATTTGGCTCTCGCTTGGGTCGAGGAGGATTGCGGGAACGGGATCGCTGCCGAAGTAGCCCGTGAGCTCGTGCTGTTTCTTCGCCGACCCGCCGGACAAGCCCAGCTCAGCGTTTCACTCGCCGCCCAGGCCAGCGACATGAAATCGATTCAGGAGCTCCGGGTCTGGATTGCCGAACATCTCCACCAGCGGCTCTCCCTGCAGCTGCTTGCCGAACGCGCAGCCATGAGCGTTCGCAATTTTGAGCGAGTTTTTGCGCGAGAGGTGGGAATGTCGCCAGCCCGTTACGTTCGCCAGGTGCGCGTCGAAGCGGCCCAACGGATGATGGACCACAGCGAAAACGGACTTGAGCAAATCGCCGCGGCTTGTGGTTTTTCCAGCGCCGACCTGATGCGGCGCGCCTTTATCCGGACGCTGGGCACGACTCCTGGTGGCCTGCATTCGCGAACCAAAACCGGAGCCAGCCGGTAGAGAAGGTTGGTGGCCCTGGACTGGTCACCCACCGGCGCATCGACCCAGCCCGCTCGGCTTCTACGCCGTGTGTTTGATCAACAGCACCTCGTTGCCAACGTCGCTATAGATCAACTCATCGACAATCCCCTTCACCGCCAGAATGCCGAACCCGCCCGGCCGTAGGCCCATGGCTTCGCGCGCTTCCAGATGGGCCACGGGAGCGTTGGGCGGATTCGACACCGCGGCATGCGGAATCTCATCCCACCGGAACCCGGCACCGGGATCGCGCACATAAAACACAATCGCCCGCTGCGTGTGTACCGCAGCAACCTCAACGACCTTCGCAGGATGAAAGGCAGCGCCGTGTTCAATCGCATTCATTAGAATTTCCCGAAAAGCCATCATCAGCTTTTCTCGAGGCCCTTCTGCGAGGCTTCTCTCGAACTCGGTCAGGAACTCAACCAGGCGCTCTGCCGTCAGTTTCTGGCAATTCACGCGCAGCGATACCCAATCACGATGCGCGGACAACACCTCAATTCCCAGCGGCGAATCCGTCGCCGAGCCCGCGCGCACGGCATACTCTGCAATCTCCTCGGCATCGAAGGGAGCACTCTTCACGAGAAACACGCGGGCGCGCAATGCCGCGATGATCTCCTCAGGGGTGCTTTCCGGGGCCAGCATGATCACGCGCAGTCCGGGGCGGATCGCCCGCAGTTCCGACAACAACGCCAAGTCTTCATCGATGCTAGTCGCAGGATCGGTGACGACCACGTCATAGGGCGCCAGCCTGAGTTGGCGAAGACTGTCGGCGCTCCCCGCCGCATGCCGGAACACGCAGCTCCGGGCATTCAGGGCGTCGTCCAGAGTTTTCTTCAGCTGCGGCTCTGTGCCAATCAGTAACACCCGGCTTGCGTGTTCTTTGCCGACGGATTGGGTTGCCATGGAAACAGGGTTGGCTGCGGTCATGACGACACCTCTTTGGGAATCCTTTCCCCGGGGTAAAAGCCTATAGTCTATGCTTTTCTTAGCCAGCCGTTCCTCCCCGGCCAGGTGGCTGGCTCTCGCGCGGCCCAACTAGGTCGTCCCTATGCCAGGACCTCATCACAGAGTTGGCTGACAGCGCGTTGGGCTTCCAGGATCGAATAGCGGTGATCCATCGCTCCGGCTAGATCGGTGTTGGCAAAAGCGAGGCGGCCCAACGGTGCATTGCGCAGAACCTCTCGGGGGGCAGGCTGACCGCTATGTCCAAAGAAGAATCCCGGTTGCGGGCTCAGGTAGGCGTGGCCCCAGCGGTTAAGGATGATCCCGGCGATGTCCCGCCGTGGGTCGAAGCCGGCGCCGGCAAACATCTGGCTGAGCTGTTCCCGGATTTGTCGTTCGTAATCTCTGAAGGATGTTTGCATCATCTCTCTGCGGCCCCGATTCCCCTGCTCTTCGGTGGAGGATCCGGGATATGAGTACAGAACTTTCAAGCTGAGCACCACGGGCGAGTCTGGGCCAATGGTGGAATCTCCGACGCCGGTCAGGGCCAGCTTGTGAATTTCCAAATAGTTGCCCAGCCCTTCAAACCAACGACAACCGCTCATGCCCATCTTGTACAAAAATCGCCAATGTCTCACGGCCACGTTCATCATCATGCAGGGAGAACGGTAAAACTGCGCATAGGCCTGGCGGTGAGTTTCCGGAAGGTCTTTTACAATGTGCTTCGTCGTCCAGCATCCGCCGGCCATTATGGCCGAGCGTCCCCGGACCCGGTACAATTTGCCTGCCTTGATGTAGGCGACGATGACTGAATTGGCTTTGTTTGGGTCCCCGTCATGTTGAACATGAAGGGCGGTGGACGAGAGGCGAATTCTTGCGGCGGCTGCGGGAACGTCCAGAGCAGAAAAGTTCACCGGATTGCGGCTGACGCCCTCCACACTGGCGGGGCCAGTGATTCCGTTCGGAATCAGGCTTTTCAACATCAGCCTCGCAATCGTGGTGTTGCCCCCGGGAAACATCTGATCCGAGCCACCCTTCTCTTCCGGGATCGGGTGCAGCATTTCAAAGGCATAATCCGAGTAGGCCGACAAAGCGTCCGGGCCGAGACCTGATGCCCCGCCTTCCACCGGCGAGAGAAACGTCCGAACTGTCTCGCGGCTGAGGCCAAAACGCTCCATGTAGTGCTGTTCCAGAGTGATGGAATCGAGATAGCGGGAGGTCGCGTCCCCTTCCACGGTGGGATGCTCGAATTTCGCCTCTCCCGCCGGTTTGCCGCTCAGCCACCGCAACCATTCGAGTCGCGTGGCGTCGGAAACGGGAGCGCCTAACAGATTTTTCCCCAGCGGGTCGATCAACCACATTCCTGGCTTCTGCCCGAACTTGGTCCCAAACCAGAATCCGTATCGTCCGTTTTGCAAACCCACGGCTTCGTAGGGAGTCCTGGACAAGGGAAACTCTGGCTCTGGTCCAGCCCATGTCTGGTAGGTCAGGTTAGGCGCCTTCAATCCGATGGATTCGTAGAACCTGGTGAGAAAACTGTGGGGATACTGAATCTGATAAATGGCTGAGCCTTGGTGCGCGATCAGACGCTTGCCATCAACCAGAAACTCATTTTGCCTTGCCTCTCCGCCAAAGATGGCATGATTCTCGAGAATCAGGCATTTCCTCCCCGGGCCGGCCTGACGCTGGAAGAACAGAGCGGCAGCTAGCCCGCTGATTCCACCGCCAATGATCACGCAGTCGTAGCTCTCGCCGGTATCGACGATCTCCTGGGGAAGGGGATCGTACTTGCCGTCCCGGATCGCGTGACCTGCTTCGAGAACATCCAAGGTGTTCCCGTTTGAGGTGCTGTATTCGCCGACACCGCCGTAACCGGTGAAGTCGTCATTTCCTGCGAACAGCTCCGCGGGAGTCATGCCTCCCAGCAACGCCGATCCGGATGCCAACAGAACCGAGCCCAGGAAGTCGCGCCGGGTCATGCGGGCTTCCATGCCAAGGGCGGTATCGCCCGCAAAAGAGAAGTTCGTATTGGGCGTTCGCAAAATGTTGTGCTGCCCTCGCTCTGCGGTGCTGAGTGTACACCGAGAGAACTGCTCCGGTCAGCCCGACCGGGTGCGATGGTGCCGAGTCCGGTGCCGGGCAATGATGAGGAGAAATCCGGGTTGATTAGACGGAATTGACCAGGAGTTCCTTTTTCCCTATCATCTATCGACCTCGTAGCACGCTTCGAGATGATCGACACCACGGTTTCGCATTACCGCATCGTCAGTAAGCTCGCTTCCGGCGAGAGGCCAAGGCTGTTTCCGCGCTGAACCGTCCCAACCTCAGTAAACACGCGCGATCGATTACGATCGCCAAGATTCGAAGGAGACAACAATGCAGAAGAGGAGTATCAAAACTGTCCTGGTTATCGTCAGCGTACTGGTGGTGTGCAACCTCTCGATGTTTGCTCAGGCGTCAGGCGCAGAATCGAATAACATTACCGACAAAGACATCCAGATGCTGCGGTCGAACCTACGCGCACAGCGGAAAGAGATCACCGCGCAAAACATGACCCTTACCGCTGACGAGGCCACCAAGTTCTGGCCTGTCTTTGATCAGTACAGACAAGAGGCCATCAAGCCCAATGACGAACGCTGGGCGCTGATCAAGGAATATGCCGCGAACTACAACATCATGACCGATGCGCAGGCGCAGGATTACATCAAGAGATCAACCGACGTTGAACAGCAACTGCTTGCATTGCGCATGAAATATGTCCCGGTGTTTGAGAAGGTTATCTCGCCTAAGAAGACTGCGTTGTGGTACCAGATCGATCGCCGTATCGACCTCCTGATTAATTTGCAGCTGTCCTCGCAGATTCCCATGGTGGATACCAGTAAGCAAGCTGAGGAAAGGTAGTTGCCAAGGCAGCGCAGCCCTGCTTTCGGTTTCTGCGGCAACAGCTCAGCAGCTGCTTTGGCGCGCTGGATAAGGCACAGGCAAGGTGCCAGCCTCACCAAGGATGGCAGAAGAGAAGCTTGGGGCGGCACCCTGGCCCATCCCATAAACCGGGCAGCTCAAGAATGCATCATCGGTTCCTGGATCTTCCAGCCCCGGATCAAGAGCCAAAGCGGCAAGCACAATTCCACGAGGGACACCATAGAAAAGAACCCAAGATGGGCGTTCGGATAAAGGTAGGGTTCGCAAGCGGGTGATGACCCAGCCTAGACCGTCGATCGCCAGCAGAATCCCCAGTATCTTGGGAATGTAGGTGGACCGGAAGATCAAGCAGCCCAGCAGAACAAGGTGGATTCCGAAAATCACCAGGCTCATGGACCAGTCATATCGAAACGCCTCCGGCTGCGAACCAGGTATTGGCTGTATCCAGGTCGTGAGGCCAGTACTGCTTTCTTACCTCTTTCCAGTGGGGTGCGGTCCAGTTGTCATAGGTGCCGCCGCTTTCGCCGTACCCCCGATTGTCGACGGTCAGCGTGTTGATTCCAGCCGCCGCCAATCGCATGGCCACGTCATCCCACGACTTCCGGTCTCGGTTGCTCTGATGGAAAGTTGACGTGACCCTTAGGGAATCAAGCCTCTCAGGGTAGTCTCGGCCTGCTCGTGCAGGTCAGGGGGAGCGCCGTAGAGCACGCGCACGGTTTTTCCCGAGCGGTCGAAGATAAACATCGTGGGCACGGAGGTTATGTCGCCGAATGCCGCCGCCGTCGGGGCATCGGCGATAGCCCAGTGCAAGTCCTGGCTGAGCGAATTCACCGTGGAACGGATCTGATCCGGGGGAGACTCGACCGCCAGCGCCAGTACGGCAAGGTTTTCGCCGTAGCGTCGTTTCAGATCACCCAGCCACTGTAAAGTGGAGCGGCACGGCGGGCACCAGGTGGCCCAGAACTCTACCAGGGTCACGCGTCCGGTGAGTTGTTCTGCAGTGAGCGGATGACCGCGAAGATCGGTCAACTGGAAGCTGGGAAGCGCAGCGAGTTCGTGCACGGCACCGCTGGTCGTGGCGTGCTCCTGACTCACCACGTCTTTCTTGCCCGCCAGGATCAGATCAATCATGCGGACCAGGTCGGCTTTGAATTTTGCCTGATTGTCGGCATTGCGCCAGGGAGCGTAGCGACCGGTGCCTTCGACTTCTCCGAAGTATCCGAAGTCCCGGGGCACGGCTACGAGCACGTCAGCCACAAAGACCGCCGGGTATCCCTTTACGCCGTAGCGGTCAGCCAGCTTCGACGCGCCAAAGTTCTCGCTGACGAAGATCACTTTACCGGGATACTGGGCCACCACTTCCTGTGTCAGCAAACTTGCTGGGTCGGAGATGTTTCAGGTGTAGGGCCAGCGCACCAGCGTGATCTCGATCGTCTTCCCGGATGCCCTTTCGAGCGGGGCGGCGGGTTTTTGCGCGGCGGAATAGGCGGGCAGCACCTGATCGAGGATCACGCGACCGCCCCGCCATGCGTCTGCGGTCGGAGCCGAGCCGTCGCGGTGCACCGTGTAGGATGCAGCGCGCTCGAGAAAGAGCTGCGCCAGCGAATCGTCGGCGGACGAAGCGGCCAGCTTTTTGCGTTCGGCGGCGATGTCCTGTTTCAGTTTTCCCTGTTCAGCGGAATCCAGCGGCCGAGCGTCCAGCATCCCGTAGTGCCTGACCGCGTCCAGATAGGCGTACAGAGCCCCGGCATAGAACTTCGAAGCATCGAGTTCCCGCCCCAGCTTGATCTGGGAATTCAGGGCGATGAAGCGGCTATGTAATTCGACGGATGTCGGCGGCCGGAAAGCAGCATTTGTCTTGGCTTGAAGACTCTGCAACTCCGGCAGCAGCGATCGCAAGGGGAAGGGAGGTGTCTTGCCTCGAAACCTCAGAACCGCGCAAAAGGTTGCGAAATCGGCCTCCCCCTCCGCCTGGCCGACGTACAGCAGGCCATCCTTGGGCCCGGTTGCGACCGCAAATCCCTGGCCGCCTTCGAGCAGAGGAATAGCCTTGCCCTGCGCGGCTTCTGCCAGCGCCTGAACCGCGAGCGGAGTGTGGTTCCATTGCCGGGCACGCGCCTCCTTGTCGAGGGCGCTGAGACGCAGACTCACCGTGCCCCACCGGGACTGAAATGCGGAGAGTCCGCCCTTCTCGACCTCGGCTTTGTCGGCGCCGCTACGTGCGCCTTGCAGCAGGTCTTCCGCCTGTCCCAACTTCTCGAGGGCAAGGTACATTTGGCCGGAACTAAGGGCAGCCGAGGCGGCCTCAAGCGCGTCCTGCGCCATCGTCGCGATGGGGGCGAAATCCTTGTCTGTAACCGGCTTGTCTTGGATCGACCGCTGAAGGCGCGCGATCTCTGTCCTGATTTGCGAGGTCGCGGAGTCCTGTGCGACAGGCGACAGGCTAAGCATGACCAGCAAGCTCAGCATCAGGAAAAGGGGATGCGGCCTGGCCGGAGATTCCATGTTCATCAGTCCCTCGAAATACAGACGAGAGACCCGCGACAACGTAAGCGTCAGAATCGGCATCCGCCGCCCACGCATTCCCCCATCGATACCGCTTGACCCGTCTCGCCTGGAGCCGGCAGGGCTCCGCTACGCTGCGTCAGGATCTGATGGCGACTGGCGCCGAGATGGATGTCCTGCTTTCCTCGAGGAGCTGAACCATGAGGATCATCCAGTGCCTGAGCTGGAGATCGAGTTCATCGACATGCCTATTGCGGGGGAGAAAAAATCACCTTCCAATCGTTCTTCATATCCACAACCACCCATCCCCGGGCATTGGCTTCATCCAGCGCTTTGTCCAGCTTTCCAAAACTCGATTGGCGGTCGTAGGCATATTCGCGGACTGCATCCGTGTGGTGGACGAGCAGAATCAAGCGCGGACCATCGCCAGCCGCAGTCCACTCCAGCATCTGCTGATCGCCATCGGAGTTTCCAAAGGCGGCAATCGGACGCCGACCGATAAACTGATTGATGGCGACTGGTTTTCCCTCTTGGTCGTCAATGAAGTTGATTTCCGGTAGCCGCATGAGCTCCGGCTTGCCGTTCACCATCTGGAACTTGGTTTTGATGGAGCTGCCCACGACCTGCTCAGGTGGGATTCCGTATGCTTTCTCCGTCCAAGGTCGCATGAACTCGACCCCACCCCCAGAAACAATATAGGTCTTGAACCCATTGCCGCGCAGATAGTTCAGGAGCTCCACCATGGGCTGATAGACGCATTCGTTGTAGGGACGGTTGAACTTGCGATCACGGGCTGTGGCCAGCCAGTCGGTGACAATGTTGTGAAACTGTTCCACCGTCATGCCGGCATGCGTAGCCGCCATAAGTTGCATGAGCCCCTGCTCACCGGTCGCGACTACGGCTTTCATATCGCCATCGAGAACTCCCCTGAACGGTTGTGTCGTCTTCCAGTCCGGATGTCCTGGGGCAAGCTGTTTGACCCGGTCGAGGATAAAGGCCATCTGCACGTACATCGGCTGCTCAATCCAGAGCGTGCCGTCGTTGTCGAAGGTGGCGATACGCTGGCTGAGGGGCACAAAATCGGGACTGCCTTCCTTGGTAACCTTTTCGACGAATGCGATGATGGTTTTCTTGGAAGCAGTATCGTTCCAGGAGGGCAGCGGATCGCTCTGAGCCCAGACCAGCAAGCCTGGGATGACGATAAGGCATATGCACAAGCGGAGAAATCCGGGCTTGGCCATTCGATCCTCCAGTCACTTCGTTGCTCAGCCTGCAACCGAATGCTCACCGTCCCGCTTCGGCAGCAGAGGCAGGCGGCACAAACTCACACATGACAGGGTTCCGCATTCCAACGCGGGGAGAGCGCGTCACCTTGCCTGCACTTGAAAATTTTCCATCATCCAGACATTGCTGCTTCTGGCCGTGCCCACGATCGCCAGGCGACGGCCGTCAGGCGACGGCAGACCATAGGCGACCGTGTTTCCTTTCTGCTCCCACAGGGGGGTTGCCCTGCCTTCGAGATCCACATACAGCAGGACCGAGCCTGACTGCGTCAAGGCACAGACAAACCACCCTTTTCCGTCTGCCGCCCAATAGACACCCACCACGCGATTCCAACCTTTGACCACAATCTCGCGCGGCGCCTGTCCGCTCAAGGAGAGGACGTGTATCCGCGCGTCGCCGTTTTTCACGACCGCGATGCGCGTGCCGTCCCGAGCCAGGCCCCATACATACTCGGCGCCGGCCTCGGTTGCAAAGCGAGTGAGTTCATGGCCGCGGCCACCGAGGGCGTCAAAGGCGATGAAAATCAGTGGTTTGCCATCCTCACTCTGCTCCGCGATGGCACACAACGTTGACGGAGCAACGGCGCAGCGCGGCCGCCCATAAGTGTCGGATCGTAGCACCAATTGCGGAGTTCCCCCTTGGGTCGGAATCCGCATCACTGGAGTCGTCGGCAGATCACAGTTTCCGGCTTTCCCACAATCCAGGTAGAACATCCAAGAGCCGTCGGGACTTATGCTGGAGCCCCCAACGTTCACCGCTCCGATCACAAGCGGCTCCTCCGTATCTGAGTCGAGCGCTTGCCGGAAGAGCCGGAGGTGGCCGTTGCGCCGCGAACGAAAGACAAGTGCCCTGCTGTCCGGTGTCCATGTCTCAGCGGCATTGACATAGTCGTTCAAGGTAAGGCGTTTCACCGAAGTAATCCGCGCGCCGTCCCCCTCTATGTCAGCAACGTAGATACTGGTCTGGTGCGTCCATCGATGGAATACGAGCCGGTTCCCGTTTGCGGTCGCGCTCGAACCGTACACACAGAATCCGGACCAGTTTGTGACGCGGCGTGGTTTCCCAACCGGCCCGCCCCTGTGCGGGTCGGTTTGCAACTCCCAGTAATTGCACGAGTTAGAGTCCCCGTCCTCTGAGACTGCGTAGATCACTCGGCTATCCTGCAACCAAATGAAGTCCTTCAGCCTCTCCGCATCTGCGATGGAAAGAACCATCACGGGAGGTCCGCCCTTAAGGTCGCGGCTGAGGAGTGCCGCCTGCGATCCATCACGCTTGAGGTAGATGGCTCGTTGTCCATCTCGCGACCATTGGAAGCTGCCAATGGCAGTATTTCCCTCCGTGTCATAGAGTTTTCGCGCGTCCTGCCCACCCGCGTCCATTTGCCAGATTTCGCGAGCGCCAAGTTCGGTCGCACCTGTTCCGAAGGCGATGAGTGCGCCGTCAGGAGAAACCGCAAGTGCATTGGCGTGGTCGCGAAGTTTCCGGGGCGCTCCCCCCACCAGGGAGACGCTCCAGATGCTTGTCCCCGTTACCTGGCCGGTCGAAGAATAGAGACTCGGAGGGTGCAAGTTGGCAAGAAATCTCGTGCTGTCAGGGAACCACGCCACAATCTCCCAAGTTCCGGGACTGCCCTTGCGCGACTCAGGTTCGGGTATGGCTGCCGTTTCATCCGTTTCAATCAGTCTGACGCGCATCCTCTCTGTCTTGTCGGTGAACGCCAGGTACCTGCCATCGGGTGAGATCGCACTGCTCGTCACCGGGTTGTCGCTGGAGTTGGCCGTGAGTTGCGTGGCTTTCAGCTCAAGCGGCGCCGGTAGTTGGCGCAGGGCAAGCCAGAACAGCGAAAAAGACAACACAAGCAGAACCAGAACACCGAGAACTCCACGGCGCACTCCGGTGCCCAGGTGCGAACCTGCCTCTGCCTCCCTCTCCAGATTCACGGTCGCTACAAAACGGTAGCCGCGCTTGGGCACGGTCTCGATGTACTCCAGTTGGCCATCCCGCTGGCCCAGGGCTTTACGTAAGGTGAAGATGTTTTTATTAAGATTTCCCTCTTCTACGAAAGTAGCCGGCCACACCCCCTTGATGAGGTCATCCTTCGCAACCAGGCGGCCGGCGTTCTGCACGAGCAAGAGCAGGGTTTCGGCGACCTTCGGGGCGAGTGGGACTGCCTCACCGTCGCGCAGCAAGACGCGTTCCTCGGGGTCGAGGCGGAAAGGGCCAAACACGTAGAACTGCTTTGTTGGCTCGGTCATGCGCCCAGGAAGAATTTCTCCAGAACTTTTCCAGAAATTTGGAAGGATTTCCAAGCCGCAGCAGGGTAGGCACTCGGAGACAGCTGGAGCGGCGCCAGAAAGCCGTCCGGCGGCACATTGTAGTCCGGCTGCGCGACTGCGCGCAATTACGAGCGCTGGTAGAGGAAGCACGCTGCCCGCTGCACATCGATGAACCGAGTTGCACCGATGCGGTCCCATTCCAGCGCCTGGGGGTATGGGCTCGAAGTACCTCAAAGTAAGGCAGATACTTGCTGCTCCTCTGATTCGAAATGCATTGAGAATTTGGACGCCGGCGTGGGCGACACACTCAATCCTGATCCCTCGAACCTAAGTTGCTCAGTCGATTGCTGCCGGATGCGCGCATCTCAATGGCAGGAAAGCGTGCTGACCGACTCCGTTCCATTGGCGGGGACGAGCGACAGCTACGTCTTCCCCTCAAAGCATCGCGGGCAGACTGTCGGGTTATCGGAAAACGGTGCGGTTGATCCGCTCACTGGCTTCCCCAAGGTAAGTCGAACATTCTCAACCGCTTTATCCGAGAGCAATTCCTCCCCATCGGCATTCCCGGCCGGGTTCCACGGCCGAGTCCATGATCCGGTCAGTTCCAGCCTAGCGGCGACTCCGCTTGCTGGCGCCCGATCGCCGTTAACCAGTGCATAAGGAGAAGCTATGTATTTCAGTACCCCGAACTCTCTCTCGCCTCTCGTGAAGTTCGCTATTGCACTCACCATCCTTGCCGCCACTGCAAATGCGCAGCAGAGCGCGAATCACCACGGCCTGTTCACGAGGCGGATCGATATCGGCCCTAGGACCGGCGCGCCCTCGAGTGCAGGGCCAAAGGTGCAAAGCAACGTCATCGCGAAAAGCAAGGTCTCCGAGAATCAGGACCACATAAGCTACACGGCAGTCCCGATTGGAGTGTTACCCGGGAAGACGAACACCGTGGTCGCGGAACTGGCCAACGTTCTGAACAATCTGGGACATGTTGCTGGCTTTTCCTTCGTCTACACCGGCGATGAGCAAGACTATTATCTGACGGCTCAGGCGTTCATTTGGCGAGACGGCCAACTGAAGGCCCTACCTTTGTTGGCGGGGTGGCCGGGGGTTTTCGCGACCGGAATCAACGACCGCGATCAAGTTATAGGGGAAGCCAATAACTTCGATAGCGCCGGGAACCGTCTGCGAACCGCTGTGCTGTGGGACGGCGGGAAAGTCATTAACCTTGGGACTCTCGATACCAACTCAAATTCCGCGGCTTTCGGCATCAACGTCTGGGGAACCGCCGTGGGCTCTAACAAGAACCTTGTCGACGGTCTAACCACGCCGGTGGTCTGGTACGCCAAAGCGATTCATCCGCTTCCTTTGCTCCCGGGTGAAGCCGGCGGCATCGCCTTCGGCATCAACGATCTGGGCGTAATTGCGGGCTATCAGTTCCAGGAAGGTGACGTGAGCGAAATTCCATGTCTGTGGTACTGGAACGGCACGGGCTACACGGCCATGAGTCTCGGCAGCTTTGGTGGAGATTACGGCGAGGCGAATGACGTCAATAATCTGGGACACGCGGTGGGCTATTCGCTTTACGCCGGTGATCTGCATGGTCCGGCGTTTGTATGGGACCGGCGCGGCCTGCACCCCCTGCCAATGCTTGCCGGCGATACCGATGGGTATGCGCTCGCCATCAACGATGGCGGACAGGTCGTAGGCTTTAGCGAACTGGTCGACGACTTCGGCGACTTGTTGTCGCAGCGGGTTGTGATCTGGCAGCATGGCACAGTGACGGACCTGCAAACGGTGGTTCCTAGCGATACCCCGACGTTGACCGATCTTGGCAATGTCAATCTGTCGGGACAGATCCCGGTCGTCACTGGATTTTTTGACGACGGCTCGTTGGCGAGCTACGTGCTGATACCGAGGGACCGATGAAGCGCTCTTCATCGGGAGGCGCACAAGAGCGCCCGGTTTGGGGGCCCAGTTCGGGGACTGAGGCATGCGTGGTTCTCTGGGTGAAGAAGCAGGTGGCAACTGGTCAACCGGATTGCCAACCGCCTCCAGCCCTGCGCCGGGACCTGACGGCATCGACCGCCATTTGGGTGGTGTTCCGGTCCCGGCGCTTCAACCTCCGCTCACAAGATGAAAACGTCTAATGGGAAAGCCGCTTGGAGATGAGCGTGGCGTGGAGTACGCCATCCTTGTCAAAAGTCCCAAGGCAGATCACTCGGTCACCGTCATTAACCTGACTCGCGTCAATCTCGTTGACCTGTTTGCTGCCGTGGGCCTGACTGACCCATTTGGTCGAGCTGTCGTAAGCGACCGTCTTCTCCGTGCTCGCCCCGACTTGGCGAACGGTCAACGTAGACTTATCCTTACTCGAGCGAACGACATTGCCCTCCCAGCGATCCTGCTTCTCCGTCTTCCCCGTGTTCTCCTGAGCAAGAGCCGACTGTACGAACAGCGCCGAAGTTGCCACAGCAAGTGCAGATACAAACAACAGCGTGAATAGCCGCTTCACCATAAGATCTCTCCTCCTAGTAGAGAAAGGCGTTGCTTTCTGGCAGAGAACAATAGACCCAGGGGATCAAAAGAGCAAGCCTGGCATTAGCAAAGCGGTTCAAGAAGACCCGAGGTGAGCCAAGCAAGGCTCTCCAGCAGGGTTGTGCTAACGTTGCTGCACCCCCTGCTCGGGCGCAGTTCTCGCGCACCGAATGGCGTCGTGGCCGAAGATCTAAGTTCATAGCGCGTGGGGCCGGGTCGGCTTAATCGAGCGGCAGCAGATAACCGGGCGTTTTCATCGCTCCTCCGAACAGGGTGTCGTCGAGTACCCGCATATCCCATCCGTACCACTGGGTGGGGGTCAGCCTCAGGCTGATGTCGTCCAGGGCCGCCAGCGTGCCGCCCGCACGGGGATCGGCCAAGCCGGCGTCACTCATGTAGCGTCGGTGGATGCGAGCGTTGATCTCCCGTGAGTCCTCGCCGGCAAAAACCTCCGTGGTGCACATGGCCACCAGCCCTCGTTCCGCGGCGGGTCTTCTGATGTCCACCATCAGAGAGGCTTTCGGTCTGGACAGTACATTCCGAGCCTTGCGACTTCGGGAAGACGTTGCCACGTAAAAGTGGCCACCCTCGAAGAGATACCATACCGCCGTGAGATGTATGGAACCGTCATCGTTCTCTGTGCCCAGAGTTGCAATGAAGCGTCCCGTCAGAATTTCCCGTGCCTCCGAAGGAATGGTGGTTTGCATGACTCGTCCCCCCTCCTCGAGAATTCTATCGCTACGCCGCGTGCGCCCGGACTCCTGCGCAGACAGTGTGGGTGGACCGTCCCTATCCCGATTGAAGCTCGAAGCCCTGCCGAGTTGCGTGCGGGCTCCCTTCTTGGTTTAGACAATCACCAGCGGGCGCATCATGTCATGCTCTTCGTGTTCGAGAATGTGGCAGTGCCACACGTACTCCTTCCCACCCGTCCTGGGGCTTACAGCATTGCGCATGGCTGCCGTGGGCAGGCTCGGGAGGTTGAACTGCATAATGACGGTGGTGATTTCTCCCGGATTCATCCGCACCGTATCCTTCCAGCCGATTTCGTTGGCGTCGGGCGGGGCCGGCGGGCCTGCATAGCTCCAGTGGTTCGGGTCTCCCGTGAACGGCTGGCGCTGGATCAGTTGCACGTTTACCAGGTGGAAATGCATGGGGTGGGTATCACCGGTGAGGTTCATGATCTCCCAGACTTCAATCGATCCCGCCTTCGGCTTCTCGGTGGTGGCTGCGAGATACCCCAGACCCCAGGTGGGCAGCCCTTGATTGTTGAGACCATTCTGCGTGAAGGTTCCGATGGTTTGGATCAGCCGCCCAAAGTCGTCGAAATCCTCGTTGAGTGTCAACCTGCGGTCCGGCACACCCTCAAATGGAAATGCCGGGCGCGACGGATCGCCGTTGTTGAACAGCAGTCCGGGCTGATTCCCGGTGAGGAAATTGGTCTTCAGCTGGGCATTGAGCTGGGCGAGCCAGGCCGGAGTAACCAGGCTGTCGCCGGTGCCAGCGGTGACAACGATTTTCATGAGCGTCCGTGTATTGGGCCCATGACCCGTAAGCGTGCTCGGGGCTCCGCCGAACCCAGTCTGGTCAGGGTCGCCGGTGTAATAGTCATTGCGCGCGTCCCCACCGGGGAAGGGCGCGGGCGCATCATTGTAGAGAATGAAGCTCGAGCCCACCGCGACGCCGTTAAAGTCCACGACAACATCCGCTCGCTCTGCGGGAGCAAGCAGGAGATTGAATGGCCCCTCGGGAATGGCGGTATTGCCGCTGGGGTCCGTGGGATCAAGCGGAATTGCCGCGGTGTTGTCGTGAATTGCGACCGCGGGAAGGAAGCCACCTTCGGTGCCCACCTGATACAGGATTGGTCCGGGCGTGCCCACCCTCGCTTCTCCCGGATTTGATGGATCTTCCGGATAAAGGTTGAGGTGATAGAAGCGAGCCTGCGAGCCGTTGAGGATACGGAAGCGGACACGTTTTGGAGGTACGCTGGCCACCGGGTACACGCCGCCGTTGACCAAACTGGTGTCGAAGAAGGCCTCGGGCACGACCGACGCCGGCCGAGGAAGCGGTTTCGTCCCGAGTGCGGGCGGGACCTCGGTCGGTCCCCAGTCCCATCGTCCCTGGGGATTCGCGGCTTCCCCGCGGAACGTGTTGACCTCGTATTTATGGGGGTACCAGAGGTCGCCGGGATTACCCCAGCGCCAGGTGTGATCCTGGCGGAGAATGTCTCTGGACACAAAGCTCTTGTCCTGAATAACCAGCGGAATCCCCACGAGGTCGGAGAGCAGTCCTGAACTGACCAGTCCCGCTTCGAAGTCGTCGGTAACGATATAAGCGGAGGCGATTCCGGCATAGGCATTCAGCCTGGTGATGCCTATGGCGTGGTCGTGATACCAGACCAAGCGTGCACTTTGATCGTTGGGGTAGTAGTGGGTGGCGGTTCCGGGACGCACCCGGAAGCCAGGAACATTCATGAAACTGGGGCCATGCATGCCAGTGGGTGTGAACCACTGAAACGGTGTCCCATCGCTGAACCAGGGGGTAAGGCCGCCGTGCAGATGGGTTGCGATACGGTTTTGCGGGAGGTCCCCAACCACCAGTCCATTAGGCCCGGCCATCACGCTGGGGTCCAGCGGCAGGATATGCTCATCGCACAACCCATTCGTGACCGTCAGAAGCACCGGGGTACCACGCTTGGCCACAATGACCCCAGCCAGATATTTCTGGTCACAGGTGTCAAGGTCGGCATATCCGAAGAAATGAGTCTTCCCCGGCAGGTTGGGATGCATGGTTTGACTGAACTCGGCTACCACAAGGCTGTAAAGGTCGGTTGGCTGGCCGGCAAAGTCGATCGTGCGTTTTGTGGCCAGGGGGATGTACTGTCCGATCCGGTTGGCCCCCGAAGGCCCTAAGCCAGGCAGCTCGGTGACAAATTTGCGGATCTTGGTTGGGCTTTGGGCAAACGCCCAGGCGTATCCCCGACCCAGAGTTTGATACACAGCAGTCCCCGCACCTGTCAGTGCGATCTGCCTTAAGAAATCTCGTCTGCTGGTCATAGGAACCTCCTTGTGGCGGCGGCGGTGCTTCGTCTGTGAGGGCATCACACACGCCGCCAAACTTGGTGCGATGGTCGTGGCAGGCGAAGTGGTCAGGTCACCCCAGGCGGCGCGACGCAGTACTCCAGGCAACGGGCATCTCTGGGTTGTGAGGGTCGAGTGACCCTGCCTGCTTCGCCAAGGACTGCATAAGACTGTGCGGCTGCTGCCTGATGCGCAATGAAGTACGTCGCGAATGGGGCCTGGGGGAATCGCGCTGCCGCGTAAAGTCCCCGGGTTTCATCATTCTTGTAATGGCTTCAGATCCGGACTGCAGTGATTGCGGCTATAGGACTCCGTGATGTCAGTCACAAGTTGTGGAGGCAATTTTGACGGGCGAGCGAAGCCTTTGCTTCGAACTTAAGGCTGGTGAGCCTGGCAGAAAGACTCTCTCAGATTCCTCAACAAGTCGGACTTGCGAAGCAGCACCTGCCTGAGTAGATGTCGCTAACCGCTCGCTTTCGAAGCGGACGTTGGTCGAGCGCAGAGTACCGGGATCGGGCACAGCCGTATAGGTGTGACCCGACGATTGGAACAGGTCTATACTTTGGCGAGTGTGATGGGGGGCTTGCTTCCCCTCGGGTTTAGTGGTCGCGCCCTCCCAGGCAGTCCGATCGGCCGAGTATGTGCCATATGCACCACGGCGTGGATCCACCGGTAGCGCCTGCTTTTCCGTTGTGCGCAAGGGTTTTCCTCTGCATCATGGCAGCCTTTTGGACCTCCTCCCTGGCAGCGCAGTCCGGTCATAACCGAGGACGACACTGGGATGATTCGCTACTCCACAATTCTCTTCCCAGGGTTCCTGACGATCGGGTTAAGGGGCCGGATAGCGCGGTGTCCACAACGGCCAGTGCGGAAGAGTCCTGTTTCCTGTGGCCGTTGATCGGGGTCCGTTCTCCGACCACGGCGGTTGCATCCTTGGAGGTTCCCGTGCAGGCTCGAAAGGATTTTCAGCGTGCCTGCAGCGCAGCAAGCGACAAGAAACTGGGCAAAGCCGAAGAGCATCTTCGCAAGGCTCTCCAGGCAGATCCGCGATACCCCGTGGCGTGGGTACTGCTGGGCCAGGTCTTGAAGGTGCAACAGAAGCCGGAAGAGGCCCGCAATGCCTGCTCTCAGGCGTTAAAGGTCGATGCCAACTATCTTCCTGCCGATCTCTGCCTTGCCGATCTTTGTGCGCTTGAGCGGCGATGGCAAGAAATGCTCGGCTTTGCCAATGCCGCGGTGGCTCTTGACCCGGGCGGCGATCCTCACGCCTATTTCTATGCCGCTGGCGCATACTTTGGCCTGCATCGGCTCTCCGAAGCGGAACAGAGCGCGCTCAAGGCAGCCGAGATCGACAACGCCAAGCGCGAGCCCCGGGCACACTTCCTGCTGGCCCAAATCTATGAAATCGAGGGCAAGCGGGATGCCGAAGCGGTCCAACTGCGGGAATATCTGAAATCAGTCAGCGACCCACAGGAGGTGGCGATCGTCAAGAAGTACCTGGCCGCTCTCCCGGCAAAATCTCAATAACAGAAAATCTGCTCCTGAAGAGGCTCCCGCCCAACCCTGCCTTGGCAACTCGAGCGGAACTACTGGCGGCACGCCAGATGACGCTTCGACGTTGGAAAAAGCCGTAGACGAATGGCTCTTGACACGATCACTCCATCAGTCCAAACCGTCGCGGCGATAGGATGCTTTGGCTATCCCCGGGGACCATGCCAATCTTTGCATCCCTTTTCTGGTGCGAGTAAACTCACTCTCCATCCGGCAGAGCGAAACAGCGTTTGGGGAACGCCCCATGACCTTGTCTCCGGTTCGTCCGACGTTTCGTGCCGTTGCCTGCACGGTAGTGCCGGAGGCGAACCAACTGGACGAGCAAGGCTGGCAAGAACTGGAAACGTTAGTGGAGACCACTCTGCGCGATCGTCCCCCCGCCATGCAACGTCAGCTTCGGTGGTTCCTGCGTGCGATCCGTTGGCTCTCCGTTTTTCGTTATGGCCGCGAGTTTGCTTCGCTCAGCGCCGACCGACGGACACGAGTTCTTTCGCATTTGCAGGACCATCGGATCCGACCTATTCGTTGCGGATTTTGGGGGCTGCGGACCCTGGTTTTTCTCGGTTTTTATGGCAGAGCGGAAGCGGTGAAGGCCATCGGATATGCCGCTGATCCTCAGGGCTGGGGAGTGCCGCGATGAAGCGCTGCCGCTATCAGGTCGTGATCATCGGCTCCGGTGCGGGCGGCGGCACGGTGGCGCAGGAATTGTCTCCCCTGTGCCGCCAAGGCGTGCGTGTCGCCGTGCTTGAAAAAGGGCCGAAGCTCGGCGACGAGGAATTTACCGGCCGCGAACTGGAAATGGCGCAGGCCCTGTACGAAGATGGTGGCGGCTTTCTCACCGCCGAGCGAACCATGACCCTGGCTTTCGGCTGCGCCTACGGCGGATCAACCGCGGTCTACACCGGCACCTCCCTGCTGCCTCCACCGCGCATCCTGGAGCGCTGGAACGTGCCCCAGCTCACGTATGCTGACGTCGAACAGCGGGCACGCAAGTTCGCCGACGAAAATAACGTCCATTTGCTCGAGAACGGCTGGATCAACGAAAACAATCAGCTCTTCGTCCAAGGGTGCCGCTCTCTGAATTATCGGGTGCAGCAGTTTCCCGTGAATCTCAAAGGCTGCCGCGGGTCCAGCCTGTGCAATCTGGGCTGTCCCAATCAAGCGAAACAGGGCACGGACCGTGTGCAACTGCCGCGAGCCGAGCGCAACGGAGTCGAGGTCATCACCCGCTGCGAAGTGCTGCGCATCGGCGAAAAGACGCTTTGGGCACGAGTTCATGCCAAACCGGCCGGCGGCAAGGGAGAGCCTTCCTGCTGGGAGCCCGGGGAATACCAGATTGACGCCAAAGTGATTGTGGTGTGTGCTGGCGCGGTCCATTCTCCTGCGCTGCTGCTGCGTTCCGGCTTGGCCCGGAAGCTGCCCCGACTGGGATGCGGTTTTACCTGCCATCCCGCCATCATCATGGTTGGCGAACACCAGCGGGCGATCACCAACTTCGTGGGCCATCCCAAGAGTTTCTACTTGGACCAATTCGCACAGAGCCATGGCTTTCTGCTCGAAACCTGTATGTACTTCCCCTTCACCACGGCGAAGGCCATGGCCGGCTTTGGCGAGGAGCACAGCCGTTTCATGGGTGCGTTTTCGCGACTCCAGATGATCCTGGTGCTGGGCTGCGACCGAGTGAACGCTCATAATCGCGTGACCGTCGATCGCCGTGGCCGTCCGGTGGTTCACTACCGCTTTACGCCGGAAGTAAGGCGCGGCCTGGTGCAGGGTGCTATCACTTCGGCGAAGATCTTCTTTGCCGCGGGGGCGGTGCGAGTTCACCTGCCGGTTGCCCCATTTCCCCGGATCGAACGGACGCAGGCCGAGCGTCTGCATCAAATCGCGGAGCATCCTGATTTCAAGCCCGGGAAGCTTCCCATCTCCGCTGCTCATCTGCAGGGCGGCTGCGCCTTGGGACGCGGTCCAGCGGATTCCGTGACCGATCCCTACGGCCGAGTGCATGGAATTCCCTGGCTATTCGTAGCGGATTCGAGCCTTTTTCCCGATTCGGTGGAGATCAATCCGTACCTCACCATTATGGCGCTGGCCGATCGCGTGGCCGAAACCATCCGCAAGGAAGCGCACACACTGTTATGACCAAGATGACGGGCGGCGACCTGCTGGTGCGTGCGCTGGAGGATGAAGATATCGCCTTTGCCTTCGGCATTCCCGGCACACACAACATCGAGCTTTACGACTCGCTGGCCCGTTCCTCGAAAGTCCGCCCCATTCTGGTCACCGACGAACAGAGCGCTTCCTTCATGGCCGACGGTGTGGCGCGATCCTCGGGCCAGCTGGCGGTGGTGAACCTGGTTCCCGGTGCGGGCTTAACCCACGCCCTCTCGGGTATTGCCGAGGCCTACCTCGACGGCATTCCCATGCTGGTTGTGGCTTGCGGCATTCGCCGCGACACGGGCCGGGCCTTCCAACTGCACGACGTGGACCAGCTGGCCATCGCGCGGCCGGTAACGAAGGCGCAATTCCGGGCGGAGCGAGGATCGGAGATCTACGCCACGGTGCGCCGCGCCTGCCAGATTGCGCGGAGTGCCCCGCCAGGTCCGGTGATGGTTGAGATCCCGGCGGAGCATTACCTGTTCCGCCATGATGCGGAACTACGAGCCCCGGAAGAGCCGGCCGCACCGCAAGGACCCCGGCCGGAAGAAGTCGCTCGCGCTTGCACCCTGCTCCAGGCCTCGCGTCGACCGCTGCTTTACCTTGGGCTGGGGGCAGCGGAGGTCGGGGTAGACCTTGTGGCGCTGGCCGAACGGCTCAACGCACCTGTGACCACCACCTTCCAGGGCAAGGGCCTCTTCAGCGAAAAACACCCGCTTTGGCTGTGGTGTGGGTTTGGTGCTTCCGCGCCAGCCTTCGTCCAAAACATTGCGGCTTCCTGCGACCTCACTCTGGCCATGGGTTGTCGCTTTTCCGAGGTAGGCACGGGAAGCTATGGCTTGCAGCCGCCCGGAAAACTAATCCATGTGGATATCGATGCCTCCGTTTTCGACAAAAACTATTCGTCGGACTTGGCCGTAGTCTCGGATATTACCGGTTTCGTCGCCAAGATACTTCCCCTGCTAACGCCGCGGGCGGTTGACGAGCAATTGCGGCAGGACATTCGCTCCGGTCAGGAAGAGGTCTGGAAAGGCTGGGCGGCGCATGCTGCTTCCGAGAACGTCGATCCTCCCTATTTGCTAAGGGTGTTACAGGCGACGGCGGGCGACGACGCCATCTACACAACGGACAGCGGCAACGGAACTTTCCTGGCTATGGAGTGTCTGCGGCTCGAACGTCCCCGCTCCTTTTTGGCTCCCATTGATTTCTCGTGCATGGGTTATGCGATACCGGCAGCGCTCGGGGCTGCACTGGCCTGTCCCCAACGTCCAGTGATCTCGCTGGCCGGCGATGGTGCGTTCCTCATGACCGGGCTGGAGTTGCTCACCGCCGCCCAGTGGCATCTGCCGGTAATGGTATTGGTCCTTCGGGACCGCGAGTTGGCCCAGATTGCCCAGTTTCAGCAGATCGCCCTGGCAAGAAAACCCTGCAGCGAACTCCCGGATTATGACTTGGCGGGCATGTGTCGCGGTGTGGGCGTGGAGCATCTTCCGTTGCCTCGAAACGCCGACGTCGAGGCCACGCTCGGAAAGGCGCTCTCGCTGACGCGCTCCGGCCGCCCGGTCGTGGTCGAGGTCGCGATCGACTATTCCCGAAAAACCTACTTCACACGCGGCGTCGTGCGCACCAACTTTGGACGTTTGCCGTGGCCGGACCGCATTCGCTACGTGTTGCGCGCTCTGGGGCGCAAACTGAGGTAGAGTCGGCGAACATCCGTCAGCGCAGGCCAACGTCCCAGAGGCGAAGCAGGGCCATTCCAAGACCAGTTGGGCCCTTCCGAGGCCACCGAACTGGCCTCGGAGATGCCCACCGGGAGCTGCACCTGCTCTCTGGCGTCGACGACTGCACAAATTCTGTAGTTGACCTCCGCCCCCAATTCCATGTAGGGTCAGAAGGATCTCCCCCTCGTAGTCCTGCTCCGTCGCGAAATCAGGCCCAGCAAAGGGTTTCACTCGAAAAGCAGAACGGCTTTTTGGCCGGCGCATCGTGCTCGTATCCGACATGCGGTCACGTTCTGACCCGAACTTGGAAGACCGGACAGGGGATGTCCCTGGTGTCCCCCCGAGACGTAGATCATGAGAGCTGTAAATTTCATCGAGGCTTTGCGGAGAACCTGCGAACCCCTCTGCAAAGTACTTCGCCAGTACATCTTCCAAGAGAAACCATCACCACACCAAGCGAGCGTAATCCTTGACCGGCTGCAGGAGTTGACGGAGGTTCCACGCAAGTCCCCCGCCGGAGTCCAAGCCAGCGAGGTCATGAACGCGAACAAAAAGCCCGATAGTCAAGCAAGCTGACCCTTCAGGCTCGCGTGCGGCAGGCCTCGCGACGGAAGGGGGCGCTGCTCGGCGGTGGAGGGGATCCTCATAGTAAGCATGTATACGTGCCCATCATCCCCGGCGTGTTGCGTCTGCGGCGTCGTTTGTGGAACTCAATCACCCTGTTCTCGTTGATCCTCACCCTGGTTCCAACTGAATTTCGGGTCATGCCATTCTCTTGGGAGTTCCGGTTGTAGACGTCACCTGTGACGAACCTCCGTTCCTGCTGTCACAACGAGGAGGCCGTTGACGCATAATGGGTTAGGGACTATCATAGGCAGGAAAAATAGCGGCGGGGGATGTGATGCGTGCTTCCATTTTGCGTACGCTTCTGTGCTGCGTGATGGCGGCGATTCTGCCGGCGTCGATGCTTGCCGCTGATTCGGGTGCTGCCATGCTGTACACCAACGGCACGGCCTGGATCAATGGCGCCTCCGTACCCAAGTCCTCTGCCGTATTCGCGGGCGACCTGATCCAGACCCGCTCAGATTCCATCGCCAACATCAGATCGGTTGGTTCGACTCTGTTGGTCCTGCCGGATTCGCTGGTCGAGTTTCAAGGTACAGCCATCAAGCTCGAGCACGGCCGTTTGACCATCACCACTTCCAAGCGCATGGCGACCAGAGTGGGTAACTTGAAGATCGCGCCCGCGTCCGACTCCTGGACAGAGTTTGAGGTGGGTGATACCGATGGCACCGTGAAGATCGCAGCCCGCAAAGGCAACCTCATTCTTGCCGACAACGAGAGCACCACTACCTTGGCCGAGGGTCAGGAAACTACCCGCGACGAGACCCCTGAAAATGGGAAGCGGAAACAGGGAGGCGGGGCTGTTCCGTCAGCCGCGGGCGGCGTCCTCGATTCACCTTTGGCGGTCGGGATTGGCAGCGGCATTGCAATCGGCCTGGGTCTCTGGGCGATAGGCTTCAATTCTGACGACGCCGCGAGTCCGGCTAAACCATAGCCTCGAATCAGCAGAAATTCCCGGCCGCCGCTCGCTTCACGAAATCGGGCTAGCTTGTGCGGTTGACCTGCCCGGGGCAAGCCTCGCAACCGTGCCCCGCTTTGCAAGTGTGGATCCGAAGCAAGTGTGGATCCGAAGCTGCCCACACCCCTTCATGGCAACTCCGGTGCATAGCGCTCATCCCCTCGCTCCATTCCGGTCAGACTGCGTTGCGCTCCGGTCCGGCAATCGCTTGGCGCCGGTGCTGCCGTGGTTGGCCGACGCCGAGAGCCCAGCATCGCACCAGGCGTACAACGGGCACGCAAGAACCAGGCTGTGAGGGTGCCTGCAGAGTGAGGTGCAGTACGACGCAATCCGGGCAGGGGAAGGGCGAACTCCTTGTCGCTGCCGGGCCTCGGTCGCATGGCTAGCGGGAATGACACTTGCGGCAAAGCTGGTCGGAGGAAGCAATCAGCAGAAATTTCTTTTCCCGGTAGTGGTGAGCGGAATGGCATGACAGGCAGGTAATGCGCGCCCGGCTGTGCGCATCTTCCCGCATGGCATGACAGGCGGCACAGCGTTCTCGAATGGTATCCGGGTTTGCGTCCGCGAAGCGCCGGATCTTTCCCGGGTCCCCGCCCGCATTCACGTGATCGGCGCCCGGGCCGTGGCAGCCTTCGCATCCACGTTCAGCGGGCCGCGGATTCTCTAGTGTGCGGGCGTGGGCGGAATCGGCAAAGCTCTGATAGGACTCTTCATGGCACGTCTGGCAGGTTTCGGTGCCAACACACTTCGCAGAGTCCAGGTCCGATGCGGTCTCCGGCGGTCGTTGGGCCGCCAGGAGGCCAGCCCATAGCCAAGAGCCCAGGAGAAACCAAACCACCCGACCTGGAAGCATCGAATTCCTCGGGGAGGATAGGCTTGACGGGAACATCGAGCTAGCGTCGCGAACCGACCCTAGACGGTCACATCCCGCGGCCGCCGCGTTCTTCCCAGCCCGACTGACCGAACCCGGTCGTAGGCCACGTGCAAGTCCTGGCTCAGCAGGTTCACAACCTGCAGGCAGGCTTCGGGATGCTCGTGAAGAAAGCGCAGCAGGTCTTTGCGCCGGACCACAGCCACTTGCAGGTCCTCCAGCGCTTCCGCCGTGACTTCGTGCGCTCGGTCGCAGAGCGCCGCGCTCAGGCCGAGCGCCTCTCCCGGAACGGCGATACGCAGGGTCAGATGCTTACCCGATTCGGAAGACACCGACAGCCGCACGCGTCCTTCGCACAGCACGCACACGCTTCGCGCCAGCTGTCCTTCCCGAAACAGGACCGTACCCCGCGCAACGGCAGCAAGGGACTTGATGCTGTCAAAGGCCTGCAGCGCGCCCGGCGGCAGATCGCAGAAGAGGCGATCCGGACGTAGAACGCAATCCACGCAACTGTGATTGATCGTGCTCTCCATGTGGTCTTGATATCGCGAAGGCAAGGAAAAGACAGTGACTGCAGTCACCCGCGACCGTGACCCTTGGCACAGCGTGACCGCAAGAGGCTCACCCGTTTGTAGCCATCGCCTTCAGGGCCTGCTTGTTCCGTATGACCAGCGTCGAACCCTTTGCCTGCACGATCTGCCGCTTTTTTAGGTCGGCGAACAAACGCGTCACCGTTTCCCGGGACGTGCCGATCATCTGTGCGATCTCTTCGTGCGTCAGCGCCAGCTTTAGCCGCGGTTCCTGTTTCACCGCTTCACCGTTTCGCGAACTCCATTCCAGCAGCAGCTTAGCCAGTTTTTCTGCGGCGGAGTGGGATAAACCGAGAGCCCGCACTTCGTGGCAGGCGTTGTTATATTTTTCGCTCAGCTGTTCTGCCACTTTGAAGCACGCGTCGGCATGGTCTTTGAGAAAACGCAGAAAATCGTCGCGCTTCACGAAGTTCACCTGGCAGGGATCGATGGTCTCGGCCGTTAGTTCGTAGGGCTTGCCGGAAACGGTGGCGCTCAGGCCCAGCACTTCTCCCGGTTCGGCGATCTTGAGGATGAGGGTCTTGCCGTCGGTGGCGCAAATGGAGAGCTTCACCCGGCCTTTGCAGAGCACGAAAATGCCACGCGGCGCCTGTCCTTCAACGAAGAGCACGGCGCCCTTCGGGTAGGCAGTCGCATATTTGATGGATTCGAAGGCCTGCAGCGCCGAGGTTGGCAGGTCGCAGAAGAGGCGCTCAGCCCGCATCTTACAGGTCAGGCAGCTTTCGATAATGTCCAGTCCATATGGTGAAAGCACGAACCACCCCCTGTGACGGGGTCGCGGAGCCAGGCTGGGCCACCTCCACCGGGGCCGTGGTCCGGTTCCAGTCGGGCCGGACCGTGCTGTGAACACACGGCCCAACCCTTTGTGACCAACGTCACGCCACCAGTGTCCATCCAGTCGGGAACAGCCCGCTGTGACTAGAGCCACAATCGTTTGTGACCTAGCTCACACCCCTCCCGGACCCCCTCTGTGCCCTGCTCGCTTTAGTTCTGGCTTTCCCCGTGGTTTCAGGGCATACTACCGACGTGTTCTCCCCCGGACCGCCACCTGGAGGAGGGTGTCCTGCCATGCTTGACACCGATATGAAATCCTTAGCTGAGGCTAGCCCTGCCCGGACTCTCCCGGTCGAGTCCGAGAACCGCCAGCGTCGCCGCATGGTGCTTGCCCTGGTGCTGCTTCTCGGCGCCCTAGGCCTGGTTTTGGTCAAGGACCGTGATTTCTGGTTCCCCGCGCAAGATGTCGCCGATTCGGATACCGAAGACGTCGCCACAGCCTCTGCCAGCGCACCTCCGAGCGCAGCCCTGTCGTTGCCCAAGGCCCCCGTGCCGTCCGCCAAGCCCCGCAGGCGCGAGACGGCTCAGGAGGCGGCCGTGGCCCCTGCGGGCGCACCGGTGGTAAGCAGCCGCCCGGTGCTGCCTCCTCTGGAGATCGAGGTGGTGGCGGGCGAGGAGCGGCGTGCAATACGGCCAGGCAATGTTGCCGTAAAGGTTAACCTGCAGTCCGGGTCCGCCAACCACCTTGCCAGCAGCCCGTCACCCGCGCCGACGGAAATGGCCAGCGTCACCCCTGGTCCACTTACCGGGGCCACGGAGAAAGTCCGTATGTCCGCCGACACCGTTCCGGCCCTGACCCATGAGGTGCAACCGGAATACCCCTTGCTAGCCCGACAGATGAAGGTCCAGGGTTCAGTGGTTCTCGAGGCCATGGTCGGGAAAGACGGTGGAATCCAGGACCTGCGCGTCCTGACGGGACCCAGCATCCTGGCCAGCGCCGCCCGCGAGGCGGTTAAGCAGTGGCGCTTCAAGCCCTATGTGCGGGATGGCCAAGCGGTCGACACCCAGACCAACATAACCGTCAATTTCACCATCCAGACCCAATAGCCCGGAAGCAGGGAAGGTGCACCATCGGGAGGAGGCAGGGTTGCCCCGTGTAGTCGACCCGGCCGGGCACGCGCTTTCGACTGACACCCGCCCAGGCCGGGACGGTTCGTCGAACGAGTACCGCGTGGACCGGGCAGGATGTTGGTCTGGCTGACCCAGGCTTTGCCGTTGCCACGGCGTTAGCATGCTACCAGATGGTCCGCACGACCTTGGCATGGCGGATTCGTTCATCGGCCGTGACCAGCGGCGCGCCTTCTGTAATGGCCGTAGAGGCGATCAGCCTGTCTGCCGGATCTTTGGGAAAGCCGGTTGGCAAACGGACGGCAAGAGCGGCAATCTCTGGGGTTATCGGTTTCACCATGACCCGCGCCACGGTCTCGCGAACGAACGATTCCACGCTGCCCGAAACCTGAATACGACCGTTCTCGGCCAGCCACGCCAGTTCCCACATTGTGATCGTAGCGACCGCAACCCCTGTCTTCTGCCGTGCCTCTCGGATGGCCTCGCGGGCACGCCTGGACAACTGCTGGGGCTCGCTCGCCATCCAGATGAGGACGTGCGTGTCCAGAAAGATCATTGGTACTCCCAATCTTCGGGGGGAGTGACCGGCCCGACGATATCTCCCACAATCTTCGCCTTTCCCGCCATATAGCCGAAGATGTCATCGGTCTGTCTTTCTACCGGCACCAGCTTGGCCACGGGCTTGCCGTGTTTGGTGATCAAGACCGCCTCCCCGCTTTCGCAGACCTGGTCCATAATGGCCAGACATCGCGCCTTAAATTCGCCGGCTGCCATCTGTTTCACCCCATCACCTCCCGATCTCGTAATAGTCATACTAATATGACTATGGTAATACTACAATAGGCAGATTTTGAGGGGGATCGCACCTCACAGCCCGGGAGCCACAGGTTGTGGTACTGAACCTTGATTCCGCCAGGTGCTTCGGCGATCGGTTCGGCTGGTTCCCGCTGCCGATCCCCCTGCTCCTGGATGGAAGGGACGAGAGTCGAGAGGCTGACCTGTTCTTTTGGCGGATGTTTTGGCAGATGAACGGGCGTAGGCGGCTGACGAACTCAACGCGCTCATGGCGGATCTGGGCGAACCTGCGGTCAGGGCGTGCATGAGGTTGGACTGACGGTCGCCCTGCCGAGCGGCTTCGCCAGGCGTCGCTGTTCCCGTTCTGCCGTGCGATCGAGCGCAAGAAAGAGCTTCAACAGCTTGTCGACGTCTTTCTCGCACAGCGCTTGCTGACACAAATCACGCCATTTCTTCTCCTCCTGTAGGGTCAATGTGCTCACCTCGCAGTTTTGGTTGCCGGGGGGAACGAACCGCTTGTCCACCCTGAAGTTGCGATAAGCTCTGCCGCACAGCGGGTTGGCACAGTTTGGGAGCCTTCTCTCCTGCTGCCAGGCAAACCGTCCGACAGGGCGCGGATCGAGTCAGGCAGCGATCAGGTGGTTCCTGACCGCATAGCGTACGAGTTCGGCGTCGCTCTTCGCCCCCAGGATCTCCCTGATCCGGTACTTGTGAAAGGCCACGGTCCTGGCGGTCATTTTCAGGATGGTCCCGACTTCCTTCATCGCTCTTCCTTCGGCCACGAGTTGCAGAACTTGGCGCTGCCTCGCGGTCAGTCGCGCTCCCTCTTCCACCATCTCCTCGTCCCGCCACCGCCGGTCGTTGAGTGTATCCCTGGGTAGCGTCCGTGAGATGTACGATCGGCCGCACAGCACTTCCCGAACCGCCACCACCAGTTCCGAACAAGCGCAGGTTTTCAGCAAGTAGGCGGATCCTCCGCGACGAAAAGCCTCCGCAGCCAGTTCAGGGCTAGAGTGCATGGTCAGAAATACGAGCTTGACTGCCGGCCGCATCTGCTTAACCCGCTGTCCGGCATCCAGACCATTGAGCACAGGCATGGCAACATCGACAACAATGACGTCCGGCCTCAACTGCAAAGCCGCACGGACCATGGCACGCCCATTGCCCACGGTCCCGACTACGTCAAAGTCATGTGCGAGCAGGTTCCTACAGAGTTCGGCCACAAGATTATGATCGTCAGCGATAAGAATGCGAGAGCGGTTCATTTTGCATCACCTTCCATAGCCACGAACATGACTAGGCTATCTGTGGCCGCTGCTCTGGTTTGTACCCTGTCGTGGTAGAGGACTGGCAAGCCGGGTACGAACCTGTTTTGTCGCTTACAGCGGAACGTCCGTTGATACCCTCGACTAGGCGGCCTGAACCTTCGCCAAGAGCCAGTACTTAGGCACCGCTTGAAAGATCAAGTCGCTTTCCATCGCGGTACATTCGACTCCGCAGCACGGGCACCGGAATTCCCATGACTCGGCGTCGTCGCCTGCGATGCGGCCCGTTGGCCGGTAGGCAACGACGAACGCACCGCAGTCCGGCAGGGGACAGCATGTTCCTGCTGCAACGAGATCGTCGCTCTCGTCCCGGTCATCAGGCACGGGGTTCGCTTAGCACCTCAAAATCAGAATGGCTGAGCGAAATCATTCCGCCACCCAAAAGTAGCTTCTGAGCCTGGATCGCTGTGGTTATTCTTTCCCTCTCATCTGTGATCCGATGCTGGTTGGGTACCACGGAACCCGGGTCCCTCCGCTTCCGGACAGCACTGGCTGATCGCACGCAGGCAGGTATCAGCCGTCAATCGGCGCCTCAACTCAGGCCGGCGTTCAGTTCCTTGCCGGTCCACTTTCTAAAGCGGCAGAGTTGGGACGGCAACTAGGAAAACTCCTAGGTAGGCCGGGCTGCGGCTTTGTACTCGCGGGAGTCTTCCGAGCCGGGAGGTGAAGAAGAAGTGGCTGGAAAGGGCCGGGTCGATAGCTGGAATCAGATTCCCGGCTTTTGCGCGTGCACGCCCGCACCAAGGCTCGTGGATCGTGAGCAACACACGTTTGGCCGTCGATCTCTCGGACAGCAAGCGGCGTCCGCTCTAGCTGGCGGCCCGCGGACCAGAGACCGTGAGGGGCAGCCACGCGTCAATTCTGGCCCCTTCCAGGGGACGCGAGTGAATTTCCAGTCGCCCGCCTAGGGGTCGCAGGCGATCCTCCATGCTTCGAATACCGATACCCCGTTCTGCTGAAGGCTTGTTCGGGCTGAAGCCCTTTCCTCGATCGACAACCGACAGGTGGAGCCTCTCGCCCAGCCCTTCCACACGAACCTCAGCGCTTCTGGCGCCGCTGTGCTTTTTGACGTTGCGTAGACCCTCCTGAACAATGCGGAACAGGCAAAGCGCCGCATCTCCGGGAATACCATGGGGAACGTTCTCGTAGGCAAAATCGACCTGTATTCCCTGTTGTTCCGCGAATTCCTCGCAGAAAGCTTTCACGCCGGCGACCAGACCCAAACTCTCGAGCGTGCAAGAATGCAAGCGGTGGGACAGGGAGTGCAGATCAGCGCCCAGCTCACTGACACTATTAAACAGTTCGTGGAGTCGTTGGCGGGCTTCGACGGAAGCATCCCCAATGTTTTCCCCTAACTTTTCCAGGTCAATCGCCAGCATCGCCAGTCGCTGGTTGTAGTCGTCATGGATCTCACGGGCAATTCGCTTGCGTTCCTCCTCCTGCGCCTCGATCAGACGACCGCTCAGACTGGCGAGCGAATCTTCGGCCAGCTTGCGCTCGGTGACATCGACGCACGAACCTATGTAGCCAGCAAAGGAACCGTCCGGGTTGAGTCTGGGCACACCAATATCGAAGATCCAGCGGTATTCTCCATCCTTGCGCCGAAGCCGGTACTGCATCTTGAAGGACTCCCGCCGATCAAACGCCTGCGTGTAGGTCTCTAAGCAGAACTTCAGGTCCTCCGCATGGACGCCTTCAGCCCAGCCGGAGCCAAGCTCCGCTTCCAGAGGCCGACCGGTGAACTCAAGCCACGGCTGATTGAAGTAGTTGCACAGCTTATCCGGACCGGACATCCAGATCAGAACCGGGGCAGTGTTGGCAACCAAGCGGAAGCGCTCCTCGCTCTCATGAAGGGCACCTTCCGCCTGCTTCCGCTCGGTGATGTCTCGTATGGCCGACTGCGTTCCCACCAGCGTGCCGGACTGGTCCCTGATGGGGACCACGTCTACCTCCAGCCACATGCGTGTGCCGTCACGGCGAAACCCTTCATATTCGAAGGGGGTCGGCACCGACTCTCCTCGCATCCGCCGATGGTGACGATCGCGCCATTGGGCCCGGTACTCCGGTGCGATGTAGTCCCCAAGCGCGATCTTTTGCAGTTCTTCGCGGCCAAAGCCGAAGAGGTTCAAGAAGCGGTCATTCGCGAACACAAGATGGCCGTCCACGTCATCTACCAAGAGCGCATCTCCGATGTGTTCCACCACGCGCCGGAACCGTTCTTCGCTCTCGCGCAGGGCTGCTTCCGTCCGACGACGTTTGGTGATGTCCCGGATGATTACGGTAAAGACTTTTTTCCCGTTCACCTCCACCTGCGAGATCGAGGCCTCAATGGGAAATTCTTCGCCGTTTGCTCGCAAGCCCCACAAGGGCGGTTGCGTGCCCATGGCGTGACTGGTCGCGCCAGTTTCGCTGAACTGACGGATATGCAGAATGTGTGCGGCGCGGAAGCGATGCGGGACGAAACGGTCGAGAGAACTGCCGATCGCGTCCGCCATAGCACAGCCGAAGATGTTCTCGGCAGCCGTATTGAACAGCAGGATTCGCTGTTCCTGATCGATGGCGATGATGGCGTCCATCGCGGACTCGACCAGACCCGCCAACCGTTCCTTACTCTCCTCGAGCGCCTGCTCCGTCTGTTTCCGCTCGGTGATATCGAACTGGATCGAGGTGGAATGCAGGATATTGCCTCTGGAATCCTTCACCGAACCCGCATTGAGCAGCACCGTTCGCCTCTGCCCCTGCCTGGTCATTACCACCATCTCCTCATTGTGAAGTTCGCCCTGTGCTTTCCATTTCTCGAACAGTTCCCCCATCCGGGGAAGGCATTCAGGAGCATAAAGCGTGGCCAGCGGCTTGCCCACGAGCTCGTCCTTGGTATAGCCAAGGGCCGCGCAAGCCGCCAAATTGACATCCACGATTTCGCCGTTTGGCGCGATGATGTAGCAATACTCCGGCAGGGTCTCAAAGAATTGTCGGAAGCGGTTTTCGGAGAACAGTCGTTCGTGGTCTGCCCGTTTGCGCTCGCTGATATCGCGGGCAATTCCTGACGCTCCGACGATGCGGCCCGCGGCATCGAGCATCGGAGAAACGGTCAGCGATACGTCGACGCGAGTACCGTCCTTCCTCTGCCGTACCGTTTCGTAATGCTTCACGGGCTTGCCGTTCCGGACCTTTTTCAGGATGTCCTGCCCCTCTTCCAGGTGATCCCTGGCCGCCAGAAACGAGATGTTCTTGCCGATGGCTTCAGCCGCAGAGTAGCCAAAAATGCGCTCCGCAGCTTTGTTCCAATCCCTAACCCTTCCTTGCCGGTCGGTTCCGATCACCGCATCGTCGGACGATTCGACAATGGTGGCCAGGCGAAGCCGCACTTCCAGAGCCGCCGGTTGACGGGCAAGCTGCTCCCCCGGGCCCTCGGCATGTTCCCGTTGGGCGATTCCCGCCGCCAATGTCAGCCCCGATGCTGCCAGCACAGCCAGGAACACCTCCAACAGAACCGCGCTGCTGAACGGAGTGTCACTGGCGAAAGGCCCCGAGCCCAACCCGGTCTTGAGCGTGGCTATGGTGGCGATCAAGACAATGGACAGCGCGGTTGTGCCCATTCCAAAACGAAGCGCTGCCCATATGACAAACGGAAACACCGCGAAAGCAACGAGCCTGCCTGGAACCAGAGGCAGATCGGCAAAGACGATGAAGCCGGTGAGCGTGAGCAGCAGAAGCAGGGCAGCGAGTTCTATGAGCCGATTCCGATCACGGATCCCGAGGAGGGTGGAAAATGTCAGCACAAGCGGCGTTGCTAACAACACACCGGTGCTGCCGCCCAACCAATAAATCAGCCAAGCCGAGCCGAGTTCGGACCACCCGCGCCCCGGGGCGGCGTACAGAAGGGAAGCTCCGATTGAGGCGCCGACAAGGCTGCTGCCGAGAGCGCCGAATACAATGAGCCCGAGCACATCCTGCAGGCGCGACAGAGAGCGATCAAATTTGCCAAGGTGACGGAGAAGGAAGGCCCCCACCAGGGCGGTGAGTGTAGTTCCCGCCGCACAAGCCAGAGCAGCCCAGTGAGGGAGGGAACTCAAGAAGGCAAGAAGGAAGGCTCCACCCGCGATGCCCGGCCAAACGGAATCGCCGCAAAGGAGCAGCGCGCCGAGAGCAATCCCGGACGCAGGCCACACCGGCCCCATGCCGCCGCTGCTGATGGGCTGTAGGAGGTCACCGAGTTTGCCTGCGGCAAACTGCGCGACCAACACAACGGCGATCTGGGCTAGGTACCGGTTGCGGGGCACGACTTCGCGATTTCCAATACCATGAATCACACCGTTTCCGAGCACGATGCGACGAATTCCTCCTCCCGAGAGCTACATCTGCTTTTCCTGTGTGGTACCCGGTCGCTTCGGCCCTTCGCCGAGGCTCACCTGTTTCTTTGTCACCGGACCGGTTCACTCGTTCGCGTTCGACAGGTGAGGGTTTCGAGAGAATCCTGCCACGACGCATTCTAAACCAGTCGCCAGTGAGCAAGATACATGCCATCTCTGGGGACCGCTGCCGGGACCGTGCGTTGCACTCCATCGCAAAGCCCCTGAGCATCCTACCCCGTCCGCTGCTGTCGACCGAGGGCATCGAGACAACGGTCGCTGCGATCCGGGACTGGGTTGCAGCCTTCTGGGATGTCCCTCGGAAGGGCAGTGCAAGCGACCCCCTGCTGGGTGCTGGCAGCGGGCGACCATTTCCCCGGTGATGCATGTCACTCCCCGGAGTGAGACGACTCACTGCCCCGGGGCCCCGGGTTCGCCAACATAAAGCCAGCCGGGCACACCCGGGAGGAGGTTGGGCGCACATGCGCGGATCGGCACCAGGTCGAGGCCGGAGAGTGCCATGGCTTTTGCAATTTGGAGTTCTTAGTCTGGTATTGCTGCCAGCCCCGGCGCCCGCCGGCCAGAAACCCGCTCCCCAGCCCTCCAATGACGAATGCCTGGCCTGCCACGGCGATCCGGGTATGACCAAAGAAGTCAACGGCAAGCCGATCAGCCTGTATGTGAATGCGGAGGCCTTCAAGAAGGCAATTCACGGAGGAATGTTTACCTGTGTCGATTGCCACGCGGACATCAAGAGCTCGCCCCACGAGAAGCTGCCGGCGAAGGTGTCCTGCGCCCGATGCCACGCCGACGAACAGGCGGCCTACCAGCGCAGCTATCACGCGAAAGCGATTCAGGCGGGAGATGGCAGCGCTGCCACCTGCATCGATTGCCACGGAAGTCCGCACGAGTTGCTGCCGGCAAGCGACCCCAAGTCGCGGGTGAATCACGCCAATATTCCCGCGACCTGCGGGGCCTGTCACGGGCAGAAATTCGTGATGGCGGCAAGCGGCCGCAGCAACCAGCCTTTTCTCTCCTACCAGGACAGTGTCCACGGGCGCATGGTCGCGGCGGGTTCGGAGAAGGCCGCGGTCTGCACGGACTGCCACGGGTCCCACGAGATCCTGTCCGCAAAGGACGTCGAATCCCCCATCTTCAAGTTCAATGTGCCGAACACCTGTGGCACGTGCCACGCCGCTGTCCGGCGGGAGTACACAGAGAGCATTCACGGGCAGGCCATTGCCCGCGGGAATTGGCTGGCGCCGGTGTGCACGGACTGCCACGGCATTCATTCCATCAAGGCACACGCGGATCCCAATTCCCCGGTCTCGCTGCGGAACCTGGCCGGTCTGACCTGCGCCCGCTGTCACGAAGGGGTGCGCCTGTCGCAGGAGTTCGGCGTTCTGGGAAGGCGGGCCACGACCTACCTGGAGAGCTACCACGGCCTTGCCTCCAAGCTGGGATCGCAAGTGGTGGCCAACTGTGCCAGTTGTCATGGCGCCCACGACATCCTGCCCTCGAGCGATCCCCGCTCCACCATCAACCGCGCCAACCTGGTGACGACCTGCGGCCGTTGTCACCCGGGGGTGAGCGAGAAATTTGCCTTAGGTAAGGTGCACGTGGATGCGCCGATCTCGACCGACGTAGGCAGCCTGGCGGTGCGCTGGATCCGCCGCTTCTACCTGGGCATGATCGTGGTGGTCATCGGTGGCATGGCGCTGCACAATTTCTTGATCTGGCGCAGCAAAGCGATGGTGCGCCGCCAGCAACAGCATCGCGTCGTGGTGCGCATGACCCGCAACCAGCGCTGGCAACACACGCTGCTGCTCGTCAGCTTCTTCACCCTGGTCATCACCGGCTTCGCACTGAAGTATCCGGATTCCTGGTTTACTGGATTGTTGGGCCTGACCGAGAGGGTTCGCGGCGTGCTCCATCGGGTGGCCGGTGTGGTCCTGATCGGCCTGGGCGCGTATCACATCGGGTATGCCAGCCTGAGCCAGAATGGCCGACAGCTGGTGAAAGATTTCCTGCCCGTGCCGCGAGATGCGTCCGATGCCTGGGGCACGATGCTCTACTACGTAGGCCTGCGTCGTGAGAAGCCGACGTTTGCCCGGTTCAATTACGCGGAGAAAGCCGAATACTGGGCGCTGGTGTGGGGCCTCCTGGTGATGGCCACCACCGGTATCATGCTGTGGGCCAAGGTCGCAGTGGGCAGCCTGCTGGCGCGCTGGTGGCTCGACGTGGCGACCACGATTCACTTCTACGAGGCCGTGCTGGCCACGCTGGCCATCCTGGTGTGGCATTTCTACCAGGTGTTTTTTGATCCCGACGTGTACCCGATGAACTGGACCTGGTGGGACGGCAAGGCATCGCTGGAACACTACCGGGAAGAGCACGGACTGGATACGCCAACTCTGCTGGCCAGCGCCCCGCAAGATTCCGCTGGCGGGGACGACTGATGGCGCCGCACCCGTTCCCCATCCCCTCAACCCTGGGTAGCCGTCTTGAGACCGGAGCTGCGTTTCTTCGGCGCGGCCGCGCGATGCGAAGCAGGAGAAAAGCGGACAACGAAGTCCAAATTGTGTTTGGTGTAGAGTAGTGTCCGAAATCAGCGGGCGGAGACAGGAAATGCCTGACCAGAATTCGCAACCCGGAAAAGCGTCCGCTCTGAAGCGGCTGCGCCGGTTTTTTGGAAATCCCATCTCCCTGGTCGGTCTGGCGCTTGCGGTTGTGGCATTCGGAAACTTCCTGTTCCTTTTCTTTCTCGATCTGACCAGCCCTCACCCCAGTCCCTACATCGGGATCCTGGCCTACATGGTGGCGCCTGCGTTCCTGGTCGCGGGGCTGGCCCTGATTGTGTTCGGCGGGTGGTACGACCGCCGCAAACGCAGCCGGGAACCGGGGAAGGAAATACGCTACCTGGCCATCGACTTCAACGATCCCAGCCAGCGCGGGGCCGTCGCCTTCGTGTTCAGCTTCTTGGTGGCATTCATCGGCCTGAGCGTGGTGGGCAGCTACAAGGCTTACGAATTCACCGACTCGGTGCAGTTCTGTGGACAGCTCTGCCACAGCGTGATGAACCCGGAGTTTACCGCGTACCAGCTCTCGCCCCATGCGCGCGTGGCCTGTGTCGACTGCCATGTCGGAGCGGGGGCGACCTGGTATGTGAAGTCCAAGTTGTCGGGAGCGCGGCAGGTCATTGCCACCACCTTTAAGACTTACCCCCGTCCCATCCCGACGCCGGTGCATGACCTGCGCCCCGCGGCCGAGACGTGCGAACAATGTCATTGGCCGAAGAAGTTCTACGGAGCTCAACTCAAGGTGTTCACCCACTATGCCAGCGATGAGAAAAACACCCCCCGGCAGATTCGGATGCTGATCAATACCGGGGGCGGGGACCCGGCCACGGGAGCTCCGGAAGGCATCCACTGGCACATGAACATCTCCACCGTCATCACCTACGTTTCCGACGAGAAGCGCCAGGCCATCTCCTATGTTCGGGTGCAAGACCGGCAGGGGCGCGTCACCGAGTATTACGCCAAAGATTCCACCTTGAGCAAGGAACAAATTGCCCGCGCCCCGAAGCGGCGGATGGATTGCGTGGACTGCCACAACCGCCCGACCCACATCTATGTTCCGCCGGACCAGGCGGTTGACCGCTCCCTGCTGGCGCGCCGGCTGGATTCCTCGCTGCCTTACCTGAAGCAGCAGTCGGTAGCGGCTCTGACCGGCAACTATGAAACGACCCCGGCCGCGATCGAGGGCATCGCTAAAGCCATCGAGAGCTACTACGAAAGCAAGTATCCCGACCTGGCCAAAAGCAAAGAACTGGAGATTCGTTCTGCCGTTGAGGAGCTGCAGCGCATTTATCGTGATACGGCCTTTCCCGAAATGAAGGTCAACTGGCAGACCCATTCCAATAACATCGGGCACTTTTACTTCAGCGGCTGTTTCCGGTGTCATGACGAGCAGCACGTCAGCCCCGATGGCAAGGTGCTGGCCAAGGCGTGCGACTCGTGCCACACGGTTCTCAGTCAGGAAGAAGGCGGCGTCAGCCTGATTCCGGCCTCCAAAGTCACTTTCCAGCACCCCATCGACCTGGGCGACCTGACCCAGGTGAACTGCAGCGACTGCCATACCGGGGGTGGGCAGTAACTTCCTTTTGGTCAGTGTCTTAGCTGCCGTGATGGGCATCACGGGAAGGAGTGACAGCGATCACGGCCGCGCTGTGCATGGTTCTCTATCGTGGCACTCAGTGGGTGGCAACAACCCCAGAGTCTGGGAACAGGGCAAGGAGGCAGGGCATGGAGGCGGGCCAGGGCAACGGGCAGCAGCTTTCGCAGGGCAGCGAGTTCAAGCCGCGGTTGATCTTCTGGGAAGTCACCAAGGGCTGTAACCTGCGATGCATCCATTGCCGGGCGACGGCGACCGAGCTGACTTCGCCCACCGATCTCGCGACCCACGCAGCCCTGGATATTATCGACCAGATCGCCGCCGCCGCGAGCCCCATCCTGGTATTGAGCGGGGGCGAGCCGCTCTACCGTTCGGACATCTTCCAACTGGCGCGCTACGCCACCGACAAAGGTCTTCGGGTAGCGCTGGCCACCAATGGCACGCTGGTCACCCGGGAGGTAGCCCGCATGATCGTCGACGCGGGCATTCGCCGGGTTTCGATCAGCCTGGATGGCGCCGATGCCGCGACCCACGATGCCTTCCGCGGGATTCCGGGAGCATTTGAGGCGGCGGTGCACGGCTTGCGCAACCTGAAGTCGCTGGGCATGTCCGTCCAGATCAACATGACCATCGCGCGGCACAACGCCCACCAACTGCCCGACGTTCTCGAACTGGCGCGCCATCTCGGCGCCGACGCGCTGCACACATTCTTGCTGGTCCCGGTCGGCTGCGGAGTGGACATCGCCGCGGAACAGATGGTTCCTCCGTTGGAATATGAGCGGATCCTGAACTGGTTTTACGACCAGTCGGTGGCCGGCGGGATCGAGCTGAAAGCGACCTGCGCGCCCCATTACTTCCGCGTTGTCCGTCAACGGCGCGCGGCGGAACGCCGTGCGGCGCAGACGGGCGCGACCCGGGCGGAAGCCGCGACCACAGCGGCGCCGAGCCCGAGCGCGATCGGTCCTACCGAAATGACAATGCCGGGATCGACCGGCATTGCCGTGGGCCCTCGCGCAGCGGGACGGTTCGTGGGCCATCCCGGCGGCCATCCCTCCGACATGAACGCGATGACCAAAGGCTGCCTGGCGGGCACCGGCGTGTGCTTCATTTCGCACGAAGGGGAGGTTTATCCCTGTGGGTATCTGCCGGTGCCGGCGGGCGATCTGCGGCAACAGCGCTTTTCGGACATCTGGCAAAACTCAGCAGTTTTCCAACAGCTACGCAATACGGAAGATCTGAAAGGCAAATGTGGCTGCTGTGAGTTCCGCAACGTGTGCATGGGATGCCGGGCGCGCGCCTACGCTGCCAGCGGCGACTTCATGGACGAAGAACCCTTCTGCGTATATCAACCGCGCACGAAGAGCCTGGACCGAAGCGGCGAAACTGTAAGCCATTCCTGAGAAATGGTGGCCGAAGCCAGAACGCCCGGCACCAGGCCGGGCGTTCTCTCTCTGGGGTTCTCGTTGAGAGTCTCCATCAGGCTGACTTCTTCACCTCCGTCGGAAACTCAATCACCTTCCCCCGCTGTGCGGGAGGCATCCATTTCACCTTTTTTCGGAAACGGTCCGGGACGTAGAATTCAATCACCCGTGCCATAGCATCCTCCGATCCATCACACGCTCGACGTTGCATCTCGTCACCGTGTCCAGCGTGCCTTTGTCTTATTAGATGCGCCGTCTGGGGTGGAGGTACGGGTCAGTGCCGCAGGCGAGGTGGGAACCTGCTGGAGTCGGCCGATGAGTGGATTCGTGGTCCGATATCGCGCCCAGCAGAGAACAATATTACCTAACATAACATTGTTAAGTTATCCGGCTGCGGCGCCGCATAAGCCTAGCCGAGATGTGGGAACGAGAAAAAATGGGAGCAGCGGATTCCGAACCATGTTCGCGGCGGAGGGCAGGCTGTGACCATGCACCGGATCGCGAATGTGCTGCAATGCGAAGGCCTCAAGCGCAAGCTTGTGGTGGCCTTGGGAGCTTTCGCCATTCCGAAGCAACCCCTAGACGGTCAGCAGGCGAGCTGATCGCGGGAGATCTTCAGGCCGTTCAGATTTCCCAGCACGGTGACCGCGATCGAGTCGCTGCGGAAATATTCGTGAGCCATTTCCTGCAAATCTTCGGCGCTGACCCGCTCGATCTTGTCGATCAACTCGTCCATGCCATAGAAGCGATCAAAGTACATCTCCTGGCGCGAGAGATTGGACATGCGCGCCATGGAGGATTCCAGAGACAGCATCAGGCTGCCCTTCAGCTGGTCCTTGGCGCGTCGCACTTCTTCGGCCGGAACCGGATCCGATTTTAGGTTGCGGAATTCAGAGACGATGGATCGCACCACTTTGCCGGCGGACTCGCGTGAGGTTCCGGCATACACCGAAAGACAACCCGTGTCGCGATAGGGATTGAGGTCACTGAAGATCGCGTACACCAGGCCCTGCCGTTCGCGGATATTCTGGAAAAGGCGGGAACTCATGCCGCCGCCCAGCAGGGTGTTGAGCACGTAACCGGCGAAACGCTTCTCATGCGCCATGGGATGCGCGGGCACGCCCACGCAAATCTGCACCTGCTCCAGGGATTTCTTGTTGCGCAGGGTGATGCGAGGCACGATCTTGGGCGGCGGCCCGTCATGTCCGTTCTGGACGGGCCGCATGGCTTCGAATTGTTCCCGCACCAGCTCGACAAAGCGCCTGTGATCCAGGTTGCCGGCACCCGCGACAATAAGATTTCCCGGATGAAAACGCTGGCCATGGAAAGCGAGCACCAGGTTCTGCTCAAATCGTTTCACCGTGTCCTTGGTGCCCAGGATCGGTTTGCCCAGCGGGTGATCCTTCCAGAAGCTCTGGGTGAAGATCTCGTGCACCAGGTAGTCAGGGTTGTCCTCATCCATCTTGATTTCTTCCAGGATCACCCGACGTTCGCGAACAATGTCCTCGACCGTGAACAGGGGATTCAGCACCAGATCGGAGAGCACATCGAGCGCAATGGGCAGATGCTCGTCCAGCACCTTGACGTTGAAGCAGATGCACTCTTTGGCGGTGAAAGCGTCGAGGTTTCCGCCGATGGAGTCGACCTGGCGGGCAATGGCCTCGGCGGAGCGGTTCTTGGTGCCCTTGAACACCATGTGCTCCACGAAGTGGGAGATGCCGTTCGCATCCGCTTCTTCGTCGCGAGACCCGGTCCTGACCCAGATCCCGATGGACACCGAGCGGATGTGCTCCATCTTCTCGGAGATGACCGTCAGGCCGTTGGGCAACACCTGGCGGTGAATGTTTCGCAGCTCGTGCACGATCCTTCCTTCCGGCCGGGCCCTGCCCTGCCTGTAGCTATTCTTGCACAACTGCCCGGAACCTGCTTGGCGACACAAGTTTATGTAAATCAACGACTTCCCGACGTTGCCCCAAGCTGCGACTGGGTGCACCCTGCGCTACAATCAGACCTGCGATGAGCGAGCTGCCGGCAGTGCGCTTGCTGGGTCTCGATGCCGAAGAGCTGGCCGCACTCACCCAGCGGGCGGGCGAACCGGCATATCGAGCTCGCCAGCTGTTCGAGGGGCTCTACCGCCAGCGCATTTCCGAACTGGAGCAAATCTCCACCCTGCCGAGCGAGCTGCGGCGGAATCTGGCGGCCCAGGGAATCGGCGTGGGTGTCCCTCGCATCTTGCAACGCAGCACTTCGGCGGACGGTACCATTCGTTATCTGATCGTCTTCCACGATGAGCAAAGTGTGGAGGCCGTCTGGATGCCGGAGGGAGATGGCGGGGAGAGCTGTGACGGCAGTGAAGCTGGAGATGAGTCCGGGGGATGGGGCCGCGCCACCATCTGTGTCTCCAGCCAGGTGGGGTGTGCGGTGGACTGTCAGTTTTGTCTCACCGCGCTTCTTGGGGTGAAGCGAAATCTGACCGCAGGCGAGATCGTGGGTCAGGTTTGTGCCTTGCTCAATGAGCACCGGGTTTGGCCGCCTCAGGATCGCATCAACCTGGTCTTCATGGGCATGGGCGAACCATTTCTCAACTACGATCATTTGCTGAAGGCGGCGCGGCTGCTGGTGGAGGGAGTGGGCATTCCCGCATCGCGAATGACGGTGTCCACCGCCGGTGTAGTGCCTCGAATCCATGACTTCGGGCAGGAGCCGGTTCGTCCCAAACTGGCGATCTCGCTCAACGCACCCAACGATGAGCTGCGCAGCCGCCTGATGCCGCTGAACCGCAAGTGGAATCTCTCCGCGCTGATCGAGGCTGCGCGGGAATTTCCGCTCCGGTCTCGAGAGAAACTTACATTCGAATACGTGCTTCTCGACGGAGTGAACGACGCACCCGAACACGCTCGCCAGACGGTCGAACTGCTGCGCGCAATCCGTGCCAAAGTGAACCTGATCGCCTTGAATCCGGGACCGGGGATTGAGTTTCGCACGCCCTCCGAGCAACGGGTTTCGGCGTTTCAACGCATTCTGGTTGCCGCCGGCTTGCCCGCCTTCATTCGGCGTCCCCGCGGCCGGGACATCTTCGCGGCTTGCGGCCAGTTGAAGCGGACCGTACAACTGACGTCGGGCTGAGCCGGTTTTCAGAGACAGCGGGTCCGAGCCCAGGGACTGAGAATCGCTGGCTAGAACGTAAAATGCGACCTGGTCAGGCTTGCTTGCGGAACGACCGTATCGGCCTCGCTCGTTTCCGGAATGGGCAACTCGATGCGAATCGTGGTTGCTCCCTCCGCCTGCTTGACGCACGAAACTTGACCCTCGTGCTCCCGGACGATGTTATAGCAGGCGCTCAAGCTGGTATTTCTGCCGTCACCGGCCAGGTCAGCGGTTGGATCGAAGGTGGATCGCTTGCCGGGCGACACCGCGCTGCTGTGGAACTCCAGCACCACCAAGCTGCCCTGGCTCAAGCTTGCGACCCGCAGCGTTCCGCCGCCCTCTTCATCCAGCGTGTGCAGGACGTTGCCGGCAATGTGGAGGAAGACCTGGAGCAGTTGATTGGGATCGGCCAGGATGCGGGGAAGAGCCTGGCTGAGGTTCACCTGCACGCCGATTCGGTGCGTGCTGCATTGCGGTGCCACCTGCTTCAGGGCGGTCTCGACCACTGCATTCACGTCGATCCAGGTTCTTTCCGCCGGACCCTGGCGGGCAAAGTTAAGCAGGCTGGCGATCAGAATCTTCGTGCGCCGGACCTGTTGCGAGATTTTCTGGGCCAGCTGGCGTTGTTCGTCGTTCAGCCCGGAGGCCGCTAACATTTCGGAATAACCCAGCATTGCCGTCAGGGGATTGTTCAGTTCGTGGGCGGCTCCGCCCACCAGTTGCCCGAGCGAAGCGAGCTTCTCGGATTGGATCAATTGGGTTTGCAGAAGCTTGAGGTCCTCAAAGGACCGTTGCGAGGAATGCACCAGGCGAATCAATTCGTGGTCCAGCAGATGTTGCCGGATGAAAACGATTCCTCCCATCAACAGGGTCGTCACCAGGGTGACGGCGACTCGGAAGGTGCGCACCTTAGGCGGTGTGTTGGTGTTGGTCAGCCACCACGCGGCCAGCAACGGCAGGGAGAAAATTACCAGCATGCCCAGCCGGGCCACCCACACTCCGTGCCGCCCCCGCTCGGAAGCGGGCTCCTGCCTCAGGGGCATGTCCTGGGCCAGCACGCCGATGGCACTGATCCAGCCCATCGAGGCCGCCAGGGGAAGATCGTACAAGCTGCCCGTGTAGTAGAGATTGCGCTGGATCGCCCAGTTGGCAACATAGGAACTGAGAGCGTACATCAGGCTGGCTCCAAACCAGTGCGCGTACATCGAGCGCCACCCGCCCTTGCTGCGAATCCATACCAGGGCCAGGCCGGCCTGAAAAACCAGCTTCTCCGTAAGATACAGCGCGTTCAGATTTTTCTGGTACGACAGTTTGTCGATGCTGGCGTACTGCCAGGGAAGGACCGTTACCAGGTAGAGGTACACCCACCAGGTCAGGAGCAAGACAAAATCCATGCGTCCGAGCCGGGCGGTGTGCTGGTTCTCCTGGGCGTGGGGCGCGAGGGCGAGGGCGGCCATCATCGGAACCAGGTGGAGAAAGAGAACAATGTCGCCCACGAAGGGGTCGGGCACGTCCTGGCGCTGCACCACTTCGAAATAGCTCCACAGCAACTGGTAGGAGAGCCAGAACACCATGCCAACCGTCATGAGGGCCCAGAACAGCCGGGTGCGCCCGCGGCCGCGCACGCTGTTGGGCAGCAGAGCCGCCGTCCCGCAAAGCAAAAGAATGCACTGGGTTACGTCGCTGAAGACGGTCAGAGCGAATCCCGATGGCAGCAACAGCGAGGCGCAGGCCTGGGCAAAGACCAGGCAGGACACCGCCAGGATCCAAAGTTTCGAGTGCTCCGACAAGGCAACCTCTGAATTCATTCTAGATGGGATCGGGGCCGCGCCTGGGTTACTTCTGTAATCGGGAGGGCAAGCCGTGAGGGAGGCCCAAGTCGAACTTTGACTTGCGATATGCCAACCCGGACAATAACATCCGTGGCATCCCTAGCTGAAGGTCTTGGAATCGTGAGTCGCTTACCGGTTCGGGCAACTGCATCCCGCTTCTTCTCCCGGCTACGCGCTCCCAGTAGTCCAGGCGAAGTCCGCCGGGTCGAACGCTGGCTGGCGACCGCCCGCATGTTTCTCGCGATCTCCGCCCTGGTTGCCGGTTGGATAGACCCGGCGGAACTGGGGGGATCGGTCTGGGTGTTCCTGCTTCTTTGCCTGTACATCCTGCACGGCTTGCTGGTGATGATCCTGCTGCGCGTGCGCAAGGAATCGACCGCTTCGTTCCGTTGGCTGGTTCATGGGGCGGACATTCTGTGGCCGGTCGTGATGTCCCTGTTCGTGGTGGGACGCGGCAGCCTGCTCTTCCTGTTTTTCTTCTTTGCGCTGGGTGCCGCTGCTTACCGCTGGGGTTTGCGGGAGACCGCGGGTACGGCGGTGGTCAGCGTGACTCTGCTGTGGCTGGAGAGTTTCGCGGTGCAGCATGGTTTGCTGGCCTGGATCAACGGGTTCGCGCTCGGTCGTGGCCTGCCGACGGTGGGAGCTGCGGCCGACCTCGAACCCCAGCGCCTGGTCATGCGGTCGATCTATCTGCTGGTGGTTAGCTTGCTGCTCGGCTACCTGGCGGAGCAGCAAAGACAACTGCGCGCCGAACGCGCCGTCATCGCTCGCGTGCTGGGCCGGGTGCGGGTGGAGGCAGGGCTTCCCCGCACGTTACAGCAAATTCTGGCCGAGATTCTGTCCCTGTACGGTGCCCGTCTGGCGCTGATTGCCTCGCAGGAATCGGGCCATTTCCGGGTCTTTCTCGGATCGGTGCGGGCGCTCGAGAGCGGGCCCTCCGAGTTCAGCTGGATTGAGTCCTCGGCCTCGGATCGGGAGACCTATCTGTATGACTCCCCCGCCGATGCTTGTCTGGTGGTGGCGAAGGCTTCGAGTCTGCGCGTGGTGGAGCTGGACGCCAGCGGCGCGAGACTGAAGCCGGCCGCCGGGGCGGCTCCAGGTAATGGCTTCGGGGCGCTGGCCCGGCAGTATTCGTTCCGCTCCTTGGCCGCGGTTTCCTTCACCTTCGGGGAGGAGTGGTGGGGGCGCATTTTCCTGTTTGATCCCGTGGTCGGGGCGGAGGAGGAGGAAGAGCTGCGCTTCCTGCAGGAACTGGTACGACAGGTCGGCCCGGCGGTGTATAACGTTTACCTTTTGCGCCGCCTGCGCCAGCGCGCGGGAGCGGTGGAGCGGGCCCGGGTGGCCCGGGAGTTGCACGATGGAGCCGTGCAGTCGCTCATCGCGGTGGAGATGCAGGTCGACGTGCTGCGTCGGCAGGCCGCGGAACATTCGAGTCCGATCGCCGGGGAACTCGAACGTGTGCAAGGTCTGCTGCGCGAGGAGGTCCTGAAACTGCGAGAACTGATGCAGCAGATGAAGTCCCTGGAAGTGGACTCGCGCAACCTGCTGCGCTTTCTCACCGACGCGGTGGAGAGATTCCGGCGGGAGACCGGCATCAACGCCCGCTTTGTCTCCGAACTGGACGAGATCGAAATGCTGCAACAGGTATGCCGGGAGCTGGTGCGCATCGTGCAGGAGGGACTGGTGAACGTGCGCAAGCATAGCCGCGCCGGTCGCGTGCTCGTCCGGCTCACCTCGGACAACGAGTACTGGCTGCTGATCCTCGAGGATGACGGCCGAGGCTTCCCCTTCACGGGACGCTTTGCGCAGGAGGAACTTGAAGCCATGGGGAAAGGGCCATTGGTGATTCGGGAGCGGGTACGTTTGATTGGTGGAGAACTCACGATAGAATCAGATCCTAGCCGGGGCGCGCGATTGGAAATCAAAGTGCCGCGACACCGGGAGCCGCCTTATGGACAATAGGGACAATAGGAAAGCCCAGCCGATCCGGATCGTGATTGCCGACGATCACCCCATCTTCCGCGATGGTTTGCGCCGGCTTTTGGAAGCAGAGCCGGACTTGAAGGTTATTGGCGAGGCCTGCGATGGCGCCGAGGCGGTTAAACTGGCGCGCCAGCTCAAGCCTGACATCCTGCTGCTCGATCTGGCGATGCCGCGGCACCCGGGGCTCGAAGCCCTCCGGGACCTGAGTACGGGGCAACAAGCGAACCCGGTGCGCGTGATTCTGCTTACCGCCGCGGCGGAGAAAAGCCAGATCGTGGAGGCCCTTCAGCTGGGAGCGCGCGGTGTCGTTCTCAAAGACTCGGCGACGCAACTGCTGCTGAAAAGCATTCATACGGTGATGACCGGGGAATACTGGGTGGGTCGGGAGAGTGTCTCCAACCTGGTCCAGTACCTGCGCATTCAGATGCAGTCCTCGCAGGAAGACGCCCGCCAGCGCAAATATGGCCTGACTCCCCGGGAACTGGAGATCGTCTCGGCGGTCGTTGCCGGTTACTCCAACAAGGAGATCGCCGAGTACTTTAAGATCAGCGAGGACACGGTAAAGCACCACTTGAGCAACATCTTCGACAAGCTGGGGGTCTCGACGCGCCTGGAATTGGCTCTGTTTGCCGTAAACCAATCCTTGCCGTTTAAGAGCATTGCTTAGAATAAGGGCATTGCTTACAATAGGATGCGACGGGCATGGCACCTTTGTGCCATACCCGGACACTTCGGTGCTATTGGCTGGGCCTGTGCCGGCCATTAGCATTGTTGCAAGTATGTCTAAATTAAGTGTCTAGGTGTCAAGTTGTGAAAGCGTGGTTTTTGCCTTGGGGATTCTCAAACAGGAGAGGAGCCCGTGACTGAGTTTCTTCGAAAGCTTTGGTCTGATGAAACTGGACAGGACATCGCGGAGTACGCCGTCATGTTGGCGGTGATTCTTGTGATCGTCGTTGGGACCATCCGTTTGATCGGCTCCAACGCCAACAACGTGTTCTCCAACGTTGCCAGCAGCATCCAGTAAGATTCGCCTCCGACCCCCCGCTCTCCATCTTCGCGGCAGCCGTCCCCATCCCCGTTGATGCCAGCCTGACCTATCGCTGTGTTCCCCTCTGCCCGGCTTGCCCGCTCACTTGGCCGTCGAGGATGGCTCGGCGGGGGCGGTCGAGGCCACTCGTTCCCCACTCGCATTGGTACTGCGAATCAGGTAGGGGAAAACCGGGGTAACTTCAAAGGGCATCTTCTCACGCGCCGAGATCAGCGCTACTGGCTTTGCCTTAGCCAATTCGATCTGATCGCTCCAGGGATCCACTCTCACCCGCCCGCCCAGAGGCAGGGCCGCGATCTGATCTTTCTTTCTTTCGTCCAGCTGCGGAGCCGAATTCAGCAGCGCCGACATGCGCAGCGTCTTGCCGCTTACCAGACCGTCTCCCAGGCGGGCCTGGATCAGGCTCTTCAGGTCTGGAGCTCGCGACTGCAGCGCCTTCAGGAACAGGCCCGCGTTGCCCAGTTTGTCTTTATAAGGCGAGTTGGCGAGCAATTGCAGAGCCCTGGTGTCCGCCTCCTGCTCTTCCTGGGACGACCGTTTGAAGCCCATCGATTGAAAGGTTTTCTCGTCCGGGAAGAACATCCGATCGTTGAAAGCCAACTTGCTGTCGATTTGGTGTCCGAGCACGATGTGGGCGAGTTCCCGAGACAGGATCATGGCCAGCGAGGCTTCATCGGGCAGGACGTCCAGCAGGCCACGGCTGACCACGATCGTGTGTCCGATGGTGAACGACTCCAGCGGTGATGTGAGCAGCACGCGCGTGCGAATATCGGTGAGCTCGACGTTGTTGGTCACGACCAGGTTGTTGACCACGGTCTGCAGAACCTTGTCGACATCCCCGTTGGGCGCCATTAAGCCGATCTTCTGCAGGCGTTCCAGGGCATTATCTTCCGCGTGCCGCTGCCAAAGCCGCTCCGCCTCAACCGGGCTGGCATCCTGTCCCGCCTCGCTCTGGTCCCTCACCGTCTGCGGGTCCACGGTGATCGTCGCGAACTCCTCCGTGCCGCCGATACCTTTCTGATCGTATCCCCACAGCCGGGTTTGCGCCTTGAAGTGCAGGGTCTGCATCATGCGGTACTTCACGTCGGATTCCTCGCTGTAGATATATGCGGGAAGCCAGACCCCGGGGCGCAGGTTCAGCCGCCAACTGTCGAAGTGGAGGTAGTAGTTCGACTGGTCGTGGGGATAGTAGGTGCCGTTAAAGCGCACGATGTTGTAATCCTGATCCTCGACCCAGATGCGTCCCAGGAATCGCCCTTTGCCCGAGTTCTCTTTGGGTTGCACGTCGATCACCAGACAGCGGATCTCGCCGATGAACTCACGCCGCACAAAGCCGAACTTATAGAAGCGCTTCTGCAGATCATCGTCGAGCACGACCATCTGGGCAAAGCCCAGAGGAACGAAGTGCATGGAATAGAGATTGGTGAGAACGTTCAGCATTTCCTTGCGGAATCCAGGAGGCTTGATGAAGGAACGATCCTGCGGACCATTGGTGAGGTCGAGTCGGCCCAGGAAGTATTGGTCGCTGACCGGAACCGAACCCAGTTCCTTATCCGGCTTCATGTTCTGAATATAGGTTTCCACCAGCGGGTGCATATGCCGCATCTCGGCCACGAAAAAGTGTTCGCGTTCCACCACCCGGTCGATGACCTGGTCGAAAGAGGTGGGCGCACTGGCCGTAGTCGACGCCGGCAGCTGGACCATCCGGGCGGGTGGGGGGCTCTGGGTGTCGGGTGCGGGGTCCTGCTGCCCGGCGGCGAGGATTCCGCAACCGAGAATTGCCATTGCCGTAAACCAAATCATTTTGAGACTGCGCATATGCCCCTTCATCAAACTCCTGAGAATCGGGTCAAGCCAACTGGAACGTTATGTGCAAAACTGCGTTGGAATCTGCCGGCTGTCCATCGCGCAGCGCAGGCTTGAAGGAGATCTGGCTGGCGGCGCGGATGGCAGACTCGTCCAGACCGTGTCCCAGGCCGCGGACCACGCGCAACACCCGAATGTGTCCGCTGGCTTCAAACACCACCTCCAGCAGGACCTCTCCTTCAATATGCAGGCGGCGCGCTTCCTCGGTGTACAGTGGCGTGGGTTTGGACAGAATCTCCGCGGGCACGATGTGGGGAGCAGCGGTCTCGGCCGGCTTCGGCCGAGCCGGAGCCGCAGCTGCTGGGTCCGCATCTCCGAAACCTGCCTGGCGCACCACTCCGTTGCCGCGGGAGGTATTGATCGAACCGCTGCCGTCCCCGGTTGCGACACCGTTCCCAAAGCCTGCGCTGGCTACTACTCCCCGCGCGCCTTTTGCTCCTCCGGTCCCGTTGCCATAGCCGGGGCCGGCAGGCAGGTCAAATGATCCCGCAGCCGCGATGGTCGCGGGCTTGCCTGTGTTGTTGGCGTGAGCCGGAACCCCGTTAGGATCGCCGAACCCTCCGGTTTGGACCTTCTGCGGCGCGGCCGCCATGGTTGGGGTTGCGGAACTGCCGGTGGAAAACACGTTGGTTTGTACCAGACGTCGGGGAATTACCGGAGTGGCCGGACGCAGATCAGGTTTCTTCGGCGCCATGGCCACGACCGGCGCGGGAACGGTTTCCTCTACTGCCTTTGGCTTGGGTGTCGGGGCCGGCAGCCGGAGATTGTCCGGAATGGGCGCTTCCAATCGCGCTACCGGAGGTGGCAGCTTGAACTCGCGCACCGGCGCCGGTTGGTGGTTCACGGGCGGCGGAGTCGAGACCAGAGCAACCGCATGGTAGTCATGCGCGGGCGGCTCCAGAATCTGCGGGCGCATCACTCCCAGCCAAAGCAGCAGCGCAACCGCCCCGCCCTGGGTCAGGGTGCTGAAAAGGAATTCCTTCCACGGCGGGCGCGACTCCGGCAAAAGTCCGAACCGATCGCTTTGGACAACGGAAGACATAACCCCTCAGATGTCGAGCAGCAGGGAGTTGCTGCTTTTCCTGGGAACTCTCCTTCAACTTCCTAGAGGGTGCACAGCTCCTCCGTACGTCGAACACCAGGGCCGGAGGGCCCATGCTCGCTCCATATTACCGCGGCACGGAGGCTTTGGAGCAAGAATAAGGCCAACCGGAAGTGCGGCGCGCAATTAAGCGATTGAGTCCAAAACACTTACATTTCCCAGGAGACACAGGCCTCGGGCTCAGAAGGGGAGGGAAAAAACTTTACAGCTTCTGGGTAGGATTTCTCGCTCGGGGAAGATCCCCTCAGCAAAGGCCGTTCAAAGATTTCGCTGGCGCCACTTCCAGCTCGGGAAAGGAGCAAAAACCTAGCACCGTACGATCTTCTTGCTGTCAATCCCTCGGGTTGCATTCCGTGTGTCCACTACCAGATGCGATTCTTCCACAATCCGCCGGTAGTCGTAGTCGGAGTGATCGGTTACGATCACCACGCAGTCATACTGCGCCAGGTTTTCCAGCGGAACCCGCTTCATCTGGAGATCGTACTTGCGGCCTCTCCCGATCTCCGGGAAGTAAGGATCGTGGTAACGGACCTGGGCGCCCTCGTTCTGCAACAGTTCGATGATGGTGAGCGCCGGAGACTCGCGCAAGTCGTCGATATCCTTCTTGTATGCGACTCCGAGCACCAGGACCCGGCTGCCGTTCAGCGCTTTCCGCTGCCGGTTCAAGGCCTGCACGATCGAGGCCAGGATATGGTACGGCATCGCCGTATTGATCTCGCCCGCCAGTTCGATGAAGCGGGTCTGAAAATCCCATTGCTTGGCCTTCCAGGAGAGATAGAAGGGGTCGACCGGAATGCAGTGCCCGCCCAGTCCGGGACCAGGATAAAAGGGCTGGTAGCCGAAGGGTTTCGTGGCTGCGGCCTCAATGACCTCCCAGATGTCCAGTCCCATGCGCAAGCTGAGCAGCTTGAGTTCGTTAACCAGGGCGATATTGACGCAGCGATAGATGTTCTCCAGGAGTTTGGTCATCTCCGCAGCCGCCGGAGATGAGACCCGCACCACACGATTGAAAATGGAGCCGTAGAGCGCGGCCGCCAACTCCGAGGCTTGCCCGTCCAGTCCACCCACCACCTTGGGAATGTCCCGGCGCGCCACGCTGGTGTTGCCCGGATCCTCGCGCTCCGGGGAGAAAGCCACGTAGAAGACCTGGCTGTCCGCCTCGGCGCCGCGTGCTGCCTTCAAGCTGGCACGATTCTCCATCTCGAGAATGGGGACCAGCACCTCTTCTGTCGTGCCCGGATAGGTCGTGCTCTCCAGCACGATCAGTTGCCCGGCCCGCAAGTGGGGAGCGATGGCGTGCGCGGTGTTGGTGATATAGCTCAGGTCCGGCTCGCGGTACTCGTTCAAGGGGGTCGGCACGCAGATGATCGCGGCATTCATCTCGCTCAGGCGGGCGTAATCGGAGGTGGCGGAGAATCCCGTGGAGCGCGCGGCCTGGATCTGTTCTTTCGCGATGCGAAAGATGTAGGATCCGCCCGCGTTCAAGGTGTCGATCTTGCGGCGGTCGATGTCGAATCCGGTGACCGGAAACTGCTGGTCGGTGTAGAGAAGAGCCAGAGGCAGTCCCACGTAACCGAGACCGATGACGCCAATGCGGGCCTTGCGGGCTTCAATACTCGATTTAAGCTCGCTAAACAGAGCGCGAGAGGTGATTGGACTCATGGTGGGAGAAATTCCTACGGGATTCTAGCATGCGGCTCGGGGCGGCCCCCGGTGTGGGCCTAGGCCAACCCGGGCGGGGCCGCCGTACCAGGTCCGACGCTTGCGCGTGACGCTTGTCCTGTGCTTCCTTGAACCATGCGGCGATGGCGAATCCTGCTTCTCCTGGCGCTGGTGGGCTGGGCGGTTGTGAGATCGGCAGGATTCCTGATCCTTGACGACCCGAAAAAATCAGATGCCATCGTGGTGCTCGCCGGTGAGATCGAACACCGCCCAGCGCGGGCTCTGGAGTTGCTCGACCAGGGCTACGCGAGAGAAATCATCCTGGACGTTCCGCGGAATGCGCGAATCTACCAGTGGACGCTGGCGGACCTTGCCGAGAAGTGGATCGTAGGACTCGCCCAGGCGCCGGCCATTCGGGTTTGCGTCACCCAGGGACTTTCCACCAAAGACGAGGCCCGCGACGCGGCACCGTGTATCCGCGCGTCGGGCGCCCATAGCATCCTGCTGGTGACCTCGGACTATCACACCCGGCGCGCCTTGAGCGTGTTCCGGAAGGAACTTCCAGGCTACTCCTACAGCGTCGCCGCGGCCTCGGATCCGGTTCAATTCGGGGAGCGCTGGTGGCAACACCGCCAGTGGGCCAAGAACAACACGGAGGAGTGGATGCGCCTCGTCTGGTGGGAAGTGGTGGATCGCTGGATTTGAGCTGGAACAGGAGTGAGGAGCGGGGACGGAGACCGCTGGCGTGGGCAACATAAAAAGAAGCGACGTTTCTCTCTGCCATGTCTAACCAAGCGGTGTCTAGCGACGCGAAACCGCCCCAGAAGCCTGCCCTGAGCCGGGAGCGGCTGCGCGCCCTGGCTCCCCTGATCCGGGAGTTGATGCGTCCCCGGCGGGGTTTGCTGGCGCTCGGTTTCCTGCTGATGGTGGTGAACCGGGTCTGTGGCCTGGTCCTGCCCTACTCCACCCGCTACCTGATCGACCGCGTCATCAGCAAGCATCAGGTGCAACTTTTACGGCCGCTGGTTGTGGCCGTTCTCATCGCCACCCTCATTCAGGGCATCACTTCGTTTTCCCTGACCCAACTGCTGTCGAAAGCGGCACAACGCCTGATCGCGGAACTGCGGGAGAAGGTGCAGGTGCACATCTCCCATCTCCCGGTGGCCTTCTACGACGCCAACAAAACCGGCACGCTGGTTTCACGCATCATGAGCGACGTCGAGGGTGTGCGCAACCTGTTGGGCACCGGCCTGGTGGAGTTTGCCGGCGGACTGCTGACCTCGGGGATCGCTCTGGTCGTGCTGTTTCGCATTAGCCCGCTGATGACGGTCCTGGCCTTCGTCTTCCTGCTGTGTTTCGCGCTGGCGCTGAACCGTGCCTTCCACACCATTCGCCCCATCTTCCGGGAGCGAAGCAAGATCAACGCGGAGGTCACGGGCCGGCTGGCAGAATCGCTGGGCGGGGTTCGGGTGGTTAAGGGCTATCGCGCGGAAGCTCGCGAGGAAGCGGTGTTTGCCTCGGGCGTGCGGCGCCTGCTGGAGAATGTGATGCGAACCCTCACCGCCACCTCGGTGATGAGTCTCTCGGCCAGCCTGCTGATGGGGGTGGTGGGTGCCGTCATCATGTACGTGGGCGCACACCAGATTCTGGCCGGCACGCTGACCATCGGCAGTTTCTTCACCTACACGCTGTTCCTGGGCTTCCTGGTTGCGCCCATCATCCAGATCGTCAATATCGGCACCCAGTTGACGGAGGCGATCGCGGGATTGGAGCGCACCCAGGAGATTCTCGAGGAGCGGCCGGAAGAGCAGGACCCCAGGCGCAGCCTCGTTCTCCACGAAGTCTACGGCGACATCGTCTTCGAGCGCGTGAGTTTCAGCTACGACGGCCAGCGCGCGGTGCTGCGCGACGTCAGCTTTCACGCCGAACCGGGAACGGTCACGGCGCTGGTCGGTTCCTCGGGCTCGGGCAAGTCCACGACCATCGGGCTGATTTCGGCATTCTATGTGCCGACCCAGGGAAGGATTCTGGTCGATGGCGTCGATCTGAGCACGGTTGGTCTGGATTCCTACCGGACGCGGCTGGGGGTGGTGTTGCAGGAGTCGTTCCTGTTCGACGGCACGATTCGGGACAACGTCGCCTTCTCGCGCCCGGGCGCCAGCCGGGAGGAAATCCTGGCCGCCTGCCGGATCGCCCGGGTCGATGAGTTCGCCGAGAGTTTTCCTGAGGGATACGACACGGTCGTCGGCGAGCGGGGCGTGAAGCTCTCGGGCGGCCAGCGGCAGAGGATTTCGATCGCTCGCGCGATCCTGGCGGAGCCGCGTATTCTGATTCTCGACGAGGCAACGTCCAGCCTGGACTCGGAATCCGAACAGATGATCCAGCAGGGGCTTGCTTACCTGATGCAGGGACGCACCACCTTCGTCATTGCTCACCGCCTGTCCACCATCCGCCGCGCCGACCAGATCCTGGTCGTCGAACAGGGCCAGATCGTGGAGCGCGGCACGCACCAGGAACTGTATGCCCTGCGCCGCCGTTACTACGAGCTCTATACCAAGCAGCACGGCCTGGAGAGCAACCTGTTCCTGGCGCCGGGGGAGGGCGACCGTACCGTCGCGATCGAAGCGGGGGACGGCAACCACGGCCGCGAGCCCAGCGCCGCCGATGCGCTGCGTCTGATACGAGGGGAAATTCGCTAGTCACGCAATGAGCGCTGTCGCCGCCACATCCCAATCCACGAGTGCCGTTCGCACCGACCATGTCAGCCGCCATTACCGCATGGGGGAGAGCCTCATTCGCGCCCTGGACGGGGTCTCGCTGGAAATTCCCGCGGGGCAGTTCGTGGCCTTGCTGGGAGCCTCGGGTTCGGGCAAGTCTTCCTTGCTGAACCTCATCGCTGGGCTGGATCGCCCCACGGCAGGCACGGTCAGCGTCGAAGGCCGCAATCTCGCGGAGCTCTCCCGGGAGGAACTGGCGCAACACCGCCTGCGAACCGTGGGTATGGTCTTCCAATCCTTCAACCTGATCCCGAGTATGACGGTGGTCGAGAACGTGGAACTGCCCCTGCGTTTCGCGGAAGTGGACGAGAAGCAGCGCGAGCTCCGCCTCCGGGAAGCCCTGGTCCGGGTGGGACTCAGCACCCGGCAGCGTCACCGGCCCAGCGAACTTTCCGGAGGAGAGCAGCAGCGCGCGGGTCTGGCCCGGGCACTGATCAATCGTCCTCGGCTGCTGCTGGCTGACGAACCCACGGGGAACCTCGACAGCCGTACGGGAACCGAGATTCTGAACCTGATCCTCGAGTGCAACCGGTCGCTGGGGATGACGGTGGTGATGGTGACGCATGAGCGTTCTCTGGCTGAGCGCTATGCGCAACGAATGGTATTTCTGGCCGACGGCAAACTGACGGGCGATGCGCAGGCAACGGTCGCCACTCCCTTGTCCGAAGGGAACGCCTCATGAAGGCGCACGACCTGACCGAACTGGCACTGCGCAATCTGCGCGAATCCGCCCTGCGGAACTCACTGACCACGGTCGGGATCTCCGTCGGCGTGGCGTCTCTGGTGGCGATGCTGGCGCTTGGTATCGGGCTCCAGCAGTTGGCGACACGGCGGCTGGTGCGCTCCGGCCTGTTCGATACGGTGCTGGTCACCTCGCGCCGCGACCTGCGGAATTTTGACCGGGAAGAGAATCATTCCGGCCCGGCTCCCGCGGAGAGTCCCGCGCTGGATGAAGCTGCGCGGCAGCGGATCGAGCGTCTGCCGGATGTGGTCGAGGCCTACCCGGATCTGCGCTTCATCACCGCGTTCTCCTATGCGACGAAACCCCATCTCACGATGGTAGCCGGCGTCCCCGAATCTTACCGCTCCCACGACGCCTTCGAAGGGATGGAGGGCAGCTTCTTTTCCTCCGACGCCGCGCGCGAGGCCATCGTGCAAAAGGCCTTCGCCGCCGAGCTGCTGGGCAAGACCGCGAAGCCGGGAACCGACGAGGTGCCCGTGGCGCAGCTTGCGAAACCGCTTCTGGGGACCGAGATCACCATGCGTTACGCCGAACGCGTGCCCGCATCGGAAGCCACGCCCCCGGAAGTAGAGATGACATCGGGAGAGGCAGACGCAGCCACTTATTCCATCGTGTCGCGCGAGATCAAGCTGAAGATCGTAGGAGTCACGGATCTCGATCCCGACAGCCTGCGAGGCGCCGCCCGGGCCCGCGTCCTGCTGCCTTTGAAGCTGCTGGAGAGCCTGCACGTGGTCCAGGCGGCCACCCTGCGCGACACCACCCAGGCGACCAGCAAAGTGCCCGTTTATGGCACCGTGAGCGTGCGAGTGAAAGACCCGGCTCGAGTGCAGCCGGTGGAGGAATCTATCCGCAAGCTGGGCTTCAACACCTTCTCCATGCTCGACGCTACCCACAGCCTGCGGCGGTTTTTCGCGGTGCTCGATCTGTTTCTCGGCATTTTTGGCAGCCTGGCGCTGGCCGTCGCTTCCATCGGCATCGTGAACACCCTGGTCATGGCCATCCTGGAGAGGCGGCGGGAAATCGGTATCATGAAAGCCATCGGAGCCAGCGACGGCGACGTCAAGAAGCTGTTCTTTGCCGAGGCCGGGGTGATGGGAGCACTGGGCGGGGCTTTGGGCGTTGGCTTGGGATGGGTGCTGGGCCGCGCCATCAACCTCGGTACCAACTTCTACCTGAAGCGGCAGGACCTCGAACCGGAGCAGATCTGGTTCGTGCCCTGGTGGCTGGTGCTCGGCGCTATTGTTTTCGCGGTCGTCGTGAGCCTCTTGTCGGGTCTGTATCCGGCAGCCCGGGCGGCGCGCCTGGATCCGGTGCAGGCGCTGCGCTACGAATAAGGTATCGCGCCTGGGCCGCGGACGCTAAGGTCTCTCCATGTGCGCGGACTGGATTCCCCTCCCGAGAAGCGTGGCCCGATGGGGGCTTTTCCTGGCACTGCTCCCCGGGCTGCCGGCATTTGCCCAGGGACGCATCGACTGCGCCGTGATCGAGAGCGCTATTCTGCGCCGCCCGGTGCGGTATTGTGCCGACCTGCCAGCCCGGAACGATGATTTAAGCCGACGGTCTTACCCCATCCTCTACTTCCTGCATGGTCTGGGTGACGACGAGCAGACGCTTCTCAAAAGCGGCGGATGGACGCTGATCGACGATTTGCGCCAGCAGGGTAAAATCGGCGATTTCCTGGTGGTCGCTCCCCAAGGTCGCCGCAGCTTCTACATCAATTCCGCGGATGGCCGGGAGCGTTACAGTGATTTCTTCCTCCAGGAGTTCATGCCCTACGTCGAAAAGAAGTATGGCGTTCATGGCGGCCGCGCCGGACGGGCCATTACCGGGATCTCCATGGGTGGTTACGGGGCTCTGCGCTTGGCTTTCGCCCACCCGGAGTTGTTTTCTTCGGTCAGTGCGCAGAGTGCAGCGCTGCTGGTGGAATCCCCGGCAGAGCTTAACCAAGCCGTGAGTTCCGGGTCGCCCATCGCCGCCATGCTTGGAGATGTGTTCGGCAATCCCATCGATGTGCCGCATTGGCAGGCGAACAATCCCTATGTGCTGGCCCGGAAGAATCAGGCCGCGCTGCGGAATCTGGCCATCTACTTCAACTGCGGGCAGAGCGATGACTACGGCTTTCAGAAGGGCGCTGCTCTCCTCGACCGCCAACTGGCGGAGGAGGGAATCCGGCATGAGTACCACGCTTATCCCGGCGATCACAGTTTGAGCTACTTCCTCTCCCACCTGGGGGAGACCATGGAATTTCATTCCCGCTGGTTCACCCAGCCCAAGTAGTGGGGGCTGCCGACTGCTTCCAAGAAACGCATCGACCCCATCGAAATTCTGGATTGTACTTCGGTGACCGTTTCCCGCTAAAGAATGAAAGATGCCCCGCTTTTCTCCGGACCATGACGCTTGTGGTGTCGGCTTTGTCGCCCAACTGGGTGGCGGGCCCGACCACGAGATCGTGGAGCGCGCCCTGACCGCTCTCGCGCGGTTGGCGCATCGTGGTGGCCTGGATGCCGACGGGCGCAGCGGAGATGGCGCCGGTCTGCTGGTTCCCCTCCCGCATGGCTTCTTTCAGGAAATTGCCGCGCAGGATGGCATCGAGCTACCCTCCGCCTACGGCCTGGGAATGATGTTCCTGCCACGGGGGGAAGAATCGCTGGCTCAGGCGAGGGTGGAAGCGCTCGCCCCCAGGCAGGGCCTGCGATGTCTGGGATGGCGCCTGGTGCCGGTCGAAGCCAGTCTGGTAGGCCCGCGCGCCCGCGATACCCTTCCCGCCATCTGGCAATGCTTCTTCGCCGCCGGGGAGGAGAAGCACAACCTGGAAGACCGTTTGTTCCGCCTGCGCAAGCAAGTCGAAACCGCTGCCCCGCGGGGAACTTACTTTTGTTCGCTGTCTTCGCGTACGGTTGTCTACAAAGGGCTGCTGACTCCGGATCAGCTCGCCGCCTTCTATCCGGACCTGTCGCATCCGAGGTTTGCCGCGTCGTTCGCGGTGTTTCACCAGCGCTACTCGACCAACACCCAACCCAGCTGGTCGCTGGCTCAGCCCTTTCGTTTGGTGGCGCACAACGGCGAAATCAACACCATCACCTCCAACCGGCGCTGGCTGCGGGCCAAGCAGTCGGCGTGGCGGACGATTCTTGACCTGCCGGAGGAGACAGAGTGGTTGGAAGCGGGGGTGAGCGACTCCGCCAGCTTGGACAACGCCCTGGAACTTTATCTTCGCCGGGGCTACCGCCCCGACGCGGCCATGCTCGCGATGGTGCCTCCCGCCTGGGAGACCAGTGCCCAGATTTCCCCTGAACTGCATCGCTTCCTCAACGCGCACGCGGCGATCGAGGAGCCTTGGGACGGCCCGGCGGCGTTGGTTTTCTCCGACGGAATCCAGGTAGGTGCGAAGCTCGACCGCAACGGCCTGCGACCGATGAGATACACCCTCACCGAGGACGGGTTGTTGATCGTGGGGTCGGAGGTCGGGATCGCCGATCTCCACGGCAAGCACGTGATCGAGCGCCAGCGTCTGGGACCGGGGGAGATGCTGCTGGCCAATCCCGCGAGCGGAGAGTTGGTGCGGCCGGCCGAGATCGGTTTGCGGTTGTGCGAAATTCTCCCGGACCCGGCCGCGGTTTTCGTGGCCCCCACCGAACGGGTTTGCCACTTCCGCAGTCCCGATCCCGCGCGAGTCATGGCGGCGCTGGGCTGGACCGAGGATCAACACAAGCTGCTGTTTCGACCTCTGGTCGAGGAAGGGCAGGAGGCAGTATGGAGCATGGGCGACGATACGCCGCCGGCCTTCCTCTCCCGCCTGCCCCGACCGCTGTGGGATTATTGCAAGCAACGCTTTGCCCAGGTGACCAACCCGCCCATCGACCCGCTGCGCGAAACGCAAGTCATGTCGCTGCGCGTCTACCTGGGCGAGAGAGCCGTGCTCAGCTCGCCACTCGTCGACGCCGGGCAGTTGGAGCGTCTCAGCGAAGAGTTCGTGCTTCATCAGGTCGACCTGGGATTCGCTGCCAGCGAGGGGATTGAGGGCGCTCAGGCCGCGATGGCCCGGCTGCAGCGGGAAGTGGTCGCCGCCAGCCGGTCCCATCCTGCTCTGATTCTGCTGAGCGACAACGGCATGAATGAGAACCGGGCAGCGCTGCCTGCCTTGCTGGCGGTCGCTGCTGCTTGGAAAGCTCTGGTTGAGTCGGAAGGCTGGCAGGTGCCTCTGGTGGTCGAAACCGGACAGGTCATCGACACCCATCACATCGCCCTGCTGGTGGCGGCGGGTGCCAGTGCGGTCTTCCCCTACCTGGCGCTGGAACAGGCTTCCGCCCTGGGACCCAACGGTGGCGCTCGCTACCGGCAGGCGGTCGAGAGAGGGCTGCGCAAGGTGATGGCTCGCATGGGCGTGTCCACCATGGCCAGCTATCGCAACAGCCAGCTGTTCGAGGTGATCGGCCTGGACCGAACCCTCTGTGACGACCTGTTCGGGGACGCGGCCTGCGTGGCCGGAACCAAGAGCCTTTCCCATCTGCTTCAGGATTGCCTCGATCGCCATGCCGTGGCCTATGCCGCCGACGGCGCGAGGCTCGCGGACGCCGGACTTTACCGCTTTCGCCAGCACGGCGAGCGGCACTCCAGTTCGCCCGAACTGGTGCGGCGCCTGCATCGCTACATCAAGTCTCCCAGCGGGGAAAACTTCCGCTCCTATAGCGCGCTTGCCGAGGAGCGGGAACCCGTGGCGATTCGCGACTTGCTGGAGGTGCGCCCAGGGGATCCGCTGGCGATGGACGAGGTTGAGACGGAAGCCTCGCTCCTCAGCCGCTTCAGCACGCAGGCCATGTCCCTGGGCGCGATTTCTCCCGAAACCCATCGCACCCTGGCCATCGCCATGAACCGCCTGGGCGGGCGCAGCAACACCGGCGAGGGCGGCGAAGATCCCCAGATCTACACGCAGCGGGCCGAGGCGAACAACCGGGTCAAGCAAGTGGCCTCAGGGCGTTTTGGCGTCACCACCGAGTACCTGGTGCACGCTGACGAACTGGAAATCAAGATGGCTCAGGGGGCCAAGCCGGGAGAGGGCGGCCAGCTCCCCGCCCGCAAGGTCACGGCCTACATCGCGCGCCTGCGCCACGCGGTGCCCAACATGATGCTGATCTCGCCCCCGCCGCATCACGATATCTACAGCATCGAGGACCTGGCGCAGCTGATCTATGACCTGCGGGCGGTCAATCCCCAGGCGCGCATTGGCGTGAAGCTGGTTTCCAGCGCCGGGGTCGGCATCATCGCCACCGGTGTCGCCAAAGCCGGCGCGGACGTGATCACCATTGCCGGTCACGACGGCGGCACCGGCGCTTCGCCGATCACCTCCATCAAGAACACCGGTCTTCCCTGGGAGATTGGGCTGCGGGACGCGCACTGCTCGCTGGTGCGCAGCGGCCTGCGCGGTCGCGTCCGGCTGCGGGCCGACGGCGGCTTCAAATTTGCCCGTGACGTGGTCGTGGCCGCGCTCCTGGGCGCGGAAGAGTTCGGATTCGGAACCGCCGCCCTGCTCGCCATCGGCTGCGTCATGGCTCGGCAGTGCCACCTCAACACCTGCCCGGTGGGTATTGCTACGCAAGACGAGAAACTGCGCGCGCGCTTCACCGGGAATCCGGAGATGGTCGAGACTTACTTCCGAGCTCTGGCGGCGGAGGTGCGCGCGCTGCTGGCGGCCATGGGCGCGACCTCGATCGACCAGATCCTCGGCGCCGTGGATCGCTTACAGCCGCGGAAGGCACGGGATGCCGACGTGCTTGCCGGATTACTGGTTGTGCCCGACGGCCCGGCCGAGCCCGCCTGTCCGCGCGAAGCTTCCCGAGGTCTCGACCGGGAACTGGCAGCTGCCGCCGCCGACCTGGACACGCTCGCAACCCGCCCCCGCCGCTTCCGCATCACCAATGCCGATCTCGCCATTGGCGCTCATCTCAGCGGGGAGATCTTGCGCCGCCACCGAGCCGGGATGACGGGTGTCGTGGCCTGCGAGTTTGCGGGCAGCGCCGGCCAGAGTTTTGGCGCATTTCTGATCCCCGGTGTGAAGTTTCACCTCTTCGGCGAGGCCAACGACTACGTCGGGAAGGGACTGAGCGGGGGATCGATCACGGTGGCGGCGGGCGAAGAAGCCTCGCGCCGCGGCGATGTTCTCGTGGGCAACACCGTGCTGTACGGAGCCACTTCGGGCGAACTGTACGTCGCAGGACGGGCGGGAGAGCGCTTTGCCGTGCGCAACAGCGGAGCGCTGGCGGTGGTGGAAGGCGTTGGCCAGCACGCCTGCGAGTACATGACGGCGGGAGTGGTGGTGATTCTCGGGCCTGCGGGCACCAACCTGGGCGCGGGCATGACCGGCGGGGCAGCCTATGTGTTGCGGGAATCGCTGGCGGGCCACGGCTACAACTCCAACTCGGTGCAACTGGTTCCCCTGGAGGTGCGCGAAGAACTCTGGCTGCGCCGCGTCTTGCGCCGGCACCTCCGCTTGACCGGCAGTCCCCAGGCATTCAACTTGCTTGGCGCCGAAGGGCCCCTGCCCCTGCTGCGCGTCCAGCCAACGCGTCCGCCGTGCTCCATCGAGGAGACCTGGACGGCAACCCTGGCGCAGATCAAACGACACGAGGTCACGGCTCCGGAGTTCTGGCAGGTTGCTCCTTCCGATGAGCCGGTGGTCCGGTGACGGGCCCGATCGGGTTGTGGTTTGTCGGCGCGGTCTTCTGCAGTTCTCGGCGTCTTCGGTATAATCGCCCACAATCCAATGGATTTCGATCAACTGACTACTTTTCTTGAAGTTGCCAAGCTGGGGAGTTTCTCGCGTGCCGGCCAGAAGGTGTTCCGCTCACAATCGGCGGTGAGCGCGCAGATTCGTCAGTTGGAGCAGGATTATGGCGACCGCTTGCTGGACCGCTCAGGCAAGGATGTTACGCTCACCCCGGCAGGAAGGGTGCTGTTCGCCTATGCGGAACGTCTCCTGCAAATGCGCGACGAATCTTTGCTGGCCGTGGCCGATCACGGCAGCAACCCGCGCGGCACAATCGTGGTCGGGGCCAACGAGGCCACCTGCCTGTACGTTCTTCCCGACGTCTTCGCCAAGTATTGCAGCCTCTATCCCGCGGTGCAGATCAGCATCTATCGCAACTTCACCTACAAGATTGTGGAAAAGCTGGAGAACGGAACGATTGACGTCGGTATCGTGACCCTGCCCATCAAGTCGGCAAGCATTAAAACCCACGCGATTTTTCGCGACCAGCTGATGTGGATGGTGAATCCCCAGAGCCCGGTGGCCAAGCTGGAAACCGTCTCCCTGGGGGAGATCGCCAAGCATCCCATCCTGCTGCCCAAGACCGGTTACACCCGACGCTTGATGGACAAGCTGCTGCGGCCCTACAAAGCTCAGCTCCAGGTTCCGATGGAGCTTCCCAGTGTGGGCATGATCAAGAGTTTTGTCGCCGCCGGGTTGGGCGTGTCCCTGATCAGCGCCAGCTTCGCCCGCGACCAGGTCCTGGCCGGCCGCGTCAAGCTGATCGCTCCCACGGAGAAAGAACTGTGGCGGGAGTTGGCCCTCGCCTACCGCCGGGATCGCACCTTGACCCGCGCCACCAGTTCCTTTATCGCCACCGTCCGGCAGCTGGCCGCCGCCTCCAAGTAGGCGGCATTGCATTTTTCGATGCGGATCATCGCAATTTCGCGTTTCTATCTTGGCGCGGGGCGAGCTTAGTGTTATCCGGTGGCCTCAGGCCGGCGGGGTTTGCCGGGTTTGGTTGCCAGGAATTTCCTGAGGAGAGGAAGCATGACGGAGTTGGAGCGGAGCCTGAACCAGGTTCTTGACGAACATCGGCACGAGAGCGGCCTTCATATTATTGGCGGCCAGAAGCGACTGGTTGACCGTCTGGTGGAATTTTTCGAGCATGGGCTGAAAAACCGACCGCGCCATGCCAACCGGCGCGAACTGGACAACTAACATTACGGGGAATCGAATGACTTCCCGCCATGCCATGCGAATTACGGTGACAACCGGGACACGAAAGTGTCTTCTGCGGGAGGTCGCTACTAGGTAAATAAGAAAAGTTCCCGAAGGTAGCCCAGACCCACCCGCCGAAAGCCAATGGCGGGTGGGTTTTTTATGGCGTGATTTCAGCCCAACCCCAGGAGAGAAAGCATGAACCAAGCCGATGGCGAGCGAGCAAGCGGGGAGGTTTCCGTTGACACCGTGGTCATGAAATTCGGAGGGACCTCGCTTGAGGATCCGGCCGCGGTCCGCCGGGCCATCCAGCTGGTCGAGGGTTCCCCAAATCGTCCTGTGGTGGTGGCCAGCGCCCTGGCGCGGGTGACCGACCAACTGCTGGAGGCAGCCACGGTCGCTGCGCAAGGCCGGTTGCCCTTGGCTGTGGAATCCGTACAACAACTCGAGCAACGCCATCTCGCGGTGGCCCGTGAGCTGGTCGACAACCCGACGTACACGTCGCTCGAGCGTGCGCTGGGGCGAGACTTCGCACTTCTCGGGGAACTGGCCCGCACGCTTGCCTCGTCGGGAGAGCTCAGCGCGCGCCTGCAGGATCATTTCCTGGGAGTGGGCGAGAGTCTCGCCAGCAAGATTGTCCAGGCTGCCCTTTCCGCCGCCGGGCGAGACGCTGCCTGGGTCGACGCCTGGGCCTCGATCGTGACCGACGCCGCTCACACCCAGGCAACGCCGCTGTGGGAAGAGACCAACCAAAGGCTTCGCTCTCGAATACTCCCGCTGCTGGACGCAGGCAAGATCCCGGTGATGGGCGGATTCATCGGGGCAACCCGCGACGGTGTCCCCACCACGCTCGGCCGGGGCGGGTCGGATTTCAGCGCGGCGATCCTGGGCGCAGCGCTTAACGCCCGGCGCATCGAAATCTGGACCGATGTCGACGGAATCCTGACCGCCGATCCCAAGCTTTGCCCGGATGCCCGCCGGGTTCCGCGGCTGAGCTTCGAGGAGGCGGCCGATCTGGCGTACTTCGGGGCCAAGGTTCTGCATCCTTCGACCATCGTGCCCGCCATGCGCCAGAACATTCCGGTAGTGGTGCGGAATTCACGCAATCCCCAGGGTCCGGGAACCGAGATCGCGGCTCAACCCAACGAACCGTGGGTGGTCAAGGCTGTGACCGCAAAGCCAGGCGTGGCGGTGGTGGACGTGGAAGCGGTCCGCTGGCTGGCTCCCGAACTGTTGCGCGAGGTCTTCGAGGTGCTGGAACATCACCGCTATCGCCCGGATTTGCTGTCGGCGTCGAGAGGCAGCCTCACGCTGCTGGTGGAGTCGACCGAATCGTTGCCTGCGGTGGCGGAGCAGCTCCACGGTCTGGCCAACGTTCGTTGGCAGAATCACCGCGCCCTGGTCAGCCTGGTGGGAGAGAAGGTTCGCCGGCAACCCGAAATCGCCAGCCAGGTCTTCGGAGCTCTAGCCGACGTCGACCTGCGTATGATCTGCCAGGGAGCCTCAGAGCGGTGCATCAGCTTTCTGGTGGAGGAAGCGCGAGCCGAAGAGGTGGTCCGCCGCTTGCACCGCCTGTTTTTCCAGTCGCGTTTTGAACGCTACTCGAGCGGTAGCGTTGCCCAGACTCTGTGTTCAGCAGGCAGTTCCTGGCAGTGAAGTGGAGAAAACGAACCTTTCCGGGCACGAAAGCTTCCCCGGTCACGGTTCACAGAGTGACCCGGGACTTTTGGCCGGGACAGGTGTGGTGTGCGCCCTACTGTACCTGGTTCAAGCCCTGGTAGACCAACATCCCGGCGATCACGAGGAACATGATGCCTGAGGCAGCCCCCAGTACCTTGACAAACGGAGTGATCTTGTTGACCTTGGAAATCAGCTCCGCCTGTTCTTGCTCTAGGTGCGACTTCGTGTCGTCGAGGAACAGCTGATCATCTTCCTGCATGGTGAGCGTGCTGCGGTAGATGAGCAGGATAATCAGAACCCCGGTGAGAACACCCCACACAATCAGCAGCCAGACGAAAGGAGACATAAACCCACCTCGGCACTCACTGTCGAGCCGGTCCCGTTCACCTGCCCGGCGCGGGCCTAGCGCCTCCCGCATCAGATGGGGAAAGGCCCTGCCGGAGATTATAGCTCCGTTTGCCAAATGGCAAGCGGATTCGGTGCGACCGGTGCGTCCTCGGGGGTTCTGCCGGCATCCAAACCGTGGGGAATGGTTTGCCTTTAAGATGGCCGCCAGAAAGCCTGTTATAATAGCTGAGCCTCCAGGCTCAAGGAGATACGAATGGCAACTACGACTACACCCAGCACGCCGGAAGTGAAGAAGGCGCCTGTCACGCTAACTGCCAATGCCGTCGCCAAGGTGAAGGAGATCATGGCGCAGCAGAACCCTGTGCCCACTGGTTTGCGCATCGGCGTGGTCGGGGGCGGATGCTCGGGTTTCTCCTACTCCATGCAGTTCGAAAACGCTTCCGGGCTGATGGATAAGGTCTTTGATATGGATGGGTTGAAGGTCTTCGTGGATGCCACTTCGGTTATGTATCTCAACGGCTGCACCGTGGATTATGTCGAGACGCTTGAAGGCGCCGGTTTCAAGTTCGACAACCCCAATGTGAAGAGCACTTGCGGTTGCGGCTCCTCCTTCAGCGTCTAGCTGGGTTGGACGTCACCGGAACAGAGAAGGCGGGCGGATCAGGCCTTGTGTCTGCCTTCGAACTTCACTCAATGCGGCTTCATTCCTCCGGCCGGCGGCATGCCCGGTGTGGGCTGCATGCCAGGTGCGGAGGTTCCTGGTGTCAGTTGCCCGGGTCCAGCGCCAGCCTGGCCGAAACCCGAACCGTACTGACCGGGTAGCCCCGACTGCCCGGGAAGGCCAGCCACCGCCATCGCGGGCTGCCATGGTCCTGTGATCGTTCCTCCACGGTCACTCGCCGGATCGTAGGCAAAAAACCAGTCCTTATAGTGGTCCTTCTTGTTGTACACCCGGATCGACTCCTTCGTGCTGGTGCTCACAACCCCGACGATCGGTGCGCCGCCCATAGCCGCTCCGGCGGGTTGGCCCGACGCAGTCACAAAAGGAGAACTGCTGCGGCTGATACCACCCGAATTGGTGTCCGTTCCGCTGCTCGCAGTGGTGCCGGCCGTTGGCCCGCTAGTGCTGGCGGCGGTTGTGCCAGTCGTTGTGCCGGTCGTTGTGGCCGTGGTTGCGGCGGTTGGGGAGGCATTGGCCAAGGGCGCAGAGGAAGCACCAAAGGGAGCGTTCATCGCACCTATGGGAGTGCCGACGGTCTGGGCTCCCTGGATGCCGGTCCCCGGGAACAGCATTTGCACGTCCGTGAGGTGGAGAAGTTTGAAATCCTTGCCGGTGATGGGATCCTTGTAGTGCTTGCGCAGGAAGCGGATGTGGTTGACCCCGTCCAGTTGCTCAAGCGTGAGGGGATAGCCCCCGACTTTACGGTAGTAGCGCCGCACCGCCCGCGTGTACTGCACGCCCCGGTGCACCATCTCCTCTTCCCGGTCGCGCTTGAGCTGGAACATCATATCGGGCAGCACCGCCGCGGCCGCGATCACCATCAAACTGAGGAACAGCAGCAGGGTCAGCAGAACGTAGCCCTGCTCGCTCCGTCGTGCCCGCGCCGGTGCGCCTCCCCATTTCACGCTCATCATGAACTCCCGGGGGTGAGAGGCAGGGTTTGCCGGTTGTTGTACAGCACGTCTTCCACTTCGACCGAGGTGGCAGTGATGTGCAGAATCTTGTAGCGGCGGTTGACGATATCCCCTTCTTGGGCGATAAACACATCGTCTCCCTGCGCCAGAAACACCTTTTTGGGTTCGCCCGGCTTGCTGGCAAAGCCGAAGAACTTCAGCGTGATCGGCGGCGGCGGTGGCGGCGGTGGTGGCTGCGGAGGTCCGGGATCGGGAGGCTTGTCGGTATTCGGTCTTGCCACCGGCGCTGGCGGCTCGTCCGGCTGCGCTACGAAGATATTCCTTCCCGTACCGGAGTACTTGGTTTGCTCGGCGGAAGCCAGCAAGCCCAGCTGCAGGGTCGGATCCAGTCGCTCCTCGGTATTTTTCGCCTTGCCTTTCTGTTTGGCTACCGGGTGTGCCGCAGCCGTCGCTGCCTGGGTCGATGCCGGCGAGGAGCCCCAGGAGTTAAAGACCTGGTAGAGCACCACAACCAGGGTCAGTACTCCCAGGCCGGCTGCCACCATCGTTTTGGTCCGGTTCTCGGCTCCGATCTGCACTTCAACTCCCCGTTCTCAGAAAGGTTTCCATTTTCAACTGCAGGTGTACAGGACCATTTTGTTCCTGCAAATTGATGCTGTCGACGAGAAAGAACGTCTGCGAGCGTTCCAGGCCATTGATGAAGCGCGCCAGCTGGGGATAACTGCCCTCGACGTCAGCTTCGATCGAGACCGGTAACAGTCCGACCGGGACCAGGCTTCCCGACTCGTACTTGACTCGTGCCAGCTTCACCCCGTTCTCGCTCGCCACTTTCCCCATGGCTTCGGCAACGTCCGATTCTCGGGCCGGCAGCCGCTCCCGGTAGAAGTCGTTGATCTGCTGCGCGGCAATGGGGATCTTCTTGTCCAAGCCGCGCAGCGGCTGCACTTCACGCGTGCGGGTCTGCAATGTCTGCCACAAGCCGTTCATCTCCTGCTGCCGCATGGCGGACGATCCCACGAGCGGCGACAGCAGCACGGCCAACGCGATGGCATCCGCGGCCGCCATCGAACCCACCGCGATCTTCAATTTGCGCCGGATTGGGTTCAGGTCAGGCATCAGCGTGAACTCCGCGGAGCCGCTTCGGAAGTGTAAAGGGCCCGGATGTCAAAGCGCACCGTGTCCGGGGACTGCGTGGTGTGTGCGACCAGACTGTCCTGCAGGATCTCGGTACCCTTGAAATGCTGCGAATCTTCCATGCGCCGCACCAGCTGCAGCGCCTCGTTGCGCGAGTCGCCGCCCACGACCATCTTGATCGCCAGCTGGTTGTCTTCGAGCATCTGCGGCTGAATCGAGACCAGGTGCAGGTGCCGGGGCATGACCTGTTCCAGCTCTTCGAAAGCGCGCGTCCAGGAAAACGCCTTGCGCGTGATGAGTTCGTTCAGAAACTGCGACCGGTCGCGAATGCTCCGGTTCTCCGGGCGGTTGAGCAACGCCTGGGCGTTGTCGTGCTCCCGGTTGCATGCCGCGATCTGCTTCTCCAGGTGGTGCATCTGCTGGCGGTCCATGCGGGCGTCACGCCAGTTGGAGAACGTCCACGCCAGCAGAAGCAGGGTAACGATTCCCAGCAGTCCGACGCCTGGCGCCCAGCGCAACCAGAACCGCTGGGTGTCCTCGTAGGGGCGGCTCGCGAGATTGATTTCCACCCGCATGGTTTTACGAGAGCAACGCTCCTACCACCCCGGCCATTCTCCAGCGCGGGATCAAACCCCGGGCGCTCGTGCCCAGCTGCGTGGAGGCGACCAGTTCCTTCACGTCTGCCCCGGTTTGGGCGCGCAGCGCCGGGGCCGCGCCGCCCGATTCCGGCAATCCCGCCACGTAGATGCGCTCGATGTTGGTACGGTACGTGTCTTGAAAGAATACCACCGAGGGGTAAACTTCTTCCGCCAGTTGCTCGCCGTTGATCACCACTCCGCGCACGTTCTCCAGAGTGCGGAACAGCAGCAGCTGCCCGTCGTCCAGGATCGCGATGCTGGTGGTGCGCGAGTCCACTTTGATGACCAGGGTCGGACGGTCGGCGGCAGCGGCACCCAGTGCCGCCAGCATCGAAGGCATCACAATGCCGGGGCTGAAGCCCGCGCCCACGATCGCCGCCTCATACTCCTCCACTACTTTGGCCAGGGCCACGGCAGCCACCACCCGCAGGCCATTCGGGGAGGGCTGCGCCTGGTAGGCGACCTTGGACTTGTCCACGTCGAAGGGAAGAGACTTCTTCAGGCGGAAACGCACGACGCCTTCGGCTTCCTCCCGGCTCGGCGGCAGAGCGTCGAAGTCGAGCAGGACCACGCGCACCGCCGCGTCGGGCAGCACCGCGATCACGTCGCGCGACCGTCCGGCCAGGGGGCCGACCGTTTCCCGGATCGCCTGGCGCACCGCCTCCGGCTGCAACAGGTTGCTCTCCACCAGGTCCGGCACCACGCTGCCCGGAGCAAGTTCACTCACCGAGCAGAGTTCCACCATGTCCCCGTTCTCTCCCAGGCGGCCGGCCAGCACCCGATCCGCGGAAATCTCGCAGGCCACCCGGGGACGTCCTCTCGATTTGGGAAGTAGGCGCATTTCGCGAGGCGGGAATCCTCTACCGCATCGTCTCGATGAAAGTGACTTTGTTGATCTCTTTCAGCGTACTGAGACCCTGCCGCACCCGGTCCAACGCCGATTCGCGCAAGAAGCGCATGCCTTCTTCGCGGGCCGCGCGGCGGATTTCCGAGGTTGGCCGCTTGGCCAGGATCATCTCCCGGATCCGGTCGCTCAGGTCCAGCAGTTCGTGAATGGCCGTGCGCCCGCGGTAGCCGGTGCCGGCGCACTCGATGCAGCCCTGGCCTTCGTAGAGCGGCACCTGCGACCACTGCTGCGGGTCCAGTCCGCTGGCTTCCAGCACCTCCGGCGGGTAATGCACCACCGTCCGGCAGGAATCGCAGATGAGGCGCACCAGGCGCTGCGCCAGAATGCAGTTCAGCGCGGAGACGAAATTGTAGGGCTCGACGCCCATGTTCAGGAATCGTCCCAGCACGTCCACCACGTTGTTGGCGTGCACCGTGGTGAATACCAGGTGGCCGGTCAAGGCGGAGTTGATCGCGATCTGCGCCGTCTCCGTGTCGCGGATTTCGCCCACCATGATCTTGTCCGGATCGTGGCGCAGAATCGATCGCAGCCCGCGCGCGAAGGTGAGCCCCTTCTTCTCGTTGACCGGGATCTGGGTGATGCCCCGCAACTGGTACTCGACCGGGTCTTCGATGGTGATGATCTTGTCCTCGTCGGTCTTGATCTCGTTCACCGCCGCATACAGCGTGGTGGTCTTGCCGCTGCCGGTGGGCCCGGTGACCAGCACCATCCCGTAGGGTTCCTTGATGTAGCGGCGGAACTTGCGCAGGTCTTCCGGATCAAAGCCCACAACGTCGAGCGTGAGCGTGCGGAACTTCTCGCTCATCGACTCCTTGTCCAGCACGCGAAGCACGGCGTCTTCGCCGTGAATCGAGGGCATGATGGACACGCGGAAATCGATGGCCCGGCCGTTGAACTTGACCCGGAAGCGCCCGTCCTGCGGAACCCGGCGCTCGGAGATGTCCAGCTCGCTCATGACCTTGATGCGGGAGATGATGGTGGAGTGGTGTTCCCGGGCGATCGGCGGCATGGCATGGGAAAGTACACCGTCGATGCGGAACTTGATGGCCACCGCGTCGTCGCGTGTCTCGATGTGAATATCGCTCGCCCGCCGCTGCAGGGCGGTGAAAATCGTGGTGTCCACCAGGCGGATGATGGGGCTGATGTCGCCCGTCGTCTGGGTGAGCTTGTCGATGGAAATGGTTTCTTCGCCGGTAGCCTCGTCCTCCCGGATCACATCCAGCATGAAGCCTTCGCTGGCCTCTTCCAGCACCCGCTGCGACTGTTCGGTTTTCTTGAGGATGTCGCTGATCTGCTGCAGGGTGGAAACCTTGGTCACGATGCGCTTGCCCAGCAGCAGGCTGATTTCGTCGATCATCATTAGCTGGCTGGGGTCGGCGATGGCGATGGCCAGCTTCCCGTCCCGGGTTTCTTCCAGGGGCACGAAGTTGTACCGGAACATCAGGTCCACCGGTACTTTCTTGAACAGCTCGTGGTGCAGTTGGAAATCGCTCAGGTTGACGAACTCGCAGCGGTAGCGCCGGGCCACGTCCTGCGCCCGTTCCAGTTCATTCGCCGGCTTGTCGGGGCCCAGGTTCGCGCCGTTGACGCCGTTTACGAACAGTGGTTTCTTTTCCGCCATTGCCAAGTTCCTGTCCACCCTTCCGCAAGGCCCTGCTTCTGCGTTCCGCCCCGGCTAGTGGATCTCCGCGCCCAGGGTGAAGATCGGCAGATAGAGCGAGATCAACACCCCACCCACAAACACGGCCATCACCATCAGGATGACGGGCTCGATCAGCGCCAGAGCCGCCCCCAGCGCCGTCTGCACGTCTTCCTCGTAAAACTCCGCCACCGAGTTCAACATCGCCGGCAGGGCCCCGGTCGACTCGCCCACTTCCACCATCTCCAACGCCAGGTCGGGAAAAATCTTCTGCTCCTCCAGGCTGCGGGAGAGGCCTTGGCCCTCGCGCACGCGGTAGCTCGCCCGGGACACGCCGTTGAGGATCGACCGGCTGCTCATCGACGCCCCGGCCGTCTCCATCGCCGGCACCAGCGGCAACCCTCCCTGCAGCAGGGTGGAGAGGATGCGCGCAAAACTCGCCACCTGATATTTCAGCCGGATGCCTCCGATCAGGGGCAGCCGCAGCAAAGCCCGGTCAATTTTCTGGGCCCCGCTTTCCGTGCCCTTCCAGCGCCATAAAAGCACACCGACCGCCACCAGCCCGGCCACCACGAACACCAGATATTTCTGCGCCGCCAGACCCACCGACAGCATGAGCACGGTGATGGCCGGCAGCTTGGCGTTCAGGTTCTCGAAGAGCAGGGCAAACTGGGGCACCACATAGGTCACCAGGAACACCAGCATGATGAGCACAACCGAAATCAGCAGCGCCGGATAGACCAGCGAGACCGCCAGTTTCTTGCGGAAGGACATGGCCAGGCGCTGGAAGGCAATGTAACGGGTCATCACCTCGTCAATGTTGCCGCTCTTCTCCCCGGCCATCAGGGTGGTGGTGTAGATCTTCGGGAAGGCCCCTTGCGCGGCAAAGGCGTCCGACAACAATTCGCCGGCCTTGACTCGGTCGCGCACGTTCTCGAGCAACGAGCGCAGATAGCCATCCCGCTGACGCTTGATCAGCAACTCCAGGGCAGTCAGGATCGGCAGGCCGGCCCGGATCAGGGTGAGGAATTGCTGGTTAAAAACCAGAAACGTGCTCTGCTTCAGACGCCCCAGTTTCTGAAAGCCGGACTTGCGGCTGAATAGCGTCCGCGGCTTGACCCAGTACACCAGGTAGCCCTGCTGCGCAATCCGGTCGCGCACCTCCGCCTCCGAGTAGCCATGTTCGACCTGCTCGCTCAGGCGACCCCGCTCATCCGCCATTTTTACCAGGAATTCAGCCATCGGTTACCCGGTTACCTTAGTCCCAGTCTAACATTCATAGCTGCGCTTCGACGCCCATCCCCACGCTCAGAAGGGCGTGTCGGATGGTGTTCCCCCGGGCCGTGGTGTTCTTACCCTTCGAAAACATAAGTTATTCAAATACAGTAAGTTACATGAAAAACCGTCAGAGCCTGTTCATGGCCCGGGATCCTCGATGGTCTCCACCCCAGCCGGTGGGCTGAAGTGGAACCGTCCCTCAGCAACTTCCACGTTTTCCCGCTGCTGGCTGAAGCGATATTCCGTGCGAGATCCGTCCGCTTCTTCAATGTCGAGGCGCACAATCTGGTGCTGCGGCGTGATTTCAAGCAGCACCTGGCTGATGCGATCTCCCAGTTTCCGCGGCACACCACGCAGCACCACGTCTCCCGGCAACCGGGGGGGGACGTCCGGCGCAAAGGACAAGGCTTGCAATTCTTTTTCCAAGCGGGTTTTCCCCAGCAAAAGTCCCAGCGGGGAGCGCAAGTCCTCCAGTTTGCGCACGGGTGTTTTGCGGGCCTGGCGCTCGCCAGGGAGATAGAACCAGGCATCCTTCCCGTCGGTGACAAACAACTTCTCTCTGGGAGAACGATATTCCCAGCGCATCTTGCCGGGTTTTTTGAGCCACAAGGTACCGGATTCGGTCCGGTCCATCCCCGCACCCTGGTAGCTCTCGGTGAAGTCCGCCTCCAGGCTCCGCAGCCGGTTGTAGTGCTCGTCGACCGCCCGAGCCACCTGGGTGATGTCGGCCGGAGCCGTGGCCGCTGCGGCCGAAAGGGCCAGCCCAAACAAGATCCATTTCAGTCTGGTGGAAGGTTGTTTCACGGTTAAGATCGGGGAGGTCATCCTCTGGCGCCCGGCTGCCGAGACGGTGGGGAACTGGCGCCGTGGGAGGGGAATCAACCGTCCTAAAGCTCTATTTTAAGCTTTTTCGATTCCGCTTGCATCTGCGTGCAGCGGAACACATGCTCAGGAGCAGGTTGTGATCTAGCACCTAATTTCGTCGATCCCTTCCGTGCGGGATAAACTCCAGCCTGCCAGGAATCCATGGGAGGTCATCCTCTGGCGCCCGGCTGCCACGTGGGAGGGATCAACCGTGCTCAACTCTCATCATGGGCTTTTTCGATCAGCATCTTCGGGACCGACCTTTGCCCTCTCGCCATCCGCGGCAAATACAGAGTACTGGTGCGTCCCCCGGATCTTTTTGAGTTGCTGGCTAGCGTGCAACACATGCTCCAGCAAAGGGTTGTGATAGAGCACGTAAACCGTTCGCGGCTGGCTGCGCAGGGATACGTCCAGCCGTGCGATGAGTTTCCTCAGCCCGGCATCGGTGAAGGGATTGAACAGGTAGAGCAGGGTCGGCTCGGCAGGAAACTCAAATTCCCGTGCATCGCCCGAGCGCGCTTCGATGACGAAGCACTTCTGCGCCGGGCTTCGGTATGTCTGAATATTATGTTGCGCGATGCGATCGAGTTCGGGAAGAAGCTCAACCCCGAGGATACGCCGGAAGGGATAATCCGAGGCCATCAGCAGGCTCCGGCCCTTGCCCGATCCCAGATCGATGAAGGTCAATGCCGCGAGGTTCACGGTCAGGCTCTCGATCATCGCATGGAACAGGGCGGGCTCAGTGGGCTGGTAGGGGGAATGAAATACACCCAGCAGCCGGTCGCGCCAGCCCACGGTGGCGCTGGTGGTATTCACCGAGAAATCCCAGTCGTACTCCACATCACCGTAACGCCGGCGGCGACCCTCGGGCGTGGATTCGCGCAGGAAGACCCACAATTCCGAGAGCAGCACCCGCAGTGCCGGAAGCGGCCGACGGCGGTGATCCGCCCACCATTCTCGCAGTGCGCCCGTAAGGGTAGCTGCCGATACGCTTCCCGCGCCGGACCCGGCCGAAGCGCGGCCGGCTTCGGTGCTGCCCTTCCGCTGCGGGCTTCCCACGCAGGCCACTAAGGCTGGCTTTCGAGATGCTTCGGTGGTGGCGGCTGATACCCGGGCGGGGTGCCCTTCTCGATGAATGGAATGTCGTCCGGAGCCTCAACCTCCACCCGTCCCTCGACCGCCAGCCGGTACGGCCGGCCCGTGGGATCGCGGGGCAGCGCGCGCAGCATCCCTGCCGTCACCAGGTCCGCCATAGCCGAAGGCCAATGCCCGGTTTGTTCCCGATACAGCCCGACCATTTGCTCCAGGATCGTGACATCCTGATCCACCTGGAGGGCGCGCAGGTGGGCCACGGCATTGGCGCGGATCTGTTTATCCTGGGTGGTCTGATAGGTCGTGGTCCACAAAGCGCGAGCCATCTGGATGTCCCCGGCATGCTGTGCCATCTCTGCCGCCAGTATTTTCAGGAAAGGGTGCGCGTGCGGCACTTTCGATCCCCGATCGAACGCATCCGCAGCCTTGGCGTAATCTTTCAGCTCCAGGTAGTAAACAAAGCCCAGTTCATAGTACAGGTGCCAGTCATCGGGGTTGTTCTGGATTCCGAACTCCACCAACTGGATCGCCTTGTCCGGCACGCCCGCTCCGTTGGGAGGACTCGGTGCCAGGAAGTTCGCGCCAAACTGGTAGGCCACCAGCAGATGCGGGTCGAGCCCGGTGGTGATCTCCAGCAGCGGTGCCAGCAGGTTGTAGTGGCTCGCCCGCACGATGAGCCGGTTTCCGAAGTACTGCACCGCGCGCGTCCAGTAGATATCGGCCAGCAGCCCCTCATAGCCCAGGCTCATCCGCTTCAACAGCTTCGGCGACGAGATGTAGAGCACCTCCTCCAGCGTAGCTCCACTGCGCACCTGGTCCAGACGGCGCACCACGGCGATCGACCCGGCCATCGAGAGCAGCAGCAACAGACCGGCCGTCACCGTGACTCGCCGTGACCCGCTCATTTCAGGTTGCGGCGCTCAAAGATCAGCACCGCCCCGCATAGCGCCACGCCCGCGTAGAGCAGCGCGTAGGCCGTGTTGTAGACGATCAGCTGCGACGCGACCGGTTGCTCGTGCGCCACCGAGCTGATCACGTTCAAGGGGGAGAGGTTGGGCACCAGGTAGGCTGCAGCCGTGGCTAGCAAGCCCGTCAGCCCGTGTGCCATCGCGGCAAAGCCGCGCAGATCGTCGCCGAAGCTTCCAATCACGAACAGCGAAAAGGCGAACACGGCCGAGAGCAGGGGAGAGGAAAAGCAGGAAAACAGCAGCGTCAGCGAGCAGATGATCAGAAACTGCAGGATGATGAAATAGACGGCCACCAGGATCCAGCCGTCCGGCTTGTGATAGGCGTGCGCCACGTAAAGCAGAGCGGCCAACACGCCGATGGCCATGAAGAACGCGTTGACCACCAGCGTCCCCGCCAGCCCGAAAAATTTCCCGACGATGAACTCCCAGCGCCGCACCGGCCGCGACAGCACGGTATAGAGCGTCCGCTTCTCGATTTCTTTCGAGACCAGCCCGATGCCGATGAAGATGGCAATCACCACCCCGAACAGCGACACCGTCGTCAAGCCCAGGTTCACCACCACCAGGCGTTCGATGTCGATGGAAATTTGCCCCACCAGGATGGCCGCTCCCGACAGCAGCAGGGCAAATGCGATCAGGTTGTACAGCACGCGGTCGCGCACCGCCTCGCGGAAGGTGTTGGCGGCGATGGCTACGATGCGCGCGCTCATGGGGCTCCTCCCGCCGTCTCCGACTTTTTCAGTTTCTCCACGAAGTACTGTTCCAGGGTCTTGCGCACGGGCGTCACCGAAAGCAGCTGCAACCGTTCGCGGCGCAGCGCGTCGATGGCCGCGTCCTGGCTCGCTTCCGCCAGCACCGCGCGCACCGTATCGCCCGTAACATGGCACTCGGCTCCCAGGGCCTTCAGGGAAGCGGGCACCATCGTGCCTTGCCAGATGATTTCCACCTTTCCGGCAACACCCGAAGTCAATTCCTCCACGGCGCCCACGCCGCGCAACTCGCCCAGGTGGATCACGGCCACGCGGTCACACAGCGCCTCCGCGTCGGAGAGAATGTGGGTCGAGAAAAATACCGTCTTGCCTTCGCTCTTCAGTTGCTCCATGAGGTCGCGCACTTCGCGCCTGCCCATCGGGTCCAGACCGGACATGGGCTCGTCGAGGAAAACTACTTTCGGTTCATGCAGGATGGCCTGGGCGATACCCACTCGTTGCAGCATTCCCTTGGAAAACTTCCGCAGCTGCATTCCGCTCACATCCGGCAACCCAACTCGCGCCAGCACCGCCTCAATGCGAGACTTGAGTTGCTTGGCGGGCACTCCGGAGAGCCGACCGTAGTAGTCCAGCAGTTCGCGCGCCGTCAGGTAGTCGTAGAAATAAGGCTGCTCCGGCAGAAATCCGATCTGCGATTTCACCGTCGGATCCGTCCATTCTTTCCCCAGAATCCGCGCCGACCCCGCCGTCGGAAAAATCAGCCCCATCAGCAGCTTCAGTGTGGTCGTTTTGCCCGCACCGTTAGGCCCGAGAAAGCCCAGGATCTCCCCATCCTCGACCGCGAGGTGCAAGGGACACAAGGCCCGCCTGGGCCGTTTGCGCCAGAAGCCAACTGAGTAAGTTTTCTCCAGACCTAGAATGTCAATCGCAGGCATGGCCGAGGATCTTTGACGCCCTACTCCATGGGTCATTATATGCAGGTTTTTTGGAACCGGTGTGCACCCCATGGTTACGCAAGTCACGTCAGGGAAGCCAATCCGCCGCGTGGCCACTGCCGCCCCGTCGTCGATTCACCAGAGCAGCTGGTTCTGCCCAGCGAGTGTCGCGAACCCCCGTAGAGCGAAGCCCGGCCATCACGCCTGCTGGCGCTTCCCGCGAACCTGTATCGTGTATGGAGCGAGAACTAGGGGGCGATCGGATACGCGTAACAGGCGGCCAGAGTATTCACCGGCGGCCCAATTACGCCGGTTTGGATCCGCAGCACCTGTTCAGAAGTCGAGCAGAAATTCCTATTGCCAGTGGATCCAGGCGTGATCGGGACCCCACCGGTCACATAATTGCTGTTGATGGCGCCGCCATTCGCAATCCCGGTTACCTGAAAGACGTATCCGCTCTTGCCTGGGCTGCCCGGTATCGCCGTGGCGAGAGAAGGGTCGAGCAGGCATGCCGAAGCCGGAGTTTGGACGCATGGTGCTGCTCCACCGAGGTCCGGAAGGCTAGCACTGTATCCGATGGCGGGGTAGGTATTGAAATAGGTGATCTCTGCCGACGCGATTGCCCGGAGAGAAGCTGCTGCCGAGGACTCGTTAGCCGCAATTCTTGCGTGCAGCATATTCGGAATGGCAATGGCCGCAATGACGAGTATGATCGCAACCACGATCAATAACTCAATCAGCGAAAAGCCCTTCTGTCCCCACATAAGTCCCTTGTTGCTAAATCCAATCTCATCTGTGCCGCGTGAATAGGACCAGCCACCAAGGTCGTTGCAAACCAAGGGCCACCTTATAGAACGCTGCGCACAAAACTTTAACCCCTTAACAGCGATGACTGCAGCCAAGCGGGAGTCGAGCATCCTCTTTCTCGAGCCAAGTCGCCAAGCAGCGTCAGCCGTGTCCCATCTCGATGCCACGGTTGCGAGGAAAAACGAAGAGGCATCGGACTACTCCGACGCCCCATTCGCCGTACTTTTTCTATGTACCCGCCGGCCTTAGGTTGTTACTAAGACAGCGGTGCCGTTGCAGCGGTGCAGGGGTTGACCCCACCGTTGGGCACAAAGCGCACGACCGCGTCCTCAATCGAACAGAAGGAACGCACGCCCGTCTGGTTGGGGACGGCCGGGTTCGCTTCCACGTGGTAGGTGGTGTTGATACCACCGGCGCCACCCGCGGCTCCGTAAGTGTAGAGGAAACCGCTCTTACCGCTGCCTGGAGGGTTGCCGTTTTGAGCAAGCACATCGTCAATCAAGCAAGCCGTCACAGCCGTAGGCGGGTTGGGGCAAACTGCTCCGATTCCGCCATTGCCCAGGACAGGCAAGGTTGGCGAGTAGCCGGTAGTGGGATAGGTGGAGTTGTAGGAAACCTCCGCCGTGTTGATGGTACGAACAGCGCTGGCCGCGGACGACTCGTTGGCCGCAATGCGCGCGCGCAGCAGGTTCGGAATAGCGATCGCGGCGATGATCAGGATGATCGCCACCACGATCAGCAACTCAATTAATGAAAAGCCCTTCTGTTTCCGCATCTCGTTTTTTCCCTCATCCCCGGTGGAATTATATTTGTCCCGTAATCACCGGTGTCTCCCAAATCATCGCATTTGACGGGCCAGAGTCGAACATTACCTTGGTAAGAACCCGGCTCTCCCCTAAGGTGCCTGTTTTCAATTATGCCCTATCCTTCGGTTACTCGGCACGCAATCTCAACTCGGGCACGAAATCCGCCATCGCTGACAAATTTCGGCGCTAACACCCTACAAACATTGTCAGTTTCAGGAATCCATCCCGGAAAAGCCTGGGCGCTTCCCGTCGACCGCACGGCTCGGTTCTGGCGCGCCGAAGCAATCAGCCAGGAAGACACAAAGCCACGGAGAAAACTGGGTTGAACTGAGCTTTCGTCAGAACTTGAGCGATTTGCCCCCCAGACGCCGCCAAAAGAGAAACAGCGGGAGTTTCCTCCCGCTGCTTCCGGCTTCGTACCCTCCCCCAGGTACTTTGCCCAACTTGTGGTTGTCTGAGCTATCTCGCTCGAACGCTTTTTTGTAAGGCACCTGGCATGCCAATCTCCTCGCCGCCTGCCTCAAAATCGGGTAGTCACCTCGCTTGGCGAGAAAAATCAGAAGCTTAGCCAGCAATTGCGGATACCGCCGCCCGTCGGTCCCGGGCCGCTCGAATGCCATCCCGCGTCGTATTGACAGTTTTCGTCAACCAATTTGTGTCGCTGGCAATATCTTTCCCCAGTCTGCGAGGAGGGAGCGGGTGCGTGCTTGCCAAGCCGCTCCGTTCCACAGTTGACCCAGGTAGCCTACGGCGTGCAGTGAAAAATACGGGCCGGCAATATGTTCCAAGGCTGGAAATTTTCCCGAACCGATCCGAAGATGGATTTGAGATAGGGCAACACTGCACTGGTGAACTGATAGACCAGCAGGGCACCATCCGGAACGAGAATCTGACGAGCCTGCTCCAGGATATCGCGCCGGGTTGCATCCGGAATCAGACTGTAGGGAATTCCGGAGATGATGTAGTCAGCGCGCTCCAGATTGACTTCGGCCAGCACCCGCCTTGCATTCGAGGCCGATCCGTGGATGATCCGTAATCGTGGGTCGTCGATCCTCTCCTGCAGGAAGCGCACGAACCGGGAATTCAATTCGATGACCGCCAACTCTGCATCCGGGCGCATGTGCTTCAGGATTTCTTGCGTCATGGTACCCACCCCCGGCCCGTATTCCACGATCACCTTCGCCCTTTGCCAGTCCACCTGCGAAAGCACGTCATTTACGAGAAAGGGAGAACTCGGCACGATCGATCCAAGCATGGCGGGGTCCTCAAAAAAGCTTCTGGCGAACAACCAAACCTGCGCAGAAATGTGGGCGGCCTTCCTCTCCTGTGTCCTGGACATCGGAGCTGTCCCCTCCCGCATGACAAACTTGAATCACGGCTACCTTACCACTTGGCACCTTCCCGATCAGTACGATTCTTGGGTTCTGGACAGCGATCGCCGGGATGAGGTTTCTCACTTCCGACGCGCGTGCCGTCTATGGAATCTTGGCCGGGCAGGGGCGATACCTCTACGCCTACGACGCCCACCTGACAGCTGCTTCTTCGATCTCCGGCTCAAAGTCTGAGACGGATGTCTAAAGTCCCCGCACCTGTTCTCTTCCTAACCGGGTCCTCGAATGAAGCAAGAATTCCCCGTCTTTAGGCGTGGGCCGTGTCAATCCTCGTCCTCGCCCGGCTTTGGCGGATCCGCGCTCTCCTTCACGATCGCTTCCCAGTTCAGGATCGCATTCCACACCAGTCGTTGATCGCCACGGTTCAGGTCGCGGTGGAAAGGATTGAAATTGAAACTCACCACGTGTCCCTTCCCCACCGGCATGTCGAGAATCGCAGGCCGTCCGATCAGGCGCTGCTCACCCCACGCCTGTCCGCTCACCACGAAGGACTCTCCCTCGGCCCCGCCCCACTCGAGCACCACACCGCTGCGGTCGACGGGGCCGTCCAGGCAGGTCGTGCAATACGCCATCCGCAACCAGTGGCGGGGCAAGTCATACAGTGGGAAGTTCTGGCGAAAGACGTAGCTGTGGACCGGGTATCCGTAGGACAACGGATGATCCGGACGATCGAAGGTCACGCGCAGGTGGGCACCGGGGGTCCGTGTTTCCGCATTCTGTGCCGCGGCCGCGGCCGCCGCTCCGCCGCCCTGCGTGCTGCGTGGCACTCCGCCAGCCGCGCGCCGCACTCCGCGCACGATCCCTCCCTCCAGCGCAAGCATGGATCCGCTGCCCAGCGTCACCAGCAGTCCACCTTGTTCCACGAATTTCTCGAGCTCTCCCAGGCCTGCCCATCCGATTCCGCCGGTGATGTCGTCTGACGCCGCCGGGGTTCCAAAGCTGGGCGTCTGCGGAGTCTTCTTGTACGGCATCGGTCCCCACGTCTTGGGTAATCCCTGGATCTGTTCCGCCAACTCCAGGTCCACGTGCCCGTAAATCAGCACGTCGGCCTTGTCCCGCAGGCCGCCCGCGCGGAGGTCTTCATCGCGCAGGTAGGAGTAGGGAACCTGGCGTTGGTCCAGGATGTAGCGAATCCAGCCGATCGAATCGGTGTCCGCCCACGGCACCCAGACCCCGATCCGCGCCACCTTCGCGGCATGATGCGGCACGTCAGGCGCCGCCGCCGCACTGGAAAAGTCCAGCCCGAACTCGGTCGCCATCGACTGCAGCAGCGCCGCGCTCACCCCCGCCTGCCCCGGCAGGATCCAGGAACCTTCCGGGAACTCCGTAGGCCCCAGCCGAAAGGGCCTCTCCGCAATCTCAACGTCGAACTTACCCAGCCGATAACGCGCCGCCAGCAGACTTTCCTGTCCGCTATCCTTCATCACAAAGAGGGGACCGGTGCCGTCCACGTGTCCCGCCGGATGCGGAGGCTCGTTCAACGTGGTGAGCGGAGCCGAGCGCACGGACGCGTCGGCGGTCGGGACTGCCTTCAGGTGATAGTGCGCCGGCAACTCCCAGGAAACATCGTCGTAGGGTTCCGGGCTGTTCTTGGGATAATTCTGCGGTGTCAGCAGATCCACCGCATAGTTGCGGTAGGGCTGATCAAGCCGCACCACGTATGTGCCCGCGGGAAAGCTGCCCTCTTTCATGTCGAGCGGCGCCTGTGCAACCCCTACCTCGATATGCTGGCCCAGCAATCGCCCGACCATCTGCGCCACACGCTGCCGGTCTCCCTGGTCGGCCGCAATCAGGAATGCGTACGGCGGCTCGTGCAGGCCCTTCTGCCATGAATCCCAGCCCTTCTTGTAAAAATTGCGCAGCATCTGCGGAGCGTTGTCAGCGCTGTAATCGAGCGCTGCCAGCGCCGCCGTCTCCTGGTAGTTCAGGTTGTCGCGCATCGACCAGGTCACTTCGGCCGGGGGCGGCAAAGGCCGGTACCACTCCGTTGTGGTGTCGGAGAGGGAGAGCACGCGGTGCAGAGTCTCAGCGGTTCCGTTGCCAAACGTTTCGTATCCGCGGCCAATGCTGTTGTGGTTCATGGCCACCGAATCCAGGTAGAGTTCGGAGAATCCTTCTCCGAAATTCCAGGTCGAGACCCCCGGCATCCCCATGGCGGTCAGCGTCCGCATTTCGTGGAAGCTCATCTCCAGGAACTCGCTCAAGGTGATGGGATCCACATCCGGGTTGTACGGCCCGGTGCCATTCCAGGTCATCAGCAGCGGCACGCCTTCATGGAGATCGTGAACCACGGTGGGGTGCCACTCGTAGAACATGCGGTGTACCGCCTTGGTGGTTTCGTGCGTCTGCTGATGGGTGTCCCGGTTGATGTCGACAAAGGTGTATTTTGACCAGTAAGGTGGCGACTGGCGCGGCAAAGTGGCCCGGTCCGTTTTGCCCTTCAGGTAGCGGTAGAACCAGTCCACCATTTTGTCGCGGCCGTCCGGATTGGAAACCGGATTGATGAGCACGATCAGTCGCTCGCGGATTCTCCGCATCATGGGTTGCTCGGAGACCGCAAGCCGGTAAGCCATCTCAAGCATGGCCTCGGTCGACCCCGTCTCGTCCGAGTGCAGCGCCGCGTTGAAGTAATAGATGGGCCGCGCATTCTGGATCAATTGTTCCGCCGCCGCGAGGTCGGTCCGCCGCGGGTCGGCCAGCGCCGCCGTGGTCGCTTTGAGCCGGTCCAAGTCGCCGATGCCGGCCTCGTCGGCGATGGCGACGATGAGGATCTCCCTTCCTTCCTCGCTGCGCCCGAGGGTAAACACCTTGACTCGCGGCGAAGCCTTAGCCAACGCCCGGCAGTACTCGTAGGCCTTCTCGCTGTTGACCAGTTCCCCCGGCGCTGCCATGATCCGGCCAAAAAATGCGGCCGGGGTGGGCACCGTGGCCGACTGCGGCAGGTACGCCACCCAGGGCGAGAGAAAACGACTGTCGCCGGTGGCCTTAGCGATCGCCTCCACCGAACCCGGCTCGGCAACATCCGGAGCAAACCGGTTGTCCGAAGCCTGAACCATCCCCGCGAAGGCTTGCAGCAGAAGCAGCAAGATCAGCCAGCGCCCGCCTGCCGCCCACCCCCGGCGCATGCTCTGTCCGCCTGCGGTGCCTTGCTTCCACACCTTCCCCCAGATCGGGCTCCCCTCCGCCCCTCCTCCCTGCGCTCGGCGGATTAAGATTTTGGGCTTGGCATGTCCCGTCCGGGTTCGTGCTGCAGGCACCTTTTTGTCCCCTGTGGCTTCCCGTTTTTCGCTGGAAGGCGAATCGGAGTGTACTACAGCCATGCCTGACCGCCTGCATCTCGCCGGTTGCGCAGTTGGCAGCTGTGACCAGCGGCCAGTGCGCGATCCCGCGAACCGCTTTGGCCGCAGCCGGGTTTCGGATCTATCTTATCTTGCAGCTAATCTGGAAATCACCCGCCAGGCGGAACCGGTCATTCCTCTAGGCTCCGGTAGCTTTCAGCAACAAGCAGGTGACGTCGTCGTGTTGCGGTGTATTGCCCACGAACGCGTCCAGGTCGGCCAGGATGCGGCGCATCATCTCCTGGGGTGCCGCCTCCGACGAGGTCGCCACTGAGGCCAGCAGCCGCGCCTCGCCATACTCTTCGCCGCGCGTGTTCACAGCTTCCACCACGCCATCAGTGAAGACGACCAGCCAGTCCCCCGGAGCCAGAGTCACGCTGCCACTCTGGTAGGCGGCGTCGGCCTGGATGCCGATGGGGAGCCCGCCCGCCTTCAGTCGCTCCAGCGCGCCGGAACGACGGCAGAGCATGGGCGGATTGTGTCCCGCATTCACGTAGGAGAGAGCCCGCGTGGCCGGATCGTACTCGGCCAGGAAGGCGGTAGTGAAGCGCAGGCCGCCCTGGCTGTTGGTGCACGCGTACCGGTTGATCCCCGTGACCAAGTCCAGCAGGGAAGACCGGGTCCCCGAAAGGGTACGCAGGCTGGCCTGGAACGTGGCCATGAGCATGGCCGCGGGCACACTCTTGCCGGCGACGTCGGCTACCGCCAGCAGCAGGTGCGTGCCGTCCGGCCGGCGGAAGACATCGTAGTAGTCGCCGGCGACGGTGTTGGCCGGGCGCGTGGTGAACGCCATCTCCATGCCTGGAACCGCGGGCGGTGAGCCTGGCAGCAGCCAGGTCTGGATCTCGCGCGCGATCTCCAGGTCGCGCTTCATGACCACACGATCTGCCACCTCAAGGATCAGCAGCCCAAGCAGGAGGAGCCCGCCATACAGGCGAAAATCCAGGCTGACGATGTGGAGCTCCCCTTCCCGGCCGTGCCAGGGGAATTCCGGATTGAAGACCATCAACACGACCGCCAGCAGCAGGAGCACGCGGCGCGCCGGGCTCAGCTTCTCGAGGATGGCCCAGAAGAATTGCTGCGCTGTGTACAGCCACCTGCGGCCGGGACGCGTGTCCTGGGCTTGCTTGCCCTCCAGTTCGCGGGCATAGAGTTGGTAGCCGGCGCGCGCGTCCTTCTCAAACTGCGACCAGAGCTGATTCAGTTCCAGTCCTTCGGTCACGCGCAACCAGAAGCGCTCCACCTTCTCGCGGAAGGTGAGCGACGGCGCGATCTGCGAAGGCACGGCGGGTGGCGAAGGCGAGGACATCCGGGTTCGATTATAGAGAAGGTTCTTGGAGATGGTGGCCAGGTTTCATGAATGCGGGGTGCTGATTGCCGAATGCGGATTCCTGATCGCCTCACCGGAACCGGAAACTTTCTCACTCCTACTTCACTCGCAGCACCACCAGGGTCATGTCATCGTGTTGCGGGGCGCCGGCGACAAAGCTGTCGGCGTCCACGAAGATGCGGTTGAGGATCTGCTGGGCGTCGAGCCCCGGGCACTGCTTGACGGTCTGGATGAGGCGATCTTCACCCCACTCCTCGTCCTCTTGGTTCATGGCCTCGCTGATGCCATCGGTGAAGGCCACGAGCAAATCTCCGGGTGCGAGCGTCACGCAGCCCTGCTGGTAGGGAAAGCTTTCTATGAGTCCAACAACCGTCCCGCCCACTTCAAGTCGGCTTAGACGAGCGGCGCCACCCTGGGCCTGAAAAAGCATGGGGGCGTTATGCCCGGCGTTGACGTACGCGAGGGTGCGAGCGAAGGGATCATACTGGCCGTAAAAGAAAGTGGCGTAGCGGTTGGCCTGCGAGGCCTCGTAGACCAGGCGGTTGATGTTGGCCACGGCCACGGCGAGGTTCTCCGGAGCGCGCGTGGCTTCGCCGCGCAGCGACGCCTGCAGGCTGGCCATCATGAGCGCGGCTGCAATGCCTTTGCCCGAGACGTCGCCGATGGCCACACCCAGGTGTCCGTGCGGCAGGGCTAGAAAGTCGTAATAGTCGCCGCCCACCCCCAGCGCGGGGCGGCAGTGGCCGGCGTAGTCGAGGCCCTGGATGGCGGGCAGTTTCTGGGGGAAGAGGCGCTCCTGCACCTCGCGCGCAATTTCCACTTCACGGTTGAGACGTTCCCGCTGCGCCACCTCGTCGGCGATGGTGCGCATGAGGTTGGCATTCTCCAGGGCCAAGCCGGTCTGAGCCGCCACCGATTTCAGCAGGCGAACATCGGAACCGGTGTAGGGTTCTTCGGATTTCTTGGGGCCGAGGGAAATGAAGCCCAGCAGCTTGTCGCGCACGGCCAGCGGCAAAAGCAACTCCGAGCCCAGTTCAGCCAGCCGCGCGCGCTCGCTATCACTGACATCTTCTTCCGTGTTTACCCAGGCGTCGGGATTGCTCAGGTATACCTGCGCCGGTTCCTTGTGCTGGCTCAACAGCCTCACCGTGCCTGCGCCAGGCTGGAAGGAAACCTGCGACAAGTCGCCGTAGCCCACAGCGTACGCAGGCTTATACACATCCCCACCCAATAGCACGGCGACGCGGGGAATGTGCAAGGTGGAGGCGATGCGGCGGGTCACGGTTTCGAGCAGGGACTTGGGTTCGACCAGGGTGCGCACCTGCTCGCTCAGTTCGGTCAGCACCTGCTCGGCGTTGTAGGCTTCGCGGAAGAAGCGGCGGTCGGTCCAGCCGCGCAATCGGTCGCCGATGCGGCGGACGGTAAAGACCGCGACCACGCCCAGGGCGATCACGATGATTTTTTCCCACCGGGCACGACTCTGGTGGCTGGCGAGGGTGATGGCGGTCCAGATCACCAGCGCGCTGACCCCAGCCTGCAGAACACGAATTCCGCCACGCGCGAAGGCGTATTGCAGGCCCTGCCGCAGCGCAATGCCCACGCCCATCGCCTTCTCCACCACGATGACATAGGCCAAGGTGAGTGGGAACAGAACGAGAGGAATGAGGAGGAGCACCATTGCCCACTGCGGGATCAGATCCGAGAGGGGGCGCTGCACGACCAAACGGGCGTAGAGGCTAACGATCAGGACCGGGGTCCAGGCCAGAATGGATCCCCAAAAAAGGATGCGGAGGCGGCGCTTGGCGTCCGAGGAGCGGCTTAGCCAGTACTTGCAGCCCACGGCCGCCAAGAAGCTTACGACCAGGATATAAGTGACCACGAGCGCCGGACGGTCAAAGCGCTCGAAGAAGTGATCGAGCGGCGCCATCGCCCGGAAGTTCGAAAGGTCGCCCACCGACACCGCAACGCTGGCGAGGGCGTAGACGGTGTAGGGCAGGACAATGCCCCATTGCATCACCTTCCACGTCTTGTCCAGACCCGAGCCCCGGGGGAATGGCTCGGGGAAGAATCTGCCGAAGAGGAACATCACGACGGGAAGCATGGTGGCCAACGTCATGTGGTAGAGCATGGCCGCCTCGCGCCACCCAGGGAGCCAGCCTTCCACTTTGTGGGTCTGCAGAATGTGCGGGAAGGTAAGCATGAGGGCGAGCAGCATCCAGGCTAGGGGATCCTGCGGCCGCCGGGCTGCCACCCAGAAGCCCAGCAGGATGCTGATACCGGGGAGCAGGATGTGCAGCACCACATCGCCGGTGATATCCCAGAAGGTGGCCGGGCTGCTGGTCACCTTCAGGGTGACGATGCGCTCCTCCGGATGCGGAGGACTGCCCGATTGAACCTTGACCAGGATCGGGGTGCCGGCGGGCAGGTGGTGGAGCGCGTCGAACAGAAGGCCTGTTCCTTGGTAAGGCACGCCATTGACGGAGAGGATGCGATCGTTCACCTGCAGGCCGGCTCGGGCGGCGATTTCGGAAACGAACGCGATCTGGTTGCTGGCGCTCTTTACGATGACGAGCGGAACTGCGCGCCGCTCGTCCTCGAGGATGTTTCTAAGGTAGAAGGCTTCGTAGGCAGCCGTTATGAGGAAAAGAACGGCGAGCACGATGTAGCGAAAGATAGGACGCCTGGTGGGCACGTTTGCGAACCCTTACGAGGCCTTGCACCCGAGCCGATGATTTTACATTGTGCGGGGAACCCGATGGGTCCGCGGGTCGAGCGGGCAACACTTCTCCGAGGGGGCACGGGCGTCCTCTCTTGTCCGTTCGCTTTCTTTCCGGGCCAAAGAAATGGCCGGGATGTTCTCTCAAGCAGATTTCTGGAAGAGGTCGAGTTGGTCTTTGCTGGAGAAGGAAGCGACGGGGTGGGAACGGCGGCTGTAGCGTTCGTAGTCCGTGCGGATGCCGTATTTTTGACGCAGGCGAGCCATCAACTGGGAGAGACGCTTGCCGTAGGCGGGCGGCAGGAAGGCACGCTGCCCATAGCGTTCACGGTAGGTGGCGACCAGCTGAGGAAATTCCTTCTCGAGGAAGGGAAGGAAGATGCTAGCGGAGCAGGGCTTCAGAAACAGAGGATTGGCAAAGATATACTTCGCCTTCGCTTCCGCGGCCGCTGCGACGACGGCTTCGAGGTCGCGCGGGGCATCGGTGATGCCGGGCAACACCGGAGCGCAGATCACTCCGGCGGGTACTCCAGCGAGGTTGAGCTGGCGCACGGCTTCCAGGCGCAGGTCGGGACGTGGGGCACGCGGTTCCAGGAGGCGTGCGAGTTCGGCGTTGACGGTGGTTACCGTGAGGTTGACGAAGAGGCGGTTGTGGCGCGTGATTGCGTGGAGCAGGGCTGCGTCGCGCATGACGAGATCGGACTTGGTCACGATGCCGAGCTCGAGGCCGCGGTGGCAGGCAAACTCCTCGAGCAGGGAGCGGGTGATTTCGTAGCGGCGCTCGGCGGGCTGGTAAGGGTCGGTAGCGGTGCCGATGGCGATCTCTTCGCCAGGCTTAACCTTCTTCAATTCCTGGCGGAGAAGCCTGGCGGCGTGCTGCTTCACGTAGATTTTGTGTTCGAAATCGGCGTCGGTCAGCTCCATGAACTCGTGAGTGTAGCGGGCATAGCAATACTTGCAGGCAAATTCGCAGCCGCGATAGGGATTGATAGCCCAGGTGAAGGGCAAATAGCGGCGGCTGACGACACGGTTGAGTAGCGAGCGCGTGGAGAGGGTAAAGTACTCGACGTCGTGTCCCTCACGGAGAGAATCGCCTGCAGCTGCAAGGCGGGCGATGCCAATCAGTTTGTGCAGGGCGCAGTCGGGGAGAAGAGGGAGGGTGTGCATCTTCGCTTTTTGTTCGCTTAGGATAAGACAGAGTTCTGGAGGGTGTCAAGCGCCGGAGGGGGTAGGCTTATATGAGCGGGAAAACTGCTACACCCCTTGTGTGCGCCCTGGGGCGTTTGGGAGCGGCGTGGAGCATGGTCCCCCCCCACCCTGGGGCGGAGCGGGACGGCGCGGGGCAAGGAGAGGTAGAGTGCCAGGAAAACGCGCAAGAAACCAATCACGATCCACAACGGGATCAGGTAATTAGCTGTTCGAGTTGCCCGAACCCCGTTATTGACCCAGATCACCAGTGGGCAGATCGACCCCGGCCATCGCCCCGAGCAGGATGATCCCGATCCCCACGGCCAAGCCCAGCGCCACTTTCCAGCCGCCTGGCTGATTTTCACCTGCAACCGGGTCGGGCAACGGCTTCGGGACATTCCGGTGTGCCGACCGCGCGGCCAGGCGCTGCGCTCTCCGCCTTGCGTTGCGCTGCACCCTATGTTGCTGTTCCCACTGGCGTTTACGTTCAGGGTTTCTGTACGGCATGACTGTTTCCCTTCTCGAAATGGCACGACCCAATCGCGATCTTTATCGTCTAACCGCAACCAGAAAACTCTTCAGAGTCGCGCGACGAACCGGCTTTGCCGCTCGGATGGCTTCGATGGTGTGTTGGCTCAACCCGGTCGTGCGCATTAGTTTCCGCACTCCCTGCGTAGTGATTTCATCTCTGAGGGTCGGGTCAGCAACCACCATGTTATTGGCGGCTCTGTACTCCAATACCTTGAAATCGACCATACTCATATCCTCTCCCTGTTCCCAGCGCCGATCTGTTTCCTTCCCGACCGGAATAATCTCGCCCGCCACAATTGAAACGCGCTGGAGCAAGCCTCGCGTATCAGCAACACACGGGGTCCCATCAGGTGCTAACGACTTGGCTTCTGAACGGCGCAAATACTGTCGCAGAATAGTCCTGAACGTTTCCGGCACGACCCTATCCTGTCGGTCGTTCGGCAACGTCGCCATCCGGTAATGCCGCCCGTCCAGTAGGTTGATACACTTCAGGTTTTTCCACTCCGAGCGGTTGGAACTGAAGGGCGCGATGAACCTCGAATTCGAGCGGTTACATCCGGCCGGATACCCGTCGAGGTCGGAAAGCAACGGCAGGAAGAAAAAATTGAAGGGCGCCAGCCACCGGGGGCGGTGATTGCGCACAATATTTGGCGAACTGAGCGAAATGCGCATCAGTGCAGGCAGGTCGAGCCACCGTGGTTCCCGGCACTTTAACCCAAGTTCGTTCCCCAGCAGCCAGTCCCACGCTTCCACGACCCACTCCGACGCATCCGCCTGCTTGTTGAATCCATCCTTTGGTGGATAGAGGTAGCCGAGCCCGTGGCCGCTGGCCTTCACGATAGAAATGTCGCTCCCGGTTTGCGTGTAGAGCACGTAGCGCTTGGCCGAGATCGCGTGGCCGATGACCTGCCTTTGCAGCCTACGGGGATCGGAGTCAACAAAATTGATGTCCTCGATCTTCAGCAGGTCGGGTACAAGGTCCGGATCGTACGGGTTGAGGCGGTTGAACTTCTTGGCGATATCATCGCATTCCGTCCACCGAAGCGCCTTGATCGCTTCACGCCCATCCAGCCTGTACGGGCCGCCGCGACAGGGAACAAGTCCGCCCTGCTCGCTGCTCACGATGCAGAGAGAATCCGTGTCGCAGAACAAGTAGCTACCGCCAGCATCGGCGACGCAGCGTTCGAGCATGGCTAGCAGCAGTCGACCCCCGGCAGTGATGAGCGATGCGACGGGCGCGAAGTACCACTGACCAGCGTTCTCCACGGTGGAGTAGGCGGCCTCACGTGCAATTTCACCTGAGAACACCTTGACATGCGCCGGCTTGCTCGTAGTCTCCTGGTTCACCTCGACAAATAGGCCATAGCTGCCAGAGGTGCCGATGGTCTTGAGTGAATGTGCCAGCGGTTTGTTTGTGCGCTTGTGCACGCTCTTCTGTTCGATTACATGGCAGAAGAAATCATCCGCTTCTGGACTGATTGTCACCATCCCCGCCAGATTCGTATTCTTCAAGCCTGCCTGCCGCCCCTGAGGCACCAACCGAATCGCCTTCACGATCTGTGGGACTTTCCCTGTGAGTAGGGCCGATGCAACTAGGTCAGGCCCTGCAAACCAGATGGGCTGTTCAGACGTCAGGTAATTGATGCCGATGTTCTGGGTCCGGCCGTTGTACACAGTCCGCACTGGAAGAATGTCTCTTTGTGGTAACACGAGCGCGAAGAACGATAGGCCCTTCCAGAAGGCAGGATTGAAGGTATCACCCAGTTCCAGGCCTCGCAGCTTCACGCGCACTTCATCCGTGCAATCCTCGAAACTGACGCTCTCAGCGGTGAGCGCGTCCCAGTTGCCGAGGAGGGCATTCACCGTAGGGTACTGGCTGGTGAAGTCAAGCAGCACGACCGGAACGGGTGTTTTTCGAATCCGGCATTCGGCGCGCCCGCCGTAGTAGCCTTGCATAGCGATTCCCAGGTCTTTGTCCGAAACCTTGAACTTCGCCTTTGGCAGGGCAATGTTCATCACCTCTAGATAAGCCTTGGCAACGGATGCAGGCGAATAGGCTCGGTCGGGCAGCAGTTCAAAGGGGTGCTGGTTGAATTCCCGCATCATTGCGTTCAAGAGACCTGCAGTAGCTCGCACGTCTGCTCGGCAGTAGTCAATCTCTTGGGCGCTAATCTGCCCCGTTGGCTTGTGATCAAGCTTGCCTCGAAGGCCATACTTGTTGCACCACCCTTGCAAACTGTCCGCATCGTCCCGCAGGGCGAAGCCCAGTGTCCGCAGATCAAGGAACCGGCCTTCGCGCGGACGCGGCCATTCTCCCGGTCGGAGAATATCCCTGAGCCGGATGAATGCCGTTTTGCTGTCTTTGGAGGCAATGACAACCCGGGGTCGCTCGAGGTCAACCTCCATTCCACCGGTCTTGCGGCTCTTGCGCAAAGACAGAACGAGTGACCAGCCTCCATGTGCAGCGGCACATGACTTAACCGCCAACCTTGAAAGATCGAAGGGCAGGTTGAATCCGACGATCATCGCGCCGTGCTTGCGCATTGCTCGCCAGAAAACTTGTTCCACGAATTCAGATCGTCTGTAGAGCTTCAGCCGCATCTGTGGCGGAAACATGTTTACTTCCATCGCCGGAATATTTTTCGGGTCGTTCCGATAATGCTGCAGCATCTTTCGTTGTCGGGTGTCGAGGTCATCCGCATAGAACAGGCCTTCCTCCACACACTGATATCCCGCCTGGCTTAACTTGTGCCTCCGGTAAGCGCCGAAGTTCAACTTCTGGGAGGTGTCCAGCGTGGTTTCTGCGTCAAAGACCAGCACCTCCTCCGGCCATTTGGGAGGCAAAGGGAGCTGTGGTTGCCCCTTCCGCACGCTGACTGTATGAGCACGCACGAAAATTTCATGAACTTCATGGTTGATCGTCTTTGTTGGTAAAGGCTCTCGGGTTGGTTTCATTGTTCCCCCCTGATAGGTTTTTCAGTGCGTCGGTCAACATCCATTGACAGACCATGGTTGCCTGCAACGCGCGCAGGAGCCGCTCACGTGGATCGTGGGAGTATTCAAGATCAATACCGGCGGCTCTTACCAGCGCGTGGAACTGGTCGTGGTGTGGGACGCAGAACCACATCCGAAACCATGCCACGTGGTTCTGACCGCCGACGTGATTGCATTGCAAAGCGACGGTGGTGCCGCAGATGACGCAACCACGCGTCGACTTGTCAGGCTTGCTCATTTCCCACCTGCAAGCGAGGCATACAGCTCGTCAAAGTCGAGGACTCCAGCCTCCTCAAGCGTGGCCAGTAGCTTCACATCGGTTATGAGGGGGTGATCGGCAACGGTTTGACCCTCAAACGCGGCCAACTCAGCATCAGCGTCGGGCTTCCCCTCCCGCCATCTTCTGAGTGCAGCGCTGTACCGGCCAAGGCGGGAGCGTTCCGCCGAGCCGTGTATCGGTACCGCCATTGTCCCCAGTGGAGTGACAACATTCATTCGGTCGGTCAGCCGATCCGATTTGCTTGCCTTCCAGCGCTTCCCGGGCAAGTCCTGCTTTAGGTGCGTTCCCAGGTACTTCTTGACCGTGGCGACCTTCACGTGCTCGGCAATCGCGGCCCTAGATAGCGGCATGCCTCGCCGCATCCGGCGGAGCACCTTCAACGCCCGGCTCCGAGCGGCGGCTTGGCGTTTGTTGCTGGGAATGGGGTAGTATCGCGGCACGCCATGGAGGATAAGCGACGTGTTTTCATCGTCTTAGTTGCTACGGTCTGTGGTTTCCTTATTTAGATGGCAATGATGTTATAAGCTTGATATAAAAGATGGCAATAAAGTAGAGTGCTGCATATTTTGATGGCAAACATTTCGTTTGACAAGAATTCACGAGCGTCTAGGGCGAGAGGCCGCCCGAAGGGAGCGGGCACTATTCGGGACACTAACTTGGAGGGAAGGCGTGATTCTTTTGTTTGGCCTCTCGAGCATTATTGGGGGCAAATCGGATATGACTTATCGAAAGCAGCCAGAACGGCGGATATTCGCAGCGTCTTTTCCACCCTACCCGAACCGCCGCGCAATCAATTCCTACTGTTCTGTAGGCCTTCCTCGATGTCGACGAAGACATTGGAGCAACGCCGGGACCGCACGCAGTACGGAGAACTCACGGAACAAGTCCGCCGTGCAGGAGAAACGGAAGAAAAATGCCGCAATTCCTTGATCGTTGCTCAAGCCGCATTACGGGCAGCCCAGGGGACACATCAGCAGCAGGGCATGGAACACGAGAACGACGTACGGGCTAGAGCGCTTGCGGAAGCTGAGCACCGCCATCAGGAACTGGAACAACAGCAGCGAACATTAGCAGGGCGGATCGCAGAAGAAGAGGCGGGATTTGCCCAGGAAGAACTGCTGCGATTCATTCTCGAGGCTCGCTATGAATTGACACCTCTGAACCTCGCCAACGCCATGGCAGGCCTCCCATACATGGCATGGCGTCAATCTTTCAAACGTTGCCTGCCTTGGGCTTGCCCTATTGCAAATAGCGTCGTGTATCGCGAATTCAAGATCATCTCCGCGTGCCTACGATCTGACGTGAAGGCGCAATCTTTGGTCGAAAGGATAAGGCTTTACCTCCAACGGAAAAAGCTGGACAAAGAGACAAAGGACGCGGTCGTGGAACTGAAACAGCAGTGGTATTACTTGAAAAAAGCAATTGAGCGGATCGAGAAAGAGACGCATCCTGACGATGCGGTCCCATTTCGGATTATGACTGAATATCAACAGCTTCATCAGTCGCACACGCCAGTAGATGCGATCCTGGCTGAAGACGCGCGACTGTGGTAACTGGAAATATGAAGCAGGCCTGCCGACTGTTCGCAGCAGCCGACAAGCCCTGACCACCAAGGAGGATTAGCTCCATGGCAGCTACAGAAAACCTACGCCAACAGCCGCAATCCCACAATTCACTGGTGCCCCGCTCTGGCGTCGTCTCCCTCTCCGGCTACGGCGTCCAAGTCCGTGTGGATCGCGGTCACCTTCTTCTGGACGACGGCATCGGTGCTGATCGCAGACACTTCCGCCTTCCGCGTGTCGGACATGGCCTTCGCCGTCTGGTTGTGATCGGCTCCGACGGATTTGTGTCGCTTGCTGCATTGCGCTGGCTCGCAGACCAGGACGCAGCGTTCACTATGCTTGAACGCGATGGCAAGGTTCTCGCCGCGACTGGTCCCGTCTTTCCTTCCGACGCCCGACTCCGACGTGCCCAAGCCCTGGCGCATTCATCCGGGACGGCGTTGCCGATCGCGCGCGAACTGATCTCCCGAAAACTCGCCGCCCAGGAGCAGGTGACACGTAACAAGTTGCTGAACTCCACAACCGCTGACACAATCGCCCAATTCAGGACTAAGCTTCCCGCTGCTGAGAGCATCGCCACGATCCGACTGATCGAATCGGAGGGCGCCTTGGCATACTGGTCCGCTTGGCGCACTCTGCCGATCAATTTCCCAAGGAACGACCTGCCTAGACTCCCCGATCATTGGCGCAGCTTCGGCGCACGGATTTCGCCCCTGACCGCATCTCCTCGTCTCGCCGCCAATCCTCCGAACGCGATTCTGAATTACCTCTATGCCGTGCTTGAATCGGAAGCCCGACTGGCGGCGGTTGCGTTAGGCCTCGATCCAGGGATGGGTGTGTTGCACGTGGACACGTCCAATCGCGACAGTTTCGCGCTTGACCTTTTGGAACCTGTGCGGCCCCGAGTGGACTCGTACGTACTCGATTCCTTCCTCAGCCAGCCGCTCAGGCGAGAGTGGTTCTTTGAGGAGCGTAACGGCAACGCAAGACTTATGGGGCCATACGCGGCGCGACTCTCTGAGACAGGCCCCGTATGGGCACGCGCAGTTGCACCGGTTGCGGAGTGGGTGGCGCAGGCACTTTGGAGCAGCCGGAAGAACGCACACAGTGAGCAGCTGCTCCCGACACGCTTAACGCAACGCCGCCGAAGTGAAGGCAGAGGGAATGAATTTACGCCAGTCGCCGTCCCCCTTGCGCGGCGGCCTAGACTTTGTGAACTCTGTGGCACGGAGGGCGTCAAGAGTCGCTATTGCCGGTCGTGCACAGTCGAAACCGCTAAGGAGACCATGGCTAACGTCGCACTAATCGGGCATGCGAAACGGAAAACCGAGCAAGAGAAAGCTCGCATCTCCAAAACGCTAAGCGATCATGCGGTCGCGATCTCGTGGTGGTCGCCATCGAGCCTGCCTGAGTGGCTAACCGAGGAGTACTACCTTCAGCAAATCCAGCCGCGACTCGGAAGAATCAGGGTCCGGGAAATCGCGCAAGCACTCCAAGTGTCCGAGGCCTACGCAGGGTTGATCCGCTCGGGTCGACGCCGACCGCATCCACGGCATTGGCAGGCGCTGGCGGGGCTCACGAAAGTTCCGCCCGAATGCAAAGTTAGCTAGTGCAGAGCAACTGACCCTTAACTAATCGCGTGATTAACCGAACATCTCATTGCTACAGAGCAATGACGTCTACTTGGCTGAACGCTATCTAGTGGGCTCGGTCTAGCTGCTGCGTCAAACGGGGGAGGCGAGGAGGCAAGGAAGGGGGTCTCAGAGTGCTTGACCAGTAGACACGCTGCGACTCGCGCTAGAGAGAGAGAGAGAGAGAGAGAGAGAGAGAAGTACCGGAAAGGGGGGCCTCAGTGATAGGCTCCCTAGCGGCTAGCGGGCAGGCCCGAAGCCTAGGACGCGCGTTCCGGTCTGGGCGCGGAGCGGGAGCGCGCGGGCGCGTGGAGCATGGTCCCCCCACCGTGGGCGGAGTGGGAAGGGAGCAGGAGTGGGGCGGGGGAGCATTTTGCTAGTCCGCCTGTTAATTCTGACAGGGGACCGAT